>Ga0222622_10000008_pt1 | contig 252892 bp, 263 predicted proteins | sample PLM2_5_b1metaG_FD_177335 | JGI IMG/M metagenome (GOLD analysis project Ga0222622, IMG submission 177335) | Groundwater sediment microbial communities from an aquifer in East River, Colorado, USA - PLM2_5_b1 | ecosystem: Environmental > Terrestrial > Soil > Riparian zone | place: USA: East...
ACCGACATCCAGCAGTTTCCGGGCTCGATCATCGCCAACCAGGGCAACTTCACGGCGCGCGAGTACTTCGAGATCGAGGACGCCTCCGAGCGCGAGCCGGTCTCGGTCAGCTTCGGCAACTGATTCAGGTTCCCTAAGCTTTCGAACATGACCGCGACGACCGAAACCCTCTGGATCTGCGAGAGCTGCGGGTTCATCTACGACCCGGCGATCGGCGACCCAGACGGCGGCATCCCACCCGGAACCGCCTTCGAGAGCATCCCCAGCGACTGGTTCTGCCCGGTCTGCGGCGCGCGGACCTCGGATTTCCGCCCGCTCGAGCCGGGCGAGGCTTAGGCCACCAGGACAACCGCCTTGGCCTACGACTACGACTGGGTGGTGGTGGGCTCGGGGTTCGGCGGCTCGGTCTCCGCCCTGCGCCTGGCCGAAAAGGGCTACAGCGTCGCCGTGTTGGAGTGCGGCAAGCGCTTCGGCGACGACGACTTCCCCAGCTCCACCTGGGACAGCCGCCGCTACTTCTGGGCGCCGCGGATGGGGATGAAGGGCATCTTCAGGCTGAGCACCTTCAAGGACATCGCCGTGGTCAGCGGCTGCGGGGTCGGCGGCGGCAGCCTCGGCTACGCCAACACGCTCTACGTGCCCCCCTCGCAGTTCTTCGAAGACCCGCAGTGGGCCGACCTCGAGGACTGGGAGCAGGCGCTCGCCCCCCACTACGAGACCGCGCAGCGGATGCTCGGCGTGGTCGTGCACGAGAACGACGACCCGGCCGACCAGCTGCTGCGCGAGCTGGGCGAGGAGCTGGGAGTTGGCGACACCTACCGCAAGACCCCGATCGGGGTCTACCTCGACAACCCGGGACAGACGGTCCCCGACCCCTACTTCGAAGGCGCCGGGCCAGAGCGCACCGGCTGCATGCAGTGCGGCCGCTGCATGGTCGGCTGCCCGCACGGGGCCAAGAACACGCTGGTCAAGAACTACCTCTGGCTGGCCGAGCACAGCGGCGTCGAGGTCGTCGCCGAGCGCACCGTGACCGACGTGCGGCCGCTCGGCGCCGCGGATGGAAGCGAGGGCTACGCGGTGGGCAGCGAGCGCTCCGGCCTCTTGCGGGGACGGGGCCGCCGCACCCTGACCGCGGGCGGCGTCGTCGTCGCCGCCGGCCCGCTCGGCACCAACAAGCTGCTGCAACGCTGCCGGCTCGGCGGCTCGCTACCCCGCGTCTCCCCCCGGCTCGGCGAGCTGGTCCGCACCAACAGCGAGAGCATCCTCGCGGTCACCGTCCCCGAGGACTATCCCGAGGACCTGACCAAACGGGTGGCGATCAGCTCCAGCATCTACCCCGACCCCCATACCCACATCGAGACCGTCACCTACGGCAAGGCCGGCGACTCGATGAGCACCCTCTACACGCTGCTGGTCGGCGACGGCAGCCGGGTGACGCGCCCCCTGAAGCTGCTCGCTCAGATCCTCCGCCACCCCGCTAAATTCACCAAGGTGCTGTGGCCGGGCGGCTGGTCGCAGCGCACGATCATCCTGCTCGTCATGCAGACGCTCGACAACGCGATCGCCCTGCGACCGAAGCTGAAGCGCTCGGGCGAGGTGCGGCTGCGGACCGAGCAGGACCCGGAGCGTCCGAACCCGACCTTCATCCCGGTCGCCAACGAAGCCGCCGAATGGCTGGCGAAGCGGACCGGCGGCATCGCCCAGAGCTCGATCCTGGAGGCGACGCTGAACGTGCCGACGACGGCCCACATCCTCGGCGGCGCGGTGATCGGCCACGGCCCCGAGGACGGTGTCGTCGACGCCCGCCAGCGCGTCTTCGGCTACGAGAACCTGCTGGTCTGCGACGGTGCCGCGGTTCCGGCCAACGTCGGCGTCAACCCGAGCCTGACGATCACCGCCCTCGCCGAGCACGCGATGAGCCAGGTCCCGCCGAAAGACGGAGCCGTGCCGCGCGACCTCCCCGAGGCCGCGCGGCCAGCCCCAGTTAATTCCTAGTCCCTGGAGAGATGCGCCGGTTTGCAGCGTCCGCTACTGGGCTCCGGAGAACCTCTCCGCTACGTAATTCCAATTGACTACGTTCCAAAACGCATCCAGATACTCTGGCCTTCTGTTCTGGTATTTGAGGTAGTAAGCGTGCTCCCAGACGTCGCAGCCGAGCAGCGGCACGCTGCCGTCCGTTACCGGCGAGTCCTGGTTCGGGGTCGAGACCACGGCGAGCCCGGAGCTGTCCTTGACCAGCCAGGCCCAGCCGGAGCCGAAGCGCGCGATCCCGGCGTTTTTGAACTCGTCCTTGAAGGAGTCGAAGGAGTCGAACGTCTCGTCGATCGCGCTCGCCAGCTCGCCGCTCGGGGCGCCGCCGCCGCCGGGGCTGAGCATCTGCCAGAACAGCGAGTGGTTGAAGTGGCCGCCCGCGTTGTTGCGGACCGGCGCCTGCTTGTCGCCAGGCAGGCTCGAGAGGTTGCGCAGCACATCCTCGACGTCGCGGTCGGCCCATTCGGTCCCCTCGAGGGCTCCGTTCGCTTTGTCCACGTAGGCCTGGTGGTGCTTGTCGTGGTGGACCCGCATCGTCGCCTCGTCGATGTGGGGCTCGAGCGCGTCGTATGCGTAGGGAAGGTCGGGAACGGAAAAGGCCATCTGGAAGCTCCTTCTAATCGGTTGGGAAGTCCTGCGGGAGCCTAACTGCCGCAACCCTCTTGCTACCCCGCCGCCCGGCTCCCGACACTGGATTGAACTTTCAATCCCAGGGTAGATGCAAGATGAGCAACCCGGGGGCTCAGCCGGAAGAGGGTGTGGGGTTGGGCGACCGGTTGCTGTAGTTTGGCCTTACGAAGCGCTGCACGGCCGTTGAAGGCTCGAGGGTGGCGCCGGATCGGGGGGGAACCGTCTCGGCGTTTGAAGCGATGTCAACGGATCGGCACACAGAGGAGAGCAACCAAGCCCCGATGCCCGGAGCGGGGGAGCAACTGGCTGGCGAGAACGAGCTCTGGCGCCGCTTCGCCCGCGACCGCGATCCTTCGATTCGCGAGGAGCTGGTGCGGCGCTACATGCCGTTCGCCAAACGACTCGCGCTGCGCTACCGCGGCGCCAGCGAGTCCTTCGACGACCTTCTCCAGGTCGCCAACCTGGGCCTCCTCAACGCGATCGACCGCTTCGACCCCGAGCGGGGCATCCCCTTCACTGCGTTCGCCTCGCCGACCATCCTCGGCGAGCTCAAACGGCACTTCCGCGATCGGGTCTGGACCGTACGGGTGCCGCGCGGGCTGCACGATCGCATGGCGGAGGTGGACAAGGCGATCACCGAGCTGACCAAGGAGCTTCAGCGCTCGCCCTCGATCGGCGAGATCGCCGAGCGGTTGGAGCTCGAGCAGACCGACGTGCTCGAAGTGCTCGAGGCAAACCACAACCGCAGGCCCCTCTCGCTCGACCGCCCGGCGACCTCAGACGAGTCCGACGAGTCTCCGCCCGCCGATTGGATCGGCAGCGAGGACGAAGGGTTCGAACTGGTCGAGGGACGGATCGCGCTCGACGCCGCGCTCCCCTATCTGGACGAGAGGGAGCGGCTCGTGCTGCGGCTTCGGTTCGCCGAGGACATGACGCAGTCCCAGATCGCCGAGCAGATCGGCCACTCGCAGATGCACGTCTCGCGGATCCTGCGCCGCGCCCTCGCCCGTATCCGCGAGCAGATCAGGGAGCAGCGGAAAAGCGGATGACGAGGTAGTCCCCGTCATCGGACTGGTCGAGCGTCAGCTCATCGGCCAGAGCCTCCAGCGACCCACCGACATCCGGGACTTCCAACTCGTCGCGGATCCGCTTCGCCGCACCGGCGTCCATCGGGCCCAACCGCAGCTCGATGCCGCCCTCGCTGTCCTCCAAACCGAGGCGCACGCGGCCGTCGGAGAAGCTCCCCGGGGCCGAGACCGCGATCGCGTCGGTGACCAGGACCGCATCTGAGACGCGGTCTATCGAGAGGTCTCGCCGGGCCGCGAGCACACCGATGACGCGTGCCAGCACCGGCCCGAGCAACTCGGGGCGATCGGTGATCAGCTCGGTGGCCTGGGATCTCGGTTCCAGCCTGACCGCGCCGCCCTGCCCGTTCGAACCGCCCCCGTGGAGCGGTATCCGTATGGTCACCTCGGTGCCTCGATCAATGCCACCGGAGATGGCGAAGCTGCTGGACAGCGCGGCGATCAGCGACAGGCCGAGGCGCAAGCTGGACGATTCGACATCGGCCTGCGGCCGGATCCCGATGCCCTGATCGCGAACGATCACGGTGAGCCCGTCCTCATCTGGCCTGGCCTCGACGCTGAGCGGGCCCGGCTCGCCCTGATAGGCGTGGGCGACGACGTTCATGCACGCCTCCGTCACGACGGTCTTCAGGTCCGCCAGCCCCGGCTCGTCCATCCCGATCTCCTCGGCCAGGCCCGCCAGGGCATGGCGCACCACGGCAACGTTCTCCGCTTTCGCCGGAAGGGTCATCTGAAGCCCCCTGGATTTCTGGCTGATGATCGAGCTGTCTGACATGGACTGCGGTCCCCGCTGGGGAGCATTTCCCCGCGGCCCCGAGCATAGTTGGCTCGGGTTTTCGCAACTCCTTGCTACCCCCGCCCGGGGGCGCCAAAACCCACGCCTGCATCAAACCGAACAGGGCTTGCGGCTGCGGTAGGATCGCGGCGTGAGCCCCGCCCCCTTCGCAGTCGAAAGCGAGCAGCTCGATGGCGGGGTTTACGTTTTCACGGTCCGCGGCGAGCTGGACATGAATACGGCGCCCGAGCTCGACCGGAATCTGGAGGATGCTCTAGCGAGCGCAGACGCCTCGATCATGCTCGACCTCTCCGAGTGCGAGTTCATCGACTCCACCGGAATCGCCCTCATCGTGCGTGCCTGGCAGCGACTCGATCGCGATGCCGGCGGAGAGGGGCGGGGCCGATTCGTCCTCTGCTGCATCAACCATCAGGTGCGACGGCTGCTGAAGATCACGGGGGTCGAATCGTCGATCTCCATGCACGAACAGCGCGATGCCGCGCTGGCCGAGTTGCAGGGCTGACCCGGTCGCGCATACTGCCCGGTCATCCGGGTAGCGAGATCGACGAGGACGGCGTCGTGCTGCGCATCAGCGCCACCCCACTGCGTGCCGGAGACGGGTCGCAGCTCGCGGAGGAAGTGCTCGACGCGCTGCGGCAAACGCTGTCGGCGGTCGCGACCGGACCTCCGCAGCGCGCAAGGGCTCAGCTCAGACTGGGGTCCGGCGCGCAGAAGCGCTCCACAGCCTGCTCGGGGTCCGGGAAGACCTCGCCGCGCACGAAGCGGTCGCCGCGCACCTCCCAGATCCAGGCGACTGGCATGTCGCGTATCCCCAGCTCGCGGCTGCGTGCATAGACGCGGCCCCGGACCAGCAGCGTCTCGTTTCGCCGCTCGACTTCGCTCGGCGTGATCTGCAGCTCTTCCCAGACCTTCGCCACGTCGTCCAGGTAATCGTGGAGTCCCGCTGGGCCGGTGTAGGGGGCGTCGCGGCCGACCGCCTCCGCGGTGACGACGGGGAAAAACTCCATCTCCTCGTCGCAGATGGCCTCGATCTCCTCAGCATCGCGACGGTTGAAGCCGTCGAAGAGCCGCCCGACCAGCTCCATCCCCGTGCTGTCAAACATCGCTGTTGTCCAGACTCATCACAGCCTGCGCCGGCTGGCTCGAGGCGATCGCCGCGCCGGCACGGGTTTCGGTGGAAGCGCGCGCGATGGCGAGTATCGCCACGTCGTCGTCGTGCACGCCTTCGGTGAAGGCGTGCAGGGAGCCCTCCAGCCGCTGTAGGGCCATCGCCGGGTTGGACGCCCTGCCCAGCTCGCTGCGAAGTCGTTCCTCGCCGAAGCGGCCTTCCGTTCCTTGAGCCTCCGTGATCCCGTCGGTCACGATCACGAGCAGCTGTCCAGGCTCGACTGCACAATGCTCGATCGTCCACTCCGCGTCCGCGAAGGCGCCAAGGACGGGATCGGTTCCAGCCACTTCCGTAACCGACTCGCCGTCGACGAGCAGTGGGGGCGGATGGCCGGCCACGGCTATGCGAACCGGCTGCCGCGAATCCTCGCTGAGCGTCACCGCCGCGAGACTGCAGAGGGCAGCGTCGCCCCGCGCCAGCAGGGCGCGATTGAGCGTTGACAGAGCCGCCAGGGGGTCATCGGTAAGCACGGCGGCAGTGCGCAGGGTGTAGCGGGCGACCGCGGTGATCGTGGCGGCCCGGGCCCCCCGCCCGGTGACGTCGCCAATCGCCAGCATCCAGCCCCCCGGGACCCGGAAGACATCGTAGAAATCCCCGCCGACCTCGTTCTCCGCCCCCGCCGGCCGGTACATCGCGGCAATCGACCAGCCCCGGATATGAGGAAGCGGCGACGGCAACAGGCCGCGCTGCAGCGTCTCCGCTATCTCCGCGCGCGCCCGCTCCGCCCGCTCGAGGTCGGCGAAGAGACCGGAGTTGTCGAGCGCCAGCGCCACCCTGCCGGCGAAGATCCAGGCGAAGCGTGCATCCTCGCGCCGGTAGCGCCTGCCAGACCAGGCGAGGGCGACCGTCAGCACCCCGGTCACTTCTCCGCGCGCCTGCAGGGCCACCGTGATCGCGGAGCGCAGCCCCAGGCTTTGCAGGAACCCGAGATCGTCCTCGTCGTGGGAGAGGCCACGCAGATCGTCCTCCGACATGCGTTCGTAGAAGCGCGGCTCCAGCGAGGACCGGTCGCCCCCCTCCACCATGCGCGGCGGCGTCGAGGGCATGCGTTCGATGAGGCCCCGCTCGAACTCGTCCTTCCCACCCGCGCCCACCCGCACGGCGGCGCGGCGGGGGACGCGATCCTCGTCGATCACGTCGATCATGCAGAAGTCGGCGAAGTCGGGGACGAGGATGGCGCAGATCGCGTCGAGGGTCCCTTCGAGGTCGCGCCCGGCCTCGGAGACGGCGGCGATGTCGGCAAGGATCTTGAAGCGGCGCCGGACCCTGCGCTCGCGCACGAACAGCACGACCATCGAGACCCCGGCGACCGCCAGGGCTATCGCCACTGCCTCGCTTATCCCAATCCAGCCCATTCCCTCACCCATTCGGTCATCGTGCCTGCTACTGAAAATACAGTAACTCGCACCTTCCACCATGTCCATACCCACCCTACGGAACTGGTTTCTTCATCCGGTGCGCGGGTAGACACCGATGCCATGGTCGACACCAAGTCGATTCCGCAGCGCGGAGAGCGCTGGCTCAGCTGTCCTCCTTACCTGCTGATCGCCCATGTGCTCAGCGTCGACGAAGACGCCGACGTGCCTGTGGTCAGCTACGAGCTTCGCGACCAGGAGGGAAGCTTGCTGGAAAGCATCGAGCACGCACTGCTCGACGAGGGCTGGTGGAAAGCCTTCCAGCCGATGCCCCGCCGCTGCGGCTAGCCAGCGCCCGGTCGCCCGCCCACTCGTCCCCTCCTCGGAGACGGCTCAGCCTTTCGCACCCGCGACCGCGCGCTGGAGCTGTTCCTTGGTCATCTTGGAGCGGCCTTCGATGTTCAACTTGCGAGCGTCGTTGTAGAGCTGGTCGCGGGTACGGCCCTTGCTGCGGCCGGTGCCCGAGCGCCTCCCTCCCCGCCGGCCCGAGGAGATGTCTTGGGTCGAGGTGCGCGAGGCGCTCTTCGATTCCCCGGAACGTGCCCTGGCCTTGTTCACGGTGCGCGCCGCGATCTCCTCGGCGCGACTCTCCGAGCGGCCCTGCTTCTTCTCGCTCCGCTTGATCTCCTCGTACTGACGAGCTCGTTTCGTGCCTTTCTTCACTCCTCGCGGTGGCATCTCGCACTCCTTTCGTTCGCCGCACACAACGCCGTCAGGCGGCCGTCCTCGCGGTCTGGACCTCACCGCGCTGCGGAGCGAGCAGATCGGCCTCCGCTCCCGCCTCGCGGACCGCCTCGAGGGGCTCGGTCAACTCGACCTGCTCGACCCCCTCGTTGGCCATCAGGAAAGCGATTCTCTTGCCCTGCAATCGGTCGGACATCGGAGCTCCTTCCTCGCTTGAAATTCGCCGGGCGCTGCCTCCGCTCTGTCGATCGGGATGCCCGCAGGCGCGGCTCTCAAACCTGGCCGCTGCGACTCAGGCGATCCCCTCGAGCTCGTACTCGCGCAGGAAGCCCTCGAACAGGCGACGGTGTCCCTGCTCGTCGCGGAGGATGTCGATCGTCATGTCCTGCGTGACCGGATCGACTCCCTCCGTCTCCGCGACGATCCGCGTGTAGTGCTCGATCGCCCCGGTCTCCGCTTTGATCACGCCGCGGATCACGTGGACGGTGTCGGTTTGCTCCTCCGGCGGCTGCAGGAAGCTCTGCTCGGTCGCGAAGTCCTCCGAGCCCGGCACCACCCCGTAGAGCTCCTTGATCCGCTCGGCGAAGCGCTTCGCATGACCGAGCTCCTCTTCGATGTCCTCCGAGAGCGACTCCTTGATCTCCTGGGCCCGCACCCCGTCGAGGTTGACCGAGGCGGCCAGGTAGCTCATCACGGTCTCGATCTCCATCCAGTACGCCTTGACGAGCAACTCGACCACCTGCTCCCTAGTCTCGAGGTTGGCGCTGTCGAAGATGCCCTTGCTGGGTGCCGTCTCGGCCTCCATCGCTTCCTCCGTTCCTCGCGGTTGCGCAAAACGTCGCTTCGCGGGGCTGCTACCCGAGAGGCAGCCGCGTCAATCGCCGCAGGTAACCCGCCCGTGCCCGAACCGCACATCGGCCATCCCAGCCGGCCCCACCGAACCGTCTCCACGCTCCTCTGAGATAATTGCCGCCTTCGGGGCGTGGCGCAGCCTGGTAGCGCGCACCGTTCGGGTCGGTGAGGTCCCCGGTTCAAATCCGGGCGCCCCGATATTTGTAGCACAATATGTGCTACATTAGTGCCATGAGCCGATCTATTCATGTTCGATTGGACGACAGTTCGGCCGCCGCTCTGAGAGTCGTTCGAGGTAGCGGAACGAGTGATTCCGAGGCCGTTCGCACTGCCCTCCGAGAGGCTGCTGCCAGGCGCCGGACGCGGTCATCCATTGCCGAGGAGGTCGAGCAACTCGCAGCCGACGAGGCCGATCGGGTCGAGATGCGGATCATCCGCGAGCAGATGGCTGACCTCGCGCCGGAATCGCTCGACTGAAGTGGTCCGCGGCGAGGTATTCCGGCTGCCTTCGCCGCGAGGCGCACGCGGGCGCGAGCAACGGGGCGCCCGCTACGTAGTCGTCGTTCAGGCCGATGAGTTCATGGCACTGAGTACGACCCTCGTCTCGCCTACGTCGACAAGTGCCCATCCGGCCACGTTCCGGCCGGCGATCGAACTCGATGGCGAGGAGACGCGAGTCCTCGTCGAGCAGACCACCGTCGTAGACCCACAGCGCCTCGGACGCTCGGCCGGGCGGCTCGACGCTGATGAGCTTCGAGCCGTCGACGATGCTCTTGCCCTCGTCCTGGGTCTCTGACTCGGCCGATGTAAGGGCGAACCACCGTCGGGCGGTACGGTCCAGCGATGTTCGACCACGTCACGATTCGCGTCGTCGACCGCCTGGCGTCTGAGCGCTTTTACCGTACGACTCTCAGTGCGCTCAAGATCGAGCCGATCCGAACCAGCACGGACAGGATCGAGTGGGACGATTTCGGAATTGCCGTTGCCGACGCCGAGCGCCCGCCGACGCGCCACTTGCATGTGGCGTTCGTCGCACCCACGCGAGACCATGTGGATGAGTTCTGGCGCGCGGGTACCGCCGCCGGCTACGAGGACGACGGCGCACCGGGCGAGCGCCCTCAATACACACCCGGGTACTACGGAGCTTTCCTGCGTGATCCCGATGGCAACAGCGCCGAGGCAGTTCACCACGCCGATGTGCGGCGCGGCGGCCACATCGACCACCTCTGGATTCGCGTGCGACCTCGACGCCGCGAGCGCCTTCTACGTCGCAATCATGCGTCACGCCGGATTGCGCGAGGGCCGGCGTTGGGAGGACGGCCTCCAGTTCCGTGGAGCCTGGGCGACGTTCTCCCTGGTCGATGACGGCGCCCCACCAACCGAGAACCTCCACATCGCCTTCCCCGCTCCCGACCGCCAGACCGTTGAGGACTTCCACCGGGCGGCGACTACGGTCGGCTACCTTGACGGCGGTTCGCCGGGCGAGCGGTCACAGCTTCACCCAGGCTGCTACGCGGCTTACGTCCTCGATCCCGACGGGACGAATGTCGAGTCGGTCTTTCGCAATCGCAGCTGAAGTATCCACAGCGTCGGCCCCGATTTTCAAACAGCAAACCTGAAACCGATCTGGCTGGAGCGGGTAGGTTCATCCAATGATCTGGCGCGTCCTGCTGACCGCTCTCTACGCCTGTGCCCTTGGGGCACTGATGGCTCTCGAGAACTTCAATCCAGAGATGTCCGATAGTTCACTTTGACGACGATTGTCCCCCTCGGTCTCCCGCTCCTCCTGGGCGTGGTGGCCTCCCAGACTTTTCAGGCCGTCCGTCACCGCCGCGACGCCTAGCTTTGGCTCCGTTGAGCAGATTGTCGTGTCCGTCAGTCGGTGGCTGAGCGGGCTCGAATCGATCGGTTCGCCATGGCTACCAAATCGTCACCGACCGCGGGTGATCGTGATCGCGAATTGCCCGATCCTTGGTAACGAGACCCAGCCCGTGCTCGATAGCCGTTGCGTAAATCAGTCGATCGGCGGGATCGCCTGGGAATGACGAAGGCAGAGCGACGGCGGCGTCCGCGATCGCCGGGGTCACGCCGATCGTTCGCAACTGCGCGGCGAGACCCTGCAACCAGGATCGGATCGGAACGTTGACGGCAATCCGCTCATGCCTCGCCAGCCATGCCAGCTCGTACCAGGAGATCGCCGCCACGACCAGCTCGTCTGCTTCTTCGAGGGCCTTGCGGGCCGAGGTGCTGACCCGTTTTGGCTCCGCAGACCACCAGTGGACTACGTGGGTATCGAGCAGAATCGCGCTCACGCCTACGAGGCGTTCCAAGGCTCGCCGGTGGAGAACATCTCCTCCTCGTCGACCGCAGTCATCGCCACACCCTCGAACGAGCCCTTCAGGGAGCGCGCGCCAGACGCGGGTACGAGACGGGCGACCGGACGGCCGTACCTCGTGATCTCGATCTCCTCGCCTGCCTCGGCATCATCGAGCAGGCGGAGTATCGTCGCCTTTGCATCAGTAGCGGTTACTTGTTTGGCCATATGATCAGTATAGCGGTCAGATCATGAAGGATTGTGCAATGCTTCGGCGAGGAGGCGGATGCCGTGCTCTATCGCCGGCTCCGGAAGGCAGCCGAAGCCGAGCACCAGGCCCGGTGGACCGTCTGGGTTGAAGCGGTGCAGCGACAACCCGTCCACTCCCACCCCGCGCTCTGCGGCGGCTGCGACCAGCGCGGCCTCGTCCACCTCCTGCGGCAGCTCGACCAGCTCGTACAGCCCGGCGGCTCCGCCGGAGACGCGACCCTGGGGCAAGCGGCGCGCCAGCGCCTCGATCAATGCCTCGCGGCGCCGCTGGTAGCGCAGGCGCATGCGCCGGATGTGGCGGTCGAGCTCTCCGCGTTCGACGAAGTCGTGCAGGGCCAGCTGGCCGATCGCCTCGGAGCCACGGTCCTCGATCGCCTTCGCCTGGATCAGCGGCCAGGCCAGCCAGGACGGCAGCAGGGCCCAGCCGAGGCGCATTCCCGGGGTCAGCCGCTTGCTCGCCGAGCCGATGTAGGCGACCCGGTCCGGCGCCAATCCCTGCAGAGCGCCGAGGCCGGCGCCGTCGTAGCGGTACTCGGCGTCGAAGTCGTCCTCGACGATCAGCCGTTCGCCGTCCTCGGCCCACTCGATCAGGGCCGCGCGTCGCTCCCGGCTGAGGACCGCTCCGGTTGGGAACTGGTGCACCGGGGTGACGACGACGGCGCTGACTCCAGCGAGTCCAAGCGCGTCGACCTGCATGCCGTCGCCGTCGACCGGGATCGGCGCGACCTCGAGGCCGGCCTGTTCGACGATCAGGCGATGGGGATGCCAGCCCGGGTCCTCGAGTGCGACCCGCTCGACGCCGCGATCCGCCAGCCAGCGGCAGATCAGCGAAAACGCCTGAGCGAAGCCGGTGCAGATCATCGTCTGCTCCGGCTCGGCGGCGGCGCCGCGTACCCGGCCCAGATAGTCGGCGATCGCCTGCCGCAGGGCGGGCACACCGCGAGGATCGGGGTAGCCGACGGCGTCGATCGGGGCCTGGCGCCAGGCCGCCCGCAGCGACCGTAGCCAGCGGTCGCGGGGGAATCCGCCGAGGTCGGGGAGGCCGGGATGGAAGTGGTAGGGGAAACTGGGCAGCATCGAGCGGGCCGGTGGCCGCGCCGTGGAACTGCGCACCGTCCTCGCCACGCGAACCGGGGCGCCCTGCCTGGTGAGCAGGTAGCCCTCGGCCGCCAGCTGGCCGTAGGCCTCGGTGACGACGCCGCGCGAGATGCCCAGCTCCTTCGCGAGCACGCGGCTCGACGGCAGCCGCTCGCCGGCGGCCAGGCGGCCAGCCTGGATGTTCTCGCGGATCGATCGCTCGACCTGTTCGTGGAGGGGCAGCTCGGCATCGCGCTCGAGCTCGACCAGCATTCCGGGACTGCTAACTGGACCGCTGGAGCGTGCCATTACTGGAACTGTATAGCGGACCAGTACTCCTCTAGAGTGAACCCCGACAACGGCTCAGGAGGACGTCATGGGGCAGAACGGCACGACGAGCAGGATCACCGTCATCGGCGGAGGGCTCGCCGGTCTCACCGCCGCGATCGCCTGCGCCGAAGGCGGTGCCGGGGTGCGCCTGCTGGAGGCGCATGAGGCTCTAGGCGGGCGGGCTCGTAGCGCCGACGGGCCCTACAAGGCCAATCTCGGCCCCCACGTGATCTACAAGGACGGCCGCTTCTGGGAGTGGCTGCAGGAGCGCGATCTGCTGCCGCCCTACGCCGGCCCCCCGCTCAGCGGGATCCGCTTCCGCTGGCAGGGTGTCGCAAGACGAACCCCACCCCTCGGCGCCGTGCCATCGGTGCTGCGACTGCGCGGACGCGAAGCTCCCGTCGACGTCGACTTCCGCAGCTGGGCGACTGCACACAGCGACGAGCGCACCGCCGAGATGCTCTCGGCGGCCGCCGGCGTCTACACCTTCCACCACGATCCCGGCGAGCTGTCCGCCGCCTTCGTCTGGGGGCACACGGTGCGGGTCCTGCTCAGCCCCCCACCCACCGCCCGCTACCTGATCGGCGGCTGGGGAGCGCTGGTGTCCTCGCTGGAGGGCCGCGCGCGGCAGCTCGGGGTGGCGATCGAGACCGGCCACCGCGTCGAGTCCCTGCCGGCTGCACCGCTGATCGTCGCCACCGAGCTCGAACAGGCTCGCGCCCTGCTCGGCGACGACTCGCTCGAGTGGCCGAGCGGCCACACCATCTGTCTCGACCTTGGCCTCCGCCACCGGCGCGGTGACCCGTTCGTCGTCTCCGACCTCGACGAGGCCGGATGGATCGAGCGCTTCAGCGCGCCCGACCCGTCGCTCGCCCCTGAGGGCGTGGAGCTCGTGCAGGCACAGATGCCGGTCCGCCCCGGCGAGGACACCGAGCAGGCGGCACTGCGCCTCGACCGCCTACTCGACGCTTCGCTGCCCGGCTGGCGCGAGCGCGAGACCTGGCGACGCCGTCAGGTCATGGACGGACGCAGCGGGCCGCTCGACCGTCCCGGCCTCAGCTGGCGCGACCGGCCCGCCGTCGACCGTGGCGACGGGGTGTTCCTGGCGGGCGACATGGTCGCGGCGCCGGGCCTGCTCTCGGAGGTCGCCTGGGCAAGCGCAGTCGCGGCGAGCCGCCTGGCGCTGGAGGCGGCGAAGAGCGGGCGGCCGCAGCTGCGAAAGGTCGCCTAGCTAACCGCTTCGATCGCCCGTTCGACCCGAGGCAGGCCCGGGCCGTCCTGGAGCGTGCGGGTACCGCTCGGCCCGCTGACGATCGTCGCCTGCCCGGCGCGGATGCCGAGCTCCGTGCCCAAGTCTTCATAGCCTTCGAGCGTCGTCGCGATTGCCCCGTCCGAACCACCCTCGCGTTCCAGATAAGCCTGCCATTCGGGCACGTTCAATTCGCCGATCGAGCCGGCGAGCGAGGCCATCAGCTCGTCGCCGATCCCGAACCGCTCCGCCTCGGCCTGGTTGCGGAAGAAGAGGTAGGTGTACTGCCATCCGTAACCTTGCTGCGCCGCCGCCTCGGCACCGAAGAAGCCGAGCTCGAGCGGGTTCTCGGCGACGGAGTAGTGGCGCATCAGCAGCTTTGCCTCTCCCGGCCGCACGTAGCCTTCGACCAGCTCCGGGATCGTTTCGAGAAAGTCGGCGCGGCAGTTTCCGCACTGGAGGTCGTTGAAGACCTGAATCGAGACCGGCGCATCGGCAGAGCCGAGCCGGTCTCCTTCCTGCGGCAGCCCGCCGAAGAGCTCCTGGGAAGCGGCGATGCCTTCTACCCGAACCACTTCGCGGCCGGCTTCTTTGGTCGAGATGTCGACCAACGCGTAACCAAGCGCGGCGAGCGCCAGCGCGAGCGCGAGGATCACCCAGAGCCGGCCTCGGCGGGGAATCGGAGTTGCGGCGACTTCGGACACGATTGCATTATCGCGAGCGCGGAAACTCCGCAGCCCCCCCGCTGAAAGCGGTTGACACGTCCGCCCTCCGAGGTAAATATGGGCATACTCGATTTCAACTACAAGGGAGGTCCGCCGTGGCCAATCACCTCACCCCGTCCGAGCTTGCCGACGAGTTGCACATGAAAAGGCAGGAGGTGATCGGCAAATGCGTTGAAATGCACATCCCGATCTTCCATGGCCGCATCGACAAGTCGCTCTTCCGAACCTCACTGCAGCAAACCTCTGGGCAGGGCATGGAGCGCCGGGTCTCAGCCGGGTAGCCGGCACCCAGCTGTCCATTACACTCCCCGCCGTGGAGGAGCGGGGAACCAAATCGGTCACGCTCGCGGACTTGCTGCCGCGCGCCGCGCAGCGTTACGGCAGCGCTCCGGCGATCCAGTTCAAAGACGGCGACGAGTGGGTCAAATGCAGCTTCGACGAGGTCGAGGAGACGGTCCGCCAGCTGGCCCTCGGACTGGTCGGCCTGGGCGTGGACAAGGGCGACAAAGTCTCGATTCTCGCCAACACGCGCCCCGAGTGGACCTACTTCGACTTCGCCGCCCTCTCGATCGGCGCCACGGTCGTCCCCATCTATCAGACCAACTCGCCGGAGGAGTGCCAGTACGTGCTGGAGAACTCCGACGCCAAGGTCGTCGTGGTCGAGGACGACGAGCAGCTGGAGAAGATCCGCGCGGTCCGCGACCAGCTGCCGCTGTTGGAGCACGTCGTGCGCATGACCGGCTCCAGCGAGGACGCGATCTCGCTCGACGACCTGGCCTCGCGTGGAGCTACCCGCGACGCGGCTGAGTGGGAGCAGCACTGGAGCGCCGTCGCACCGGAGGACATCTGCACCTTCATCTACACCTCGGGGACGACCGGCCCGCCCAAGGGCTGCGTGATCACCCACGGCAACTACCGGGCGATGCTCGACATGGTCAACGAGACCAGCGTGATCGAAGGCGAAGACCTCACCTATCTCTACCTCCCCCTCGCCCACTCCTTCGCCCTGCTGATCCAGCTCGGCAGCTTCGACCTCGGCGCGACGATCGCCTACTGGGAGCGCGATCCGCTGAAGATCATGCCCAACCTGGCGGAACTGAAGCCGACCTACTTCCCCTCGGTGCCGCGCATCTTCGAGAAGATCTACACCATGGCGACCAGCGGCATGGAAAAAGAGGGCGGCCTGAAAAAGGCGATCTTCGACTGGTCGATCCGGGTCGGCGGCAAGATGCGTGAGGCGGAGCGGTCCGGCCGCAACCCGGGTTTCCTGCTGCGCAAGCAGTACGAGTTCGCCGACAGGAAAGTCCTCTCGAAGATCCGCGGCCTGTTCGGCGGCAAGCTGCGTCTCGCCGTCTCCGGCGCCGCGCCGATCAGCCCGGACATCCTGCGCTTCTTCGACGCCGCCGGCGTGCTCGTGCTCGAGGGCTGGGGGATGACCGAGACCTCAACCGCGGCGACGATCTCCTCGCCCGACGACTTCAAGATCGGCACGATCGGCAAACCCTTCCCCGGCTGCGAGGTGAGGATCGCCGAGGACGGCGAGATCCTGGTCAAGGGCCCCAATGTCTTCCAGGGCTATTACAAGAACGAGGTGGCCACCCGCGAGACGATCGTCGACGGCTGGCTCCACACCGGTGATCTCGGCTCGATCGACGAGGATGGCTTCATCCGAATCACCGGGCGCAAAAAGGACATCATCATCACCGCCGGCGGCAAGAACATCACCCCAGCCAACCTCGAGAACGAAATCAAGCAGCACCCGCTGGTCTCCCAGTGCGTGGTGGTCGGCGACCGCCGGCCCTACCTGGTGGCGCTCGTCACCCTCGATCCCGAAGAGGCTGTCGCCTACGCGAAGGAGCGGGGGCTGCCCGAGGACCTCTCCCAACTGGCTGCCAACCCCGAGGTCCGCGCGGCGATCGAGGAGCACCTGGCCAAGGTCAACGAGAAGTTCGCCCGGGTCGAGCAGGTGAAGAAGGTCGCAATCCTCCCCCATGACCTCTCCCAGGAAAATGGCGAGCTGACTCCGACCCTGAAGGTGAAGCGGGCCGTCGTCGCCGACAAGCACCAACGCGAGATCGAGCAGCTCTACGCCGGCTGAGGCGACACGGCGGAAAGGGTTCTAGGAGGCTTCGCCGGATTGGCGCAGCAATGCCGACGTAGTCTGCTCGAGGACACGACGCCAGGCCGACGCCTGCTCCGGCTCCTCTTCTGAGACGCGCTCTACCACGCGGCGGATGCGGCCCTCGGAGATCTCGAGCCCGTGCTGCTCGGCGATCTCCTTGTAGCGGTCGTAGTCCTGGGCAAGGGTCGCGGTGACCGACTCGAAACCGTGGCGGGCGATCTGCAGGCGACGCGAGTAGTCCATGATCGGGGTCCCGAACATCAGCTCGTCGTTGGGCTCGGGCTCCACCAGGATGATGTCGACGCCCGGGTACTTCTCCTCCCACTGGGCCACTGCCTCGTGCAGCCTGGCGTGGGCGATCAGCCGGAAGGCCTGGTTGGCGATCGCCGGCAGGCCCATATCGGCGACCCGCCGCACCCGGGTGCCGAAGACGGTCGGGATCGTCTGCTCGAAGTCATTGACATAGGGCACGAGCGGGTTCACCACGACGATGAACTTCGCCCCCTTTTCGACCGCGATGTCGACGTTGGTGGTCGAGCGGATGCCACCGTCGACCAGCTGGCGGCCCTTCAGGTCGACCGGCTTGTAGATGACGGGCAGTGCGGTCGAGCACTCGATCGCCTTGGAGATCGGCACGTCATCCCAGCCCTCATCGCCGAAGACGAGACGTTCGCAGGTGTCGAGGTCGGTCGCGGTCAGGTACAGCTCTTTGTCCAACTGGCGGAAGTCGTTGATGCGCCCGGCTTCGGCGAGCGACTGCTCGACGTAGTCGGCAATCCCGGCACCCGAGTAGAGCCCAGTGGGCAGGGCCTCGGCGAGCCCGACCACGATGTCGATCGCCGAGAAATCGCCCATCTGCACCAGCCGTCGCATCAACTCGATCGTGCGCAGCGGCAGCATCGCGGCTTTCTGCAGGAAGCCGAGGTAGTTGAACCTCAGCACCTTGTCGAGGTCGAGGTCGTCGAGGTCCGAGGACACCCGGTCGTTGATCACCTGCATCATCTCGTCGGGGGTGACGCCGTTGGCCAGCATCGTGGCGACGAAGGAGCCGGCGCTGGTGCCGACGTAGACGTCGAAGTTGTTGACCGTGCTGTTGACCGCGAGCAGGTCGAGGGCCCGCAGGGCGCCGATCTCATAGACGCCGCCGGTAAAGCCGCCGCCGCCGAGGACCAGGGCCGTCTTCGAAGGGCGTTTGCGACTCCTGCCGCGTTTGCGACGGGAGGTTGCCTCGATGTCGACGACCTTGCCCATAAACATGGATTATCCCAGACGGGGCGGGCGATCCATCAGGGGGCAACGAGGGGGTGTCCGGACGTTGCTGGGTTTTCGCCACGGGAACTTGCGTCTCTCGCCGAGCTGGTGGGGCGAAAAGAGGACGCCGCTGCCGCCCGGACACCCCCTCGTTGCCCCTCCCGCGCCGCTCGGGCCGCTACCTTGCCTAGCTTCCGTGTTGGTATCTGGGATGAGACGGACGTCGATCATCTTCGTCTTGCTGCTGGGGCTCCTGCTGCCGGCGGCAGCTAGTGGAGCACAGAACGTGTGTCAGGAGATGCGGCAGCGCTTGGTCTACGGCGGGGGGACGGCGAGTGGGTTGTTCGTCATCGACGCGGAGAGCGGCAAGCCGGTGTGCGCGCGGGCGGCGAAGCAACAGCGCTCGCTCGCCTCGAACACGAAGCTGTTCACGACCTCGACGGCCCTCTCCCGTTTCGGCCCCGAATACCGCATCGCCACCAAGCTGCTCTCCGACGGCAGGATCGGGATCGACGGCGTCCTGCACGGCAGCCTCTACCTGCAGGGTGCCGGTGACCCCGCGCTCGGCGTGCCCGCCTTCTACGACCGCTTCTCGGGCGGTCTCGGCACCAACCTGCTCGCGCTCAAGACCCAGCTTCGCGCCGTGGGGGTGCGGGTCGTGACGGGGCGGCTGTACACCGACGACACGGTCTTCGACCGGTTGCGCGGCGTCGCCGACTCCGGCTACGCGACCAGCCCATACATCGGCCCCCTGTCCGGGCTCTCCTTCAACTCCGGCTACCGCGACTCGAGCGCCAGCGGCTTCGGCTCCGACCCGGCGGCGCTGGCGGGCTCGAAGCTGGCGCGGGCGCTGCGCTCTGCCGGAATCGCGATCCGCACCCAGGTGGCGCGGAGCGCCACGCCGGCCGGCGCCGAGCCGCTCGCCGTGGTCCGCTCGCCGACCATGTCGCAGCTGGTCGAGGCAACCGACGTCTACTCCAATAACTTCTTCGCCGAGATGCTGGTCAAGCTGCTCGGTGCCAATTTCGGAGGCGCGGGGACCACCAGTGCCGGGACCGGCGTCGTCGAGCGTTTCGCCCGCAGCCAGGGCTCCGGGATCCATGCAGTCGACGGCTCCGGCCTGACCCGCACCAACCGCGCCTCGCCCGCCCAGGTCGTGCGGCTCCTGGCGGCAATGCGCAAAGCGCCGATCGGCGACCAGTTCATCCAGGACCTGGCGCTGACCGGCCGCGAAGGGACGGTCGCCGACCGCACGCTCGGCACTGCCGCCGCCGGCCGCTGCCGCACCAAGACCGGCACCCTGACCGGGGTCAGCGCCCTATCCGGCTACTGCTTCAACCGCAGCGGCAAGACGATGATCTTCTCGATTCTGATGACCGGCGTGCGCGATCTTGGTCTCGCCCACGACGAGCAGGATCAGATCGCCGCCGCAATCGCCTCTTATTGAGAGGCGCCCGCCAGCAGCGTGCGCAGGCCGGCTTCGTCGAGGATCTCGGTCCCCAGTTTCTCGGCCTTGGCCAGCTTTGAGCCAGGGTTGTCCCCTGCAACGACGTAGTCGGTCTTCTTCGAGACGGAGTTGACGACCTTCCCGCCCGCGGACTTGACCAGTGCCGCCGCCTCCTCACGGGTCAGCTCCGGCAGGGTGCCGGTCAGGACCACGGTCCTGCCCTCCAGCGGGCCGCCTTCGGCGCGCCGTTCGGAGGCGTCCTGCTCCAAGCGCAGCCCCTTCTCGCGCAGCTTCTCGATCAGCGCCCAGGTGGGCTCGTCGGCGAGGGACTCGGCGATCTGCACCGCCATGATCGGCCCAACGCCCTCGACTTCCTCGATCCGCTCCGGGTCGGCCTCGTGCAGAGCGTCGATCGAGCCGAAGTGGTCGGCCAGGGCCTCCGCGGTCACGTAGCCGACTCCCGGCAGCCCGAGCGCGTAGAGGACCCGTTTGAACGGGCGCCCGCGAGAAGCGTCGATGGCCGCCACCAGGTTCTGGGCGGATCTCTCTTTGAACCCCTCCAGCCCGACCAGTTGCTCCTCGTTCAGCTCGTAGATATCGGCCACGTCCCCGATCAGGCCCTCCTGGAGGAAGCGCAGAGCCAGCTTTTCGCCGAGCCCGTCGATATCCATCGCACCCTTGCTGACGAAATGTTTGACGTGCTGGAAGGCCTGCCCGGGGCAGGTGGCCCGATTGGGACAGATCGTGAAGACGCTGTCCTCGGGCTTGACGGTCTCGGTCCCGCAGCGCGGGCACCGCTTCGGCGGCTTGGGTTTCCTCGCCCCCTTCTTGCGGCGCTGGCTGAGCGGCGCCACCACCTGGGGAATCACGTCGCCGGCCCGCATCACCACCACCTCGTCCCCGACCCGCACGTCCTTGCGTGCCAAGTCCTCCTCGTTATGAAGGGTCGCGGTGGATACGGTGACGCCGCCGACGTGGACCGGCTCGAGCATCGCGAAGGGCACCAGGTGGCCGGTGCGGCCGACGTTCCAGACCACGTCGAGCAGCTTGGTCGTCGCCGTGGTGGGCGCAAACTTCCAGGCGATCGCCCAGCGCGGCTCGCGCCCGACCACTCCCAACTCCCGCCACAGCGCCCGCTCGTCGATCTTGACGACGACGCCGTCGATCTCGTAGTCGAGCTCCTCGCGCCGCTCCTCCCACCAGCGACAGCGCTTGACGACCGAGTCGATCCCCTGGTGATGGTCGGTGTCCGGGTTGACCTTGAAGCCCCGCTCTCGCAGCCAATCGATCTCCTCGCTGTGAGTGGCGATGTCGAGACCCCTGATCGCTCCGAGGCCGTAGCACCAGATCGAGAGCGGGCGTTCGGCGGCGAGCGCCGGATCGAGCTGGCGGATCGAGCCGGCAGCGGAGTTGCGAGGATTGGCGAAGGCCGGTTCGCCCGCCTCGGCGCGGCGCTCGTTCAGCGCTTTGAAATCGGCTATCGGCAGGTAGACCTCGCCGCGCACCTCGACCAACGCCGGCGCGTCTTGGATCCGCAGCGGAATCGCCCCGATCGTGCGCAGGTTCTGGGTCACGTCCTCGCCGATCCGGCCGTTGCCCCGCGTCGCGCCGCGAACCAGCACGCCGTCCTCGTAGGTCAGCGAGATCGCCAGCCCATCGATCTTCGGCTCGGTGGTGTAGCTGAACTCGGCAGCGCTGATGTCGAGCCGCTTCAGGTGGTTGCGGACCCGGGTCTCCCACGCCCGCAGCTCCTCCTCGTTGCGGGCGTTGGCGAGGGAGAGCATCGCCTCCGCGTGCTCGACCTGCTCGAAGCGATCGAGCGGTGGCGCCCCGACCCGCTGGGTCGGCGAATCGGGGGTGCGCAGCTGCGGATGATCGGCCTCGAGGTCCCGCAGCTCGTTCAGCAGGGCGTCGTATTCGTCGTCGTCGACGACCGGATCGTCGAGGACGTAATAGCGATGGTTGTGGAGGTCCAGCTCGCGGCGAAGCTCCTCCGCCCGCTTCTCGGCGGTCGGGGCGCTCACACCGAAGAGGGGAAGCTTGCCGCCAGCATCTCCTCGAACCGCCAGCCGCGCAGGCGCTCCAGACCCCCGTGGTCGGTGAGGTCGAAATGGATCGGCGTCACCGCGATCCGCCCTCGCGAGATCGCCGCCAGGTCGGTTCCCTCGAGATCCTCGAAGCCGGGCTGCCAACCGTAGATCTCGTAGTGACGGCGGCCGTCCTCGTCCTCGGAGACGAGCTTCAGCTCGTCGTTGTATAGACGTTTGCCAAGCTTGGTCACCTCGATCCCGGTCGGCTCTCCGGCCGGGCAATTGACGTTGATCAGGGTCGCCGCCGGCATCGGCTCGGAGACCAGGAAGGCGACCAGCTGGGCGATGAACGGCGCCACCACCGCGAAGTCGAAGCGGCCGCTGACGTAGCCCATGCCACCACCCGAGGACTGCTGCGAGACAGCCACCGCCGGGATGCCGAGCACGATCCCCTCGAAGGCCGCCGCAACCGTGCCCGAGTAGGTGATGTCGTCGCCGAGATTGGCGCCGTGGTTGATCCCGGAGACGATCAGGTCGGGCCGGTGCCCGACCAGGCCCAGCTCGGCGAAGCGGACGCAGTCGACCGGGGTGCCATCGGTGGCAAAACCGCGATCGCCGTCACCGAACTCAACCTCCTCGACGCTGAGCGGCGAGCGGGTCGTGATGCTGCGCGCAGTGGCGCTGCGGTTGGAGTCTGGGGCGATCACGTCGACCTCCACCCCATCCAGCTCGCGCAAGGCGCGGCGGGCCGCCTGGAGACCAGGCGCCGAAATCCCATCGTCGTTCGTCAACAGAACGCGCACGTGGCCGATTCTAGGGACGAGACAGGGGGTGCCCGAACCTCGCCCTCGGGGAAGGGGAGAGGGTGTCCCCGCGTTGCTGGGTTTTCGCCAGCCGCGCTTGCGTCTCTTGCCGAGTCTGTGGGGCGAAAAGAGGACGCCGCTGCCGCGGGGACACCCTCTCCCCTTCCCTCGCAGGCGCCGCCGCCACACGCCTCCGTAAGCATGTCAGCCCCATCCGGCTTGGCCATAGGCATACTGCGCGCCGTGACCACCGTTCGGCTGGAGCTTGAGTACGACGGGTCGGGCTTTCGGGGATGGGCGGCTCAGCCTGGGCTGCGGACCGTGCAGGGAGAGCTGGAGGCTGCTTTGGCCACGGTATTGCGCGAGCCCGTGCAACTGACCGTGGCGGGGCGCACGGATACCGGCGTCCATGCGCTGGGGCAGGTGGCCAGCTTCGTTACGGGAGCCGAGGTGCGGGAGGATCTGGCTCGACGGCTGAATGGAGTGGGTTCCGACGACATCGCCGTCACCGCGGCCACTGCGGTCGAGGACGGCTTCGACGCGCGGGGCAGCGCCAGGTCACGCAGCTACCGATACAGACTGCTCACCCGCTCCGCACCGAGCCCCTTCGAGCAGGGCCGAGCCCTCTGGTGGCCACACCGGCTCGACCTCGAAGCCCTCGAAGCCTGCGCCGCCGCGCTTCCCGGCAACCACGACTTCACCGCCTTCACCCCGACCCAGACCGACCACGTCCGCTTCGACCGCGAGATCCATCACGCCAGCTGGGAGAGCGAGGGCGACATCCTCAGCTTCCGGATCACCGCCGACGCCTTCATGCGAAACATGGTCCGCATCCTCGTAGGCACCATGCTCGAAGCCGCCAACGGCCGCCGCACCATAGACAGCTTCACGAAGCTCCTATCTGGCGCTTCGCGCTCTGCTGCGGGCGACACGGCCCCACCGCACGGGCTGTATCTAGAGTCGGTCGCGTACTGACGGGCGGCGTCACGGGGGACCTCTCGAACGGGCGGATACTCAGAGCGGGCGAAGCCCGCGAGTCCGGGCGAGAGGTCCCCCGTGACGCCGCCCGCTAAACCAGCTCTAGATAAACCATCTCAGTAGAGTCCGACCGACGAGGCCCGAGCTTCACTATGCGCGTGTAGCCCCCCGGCCGCTCGACGTAGCGCGGCGCGACCTCCTCGAACAGCTTGTGCACGATGAACTTGTCGTTGTGCAGCGTCGCCAGCGCCTGCCGGCGAGCGTGCAGGTCGCCGCGCTTGGCGAGCGTGATCAGCTGCTCGACCTCGGGCTTGACCGCCTTCGCCTTCGCCTGGCTGGTCTTGATCCGCTCGTGCTCGATCAACTGCCTGGAGAGGTTGGAGAGAAGCGACTCCCGGTGCGCCGCCCCGCGGCTCAGTTTGTTGCGTTTCTTGCGGTGGCGCATCGGGTCTCGTCTCGCTCTCGCCGTGCTCTCAGTCCTGCTGCAGGTCGAGGCCGCGGGCCTGCAGGGTCTCGATCACTTCCTCGATCGACTTCGAGCCGAAGTTGGGAATCGCGTTCAGCTCGGAGCGGGTCTTTCGAACCAGGTCGCCGACCGTCTGCACGCCGGCCCGCTTGAGGCAGTTGTAGGAGCGCACGCCCAGCTCCAGCTCCTCGATCAGGATCTCGTCGAGCCCGTTGTTGGCGGCAACGCCGGCGCCATCGCCGCCGATCGCGGCCAGCCCGTCGGCAGCCAGCGACCCTACCGGCTCACGGGCGGTCAGCTCGTCGACCCGCTCGGCGTCGGTGAAGATCGCCAGGGTCTTGATCAGGATCTCCGATGCCTCGCGAAGGGCTGCTGCCGGCTCGATCGAGCCATCGGTCTCGAGCTCCAGCTCGAGTTTGTCGAAATCGGTTCGCTGGCCCACTCGCGCGGTTGCGACCGAGTAAGAGGCTCGCCGGATCGGCGAGAAGATCGAGTCGATCGGGATCACGCCGATCGGCTGGTCGTCGGACTTGTTCTCTTCGGCCGGCGAGTAACCGCGGCCGCGGCCGATCGTCAGGTAGACCTCGAGCTTCGTTTTTTTCTCGAGCGTCGCGATCGGGGCGTCGGGGTTGAGGATCTCCACCCCGGAGGGCAGGTCGATGTCCTTGGCCTTTACCTCGCCGGGGCCGGTGGCGACCAGCGGTGCCTCGACCTCGTCGGCGTCGGTGTGCATGCGAACGACGAGATCCTTCAGGTTGAGGATGATGTCGGTGACGTCCTCCTTGACGCCCGGCACGCTGGAGAACTCGTGCGCGACACCCTCGATGCGAACGCTGGTGACGGCGGCGCCGCCCAGCGAGGAGAGCAGGACGCGACGAAGGCCGTTGCCGAACGTGTAGCCGAAGCCCTTGTCGAGGGGCTCGATCGTGAAGGTGCCGCGGCGGTCATCCGCCTTGTCTGCGGTTATGCGAGGGACCTGAAAGTCAGTGGTCATGAGTTCCTTGCCTATGGATGTTTCAGAAATCGGGTCCGGACTACTTGGAGTACAGCTCGACGATCAGCTGCTCCTGCACCGGCGCCGAGATCTCCGCGCGCTCAGGGAGGCGCAGGACCTTGGCGGTGAGCGAGTCGTGGTCGGCCTGCAGCCAGGCCGGCACGGTCGAGACGAGCTCAGTCGCTTTGCGAATGGTTTCCGTCGCCGCCGAGCCGGATCTGATCGAGATCACGTCCTCGGGGCGTACCTGGTAGGAGGGAATGTCGACACGGCGCCCGTTCACCAGCCAGTGCCCGTGGCCAACCAGCTGCCGAGCCTGGCGCCGCGAGGCGGCGAAGCCGAGCCGCACGAGCACGTTGTCGAGCCGGGACTCGAGCAGGCGCAGAAGGTTCTCACCGGTCACGCCGTCCTGGCGCGAGGCCTTGTCGTAGTAGGCGCGGAACTGGCTCTCGAGCACCTGGTAGTAGCGGCGCGTCTTCTGCTTCTCGCGCAGCTGCACGCGGTACTCGGACTGCCGCATACGGCCGCGGCCGTGATCGCCTGGCGGGTAGGAGCGACGCTCGACACCGCACTTGTCGGTGAAGCAGCGCTCGCCCTTGAGGAAGAGCTTCTGGCCCTCGCGGCGACACTGTTTGCACTGGGCGGAGGTATCGCGGGCCATCGCTTAGACCCTCCTTCGCTTCTTCGGGCGGCAGCCGTTGTGGGCCTGCGGCGAGACGTCCTTGACGGTGGTCACGTCGAGGCCGGCGGCCTGCAAGGAACGGATCGCCGTCTCCCGGCCGGAGCCGGCACCCTTGGCGAACACCTCTACCTTTTCGAGGCCGTGTTCCATGCCCTTCTTGGCGGCGGCGTCGGCGGTCACCTGGGCGGCAAACGGCGTCGACTTGCGCGAGCCTTTGAAGCCGGCCGAGCCGGCCGACTCCCAGGCGATCACGTTGCCCTGCGTGTCGGTCAGGGTGACGATCGTGTTGTTGAACGAAGTCTTGATGTGGGCCTGCCCGTAGGCGATGTTCTTTTTCGTGCGGCGGCGGGCGCGCCCCTTGGCGGGTTTTTTGGCTGCGGCCATGCTGGCTCCCTACCTCGCCGTCGGTGCCTTGCGCTTGCCGGCGACGCTCATCCGGCGCGGGCCCTTGCGGCCGCGCGCATTGGTCTTCGTGCGCTGGCCCCTGACGGGAAGGCCGCGACGATGTCGCAGCCCCCGGTAGGAGCCGATCTCCATCAGCCGTTTGAGGTCCTGCGAATGCTCGCGTCGAAGATCGCCCTCGACCTCGCGCCGCTCAACCGCCTCGCGCAATTTCACGACCTCGTCCTCGGTCAGGTCCTTGACCGAGGTATCCGAATCGATCCCGGTCTCCGTGAGGATTTCCTGCGCGGTGGAGCGACCGATGCCGAAGATGTAGGTGAGCCCGATCTCGACCCGCTTGTTGACCGGGATGTTGATCCCTGCGATCCGTGCCATTGCCGCCCGCCTACCCCTGCCGCTGCTTGTGGCGCGGGTTCTGACAGATCACGAGGACCGCGCCGTTGCGGCGGATCACCTTGCACTTTTCGCACATCGGCTTTACGGAAGCTCGGACCTTCATCGCTCCGGTCTTGTCTCGACTACAGGACTCCCGCACGCCCCAGGAGTCGGACGGCAGGCACAAACGGCCCTATGGGCCGACCGGGAAAGATAGCAGGGGACGGGCGGCGGCGACCGCCGCCGGGCACACGCGATCGGGGGGTTTCGGCGGACTCCCTACTCGTCCTCGTGCCAGGGGGTGAGGATGCGAGGGCCGTCGGCCGTGACGGCGATCGTGAACTCGAAGTGGCCGGCAAGGGAACCGTCCTGGGAGTAGACGGCCCAGCCATCGTCCCCCATCCGGACCAGCGGGCCGCCGGCGTTGACCATCGGCTCGATCGCCAGCACCGTGCCCTCCTCCAACTCCGGCCCGCGACCCGGCTCGCCAAAGTTGGGGACCTGCGGGTCTTCGTGCATGTCGCGGCCGATTCCGTGCCCGACCAGGGTGCGAATGATCGAGAGGCCCTCGATCTCTACGGCACGCTGGATCGCCGCCGAGACGTCGCCCAGGTGGTTTCCGGGCCGCATCTGCTCTGTCCCCGCAAACAGCGCCGCCTTGGTCACGTCGAGCAGCTTGCGCGCCTCGGCACTGACCGGGCCGACCGGGACAGTCAACGCAGCGTCGGCGACCCAGCCGTCCTTGACAACCCCGACGTCGATCGAGAGGACATCGCCGCGCTTCAGCTCGTAAGGGCCCGGGATCCCGTGTACCACCATCGAGTTGGGGGAGGTGCAGATCGAGCCCGGAAAACCCCGGTAACCCTTGAAGGCGGGCTCAGCCCCCTGCGAGCGGATGAACTTCTCCGCCGCCGCATCCAGCTCCTTGGTTGTGACGCCGGGGCGGGCCTTGGCGGCAAGCATCCGCAGGCAGCGGACCAGGACCTGACCCGAGGCCGCCATCTTCTCGACCTGCTCCGGCGTCTTGCGGATGATCATCCGATACACGCTAGCCGCCCGACCCAGCCACTCAGATGGCCTCGTCGGCTTCCAGTTTCAGCGTGGCCAGGACGCGGCGCAGCTCGTCGCCCACCGCATCCGGGGTCGCCTCGCCGTCGATCCGGCGCAGCAGGCTCTGGTGGTCGTAGAAGTCGATCAGTGGCTCGGTCTTCTCGTGGTACTGCTCGAGCCGGTGCCGAATCACCTCGGGCTTGTCATCGTCGCGGACGATCAGCTCACTGCCGTCGATGTCGCAAACGCCTTCCTGCTCGGGGGGGTTGAACGCGACGTGGAAGACGTGGCCGTTCTCGACGCAGGTGCGGCGGCCGCCCAGCCTCCGCATCACCTCCTCGTCGCTCACGTCGATCAGCAGCACCGCGGTCAGCTGCCGGCCGAGCTCGGCGAGCTTCGTCGCCAGCGCTTCCGCCTGCGGCACGGTACGGGGAAACCCGTCGAGGATGAAGCCGTCTGCCGCCTCTACGGAGTCGATCCGCTCGCCGATCGCCCCGACGATCACCTCGTCGGGCACCAGATCGCCGCGGTCCATGTACTCCTTCGCCGCCTTGCCCAGCTCGGTTTCGTCGCGCACCGCCGCTCGCAGGATGTCCCCAGTCGCGTAGTACGGCAGTTGCAGATCGTCCCGCAGCCGCTCGCCCTGCGTGCCCTTCCCGGAACCGGGAGGACCAAGGAGGACGAGGTTGAGCTCAGGCATAAGTGAGGAACGCCGCGCGGAGGCGGGCGCGGCGGGGCGAGCAGCTTATTTGAGGAAGCCCTCGTAATTTCGCATCATCAATTGAGCCTCGAGTTGCTTGACCGTATCCAATGCCACACCGATCACGATCAAGATCGAGGTACCGCCGAAGAAGAAGTTGGCCGAGGTCTGGCTGATCAGGATCGTCGGCAACGCCGCCACCGCGCCCAGGTAGAGGGCACCGGGAAAGGTGAGGCGGGAGAGGATCCGATCGAGGTATTCGGCGGTCGGTCGCCCGGGGCGCACGCCCGGGATGAAGCCACCGTATTTCTTCAGGTTGTCGGCCTGGTCAACGGGGTTGAAGGTGACCGCCGTGTAGAAGTAGGTGAAGATGATGATGAAGAACACCTCACCGACGACGTAGGCCCAGCCGTTGGGGCTGAAGAACGCGGCGAAGTCGAGCGCTGCCGGCGTGTTGAGCAGCTGCCCGATCGTCGGCGGGAAGGCCATGATCGAGGCAGCGAAGATGACCGGGATCACCCCCGCCATGTTGACCCGCAACGGCAGGTAGGTTGACCCGCCGGAGGTCATTTTGCGCCCGACCACGCGTTTCGCGTACTGGACAGGGATGCGGCGCTGCCCCTCTTGGACGAAGACGATCGCGACGATCACGGCCAGCGCGACAAAGGGCATCATCACGACGAAGACCTGATCGGGATTGGTCCACCACGCGGTAATCCCGCCAGGCAGACCGGAGACGATCGAGGCGAAGATCATCAGCGAGATGCCGTTGCCGATGCCACGCTGGGTGATCAGCTCGCCCAACCACATCAGCAGCGTGCAGCCCGCGGTCAGACAGATCACGATCAGCAGGATCTTGGCGCCGGTCAGGCTGCCGATCACGCTGCTTCCCGCCTGGTTGCCGAAGGACCGGAAGAGGAAGACGTAGCCGAAGGACTGCCCGAAGGCCAGCCCCACCGTCAGGTAGCGCGTGTACTGGGTGATCTTCTGCTGGCCGACCTCACCCTCTTTCTGGAGTTTCTCCAGCGACGGCACGACCACGGTCAGCAGCTGCAGGATGATCGAAGCGGTGATGTAGGGCATGATCCCCAGCGCGAACAGCGAGAGCCGTTCTAAGCCACCGCCCGAGAAGAGGTTGAGGAAGCCGAGGATGTTGCTACCGCCGAAGTTCGACTGGATTTCCTTGAGCGCGGTGGCGTCGACCCCCGGCGCCGGGATGTAGGCGCCAAGCCGGTAGAGCAACAGCATCGCGGCCGTGAACGCAAGCTTCTTGCGGATGTCCGCGACGCTGAAAGCGTTCGCAATAGTCCTGAGCATTACGGCTCCAGAGTGTGACAGGAACCGCCGGCAGCCTCGATCTTCTCGCGGGCTGCCGCGCTGAAGCCGTGCGCATGGACCTCGAGCTTCTTCGAGATCTCGCCGCGGGCGAGGACCTTGACCGGATCGGAGCGCTTTGCCAGGCCCTTCTCCTTGAGCGCCTCGAGGTTGACCTCGGCGCCGGCCTCGAAGCGCTCCTCGAGGTCGCTGACGTTTACCGGCTGCGTCGCGGTACGGAATTTCTCGAACGGCATCGACTTCTTCATGTGCGGGCCGCGCAGCTTTCGCATCCGCATGTGGATCGGGTTCTGACCGCCCTCGTAACCGGCCTTCCTCTTCGCGCCCGAGCGCGAGCCGGCACCTTTGTGCCCGCGGCCGGAAGTCTTGCCGAGGCCACTACCCTCACCGCGCCCCAGCCGCTTGCGCGGCCGTTTCGAGCCAGGCTTCGGCGACAGGTTGTGAAGCCCGATCTCCTCGGTCCGTGTGGACACGGCCTCCTTGGCTTTGGCGTCTTTCTCAGCCACCGTTCACCTCGACCAGATGAAAGACAACCCGGATTTGCCCCTGCAGCTGCGGCGAATCCTTCCGCTCCACAGCCCGCCCGATCTTCCCCAGCCCAAGCGCCGCAAGCGTCGCTTTCTGGCTCGGGTTGGTCCCCGCGAGGGAACGAACCTGCTTGATCGTGACCGCACTCACGACTGCTCCTCAGCTTTGGGCTCCTCAGCCGCCGGGGCAGTCCCCTCCTCGGCCGGAGCCTCCGCAGCTTTCTCCTCAGCGGCCGGCGCCTCAGCCTCAGGAGGCTCTTCAGCGGCCGGGGCGGTTGCCTCAGTGGTTGAGGTATCAGGCGTATCTGCCGCGGGTGGCGGCGTAGGGGGGACCTCCCCCGAGGAAGCTTTAGCTACCGCAGGGGGAGGTGGGTCCCCTGCGCCGACAGGACCCGCGGCCTGAGGCCCTTGTCCCTCGGCACTGATCGTCTCCGCAGCCCCGTTGGTCTTCTGAACACCCAAGACCTGGGCCACGGTCAAGCCACGAAGCTCTGCGACCTCCTCGGGCCGCCTGAGCCGGACGAGACCGTCCATCGTCGCCTTCACAAGGTTGATCGGATTCTGCGTGCCGATGCTCTTCGTAAGCACGTCGCGCACGCCCCCCAGCTCGAGCACGGCGCGGACGCCGCCGCCGGCAATCACGCCGGTACCAGGGCTGGCCGGGCGCAGGACGACATGGCCGGCGCCGTAGCGGCCGATGATTTTGTGGGTCAGCGTTTGCCCGTATTTGGGCACGCGGATCAAGCTCTTGCGCGCGTTCTCGACCGCCTTCTGGATCGCCAGCGGGACCTCGCGGGCCTTGCCGTAGCCGATTCCGACGACACCCTCTTCGTCACCGACCGCGACCAGGGCGGTGAACGAGAAGCGCCGGCCGCCCTTGACCACCTTGGCGACGCGGTTGATCTCGATCACCCGCTCCTGGAGATCCAGCCCCCGGGGGGAGACGGTCTCCACGTTGGTCATGTCCATGCCCTTCATCGGACGAGAGAAGGTAGCGGACGGACCAAAGCACGGCCCCGAAAACCAAGCAGGTCGGGGGATGCAGGGAGGCCGACGAGGGGAGCGCACATGTTCGTGCGTGACCCGAGGAGGCCGACTGAAGACCCCGAGATGCGCCGGTTTGCAGGGGTCGCCATCAGAATTTCAACCCGCCCTCGCGGGCGCCTTCGGCCAGCGCCTTGACCCGGCCGTGGAACTTGTAGCCGCCGCGGTCGAAGACACAGCTCGCCACGCCGGCAGCCTTGGCGCGCTCGGCAAGCAGCTCGCCGGCGCGCTTCGCCTGCCCGGCGGCGGTCAGCTTGCGCAGCTCCGGCTCGGTCCAGTTGACGGCGACCAGAGTGCGGCCGGCGCCGTCGTCGACAAGCTGGGCGAAGACGCCGCGGTTGGAGCGGTAGACGGAGAGGCGCGGCCGCTCCGAGCTGCCGACGATCCGGGCACGGACCCGGCGGCGACGGCGCAGGCGCCTCTCTCGCTTCGTGAGGACGGTCATGCGCGCTTGCCGACCTTCCGCGCGACCTGCTCGTCGCGGTAGCGGATTCCCTTGCCCTTGTAGGGCTCGGGCGGGCGGCGCTTGCGGATGTCCGCGGCGACCTGTCCGACCAGCTGCTTGTCGATCCCCCGCACGACGACCTCGGTCGGCTGCGGGACCTCGAACTCGATCCCCTCCGGCGGCTCGACCGAGACCGGATGCGAGTAGCCGAGCGCCATCTCCAAGTTCTTGCCCTTGAGCTGAGCGCGGTAACCGACGCCCTGGATCTCCAGGCGCTTCTCGAAGCCATCGGTGACGCCCTCGACCATGTTCGCGATCAGGCTCCGAGTCAGCCCGTGCAGGGCTCGGTGCTCGCCGCGATCGGTGGGGCGCTGCACGGTAACCGTGCCACCGTCCTGCTCGACCTTCATCTCGGCGGAGAGGCTCTGAGTCAGCTCGCCCTTCGGCCCCTTGACGGCGACCCGCCCAGGGGCAAGCTCGACCGTGACGGCCTCGGGTACGGGGATGGGCTTTCTTCCGATTCGGCTCATCGGGCTCTCAGTTACCAGACGTAGGCGACTACCTCGCCGCCGACCCCTCTCGCCTTCGCTTCGTGCCCGGTCATCACGCCGACCGAGGTGCTGACGATCGCCGTGCCGGTGCCGCCGTGCACCCGCGGCACTTCCTTGTGATCGACGTAGCGGCGTCGTCCCGGCCGTGAGATCCGCTCCAGCCCCGCGATGACCGGGCGCCGGTCCTCCGTGTACTTGAGCCGGATCTCGATCGCCTCGCCGACCTTGGCGGGCTTGCGGTGGAAGTCGCGGATGTAGCCCTGCTCCTTGAGGATTCGCGACATCTCCTCCTTCAGCCGCGAGGCGGGGATCTCCACGTCGTCGTGGCCGGAGCCGAGGGCGTTGCGGATCCGGGTCAGGTAGTCGGCTATCGGGTCGTTCAGCATAGTTCCGCCTACCAGCTCGACTTGGTCATGCCGGGGACGTAGCCCTCGTGGGCGGCCTCGCGCAGGCAGATCCGGCAGAGGCCGAACTTGCGGTAATAGGCGCGCGGGCGCCCGCAACGACGGCAGCGGTTGTATTCCCGGCTCTTGAACTTGGCCTTGCGGCCCTGCTTCACCTTCTGCGAAGTCTTAGCCATCCTCAGATCCCTTCTCGCCGGCGGCAGAGCCGTCGGCCTCGTCCCCCTCGCCCTCGGCGGTCGCCTCGGCCTCCTCGCTGGCCTCGGGCTCGGGCTTCGCGTATGCATCGGGGTTCTCTTCTTTCAGCTGTTCGAGCGCGGCCTGCTCGGCCTCGGCCCGCAGGCGAGCCTCCTCCTTGCGCTTCTCCTCCTCTTCGGCAGCTTCGGCCTCAGGGTCGCCACCGCCGGGCCGGCCGTCTTGAGCAAACGGCATACCGAGCCGCAGCAACAGCTCGAAGGCCTCGACGTCGGTCTGCGCGGAGGTCGCGATCGTCACGTCGAGGCCGCGCACCTCGTCGATCGAGTCATAGTCGATTTCCGGGAAGATCAGCTGCTCGCGGACGCCCATTGAGTAGTTGCCGCGGCCATCGAAGGAGCGGGGGTTGAGGCCGCGGAAGTCGCGGATGCGTGGCACCGCGATCGAGCAGAGCCGGTCGAGGAACTCCCACATCCGTGCCCGCCGCAGGGTGACCGAAAGGCCGACCGGCATCCCCTCGCGAACTTTGAACGAGGCGATCGACTTGCGGGCCCGCCGCACACTGGGCTGCTGGCCGGCGATCGTCGCCAGCTGCTGCTGCGCGGCCTCGAGCAGTTTGGCGTTCTGCTTTCCCTCACCCACCCCCATGTTGAGGACGATCTTCTGCAGGCGCGGCACCTGCATCGGGGTCGAGTAGCCAAATTTCTGCGTCAGCGCGGGCACCACGTCCTGCTCGTAGCGCTCGCGCAGGCGCGGCGGCGGTGCAGCCTGAGCCTGCGGGGTCGTAGCCGCCTCCATTAGAGCGACACCCCGCTGCGCTTCGCGAACCGCTCGCGCTTGCCGCCTTTGTCGCGGCGCATGCCGACGCGGGTCGGCTTGTTGTCTTTGGGGTCGAGCAGCATCACGTTGGAGACGTGGATCGGCCCCTCCTTCTCGACGATTCCGCCCAGTTGCTGTCCGGCTTTCTGCACGTCCTGGACCGGGCGAGGTTTTTCGTGTCGCTTGACCATGTTGACGCCCTCGACATAGACGAAGTAGCGCTTTGGGTCGGTACGCACCACTCGGCCGGTCTTGCCGGAGTCCTTGCCGCCGATCACCTTCACCACGTCATCGGTCCTGATCCGCATCGCCTTGCCCATCTCAGAGCACCTCCGGTGCCAAAGAGACGATTTTCATGAAATTGCGCTCGCGCAGCTCGCGGGCGACCGGGCCGAAGATGCGGGTGCCACGCGGGTTGTTGCTGGCGGGGTCGATCAGCACGGCGGCGTTCTCGTCGAAGGAGATGTAGGTGCCGTCGGAGCGGCCCAGCTGCTTGCGTGTTCGCACGACGACGGCCTGCACGACCTCGCCCTTGCGGACCCCGCCCTGTGGGCTGGCCTGTTTGACGGTGGCGGTGATCACGTCGCCGACACCGGCGTAACGGCGATGGGAGCCACCCTTGACCCGGATGCAGAGGATCTCCCGTGCCCCCGAGTTGTCGGCGACTTTGAGTCTTGACTCTTGCTGGATCACGAAATCGGCTCCCTACTTCGCCTTCTCCAGGACCTCGACCAAGCGCCAGCGCTTCGTCTTTGAGAGCGGCCTCGTCTCGATCACCCGGACGACGTCGCCCTCGCCCGCCTCGTTGCGCTCGTCGTGCGCGTGCAGGGTGCGCGTGTTGCGCACGACCTTCTCGTAGGTCGGATGGCGACGCACGATGTCGATCCGCACCGTGATCGATTTCTGACCCTTGTCGGAGACGACGACCCCCTGCCGGACCTTGGCGGCGTTGGGGCTTCGCTCGGCAGGGGGCGTGCCGGTACCGGGGGTCTTCTTGGCCCTGGCCGCAGCCCGCTCCTTGCGCCGTTCGGCTCCACGGCGCTTGCGAGCGTCCAACCGCTCCGCCTTCCGCTCCTCCGGCGTCTGCTGCGGCTTCGCCTTACGGGGCTTCCTCGACTTCTCAAGCCGCCGCTTCTCCTTCCAAGGAAGCTCATCCTCAGGGTTGGGCTCGGCCTCGGGAGCCTCCTCTTTGGCAGCAGGCTCTGCCGCAGAGGCCTCGGGCTCCTCAGCTTTCTCGTCGGAGTCGGGCGAGTCGGCTGAGTCATCAGCCTCAGCCGATGGAGCCTCCTCATCCGTAGGCTCCTCTGACGCGGGTGGCGACGTAGGGGGGACCTCCCCCGAGGAAGCTTTAGCTACCGCAGGGGGAGGTGGGTCTCCTGCGTCGACAGGACCCGCGTCCTGAGGGCTCTCGTCCTGAGGCGTCTCGTCTACTGCGTCTTTTTTCTCTTCGTCGCTCATTTCCGCAACTCTCTCTCGACATCGATCCCGCGCTGCTTCGCAATCGTCAGCAGCCGCGCAATATCCCGCTTCGCCGCGCTCAGCCGATCCGTGTTCTCCAGCTCGCCAGTCGCATGCCGGAAGCGCAGGTTGAAAGACTCCTGCTTGGCGTCGATCAGCTTCGCCACCAGCTCGTCGTCTTTCAGGTTATGGGCCTCGGCTGCCTTCATCAGGACTCCGCCCCCTCGCGCATCACGAACTTGGTCTTGACCGGAAGCTTGTGTCCGGCCAGGCGGAGCGCCTCGCGGGCCAGGTCCTCGGGGACGCCGGCCAGCTCGAACATCACCTTGCCGGGCTTGACCACGGCAACCCACCCCTCCGGATTGCCCTTGCCCGAGCCCATCCGCGTCTCGGCGGGCTTCTTGGTGTAGGGCTTGTCCGGGAAGATGTTGATCCAGACCTTGCCGCCGCGTTTGATCTTGCGGGTCATCGCGACGCGGGCGGCCTCGATCTGGCGATTGGTGATCCAGCCGCGGTCGAGCGCCTTCAGCCCGTACTCGCCGAAGGCGACGTGACTGCCGCCCTTGGTGTAGCCACGCATCCGGCCGCGCATCTGTTTGCGGTGCTTGACCCGTTTCGGCATCAGCATCAGCGATCGCCCCCTCCGCGGCTCCGGTCGCCGCCGCGACCGCCGCGCCGGCCTCCCTGCGGCTCGCCGTCGGCGGGAACCTGGTCCGAGCGGAATCCCTCGGGCATCACTTCGCCCTTGTTGATCCAGCATTTGCAGCCGATCCGGCCCGCCGTGGTGCGAGCCTCGAAGAAGCCGTAGTCGATGTTGGCCCGCAGCGTGTGCAGTGGCACCCGTCCGTCCGCATAGCTCTCCGTACGCGCCATCTCAGAGCCGCCAAGGCGGCCGGAGACCTGGATCTTCACGCCCTTGGCGCCGGAGCGCATGGCCGAGGTCAGGGCGCGTTTCATCGCCCGCCGGAAGGCGACCCGGTTCTGCAGCTGCTCAGCAATCGACTGGGCGACCAGCTTCGCGTCCAGCTCGGGGCGCTTCACCTCGCGGATGTTCACCTTGACCGGCTTCCCGGTCAGCTTGTGCAGCTCCTTGCGCAGCGCGTCCACTTCGCTGCCCGATTTGCCGATCACGATGCCGGGCCGGGCGGTGTGGATGTCGACGGCGACCTCGCCGCGGCGCTCGATCGTGATATCCGAAAGGCCGGCGTGGGCGAGTTTGCCCTCGATGTGGGCGCGGATCTGCAAGTCCTCCTCGAGCACGTCCGCGAAGCCCTTCTCGTCGAACCAGTTCGACTTCCAGGCGTGGATGTAGCCGACCCGAAAACCACCGGGATGGATCTTCTGTCCCATCAGATCTCCTCCTCCGGGCTGAGGGCGACGGCGATGTGGCTGGTTCGCTTGTTGATCGGAGTCGCCCGGCCCAGCGCCCGCGGCCGGAAGCGGCGCAGGGTCGGGCCTTCGTCGACGGTGATCTCGGCAACCCGCATCTCGTCAGCGACGAGGTCGTGGTTGTTCTCCGCGTTGGCGGCGGCCGACTCGATCAGCTTGCCGATGTCCTGCGCGGCGCCACGGGGCGAGAACTGCAACAGGGCTCGTGCCCGATCGATCTGCAGGCCGCGAACCTGGTCGGCGATGAGCCGCGCCTTGCGGGGGGCGACCCGCACGTAGCGCGAGCTGGCCCGCACCACGATCGGCGCCGGCTTGGGCGCCTCTTTCTTCTTCGCAGGCTCTTTTTTCGGGGAAGCTTTCTTCGCCGGCGTTTTTTTCGTCGAAGTGTCTTTTTTGGGAGCGGCTTTTTTCTCAGCCTCTTTTTTCGGCGCGGCTTTCTTGCCGGCCTCTTTTTTGGTGCTCGGGTCCCGTTGCTTCTTCTCGAGCGCCATCTCTACTCGCCACCCTTGCCGGTGCCGGAATGCGCCCGGAAGGTACGGGTCGGGGCGAACTCGCCCAGCTTGTGGCCGACCATCGACTCCGAGATGAAGACGGGAACATGCTTGCGCCCGTCATGAACGGCAATCGTGTGGCCGACCATCTCAGGGAAGACCGTCGAGGTTCGCGACCAGGTTTTCACCATCTGCTTTTGGCCAGACTCGTTCATCGCGGCGATCCGCTTCATCAGCGCCGCTTCCACCCACGGCCCCTTTTTGGTCGAGCGTCCCATGATCTCGTCGCTTACCTCTTCTTCTTCCCGCGACGGCGGCCGCGCACGATGTAGCGGTCGGACTGCTTGCCCTTCTTACGGGTTCGGTAGCCGAGCGTCGGCTTGCCCCATGGCGTCACCGGGTGGCCGCCGGGAGTGTGGTGGGCCTCGCCGCCGCCGTGCGGATGATCGACCGGGTTCATCGCCACGCCCCTAGTCTGGGGTCGCTTGCCCTTGTGCCGGCTGCGGCCGGCCTTGCCGATCTTCACGTTCTGGTGCTCGGGGTTGGAGAGCTGGCCGACCGTGGCCCGGCACTCGGCGCGGACCAACCGCATCTCCGAGGAGGGCAGGCGCAGCGTCACCATCTCCCCCTCCTTCGCCACCAGCTGGATCGCGGTGCCGGCAGCGCGTCCCAGCTTGCCGCCCTGACCGGCGACCAGCTCGACGTTGTGGACGACGGTGCCGGTCGGCATCTCCCGCAGCGTCAGCGCATGACCGGGCTTGATGTCGGCGCCGGGACCGGACTGGACCTGATCGCCCACCGAGAGACCGGCGGGGGCAAGGATGTAGCTCTTCTCGCCGTCGGCGTAGTGGAGCAGCGCGATGTAGCAGCTGCGGTTCGGGTCGTACTCGATCGTCGCGACCTTGGCCGGAACGCCGTCCTTGAGGCGCTTGAAGTCGATCTTGCGGTAACGGCGCTTGGCTCCGCCGCCGCGATGGCGCGCGGTGACCCGGCCGTTGACATTGCGCCCGCCGGTCTTGCGCAGCCCTTCGGTGAGCTTCGCCTCGGGCTCGGAGGCGGTCAGCTGCTCGCGCAGCGGGTAGGTGGCGAAGCGGCGCCCCGGGCTGGTCGGTTTGGTTTTGCGGTTCGGCATCGTCTCTCCCTAAGCCATCTACGCGGTCTCGGCGCCTTCGAATAGCTCGATCCGCTCGCCCGGCGCGAGCTGTACAACGGCCTTCTTCCAACCGCGGGTCCGGCCTTTGCTCAGGTTGCGGCGCTTCGGCTTCGGCCGGACCTTGGAAGTCCGTACCGCGGCCACGCCGACGTCGAAGATCTCTTCGACCGCAGCGGCGATCTGAGTCTTGTGGGCGCGGTCGTCGACCCTGAACGTGTACTTGCCTTCGGCGATCAGCGCGTAGCTCTTCTCCGAGACGACCGGGCGAATGACGATGTTGCGAGCGTCCATCAGCCGAGCTTCTCCCGCAGGGTCTCCAACGCCTTCTCGGATACCACCAGCGAGGCGGCGCCGATCACGTCGGCCACCCCGATCGCCCCGACCTCGGCGACTTCGACCCGGGAAATGTTGCGAAAGCTCTTCAGGGCGCCGGTCTCCTCGGCGTCCAGGACGACCAAGGTCGGGCGCTTCTCGCCCCATTTGCCCAGCGCCTGGGCGGCCGCCTTGGTCGACGGCTCCTCGAAGGCGGCCGGGTCGAGCACGGCGACGCTGCCACGCTCGGCGTGGACCGAGAGTGCCGCACGCATCGCCTTGCGGCGCGCCTTGCGGTTGACCTTGACCGTGTAGTGACGCGGCTTCGGACCGAAGGCGACGCCGCCGCCGAAGCGGTTGGGGACGCCGAGCGTGCCGACGCGGGCGCGGCCGGTTCCCTTCTGCCGCCAGGCCTTGGCGGTGGTGAAGGAGACCTCGCCGCGGGTCAGGGTCGAGGCGGTGCCACGCCGCCGCGAAGCAAGGTCGGCGCGCGCCGTCTCGTGCACCAGCGACTGATGGAAGGGCTCGGCGAAGATCTCTTTCGGCAGGTCCGCTTTCGTCGTCTTGCCGAGCACGGTGGCTTTACTCATCGGTCCGCACCTCGACTACGGCGTTGCGCGAGCCGGGCACCGAGCCCTTGAGCAACAACAGGTTGCGCTCCGCGTCGACCTCGGCGACTTCGAGGCCACGCTGGGTCCTCCGCTTGTTGCCCATCTGACCCGGCATCCGCTGACCTTTGAAGACGCGGCCGGGGAAGGCGCTGGCGCCGATCGAGCCCGGCGCCCGCACGTTGTGCGAGCCGTGGCTGACAGGTCCGCGGCTGAAGTTGTGCCGCTTGATCCCACCCTGGAAGCCCTTTCCGATCGAGACACCGGAGACTTTGACCCTCTGGCCCGCCTCGAAGGAGGTGACGGTCACGTCGTCCCCGACCTTGGGGCCCTCCTCGGCGCCGAGGTCCTCGTCGCGGAACTCGACCAGGTGGCGCAGTGGCGGTGCGCCGGCCTTCTTCAGGTGGCCCAGCTCCGGCTTGCTCAGCTTCGCCTCCTTGACCTCTCCGAAGGCCAGCTGCACGGCCGCGTAGCCATCCCGCTCGGCATCGCGGACCGCCGTCACCTTGCAGGGACCGGCCTCGATCACCGTGACCGGCACGACGGTGCCGTCCTCGCGGAAGACCTGCGTCATGCCGAGCTTCTTGCCGAGGATCGCAGCCATCTCAACATCTAGAGGCGGATCTCGATGTCGACGCCCGCCGGCAGCGAGTCGAGCCGCTGCAGGGAGTCGACGGTTTTCGGCGACGGCTGAAGGATGTCGATCAGCCGCTTGTGGGTGCGGATCTCGAAATGCTCGCGCGAGTCCTTGTCCTTGAAGGGAGAGCGGATCACGCAGTAGACGTTTTTCTCGGTCGGCAGCGGAACCGGGCCGGACACGCTGGCGCCAGTTCGCTCCGCGGTCTCGACGATCTCACGGGCAGCCCGATCTATGGCGTCGTGGTCATACGCCTTCAGTCGGATCCGGATTTTCTGTGCCGCGATGGTCGCCACGGTTGTTTCTCTTTCTTTTCTCCCTGCGCGGTCTTTACCGCGCCGAAAGGGCGCCGCCCCCTGGTGGTGGGGCGCCGCCCCTGGTCGTATGTCTTTTTAGTTTTCTCGCCGCGAAAGCGGCGAGGGCGGGCGAATGCCCGCCCTCGATACGGGCTACTCGATGATGTCTGCGACGACCCCCGAGCCGACGGTCCGGCCACCCTCGCGGATGGCGAAGCGCAGGCCCTGGTCCATCGCGATCGGCTGGATCAGCTCGATCGTCATCTCGACGTTGTCGCCCGGCATCACCATCTCGGTCCCCTCGGGGAGGTTGGCGATCCCGGTCACGTCGGTCGTGCGGAAGTAGAACTGAGGCCGGTAGCCGGAGAAGAACGGCGTGTGACGGCCGCCCTCCTCCTTCTTCAGGCAGTAGACCTCGGCTTTGAACTTGGTGTGCGGAGTGATCGATCCCGGCTTGCAGAGCACCTGGCCGCGCTCGATCTCCTCGCGCTTGGTGCCACGCAGCAGGGCGCCGATGTTGTCGCCGGCCTGCCCCTGGTCGAGGATCTTGCGGAACATCTCGACCCCGGTGACGACGGTCGTGGTCGTGTCCTTGATGCCGACGATCTCGACCTCGTCGCCGGTGTTGACGATCCCCTGCTCGACGCGGCCGGTGGCGACGGTGCCGCGGCCGGTGATCGAGAAGATGTCCTCGATCGGCATCAGGAAAGGCTTGTCGAGCTCGCGGACCGGCTCGGGGATGTAGGAGTCGAGCGCCTCGGCCAGTTCGAAGATCGCCTTCTGAGCGTCTTCGTCGCCCTCCAGCGCCTTCAGCGCCGAGCCTTTGACGATCGGCGTGTCGTCACCCGGGAAGTCGTACTCGTCGAGGAGTTCCTTGACCTCCTCCTCGACCAGCTCGATCAGTTCGTCGTCGTCGACCTGATCGACCTTGTTGAGGAAGACGACGACGTGCGGGACGTTGACCTGACGAGCGAGCAGGATGTGCTCGCGGGTCTGCGGCATCACACCGTCGGCAGCGGAGACGACCAGGATCGCGCCGTCCATCTGCGCCGCACCGGTGATCATGTTCTTCACGTAGTCGGCGTGGCCCGGGCAGTCGACGTGAGCGTAGTGGCGGTTCTCGGTTTCGTACTCGACGTGCGAGGTCGCGATCGTGATCCCGCGCTCCTTCTCCTCCGGAGCGTTGTCGATCTCCTCGAAGCTCTTCGCCTCGGTATCGCCCTTGCCGGAGAGGGTCGTGGTGATCGCGGCCGTCAGCGTCGTCTTGCCGTGGTCGATGTGACCGATCGTGCCGACGTTCACATGCGGCTTGTCGCGCTCGAACTTCTCCTTTGACATCGCTCTCCGTTCTACCTTTCGAAGTCGGGTTCTGTCTGACTTGGGTGATTGAGTCTGCTTGCAGCTGCCGGGCAGCCGGTAATTCGCTGCCTGCGGGCGAACCTGGGAAATATAGCCAGATTCACGAGGTGGCTCCTACCGGCTCGCCCGCCCGGTGCTCGACGATCTCCTCGGCGATGTTGGATGGGACCTCCTCGTAGCGCTCGAACTGCATCGTGTAGGTGGCCCGGCCCTGGGTCGAGGAGCGCAGATCGGTCGCGTAGCCGAACATCTCGCCGAGTGGGACGAAAGCCTGGACGGCAAGCGCGTTGCCGCGCTGCTCCTGGCCCTGCACCTTGCCGCGTCGCCGCGAAAGGTCGCCGATGACGTCGCCGAGGAAGTCCTCGGGGGTGACCACCTCGACCGCCATCACCGGCTCCAGCAGGACCGGGTTGGCCCTGCGGGCGGCCTCCTGGATCGCCATCGAGCCGGCGATTTTGAAGGCCATCTCGGAGGAGTCGACGTCGTGGAAGGAGCCGTCGATCAGTTCGACTTTGACGTCGACCATCGGGTAGCCGGCCTTGACGCCGTTCTCGAGCGCCTCTTTCATCCCCTGTTCGGCCGGACCGATGTATTCGCCGGGGATGGTGCCTCCCTTGATCTTGTTGACGAACTCGAAACCCTCGCCCGGGGCCGGCTCGGCGTTGATCACGACGTGGCCGAACTGGCCGCGGCCGCCGGTCTGGCGGACGAAGCGCGCCTCGACCTTCTTGACCTCCTTGCGGATCGTCTCGCGGTAGGCGACCTGGGGTTTGCCGACGTTGGCGTCGACTTTGAACTCGCGCAGCATGCGGTCGACGATCACCTCGAGGTGAAGCTCGCCCATCCCGTGGATCAGCGTCTGCCCGGTCTCCTCGTCGGATTCCACCTGGAAGGTAGGGTCCTCCTCGCCGAGGCGCTGCAGGGCCGTCCCCATCTTCTCCTGGTCGGCTTTCGTCTTCGGCTCGATCGCGACGGCGATCACCGGCTCGGGGAATTCGATGTTCTCGAGCGCGATCGGCGCATCGGGCGCGGCCAGCGTGTCGCCGGTCCCGGTCTGCTTGAGGCCGACCCCGGCGCAGATATCGCCCGCATATACCTCCTCGATCTCCTCGCGGCTGTTGGCATGCATCATCAGCAGCCGCCCGATCCGCTCGGTCTTGCCGGTGGTCACGTTTAGGACCCGTCCGCCGGCCTCGAGCTTGCCCGAGTAGACGCGGAAGTAGGTCAGTTTGCCGACGTAGGGATCGGTCATCACCTTGAAGGCGAGCGCGGCGAAGGGGCCGTTGTCGTCGGCGGGACGCTCGGCTTCGGTCGGCTCACTGCCACCCTTGCCGGCCGGCACCGAGCCGGTCACCGGCGGAACCTCGAGCGGCGAGGGCAGCAGCTCGACGATCGCGTCGAGCAGCGGCTGCACGCCCTTGTTCTTGAACGAGGACCCGCAGAGCACCGGCGTAACCTTGGTGTCGAGGCAGGCTCGGTGCAGCGAGGAGGCGATCCGCTCGTGCGGGATCTCCTCCTCGGCCAGGTAAGCCTCCATCAGCTCGTCGTCGTAGTCGGCGCAGGCCTCGATCAGCTGGGTGCGGTATTGCTCGGCCTGCTCTTGAAGGTCGGCGGGGATGTCGGTCGTCTCAAACTCGGTCCCCAGCTCGTCCTTCCAGACCAGCGCCTTCATCTCGATCAGGTCGACGACGCCGATGAAGTCGCCCTCGCTGCCAATCGGGAGCTGGATCGGCAGTGGGTTGGCACCGAGCCGGTCCCTCATCGTCTCCACCGCGTTGAAGAAGTCGGCCCCGGTGCGGTCCATCTTGTTGATGTAGGCAAAGCGCGGGACCTTGTACTTGTCGGCCTGCCGCCACACCGTCTCTGACTGGGGCTCGACGCCCGCGACGGCGTCGAAGACGGCGATCGCGCCGTCGAGGACGCGGAGGCTGCGCTCGACCTCGACCGTGAAGTCGACGTGCCCTGGCGTGTCGATGATGTTGATCCGGTGGTCCTTCCACTCGCAGGCGGTCGCGGCGGAGGTGATCGTGATGCCGCGCTCCTGCTCCTGCTCCATCCAGTCCATGACGGCGGCGCCCTCGTGGACCTCGCCCATTTTGTGGGTGCGGCCGGTGTAGTAGAGGATGCGCTCGGTCGTCGTCGTCTTACCGGCGTCGATGTGCGCCATGATCCCGATGTTGCGGGTTTTATCTAGGGGAAAATTGCGTGGCATGGTCTTAAGGTAAGCGTTGTCTTGAAGCGGGGACGAAAAAAATCTAAGAAGTCATCGCCTGCTGGCGAGAACAGCCGGGATCGGCGCATGAAAAAGGCCCTCGCGGGCCCGGCGAAACGAACTGCGAAAAAGAAGCCTGAGCGACGCGCGATGATAGCAGCGGCGCGGCGGCACATACGAACCGCGCCGGGCCGGGCGCTGAAGCGGGTACGAAGTGCCGGGCCGGGCTTGATAGCAGCGACCCAAAGGGCCGATCGCGTCGCCAATCGGCAGCTGCAGCGAGCCTGGCCGCCGCTTGCCCGTTCGGCGCGACGCGTGGGCAATGCGAGCCGGCTCCTGGGGCGGCGCGTGGGCAGGCGACTGCGCCCAGTGGTGGTATTGCTCTTCCGCGGGCTTGCCCTGCTGGAGCGACACCTGCTGCGCGCCGCCGCCTGGGCACAGCGAAAGGCGACCCGGGCAAGCGCCGTGCTCAGCCCCGAGCGGGCGATCTGCCTGACGATCCTCGCCTCCGCCGTCTGCCTGATCGCATCTCAATTCGTCGACTACCGCGCGGTCGAGATCGGCCAGCCGGGCTACGCCGGGCTGGCGGCGACGTCCCCGCCCACGGTCGGTGCCGAGACCGCCGGTCGGGCCCATGCCTACCTCCTGGTCCCGCTGGCGCTGCTCGCCGCCGCGCTGGCCCTGGTGGCCTTACGCAGCGGAGCGCGCCGAGGCCTGGGACGGCTCGCCTTCGCGCTCGGGCTGCTCAGCATTGCCGTCGTCCTCCTGGTCGACTTGCCGGCCGGGCTCGACGCGGGCGCCCAGGCTTCTCGTTTCGCCGGCGCGAAGGCGGTTCTCTACGACGGCTTCTACGCCCAACTCGCCGCGGCAGCCGGCCTGATGCTCGGCGGCGCGCTCCTGACCAGGGCGCGAAAACCGAGACTGGCAAGGACGCAGGGTGGCCGCCGCAGCGCGCGCACTTTGTTTGTGCGCAAGCAAGGCGGACGCCCGAGGACACAGCCAGACGAAGGTTTGCAGCGTCCTGGCGCTACTATGCGCGGCCGTGCCTAACACGAACCAACTAATCCGCAAGGGCCGCAAGCGCCCTAAGAAGAAGACGACGACGCCGGGCCTCAAGTCGGGCCAGGGGCGCAAGAAGAGCGTCGCGGCGCCGCAGCGGCGCGGCGTCTGCACCCGCGTCGCCACGGTTACGCCGAAGAAGCCGAACTCCGCCCTGCGCAAGATCGCCCGTGTGCGCCTGACCAACGGAATGGAGGTCACCACCTACATCCCCGGCGAGGGCCACAACCTGCAGGAGCACTCGGTAGTGCTCGTCCGCGGCGGCCGGGTCAAGGACCTGCCGGGCGTCCGCTACAAGGTCGTCCGCGGCACCCTCGACGCGGCCGGTGTCTCCGACCGCAAGCAAGCCCGCTCCCTTTACGGGGTCAAGGCATCGTGACCCGGCCCGCGACCCCGCACCCGGTCACGCTCTAGTGCCGCGCCGTTTGGCAGCCCAGATTCGTCCCGTCGAGCCCGACGCCCGGCATCGCAACCGGCTCGTCCAGCAGACGATCAACAAGGTGATGACGGACGGCAAGAAGTCGCTTGCCGAGCGCATCGTCTACGACGCGCTGGCGATCGTCGGAGAGCGCTCCAACGAGGACCCGGTGGAGACCCTGGAGGCGGCGATCAAACAGCTGACCCCGGTGCTCGAGGTTCGCTCGCGCCGGGTCGGCGGCGCCACTTACCAGGTACCTGTCGAGGTTCCGGCCCGCCGCGCCCGCACCCTGGCGGTCCGCTGGCTGGTCGACTACGCCCGCAACCGCCGCGAGTACTCGATGTCAGAGCGCCTGGCCAAAGAAATCCTCGATTCGATCCAGCAACAAGGCGGCGCCTGGAAGCGTAAGGACGACATCTACCGCATGGCGCAGGCAAATAAGGCTTTCGCGCACTATCGCTGGTAGCTAGCCTGGCTCCATGAGCCAGCCGATCCTCGCCGTCGACGTGGACGGCGTCATCTCTCTCTTCGGTTTCGACGAGCCACCCGGCAGGGCCGAGGCACGGTTCGAGCTGATCGATGGGATGGTGCACTGCATCTCGCTGCTCGCGGGCGATCGGCTGAAGCGGCTGGCGGACCACTTCGAGCTGGTCTGGGCGACCGGCTGGGAGGACAAAGCCAACTACTACTTGCCCAACCTGCTCGGCGTTCCCGAGCTTCCGCACCTCAGCTTCGACGGTGCCGCCCGCTTTGGCTCGGCCCACTGGAAGCTGGGGCCACTGGACGAGTACGGCCAGGGCCGGCCACTGGCTTGGATCGACGACAACTTCGACGAGAGCTGCTACGAGTGGGCGCGGGGACGCGAGGAGCCAACCCTGCTCGTCCCCACCGAGTCCCACCTCGGACTGGAGGAGGTTCAGGTCGAAGCGCTGACCGCCTGGGCCGGCGGCCTCTAGCCGCCGACGGCGCGGGTCGGTGTCTACACTGAGCCGATGGAGGGGCTCTGGCCGATCTTCTTTCTGCTCGTCGTGCTGAAGATTCCAGTCTTGGGCGCGCTCTGGCTCGTCTGGTGGGCAAGCAAGGCGCCCGAGCCGGACAGCTCTGCTGAAGACTCCGGCGACGGCTTCAACCGCTGGCGTCCGCAGCCGACCCGCCCCCGTGGCCCCCACCATCTCCCTGGCGGGGGCATGATGGGGAGGACGCGGGGTTCCCCTCCGCCGGAACCCGCGCCGGCAGCTTGGCGACGGGATCGACGCGGTGCGGCTCACAAGTTCCTGCGAAGGGGAACCCCGCGTCCTCCCCTCAAGCCGCCTGCTTAACTCGCTTTCTCTCGCGGCGGATCTCGCGCAGATAGGGGTGGAAATCCACCTCGATCGTGTGACGCTTGGAGCTGACGAAGCGCTTATCCATCCACTGTTCGTAAGCGGCTATCTCGGAGCGCATCTCTTCCGCGGAAGGTAGAGCCGCGCGACCCCTAAGCAGGTCGGCTATCCATTCGGATTGAGCCTCGGCGATCGGCATGATCGGTCCCAGCGGCTGGACGAAGCCGATGAAGAAGAGCCCCGGATTCTCGACCGAGACGGCCCGCTTGTAGAGCGGCATCCGGTTGTCCTTGGCGGCGAAGACGTCCGCACCAAGAAAGGGGAAGCTGATCTCGTAGCCAGTGCAGTAGATGACGAGGTCGATGTCCCCCTCACTCCCGTCGGCGAAGCGCACCGTGCGGCCGCCGAGGAAGCGATCGATGTTGGGCTTGACCGCGATGTCGCCGTGGCCGATTCGGGGCAGCAGCTCGGAAGAGACCGTGGGGTGCGCCTCAAGCAGCTTGTGGTCCGGCTTCGGCAGGCCATAGTCGGTCATCTCGCCGACCGCCAGCTTCAGCAGCCGGTTCATGAAGAAGCGCCGCACGGACATCGGCAGGTAGGTGCTGATCGGTGGCGAGGCTTCGTCGATCGGCTTGCCGCCGAGGAACTTGGGCAGAACGTAGGCGCCGCGCCGCATCGCGAGGAAGGTCTTCTCGGCGATGCGCGAGGACTCCACAGCAACGTCGACCGCCGAGTTGCCGATCCCAAGGACCAGGACGCGCTTGCCCACGAGGACATCGGCCTCGCGGTAGTGGTGGACGTGCACCTGCTCGCCCTCGTACTTCTCGGCGCCCTGAAAAGGCGGTTCTGGCCAGCGCGGCTTCCAGTGATGGCCGTTGGCCACGAGCACTGCCCGGTAGCGCTCGCTGCGGCGCTCGCCATCGGCGCCCTCGACTGTCACCTCCCAGCCACCGTCCGCCGGCTCCGTGGCGACCACCTCGGTACGGAAGGTGATCCTCTCGGTCAGCCCGAAATGCGCCGCATAGTCGTCGAAGTACTTGGCAACCTGGTAGTGGCTGGGGTAGTCCGGATAGTCCTCAGGCATCGGAAACGCCTTGTAGGACATGAGCTTGCGAGCACTGTTGATGTGCAGCGACTTGTAAGCGGACGAAGTCCCGTTGTCGTTCTCATAGCGCCAGTTCCCACCGATCATCGACCCCTTCTCGAAGCAGTCGAAAGGGATCCCACGAGCCGCCAGAACCTGGCAAGCAGTAAGCCCGGATGATCCGGCGCCGATGATGCAGACCTTCGAGGGGTTGGCCACCTGGCCAATCTACCTCCCCCGCACAGGGGTGAGGAGGTTCACCCCAAGGGTCCGTAGTTGCAGAGCCGGATCCGGCCGAAGCTTGCTCCATCGGGATTCAAAACCAACGAAAGGAGACCCCCGATGACCAGCAAGAGCAAGTTCCGCCCCTCCCCCGCAATGGCGATCAGCTGCGTGGCGCTGTTCCTGGCGCTGGCCGGCACCGCCTTCGCGGCCCCCAAGTTCCTCGTCCGCTCGGCCCAGATCGTCGACGCCACTGTGCGCACGGTCGACCTGCGTGACAACGCGGTCACCTCGCCCAAAATCGCCGATGCCACCGTGACGGCCACGGATCTCGGCACCGATTCGGTTGGCAGCGACGAGATCGCCAAAGACGCGGTCAACTCCGATGAGATTGCGAAAGATGCGGTCAAAACGGATGAGATCGCGGCCAACGCGGTCGCCTCCTCCGAGGTAGCCGACCAGTCGCTGACCCAGGACGACCTCGGCCCCGACTCGGTTGGCTCGAGCGAGCTGCAAGCCGGTTCCGTCCGCTCCTCGGAGCTCGGTCCGATCATCCAGGTGTCCAACAGCACCGCGATCGCGGCCGGCGCCAACGGCAGCGTAACGGCGAATTGCCCAGCCGGCACCACGGTGATCAGCGGTGGCGCCCAGCCCGCCAACTTCGGGGTGGAGATGACCTCATCCCTCCGCAGCGGCAACGGCTGGCTCTACCAGGCGAAGAACAACAGCGGCGGCGCAAGCACGCTGACCGTGTTCGCCTACTGCCTAACCGGCGGCTCGAGCAACTAACTCAGCACACCCAAAGGGGCCGGAGTGCCCCTCCGACGGAACCCGCGCTCGGCCATGTCAACGGGACATTCGCTTGGCGGCTCACAAGTTCCGCTGGAGGGGCACCCCGGCCCCTTTTGACCTACCGCGGTGTGAAGAGGGGTCGGGTACCCCGTCGACGGAACTTGTGAGCGACCGAAGGGAGCGGGTTCCGGCGATGGGGTGCCCGACCCCTCTCGCTACGTAGCTTTGTCCTCGGAGCTCTGCTCTATCTCCTGCGCCAGCTCCTCGAGCTCCTCCGCAAACGAAGGCCCAAAGCTCTCCACCGGCGTCTCCTCCCCGTCGACACCGAGCTCGGCGGCGAGCTCCCCCTCGTCGAGCAGGTCGTCGTCGCTGGGCGGTTCGACCGGCACCGCCGGCTCCACCGCCAGCGTCCGGTAGTGCTTGAGACCGGTCGCGGCGGGAATCAGCTTGCCGATGATCACGTTCTCCTTCAGGCCGACGAGCTTGTCCCGTTTGCCCTCCAGCGCCGCGTCGGTGAGCACCTTGGTCGTCTCCTGGAAGGAGGCTGCGGAGAGGAAGGACTCGGTGGCCAGCGAGGCCTTGGTGATGCCGAGAATGACCTCCTCGCCTTTTGCCGCCGTGCCGCCGTCCGCCTTGGTCTGTTTGTTGAGCCGTTTGAGGGCGCCACGGTCCTCGAGCTGTCCCGGCAGCAGGCTGGTCGAGCCCTTCGACTCGATCCTCACCTTCTTCAACATCTGCCGCGCGATCAGCTCGATGTGCTTGTCGTTGATGTCGACACCCTGTGCCCGGTAGACCTTCTGCACCTCGGCGACCAGGTAGAGCTCGGTCTCGGTGCGGCCGCGGATCGCCAACAGGTCGGCCGGGTAAAGAGAGCCCTCGTTGAGCTGCTGGCCGACCTCGACTTTGTCGCCGTCGGCGACGTGCAGCCGGGTGCGCGGCGGGAAGCTGTAGCTGTGCTCCTCGCCGCTCGACTCGGTGACGATCACTTTCAGCGCTTTGTCGGTCTCCTCGACCGAGACCTTGCCGGCCTCCTCGGCCATCTGCGCCAGGCCCTTCGGTTTGCGCGCCTCGAAGAGCTCGACGATGCGGGGCAGTCCCTGGGTGATGTCCTGGCCGGCGACGCCTCCCGTGTGGAAGGTCCGCATGGTCAGCTGCGTGCCGGGCTCGCCGATCGACTGGGCGGCGATGATCCCCACCGCGTCGCCGATGTTGACGGTCGAGCCGGTCGCCGGGGCGACTCCGTAGCAAGCGCGGCAAATGCCGGACTCGGCGTCGCACTTGAGGGTCGAGCGGACCGGGACCACGACCTCCTCGTCCTCGAACGCCTCGGCGATCGCCTCGACGTCGGCCAGGGTGATCTCCTGGTTTCGCTTCAGCAACTCGCGGCCGCGCTTGGTCGCGAACTTCTTCGCCGCCAGACGCCCGAACAAGTTGTCATTGAGCGAGCCGTCGTCCTTGCGCAGCGCCATCTCGATGTGGTCTTTGGTCTTGCAGTCCTCGTCGCGGACGATCACGTCCTGGGCCACATCGACGAGACGCCGGGTCAGGTAGCCCGAGTCGGCCGTGCGCAGCGCCGTGTCGGCCAGGCCCTTACGGGCACCGTGGGTGGAGATGAAGTACTCCAGCACCGAGAGGCCCTCCATGAAGTTGGCCTTGATCGGCCGCTCGATGATTTCGCCTTTCGGGTTGGCCATCAGACCGCGCATCCCGGCCAGCTGGCGGATCTGTTTGAAGGAGCCGCGGGCGCCCGAGTTGGCCATCATGAAGATCGGGTTCAACTCGTCGAGGTTGTCCTCCATCGCCTTGGCGACCTCGTCCGTAGCTTTGTTCCAGTGCGCAGTGACCGCCTCGTGACGCTCCTCCGCGGTGATGTATCCGTCGTCGTACTGGCCCTGGATCGCCGCCGTCTGCTTCTCGTAGCGATCGAGGATCTCCGCCTTGTCGGGCGGCGAGACGACGTTGTTCTTGGAGACCGTGATCCCGGCCTGGGTGGCGTAGTGGAAGCCTAGGTCCTTGAAGGCGTCGAGCACCTGCGACACCGCCGGCGCTCCGTAGGCCTCGACCAGGTCGGAGACCATCTCGTTGACGTCGCGCTTCTTCAGCGAGTCGTTGGCGAACTCGAAGCCCTCCGGATCGAACTCGTCGCCCAGCGCGTCGGCGAGGGCGCGCTCGATCTTCTCGTTGAAGATGATCCGGCCGACCGTGGTCAGGAAATGCTCGTGCCCGGCTCGCCGGTACTCGGCCAGGTCGTGCAGCTTGCAGCCGCCGTTCTCGTAGACCAGCTCCGCCTCCTGCGCGGAGCGGAAGACCTTCGGCGCGTTGCCGTTGGCACCCTTGCCCGTCTTCAGCTCCTCGTCGCGCTTCGCCAGCTCATCGGCGGCTGGGCCGTAGGTGAGGTAGTAGATCCCCAGCACCATGTCCTGGGTCGGAGTCGCCAACGGCGCGCCGTGGGCGGGAGAGAGGATGTTGTTCGCCGACAGCATCAGGATCCGCGCCTCGGCCTGGGCCTCGGCGGAGAGCGGCACGTGGACCGCCATCTGGTCGCCGTCGAAGTCGGCGTTGAAAGCGTGGCAGACCAACGGGTGGACCTGGATCGCCTTGCCCTCGACCAGCACCGGTTCGAAGGCCTGGATGCCGAGGCGGTGCAGGGTCGGCGCGCGGTTGAGCAGCACCGGGTGCTCGTGGATGACTTCCTCGAGCACGTCCCAGACCTCGGGCACCATCGACTCGACCATCTTCTTGGCCGCCTTGATGTTCTGCACGGCTTTGCGCTCGACCAGCTGCGCCATGATGAACGGCTTGAAGAGCTCCAGCGCCATCAGCTTCGGCAGGCCGCACTGCTGCAGCTGCAGGCTCGGCCCGGAGACGATCACCGAGCGGCCCGAGTAGTCGACCCGCTTGCCGAGCAGGTTCTGGCGGAAACGACCCTGCTTGCCCTTCAGCATGTCCGAGAGCGACTTCAACGGGCGGTTGCCCGGCCCGGTGACCGGGCGGCCGCGGCGGCCGTTGTCGAACAGCGCGTCGACCGCCTCCTGCAGCATCCGCTTCTCGTTGTTGACGATGATCTCGGGTGCGCCGAGGTCGAGCAGCCTTTTCAGCCGGTTGTTGCGATTGATCACGCGCCGGTAGAGGTCGTTGAGGTCCGACGTCGCAAAGCGACCGCCGTCGAGCTGCACCATCGGGCGCAGCTCCGGCGGGATCACCGGCACGCAGTCGAGGATCATCCAGTCCGGCTTGTTCTCGGAGTTGAGGAAGGCGGAGGCGACCTTGAGCCGCTTCACCGCGCGGGCCTGTTTCTGGCCTTTGGAGCTGTTGATCGTCTGCTCCAGCTCCTCGCATTCGGCCGCTAGGTCGACCTGTTCGAGCAGGTCGCGGACGGCTTCGGCGCCCATCCCGCCGCGGAAGTACTCGCCCCACCCGAACGGCGAGCCGAAGCGGTCTTTCAGCTCGCGGAAGACGGTCTCGTCGTTGACGACGTCCTTCGGCTTCATCTCGGTGAAGATCTTCCAAACCTCCTCCATCCGCTCGCTGGCCTCTTCGATGTAGGCCTCGGTGTCGGAGATCTCCGCCTCGAACGTTTTGCGCAGCTCTTTGAGCATTTTGGCGCGCTCGTCGTCTTTGAGCTTGCGCAGCTGCGCCGCGGTCAGCTTCAGCGAGTCGGCCCAGATGTGGTCGTCGTCGTCGAACTTCTCCTGGTCACCCTCTTCCAGGTACTTGACCCGCCGCTCCAGCGACTCGCTCAGCTCCTGCGTCCTTTTCTGACGTTCGGCCTCGTAGCCGTCGGTGACCTTTTTGACCTCTTTCTCGAGTTTGCCGAGGTCTTTGTCGCGAGCCTCGGTGTCCACCCAGGTGACCATCGAAGCAGCGAAGTAGAGAACCTTCTCCAGCTCTTTCGGGGCCATGTCGATCAGGTAGCCGATCCGGCTCGGCACGCCCTTGAAGAACCAGATGTGGGAGACCGGCGAGGCAAGGTCGACGTGGCCCATCCGCTCGCGGCGAACCTTGGAGCGCGTCACCTCGACCCCGCAGCGCTCGCAGACGATGCCCTTGTAACGGACCCGCTTGTACTTGCCGCAGTAGCACTCCCAGTCCTTGGTCGGGCCGAAGATGCGCTCGCAGAAGAGCCCGTCTTTCTCGGGCTTCAGCGTGCGGTAGTTGATCGTCTCGGGCTTGGTGACCTCGCCCCAGCTCCAGGAGCGGATCTTCTTCGAGGAAGCGAGGCCGATCTCGATCGCGTCGAAGTTGTTGATGTCGATCATCAGTCCTCCACCTTCGTCTCTTCCTTGGCCTCCGCCTTGGCCCCGTCGGCCTCGGCTCCGGCGCTTCCGTCGCCGCCGCTACCACCCTCGCCCTCGGCGATCACCTGCTCCTCCTTCTCGTCGGCGGCCCCGTTGGAATCGCCGGCGCGGACCCCGGTCAGGTCCATGCCCAGCTCCTCGGCCGCTTTCAGCAGGTCGTCGTCTTCCTCGGAGATCTCCACGTCGCCGCCTTCGGAGACGACGTTGGCATCCAGCGAGAGGCTCTGGATCTCCTTCAGCAGGACTTTGAAGGACTCGGGGATCGAGGGCTCGGGGATGTTCTCGCCCTTGACGATCGCCTCGTAGGCCTTCACCCGCCCGACCGTGTCGTCGGACTTGACCGTGAGCATCTCCTGCAGGGTGTACGCCGCGCCGTAGGCCTCCAGGGCCCAGACCTCCATCTCGCCGAAGCGCTGGCCGCCGAACTGCGCCTTGCCGCCCAGCGGCTGCTGGGTGACCAGCGAGTAGGGGCCGGTCGAACGAGCGTGGATCTTGTCGTCGACCAGGTGCAGCAGCTTGAGGATGTACATGTAGCCGACCGTCACGGTCCCCTCGTAGGGCTCGCCGGTACGGCCGTTGTAGAGCTGCACGGCGCCGGCGGCGCGGGCGCCGGGGCGCTCGCGCTTGTCGATGCCGAGGTCGATGCCTCGCTCGGCGTTCTGCTCGGACCACTCGACCAGGGCTTGGTCGACGTCTTCCACGGTGGCGCCGTCGAAGACGGGCGTCGATACGTAGACCCGGCCGTCGCCCTCCTCGGAGTGCGCCTGCTTGTAGGCCTCGGAGCCGTCGTCGTACCAGCCGTTGCCGGCGACCCAGCCGAGGTGCGTCTCCAGCACCTGGCCGATGTTCATCCGGCTCGGCACGCCGAGCGGGTTGAGGATCACGTCGACCGGGGTGCCGTCGGCGAGATGGGGCATGTCCTCTTCGGGCACGATCTTGGAGATCACACCCTTGTTCCCGTGGCGGCCGGCGAGCTTGTCGCCCTCGGCGATCTTGCGCTTGGTCGCGACGTAGACGCGAACCAGGTCGTTGACGCCGGGCGGCAGGTCGTCGCCGTCGTCGCGGCTGAAGGTGAGCACGTCGATCACGACGCCGCCCTCGCCGTGCGGGACCTTCAGCGAAGTGTCGCGGACCTCGCGCGCCTTCTCCTTGAAGATCGCGCGGATCAGCTTCTCCTCGGCGGTCAGCTCGGTCTCGCCCTTCGGCGTCACCTTGCCGACCAGCAGGTCGCCGGAGATGACCTCCGCCCCGACCCGGACGATGCCGCGCTCGTCGAGGTTGCGCAGGCTCTCCTCGGAGCGGTTGGGGATGTCGCGGGTGATCTCCTCGTCGCCGAGCTTGGTCGTGCGGGCGTCGATCTCGTACTCCTCGATGTGGATCGAGGTCATCTCGTCGTCCTTGACCAGGCGCTCGGAGAGGATGATCGCGTCCTCGAAGTTGTAGCCCTCCCAGGACATGAAGGCGACCAGGCAGTTCTTGCCCAGGGCGATCTCGCCGCCGGCGGTCGAGGAGCCATCTGCGAGCACATCGCCCTTCTTGACTTTCTGACCGCTGGAGACGATCGGCCGCTGGTGGATGATCGTGCCCTGGTTGGAGCGCATGAACTTGTGCAGCGGGTACTCGTCTTTTTTGGCCCCGTGGCTGACCACGATCTGCTCGGAGTCGACGTGGGTCACCTCACCGTCGTTGAAGGCGAGGGTGACGTCGCCGGTGTCGACCGCGGCGCGGCGCTCCATGCCGGTGCCGATCAGCGGCGGCTCCGGCTTGAGCAGCGGCACAGCCTGGCGCTGCATGTTGGAGCCCATCAGCGCCCGGTTGGCGTCGTCGTGCTCGAGGAAGGGGATCAGCGCCGTCGCCACCGACCAGATCTGGGTCGGCGAGACGTCCATCAGCTCGACTTCCTTGGGCGAGGCGGTCGCGTACTCCTGCTCGCCGGCCCGGACCAGAACCTGGGTGCCCTTCAGCTTCTTCGTTTGCGGATCGACCTCGGCGTTGGCCTGGGCGATCACCTTCTCCTCCTCCTGGGTCGCGTCCAGGTGGACGATCTTGTCGCTGACGACACCGTCTTTGACGAGCAGGTAGGGGGTGGTGACGAAGCCGTGCTCGGAGACCTGCGCGTAGGACGACAGCGAGCCGATCAGGCCGATGTTCGGCCCCTCTGGGGTCTCGATCGGGCACATGCGACCGTAGTGGGTCGGGTGCACGTCGCGGACCTCGATCGGCGCCCGCTCACGGGTCAGCCCGCCCGCGCCGAGCGCCGAGAGGCGGCGGCGGTGGGTGAGCCCGGCCAGCGAGTTGGTCTGGTCCATGAACTGCGAGAGCTGTGAGGAGCCGAAGAACTCCTTCAGCGCCGCCACGACCGGGCGGATGTTGATGATCGTCTGCGGCGTGATCGCGTCGGCGTCTTCGGTGGTCAGCCGCTCGCGCACCACCCGCTCCATCCGGTAGAGCCCGATCCGGAAGGCCTCCTGGATCAGCTCGCCGACCGTGCGCAGGCGGCGGTTGCCGAAGTGCTCGTACTCGTCGAGGTGCTCGGCGACCGGCTCGCGCGGGTAGGTGATCGCCTCCGCCGCATAGTCTTTGATCGGGTGCTCCTCGTCGATCTCCTCGGGGATGCCGAGCAGCTTCGGCAGACTCACCAGCTCCTTGATCAGGGCGATGATGTCGTCGTGGGTGAGGACCCGGTTGTCGAGGTCGATGTCGAGGTCGAGCCTCGCGTTCAGCTTGTAGCGGCCGACCCGGGTCAGGTCGTAGCGCTTGGGGTCGAAGAAGAGCTGCTCGAGCAGGGCGCGGGCGGCGTCCACCGAGGGCGGCTCGCCGGGGCGCTGCTTTTTGAACAGCTCGATCAGGGCGCCTTCCTCGGTCCTGGTCGCTTCGGTGTCGGACTCGATCGTGTGCTTGAGGTAGACCGAGTCGTCGAACATCGAGAGGATCTGCTCGTCCTCGACGTAACCCATCGCGCGCAGCAGCACCGTCACCGGCAGTTTGCGCTTGCGGTCGATGCGGACGTAGACGCGGCCTTTTTTGTCGATTTCCAGCTCTAGCCAGGAACCGCGGGCCGGCATCAGGTTGGCGATGAAGAGTTGTTTCTCGGGGTCCTTGGGCGCCATCACGTAGGCGCCGGGCGAGCGCACCAGCTGGGTGACGACGACACGCTCGGTGCCGTTGATGATGAAGGTGCCGCGGTCGGTCATCCACGGGAAGTCGCCCATGAAGACGGCCTGCTCGCGGATCTCGCCGGTCTCCTTGTTCTGGAAGGCGACGGTCGCGGTCAGCGGCCGCGAGTAGGTCATGTCCTTCTCGCGGCACTCCTCGATCGTGTTCGGCGGCTCCTCGAACTTGAACTCGCCGAAGACGATCGCCAGGTTCCCCGTGTAGTCCTCGATCGGGGATATGTCGTCAATCGTCTCTCTCAGCCCGCCCACCTTGGGATCCGTCAGCTCGTCGAAGGAGCGACGCTGGATATCGATCAGGTGGGGTACCTCGAGAGGGTTCTGTAGTCGGGAGAAACTCCTGCGGGTTACGGGGGCAGCGTTGGAACGTGCCAAAGTCGGCGACTCCTCAGACGGTCAGAGGGACGTGGATACAGCGCAGATATGGGGCAGGGGATGACAACGGGCGCGCGACCGCGAAAAATAACACACGGGCGCGCTCGGCCGCTGGATCGGCTCCCTGCCTGCGATCCATCGGCGCAAGATCGGGCTTTATTTCAGCTCGACCGTAGCTCCTGCCTCCTCCAGTTCTCCCTTGATCTTCTCGCCTTCATCGCGCTCGATGCCCTCTTTGATCGCTTTCGGGGCCTCGTCGACCATCGCCTTGGCCTCTTTCAGGCCGAGCCCGGTCGCGGCGCGGACGACCTTGATCACCGGCACCTTCTGGCCGCCGACCTCGGTCAGGACCACGTCGACCGTGGAGGACTCTTCGCCCCCGCCGTCGCCGTCGCCGGCCGCCGGAGCCCCGGCAGCAGCGGGGGCAGCGGCCGCCACCGCGGTCGCGGAAACGCCGAACTCCTCCTCGAGCGCTTTGATCCGCTCGGAGAGCTCCAGCACCGAGATGCCTTTCAGCTCCTCGATCCAATCCTCAGTTTTGACTTTGGTTGCCATCTACTCCTCTTCCTTGTCTTCGTCAGATTCCGCCGGCGTGCTCCGCTTCGCGTCCGCCGCCGGCGGGTCAGTTTCACCTTGCTCAGCTTCTGGCTCTTCCTCGCTCGACTGCGAAGAATCAGATTTCGACGCCGTCTCGCTCGTGCTCTCGGTCTCTTGGGCTGGGCCTTCGGCAGTCTGGTCATCCTCGGACGCCTCTCCCGCGGGTGGCGACGTAGGGGGGACCTCCCCCGAGGAAGCTTCAGCTACCGCAGGGGGAGGTGGGTCCCCTGCGTCGACAGGACCCGCGGGCTGAGGCTCTGGTGCCTCGCCAGTAACGAGCCCTTTCTCGGCGATCTGGCCGAGCTGCGAAGCGAGCCCCTGGATCATCGAGCCGAGACCGCGAACCAGACCGGTCAGCGGGCTGGCGACGATGCCGGCGAGCTGGCCGTCGAGGACTTCGCGGGAGGGCAGCCTGGCGATCGACTTGAACTTTTCCTCGTCGAGGCTGAGGCCGTCCATGAAACCGCCCTTGAAGACGAGGACCTCGTGCTCTTTGTTGAAGGTCGAGATCGCCTTCGCCGCCTGGGCGGTGTCGCCGCGGACGAAGGCCAGCGCGGTGGGGCCCTGCAGCAGCTCCGCGAGGCGATCCTCGCCGGCCTGCTCGGCGGCTCGTTTGGTGAGGCGGTTCTTGACGACCCGAAAGCTGGCGTCTGCCTCGCGCAGCTTGCCCCGCAGCTCGGCGGCCTGGGGAACGCTGATGCCCCGGTAGTCGACGGCGAAGATCGCCTCGGCGCCCTCGATCTGGGCGGCGATCTCCTCTATTGCTTGTGCCTTCTCGTCTCGGTTCATGGTTCACCTGCACCGGGCTTCTGCTGTCGACGGGCCTGAAACGTCCATATGGCGGACGTATGAGCCCCGTCGGCGGCTGCCGGTGGTCTCGGGTTCGCGCGGCGCCGCAGTCTACGCGGTAACCGGCTCCTCCGCGGTCTCGGGCGAAGCGGCTCCACCGGCCTCGCGCTCGCCGGTCTTGCCGGCGTCGACCCGGATCCCCGGGCCCATCGACGTCGTCAGCGTCGCCGAGAGGATGTATTTGCCCTTGGAGGAGGAGGGCTTGGCGCGGACGACCTCGTCTATCACCGCGAGACAGTTGTCGAGCAGTTTCTGCTCGTCGAAGCTCGCCTTGCCGATCGCCAGATGGATGATCGCCTGGCGGTCCGTGCGGTACTCGATCTTGCCCGACTTCGACTCGGTGACCGCCTTCTCGATGTCGTCGGTGACGGTGCCCACCTTCGGATTCGGCATCTTGCCCTGCGGCCCCAGCACCCGGCCGAGCTGGCCAACCGTTTTCATCATGTCGGGGGTGGAGATCGCCACGTCGAAGTCGGTCCAGCCCTCCTGGACTTTCTCGACCAGGTCCTGCCCGCCGACGAAGTCCGCGCCCGCGGCCTCGGCGTCACGGGCCTGCTGGCCTTCGGCGAAGACCGCGATCGTCACATTCTTGCCCAGCCCGTGCGGCAACGCGAGGGTTCCGCGCAGTTGCTCCTCGGCGTGGCGGACGTTGACGCCGAGCCGCAGGTGCAGCTCGACCGTCTCGTCGAACCCGGCACTCGCCGTCTCCTTGATCAGCGAGACCGCCTCGACGGGCGGGTAGTCCCGCTCGCGCTGGACCTTGTCGAGCTGATTGCGGTAGCGCTTGCCGTGACTCATGGTCTATTTGACGTCGACGCCCATCGAGCGGGCGGTCCCGGCGATGATCTTCGAGGCGGCGTCGAGGTCGTTGGCGTTGAGGTCGGGCATCTTGCGCTCGGCGATCTGGCGGACCTGATCCATCGAGATCGTGCCGACTTTGTTGAGGTGCGGCTCGCCCGAGCCCTTGGGGATGCCGATCGCTTCCTTGATCAGGACCGCGGCGGGCGGCGTCTTGGTGACGAAGTCGAAGGAGCGGTCCTCGTAGACCGTGATCTCGACCGGGATGATCGTCCCGCCCTCGCTCTGGGTCTGGGCGTTGAAGGCCTTGCAGAACTCCATGATGTTGACGCCGTGCTGGCCCAGCGCCGGGCCAACCGGCGGCGCCGGGTTCGCGTTGCCCGCCTGGATCTGCAGCTTGATGAGGGTGAGAATTTTCTTGGCCATGAGCGGTTGACAACAATAACTGGAGCGCGCCGGGCTGTCGCTTCAGTTAGATCTTCTTGACTTGGTCGTAGTTCACCTCGACCGGGGTCTCGCGGCCGAAGATCGAGACCAGCACCTTGAGTTTGGCGGCGTCCTCGTTGATCTCGGCGATCTCGCCGGAGAAGTCGGAGAGGGGGCCGGAGATGACCTTGACCGACTCACCGATCGAGAACTGCGCCTGGGTGCGCGGCCGCTCCGCGGTCTCGCGGTGCAGCAGCCGGTCGACCTCCGGTTTGGAGAGCGGCACCGGCTTGTTGCGGGAGCCGACGAACCCGGTCACGCCGGGGGTGTTCTTGACCAGGCCCCAGGCGTCGTCGGTCATCTCCATGTTGACCAGGACGTAGCCGGGCATCGTCCGTTTCTCCTTCGGTTCTTTCTGGCCTTCTTTGTTGACCTCCATCACCTGCTCGGTGGGCACCACGACCTGGCGCACGTTGCGGTTCTGGCTCATCGTCTGAACCCGGTGCTCGAGATTGTGCTTGACCTTTTTCTCGTGCCCGGAGTAAGTGTTGATCACATACCAGCGATACATCTGGAGGTCGCCTTTGCTTTGGGGATCCCGCTAGAGGATCTGCTTGATGAGGAAACTGAAAGCGCTGTCGAGAGCGCCGAGGTAGGCGGCGGCGACAGCGACGAAGATGATCGTCACCGCGGTCGCCTGCACGAGGGTTTCGCGGTCCGGCCACTGGACTTTGCGCAGCTCTGCCCAGCAGGAGGCGAGGAAGCCGATGACGCCGCCACGCTGGCGCTCCACCTGCGCCTGCTTCTGACGGCGGGCCAGCTGCTCGCGCTCCTTGCGCTTTTGATCCTCGCGCTGGCGCTTCTCGGCCTGCTTGGCCTCTTTGGCCTCGGCGCGACGCAGGCTGCGGGGCTTCGGCGCGTCCGGAGTTTCGAGCTCGGCTTCGGGGGCACCGGCCGCGATCCCGGCCTCGACCGCCTGGACCTCGGCAACCTCGCCGGAGACGCCGAGCTGGGTGTCGTGCTGGGCCTGCGAGTCGGAAGCGCGACTACCGCCGGAGCGTTTCTGCTCTTCGGCTTCGCGGGCCCGGCGCTCGGCCTTGCGCTGTGCGCGGGTCTTCGCCATCGGCCGCTACCTGGTCTCCTTGTGTGCCGTATGACGACCGCACCAGCGGCAGAACTTGCGCAGCTCGACGCGGTCCGGCGAGTTTCGCCGCGACTTGTTGGTCTGGTAATTACGCCGCTTGCAGTCTTCGCAAGCCAGCGTCACCGCGATGCGTACATCTCCGCGTGCCATTTCTCCTCGTTACCGAACGACGCCGTTACAAGAGAAAACCCCGGGCCGAAGCGCGAGGCTGAGCCGAAGGATAGCGCTATGGGCCGCCCAGGGATTCCTCGCTTCCTGGGCGAGTTTCGCGGCGGGCGGGGGGAGAGCCGGGGCGCGGGGCGCCTTATTGGTGCTATGCACCGAAAAGGCGCCCCGGACGCCCGAATCGCGGCCGTCGCCGCGCAACAGCATGGCGCGGTCTCAATCCACCAGCTGCGCGAAAGCAGCCTCTCAGACACTGCCGTGCGCGAGCGCCTGAGGGCCGGGCGTCTGCACCGCCTGCACCGAGGCGTCTATGCGGTGGGCCACATCGCACCAAGCAATGAGCGGCGATGGATGGCGGCAGTGTTGGCCTTGGAAGAGGGCGCGATCCTCAGCCATCGCAGCTCCGCTTCCCTGTGGGAGCTGCTGCCATGGAGGGATGGGCTTGTCGATGTCACCCTGCCCAGCCGCCATGGGCGACGGCGGCGTCAGGGGATGCGGATCCACCGCCCTATGTCGCTGGAGCGACCAGAGATCGCCCGAAGACGTGGGATCCCCGTCACCTCACCTGCCCGCACCCTCGCGGATCTGCGCACCGTCGTCTCAGGTCACGAACTGCGCCGCGCCATCCGCCAAGCCGACTTCTTCGGCCTCCCGACCGGACCGGAGATCGTCCCGGACAAGACGCGCAGCGAGCTCGAGCGCCGATTTTTGTGGCTGTGCCGTCGCCATCGCCTCCCGACGCCCGAGGTGAACATGCGAATCGAGGCGCTTACGGTCGACTTCTGCTGGGTGGAGGCGAAGCTGGTCGTCGAGACGGATGGCTACCGCTATCACAGCGGCCACGCTGCATTCGAGGACGATCGGAGTCGGGACCTTGCGCTGCGGGCATTGGGATTTGAGGTCGTGCGCCTGTCCCATCGCCAGGTCTTTGACGAGGCGGCTGAGGTCGCGGCCGTCCTACATGCCGCACTCGAGCGCCACGGGCGCCTTAATGGTGCTATGGACCAATAATGCGCCCGAGCGGCTCATAGGCCGAGGGTTTTGGCGATGATCGTGCGCTGGATCTCCGAGGTGCCGCCGTAGATGGTCGAGACCATCGTCGTGCGCACGAGGCGCTCCATGTCGTACTCGGAGGAGTAGCCGTAGCCGCCCATCAGCTGCATCCCTTCGACCGCGACGCGTTTGGCGACCTCGGTCACGTGCAGCTTCACCATCGAGGCCTCGCGCGGCAGCATCCGCCCCGGGTCCTCGTCGGTCAGGCTCGCGACCCAGCGGGTCATCAGTCGGGCCGCCTCGAGCTCGGTGGCCATGTCGGCGAGCCGATGCTGGAGGGCTTGGAAGGAGCCGATCGGGCGGCCGAACTGCTTGCGCTCCTTGACATAGGCGAGGGCGTCGTCGAAAGCCCGCTGGGCGATGCCGAGCATCGTCGCCGCGAGGATCAGCCGCTCGACGTTGAGCCCAGCCATCAGCTGCGTCCAGGCCTGGTCGACCTCGCCGAGCACGGCGTCGGCCGGCGCCTCGACGTCGGTCAGGTAGAGGTGGTTGGTCTCCTCCCCACCCATCGTCTTGATCGGGAGGATCTCCAGGCCCTCGGTCTCGCGCGGCAGCCAGATCATCGAGAGCCCCTCGTGCTTGGAGTCGCCCTTGGTCGTCCGGCAGACGATCAGGATGTGGTCGGCGATGTGGGCGTTGGATATGAAGACCTTCTGCCCGTTGAGGACGAAGCCGCCGTCGACCCGCTCGGCCGACGTCGTGAGGGCGCCGACGTCGGAGCCGGCCTCGGGCTCGGTCATCGCGATCGCCTCGACCGCGCCGGCGGAGATGCCGCCGAGGATCTCCTGCTTCTGCTCGTCGGTGCCGAAGCGCTGGGTGGCGCCCGCGACGATCAGCGTCGTCGCGTAGCCGCCGATCGGGGCCAGCCCGCGCGAGGTCTCCTCCATGAAGAGGCAGGCATCAAGCATCGAGCCGGCAGAGCCGCCGTAGGTCTCGGGGATCGTGATCCCCAACCAGCCCAGATCCGCCATCTGCCTGTAGATGGAGTCGGCGTGGTGGATCCGGTAGCCGTCGGTGAGCCGCTCGCGCTGGTCCTGCGTGCCGCACTCCCGCCCGCAGAAGTCGCGGATCGCGGCGACGAAGTCCTGCTGCTCGTCGGTGAGGGAGAAGTCCATCGGCCGGGCAGGCTATCGGCTGCTCACCAAGCTGGCCGGTCGGCCGAGGCAAGAGCGACAAGCCCGGAACGAGACTCGAACTCGTGACCCCTTCCTTACCATGGAAGTGCTCTACCAACTGAGCTATCCGGGCAGAGCAATCAACCTTAGCGCCAGAAGTGCTAGCGAGCAGGCCGGTGCCGCTTCGCCCCTCGCCCCTTCGGGCACCGCGCCTCAATCACCGGGCGGAAGTCGAAGCTCTTGCCGTTGTGGGCGGCGAAATGGGCCTTTGCCCGGTTGGTTCCCGCGCAGAGGTTTTGGGAGTTGACGATCAGGCCCTTCTCGCCGCCCTGCATGTCGAGCACGACCTTGGTCAGGGGCGTGTCGGCGTCAAGCACTTCGATTTCGATTCCCCGCATTGGAGACGTACACATCGCCCTCTGAGTCGACCGGCTAACCCGCGAGAGCAGATGGCGCGAGGATATACGTCCCGGAGGAGCTCGAAGACGAAGCCCTGGGCTGGTTGCGCCAACACGACCAGCGCGAGTACTCCTTTGTCGACGCGACCAGCTTCGCCTACATGCGCGCACGGGGGATCGAGGAGGCCCTGGCCTTCGACGGCGACTTCGCCGCCGCCGGCTTCACAGAACTGCGCCCGTAGGGCTGGCGCTCAGCCGCCGTTGTTGAGGCCTGCGACCGGGGTGCCTACCACTACATCGGTGCAGAGATCCGCGGCTGGGTCGAAGGAGTCGGTGAGGGCGCGGCCGGCGGGGGTGCCGCGCAGGATCGGCTCGGGCTTCTCTTTGCTTTTCGGGGGAGCCGGAGGCCGGACGTAGGTGCCGCGACCACACTGGATGACGAAGTCGCGGACGCCGTCGCGGGCGTCGACGATGTCGTCGCCGCCGTTGCCATAGAACTCGTCCTTGCCGGGCTGGCCGAGCATCGCGTTGGGGCCGCCGTCGCCGATCAGGACGTCGTTGTCGAAGGAGCCCTCCATGTCCTCGTCGGAGGGGTCGAGGTGGACCGGCTTGCAGCCGCGGACCGCGTCGATCCAGGCTTTGTGTTCGGGGAAGGAGACGTAGAGGATGCCGGGGTGGGCCTGGGTCTCGGCGAAGGAGGCGTCGTCTCGCCCTTCGCCGCCGACGATCGCGCCGCCGGCGCAGCCGCCGCCCGCCGCCAACAGGTCGCCATCCCCTTCTCCATATAAGTAGGTGGGACCGACCAGGCCGCCGACCAGGCCGTCGGCACCGTCGCCGCCGTAGAGGCGGTCCGAGCCCGGGCCGGACTCGAGCAGGTCGTCCTCGGGACCGGCCTTGATCGTGTCGTCACCGAAGCCGCCGGCGATGCGGACGTTCGCCGCGGCGACGAGCGACCCTTCGACCCGGAAGCTGTCGTTGCCGGGACCGAGGTCGGCCATCAGCCAGCGGGCCGGGCCGCCGGCCGCGCAGAGAACCTGCTTCGGGTCGCCCCCGGGCCGCGTGCAGCCGGCACCGATCGCGACACCCTTTGCGGCGCTGATCCCAAAGCTCTCCGAAGCCTCGTCGAAGGCGACGGTGAAGTCGTCGGGACCTTCGCCGCCGACGATCGAGAGGCCGCCGCCCGTGCCTTTGGTGCGGTCGATTTGGATGTAGGCGGAGGCTTTGGGCGGTGCTTCCCTGCCACAGGAGGCGGTGCGGCCTTTGGCGCCGGTGCAGCCATCGCTGCCCTGGCCGCCGACCAGCTCGTCCGCCCCCCCGCCACCGCGGATCGTGTCGTCGCCGGGGCCGCCGTTGATCGCGTTGTTGCTCTTGCTGCCGATCAGCGTGTCCCGGAAGGCCGAGCCTTCGATGCTCTCGAGGCGGAAGAGGCGGTCGTGGCCGTCGCCGCGGGCTTTGTGGGCCTGCAACGAGGCCCAGACGCCGTCGCCCTTGCCACCGGCGACCTTGGTCGCGAAGGAGGCGATGTCCCCTTTGCCGGGACCGCCGTCCATGCGGTCGTAGCCGTAGTCGCCGTGGACCAGGTCGAATTCGCCGGGGCCGCCGCTGAGGGTGTCGATGCCGAGGCTGCCGGCGACCTCGTCGGCATTGCCGGTGCCGCCCAGGACCTTGTCGTCGCCGAGGTCGCCGACCACCCGGTCGGTCCCGGCTCCCCCGTCGGCGTCGTCGTTGCCGCGCCCGCCGTGGATGAAGTCGTCGCCGAGGCTGCCGCAGAGCAGATCGTTGCCGAGGCTGCCGAGGATTTCGTCGTCCCCGCCCCCGCCCCAGATCACGTCGCGGCTTGGCGTCCCGCGCAGCACGTCGTTCCCATCGGTGCCGACGATCTCCGCCCGCCGCCCATGGCAGCGCTGCACGTCTTCTTCCTCGGCCGGCGCGGCGGCGATGAAGACTGCTGCTGCCAACGCCGCCCCGGCGAGCGCGAGTCCCCTGCCCAGAATCCTCACTGAATGAGCGTATCGAGCCGCAGCGGACGTGCCTAGAGCTTGGTCACTACAACGGCGAGGAAGCCGACCACCAAGGTGGCAATGAGAGCTCGCGTCGACAAGTCGATTGACTTCCCCAAGTCGAGGAAGCTCTGACTGAGGTGGTCGACTCGGGACTCCATACGCGCAAGTCGTTCATCGACCCGGGCAAGTCGTTCGTCTCCCTGGGCAAGTCGTTCGTCGATCTGCACAAAGCGCTTATCGACCTGATTGAAACCATCATCGAGGCGGCGATCGGATTCCTTGAAACGCCGGTTTACGTCATCGAAGCGTTCGTCCACGCGCTTTTCGAACTGGCCAAAGCGTTCGTCAACACGCTTGAAGCCATCGTCCACCCGGCGGTTCAGGTAGTCGAGACGGTCGTCGGTCCAACTCTCCCTCATGGCCTCCATCTTGCCATTGTCTCAGACAAAATGTCACATGTGGTTCACGGAATTGCAAAATCTTTGCAACGACTGGCGGCGCTCATTCCAGGTTGACCATCACGTGCTTGATCTCGGTGTAGTCCTCGAGCGCGTACACGGACAGGTCCTTGCCGTAGCCGGATTCCTTGTAGCCGCCGTGGGGCATCTCGGAGACGAGCGGGATGTGGTCGTTGATCCAGACGCAGCCGAATTGGAGCGCGTTCGCGACCCGCATCGCGCGGCCGACGTCGCGGGTCCAGACCGAGGAGGCGAGGCCGTAGCGGGTCCCGTTCGCCCACTCGATCGCCTTCGCCTCGTCGCTGAACGGCTGCACCGTGATCACCGGGCCAAAGATCTCCTTCTGGATCATCTCGTCGCCCTGCTCGAGACCGGCGACGACCGCGGGCTCGAGGAAGTAACCGGGCAGGTCGGGCTCGGCGCCGCCGGTCACGACCTCGGCATTGGTGGGCTTGCGCTCGAGGAAGCCCTCGACGCGCTCGCGCTGGCGCTCGGAGTTGAGCGGCCCCAGGGTCGTGTCGGAGGACATCGTGTCGCCGAGGACGAGGCCTTTGGCTTCGCCGACGAGCCCGTTGACGACGTCGTCGTAGACGCCCTTCGAGGCGAGCACCCGGGTCGCGGCGGTGCAGTCCTGGCCGGCGTTGTAGTAGCCGGTTCCCGCAATCGTCTCCAGCGCGGCCTCCATCGAGACGTCGTCGAAGACGATCACCGGGGCCTTGCCCCCCAGCTCGAGGTGGACGCGCTTCAGCGTGTCGGCGGCTGCCTTGGCGATCCACTTGCCGGTGGGAGGAGAGCCGGTCAGCGAGACCATCTCCACGTCGGGATGGGTGACCAGCTCGACCCCGGTCGGCTCGCCGTGGCCGCCGATCGCGTTGAGGACGCCCGGCGGCAGCAGGTCGGCGCACCACCCGGCGAAGAGCAGCGTGGTCAGCGGCGTCGTCTCGGCCGGCTTGAGGACGACCGTGTTGCCGGCGCCGAGGGCTGGGCCGATCTTCCAGATCGCCATCATCAGCGGGTAGTTCCAGGGCGTGATCTGGCCGACCACGCCGACCGGCTCGCGGCGAATGAAGGAGGTACGGCCCGCCATGTACTCGCCGGCGGCGCGGCCCTCCATGCAGCGGGCGGCGGCGGCGAAGAAGCGCAGGTTGTCGGCCATCACCGGCACCTCGTCCTCGAGCACGGCGCCGCGCGGCTTGCCGGCGTCGGCGGACTCGAGGTCGGCGATCTCCTCGCCCCGCTCCTCGATCAGATCAGCCATCCGCAGCAGCGCCCGGGCGCGTTCGCCGGGCGGCGTCGCCGCCCAACCCTCGAAGGCGCCCTTCGCGGCGGCGACCGCGGCGTCGACGTCGGGTTTGGTCGAGAGCGGTGCCTCGGCGATCGCCTCGCCGCTGGCGGGATTGACGACGTCCTCCATCTGCCCCTCGGCCGGGTCGACCGCCTCGCCGCCGATGAAGTTCCTCAGCTTCGTCTTCGTCGCCGCCGCCATTACTCGATCACCTCCGCATGTCGGGGCCGATGGGCCGATTTGTCGACTCGGAGTCGACTTTTCGGCCCGTCGGCGGGGGGTTCTTCGATACCAAGCGCCTGCTCGACCGGGACCCAGCTCATCCCCACCGCTTCGGCTACCGCCGGGTGGGTGACCTGGCCGGCCGCCACGTTCACGCCCGGCCGCAGCCCCGGGTCGCGCCGGATCGCGCCTTCGACGCCGCGATCGGCGAGCGTGATCGCGTAGGGAAGGGTGGCGTTGGTGAGCGCCTGGGTCGAGGTGATCGGGACCGCGCCGGGCATGTTGGCGACGCAGTAGTGGATGATCCCGTCGACCTCGAAGGTCGGGTCGCGGTGGGTGGTCGGGCGCGAGGTCTCGAAGCAGCCCCCCTGGTCGATCGCCACGTCGACCAGCACCGCCCCGGGCTTCATCAGCGCCAGCTGCTCGCGCCGCACTACATAAGGGGCGCGCGCCCCGTGGACGAGAACAGCGCCGATCACCAGGTCCGCCCGCGGCAGCATTTCCTCGACCGCCAGCGTGGTCGAGTAGACCGTCGAGCAGCGCCCGGCGAAGACGACCTCCAGCTCGCGCAGGCGATCGATCGATTTGTCGAAGACGAAGACGTCGGCCTCCATCCCGATCGCGATAAAGGCAGCGTTCATGCCGACCACGCCGCCGCCGATCACCATCACGTTCGCCGCCGCGACCCCCGGCACGCCGCCCAGCAGGATGCCGCGGCCGCCGAGCGGTTTCTCCAGCATGAAGGCGCCGGCCTGGGTGGCGATCTTGCCGGCGATCTCGCTCATCGGGGCGAGCAGCGGCAGGCGGCCGCGGTCGTCCTCGACCGTCTCGTAGGCGATGCAGGTGGCGCCGGAGGCACAGAGGCCCCGCGTCTGCTCGGGGTCGGGCGCCAGGTGGAGATAGGCGAAGAGGAGCTGGCCGCGGCGCAGCATCTCGATCTCCGGCGCCTGCGGCTCCTTGACCTTGAGCACCATCTCGGCCTCGCCGAAGACGGTGGCGGTGTCGGCGACGATGCGAGCGCCCTGCGACTCGAATTCGGCGTCGGCGATCGCGCTGCCCTTTCCGGCCCCCGCCTCGATCAGCACCCGATGGCCGTGCTCGGTCATTTCCCGCACCTCGGCGGGCGTGATCGCGACCCGGTACTCGTCGGGCTTGATCTCCGCCGGGACGCCGACGATCACGCGCCCACCAGCTCCCTGGCCCGCAGCGCCAGCCAGAACTCGATCCGGTCGTGCGCGCGGGAGAGGTCGCGGCCGGTCAGCTCTTCGACCTTGCGCATCCGGTAGCGCAGCGTGTGGCGATGGCAGTAGACCTCGCGGGCAGCCCGCTCCCACTGCCCGTTCTGCTCGATGAAGGCCTCCAGCGAGCGCAACAGCTCGCCGCCGTACTCCTCGTCCCCCTCCTCGATCGGGCCGAGGACGCTGTCGCAGTACAGCTTCAGCGCTTCGTCGTCCTGGATCGAGAGCAGCAGGGTGAAGGCGCCCAGGTCGCGCCACGAGGCGACCTCGGGCTCGCTGCCGTTGGCGAAGGCCGTCGCCTCCAGCGCGCAGCGCGCCTCGTGGAAGGAGTGCCGCAGCTCCTCCGGCGGCGCCGGGCGGCTCGCCGCCGCCCGCACCGCGCCGCGCTCTTTGACCAGCGCCCGTCGCGCTTCGGAGGCGAGGTCGACCGGGTCGCGGTCGGCGGCGTCGACCACTGCGCAGAGCAGCTCGCGGCCGCCGCTGGCGTGCGGAGCGACGACGGCCGGACAGGCGTCGGCGGCGAGCGCCCGCTCCAGCGCGTGCTCGGCGGCGGAGGGATCGTCGAGGTCGAAGACGAGGACGGCGGCCTGGTCGCCGATGCCGAAGGGCTCGAGGCGGCGCTGCAGCTCCGACGGATCGAGGCGCCCGCCCAGCGCTCCGGCCAGCACGTCTCCGGCGAGGCGGCGCTCGGTCTCACGGGCGACGCGACGGCGCATCAGCTCGAGCGCGACGACGGCGACAGCCTGCTGCAGGATCAGCCGCTCGAAGTCGCCGAGCCCGCCGGAGTCACGGACCATCACCACCCAGGCCTGCGGCGGCCCGCCGCCGGGGGAGATCACCGGATGGGCGAGGGCACGGCCGGCGATCGAGGGGTGGGTGGGGACGAAGGGATGGCCGTCGGCGATGTGGGCGAGGGCTTCGTCGCGGATCGCGGTGACCGCCTCGGCGGAGAGCTGGCGGCGGAAGCCGCGGCCGGCCAGCCGCTCGCCGCGGCTGTTGAGGATCGCCACGGTGCCGCCCACCGCCGAGGCGATCGTCGCGACGATCTCCTCCAGGCCGCGCTCTTCCAGCACCAACCGCTCGAGCCGGCGCTGTATCGCGATGCCGCGCTGCAGCACCTCGTACTGCTCGTTGACGAGGCGGGCGAAAGCCTTCTCGGTGATCGCGATGAACGGGGTCGAGTAGGGCACCTCGAACAGTGGGAAGTCCCGTTTCTTGGCCTCCTCGCCCAGCGCTTTCGGCAATTTCTTGTGGTTGAAGCCGGTGCCGAAGCCGAGCCCGGCGAGGTTGTGCTCGGCGAGCAGGCGAATGTAGGAACGCTGCTTGGCGGCGCTGTCGAGCGGGATCCCGGTGGTCAGCATCAGCTCGCCGCCCGACAGCCACGGGGTCGGGTCCTCCAGCTCGGAGATATGGATCCAGCGCACGGGCGCCTCGGCTGCCTGAGTCCCAGCAGCGAGGTCGAGGCCGAGCTCGTCGAGCAGGCTCTGGACGGTGAGCATCCGCGCGCCTATCTTCGGACCCGCTCCCAGGCGTCGGTGAGCACGCCGCGAAGAACGTCGTGGATCTCCTCGAACTGCTCGCTGTCGGAGATCAATGGCGGCGCCAGCTGAACCACCGGGTCGCCGCGGTCGTCGGCGCGGCAGATCAGCCCGCGCCGGTAGAGCTCGCCGGAGAGGAAGCCGCGCAGGAGGTCCTCGGCCTCCTCGTCGTCGAACCCCTCCTTCGTCTCCTTGTCCTTGACCAGCTCGATCGCCTGGAAGAAGCCGGCGCCGCGCACGTCGCCGACGATCGGCAGGTCGCGGAGGCTCTCCAGCATCTGCCGGAACTCCCCCTCCTTGGCAAGCACGTGGCCGCAGAGGTCCTCGCGCTCGAAGATGTCGAGGTTGGCCATCGCGATCGCCGCGGCGAGCGGGTGGCCGGCGAAGGTGAAGCCGTGGGTGAAGGACTCATCGCCCTCCATGAACGGCTCGGCGACCCGGTCGGAGGCGATCATCGCCCCCATTGGGGCGTAGGCGGAGGTCAGCGCCTTCGCCACCGTGACGATGTCCGGGACGTAGCCGAAGCGTTCGCAGCCGAACCAGTGTCCGAGGCGGCCCCAGGCGCAGATCACCTCGTCGGAGATGAACAGCACGTCGTGGCGATCGCAGATCTCGCGAACCCGCTCGAAGTAGCCCTCCGGCGGGACGAAGCAACCGCCGGCGTTCTGGACCGGCTCGACGATCACCGCGGCGACGGTCTCCGGGCCCTCGAACACGATCCGCTCCTCGATCGCGGTCGCCGCCCAGAGCGGGTGGCGGTCCTCGGGCCAGCGATACGAATTGGTGTTGGGTACGTGGCAGCCGCCCGGCGTCAGCGGCTCGAACGGCGCCCGCAGCTCGGTGATGCCGGTCGCCGAGAGGGCGCCGAGCGAGGTGCCGTGGTAGGCGATCTCACGGGCGATCACCTTGTGCTTCTGGCCTTTGCCGCGAATGCGGTGGTAGTTGCGCGCCAGCTTCAGCGCCGACTCGACCGCCTCCGAGCCGCCCGAGGTGAAGAAGACGCGGTTGAGGTCGCCGGGGGCCAGCGAGGCGATCCGCGCCGCCAGCTCGATCGCGCGCGGATGGGCGTAGCTCCAGAGCGTGTAGAAGTCGAGCTCCTCGACCTGGCGGGCCGCCGCTTCGCCCAGCTCGGTGCGGCCGTGGCCGGCGTTGACGCAGAAGAGGGCGGAGAGGCCGTCGAGATAGCGGTTGCCGTGGTCGTCGTAGACATAGCAGCCCTCGCCGCGGACGATGATCGGGATCTCGTGGTCGGCGCCGTAGGACCCCATCCGCGAGAAGTGCATCCAGAGGTGGCGCATGGCCAGCTGCTGGAGGCCGGTGTCAACTGCCCCGGTCGACTGCGACGCGACGGCCATGTGCTTCTCCTCTCTTGCTACGACGTTATGGACAAAGCTAGAGCCGCTATGGCCGCTGTGCAATGGTCATGAAGTCGAGGACTTGGCAGTGCCTTGTACTAAGTGTACAAGTTGGAGCCCGCGATTTGGGACATTTGCCACTTGTGAGGGGTGCCGTCTGGGCGTACCGTCAAGCGGGCGCTGCGCCGACCCGGCGAGCGGCGTCGAGGAGGGAGTGAGATGGAGAGCAGTGCACCAAGCGTCGAGTTGAAGGGCGTCAGCAAGCGCTTCGGTGACCTGGTCGCCGTCGACGACCTCAGTCTCGATCTGACCGGCGGTGAGTTCTTCACCCTGCTCGGACCGAGCGGCTGCGGCAAGACGACGACGCTGCGGATGATCGCCGGCTTCGAGCAGCCCAGCGAGGGGCAGATCCGGATCGAGGGGGCCGACGTAGCCGCCCTCCCCCCGCACAAGCGACCCACCAACACCGTCTTCCAGAGCTACGCGCTCTTCCCCCACCTGAGCGTGAGGGACAACGTGGCCTTCGGGCTAAAGCGCAAGCGGGTCGCCAAGGCGGAGGTGGGGAGGCGGGTCGCGGCCGAGCTCGAACGGGTCGGCCTCGGCGCCGAGGCGAACCGGCGACCGGCGCAGCTCTCCGGCGGGCAGCAGCAGCGGGTGGCGCTGGCGCGGGCGCTGGTCAACCTGCCCAAGGTGCTGCTGCTCGACGAGCCGCTCGGGGCGCTCGACCTGAAGCTGCGCAAGGGCCTGCAGATCGAGCTGAAGCGGATCCAGCGCGAGGTCGGGATCACCTTCGTCTACGTCACCCACGACCAGGAGGAGGCGCTGACGATGAGCGACCGGATCGCGGTGATGAACCGCGGCAAGGTCGAGCAGGTCGGCGACCCCGAAGAAGTCTACGAGCAGCCGGCCACGACCTTCGTCGCCGGCTTCATCGGCGTCTCCAACCTGATGCCGGCGGCCATCACCAGCCCGGGGGAGGTGCGCTTGGATCACGGGCCCACGCTGCGAGCGCAGACGGAGGGGATGTCGGCCGCGGAGCACTGCCACGCCGTGGTGCGACCGGAGAAGCTGCGGATCGAGCCGCTCGGCGCAGGAGGGGCGCCGGACTCGAACGGACTGCCTCGGGTCGAGGGGGTTGTCGAAAGCTCGATCTACCTGGGAACCACCACGCAGATCGTCGTCGACCTCGGCGGGGACGTGCATATGACGGTCCTCGTCCCCAACGCGAGCGAGGCGGAGCGGCAGCGGCTGCCGGGTGGCGGGGCACGGGTGGCGCTGAGCTGGGAGCCCGAGCACATGCACCTGGTGCGCGAATCGCCGGTCCCCACCTCGGGTAGCGAGGATCCGAAGGACGAGCAAGCGGCGCCCAGCGCAGACCTTGAAGCAGCCAAAAGAGGGTGAACGAGATGAAAAGCAATGGAACGCAATCGAGAAGGGGGGCGCTGACGGTCTCCGGCGTCATCGCGGTGCTCGCCCTGGCGTTGGGCCTCGCCGCCTGCGGCGGCGACACGGTCGGCGGCGGCGGCAACGGTGAAGTGACGACGGCGAAGGGCGGTCCGGCGCGCGGCAAGCTGACGATCTCCAACTGGCCCGGCTACATCGACCCCGGCCCGAAAGGGACCGTCGCCGAGTTCGAAGACAAGACCGGTGTCAGCGTCGACTACATCGAGGACATCAACTCGAACGACGGCTTCTTCGGCAAGCTCCAGCCGCAGCTCGAACAGGGTGAATCGGGCGGGCGCGACATCTTCGTCGTCGCCGACTACATGGCGAAACAGATGTACGACCTCGGCTACCTGCAGGAGATCGACCACGCCGACCTGCCGACGGTCTTCAAAACCCTGTTGCCCAGTCTCGAGAGTCCGGGGTTCGACCCTGAGCGCAAGTTCTCGGTGCCATGGCAGGGCGGCATGACCGGGATCTGGGTCGACACCTCGAAGGCGCCTGAGATCCGCTCGGTCAACGATCTCTTCGACCCCAAATACAAGGGCAAGGTCACGATGCTGGAAGAACTGCGCGAAACGCCGGCGTTGGTGATGCTCGCCGAAGGAGTCGACCCCGCCAAAGCCAGCGCAGAGCAGTGGCTCGACGCGATCGACAAAATCAAGGCGGCCGCCGACTCTGGGCAGATCAGGAAATTCACCGGCAACGAGTACACCGAGGACCTGACCGCGGGCAACATCGTCGCCGCGATCGGCTGGTCTGGCGATGCCTCGCTGATCGAAAACGAGAACGCCGAATGGCGGATGCCGACCGAGGGCTGCACCCAGTGGTCGGAAAACATGGTCATCCCGGTGGGCGCGTCCAACACCGCCGCGGCTCTCGCCTGGATGAACTTCGTCTACCGGCCGGAGGTGGCGGTCGACATCACCGAATACGTCGAATACATCTCGCCGGTGCAGGGCGTCAAAGAGCTCCTCGCGAAACGGGGGTCGGAACTTGCCCAGAGCGACATCGTCTTCCCGACCGAGAAGTTCACCGCCAAATGCACGGGCCAGAACACGCCCCCTGACCTGGAACGGGTCAACGAGGCCTGGCAGGAAGTGCTGACCGGGTGATCGGATGGGCCTGAAGCAGCGCCTGGTCCCCTACTGGCTCCTGGGGCCGGGGCTGCTCTGGCTCGTCCTCTTCTTCCTCGTGCCGATGTACTTCATGGGCGAACTCGCCCTGCGCTCGGGCACCCTGACCACCGGCTTCACTTTCGACTGGGCCTGGGCGAACTTCCCGGACTCGCTCTCGGGCCATGCCGAGCAGATCGTCCGCTCCTTCTTCTACGCCGGCACTGCGACCGTGCTCGCCCTGCTGATCTCCTACCCGCTCGCCTACGCGATCGCCTTCCGCGCCGGCCGTTTCAAGCTCTTGCTGCTGTTCGCGGTGATCGCGCCCTTCTTCACCACCTACCTGATCCGCACGATCGCCTGGAAGACGATCCTCAGCGACTCGAGCCCCGTGGTCAGCGTCCTGCAGACCCTCTCCCTGGTGCCGCCCGACGGCCGGGTCCTCGCCACGTCCGGGGCGGTGATCGCCGGCCTGACCTACAACTTCCTGCCCTTCATGGTCCTGCCGCTCTACGCCAATCTCGAGCGGCTCGACCTGCGCCTGATCGAGGCAGCGAAGGATCTCTACTCCTCCTCCCACACGGCGTTCCTCAGAGTCACTCTGCCGCTGACCATGCCCGGGATCGTCGCCGGCGTCCTGCTCACCTTCATCCCCGCCTTCGGCGACTACATCAACGCCCTCGTCCTTGGCGGCACCCAGCAGGCGATGATCGGCAACGTCATCCAGTCGCTCTACCTGACCCAGCGCGACTACCCGGAGGCGGCGGCGCTCTCCTTCCTGATGATGGCGCTGATCCTGGCGATCGTCGTCGTCTACATCCGCTTCGCCGGCACCGGCGCCTTCATGGGCGATGAGGAGGAGGCAACCTAGTGGCGGGGCTTTCGCGTGGGTGGAAGTGGCTGCGCCGCAACGCGCTGCCGATCTACGCCTGCCTCGCGGTCGCCTACATGCTGATCCCGATCGTCGTCATCGCGGTCTTCTCCTTCGGCGCGACGCCGAAGGGGAAGCTGACCTTCGGGCTGGACCACGGCTTCACCACCGAGTACTGGAGCTCCGCCTTCTCGCTGCCCGACCTGAACGAAGCGCTCATGACCAGCCTCCGCCTGGCGGCGCTCTCGACTGCGATCTCGACCGCGATCGGGACGATGATGGCGCTCGCGCTGGTCCGCCACAGGTTCCACGGGCGGCGCGCGGCGAACCTGCTGATCGTGATCCCGATGGCGACGCCGGAGGTGGTGATCGGCGCCTCGCTGCTCTCGATGTTCATCTACTACTCGTTCGCTCTCGGCTTCACCACGCTGCTGATCGCCCACGTGATGTTCTCGATCAGTTTCGTCGTCGTCGTCGTGCGCTCGCGGCTGATCGGCTTCGACCGTCATCTCGAGGAGGCGGCGGCCGACCTCGGGGCGACGCCGTTTGCCACCTTTCGCACCGTAACCCTGCCCCTGCTTGCCCCCGGGATCCTCGCCGCGGCGCTGCTCGCCTTCGCCCTCTCGATCGACGACTTCGTGATCTCGAACTTCAACTCGGGGACCACGGTGACGTTCCCCCTCTACGTCTTCGGCGTCGCCCTGCGCGGGATTCCGGTCCAGGTCAACGTGCTGGCGACGATGCTGTTCGCGCTGATCGCGGTGGCCGTCTGCCTGGTGCTCTGGCAGCAGCGCCGCGCCGAACGGATGGCCGCGGTCCGACCGGAGCGCGAAGCCGCCCCCATCCCCGCCCCTGCCTCATGACCGCCGACGGGACTCAAAGCTCACTAGATGGTGACCTCCACGCCAACGGCACCGACGCTGTGGACTTCTACACTCGGAAAAAGGTCGTTACCTCGCGCTGGTGAGGAGGGCGGGGATCGCCTCGCCGACTGCCCACCACCGCCTTCGGCGGTGGAATCTGGTGCCGCTCGCGGCTGGAACCACCCTGCCGGGGCCGCTTCGCGAGGCATCGTCGAGACGATTCCCGCCCTCCCGACTACCGGCCGATGTGGAAGCCGATCAACTCTGGAATCCGAGCTAGGGCGGAGCTGACGGGGTGTGGGGGGCGACCTTCGGACTCAGCGTTCTCCTTTGCCATGATGCCTCGGCGGATCAGGGAGCCCCCCAGCCAGTGGAAGGGCTCGGGGGGAACGCGTTGTGGAGAGGGGTCGACGATCGGCAGGTGGGAGTGCTCATCCCGGCGATCGAGTGCGAGCGAGGCGAGAACGCGGCCCACCATGTAGGACGGGCTGACCCCGTTGCCGGTGTAGCCGGCGGCGGCAAAGACACGGCCGCCGCGCAGCGGCATGACCAGCGGCAGGTGGGTCGGCGAGACGTCGATCGGACCGCCCCAGGCGTGGGTGATCCGCCGCCCGGCGAGCCCCGGGAAGTAATCGCGCAAGCGGCCGGCGGTCGCGGCAACCACCTCGGCATCGACCTCTGCGCGATCACGCAGCCGGGCCCCCATCGCGATCCGCCCCCCGCCCCAACCGAAGGCGATCCGCCCGTCCGGGGTGGTGCGGAAGTAGTGCAGCATCGTGCGACAGTCGGTGATGCACTCACCATCCGTCCAACCGACTTCGTCGAGCAGATCGGGAACTGGCTCGGTGAGGACAATGTGGGAGGAGCTGACGGTGAGCGCGCTGCGCAGCGGCCCGCGCGGGGATTTCGCGGCGCCGCCGACCGCGACGACTGCGGTGCCGGCGCGGACGATGCCCGAGTCGGTGCGCGCCTCCACCCCACTGGGCGATCCGTGCAGGCGGCGCACCGGCGAGCGCTCATATATCTCGACCCCCGCCCCGAGCAGCCGCTCGCGCAGCCCGAACGCCAGCCGCGCCGGTTGCACCGTCGCCGCGTCGGGATAGAAGGCACCGCCGCGGAAGGCGGGAGAGGCGCAGTGCGCGGCCAACTCCTCCGGGGAGAGCACCTGCACGGCGTCGATCGCATCGAGCGCGCCACAGGCAGCGACCGCCTCCTCCCAGGTCCCGTCCTGCGCGGGCGCGGTGGAGACCTGCAGGTAGCCGCCGCGGTGGAACCAGGCGTCGACCCCCTCCTCCCGGCAGAAGGACTCGACCCCGTCGATCGCATCGCGAGCAGCATGGGCGACGGCCAGAGCAGCCTCGTCCCCCCACCGCCGCCGCATGTTTGGCAGCGAGAACCACATCGAGTTGCAAAAGCCGCCGTTGCGGCCGCTAGGCCCGCGCCCGCAGATGTCCGCCTCCAGCAGAGCCACCTTCGCCTCGGGCTCCAGCACCTTGATCTGCCAGGCAGCCCACATCCCGGTGTACCCCCCGCCGATCACCACAACATCAGCCCTCCGCTCCCCCACCAGCTCGGGCATGGGCGACACGTCGCCAGCCTCCTCCAGCCAATACCCGTGAGCCGTGTGCTTCATGGAGTGGAATGAGTCTGGCACGCGTTTGGAGTCGGGAGGAAGGGGCCCCCTAGACTCACCCCAATGTCGACCTTCGACGCGCTCGCCGACCTGCCGTTGAAGGTCGAGGGGTACGAGCTACAGGGGCTGGAGCTGCAGATCCCCGGCTTCGAACGCCTCTCGACCGTGATCCACCTCCGGGGCGCCGGCGAGGACGGCCTCGGCGAGGACGTCACCTACGACGCGCTCGACCACGTCGCCCTGCAGGACGCGGGCCCGTCGCTGGACCTGACCGGATACGCGACGCTGGGCGAGTTCTGCGACTTCATCGGCGAGGTCGACACCTTTCCGGCCGAGCCGCAGCGCGACGTCTCGCGACGCTACCGTCGCTGGGCCTTCGAGTCGGCGGCGCTCGACCTGGCCCTGCGCCAGTCGGGGATCGGCATCGCCACAGCACTCGATCGCGAACCGCGGCCGGTCGAGTTCGTCTGCTCGATGCGACTCGCCGGCGGGCCCGACCAGCCGTCTTCGATCGAGACCCTACGGCGCAAGCTCGACCGCTACCCGACGCTGCGCTTCAAGCTCGACCCGACCAACGACTGGACCGACGAGCTGATCGCCGCCCTGGTCGAGACAGAAGCGGTCGACTCGCTCGACCTGAAGGGCTTCTACAAAGGAACCGTGGTCGACGTCGAAACCGATCCCGAGCTGTACGCGAAGCTGATCGAGGCCTTCCCGGAGGCCTGGCTCGAGGACCCCGACGTCAACGAGGAGACGCGGCCGCTGTTGGAGCCGGTCCGCGACCGCATCACCTGGGACGCGCCGATCCACTCGATCGCCGACATCGAGGCACTGCCCTGGCCGCCGCGGATGGTGAACATCAAGCCCTCCCGGATCGGCGGCCTGCGCGATCTCTGCGAGACCTACGACTACTGCGCCGAGCGGGGGATCGGGGCCTATGGCGGCGGCCAGTGGGAGCTCGGCGTCGGCCGCGGCCAGATCCAGGTCCTCGCCTCTCTCTTCCATCCCGACACCCCCAACGACACCGCCCCGCGCGGCTACAACGAAGCGGAGCCGCCGCCGGGGCTGCCGACCAGCCCGCTGGAGCCGCAGCTGACTCCGACCGGGTTCCGCTGGGCCGAATAGGCAAGGACGGACCGGGTCCATTCGGCGGGCCGAATTCAGCATTTCGGCTACGGTCCGTGCTGGCCCCCGTCCCGCCGACCTCAGGAGCTGAAATTGGCCGAGAAGAGCTTTCCCGCCGCGCTCAACGAGCAGATCGCCAACGAGTTCGCCGCCTCCCAGCAGTACGTCGGGGCGGCCGTCTACTACGACGCCGAGACGCTTCCGCGCCTCGCTCAATTCTTCTACCGCCAGGCGCTGGAGGAGCGCGAGCACGCGATGATGATGATCCAGTACCTGCTCGACGTGGACGAGGAGGTGCACATCCCCGACATCAAGTCGCAGGAGACCGCCTACGCGGATGGGAGCGCCCCGGTGCGGATGGCGCTGGAGCAGGAGAAACGGGTCGGCGAGGAGATCTACGCCTTGTTCGAGCTGGCGCGCGAGGTCAAGGACTACCGGGCCGAGCAGTTCATGCAGTGGTTCGTCAAGGAGCAGGTGGAGGAGGTGGCGCTGATGCAGGACCTGCTCAACGTGGTCGAGCGCTCGAAGGAGAACCTGCTGCTGGCCGAGGACTACATCGCGCGGGAGAATCCGGGCGAAGGTGGCGGCGACCCGACCGCGCCACCCCCTGCGGGTTCAGGCGGGTAGGCCCTGACTGTTGTGGGAGGGTGGGGGTGTCCCTCGCTCCGACTCGCGTCCGGCTACGTGATCCTTCGGCGGGCTCGAGCGCCGGTGTGCCGGCCGCTCTGAGTATCCGCCGGTTCGAGGGACACCCCCACCCTCCCACCTCGAGCCTCGCGCTTAGTCCAGCCAGCCCGCTCGTTTGCGCATCGCGGTGATCCTTCGGAACTCGGCTATGTCCTCCCTCAGCGCTGCTGGAGCTGGGGCTGGTAAGAAGCGGGTGGGGAGCGGGGACTCGACCACGCCCGAGTCGCCGGCACTTACTCGGTAGACGCGAGCGCCGCGCTGGGCGGTGACGGCCGAAGGCGGGCCGGCACCCTCCCAGATCAGGCCGGCATAGTCGTCGAGGCCGTAGCCGTCCGGCATCCCGTCGCCGACGGCGTAGAGATAGGCGGCCCGGCGATCCGGTTCGTTGTTGTAATGGACGCAGAGGCTGCCGCCGAGCAAGCCGAGTCCCGCCCCCGGCAGCGGCTTGCCCGAGGACTTGGTGATCCCGGCCTCGAACCAGCACATCGCGCCGGCGCTCTGCCCGGCGAGAACGATCCCCTGCCGCCAGGCAAGGCTGAGGATCGCGCTCAGCTCGTGCGCCTCCCAGACCGCGAGCAGGTTGAGCAGGCTGCCGCCGCCGACATAGATCAGATCCTGCTCGAGCAGATGGTCCCGCAGTTCCATCGGGCGAGTGCCGAGCCGGAACAGCGAGAGGTCCGAAGGGTCGCAGGGTCGCTCGCCGAAGGCCGAGTAGAAGCGGCCGATCTGCTCGGAGGTGTCACCGCTCGCGGTCGGCAGGATGCAGATCCGCGGCCTCCCCCCCGCCCGCGTCGTAGCCAGCCGCAGCATCAGCTCGCAGACCGCCCGGTCCGCGGGCCGCGATGTGAAGTCGTGGCCGCCGAGGGCAAGGACGCGGGTGATCACCGGGGGTCCATCAGGCGGCTATCGCCGTCGACATCGCCTCGGGAAGCGGGAGGAGCAGGGTCGTCCCGGCGTCGCCCAGGTAGGCGGTGGCGATCCTCATCTCAACCACCCGCTCTCCGAGCGCGTCCAGCCGGTAGCCCCGCGCCGCGGGCCGCGAGGCGACGACCCGGCTCAGCTCGGTGCCGACGAAGTGCAGCGCGACGCCGTCCTCGGCCGCGTATCCGGGGCGCATTCCGGCCCTGATCAAATCGTGGTAGGCGCGGCGGCGGCTCGAGCCCGGCTCGTAGTGGACGCAGTTGCTGAACGGCAGCAGGCCCAGACCCTCGACCCCTTGCGGCGCGCCGTGGAACCCGGTCACCGCTTCGGCGAACCAGCAGAGCGAGCCGGCCGAGAGCCCGCAGAGGACCACGCCGCGCTCCCAGGCCGCGCGCAGGATCGCGTCGATCCCGTGCGCCCGCCAGACCCCGAGCATGCTGACGACGCTGCCGCCGCCAACGTAGATCAGGTCCTGCTCGAGCAGGTGCGCGCGGGGGTCCTCCGGCCCCTGCTCGCGGCGGAAGAGGGAGATGTGGCTGGCCTCGCAGCGATCGGCGGGGAAAGCGCGGTAGAAGCGGACGATGTAGTGGTCGGCGTCGCCGCTCGCCGAGGGCAGGAAGCAGACCCTCGGCCGCGCCGCATCCGTCAAGCCGAGCACGTAGTCATCCAGCAGCGGGTTGCCCGACTCCATCGAGAACCCGCCGCCGCCGAAGGCGACGATCTGGCGGAGCGTCTTCCTCATCGCCAAATGGTCGCGGCGGCTCGCTTCTCCGTGGTTGTACAGCGGTCCGAAGTTTTCGGTAGCGCGCTCGCCCGCATGTACAGTGAGCGCCGACGCGCAAAGAATTCTCGTTGAGTCCGGCCAAGTCCACCAGGCGAGTCGCCCCGGCCGGCCCAGATCCCGCCCGCGTTCCCAGCCGCAGACGAATTGTTAATCCGGTACTGATTCGTCCACGAAAGTCCGCCCGGGGTGTACAATCGCGTTTACCGAAACACCGCTGTCTGCGCGAGGAGTTCGGATGTCCCCCACCGCACCGCCCAACAACGGTCCGCCGCCCGCCCCACGGGATCTCAGCGGCCTGATCGAGCAGGAGCGGCTGCCGGCCGGGCGGGGAGACCTGGCCGAGCCGCTGATCGCCCACTCGCAGCGGGAACGGATCCTGGTCGCGATGGCCGACAGCTGCGCGACGAAGGGTTACAACGCGACGACGATCTCCGACATCGTCGAGCCGGCCGGAGTCTCCCGCGCCACCTTCTACGAGCTTTTCAAGGACAAGGAGGACTGTTTTCACGCCGCGATGGAAGTCTCTCTGGCCGACGCAATGGGTCGGGTCGTCTCGGTCTATTCACCGGACAAGCCCTGGGCGACGATGGTCCGCGACGCCGCCGCCGCCTTCCTCGACCTGCTGGCGAGCCGCCCCGCCTTCGCTCGCATGGCGCTGGTCGAGGCGCCGGCCTCCGGCGAGCGGGCCTTCGAGCTCTACGCATCGGGCAAGCGGGTGCTGCAGTCGCTGCTCGATCGGGGGCGCGACGACCCGGTCGAGGAGGAAGCGATTCCCTCCAGCGCCGGCCGCGCGGCGCTCTCCGGCGCAGAGTCGCTGATCGTGGGCCAGATTCTTGCCGGCAACGCCGAACGTCTCCGCGAGCTGCTCCCGGACATCGTCTACATCACGACCGTTCCCTACCTCGGCCAGGATGAGGCCCTGCGCCAATCCCGCCAGGCCGAGAAGCTCTTGAGCTCACCCGGAGGCTGAACTGTGGCGCGGGCCGGGGGGCGAGAGCGGTGGCGGCCTCCGCGCGGGCGTCACCGGCTGCCGCCCGAGGTGGTCGCGCGCTCTCAGCGCGAGCGCCTGCTGGACGCGGCGGTCCGCGTGGTCGCCGCCAAGGGCTACGGCGCGGCGACGGTGGGCGACCTGACCAAGGAAGCGGGCGTCTCGCGGACGACGTTCTACGAGCTGTTCGAGGACAAGGAAGCCTGCTTCCTAGCCGCCTACGACAACGCGGTCGAAACTCTGCTGCGGCGGGTGATCGCCGCTTATGAGTCCGGACAGAGCTGGCCCGAGCGGGCCGCGGCGGGGCTGGCCGCCCTGCTCGGGGCGCTCAGCGAGGAGCCGGAGTTGGCGCGGTTGTCGCTGGTCGACATCGGCAACGCCGGCCCCGTCGCTCAGCGCCGCTACCGGGCGGCGATGCAGAGGCTGACGCCCCTGTTCGAGGAGGGGCGTGACTTCGCGCCGGGGGGACGCAACCTGCCGGCGAACACCTCGCGGATGGCGATCGGAGGGGTCACCGGATTGATCTCCGACGAGCTCATCGCCGACCGTGCAGAGCAGCTTCCCGGTTTGCTTTCAGACGTCCTTTTTGCCACGCTAGTCCCATATATCGGCCCGGATGCGGCTGCCAGGGAGGTGGACAGGCTGACTCGATAAACGTTCACGTACACGTTGCCGCTATGATTCATATACCCGATAGTTCAACCCTGGCGGGCCCGATGGCAGGCAGCGAAACGCGGCGTCAATCGATTTTGGAAGCGATGGTGCGGGTCGTCGGCCGCAGGGGCTACAAGGCCACCTCCGTCGCCGACGTGATCGCCGAGGCGGGCACGTCCCGCACGACCTTCTACAAGCACTTCGAAGACAAGCACGAGTGCTTCCTCGCCGCCTACGACATGGTGGTCGAACGGGTGCTCGATGAGGTGATCGCCAGCTGCAACGGCGAGCGGTCGTGGCTCGATCGGGTCCGGGTCGGGCTGGCCACGATCGTCGAGATGTTCGCCCTCGACCCCGAGCTGGCCAGGACTGCGATCGTCGAGGTCGCGGCGGCCGGCGCCGACGCGCGGCAGCGCCACTGGAACGCGATCAGCAGGTTCACCGAGTTCCTGGAGGACGGCGTGGAGCTGACCGGCGGCCGCGAGCTGCCCAACAACATCGCCCTAATGGCCGCCGGCGCCGTCTCCGGCCTGATCTTCGACGAGCTCCTCACCGGGCGAGCGGAGCGACTTCCCCAGCTGCTGCCCGATCTGCTCTTCGCGCTGCTGGTCCCCTACATCGGGCCGGGGGCTGCCACCGAAGAGATGCGCAAAGCAGCGGCCGGCTGAGCTCCACACCTCACCGACCGTCCGCCCTCGAGGCTTGTCTCTAAACCGCGCCGATCTCGCGGCGCAGCTTGGCGCGCACGCGATGCAGGCGGACCTTGACCGTGCCCTCCGGGATACCGAGGCGGCGGGCGATCGCCGCCTGGGTCATGTCCTCGTCATAGCGCAGCCGCACCAGCTGTCGGTCGCGGTCGTTGAGGCGATCGATCGCCGCGTGCAGGTCTGCTTGCTCGACCGTCGCCAGGACCCGCTCGTCATCGGCGCCATGCACGAGCTCGAGGGTGTCGACCGGGTTGGGGCGGACGCGGCCGTACTCACGGAAGGCCTCGTTGCGAACGATCGCCGCCAGCCACTGCTTGCGCGCACTGCTGTCGCGCAACGTCGACCGCCTCCGCCAGGCCCGCAGCAGGGCGTCCTGGGCGATGTCCTCGGCCTCTGTGCGGTTCTTCGCGTAGCGGTAGGCGAAGCGCAGACAGACCCTGTGGACTTCGTCCCAATCCCAGCCCTCACCGGGGTCTGCTCCCTGTCCACCACGGTGATCGAGACGACGGACCTCCACGATGTGAACAAACTAGCATATTTGAGCAATGGAACCTTGTCGAGCAAACGCCGGTCTCGAAATGCGTGGAAGCAGCAGCAGTCCAGCCGGGGAGCCAGTGGGCCGAGCGGGCCTATGAGGCGATTGCGCCGGTCTACGACGATTTCACCGCCCACCATGACTACGAGTTGTGGCTGGGCAATCTCCTTCCCAAGGTCTGCCGCCACGGGTTGTGCGGGCGCCGCCTGCTCGACGTCGGCTGCGGGACCGGGAAGAGCTTCCTGCCGATGCTCGAGCGGGGCTGGGACGTCACCGCGTGCGACATCTCGCCCTCGATGCTCGAGCTGGCCCGGGCCAAGGCCGGGGATGCGGCACGGTTGGCCGTGGCGGACATGCGGGAGCTACCGATATTCGGGGAGTTCGATCTCGTCTGGGCGCTGGACGACGCGGTCAACTACCTGCTCAGAGCGGAGGAAATGGGAGACGCCCTGAGCGGGATGCGGGCCAACCTGGCCCCCGGCGGGCTGCTGATGTTCGACGTCAACACCCTGCAGGCATACCGCTCCTTCTTCGCGGAAGTCCAGCAGGTGGAGCGGCACGGTCGGCGGCTCATCTGGCGCGGCCGCGGCTCAACCGAGACGCCGGCCGGCTCGATCAGCGAAGCGCACTTCGAAGTGGAGTCGGCGCCGAGCGGGTCGCCGGAGGTGGAGACACACGTCCATCGTCAGCGCCACTTCCCCGAAGCGGAAATGCTCGAGCTGCTCGAGCAGGCGGGGCTGGAGTGCCTTGATGTCTTCGGCCACGGCTTCGACGCGGTTCCCAAGCAGCCCCTCGAGGAACTGGTCCACAGCAAGGCCGTCTACATCGCCCGCGCGGCGTAGGCGTCGCCCAGAGAAACATCGCCGCTGCCGCCAGCAGCACTGCCTTGGTATCGGCCCGAGATCCACGCAGTGGGATGCTACCCGCGAAATGTCATGATTGACACACCACATGCTCGTGCCCCTCTGTGAGCGGGTACCGAGCGTGAACTAGAAATTGACCTTTCTTTCTTCTGAAGAATAAAGATGACAGTTCGGAACGGCTAAATGAATGCGTTGAACTTGAAGCGGATTTCGTCGAAGCCTCGATGCGTGGTTGCAACGCAAACTGATTTAGGGGTGTGGGGCAACCTCTCTAGGTACGACCGAGTGTGTGAGTCCCGGGCAGTGGAGTCACGGGAATCGCCGGCTAGCTACTTATATTCTGTAGACTCGTAAAGAGATAGCTGGCAGGCTCGGCGCGTGTCGGAGGCGGCTCTCAAGGCTCTTGGCGAAGCGATACGTACGCGGCGGGGCGAAATCGACGGTCTCTCTCAGGAGGGGCTCGCCGACCTTGCCGGAATGCATCGCACTTACGTCAGCGAGATCGAGCGCGGGTTGCGAAACCCGAGCTTTCGCAACCTTTTCAAGCTCGCGGCAGCGCTCGAAGTGCCGCTGTCAGAGCTGGTCGGCCACGCTGAGCAAACTGTCAGCGGCGATTCATTCGCCCCCGAAGCTTAGATCGCAGGACGAAGCGAGGCCGAACTGTCAGCATGGCTGATATCACCCTGGATTCATTAACACTCCAACAGTGTTGCTCTAACTGAACGGGTGTAATCATGCGGCGATGTCAAACCTTCGAGAGATGTGCGGTTAGAGTCGCGCCACGTCCAACGGATACACGGATGAGGCTTGCCGACCGGACCGGCGGATTGCCAGCCCGGGCTTCTCGAGACGGGAGCGACGGGGCGGGAGCACCAAGGACACCGGATTGAGATCCGGGCTGGGCGGGCAGCCCGCTTCCCCTAGCTGGATTGGCCTTCCTAGGCCGCCTGCTCCTTGGCGCTGCGGGCGGCCTTGGCGTAGGCGATCATCAGATCACGAGCAGCACCGCCTTGGTATCTCTGTCCAGCACCACTCGATCACACGCGCGAATTGGTTCTATACGGCATCGGCGGCGCGGCGACGGCAATTCGGCAGGGATTGGCACGGCTCTCGGGAGCGTGCTGCTTGTCGCTGCTCTTGATTGCCTGCATTGCACAGGGCTCTGCCGCGGCGCCCGGCTACCCCGACGCCGGCTTCGGCCGCCGGGGTGTCGTGCGGCTCGACCTGGAACACGCCGGTGACGTAATTGGCGCCGACATTGCCGGCGACCCGCGGCGCGGGTTCGTGACCGTAACGAGATCCTCCGTCGACCACAGCATGTTGGTGCGGCTGCAGTCCGACGGCTCCGTCGATCGCGGCTTCGGCGAAGCGGGCGTCGTCTCGCTTCCGGGAGGGCCCTGGAACGCTGTCGGCATGGGTGCGGACGGCACGATCGTCCTGGCCGGTTCGGTCAACGACGACCTGGCAGTCGCCCGCTACACAGCCGACGGCCAGCCCGACCCAAGCTTCGGGGTCGGCGGTGAGACGATCGTGCACGCCCCGCCCCGGCCGTCAAGCGACGCCTACTTCCGCGACTTCAGCGAATCGCGCGAGACCTTCGTCGACGTCGCAGTCGAACCCGATGGTCACATCAACGCGATTGGCAATCTGCGGCTCTACAAGCAAGAAGTCGGTGAAGAAGAACGCTCGTACATCAGCGCGGGCACGGTGGCGGCACGCTTCCGCGCTGACGGCGCCCTTGACGCCGGGTTCGGCCAGGCCGGCACGATGGACCCAACCTCGGCCTCCGCCGGACGCCTGGTCGCGGTGAACCGGCTCGCGGCGCAGCCGGACGGGAAGGTCCTCCTCGCCGGCAACGGCAGCGGAGACCTCGCGGTCGCCAGGCTGGACTTGGACGGCACGCTCGACCCAGGCTTCGGCCGTGGAGGCGTCGTTGTCTCGAAAGCCGACACCTTCCACAGCGGGGAAGGGTTCGGGCAAGCCGGCGACGCAAAGGCGGTACTGGTTCGCCCCGACGGGCGGCTGGTCGTGGTCGGCCAGAGCACGCTGCTGGGCTTGCGTCAGGACGGCAGCCGAGATCGCAGCTTCGGTCACAAGGGCCGGGTCTTCACCGAAGACCTCTACGGCCACGGGATCAACGCCGAAGCTGCCGCGCTCGACGGAAAGGGCCGGATCCTCCTGGCAGGAAACAACGCCGGCAGCAGCCTCGTCGCCCGCTTCCGTGCGAGCGGGCGCAGGGACAGGCGCTTCGGCGGGGACGGAACCGCCGTCACCGACGTCACCCGAGGCAACTATGAAGAGCACGAAACCGACGAGAGCGCCACCGCGATACTGGCGACGCCCGGCGGGGCCACCATCACCGCCGGCTTCGCCTTCGCCGGGAAGCATGGCGAGCTGGCGGTGATCGCGCGCCGGGGCGGGGACGGTCACCTCGTCTACTGCCACGGGAAAGTCGCGACGATGGTGGGCACCCCGGGACCCGATCGCATACACGGCAATGGCGTAATCGTGGCAAGGGGCGGCGATGACGAGATCAGGAGCAGCGGCGGCCCGGTTTGCGCGGGACCCGGTGACGACGTCATCCACAACCAGCATGGCGACATCTACGCCGGCCCCGGCGACGACCGGATCCGCGAGAGCTGGAGCGGCACGATCCATGCCGGCCCAGGCGACGATGTCGTCGAACCGCACAGCGACGGCGTCAACGTTCTCTTCGGCGACGATGGCGCCGACCGGCTCGTCGGCAAGGGGGGGCGCGACCGCCTCTTTGGCGGTGCCGGCCCGGATGTCCTGGTCGGGGGCGGAGGAGCGGACTCGCTTTTCGGCGGCCCCGGCAACGATCTTCTCCTCGGCGGAAGCGGCACCGACCGCCTCGACGGCGGACCTGGAGCGAACCGCTTGCGCAACGGTCCCGATGGCCCGCCAAAGGCGATCTACGTCGGCCGTCGGCCGGGTTTCCGGATCCGCCTGCGGCTCGAACGCCACCGCATTGCGGGTATCCACCTGACCACGCTGCTCCATTGCCGCGACAGCAGCCTCGAGAAGACCGAACTCGACACGAACCACCTCGATCTGCGAATCGAATCGAGCGGTCACTTCCGCGAACACGAATACACGGACTACGAATACGGCTACATCGAATCGCTGCTCGCGGGCAGGGTGAGCGCGAGCGAGATCAACGGCGTCTACCGTGAAGTGGACAGCGAACAGACCACCTGCATGACAGGCAGGCCGGGGCACTCCGTCATCCACTTCACAGCGAGGAGAAAGCGATGAGCCAAGCCAGTCCGATCAGCGGCGTCGACTTCGCCGTCGTCTTCGTCACCGACTACCCACGAGCCGTCGAGTTCTACGGCCAGACACTCGGCCTGGAGCACTCGGTCGACTACGGCAAAATTCCCGGCGGCGAGTTCGAGGCCGGCAACCTCACTCTCCAGGTCGTCGACGCCGCCGCGATCGGCCGCGAGTTCGAGCCCCAGCAGCCACCCGATCGCCTTCCACGTCGACGACGTCGAAGCCACCCGCTCCGACCTCGAAGCCAAGGGAGTCGACTTCCTCGCCGACACTCTCGACAGCAGCGTCCTGCCACATGGCCCCTTCAGCGACCCCGATGGCAACACGCTGATGCTGCACCGCCGCTACGCGCCGCGCGAGTAGGGGTCCCGAAGCGCCGCTACTCGCCCAAGCCGGCCGCAAGCGGATTAGCCGCTTCCCCGGGATGGCGTCAGCCACCCGCTGCACGAATGGGTCACGGCCATGCCATCTAGCGGCGACGGATTCTGGGATGGGTACCAACCTGGTACCCACATCACCACGAACCGAACCGCGCAAAAATGCCGCAAACCGCTTTATCATGCGGCACACCAAGACGGGAGCGACGGGACTCGAACCCGCGACCTCCGGCGTGACAGGCCGGCGCTCTAACCAGCTGAGCTACGCCCCCTGGGGTGGGCAAGGATCGCCCGGCGGGGATTATCTCAGGGTCGTTGAATTTGTAGCTTGAAGGCTCCGCCGGCGCGGCGCGTGGAGCGAATCGCGACACGTAGGCGCGACTGTCCGCAGATCGTGAAGTTGAGCCGGTGGCCAGGGCGATGGCGCGAGGTGCGCAGGACCCGGCCCCCCGGGCTCAGCAGGCTGAGCTTGTAGCGCCAGGCCAGCTGCCCCGTTGGGCGCAGGCTCACGGTGCCGTCGAGGGGTGTTCTGAACGACCTGGCGATCGCTCCTCCGTCGCGGGGAAGGCGCCCCTCGAGCCGGACGGCGGCGCGGCCCAGCCACGGTTCGAGCGTGTCCATGCGAATCGCCTCGAAGGCGGCCGGGTTGGGCTTCAGCTCCGGCAGCCATCGCCAATCCACCTTGGCGGCGGGGAATCGGTATTGCGCGAAGGCCTCGGCAAACGCCTCTCCCGGGTCCTGGAAGTAGTGCAGGCCCTCATCGCCAGGAAAGAGCGTGCCAATCCTGGAGCGCTGGCAGACATGCTCGTAGCTCGACCATCGCGGAGTGCCCCAGTCGATAGCGGCTGGGAAGGGAGGTGGGCTTTCGCGGTGCTGGGCGACATGGTGCCCGTACTCGTGGGCGAGAACGAACTCGCGGCTGGCTCCGTCGGGGGAAGGCGTGTCGTTGCCGCTGAGCACGATCCTGTTTTCGCCTCCGTAGTAGCAGGCCTGGGCGCCGAAGCCGCAATCGAATTCGATCTCGGACGGAGTATCGAGCTGGACCGTGAGCAGCTCCATCTCGTAGCCGTGGATCAGCGTGCCGAGGAAGCTGGCGATCCGCTGCGGGTCCGCCGCGTTGCAGTAGATCTGGCATGCCGAGGTGACGGCAACGGCGACCGTCGCGCCGCTGCCGTCACCGATCGGGTAACGGTCGGGCGTCGCGGTGGCCGAGAGGCGCGCATCGTTCGCACCCGGCAATCCGTCGATGACGACGTCGCGCCCCGGCAGCGGCGACCCCGCCGCCGGAGCGGCGAGGAGAAGGATCATGGCTATACCCGCAAGCGCCCCCGCCGGGCGCTTGCTCAAGGGGCAGGCCCCGGGTCTATCTCGTACGCCTTGGCCGGCAACGAGGCGGAGAGTGGGCGGCGCGGCGGAAATGCGCGGCTTGCCGTCGCGCCGCCCCCTCGCTTCGCCCGGCGACCCGCCCAGCGCGGACGTACCGGGTCGAAGTTGAGCAACGAGCCCCAGGTGTTCGTCCCGATCGCGCCGTCGACCGTCAGACCCTCGCTCGCCTGGAAGGTGCGGACCGCCGCCCGGGTCTGTTTGCCGAAGATGCCGGTGACAGGCAGCTGGGCCTGGCCCGCGGCCTGCAGGTGCTCCTGCGCCCAGACGACCAGGTCGCCCCTGCTGCCCCACTTCAGCACGGGATGGGAGGCGATCGGCCGATAGCCGAAGACCGGCCCGTCGGTTATAGCGCTCAGCGCCTGCCAGCCGCCGGTGCTCGTCTCCTGCCAATCCCACCAGCTCGGCGCCAGCCCCCCGTAGCTATCGGCGAAGCGCCGGAAGCGAAGGATCTCCCCCCGGCCGGCGCCGCCGTAGGTCTGCCCGAGCGGGTAGACGGGATGCTCCCAGAGCCGGTTGAAGAGGTAGGTGTGCTCGTAGACCGAGCGGACCGAGGTGCCGATCGCCTTCCAGTACATCTGCGGCTGGTTGAAGCTGGCGCCTTCGGGCCCGAAGAAGACCGAATAGGGAAACGACGGGTGGTAGTCGACGTAGGGAAAGGCGGCGAGCGAGAGTGGGAAGGCGACGCCGACACGGGCGCGCAGGTTGCGGAGGTAGAGGTCGGCTGCGGCGTACTTGCCCTCGTACTGGCCCTCGGCGTCGATCACCAGGCAGTCGGCGCCGCGGCGCACGGCGGCAGCGCCCACCTTGGCCTCGGCGACGGGTCGGTCGCCGTAGACGAACTGCCAGGCGCAGACGTCCAGCCCCCCGTCGTGCAGAGCCCCGACCAGCGTCCTGTTGAACTGGCTCCAGATGCCCTCCGCATCGCCCGCCTTGATGTAGAGCGTGCCGATTCCGGCGCGGGTGGCGCGGGCGACGATCCGCCCGACGCTGCCGCCATCGGAGCGATCGACGTACCAGATCCACATACCCTGGCGATCGAAGGGCCGATCGCCGCTGGCGGGTGGCGGCGTAGCAACCTGTTCCGCGCCGCCCGGAGCGGCAAAGGCGATGTGCGTGTCAGCCATCAGCGCCATCACGAACAAAATCGCCAGGAGCACCGGGCGGAGCCCTGGCGCCGGGGTGCTTCTGACCCTCACGTCAACTCTCAACACGTTAGCTCGGCCGGCGCTGCGGTGGGGAAGGTCATCGTCCACCGCTGTACCGAGTTCGGATGCACCTGTCTGACACCGGATTAGTATGGACAAGGCGGCTCGAATCGCTCGCTGCGGAGCCCGCCATTCCTAGAAACGCAAGATCCTGTTCATGGACCGGGGAGAGGCGCAATTGATCGTCGAGAGAACCGAGAACCCGATGTGGCTGTCGAACGCCTACCTGGTCGCCGACGAGCCCGGCGGCAAGGGAGTTCTGATCGACGGCAACGACGACCTGGGACCGCTGCTGAAGCGGGCCGAGCGGGATGGGGTCGAGATCACCCACGTCCTCGTCACCCATCCCCATCTCGATCACATCGCCGGCCTGACCGAGGCGCGGCAGCGGCTCGGCAACCCGCCGCTCGCCGCCGACGCCGGCGCGGCGGCCGAGCTGGACGAGGAGGTGGCCCAGACGCTCGCCGACGGCGAGAAGTTGATCACCGGCGGGCTCGAGATCGAAGCGATCTCCACCCCCGGCCACGCCACCGGCCATCTTGCCTTCCTCATCAACGGAAGCGACGTCTTCACCGCCGACGTCCTCTTCAAAGGGACGGTCGGGGGGACGATGGCGCCGGGCGCCAGCGGCTTCGCCGACCTGCGCTCGTCGGTGATGCGGCTGATGGAGCTGCCGGCGGAGACGCGGGTCCACCCCGGACACCGCGAGCCGACCACGATCGGCAGCGAGTGGGAGGACAACCCCTTCGTGCGGATCTGGCGCGGCCTGGATGAGACCGGCGAGGAGGCGGTCACGGTTTGGGACCGGCCGGCGATGCTGAAGCTCTGGGCGCCCGACTACGACGGCGGCAACAAGGCCTGGATCGTCTTCGGCGACGACGGCACCGAGGCGATAGTCGGCGGCTCGCAGGTGCAGCGCGGCTGATTCGCCATCGACTGGCGAACGGCGAAGCCCCGCCGGAGCAGGGCCTCGTCGTGCCAGGGAGTGGGGCGGGGAGGGTTAGCCGCCCATATGGGCGGCTAACTCCCGGCACGTCCCCCTAGGATCGGAGGCTGTGAACGAAGACCAGCCACAGACCAGCGCTCCCGAGCTGAAGGCGCAGATCGAGGCCGAACGCGGCGGACGCCCCTTCCTCGTCTTCCGCGATGGCGCCGGCGGGCAGCGGATCGTCGTGGTCGAGGCAGGGACGGAGACGCTCTGGGTGGGACGGGGCGAATCTGCCGACATGCGGCTCGACTGGGACGAGGAGGTTTCGGCCCTGCACGCCCAGATCGAGGTCGTGCGCGACGAGTGCACGCTGCTCGACGATGGTCTCTCCCGCAACGGCTCATTCGTCGGCGGGCAACGGGTGGACGGGCGCCGCCGCCTGCGCGACGGCGACACCCTGCGCTTCGGCCGCACCATGGTGCTCTTCCGCCGCCCCGGCGAGGGCGCCCCGGAAGCGACCGTCGCAGCGAGCGAGATATCGGCCGCGGCGACCGTCTCCCCCGGCCAGCGCCGCGTCCTGCTCGCCCTCTGCCGTCCCTTCAAGGACGAAGCTTCCTTCGCCACCCCGGCGACGAACCAGGCGATCGCCGACGAGCTCCACCTCAGCGTCGACGCGGTCAAGACCCACATGCGAGCCCTCTTCGAGAAGCTCGGCGTCGAGGACCTGCCGCAGAACCGCAAGCGGGTGGCCCTGGTCGAGCGCGCCCTGCAGAGTGGCGCGGTCAGCAGGCGCGAGCTTTGATGCAAAACAGCGTCGCGGACGTATGTGCGATTGGAGCATGGCGAGTTTGCCCGGACACTCCCTAATGACCCGGGGGGTTCATGCATCTAGTCCAAGCTCTTACCGCGACCGAAATCCAGAACTTCTTCTTCGACTGGTACCCGATCTTCGGGGTCGTCTTCATGTTCGGCCTCTTGATCGTCTTCGTGACGCTGCTGCGCGGCACCATGGGCACCACCAAGCCGGAAACGGTGAAGGCCAGCAAGACCAAGCCGGTGCTCTGGGAGGAGGTGCAGGGGGTCGACGCCGCCAAGGACGAGCTGATGGACGTCGCCGAGTGGCTGCGCGACCCTGAGCGTTTCGCGGCGCTCGGCGCGCAGCCGCCTCGCGGGGTGCTGCTGTTCGGCCCGCCCGGGACGGGCAAGACGATGCTGGCGCGCGCGGTCGCCGCCCAGGCCGGCGTCGACTTCTTCTCGGCCTCGGGCTCGAGCTTCGTTGAGATGTTCGTGGGGAGGGGAGCCGCCCGCATCCGGCGCCTGTTCAAGGAGGCTCGCAAGTCGGGGCGAGCCGTCATCTTCATCGACGAGCTGGACGCGGTTGGAGGGGCGCGCAGCAGCGGCGGCGGCGATGGCGGCTCGAGCGAGCGCGAGCAGGCGCTCAACCAGTTGCTGGTCGAGCTGGACGGCTTCGAGCGCGACCCGGGCACGGTGATCGTGATCGCCGCCTCCAACTATGTCGACAAGCTCGACAGGGCGCTGTTGCGGCCGGGCCGCTTCGACCGCCAGGTGCTGGTGGCACCGCCTGACCGCGACGGCCGCGAGGCGATCCTGCGCGCGCACGCCAAGGGCAAGCCCCTCGGCGTCGACCTCGACCTGACCGACGTGGCGCGCAAGACGACCGGGATGACCGGTGCCCAGCTCGCCAACGCACTCAACGAGGCGGCGATCATCGCCGGGCGGGCGGGGCGCAAGGCGACGGCGCGCGAGGACCTCGACGAGGCGCTGCTGCGCCAGTCGGTCGGCTCCCAGCAGGCCCGGCGCCTGAGCCAGAAGGAGCGGCAGATCGTCGCCTACCACGAGGCGGGGCACGCGCTCTGCCGGCGGCTGCTGGGACTGGACCCACCCGAGATCCTCAGCATCGTCCCGCGCGGGCCCGCGCTGGGATTCGTCGGTCACTCGCCGCAGGAGGACAGCTACCTGAAGTCGCGCGACGAGCTGCTCGACGAGCTGGTCACCCTGCTGGGCGGCCGCGCCGCCGAAGAGGAGGTGCTGAACGAGTCCTACTCGGGCGCGGTCGACGACCTCGCCCGGGTGCACATGGTCTGCAGGCAGATGGTGGCCGAGTTCGGCATGGGCGTGGCGCTGGACGCTGACGGGGCACCGCCGATCGCCCTGCCGACCGACAACTACGCACTGTCCGACCGCACCCGGCGCGACGTCGACCTGGCGTCGATGACGCTGGCACGCGAGGCATACCGGCGAGCGCGGGTGCTGCTGGCCGGCAACCGCGAGTGCCTCGAAGACCTCGCTGCGAACGCGCTGGAGCGCGAGACGCTGACCCGCGAGGACCTCGACGAGATCTTCGCCGCCCACGATCTGGACGGGGAGAAGCCGCGTCCGGCTGCCCCCAAGGCGGCGGTCCTTCTGACCTCGGAGACCACCGGCGCCGACTAACCTGGTTCGGCATGAGCCGTCCGAGGGGAGCGAGGAGGAGCTCCGCCCGCAGCGTCCTGGCTGGGGCGATACTCGGCCTGCTGCTCGTCGCGGGCACGGCGAGCGCGATCAAGCTGCGGGTCGGCGACATCGTGATCACGGCCGATGGAGGCTTCACGCCGAAGACGTTGCCCAAGTACCACGACGCCCCGATCACCCTGCACGGCGGCGGCAAGATCTCCACCGTCTCGGGTGAGCTTCCCCCGATCCTGGAGACGATCGTGATCGAATTCGATCGCCACGGCTCGGTGCAGACCACCGGCCTCCCGGTCTGCACGGCCGCAAAGCTCGAGGCGACCGACGTCGCGACCGCGCGACGCCTCTGCCCCGGCGCGATCGTGGGCAAGGGCTTCGGCCACGCGATCGTCAAGTTCCCCGAACAGGCGCGGATCCCGATCTCCTCGCCGATCACCCTCTTCAACGGCCCCAGGGTGCACGGCTTCCCCACCGTGCTCGCCCATGCCTTCACGACGGTCCCGATCGCGACCACGTTCATCGTCCCGATCGTGATCGAAACGATCCACAAGGGCGTCTACGGATACCGGACCGAAGCTACGATCCCGAAGATCGCCGGCGGTGCGGGCGTCCCGATCTCGGGCTCGCTGCGGGTCGGCAAGCGCTGGACCTACAGGGGCAAGCGCCACAGCTACGTGAACGCGCGCTGCGAAACCGGCCACCTGCAGGCGCGTGGCCAGTTCACCTTCAAGGACGGCACCTTCCTCAGCGGCATCTTTTTGAAACCGTGCCGGGTCCGGAAGTAGCCTCGTGGCTGCTGTGAGCTCGACGATCGACAGCGCCTATCACTTCCCCCCAGGTCGCTCGCTGGCCCGTCGCGTCCACGGCGAGCGCTCGGTGGGGCTTCTCTACGGGCAGCGGGCGCTGCTGATCGGCGCGCTGGAACCGCTCACCTACACCGGCACGATGCTCTCGACCCGCTCCGCCGACCGGCCATTCGAGCGGCTTGCCCGCACCGCGAAGATCCAGGAGACGATCTTCCTCGGCACGCGCGAGGAAGCCGACGAGGCGCTGGCCAAGGTTCACCGGCTGCACGAGACGATCGAGGGGACGCTGCCCGAGCCGGCCGGCGCCCATCCGGCCGGGGCCGCCTACTCGGCCTTCGACCCCGAGCTGATGCTCTGGACGCTGGCGGTGATCGCCGACTCGGGGCGAGAGATGTACGAGACGATGGTGCGACCCCTGAGCGCCGAGGAGCGGGAGGGCCTCTGGCAGGACTACGTCCGCTTCGGCGAGCTCTTCGGCCTTCCCCGCAGCGAGGTGCCGGGGAGCCATCGCGAATTCAAGGCCTGGTGGGAGGGCAAGCTCACCTCTCCCGACCTGCAGGCGACCGCGCACGGCCTGGAGATGGCGCCGCTGGTCGCCTTCCGTCAGCCGGTGCCCGCGGCGGCGCGGGGAAACCTCGCGATGCAGAACCACATCATCAAAGGGACGTTGCCGCCCCGCGTCCGCGAGATCTTCGGCATCCGCTGGAGCCGCGCCCACGAGTCGAGCTTCCGCGCGATCGCCGCCGCCCACCGCCGCGCCCGGGTGCTCTTTCCCCGCCAGATGCGACGCGGCCGCAACGACGTCTTCTTCGATGTCGTCACCAAGGCCGAGCGCCGGCGCGGCGGCACCGTGACGCCGCAGCTCCGCGCCGACGCCTGAGCCGGCTCAGGAGGAAACCGAGAAGCGGGTCCCGGCCCGCTCGAAGCGGTCGAGGCACCCGGTGCCGATCGCGGTGGCGGGCGTCAGGCAACCGGCCCGCTCGGGCGTCGCGCCGTCCTCGGCGAGCAGCAGGCCGGTCTCGCCGAGGAGCTTGGCCGTGGTCAGGTACCCCGGGTGTCCGTCCGCGTCGACGTCGACCCGGACGTGGTGGCCGCCGGCAGTGCGGGCGTCGACGGCGACCTGCCACGACCATTCCTCGAGGCGACTGCCGGAGGGACCGAAGCCCGACGAGGGGAGGGCCCTGCGCAGGACGTTGGCCGACCGGGCCCTGACCGAGGGCCGCGCCCGGGTCAGCGCACGGAAGCCCGCCTGCGCAGCCGAAAGCGCTGCCGCCGCCGCGTAGCGCAGCGGCACGCCGGCAGGGCCACCGGGGATCGCGATCCCCTCGCGGTAGCGCAGCGGCTCCGGTTCGACGCCGCGCTCGGCGGCGATCAGCGCCGCGGTCCGCTGGATAACGGCCGGGTTGATGAACGCGATCGGCGTCATCGGGGCGATCGCGTCGCCGCGAGCGTTGAAGCGCGGCGCGAGCCCGATCGGGCTGCGCCGCCTGACCGCGGCCGCGAGGTCGGGATCGGGAATCAGCGCCGCCGGGTCGGGGACCTCCGCAGCCCCCTCCCCGCCGAGGGCCTCGGCCATGCTCTGAAGCGTCCCGCCGGAGATCAGGTCGGCGGGGCCGAGGCGCCCCGCGGGCTGCTGCGTGGCGACATCGAGGTCCACCTCGGATAGGTCCTCCTCCCAGCGCTCGCGCGCGGTCTCGGCGGCGAGCAGGACCGACAGGTCGGGCGGCAGCGCCTCGAAGCCGCTGACCTGGACCACCTTCACCCCGGCCGCCGCCGCACGGTCGTGGAAGGCATCGATCGTCCGCCGCACGAAGGGAATCTCGCCGGTCAGGTCGACGTAGTGGGAGCCGTTGGCGAGGCAGGCCTCGATCACCGGCTTGCCGTAGAGCGTGTAGGGGCCGACGAGGTTGAGGACGACCCGGGTGCGCGACGCCATCGCCGCCAGGGATGCGGGATCGCCGACGTCGGCGACGATCGTCTCGGGAGCCGTGACTCCCACCTCGCCGAGGACGCGGTCGAGCTTGGCCGGGTCCCGCCCGGCAACCGCCCAGCTCGCTCCCACCTCGCCGGCGCGCTCCGCGAGGTAGGCGGCGACGCGGCGCCCGGTGACGCCGGTGGCGCCGAAGACGACCACCGAAAGATCCTTGTCGCTCATCAATCGCCCTCGACGCGTGCCTTCAGCTCGCCCGGGCGGGCGTTGACCAGCATTGCCCGCGCGGCGGCCTCGACCGGCCCGCGGATGAGCATCCCGAGCACCCGTCCGGGGTCGCCGTCGAGGGTGTAGGTCGCTCGCGTTCGCCCCCCGCCAAGGTCCTCCAGGGCCCAGGAGCCCTCGACCGACTTGAGATCGCCCTTCTCCTGCGTCCAGGAGAGGCGCGTGGGAGGCTCATAGCGGAACCGAACCTGCGTCTTCACGTGCCTGACCTTGATGTCGCTCTCGCTCTCCACCAGCGTCGGGCGGCCGTCGCCGTCGCGCTCCAACGCAGAGACCGCCACCAGGCCACCCTGCCAGTCAGGGGCGCTGAGCACGTCCTCCACGACCGCCCAGACCTCGTCGATGGGGGCTTCGATCTCTGCGCTGGCGGTACCGCCCATGTGTGCCATTCGCATGAGGCTAGCGCCCGAACACAGCTGACCGCACTCGGGAGCAAGGCGGCTTCGCGCCAGATGACGGGACGTGCTTCACCGCCGAGTCCCTGGGGCCATCCCGCCGATCCCCTAGAGTCGGTTCCGCCCGGGTGGCGCCAAATGCCGTCGCGCTTTCGAACATCCGCCTCGATCGCACTGCTCGCGCTGCTCCTGCTCGCCCCGACTGCCGCCGCACAGGAAAGAACGATCGCGGTGAAAGGCTCGGCAACCCAGGAAGTGCCGAACGACACCGCGAGGCTCGGGCTCTCGGTGAGCAAGGAACGAAGGACCCGGACGGCTGCGCTGCGAGTCGTCTCGATTCGACTGCGCGAAGTCATCGCCACCGTTCAAACGGTGCCGGGGGTCGGGCCGGGAGACGTGACCACCGGGAGGATCTCGCTGCGCAAACTGATCCGCGGCAAACGCACCGTCTACCGAGCCAGCGAGGGCATTTCCGTGATCCTGCATCAGCCCGATCGCGCTGGGGAACTGATCGGTGCGGCGATCGGCGCCGGGGCGACCGGCACCAGCGGCCCGAGCTTCTTCCCTGGCAATCCCGATCTCGCCTACAACAAGGTCCTGATCGCGGCCTTCGATCAGGCCAAGGCAAGGGCCTCCGTCTTGGCGGAACGGGCGGGAGCGATCCTCGGCCCCGCGATCAGCATCGAAGAAGGCACGGAAGCCGTGCCCGTGCAGGCGGACCGCGGAGCAAAGTCACCGGCCGCCGAGCCGTCTCCCCCGGTGAAGCCGGGAACCTCCACGGTGACGGCCACGGTGCGCGTCGTCTTCGCCTTGCAGTAGCCGCCCGGGCAATCAGCCCGGTGGCCGGGGGCGCTCGGCGGCCATCAGGCGATATACGCCGATCGGCTCGCCGACCTCGTCAGTCGTCTCGAAGTCGAGCGCAAACCCAAGGGCTTCAGCCACGCAGATGGATCGCGCGTTTTCGGGCTGGATACGAGCCACAACGCTGGGCGCAGCCAGCGAATCGAATGCCTCCGCGCACAGCGCCTCTCCGCCCTCACGGGCAAAGCCGCGGCCCCAGATGGACGGCTCCAGCCACCAGCCGATCTCGTACTCGCTCGGATCCAGGCCGGCGGTCCCCGGCCCAACGAAGTTCAGGGCCATCAGCCCGACATGCCGGGCCGAGGTCTTCTCGACCGCCGCTCGCCAGCCGAATTCATGCTCGTTCCAATGACCTCGCTGCGCCGCAGATATCTCCTCAGCCTTGCTCTGCGGCCAAGGCATTCCCAGCCCTATGTAGCGCACGACGGACGGCACGGACGAGAGCTGGACCAGCAACGGCGTGTGAGGCTCACTCCATCGGTCCAGGCGCAGCCGAGCGGTCTCGATACTCGTAGAAGCCATCACACCGAGGGCCCAAACGATCGCGCTTCCATGGCATCACCAGCCTAGTGGACAGGCAATGGGCGGTACCGGGCTCGAACCAGTGACCTCCTGCTTGTAAGGCAGGCGCTCTCCCAACTGAGCTAACCGCCCGGGAGATCTTGATTATGGCGCCTACGCGGTTTGGCGTCCGGCTGAAAGAATCGGGCCGTGGACTCGGCGATTCTGTGGCGGGTGACGGTTGTGCAGGTGGTGACCGTGGCGCTGCTTTCGCTGCTACTTGGCCTGCTGCTGCCGCACAGCTTCTTCGAGGACTGGGGCTGGCTGACGGGCCCGGTCGCCTGGCTGCTCTGCGCCTGGCTCACCGCCCGGGTGGTGGGACTGCCCGAGGCGCCGGTGCTGGTCCGGGCTGCGCTCGCGGGGATAGCCAGCCTGTTCTTCGTGCTCGTCGGCCTGCACTGGCTCGGTGCGGCAGTGGCAGTTGCGGTGTTCGCGCTCTGGTGCGCCCGGCTGCCGCGGCCGATGGCCAACGCCACTCCCTGATGCGCCCGACGAGAATCGAACTCGCGACCTTCGGCTTGGGCCGCTGAAGGGTCGTCGGCGTCAGGAGCGGGACCGCGGCGGGTATGTGACCGAAATGCGACCGTGACACGAGGACGCCGTGGTGCAGCCCAGGCACTCCGCTTCGTCAGATCAGGGACTACGCTAGCCAGATGGAGACGGGGATCGAGAGTGAGTTCAACTGGTCGGAGCTTTCACGTTCATATCTCGCCGAAGCGTCACTTCGATTGCTCGCCGCTCTTGGGCACGAGCCGAACTTCCCGGCCGATGTCGCTGGCATCGAGGAGCTGGTGGACCATGTGGCCGAGGGTCGCCCAGGCGAAGCGATGACCTTCGCGGTCGAGGGTGCTGGCGAGCTTCCTCGTTACAGCGGCAAGTACGTCGTCTGGGTTAGTCCGGCCGCCGAAGGGTGCCTGCGCTTACGGCACGAGGACGGCGGCAGGGGGCTCATGTCCGAGGCGGTGACCCTGCGACCCGATGGCAAGCTCGGCGAGTTCAAGACGATCGAGGGCTTCGGGGTGCCTGAGGCCGAGCTGACCGATCAGGCGCGCAAGGATCGCGAGACGCTCGAGAAGCTGGCTCGCGAACAGCAAGCCGAGGAGATCGAGGTCGGCCACGAAATCGACGAGGACCAACGGCGCTTCAGCACAACGCATCTTCTGAGAGTCGTTCCTGGGCCGCCGCAAGATCAGGCGGGGCCGGTGGTCAGCTTCCTCGCCCTCTACGACACCGGAGTAATCGTTTACTACCTGGCCCCACGGCCTCCTGACGAGGATCTGGAGACCGACGATCCATGGGCCGAACCCTTGGAGGCGGCGATGATGCCAGGGATCGAGTTGAACGACGGGAGCGGGACCACGTTCGAGATGGCCGATCTCCAGTACCTGGACGCGAACGCTCCTCTATTGCGAGCAAGCCAGAGCTTCGTCCCCGCCGTCTCAACAGCCGCCTCCAGCCTCGTTGTCCGCTTCGCGTCGGCAAGCGTCGAGATCGAGCTCGCGCCCAGATGAGCCCTTGGATCGGACCCGATCTCGAGGAAGACTGCCGACAGGCGGCAGCGGATCTACTGCTCCTTCGCATCGCCTTACGCCTCCTCAACGATGCCCGCAGACGTAACCGTTTCGAGACCGACCAAGCGAGACTCGATGCTCGAATAGCCGAGCTTGTAGACGAATTCGATGGCGATCTACTGGCTTCGGCCTTGCCCGAGATACAGCCGGTGCAGGCAACGGCCCTGGCCCCCGACCAACTCAACCTTTCGGTCGCCTTCAATGATTCCTCTGCCGTCGTGGCGACCCTACGGAGCGATGGAATCCTGCTCGATCAGGGAACGACGTTCACCGTCAGCTCCGAGCCTGTCGATGAAAGCGAGCTCTCTCCGGTTGAACTTCAGGAGTTGAAACGCGCACAGGCTGAGTTCCAAGCCGCACAGTCGAGACCCCAGCTCAGCGGCAAGCACTTCCTACGAGCCCTGGCGGCCGACTCTCAACCCAACTCAGAAATTCGGATCCTTGCCGTTGAGCTCTTCGATGACGGGCTCCTTGTGCATTACACGTTCGACCAAAAGGCAGAGACCTCGGATTCGGCCGTGGCGGATAGCCTAGTCGTGTGGCCCCAATCGGGGGTCAAAATTCAGGTCGAAGACGACCTGGGCACGGACTACTACGCGAGCGGCGGCGGGGGAGGCGGTGTCCAAGTCGTCCATGCGGCGTCCGGCTTCGCCCCAGCCGTTCCGCGTGACGCCAGCGTTCTCCGCATCAAGGTCGATGGCCAAACGACCGAGCTGTCGCTCTAGCTCAGCGAAGTCCGACGCTGTACGTGAGATTGTTTGCGACAATCGCATTCGCGGCCAGAAGCAGGCACATGCCGAAGGCGCAAAGCGCAATTCGCCTTGGATGGCTTCGGTTGAGCCATGAAAGCACCGCAATTACACCGGTGGGTACCACGGTCAATGAAATCCAAGGAGTTGCTGAGTTGACCGCATCGCAATACCCCGCTCTAGCCGTAGTCGGGATTGGCGCCGGAAAGGTCTGATTGATATCGAAGCAGCCGTGATGCACCAACGCCGCGCAAAACACCGACCATATGCCGGTCAGCAAGATTGGCAGAACGCGATTGCTGTCGATGCTCATTGCCCTTCCACCTTTGGGATCGTTTCGTGGAGAGTCGGCTGATGCGGACAATAGATGTACGGCCTGCATAGACGATCATGCGCATTGGCTGCTGAAGGTCACCCGCATGGGGATCGGGATCGCGACGGGTATGTGACCGGGATGTGACTCGAGAGGCAGTCAGAACGACAGGAAGGTCTCCCTCTAATCAGAGGCCCCGCGGTCCGACTCGGCCAAACGCCCAACAATCGTGGCGAACTCACGGAGGTCGTCGAGGAAAGCGAGGGAGGCGAACACTGCTCGGTCATCGATCTCCATGTAGAGATGAACCAGAAGGTTGCGCTGCCTGGCGGCATTGCCAAGCCGCTCCGCGATGTCAGGCGAGACGACGCCCTTGTCGCCAAGGATCTTGAACACGTCGGAATAGCTCGACGGAGGCGCAGCGGACTGCTCGCTGACCACCTGCGCCGCCAAGTCGATGCAGATCTGAATCGAGAGCTGAAACAGACGTTCCGTCGCAAGGCGCTGTCGAGGGTCAGCCAAATAGGCCTCCTCGCCAGCACCGCGCACCTCCTCCAACTGCTCGAGCATCGCCTCGAGACGCTCAAGGCGATTCTCGACCTGCTCAGCGTCGACCAAAGCGCCCTTCTTTCATCCGTCTCCGCACCCCGCGACCGAGCTCCGCGCGCAACGGCGCGGTGTCGAGGTAGTCGAGAATCGCTCGCGTCTCCAGTCGAACCCGCTCGTCTTGGTCGCGCTCAACGAGGCGCTTACCCTCGCGAATGGCGCGGTGGCGCATCAACGGGGGGGCGTGGTTGAGCATGACGACATCGATCTCGTCGGAACTCAAAGCACGACCTGCATCACTTGCAAGCCTCAGCTGAAGATCGAAGCGACCGCGAGAATCGAGGTCGGGGTCATGCCAGACCGCAATATCTACGTCCGACAGCGGGCCAGGATTCCCCCGTGCCTGCGATCCGATCAACATCGCCGCAACCACGCCCTCGTGGTCGAGCGCATGGCTGAGGCGCCCCAAGGCGGCCTCATCCAGCGGCGGCACCCGTGATTTCTCGTCAATAACGACCATCGCCCACATCGTCCCCTATCGACCGGATCGAGTCCAGCGAGCGTCGACGCTCGCTCGTCCGAGGTTTCCCCTCAACAGGCGGGATTCAGTGGGGAGAGGTTCTCGACGCGGGTCTAGATTTGGTTGAATCGTGCGGTGATGCCGCATATCGGACTGCCGGCGAGGCGCTCAAGTTTGGGCAAAGTGGGTCCGAAAGACTCGAGCAGGCGAGGCAGTGTGGAACCTACTTGGCCGGCGGCGAGGGCAGTGTGGGCGACTGTGACCCGTTCGAGCTGGTTTTGAGCCCCCCACTGAGCCCGCTAGTTTAGAAATGGATATGTAGAAGTGGCTGAACGTCTCCTCGTTGTCGCGATTCTCGTCATAACGATTGGGGTTCCAGCGACGGTTACGTGGATGAAGGGACATCGGGCCGCATTCTGGATCGGCCTCCTCTTCTTCGGCGTCGTATGGCTCGTTGCGGCCTGCAGGCTTGCTCGCCCATCGTCGAGATGGGCACAGCGCTTCTACGGACCCAAGAAGATGGAACGAGCGCGTCGCAGGTTCGGGAGCCCGGCGACTGCAGTTGGGGAAGGGCTGAGTTAAGAGTTCGCAAGGCGCAACGGTAAGAATGTGGCCAGATTGAAAGGACGGGTGCCGGCCGCGCGGGGGAGCGGAATCGCGACGGCGATGCGACCGAGATGCGACCGTCAGGCAGCTGGCCCCTACCATCGAGCACATGGCAATCAAAAAGATGGAACACGTCGGGATCGTGGTCGACGACTTAGCGGCTGCAATCGAGTTCTTCGTCGAGCTGGGCCTAGAGTCGGGAGGCACGGGCCAGGTCGAGGGCGAGTGGGTAGACCGCATCATCGCGCTCCACGGGACCAAGGCCGAGTTAGCGATGCTACGAACCCCGGACGGGGACGTAGAAATCGAGCTGGTGAAGTTCCACTCGCCGCCGACCCAAGGCGGCGACTCGCACGCGCCCTCGAACACCCCAGGCCTCCGCCACCTCTCCTTCCTCGTCGAGGACATCGACGCTGTAGTCGCCGGGCTAAAAGCCCGTGGCACCGAGCTAGTCGGGGAGCTGGTGCAATACGAGAACAGCTACCGCCTCTGCTACGTCCGCGGCCCCGAGGGGATCATCGTCGAGCTGGCAGAGAAGATCGGCTGACGGGTCCGGTCCGCTGCCGACCACCGACCGACCCGACTAGCGTTCCGATTGAAGGATGAGGAGCAGATACGACTTAGGGCTTCAGTCGAAATAACTGCGAGGCCTCAGGCTAGCGCTGCCGCCCAGATTGGGATTGCTCACGGCGCTGCTTTTCAAGTTCTTCACCCTGCGTCGCCACCTTCTCCTGCAGTTCACGAACTTCTTGGCGCAGATCCGCTTCACCAGACTTTGAGTTGTTAACGAAATCGAGGGTTTGATACCCGAGAGCCAGAAGGGCAACAACGATCGCCAGAACTCCGAGGCGCGTCCGACTTCGGTATTGCTTGACCTGCTCTTCGGCGTCCTCAGCGGCCTTTCGGGCGGCCGATGCCGCCGCCCGAGCACCCTCGGTCTGCTCTGGGATCGAGCTGCGGATCGGTCCTTCGTGTGCGTGCTGAACGTAGTTGCGAACGGTCTTGCGCTCCAACTTTCGATCGGGAAAGGGCACATACGTCCCTTTGCGCGACGGAACGGTTGCGGGAGGGGATGTCCATCGGCCGTCGGGGCTGAGCTTGGTGAACTCCATCCAGACCAGCGGCTCGCCCCCCTTGATCAGATATGGATTGGAGGTGAGGTTGTGTAGCGGCACAGACAGATAGCCATCAAAGCCGGGATCTACAAGCGGACCCGTTCCCACCAAGATCCCACGATAGATGTGCTTGATTCGCAGGTTGTAACGCGTAGCGATGTAGTCGGGAATGCGAAAGCGGGGCGCGAGCGTCGCGTAGACGATCGAGTTGGGCTTCAGCCAAAGATCCTCGCCAGGTTCAAGCACGCCAGACTGACCTTCGGGATCGTCGCTCTCGGCAGTGGGCGGCCAGTAGAGCCATTCACCGCCCACCGGAATCGCGCATGAAGCCGGCTTGAGCGTCTTCTCCAGCCGGTCGGGATCGACCTCAAAGGGGTAGATCATCCCCGTCGCCGCGATGTAGTCGAGCATGTCCGCCGTGCCAAGCAGGGCCGACGGTATGTCCGGGAAGGGGTCGGCGCTGCGCGTCGCCTCGTAGCGTCTCGCGGCGTCGTCGTCGCTGGCGGGGAAGTCTGGAAGGCCGACGCTCGACACCAGCGGCTCCGGCCGCCCTACGCCGCTACGGCTAGCCCGCCGCGCATCGGCCGCAGCGAGTCGGGGCCGAGGCCGACGAAGTCGATCGGCCTGTCGATCCACTCGGCTACATCCGCGACAAACGAGCGGGAGCGCGCGGTCAAAGCGCCGTTTCTCGCGCCCGCATCGATGTGGTCAACGTGGTTCAGAACGATCGTCGAAGGACGATTGACAGCGATCGCGCGCCGCACGATCTCAGGGTCGAAGCGTGCGACTCGTCGCGGACGCTGGGTGACCGAGGTGTGCTCGGTCAGCTCCTCGGCATGGTCCCCCTCGGCGGCGATCGTCGCCCAATCAATCTCCTCGGCGCCGAAGGGGCCAGAGTCTCCGGCGACACGAATAGGAAAGGCGCGCAGGACCAGGACCACGTCCGTCACGTCGATGGGGCTGAGGCCAGCCTCCGCTAGAGCCGCTGCGGCGGTGGTGTCTCTGCTCGTCGCCTTGGGGAAGTGGGGAGAGTGAAGCAACGAGAGACCAAAGCCCTGCGTGCCCTCAACCACCACATGGCGATCGTGCGCGAGGCAATCGCGCAGGTAGGCGGAGACGTCCCCGATATATGGGCGCAGGTCTCCCGAGGCGCCAGCAAGATCATCGGGGGAGCGCCGCGCAATCCGCCTCGCCACCGCTGCGCCCGTGCCGCTGCAGGTGGAGCCGATGCGGTCGCCGAGGTCGCTCGCAGCCTCGGCCTCGCGGTCCTCGGCCACGATCAGGAAGGCGTTTTCGTCAATGAGGAGGCGCTCCGGGGTCAACCCAGTTCGCTCAATCTCGGCTAGCAGAACGTCGTGGTCAATGTAGGAGCCGGCTGCGAGCAGGCACATTGCGTCGGAGTCCAGCGCGGCGGTTGGAAGATGGCGGAGGACGTCGATGTCCCCGCTCGGCTTGACGCCGGTGTGGCCCGAATTCGACCCGCCGACGCGAACGACAGCCGCGGCCTGGCGCTCGCGAGCCAAGTGCTGGGCGACCTTCCCCTTGCCCTCCGAGCCGTACTGGCCGCCAACGACAACGCTAACCGGCATCAGCAGTCCTCTCTATTTGCGTGGTCGCATAACTCATCGACATAACATCGTAGGCTCGCAAGCGGCGGCACATGGAGACGGGAGGGAAGCAGTGAAAGACCAATACGTGGGCGACATAAACGACTTCGCCAAGTACCAGCTGCTGCGGCTCGCGGAAGCGCATTTCGAGCGGGTTCTAGTCGCCTGGATGCTAACCGCGGAGGACGGGAGGAGGGACGGCGGCCAGATCGGCTACCTCGCCGACCCAGACAATGGGGCGGCCGATCCGGAGCTCTTCGATGCCCTCGCCGAGCTCGTCGCGGATGGACACCGCAGCGTCACCGCCGTCGAGGCCTCGGGGGCGTTGCCGAGATGCGACTTCCATTCCACGCCGATGCCACGCATGGGCGAGGAGCGAACCCGCTATTTCCAGGTGCTCGCGGAGCTGGCCGACTCGGGCACGTTGATCTTCCTCGACCCCGACAACGGCTTCGAGGTGCGAAGCGCGCCAAAGGGCTCGCGCGGCGCCGAGCGCTACCTCTACTGGAGCGAGCTGGCCCTGCTGCGGGAGACCGGTGGTTCCGTCCTCGTCTACCAGCACTTCCCGCGGGTACAGCGCATTCCCTATCTGAATGGGCTGCTAGCGCGGCTACGCACCGAGATGGGACCGGAATATGAGTGCTTCGCTGCCCACACCTCGCGGGTCGGCTTCCTGTTCGGACTGCACCCTGAACACCGGGGGCTGAGGGGGGCAGTGGCAGAGCGCTGCGAGTCCTCGCCGCTGCTTTCCTTCGTCGGCTAGATCTGTTTCAGCGCGGCGCATCGCGCCGCTTTTTTCGCTTGCTTCGGCTCTCCAGCGTGCCGCGCCGGCATGCTGTGACGAAACCAACTCGCCAGACGGTACTCAGGGAAGACGCATTCGCGTACTGCAAATCCCAAGTGCCACATCCGTGGCGAGAGGAGGCGCCAAATGGCGTTTCAGGAGTTGGTGAACGTGCCGATCAGGAACATCGACACTGTGATCGACATCGTGTCAAAAGGCGACGGCAATCACGACTATGACCAAGTAGCAGTTACTAGTTCGTTGGAGCTGGTGGCACCCATTGACGGAGCAGAGGAGGCGTTGCTGATCCTGCCGATGTCGGGTGAGGCCCAGCAGAAGCCGATCGTGCGCTACTCGGATGAGCATGTCAAAGACGGAGCCGTCTTCAGCTTCGATCCTGTGGAGCGGTCGGTCTACGACGCCGAGCTGGTCGAACGGCTCGAGACGCTCGCCGACGGCACCTCGAAGAAGGAGCAAAAGGCCGTGGCGACGCAGTTGGAGCGCTGCGCGGACGGGCTCTCCGCAGCCGTTGTGCGCGTAAAGCCGGGTGAGACGAGGCTGCGGATCTTTTACGAGATCGCCGCCAAGAAGATTGAAGACCGCATCTTCGAGTTCGGCGTGATCGGCCCGCTGCCGAGCTTCGTTATACAAGCGGGCGGTTCAATCGGCGTGCTCGCAGCGCTGCCAAGGGCCACCAGCATTGTCAGCGCAGTCGCGCTTTCCGACCCGACCAACCCGGGAAGCGAAATCGGCACCAAAGCGGAGGCCGACCTCGCCAAGCTCGCTGACAAGTTCGTGGCCGGCGAAGATGCGACCAGAATGTGACCACGATGCCCCGGAACGCCTCGGAATCGCCCGGAGCCCCGCGGAACGCAATTCAACCCGCCAGCCGCCCATTCGGCTCCACAAAAGGAAAAGGCCGGCACTTGCCGGCACTCTCCTCCATGCGCCCGACGAGAATCGAACTCGCGACCTTCGGCTTGAAAGACCGACGCTCTTTGGACCCCGTGAAGGGTCCGTTGACCACTGAGCTACGGGCGCCCTGCCAGCTAACTTTATCGGCGTGAACCCCTTCGAGCATTCTTCCTGCGCGTGGACCTAGGCCTGGAGGGACGGGTCGCGCTGGTGATGGGCGCCAGCCGGGGGATCGGCCGGGCGATCGCCGCGGCGCTGGCCCGTGAAGGCGCCACGGTGGCGCTGGCTAGCCGTTCCCGCGAGCGGATCGGGGAGGCCGCCGCGGCGATCGGCGGCGAGACCGCAGCCTTCGTCGCCGATGCCGGCGACCTCGACCGGCTGGCGGAGCTTCCCGGCGAGGTCGAGGCGAAGCTCGGCCCGGTCGACGTCCTCGTCGCCAACAGCGGCGGCCCGCCGCTTGGCGGCGCCCTCGACCACGATCTCGACGAGTGGGAGCGCGCCTACCGCTCGCTCGTCCTCGCCCCGCGGGTGCTCACGGGTGCCGTCGTGCCGGGGATGCGGGAGCGCGGCTGGGGGCGGATCGTCAACGTCGGTTCGAGTGCGACGCGGGAGCCGATCCCCGGCCTCAACCTCTCCAACTCGCACCGCATGGCCGCCGTCGGCTTCCTCAAGACCCTCTCGCGTGAGGTCGCCGGCGACGGGATCACCGTCAACACCGTCGCCACCGGGCGCTTCGCCACCGAGCGCCTCGCCTCCAACTACGGCTCAATGGAGGCAGCGGAGGCGGCAGCGCGCGAGCAGGTCCCCGCCGGACGCCTCGGCCGGCCCGAGGAGTACGGCGACCTCGTCGCCTTCCTCTGCTCCGAGCGCGCCGCCTACATCACCGGAACCGTGACCCCGATCGACGGCGGCATGCTCCACTCAGCCTTCTGAGGGCGATGTAACGATGGGGGGACGATGAGCCACTCCCACGCCGGCCAAAGCCACGGCGCCTCGGCGGGCGCCGACCGGGCCAAGCTGCGAATCGCGCTGGCGCTGATCCTCGGCTTCATGGCGGCCGAGGTGGTGACCGGGATCCTCGCCAACTCGCTGGCGCTGCTCTCCGACGCCGCCCACATGCTCACCGATGCCGCGGCGATCGGCCTCTCGCTCCTCGCCATACGCCTTGGCAGCCGCCCGGCGGGCGGGCGGATGACCTTCGGCTTCAAACGGGTCGAGATCCTCTCCGCCCAGGCGAACGGGATCACCCTCCTCGTCCTCGCGGCGATCATCGCGATCGAGGCGGTGCGACGACTGTTCGACCCTCCCAGCGTCGACGGCAGCCTGATCCTCGTCGTCGCCCTAGCTGGGATCGTCGTCAACCTCGCCGCGACCGCGGTTCTCGCCCGCGCCAACCGCAAGAGCCTCAACGTCGAGGGCAGCTTCCAGCATCTCCTCACCGATCTCTACGCCTTCGTCGGCACCGCGATCGCCGCCGCGGTGATCCTGCTGACGGGCTTCGACCAGGCGGACGCGATCGCTTCTTTGCTCGTCGCCGGCCTGATGCTGCACTCGGCCTTCGGCCTGCTGCGCGAATCGGGGCGGATCTTCCTCGAGGCATCGCCGAAGGGGACCGACCCGGAACGAATCGGCAGGCGGATGGCCGAACAGCCCGGCATCGTCGAGGTCCACGACCTGCACGTGTGGGAGGTCACCTCCGAATTCCCGGCCCTCTCCGCCCACGTCACCGTCGAGGCCGACGCCGACTGCCACCGTGCCCGCCTCGAGCTGGCCGAGCTGATCGAGCGCGAGTTCGGCATCCACCACACCACGCTGCAGGTCGAGCACGAGCCGGAGCGCCTCGTCCAGATCGAAAACTAACGCTGCGCTGTTCCTTCCCCCCCACATACCATGGCAAAGGAACAGCGGAACGGGTTCAGGGTCCGGCGGCCTCGCGCATCGACGGGAAGAGGATCACGTCGCGCAGGGTCTTGGCGCCGCTGAGGATCATCATCAGCCGGTCGACGCCGAGGCCGGAGCCGCTCGCCGTCAGCATCCCGTATTCGAGCGCCCGCACGAACTCCTCGTCGTGCTCGTGCGGCGTCTCCACTGCCCCGGACTCCTGTCGTTCGCGCTGTTCGACGAAGTGGCGGCGCTGTTCGATCGGGTCGTTGACGTCGGTGCCGCCGCCGGTGATCTCCATCCCGGCGACGATGCCGTCGAAGGCCGCGGCCAGCAGCTCCGGGTGCTCGGGGACCGGCTTGACCAGCGGCCAGATGTCGAGCGGCAGGTCGATGATGAAGGTCGGCTGGATCAGCTTCGGCTCGATCAGCTTGCCCTGCAGCGTGTCGACCAGCGCCGCCCAGTCGTCGTCGGGCTCGGCGTCCTCGCCGGCGATCTCGGCCAGCTCATCGCGGCTTGCCTTGGTGATGTCGACGCCGGTCTCCTCCAGCAGCGCGTCCTGCAGCCGCACCCGCGGCCAGGGCGGGGCAAAGTCGATCGTCTCGCCGTCGCGCTCGACCTTTGTCGTGCCGAGCACCCGCTGGGCGACATCGGCGACCAGGCTCTCGGCTACGTCCATCACCCCGTGGTAGTCGGCGCCGCTGACGAACCACTCGAGCATCGTGAACTCGGGATTGTGCTGCGGCGACATCCCCTCGTTGCGGAAGAACTTGCCCAGCTCGTAGACGTTCTCGAAGCCGCCCACGATCGCTCGCTTCAGGTACAGCTCGGTGGCGATGCGCAGGAAGAGGTGGCGGTCGAGCGCGTGATGGTGGGTTTTGAAGGGGCGCGCCGCGGCGCCGCCGGTCATCCGCTGCAGGATCGGCGTTTCCATCTCGACGTAGCCGCGCTCGTTGAGGTGATCGCGGATCGCCGCCACCACCTTGGCCCGCATCGCGAAGATCTCGCGCGAGCGCTCGTTCGCCATCAGGTCCAGCTCGCGTTGCCGGTAGCGGGTCTCGGGGTCGGAGATGCCGTGGAAGAGGTCGGGAGGGTCGCGCAGCGCCTTGGCCAGCAGCGTGCACTGGCGAACCTCGATCGCCAGCTGGCCGCGCTTGGTGACATAGAGGTCGCCCTCGACCCCGACCAGGTCGCCGACGTCGAGGTCCTCGATCCGGTCGAATGCCTCCTGGCCGAGCGCGTCGACCCGGGCGTAGGCCTGGATCGTCCCGGAGAGGTCGCGGACGTCGAAGAAGACCGTCTTGCCGTGACCGCGCTGCCCGGTCACCCGCCCGGCGATCCGGTAGGAGAAGCCGCGCTGCTCGCCCGGCTCCAGCTGCTCGGGGTCGTGGGCCTCGTGGATCGCCCCGATCCGGTCGCGGTCCGGGAAGGAGAAGGGGTAGGGATCGACGCCTTCGGCTCGCAGCCGCTCGACCTTCGCCAGGCGCTCGGCCGTGGTCGATCCCGCCGCGGGCTCGACCCCGGCGGATGCGTCGCTCATCGCAGCGGCTCGAACCGCGCCCGGAGCTTCAAGGCGCGACGCCGACGGTTACTCGCTCACCACCCATGTAGTCGCGCATGGTAGTCGCGTCGCGCAGCATTTCCCTCATCGTCGGCCCGTGGTGCGTGTCGTGCTCCATCGCCAGCCGCCAGCCGCTTGGCGTTTCGGCGATCAGGCCGCGGATCACGCCGAGGCCGTCCGTCCCGCAGGCGCCGGTGACGGCGATCCGCGGCTCGCGCCGGATCTCCGGCGAGCGGTCGTAGATCGTCTCGTCGGTGACGTAAGGCAGGTTGGCGATGACGAGGTCGACGCCGTCGAGGCCGGCGGGGAGGCCGGCGGCAACGGTCACCTCGAGCGGCAGCCCGAGCCGCTCGGCGTTCTCGCGCGCCGCTTCTGCGGCTTCCGAGGAGAGGTCCGAGGCGGTGACGCGAAGATCGGGCCGCTCGGAGATCAAGGCCAGGGCGATCGCCCCCGAGCCGGTGCCGACCTCGTGCACGCGGGCACCCTCGGGCAGTTCGGTGCCGACCTCGACCAGCAGCTCGGTCTCGCGGCGCGGCCAGAGGACGCGCGGGTCGACCGCGATCTCGAGATCGCGGAAGGGGGCGCGGCCGAGGACGTAGGCCAGCGGCTCGTGCTCGGCGCGGCGTGCCACCGCAGCCTCGATCGCGGCCACGACCTGCGGCGAAGGCTCACCCGAGCCGTCGCGGGACAGCTCCTCGACACTGATTCCCAGGGCATCGGCGACCAGGACCTCGGCGTCGGCGCGAGGCTCCTCGCAGCCGGCCCCGGCGATCGTCTCGGTCGCCCTGTCGAGCAGCTCGGCGACGGTCGCGGCGGACGAGCCTCCCCCGCTGCCAGTCTCCACTGCGTCCACTCGGTTGCCTCCCTCGTCTACCTCAAAGAATTTGTGCATGATTTAAAACAGTCCCCTCGGCCTTAGTCACGCCGCGGGGCGGCTTCCGACCTCGCTCGGAATAGCTTCGCGAGACAAGGTCCCGTGCCGCCGATTCGTCGCGTACAACCAGGTCACGCCGACGACCATCATTGCAAGGCTCTCCAGCTGAGCGGAGGTAAGCCCCAGCGCGGCATCGCTGTTGCGCCTGATGAACTCGACCAAGAAGCGCTCGGCGCCGGCGTAGACGAGGTAGATCGCAAACAGCACCCCGGCCCGGAAACGGTCGCGCAGCTGCCAGAGGATCCAGGCGCCAAGACCCATCGCAAGCGTCTCGTAGACCGGGGTCGGGTGGACCGTGCGATCGGTCGGCACGGTGCCATCGGGGTAGGACATCGCCCAGGGGCCGTCCCAAGCCTTGCCGTAGTCACCGTCGCCGGAGAGCTGGCAACCGACCCGGCCGATCGCGTAGCCGAGCGCCAGCGCGGGTGCCGCCAGGTCGAGCAAAGCCAGCCGCAGGAAGTCCCGGTACCAAGCCCAAAGCAGGACGGCGAGGGTGCCGCCGATCGCGCCGCCGTACCAGACGAGCCCCGAGCCCGAGAAGAGGTTGCCGAGCAGATCGTCCTTGACGCTGTCGTAGTTCTGGATCACGAAGTAGATGCGCGAGCCGACGATTCCGCCGATCAGGGCCGCGAAGCCGATCTCATAGGCCCAGTCGACCGGCTTGCCGATCTCCTTCAGCCGCTTGGCGACCAGGGCGCCCGCAGCCAGAAAGGCGAGTGCGAACATCAGCCCGAAGGTCTGAAGCGTCAACGGGCCGAGGTGAATCTCCGGATACATGCGTGCCTACCCGGCGAGCAGCGTGTGCAGCAGCGCCTTCTGCGTGTGGAGGCGGTTCTCCGCCTGGTCCCAAACGGCGGAGCGCGGCCCGTAGAGAACGTCGGCGGCGATCTCCTCGCCGGGGTGGGCGGGCAGGCAGTGCAGGACGACGGCGCTGTCCTTTGCCGCACCCAGCAGGTCGGCGTCGACCCGGAACGGGGCGAGGTCGGCGCGGCGGCGCTCGGCCTCCTCCTCGTCCCCCATGCTGACCCAGACGTCGGTGTAGATGGCGTCGACGCCCGAGACGGCGAGGCGCGGATCCTCGGTCAGCCTCACGCCGTGTCCCTGCTCGATCTGGTAGCCGTCCGGCGCCGCAACCGTCAACTCGACTCCCGTCAGCTCACTGGCGATCGCCAGTGAGCGGGCGACGTTGTTGCCGTCTCCAACATAGGCAAGGCGCAACCCTTGCAGGTCGCCGAAGCGCTCGCGCAGGGTGAGCAGGTCGGCGAGCGCCTGGCAAGGGTGGTAGTCGGGGGTAAGCGCGTTGACGACCGGCACCTCGGCCCCGGCCGCCAGCTCGACGACCGCGTCGTGGGATCCGGATCGGATCACGATCGCGTCGAGGTAGCGCGAGAGGACGCGCCCGGTGTCGGCGATCGACTCGCCGCGCGAGAGCTGCAGCTCGTCGCCACGCAGGACGATCGGGTTCGCGCCAAGCTCGGCCACCCCAACCTCGAAGGAGATCCGGGTGCGGGTCGAGGGCTTCTCGAAGACGAGGCCGATGCTGCGCCCGGCCAAGTCGCCGGCGCCCGCTCCCCGGCGCCGGCCGGATTTCAACTCCAGAGCCAGATCGAGCAGCTCGGAGAGCTCGAAGGCTCCCAGCTCTTCGCCAGTGAGGAAATCGCGCTTCAAGCCGCGGATACTAGAGACGTGGAGTTCACCGCCATCTCCTGGAATCTCTTCCACGGGCGCGATTTCCCGCCCGACCCGGCACTCTTCACCTGGCGCTCACGGCTGCTGCGGGTCACCGAGCGCAACGCCACCCACGTCCAGGTCAACCGCGACCTGGTGCGCGAGTTCGCGGGCCTGCTGGCCGGCACCGGGTGGGACGTGGCTCTGCTCCAGGAGTGCCCGCCGCGCTACTGCTTGCCGCTCGCCCGAGCTTGCGGCGCCGAGCCGCACCGCGCGCTCACCTCGCGCAACTCGCTCGGCGCCCTGCGCGGTCTCGCGGCGCGGCTCAACCCGGACCTGATCGCCTCCGGCGAGGGCGGCTCCAACCTGACGCTGGTCCGCGCCGGAGGTCCGCTGGGAGGGATCGCCGAGCGGCGCGATCTAACCATCCACGAGGGCCGGCCCGAGCGGCGGTCGATGGCATTCTCCCGCACCGACGCGGGTCTGTGCATGGCCAACCTGCACGCGACCAACGACCGGCCCGAGATGGCAGCCGAGGACGTGGTGCGGGCGGCCACGGCGGCAAGCGAGTGGGCCGGCGAGGCGCCTTTGCTGTTTGGTGGCGACCTCAACCTGCGCCCGGTGGAGAATCCCGAGGTCTTCGCCGAGCTGCGCAAACGCTTCGGCCTCGCCACCCCGACCGGCCCCCGGGCGATCGATCACCTGCTGGTACGAGAGCTCGACGTGATCGAACCACCCCATCAGTGGCCCCCTGGGCAGCGCGAGCTCCGCGAGGGCGGATTGGCTCTGCGCCTCTCCGACCACGCTCCGGTAGAGGCACGTTTCGCCCTGCCTGCCCCCAGGTAATGAGATAGTCCTCAACGACGAAACTGCATTCAGCGTCGCTATTCGACGCTGAATGCAGTTTCGGGGCCCCAAACCCAGTCAACCGCGATATAGGAGGCAACTGAGCATGGCCGCGAAAAAAGAATCCGGCAAAGCGACGAAAAAAGCGAACGCCGGGACGCGCGCCAAAAAAGCGTCCACTCGCAAACCTGGCGCGACGAAACCGAAAGCCAAAGCGAAAGCGAAAGCGTCGAAAAAAAGCGGCTCCTCGGGCGGCGGTCGCTCGTCGGGCCTCGACAAGAGCGTCGAGCAGTTCCGTGAGAGCCTCGAACACAGCGTCACCCTCAGCCGCGACCGCCTCCAGGAGGTCGTCGACGACGCCGTGCAGCGAGGGCGGATGACCCGAGGCGACGCCGAGAGGATGATCTCCGACATGATCAAGCGAGGCCGCCGGCAGACCGACGGCCTGCTGAAAGAGCTGGAGCGGCTGGTCAATCAGGCCCGCAAAGAGGTCGGCGGCCGGACCGCGCCGGTGCGCAAGCAGGCGACCCAGGCGGCACGGCGGGCGCGGCGGAAACTGGGCTAGGTGACGCAGGCGCCCGGCGACACGGCAACGCGGCCGCGCCGCGGCGAGCTGCTCGAGCTCGAGGTCGATTCGCTCGCCTTCGGCGGGCGGGGCGTCGCCCGTATCGGCGGCTACGTCGTCTTCGTCGCCGGCGGCCTTCCCGGCGACCGCGTGCAGGCCGAGATCACCAAGGCGAAGAGCAGGTTTGCCGAGGCGCGGACGGTCGAGCTGTTACGAGGCGGGGTCGACCGCGTCGAGGGCCGCTGCCTGCACGAAGGGGAGCCCTGCCCCGGGGCGCCATGGCAGGGGCTCGCGTACGAGCAGCAGCTCGTGCACAAGCGCGAGCAGGTCGACGAGGCGCTGCGACGGATCGGCGGCCTCGACGACTTCGAGCTCGAGCAGATCGAGCCGGCGATCGAGCAGTGGCGCTACCGCAACAAGCTCGAATACTCCTTTGGGCCGGGCGAGGGCGAGACGGCCCTCGGATTCCACGCCAGCGGGCGCTGGGACCTGATCGTCGGCGTCGAGGACTGCCTGCTCGGCTCCGAGCGCGGCAATGCGGCCCGCAACGAGGTGCGCGAATGGGCGCGCGAGGAATCGATCGCTCCCTACGACCGCCGTGCGGGGACCGGGATCCTCTGCAATCTCGTGGTGCGGGAGGGGCGGTGCAGCGGGCAGATCCAGACCCGCCTCGTAACCACACCAAAGCGCTTTCCAAAGCCACCCGTCGATCTGCACACCGTGGTCGAGGACGGCTCGGGCGGCAGCGAGGGGCCGACAGGCGTGCTTGGCGAGGAGTGGCTACGCGAGGAGCTTTGCGGGCTCGACTTCGAGATGTCCTACAACGCCTTCTTCCAGACCAACACCGAGATGGCCGAGCGGCTCTACGCGGTCGCCGCCGAGTACGCCGGGCTGAGCGGCGGCGAGAAGGTCTTCGACCTCTATTGCGGGATCGGCACGATCGGCCTGACGATGGCGGGCCAAGCCGGCGAGGTCTGGGGCCTGGAGATCGTCGCGGAGGCGATCGTCGACGCCGAACGCAATGCCGAGCGCAACGGGATCGGCAACGCGCGCTTCATGGTCGGCAGCGCCCGCACCGGCGTCAGGCCCCTTATCGAGCAGGCCGGCAAGCCCGACGTCGTCCTGCTCGACCCGCCCCGATCCGGCCTCTCGCAGAAGATCGTACGACGGGTGCTCGAGTGCGAGGCGAAGCGGATCGTCTACGTCTCCTGCAACCCGACGACGCTGGCGCCGAACGCGGCGCAGCTGGTCGAGGCGGGCTATAGGCTGCGCCGCGTGAGGCCGGTGGACATGTTCCCCCAGACCCCCCACATCGAGTGCGTCGCCCTCTTCGAGCGAGACCAAACCGCCTCCTCCGCTTCGCGTCCGGGGGCAGCGGGAGAGAACGGTTGATGTCTCGCGGTTTTGGGGTAGCCGCGGGACTCGACCCCGAGGTGGCCGGGCCGCTGGCCGCTCGCTGCGCCGAGCTCGGCTACGACTCGGTCTGGTCGAACGACCACCCCGGCGCCAAGGGACTGGAGACGCTGGCCGAGTTTGCCGCTGCGGCGCCCGAGATCGACCTCGGCGTCGCGGTGATCGCCCTCGACCGCACCCCGCCGGAGGGGATCGCCGCCGACATCGAGCGGCTCGGCCTCGACCCCGGACGGCTCTGGCTTGGGGTCGGCGCCGGCTTCTCCGAGAAGCCGCTGACGCGGATGCGCGAATCGCTGCCGGAGCTGCGCGAGCAGCTCCCGGGCGTGCGCCTTGTCCTCGCTGCGATGGGACCGAAGATGTGCGCCCTGGCCGGCGCCGAGTTCGACGGCGCCTTCTTCAACTGGATGACCCCCGAGTTCGCCGCCCGCGCCCGCCTCCAGGTCGAGTCCGGCGCCCGCGAGGCCGGCCGCGAGTGCCCACCGGTCTTCGGCTACGTCCGCACCGCCGTCGGCGAGGACGCCGCCGACCGCCTCGCCAAGGAGGAGTCGTTCTACCGTGACCTCCACGACGGCTACCGCAACCACTTCGCCCGCCTCGGCGAGCCCGAGGGCACCGTAGGCGTAGTCGCCCCAGACCACGACATCGCCCAAAAGCTCCTAGCCGCCTACACCGCTTTGGACACCGCCGTAGTCAGGGGCCTCGCTTCAGCTACGGCGGACGCAATGGGCGCCGTCGCATCAGCCGCAGCACCAGCTTGAGCCGCCGCACACGCTTGTGAGGAGGGACGGGGTGCCCCTCCGACGCAGCGGCGTCCTGTTTTTCGCCCCAACCACCTTCTCGGACGGCCGCAGACTCCGAGGCGAAAAACCCCAGCAAGGCGGAGGGGTACCCCGTCCCTCCCCACGGCTAGTACGGCGGTAGGTCCTCGTACCAGTCGCCGAGGGTCTTGAACGAGCGCCAGAAGCGCTGCTTGGCGTTCTCTTCGTCGAGCGATTCGTCGATGTCGGGGGTATAGAGGGCGTCGACGGTGGGCGTGAAGGCCTGGATCTCGCCCATGCGGGGCTCGATCTGTCGCGAGAGCGGGACCTCGAGGCCGTTGAGGACACGCAGCGCCGGCTCCCCCATCACGACGACGATCTTCGGCTGCACGATCGCCAGCTCCTCGACCAGGCGCCGCACACACTCCTCTGCGGCCAGGTCGGGCTCGGCGATCGGGCACTTGACGCAGAGCGAGCCGTAGACGACCAGCGGGTCGATCCCCAACCGTTTGAAGCTTTTCATCAGCGCATTGCCAGCGCGCCCGTAGAAGGCGACCCCCTCTTCGATCTCGGCGACGCCGGGGGCGTGCTTGACCATGAAGACGTCAGCCTGCGGGTGACCGGAGCCCAGCACCGGCATCAGCTTGCCGCGCGGGCAGTGCGGACAATCCTGCAGTTCGTGGGTCAGCTGATTGAGCTCGCGGATCGCTCGCTCGAGGTACTTCTCTCTTATCTCGTCGTCGGTCGCCGGCACGCTGGGCGATCTCTTTGACGGGCCGGCCGCGGCTCCTTTCGCACGGCCCTCCTGCATCAGCTCTTGCTCGTGGTCGAGCGCCGCTTGCGCGGGCGCCCGCCGCGCACCGGTTTGGCGTCCGGGACGCTGCGCTTCGGCGCCTTCGGACGCCCGGCCGTCTGCAGCAGCTTCAGCGCCTGCACGTAGACGAGGTTCTTGTGCTTGCGAGTGATGTCGGCGTCCCGCATCGCCTCGAGGAACTCCTCGGGGCCCTCGAAGTCATGGATCCGCACCCGAACGCTGCCCAGGCCCTGGGCGACGTGGCTGTCGGAGCCGGCACCGGGGACGATCCGATACTTGCGGGCGAAGCGCTCGGCCTCCTCGTTGAAGGCGGTCAGCGCCACCCGGGGGTTGAAGACCTCGAGGATGTCGATCTCCTCGACCATCTCCAGCAGGTGCCCGTAGTCGGGCACCGAGTGGAAGCGGTCGAACGGGTGCGGGACGTAGACGAGGCCGTTTTGCTCTCGAATCGCGGCGATCGTCGCCGCCATCGTCATCCCGCGCGGGATCTTCTCCTCGAGGAAGAGGCCGATCACCTCGCCCTGCTCGGCCGTCTTCACCTCCTCGGCGACGATCACCTTTATGCCGCCCGCCTCGGCGGCGATCCGCCGCGCCTCGAGTGCTCCCGAGACCTCATTGTGGTCGGTGATCGCGATCGCGCCGAGGCCGCGGTCGCGAGCCGTCTCAAGCAGCACCTCGACCGGGGTCGCGCAGTCGGGGGAGTGGTCGGTGTGCATGTGCAGGTCGACCTCGATCAGCGGACGCTCGGCGATCCGGCGGCGCACCTCGGGGTTGCCGGCCGGGTCATGCCGGCGGACGAGGAGGCGACGGTAGATCGCTTCGAACTCGTCCGCGACCGCGGCCCAGTCACGCTCTTCGCCGGCCGGCTCGACCAGCTCATAGGGCCCGGGGAAGTAGCGCTCCAGCAGCTCCCCGGTTGCCGGAGAGGTGACGGTGCGGCCGTCGAGGCGGCCGAAGAAGACCTCGACCAGCGGCCGGGCCACCTGGGTCGAGAGGACGCGCTCCTGCGGTTTGTGGAAGGTGGCGACGTTGAGCGAATAGGAGTGGCGCAGCGCCGCCGAGGAGACGCTGGGCGCGAACGGCTCGTGGACGTGGACGACGTCGAGCGAGCTCGATCCCAGTAGCCGCTTGACGGAGTCGCCGGCGGCGACGATCAGGACCTCATGGCCGCGACGCTCCAGCTCGCCGGAAACGCCCCTGACGAACTCGTTGACCCGGTTGCGGGTCCCCCGGCGGTGGGGCGTTACCTGGGCTATCGAGAGCGGCTTGGCCGACACTGGCAAGCAAGCATAAGAGCCCGCGCGGGGCGGGCTCCTGGCCTATGCCTCGGTCTTGGCCTCGGCGGGCGACGTCGTCGCGCCGGCCACCGGGCTCTTCCCGCGCGCATGCGCCGCGATGAACTCCTCGGTCTGCTCGCGGGCTTCGTCGTCGGGCCGCTGGCTGTGAGGGGACTTCATCAGGTAGCTGGAGGGCCCGTCGAGCTGGCCGGCGATGCCGTTGTTGAGCGCCAGCTTGAGGATTCGCACCGCGTCGATCACGACGCCTGCCGAGTTGGGCGAGTCCCAGACCTCGAGCTTCAGCTCGAGGTTGAGCGGCACGTCGCCGAACGATTTGCCCTCGAGGCGGATGTGGGCCCACTTGCGGTCGGTCAGCCAGGGGACGTAGTCGGAGGGACCGACGTGGACGTCCTCGGCGGGCAGCTCGTGGCCCATGATCGAGGTGACCGCGTTGGTCTTCGAGATCTTCTTCGAGTCGAGCCGCTCGCGCTCGAGCATGTTGTAGAAGTCCATGTTGCCGCCGACGTTGAGCTGCGAGGTGCGCTCCACGCGCACGCCGCGATCGTGGAAGAGGCGGGCGAGCTGGCGATGGACGATCGTCGCGCCGACCTGCGACTTGATGTCGTCGCCGATGATCGGCAGCCCCGCCTGGCGGAAGCGCTTGTCCCAGTAGTCCTCGCGGGCGATGAAGACCGGCAGGCAGTTGACGAAGCCGACTCCCGCCTTCAGCGCCTGCTCGACGTACCACTTGGTCGCGTCCTCGGAGCCGACCGGCAGGTAGCAGACCAGCACGTCGGCCTTGGTCTCCTTGAGGATGCCGACGATGTCGGCGGTCTCCCCCGGCGCTTTGGTGATTTTCTCTTTCAGGTACTTGCCAAGCCCGTCGTGGGTCATCCCGCGTTCGACCCTGATGCCGAGCTGCGGCACCTCGGCGAACTTGATCGTGTCGTTCTGGCCCGACCAGATCGCCTCGGAGAGGTCCTTGCCGACCTTCTCGGAGTCGATGTCGAAGGCGGCGACGAACTCGACGTCGCGGACGTGATAGCCGCCCAGGTCGACATGCATCAGGCCGGGGACTTCCTCGGCCGGATCGGCGTCCTTGTAGTACTGGACTCCCTGGATGAAGGAGTTGGCGCAGTTGCCGACGCCGACTATCGCGACGCGGACCTTGTCGTCCGTGTGGGCGGCACCGTTGCCGCTCGCTCCGTTGGTCTCACTCATGAAGTTCTAAGTCCTTCCTCGATCTGGCTGACTGGCAATGCAAACCCGCGACCGCGACTGGTTACAGCCCGGGGGGCCGGCTGGCCTCGCTTGACAACTGGTTTCGGACGTGCCATACGCGCTGGATCGTCGTGACGATGGTCAGCGCCGCGATCAGATAGACCGCCGGGGCCAGGAGCTCGAAGTCGCCGAGCCCAGCGCCCTTGGCAAAGACCAAGCCGACCGAGAGTATGACTACCCGGACGGGACGCGTAGCCAACCCCACCTTGCACTCGACTCCGAGCGCCTCGGCGCGGGCCCGCGTATAGGAGACCATCAGCGAGCCGAGCACGGCGACCACACACATCGCCGCGGCGAAGTCGTCGCCGGTCGCGGCGAAGTAGCCGGCGACGGCGGTCAGCACGATCCCCTCCTCGATCCGGTCCAGGGTCGAGTCGAGGAAGGCGCCGAACAGCGTCCCCTTGCCCGACATCCGCGAGTAGCGGCCGTCGAGCGTATCCATGACCGAGCCGAGGATGAAGGCGACCCCCGCCAGGAAGAAGAGTCGTTGGGTGACCAGCCCGGCGGCGACCAGGTTGCCGATCAGGCCGGCGACCGAGATCGCGTTCGGGGTCAGCCGCGACTCGATCAGGCGCTCCCGCGCGTAGGCGCGAAGCTCCTGCCCGTTGCGGGCCTGGCGACCGTTGCGGCGACCGCCCGGGGCCCTGGGAGGGGCCGACGATTCCATTGTCGTGAGGCTAGTCGATCCAGAAGGACGGCGAGACGGCTGCGGCGAAGCGGAGCCGGCGGGCCCCGGTTACGCTCGAGGCCAGGCGCGACCGGCCAGGAGTCCCGCCGCGAAAGCGACGACGACCAGCGTCACAACCATGCCGAGGCTGAGTGCAAGCAATATGCCGGTCAAGCCAAGAAGGGTGTTGACGTCCTCTTGATCCATCGCTCCTGCGTCCTGGGCCAGTGCACCGGGCCTAGGCCAGGCCGATGCCGCCAGGCGAAATGATCTTCGCCGTCAGGGAAAGGCTCTACAGCCTGCAGACAGGAAACGCGGGAGGGGAGCAGGGAAAAGGGGCCTGGGGGCAGGTAGACAACTACCCTCAGGGCTACATCGCGATCCGCCCACGGGGTGGACGGATTTGCTGCCCTAGGCCTCTGCCTCGCGTGGCGAGCCCGACCGCCACGACCAGGCCTCAGGCCGGGCGCGAGCCAGCAGGCGGCTGGCGACCAGCGCAGAGATCACCGCGACCATCCAGCCGAGCCCGATGTCGAACCAGTAGTGATTGCCGGTGACGATCACGACCCAGGCGACCAGCAACGGCCATGCCACCCAGAAGGCCTTGGTGAAGCGATGGCGCGCGACCCGAACGCCGGTGCCGCCGATCATCAGCGCGAAGGCGCAGTGCATGCTCGGCACCGCCGCATAGGGGTTGATGAAGATTTTCGCCAGGGCGGAGTCGTGGTTGACGTTGGAGAAGTCGGTGATCGTGTCGACGAAGCCGTGCTCGGGGAACATCCGCGGCGGCGCGGTCGGGTAGAGCGTGTAGCCGACCAGCGCCAGGCCCATCGCAACCACGAACATGTTGCGCACGAAGTAATACGACTCGTTGCGGAACAGGTAGAGCCAGACGAGGAAGGACAGCGTGATCGAGAACTGGCTGTTGAGGTAGATCTGGTTGGCGAAGTCGATCAGCCAGTGCGCCGGCAGGAGGAAAGCCTGCAGCGAGGGCTCGAAGAGCGTGTGGGTGGAGCGCTCGACGTCGATGATCTGCTGCCCGTGGGCAAGCGCCACGGCGCGCTGGCCGTCGGCGAGGCCGCGGACGGTCTCATAGGCGACGTCGACCGCGACCAGGATTCCGATCTGGCGGCCGAGATCGCTCCAGCCCTGGGGTAAGCGCGACCCAACCGCGGCAAAGGCACGAGACATCCGTTAATTGTAATTGCCTCGTTAACCGAGAAAAGAGAGAACGCGATCGACGACGGCCGGGTCGTCGATCCAGGGCCAGTGACCGGCGCCGTCGACGATCTCGACCTCGGCGTCGGGCAGAGCCTCGGCGTAGGCGTATGCGAACTTGGTGGGTAGGTAGATGTCGCCGTCGCCCCAGAGGATCAAGGTGGGACAGGAGAGCCTGTCGAGGTCCGTCCCAGCCCGGGCGAGGCGATCGGGGTCGGCGTGCCGATAGAGGGCAAGGGTGGCATCGCGGGTGCCCTTGTCCCAGTGGCGCCAGACCATGTCGACGAATTCCGCCGGCATCGGGCTGCGATCGCTGCGGGCCTGGCGCATGAGCTGGGACATCGACCACTTCGTCGTCGTCGCGTTGGCGAGCTCGCCGAGCCCCCGGCGTCGCCAGACCTGCGCGACCCAGTGCCAGCGGTAGCCGGGCAGCAGCGGCACCACGTTGACGATCGCCAGCTTCTCGACCAGCTGCGGCCGCCGCTGCGCGCCGATCAGCGCAAGCGAGCCCCAATCGTGGACGACCATCTTCCGTCGCCCGATCCCCAACTCGTCGAGGCAGCGCTCGAGGAACGCCGAGAGCCCGTACATCGAGTAGTCGAAGTGGTCCGGGCCCGGGTGGTCCGAGCGCCCCCAACCCGGCATGTCGATCGCGATCGACGGTCCGCCCTGCTCCATGAACGGCACCCAATCCTCGCCGTGGCTGGGATTGCCATGGCAGTAGACGACCGGCGTCCGGGAATGCACCGGTAGAACACCTTGAGCCCGTCCAAGACAAGCTCACGCTCTTCGATCGCACCCGCCATCGGGGAGAGCATATGAGTGGGCGAATAGGGTCCGCGCCGATGACTTGGAAGCGACCGGCCAAACGGCGGGTGCGAGCGATCCGCGACCGGCTGCGGGAGATGTACGGCCAGCCGCAGAGCGAACCGCACGGGCAGCCGATCGCCGAGTTGATCAAGACGGTGCTCTCCCAGCACACCAACGACCGCAATCGCGACCGCTCCTTCGCCCAGCTGCGCGAGCGCTACCCGACCTGGGAGGAGGTCCGGGACGCGCCCGTCGACGAGCTGGAGGAGGCGATCCGGCCCGGCGGCCTGGCCCGCCAGAAGGCTCCCCGCATCCAGGCGATCCTGGAGCAGCTCGGCGATCGCCCCGACCTCGACTGGACCGAGACGGCGCCACGCGAGGAGTCGCTCGACTTTCTCCTCTCCCTGCCCGGCGTCGGGCGCAAAACCGCGGCATGCGTGCTGATCTTCACCTGGGGCATCCCGGAGATCCCCGTCGACGTCCACATCCACCGGGTCGGCGGGCGGCTCGGGCTCTTCCCGACGAACGCGTCCTTCGAGCGCGCCCACGACGAGATGCTGGCGATCGTCGACCCCGAGGACGCCTACGAGCTGCACATGAACCTGATCCGCCACGGTCGCGAGGTCTGCCGCCCGAAACCGCGCTGCGGGGAGTGCGAGCTACGTCGCATGTGTCCCTGGTACCGTGCCCGCGCGAATGAGTAAAAAGACCTTCATCGTCTTCGGGCTGCTGATCGTTTTCCTCGCCGTCCTGATCCCCTGGCTGGCGTTCCGCGCAGACGGCGACGCGGCGAACGCAGAGCCGGTTCCGAGCGATCTGAAGGCCGGACAGAGCCTCTTCCAAACCAACTGCGGCACCTGCCACACGCTCTATGCGGCCGGGACCGACGGCAACTTCGCGCCGAATCTCGACGAACTGCTGGCACCGTCCGGCCCACCCGAAGGACCGAACGCGCAGCAGACGGTGAAGGCAACCGAAGGCCGCGTCCTCAACGCGATCGAAAACGGCGTCGACAGCAGCACCACCCCGGGGCGGATGCCAGGCGGCATCCTCAGCGGCGAGCAGGCAAAGGAAGTAGCCGCCTTCGTCGCCGCCACCGCCGGCGAGGGTTAGCGGTAAGACGTTCCACCCCTACCGGGATGTGCTCATGTCAGCTGGTCAATGGGCGAACCTCAGAGCGCTGAAGAGGCCCGCGTGGTCGGAATCCCAAAAGCCGTTGACCGGCAGCAGCCCGGTCACCGCTGAGCTCTGCAGGGTCACCTCGCTCGGGTCGCGCGTCATCACGTGGTCGACCTGATGGTCGAAGTCGGCGACGCTGCCGCCGGCTCCTTCTGCCAGCAGGCTCGATTTGAGGCAGCAGCCGAGGGGGGTAGCGGTGCTGCGCTCCACCATGCCGGCTGCGATCAACGTTTCGTACGCCTGGCGATCGCCAGGTGCGACCGTGTCGTCATCCGAGTTGAGGTCGCCGACGAGTACGACCGGCAGGCTGCTCGTCGCCGGGCCGCCCGGCGCTACCAGCTCGGCTGCCTGTTTGGCGCGGAAGCTGGGCACCAGGGCCGCAGGGTCGAACGCCTCCAGGTGCGTGTTGACGAAGCGGAACCAATGGCTGCCACGGACCTTGGCGTCGACGCTGGTCCAACCGCGCGTCACCGGCACCTGGGCGCCGAGGATCGACACCGGCAGGAGATTGGCGAAGTGGCCCACGTCGGCATTGGCGGTGTCGATTCTGGCACCCTTGCGAGCGAGGATCACGTCGCGCATGGTCAGCCGCCCGTTGATCTCGGCGTTGGGGATTCCCTGAGCCGCCGGGCCGTCGCCGGCCACGCCGTTCTCGTCGGCCGGGGCCTCGAAGTCGAACTCTGGCTGGGAGACGATGGCTTCGTACTGCGATTTGCCTTTGTTGAGCTGATCGAGCAGCAGCTGCAGGTAGTCGTAGCGGGCCGTGGTCGCACTGGGACCCGTTTTCAGTGGCGCGAGGCTGGGCGGCGCGGTGCGCCACAGTGCCACCTCCTGCAGGCCGACCAGGTCGGGCTGCTTTTCGAGGATCTCGTTCGCGAGGCCCTTTGCCCGGGTGGGAAAGTCGTTGGCGGTGACTTCGCGCAGGATCTGACCGTTGGCGGCGACGAAGGCGCCGAGGCTGGGGGCGCCGATCGCCGGGGCAAGATCCGCGCCGAGGTAGAGGTTGCGGCTCATCGTGTTGACGACCTTGCCTCTGCCGTGGTCGCCGTGCGACTTGCCGTGGTGGCCGTGATCCCTGCCAGGGCCGCGGCGGTCCTTGCCATGGTGGTGCCGCTCGCCGGAGGGATGGTGAGCCGCGTGCTGATGACCTCTCGCGTTTGCGAACCCCAGGCCGGGTAACAGGAACAGAGCGAAGATCAGTGCTGCTGCGACCGCCGTCAGAAAGGGACGGCGAGCGGGTGCGTGAGCGTGACTCAAGGTATTCCTCCTCAATCCGCGATTGGTAGAGGCGCCTCCCTGTGCCCGCCGTCACTGCCTGCAAATCAATATAGGGAAATGGATTTGAAGTCCCCTAAGGATCTGCCATACTTGGACTCAGATTTTTAGAGTCCGCTCGGCGGCTCTCAGCCAGTCAAGACGAAAACCCCTGGAGGTACGCAAGAAGTGGGAAAGACGATCGGGATCGACCTGGGCACGACCAACTCCTGTGTCGCCGTGATGGAGGGCGGCGAGCCGACCGTTCTCGAGAACGCCGAGGGCGGGCGCACGACCCCCTCGGTCGTCGCCTTCACCGACTCCGGCGACCGCCTCGTCGGCACCGTCGCCAAACGGCAGGCGGTGATGAACCCCGAGAACACGATCTTCTCGATCAAGCGCTTCATGGGCCGCAAGGAGGCCGAAGTCAAAGAGGAGGAGACGATCGTCCCCTACAAGGTCGTCGCCGGCCCAAACGGAGACGTGCGGATCGAGGTGCGCGGCAAGCAGTACAGCCCGCCGGAGATCAGCGCGATGATCCTGCAGAAGCTGAAGACCGACGCCGAAGCGAAGCTCGGCGAAACGGTCGACAGCGCGGTGATCACCGTCCCCGCCTACTTCAACGACGACCAGCGGCAGGCGACCCAGGACGCCGGCAAGATCGCCGGGCTCGACGTGAAGCGGATCATCAACGAGCCGACCGCGGCCTCGCTCGCCTATGGGCTCGACAAAGGGGAGGCCGACCACACGATCCTCGTCTTCGACCTCGGCGGCGGCACCTTCGACGTCTCGGTGCTGGAAATCGGCGACGGCGTCTTCGAGGTGAAGGCGACCGCCGGCGACAACCACCTCGGCGGCGACAACTGGGACAAAGCGATAGTCGAGTGGCTGGTCGCCGAGTTCAAAAAAGACCAGGGCGTCGACCTGGCCGCCGACAAGAACTCGCTGCAGCGCCTCTACGAGGCGGCGGAGAAGGCGAAGATCGAGCTCTCCTCGGCACAGGAGACGCAGATCAACCTGCCCTTCATCACCGCGGTCGAGGGGCAGCCGAAGCACCTCGACATGAAACTCAGCCGCTCGAAGCTGAATGAGCTGACCGCCGAGCTGCTGGAGCGAATCGTCGGCCCGGTGAAGCGGGCTCTGGACGACGCCGCGGCCGAGATCGACCACGTCGTCCTGGTCGGCGGCATGACCCGGATGCCGGCCGTCCGCGAGAGGGTCAAGGAGCTGACCGGCAAAGACCCGCACCAGGGGGTCAACCCCGACGAGGTGGTCGCGGTCGGCGCCGCGATCCAGGCCGGCGTCCTCGCCGGCGACGTCAAGGACGTGCTACTGCTCGACGTCACCCCGCTCACGCTCGGTATCGAGACCAAAGGCGGCGTGATGACCAAACTGATCGAGCGCAACACGACGATCCCGACCAAGAAGTCGGAGATCTTCTCGACCGCCGAGGACAACCAGCCCTCGGTCGAGATCCACGTCCTGCAGGGCGAGCGTGAGATGGCGAGCGGCAACAAGAGCCTCGGCAAGTTCCAGCTGACCGGGATCCCGCCGGCCCCGCGCGGTCTGCCGCAGATCGAGGTCACCTTCGACATCGACGCCAACGGCATCCTGCACGTGACCGCCAAAGACCTGGGCACCGGCAAAGAGCAGAAAATCGAGATCAAATCCGGCTCCGGCCTCTCCGAGGAGGAGATCCAGAGCATGGTCTCCGACGCCGAGGCGCACGCCGAGGAGGACCGCAAACAGCGCGAGCTGGCGGAGGCACGCAACGTCGCCGAGAACGCCGCCTACCAGTCCGAGAAACAGGTCGAGGAGCTGGGCGACAAAATCGATTCCTCCAACAAGGAGGAGATCGAGGCGGCGATCAAGGACGTGCGCGAGGCGCTCGGAACCGACAGCGTCGAGGAGATCGACGCGAAGACCGAGGCGCTTACCGCGGCGATGACCAAAGTGTCCGAGCAGATCTATGCCGCCGCGCAGGAGCAGGCGGCGTCTGCTGACGGCGCTTCCGGAGATGGCGACTCCTCCGCCGATGACGAGGAGGAGGTTGTCGATGCCGAGGTCGTCGATGAGGGCGACGACAAATGAGGGGGGATCAGCAGGACGACCTAGGGACCGACGAGTCCCGGCCCGCGGGTCCTGTCGGCGCAGGGGACCCACCTCCCCCTGCGGTAGCTAAAGCTTCCTCGGGGGAGGTCCCCCCTACGCCGCCACCCGCGGGAGAGGAGCTTTCGGGCGAGGGACGGGAGCCGATCGAGGGAGACCTCGACGCCCTACTGGCCAAAGCTGAAAAAGAGCGGGATGAGTATCTGGATCTCGCCAAGCGGACTAAAGCCGATTTCGAGAACTTTCGTAAGCGGATGAGCGCCGAGGTGCTGGCCGCTGCGGGCAGAGGAAAAGCTGAAGTGCTGCGGGACGTCTTGCCCGTGCTCGATGACTTGGAGAGGGCGCTGCAGGCTGAGGGGCTCGATCCGGAGGGGGATTCGCCCGACGGACTCGCTCATGGCGTCTTGCTCGTCTTTCGCAGCCTGCGCGACTCGCTCTCGAAGCATGGGATCGAGGCCGTCGATCCGGCCGGGGAGAAGTTCGACCCGACCCTGCACGAAGCGCTCTCGACCCAGCCGGCCGACGGCGCCGAGCCAGGGACGGTGGTCGAGACGATGCAGAAGGGGTACAGGCTCGGCGAGCAGCTGATCCGGCCCGCCCGTGTGGTGGTGGCGGAGTAGGGGATCGCTTGGCCGAGGACCTCTACAAAGTCTTGGGCGTCTCCAAGAAGGCGTCGGACGACGAGATCAAGAAGGCCTACCGCAAGCTGGCCCGCAAGTACCACCCGGACCGCAACCCCGACGACCCCGCGGCGGAGGAGCGCTTCAAGGAGGTGCAGGGCGCCCACGACACGCTCTCGGATCCTGAGAAGCGCAAGGAGTACGACCAGGGCGGCATGTTCGCCGGCTTCGGCGGCGCTCCGGGAGGCCCCGGCGGCCAGCCCTTCGGAGCAGGCGGCGCCAACTTCGGCGGCGACTTCGGCGACATCCTCTCCAACCTCTTCGGACGTGGCGGGGGTGCTGGAGGTCGGGCGCAGGCCCAGCAGCAGCGCGGCCGCGACCTCGAAACCGAGGTCAGCCTCAGCTTCGACCAGGCGGTCAACGGCGCCCAGGTCAGCGTCACCGTGCCGAAGGCCGAGCGCTGCACGACCTGTCACGGCAGCGGCGCCAAGCCGGGGACCAGCCCGGTCACCTGCCCGCGCTGCGAAGGCCGCGGCATCGACGCACAGAGCCAGGGCTTCTTCTCGATCAGCCAACCCTGCCCACAGTGCGGCGGAGCGGGACAGATCATCGAGGACCCCTGCCCCACCTGCGGCGGCTCCGGCCTGACCCGGCAGACGAAGCGCTACAAAGTCAACATCCCGGCCGGGGTCAAGGACGGTGCGCGGATCCGTCTCGCCGGCAAGGGCGAGGCCGGGGCCCGCGGCGGCCCTCCCGGCGACCTCTACGTGACCACCCGCGTCGCCTCCTCCCCGGTCTTCAAGCGGATCGACGGCGGCAACCTGGAGGTGACGGTGCCGATCACGATCGCCGAGGCGCTGCGCGGGGCGACGATCGAGGTGCCGACCCTGGACGGGACCAAGAAGATCAAGGTGCCGGCCGGGACCAGGCACGGCACGGTCCAGCGGTTGCGCGGCGAGGGCCCGCCGAAGCCGGGCGGCAAGGGCCGCGGCGACATCCGCTACCGGCTCGAGATCGAGGTACCGGCGGAGCTGACCGAGGAGCAGCAGGAGGCCGCCGAGAAGCTGGCCGAGGCGCTCAACGGCTCCGACCCGCGCGCCGAGCTTCTGCGGAGGGCCGCGCGATGAACCACCGTGGCGACTTGGAGCGCATCCCGGTAGGGATTCCACTTAACTTTTTCGGTGTTTTGGGGTTGGGCTGGCGCCCGGAGCACTCGACTAAAAAGTACAAGACGCTCCACCCCTACCGGGATGCGCTCTTGGCGTCACAGGGAGTGCGCGGTGGCTAGCGCGCGGCGGGTTGAGATCTCAGTTGCCGCCGAGCGGGGCGTCTTCATGATCTCAGTTGCCGCTGAGCTCGCCCAGATGCATCCGCAGACCCTGCGGATGTACGAGGCGCGCGGCCTGATCGAGCCGCAGCGCTCGCCCAAGAACACGCGGCTCTACTCGCAACGCGACGTGGAGCGGCTGCGGCACATCCAGCAGCTGACCTCTGAGCAGGGGCTGAACCTGGCCGGCGTGGAGACCGTGCTGAAGATGGAGGAGCGTGTGGAGAGGATGCAGGCCAAGCTGGAGCGGATGCGCCGTCACGCGGCGGAGCTGGAACGCAGGATCTCGAGAGGAGGACGCTGATGCAGCCCGACCGGTTCACCGTCAAGTCCCAGGAAGCGGTTGCGGCCGCCCAGTTGCTCGCCTCGCAGCAACGTAACCCGGAGGTCGCGCCCGCCCACCTGCTGGTCGCCCTGCTCGAACAGGACGACGGCTTGGTGGTGCCGATCCTGCAGAAGCTCGGCGCCGACGTTGCGGCGATCGGAGCACGGGCGAACGAGGCGGTCGAAGCACTGCCGAAGCTCGGTGGCGAGGAGAAACCGGAGGCCCGGCCTTCCTCGGCGCTGGTCAAGACGCTGCAGGGGGCCGAGAACGAGATGGCCAAGCTCGGCGACGAGTACATCTCGACCGAGCACATCCTGCTCGCCCTGACCGACAAGGCCTCCGGCGTGGCCGACGTCCTCCCCGACCGCGGCTCGCTGGAAAAAGCGATCGCCGAGGTGCGCGGCCCGCACAGGGTCACCTCGCCCAACGCCGAGGACAGCATGCAGGCGCTGGAGAAATTCGGCCGCGACCTGACCGCCGAGGCGGAGGCGGGCAAGCTCGACCCGGTGATCGGCCGCGACGAGGAGATCCGCCGGGTGATCCAGGTCCTCTCCCGCCGCACCAAGAACAACCCGGTCCTGATCGGCGATCCCGGGGTCGGCAAGACGGCGATCGTCGAGGGGCTGGCGCAGCGGATCGTCGACGGCGACGTGCCTGAGAGCCTGCGCGACCGCCGCGTGATCGCGCTCGACATCGGCTCGCTGCTTGCCGGCGCCAAATACCGCGGCGAGTTCGAGGAACGTCTGAAGGCGGTGCTTGCCGAGGTCCAGGAGGCGGCGGGGCAGATCGTCCTCTTCCTCGACGAGCTGCACACGATCGTCGGCGCCGGTGCCGCCGAAGGGGCGGTCGACGCCGCCAACCTCCTGAAGCCGATGCTTGCCCGTGGCGAGCTGCGCGCGGTCGGCGCCACCACCCTCGACGAGTACCGCAAGCACATCGAGAAAGACGCGGCGCTGGAGCGGCGCTTCCAGCCGGTCTACGTCGACGAGCCCGACATCAACGACACGATCGCGATCCTGCGCGGGCTGAAGGAGCGTTACGAGGTCCACCACGGGGTGCGGATCACCGACGCGGCGATCGTCGCCGCCGCGACCCTCTCGGAGCGCTACATCGCCGACCGCTTCCTCCCCGACAAGGCGATCGACCTGATCGACGAGGCGGCCTCGCGGCTGAAGATCGAGATCGACTCGATGCCGACCGAGATCGACGAGGTCGAGCGCCGCATCCAGCAGCTGGAGATCGAGCGCGAGGCCTTGAAGAAGGAGAGGGACGACGCCTCGAAGGCGCGACTGGAGGCGATCGAGTCCGAGCTGGCCGAGCTGCGCGAGCGCTCCGGCGAGATGAAGGCGCGCTGGCAGAACGAGAAGGAGGCGATCGAGGCGATCAAGGAGGCGAAGGCGCGGCTCGAGGAGGCCAACCGCGAGGCCGAGCGGGCCGAGCGCGACGCCGACCTGGAGCGTGCGGCGAAGCTGCGCTACGGCGAGATACCCGAGCTGGAGAAGACGGTCGCCGAGCAGGAAGCGCGCCTGGCCGAGCTGCACGCCGAGGGCGGCACGATGCTGACCGAGGAGGTGACCGAGCAGGACGTCGCCGAGGTGGTCGCCAAATGGACCGGCATCCCGGTCAGCCGCCTGATGGAGGGGGAGGTGGAAAAGCTGATCCAGATGGAGGAGCGGCTGCACGAGCGGGTGATCGGCCAGGACGAGGCGATCGCCGCCGTCTCCAACGCGCTGCGCCGCTCGCGGGCCGGCCTCTCGGACCCGAACCGGCCGATCGGCAGCTTCCTCTTCCTCGGCCCGACCGGGGTCGGCAAGACCGAGCTGGCAAAAGCCTTGACCGAGCTGATGTTCGACTCCGAGCAGGCGATCGTCCGCCTCGACATGTCCGAGTACATGGAGAAACACACGGTGGCGCGGCTGATCGGCGCCCCACCCGGCTACGTCGGCTACGAGGAGGGCGGGCAGCTGACCGAGGCGGTGCGGCGCCGGCCCTACGCGGTGGTGCTGCTCGACGAGATCGAGAAGGCCCACCCCGACGTCTTCAACACGCTTCTGCAGATCATGGACGACGGGCGGCTGACCGACGGCCAGGGGCGCACGGTCAGCTTCACCAACACGGTCTTGATCATGACCTCGAACGTCGGCAGCGACCGGATCGTCAGCGAGTCGGTCGACGAGAGGATGCGCGAGCAGATCGAAGAGGTGCTGGCGGAAACCTTCAAGCCCGAGTTCCTCAACCGGATCGACGACACGGTGATCTTCCACCGCCTCTCCAAGGCCGACATCGGGCGGATCGTCGAGCTGCAGGTCGATCAGCTGGTCGGTCGGGTGCGCGAGCGAGGCATCGAGGTCGAGCTGACGGACGACGCGCAGACGCTGCTCGGCAACCTCGGCTACGACCCGACCTACGGCGCCCGGCCGCTGAAGCGGGTGATCCAGAAGCAGCTGGTCGACAAGCTGGCGCTGAAGATCCTCGAGGGCGAGTTCGCCGAAGGCGACACCGTGCGGGTCGACGCTGCTGACGGCGAGCTGGTCTTCGAGAAGGCCGGAGAGCGCGCCGCAACCCCCGCCTAGCGCGCCGGTTTCCTCCCTGAGTGGCTGGGAATCGCAATCCAGGCGGCGCGGCTTTAGGAAACGCGAGGGAATTCCGACGTAAGCTTGTGTGAGCTTCAAACAGATGTTGAGACGACGTCACATCTACGCAGACCCGCGGGGGCGCAGCATGCGCTTCCTGCTTGGCGTTGGCGACATCGCCCGCTGGCCCTTCGAGCGATTCGCCTGGCTGCTCGAGCGGCGGCTGATCTGGCCGCTGCGGGAGAGAGCCGCCGGCTGGGCCTTTCCCGGCAGCGCTGCCGGCGCCGGGGCGCTGGCGGCGCTCGCCGCCGCCGTCGTGGTCGGCCTCCTCCTGCTGCCGCGCAGCGACGGGACCCGCGAGACGGTCGCCGAACCGACCCGGGTGGCGATCGCGACTGCGTCGCCGCAGCCTCGGGACGAGCAGCCGCAGGGCCGGGTGTTGCAGGGCGCTCCCCCGTCCTTCGGGGTCGGCAAGGGGGTCGGCGTGTCCAAGGCGGCGAGCGGCAAAGCGAGCGGGGCGGATGCCGAAGCCTCAAAGGAAACGCCGGAAGCGAGCTCCGAAACGGCGCAACCCGAAGCTGCGGGGGCGACGACCTCGAGTAGGAAGCCTGTGCCCGCCGGTCCGGCGGCGATGAAGGTGGCGCACCGCTTCGCCCAAGCCTTCGTCTTCTATGAGGTCGGCAAGCAGGGGGCGCGGGCGAAGACCGTGTTCGGCGAAACCGCCACGCCACAGCTCGCCACGGCGCTGACGGAACGGCCGCCACGGCTGCCGGAAGACGCCAAGGTGCCGAAGGCGCGTGTCGTCAACCTGGTCCCCGGCCCGCGCGCGGGCAAGGCCTACACGGTCAGCGTCTCGCTGCTGCGGGTCGGGCTGACGAGCGAGCTGCGGCTGGAGATGAGGAACAACGCCGGCTCCTGGGTCGTGACGGACGTGAGGGGATGAGAAGGATCCGCTTCAAGCTCCCCCGCGCACGACGTGTCTTTCAGCAGACCCTCCTCACCATGGGGGTATTTGCATTCTTGGCCGTGCCCGCTGGAGCAGATGAAATCGCCGCGAGCCAGACCGCGGCCCCAGCGCCGGTGGCACCCGTTCGGCAGGGAGACACGCTGGCAGCGCCCGCGCCGACGCCGACTCCCGAACCGAAGCCGGAAGCCAGCGGTGGGGTCACCGCCGAGCCCGAATCGCAGTCGACGCCCAAACCGGAGGAAGAGCCCGAACCCGAAGACGGCGCCAGCGAAGTCCCCGTCGTGCCCCCGTCATTCGCCGTCCCCGTGCTCCCCAGCTCCAGCTGCGCGCCGGCCGGAGTCCCGGCCGTCCTCCTGCCGATCTACCAGCGCGCCTCCAACGCGTACGGGCTCGGCCCGCAGGGCCCCAGCGTGCTCGCCGCGATCAACGCGATCGAGACTGCCTTCGGGACGAACCTCAACGTCTCCTCGGCGGGTGCGGTCGGCTGGATGCAGTTCATGCCGGAAACCTGGGCGGGCTACGGGGTCGATGCCAACGGCGATGGCGTAGCGGACCCCTACGACCCCGAAGACGCGATCTTTGCCGCCGCCAGCTACCTGCGCGCATCGGGGATGCCGGCCGACACCTACGGTGCGATCTACTCCTACAACCATGCCGACTGGTACGTCGCCGAGGTGCTCGCCAACGCACAGTGCTACGGGCAGCTGGGCAACGCCGTCGCCGGCGCCTTCGAACTGACCCCGAAGCTGAAGGTGCTGAGCTGCCGCACCGCGAAGCCATGGCACAAGCGGGTGCCGGCCGCGTACCTCGATGCTTTCGAGAGCGCCGCCGCCCGCTATGACCTCGGCGCTCGTGGTGTCTGGGCGCTGGCCGGGGTCGCCCGGCTGGAGTCGGACTTCGGCCGTGGGATGCCCAAGAACGAGCTTCGCCGGCATGGCGCGCTCGGCCTGGTCGGCAGCGAGTGGCAGCGCTACGCAGTCGACGGTGACGGCGACGGGCGCATCCGTCGCGGGGCCCCGGCCGATTCCGCCGCGACCATGGCACGGATGATCTGGTCGCAGGGCGGCCTGCGAGCGGGCCTGTTCGAGCACAACCACGCGCAGTGGTATGTGGACGCGGTTCTCGGCGAAGCCGACCGGATCGAAGGCAAGTGCAAGACCAGCACCGTCGAATGGGCACTCGCCCTGCCCAACGTCGTGATCGCGCCGATCAACTGGAACAACCTAACCCTCTCCAACGAGCTGGAGAAACAGGACCTCGACAGCGGCGCGATCGACCCGCGGATCGTCGGCCTGATCGGGGCAATCACCCAGTCCCACCAGATCACGATCTCGGCGCTGCGCTCCGACCACTCCCAGTACACGAGCGAAGGCAACGTCTCCAACCACTACTACGGCCGGGCGATGGACATCGCCGCGGTCGACGGCGTCTCCTGCACCGACACCTCTCCAACCGCACCTTGCGCCGAACTGGCACGGACCCTCGCCCAGCTTCCCGCACCAGCGATGCCAACGGAGCTCATCTATTGCTTCGACGTAGACGGCCCCGGCCCGGCCTTCGCCAGGGCGGACCATTGCGACCACGTGCACGCCGGCTACGACGGCTAGCGAGGCATTGGGTCAAGGAGGTAGGGGGTCGGGGATTCCCCCCTCCCGGAACCCGCGACGGTGGGGGCTTTTGGGTTCGGAGCGGCGCGGCTCACAAGTTCCTGGAGGGGGGAATCCCCGACCCCTTCCTCAATCGGCGCGATTGACGTAGGCTCGAATCACTAGCCCGCCGAGAGGAGAGACAAATGCCTACGTATGTGATGCTGACCAACTTGACCGCCGAGGGAGTTCGGACGCTGAAGAACAACCCCGGTCGGGTTGCTGAGGTGAACAAGGAGGTCGAACAGATCGGGGCGAAAGTGCAGGCGCAGTACGCGACGCTCGGGCAGTACGACTTCATCACGATCGTCGAGGCGCCTGACGAGAAGACGATGGCCAAAGTTTCCGTGGAGCTGGGCTCGCGCGGGACGATGACCAGCCAGACGCTGACGGCGATGCCCGCTGACGAGCTCTCCGACTCGCTCTAGAGGTCGAGCTTGAAGGTTCTGGTCGTAGGGGGAGGCGGTCGAGAGCATGCGATGGTGCGGGCGCTGGCTCGCTCACCTCTAAGCCCCGAGCTGCTCTGTGCCCCCGGCAACGCCGGCATCGCCGCCGATGCCGAGTGCCTTCCGCAGGTCGGCGGCGCCGATGTCGAGGCGATCGTCGCTGCGGCCCGCGAGCGCAGCGTCGACCTCGTCGTGGTCGGGCCGGAGGCGCCGCTGGTCGCAGGGGCGGTCGACGCGCTGGAGGAGGCGGGGGTCGCCGCCTTCGGGCCGAGCGCCGGCGCGGCCGAGCTGGAGGGCTCGAAGGCCTTTGCCAAGCAGCTGATGAAGGAGGCCGGGGTGCCGACCGCCTCCCACGTGCTTCTGCGCAGCCGCAAAGAGGCGATAGAGCACCTGGCCTGCGCCTCTTACCCGGCCGTGCTCAAGGCGGATGGCCTGGCTGCCGGCAAGGGTGTGCTGATCTGCGCCTCGGAGGCCGAGGCGCGCGAGGCGGCCGAGGTGTTCTTCACGGAGCGCCGCTTCGGCGAGACGATCGTCGTGCTGGAGGAGTTCCTGGAAGGGGAAGAGCTCTCGCTTCTTGCCCTCTGCGACGGCGAGAACGTCGTGCCGCTGGCGCCGGCCCAGGACTACAAGCGGATCTTCGACGGTGACGAGGGCCCCAACACCGGCGGCATGGGCAGCTACTCGCCCGTGCCCGGCTTCGGCCCGGCGGAGGTCGAGGAGATCGTCGATTCCGTGCACAGGCCGGTGGTCGCGGCGATGGCGGCCCGTGGCGTGCCCTTCCGCGGCGTCCTCTACGCGGGGTTGATGGTCGGGCCGGAGGGGCCGAAGGTGCTCGAGTTCAACGCTCGCTTCGGCGACCCGGAGACGCAGGCGGTGCTGCCGCGGCTGCGCTCCGACCTGCTCGAGCTCTGCCTGGCGGCGCGGCAACCCGGCGGGCTGGCCGGGGTCGAAGCCGAGTTCGGCGAGGACTGGGCGGTGACCCTGGTGCTCGCCTCAGCCGGCTACCCGGAGTCCTCCTCGAGGGGAGATGCGATCCACGGCCTCGCCGAGGCGGGGGAGTTGGCGCAGGTGACCCACGCCGGCACGGCGGAGCGCGACGGCGAGGTCGTCACCGCAGGAGGCCGGGTGCTCAACGTCACCGCGCTGGGGCCGACGCCGGCCGAGGCGCGCGATCGCGCATACGATGCGGCGCGCCGGATCTCCTTCGACGGGATGCAGATCCGCTCCGACATCGCCGCCCGTGCCGTCGAGCGGGTGCCCACCTAGAGAGGAAGAGATGAGCGAGATCTCAGAGGAGCCACAGCCGACCGGGTCGATGACGATGCCGGCCGTCGAGAAGGCGTTCGAGGAGATCGAAGTCGACGAGCCCCTGGTCGGGATCATCATGGGCTCGAAAAACGACAAGCCCAAGATGCAGCCGGCGGGCGCCGCCCTGCACGAGGTGGGCATCCGCTACGAGGTGCGGGTGATGAGCGCCCACCGCGACCCCGAGCAGGTTCGCGAGTACTGCCACAACGCGCGGATGCGGGGGCTGAAGGTGATCATCGCCGGGGCGGGAATGTCGGCGGCGCTGCCCGGCGTCGCAGCCGCCCACACCGACCTGCCGGTGATCGGCGTGCCGATCCTGGGCAAGAGCCTCGGCGGGCTCGACGCGCTGCTCTCCGCGGTGCAGATGCCGCCCGGCGTCCCGGTCGCATGCGTGGCGGTGGACGGGGCGAAGAACGCCGGCCTGCTCGCGATCAGAATCATCAACGCATGATCATCCCCTCGGGAGTTGCCGGGTGATCCCGAGATACACGCGCCCAGAGATGGGCGAGGTTTGGTCCGCGCAGCGAAAGCTGGACACCTGGCTCGAAGTCGAGCTTGCGGCTACTGAGGCCTGGGCTGAGGAGGGGGTCGTCCCTGCCGAGGCCGCCGAGGCGGCGCGCGGCAACGCTGCGTTTACGGTCGAGGCGGTTGCCGAGCGCGAGCGGGTCACCGACCACGACGTCGCCGCCTTCGTCGACGTGGTGGCCGAATCTGTTGGCGAGCACGGCCGCTGGATCCACTACGGCCTCACCTCATCCGACGTGCTCGACACGGCACTGGCCCTGCAGCTGCGCCAGGCCGGCGAGGTCGTCCTCGCCTCGGCGCAGGCATACCGCGACGCCCTGGTCGAGCGGGCGCTGGAGCAGCGCGACACGCTCTGCGTCGGCCGCACCCACGGCGTCCACGCCGAGCCGACGACCTTCGGCCTGCGGCTCGCCGGCTTCGCCTTCGAGGCCGACCGCAACCTGCGCCGCCTCACCGAGGCCTTCGAGCAGCTCCGCGTCGGCAAGCTCTCTGGCGCGGTCGGCACCTACGCCTCGGTGCCGCCGGCGGTCGAGGCGCGGGTGATGGAGCGGCTGGGGCTGGAGCGCGAGGACGTCGCCACCCAGGTGGTGCCGCGCGACCGCCACGCGGTCCTGACCTCGGCAATCGCGATCGCCGGCGCCGGCCTGGAGCGCTTCGCCACCGAGGTCCGCAACCTGCAACGAACCGAGGTACGCGAGGTCGAGGAGCCGTTCGGCTCCGGCCAGAAGGGCTCCTCGGCGATGCCCCACAAGCGCAACCCAATCCGCACCGAGCGAATCACCGGCCTGGCGCGAGTCCTGCGTGGCTACGCACAGACCGGGCTCGAGAACGTCGCCCTCTGGCACGAGCGCGACATCTCCCACTCCGGCGCCGAGCGGGTGATCCTGCCCGACGCGACGATCGGCCTCGACTACATGCAGGACCTGGCGGCGAAGGTCTCCCGCGAGATGACGATCCGCGCCGAGCGCATGCGCGAGAACCTCGAGCTGACCCATGGCGCCCTCTTCAGCCAGCGCGCCCTCACCGCCCTGGTCGAGTCCGGCCTCAGCCGCGACGACGCCTACCGCGTCGTCCAGGAGAACGCCCAGCGGGCGTGGGACGAGGGCACGCACTTTCGCGACTTGCTGGCCGAGGCCGCGCCGGACCTGGACCTCGACGCCGTCTTCGACTACGACGCCTACCTGAGCCACATCCCGGCGATCTTCGAACGCCTCGAGGCGCTGCGATAGCCGCTACGGTTCGCGGCGATGATCCTCTACACCTGCGGGCAGAAGAAACGGGGGCCGGCCGCAGTGCACCCGTGCGCGAAAGCGGCCAAGGCCCTCGACGCAGCCGGGTACCAGTACGAGCTGCGCACGGTTGGCAGCTACCGGCTGATGCCATGGACCTGGGGCCACCGCGAGGACGACCGCGCCGAGGTGCGGAGGCTGAGTGGCCAGAACCTGGTGCCGATCCTGATCCTCGACGACGGCGAGGTCGTCTCCGGCTCGGGCACGATCGCGCGCTGGGCCGGGGAGCACCCGGTCGCCAAGGCCGCCGCGAAGGCCGGTTAAGCGGCGACCAGCTCGCTCTGGCGAGCCGGGTGGCGCGCGGTGAGGACGACCGGGGTGCCGTGCTTGGGCGAGAGGGTGATGTTGCGGCGGCCGATCTTCTCCGGCGCCGGGTTGGCCTTGTGCAGCTCACAGCGGGTCAGCACCTCGCGCAGGGCGATCCGCATCTCGAACTCGGCGAAGGCGGCGCCGAGGCAGCGGCGGATGCCGCCGCCGAAGGGGATCCAGGCGTAGGTGTCGGGCGCCTCCTCGAGGAAGCGCTCGGGACGGAAGGCGAAGGGCTCGGGGTAGACGTCGGCGCGGGTGTGGGCGAGCCAGATCGCCGGGGTGACGTCGGTGCCCGCCGGCAGGGTGAGGCCGTCGGCCTCGAGGTCCTTGGCGAGGCGGCGGCCGGCCAGCGGCACCACCGGCCGCAGGCGCAGCGACTCGCTGATCGTCGCCCGCAGGTAATCGTCCTCGCCGGCGAGCAGCGAGTCGCGCAGCCGCTGCAGCTCGCGGGGGTGACGAAGCAGCAGGTCGAAGGTCCAGGCCAGCGCCGTCGCGGTCGTCTCGTGGCCGGCCAGCAGCAGCGTCATCAGCTGGTCGCGCAGGTCCGTGTCGCTCATCTCCTCGCCATCCTCGAAGCGGGCCTGCATCAGCAGCGAGAGGATGTCTTCGCGCTCCTCCAGGTCGTCCCGTTTGCGGTGATCGGCGATCTCGGCGTAGAGCAGCTCGTCCACCGCGCGTAGCTGGGCCTCGAATTTGGCCCAGGGGCCGCGGCCGCCGAAGCGCCGCGCTGCCAGACCGACGAGCTGAGTGAAGGGCGAGGCGGTTTCCTCGAGGACCTTCGTCAGCACGATCCGAAGCTGCTCCAACCGCGGGCCCTCCGCCACGCCGAAGACGACGCGCAGGATCACCTCCAGCGTTATCGCCTGCATGCGCGGGTGGATCGCGAACTCGTCGCCAAGCAGCCAGGAGTCGATCTCGGCGTCGACGATCTCGCTGACGATCGGCTCATAGGAGCGCATCCGCTCACCGTGGAAGGGCGGCAACATCACTTTGCGATGAGCAAGGTGATCAGACCCCTCGATCACCAGGACTGAGCGAGCGCCCACGATCGGCGTGAGAACAACCTCACGACCGGGTGGCAGCCCATGTGCCCGCTCCGTGTAAAGCGCCTTGATCGCGACCGGATCAGAAATCATCACCATCGGCCGCTCGAAGCCAAGGAATTTGAGGCTGAAGGCGTCGCCGTACTTTTCGCGACACTCCTGCAGGAACGGCAGCGGCCGGAAGCTCCAGCGCAGGGTCTGGGACAGCGGTGAATACTTCGGTTCCGGAGGCAGCATCAAACGAAGGATTGCAGACGTTCGAGTAGGAGGGGTTGGGGTGTCCCTCCGGCGCAGCGGCGTCCTCTTTTTCGCCCTAAACACGATCTCGGACAGCCGCAAACTCCGAGGCGAAAAACCCAGCAAGCCGGAGGGACACCCCAACCCCTCTCCCAACTCCGCGGGAGGGAACCCCGACCCCTCCCCTCCCGCCTTCAAGCCAGCTAGCATCGGCCTTCATGTCCCCTGCCGTAGCCGATCTCAAGCTCCACTCCTCGGGCAAGGTCCGTGAGATCTACGAGTGGGAGGACGACCTGCTGATGGTCGCCTCGGACCGGATCTCGATCTACGACGTGGTGATGCCGACGCCGATCCCCGACAAGGGCAAGGTGCTGAACCGGATGTCGCTGTTCTGGTTCGAGCTGACCGGGGACATCGTCCCCAACCATCTGCTCTCCGACGACGTGCCCGAGGAGGTTGTGGAACGGGCGATGCGGGTGCGGCGGCTGGAGATGTACCCGGTCGAGTGCGTGGTGCGCGGGTACCTCTCGGGGTCGGGCTGGAGGGAATACAGGGAGAGCGGCGCGGTCTGCGGGATCGAGCTGCCGCCCAACCTGCTCGAGTCCGACAAGTTGCCGGAGCCGATCTTCACCCCGGCGACCAAGGCCGAGATCGGCGACCACGACGAGAACGTCGACTTTGCGCGGGCGGCGGAGATCGTCGGCGACCGGGCGCTGATGGAGGAGCTGCGGCGGATCTCGATCGAGGTCTACTCGCGCGGCGCCGAGCACGCCGCCGAGCGCGGCATCGTCCTCGCCGACACCAAGTTCGAGTTCGGCCACCACGCCGGCGCCGAGATCGTCCTCGGCGACGAGGTCCTCACCCCCGACTCCTCGCGATTCTGGCCTGCGGACCGCTACCAGCCGGGCTCCACCCAGCCCTCATTCGACAAGCAGTTCGTGCGTGACTGGGCCGACGCCGCCGGCTGGGACCACAGGCCCCCCGCCCCCGAGCTGCCGGCCGACGTGATCGAGCAGACGCGGGCCAAGTACGTCGAAGCCTATGAGCGGCTCGCGGAGCGGTCTTTCTGAAAGCGCGGGTCCTGATCCGGCCGAAGGAGGGGATCCTCGACCCTCAGGGCAAGGCGGTCGAGCGGGCGCTGCCGGCACTGGGCTTCGAGGGGGTCGAGCACGTGCGGGTCGGGCGGGTGGTCGAGTTAGAGACTGATCAGCCGGATGCGTTGCCGGAGCTCTGCGAGAAGCTGCTCGCCAACCCGTTGATCGAGGACTTCGAGATAGAGAGCATCGACGGCGCCTGATGCTCTGGGGCGTCGTCCAGTTCCCCGGCTCCTGCGACGAGCGGGATGCCCTGCACGCCTGCGAGCTGAGCGGCGAGGCGCGGCTGATCTGGCACGAAGAGCGCGAGCTCGGCGGGGTCGACGCGGTCGTCGTCCCCGGCGGCTTCTCCTACGGCGACTACCTGCGGGCGGGAGCAATCGCCCGCTTCTCGCCGGCGATGGAGGCGGTCGCCGAGTTCGCCGCCGCGGGCGGGCCGGTGCTGGGGATATGCAACGGCTTCCAGGTCCTCTGCGAAGCCGACCTGCTGCCCGGGGCGCTGCTGCTCAACGAGAGCATGCGCTTCGTCTGCCGCCAGGTCGACTTGCTCGTGGAAGGATTTGGGGGTCCAGAGACCCCCAAATCCTTCCACGAACCGGGTGAGCGGCTCTCGATCCCGGCCAAGCACGGCGAAGGGCGCTACTGGGCGCCGGAGGAGATGCTCGACGAGATCGAGGCGAACGGGCAGGTGGCGTTCCGCTATGCGCCCGGGCAGAACCCGAATGGCTCCGCCCGCGACATCGCCGGCGTCCGCAACGAGGCCGGCAACGTGCTCGGCCTGATGCCCCACCCCGAGCACGCGGTCGACGCGATGACCGGCTCGACCGACGGGCTGAGGATCTTCGAGGACATCGCGGCGGTCGTGGCATGACGGTCGAGACCTCCAAGCACCGCGAGCTGGGGTTGACCGATGCTGAGTTCGACCTCATCGTCGAGCAGCTCGGCCGCGAGCCGAACGGGGTCGAGCTGGCGATGTTCAGCCTGCTCTGGTCCGAGCACTGCGCCTACAAGCACTCGCGCAAGCTGCTGCGGCGCCTGCCGACCGAGGGCGAGCGGGTGGTGATGGGCCCGGGCGAGAACGCCGGCGCCGTCGACATCGGCGAGGGCTACGCGGTTGCCTTCAAGGTCGAGTCCCACAATCACCCGAGCGCGGTCGAGCCCTTTCAGGGAGCCGCGACCGGAGTCGGCGGCATCCTGCGCGACGTCTTCGCTCTCGGCGCGCGGCCGATCGCGATCCTCGACTCGCTGCGCTTCGGCGAGCTGGACTCCGAGCGCTCGCGCTTCCTGCTCGACGGTGCGGTGCGCGGGATCGGCCACTACGGCAACTCGATCGGCGTGCCGACCGTCGGCGGCGAGATCTACTTCGAGGCGCCCTACGAGCACAACTGCCTGGTCAACGCGATGTGCGTGGGAATCGCCAAGCAGGACGAGATGGTGCGGGCGGCGGCAGCCGGGGTCGGCAACGCGGTCGTCCTGATGGGGGCCTCGACCGGGCGCGACGGGATCGGCGGGGCCTCGGTGCTCGCCTCGGCCGAGCTCGGCGACGGCGACGAGGCGAAGCGCCCGACCGTGCAGATCGGCGACCCCTTCGAGGAGTCGAAGCTGCTCGAGTGCTGCCTGGAGCTGCTGGAGAAGGGCCTGCTCGTCTCGCTGCAGGACCTGGGCGCCGCCGGCCTCACCTCCTCGGCCGCCGAGATGGCCTCGGCGGGCGGGGTCGGGATCGAGATCGACGTGGCGCGGGTGCCGCTGCGCGAGGCCGACATGGAGCCCTTCGAGATCATGGTCTCCGAGTCCCAGGAGCGGATGCTCGGCGTGGTCGTGCCGGCGAAGGTGGCCGAGGTGCTGGCGGTCTGCGAGAAATGGCAGACCGGTGCGGCGGAGATCGGCGCCGTCACCGACAGCGGCCGGGTCCGCGTGCTTCGCGGTGAGGAGGTCGTCGGCGACATGCCCGTCGAGGCGCTGGTCGACGGCTGCCCCCTCTACGACCTCTCGCCGGAGGAGCCGCAGGGGTGGATCTACAGCAACCGAGCCACGCTGGCGGCCGGCGCGCCGGCCGAAGAGACGCTGCTGGCCCTGCTCGGCTCGCCCAGCGTCGCCTCCAAGCGCTGGGCCTTCGAGCAGTACGACTCGGTGGTCGGCTCGCGCACCGCGCGGCGGCCCGAGTCCGCAGACGCGGCGGTGCTGGCGATTCCCGAGGCCGGCAACGCGATCGCCGTCTCGATCGACGGCAACGGGCGCCGGGTCGCCTGCGATCCCTACGCGGGGACGGTCGAGGCGGTGCTCGAGTGCACCCAGAACCTCGCCTGTGCCGGCGCCGAGCCGCTCGGCCTGACCAACTGCCTCAACTTCGGCAATCCGGAGAAGCCGGCGCCGGCCTGGCAGCTCGACCGCGCCGTCCAGGGACTTGCCGACGCCTGCTCGGCGCTCGGCGTCCCGGTGGTCGGTGGCAACGTCTCCCTCTACAACGAGGGCCCGGAAGGGCCGATCTACCCGACCCCGGTGGTCGGCATGGTCGGCGAGCTTCCCGATCCGGGCAGCTCCGCGCCGAGCGCCTTCGCCCGCGAGGGGGACGCGATCGCCCTGCTCGGTCCCTTCGCGCCCTCGCTGGCCGGCTCGGAGCTGACGAAGCTGCGCGGCGAGCTCGACGCCGGCCTCCCCCAGCCCGACATCGCCGCGGTCGCCGCGGCGTGCGAGGCGGTGCGCGAGGCGGTGCGCGCCGGCAAGCTCTCCTCCGCCCACGACGTCAGCGACGGGGGAATCGCCTGCGCCCTCGCCGAGTCGGCGATCGGTGCCGGCCTCGGCTGCAGCATCGACCTCTCCCCCCTGCTCGACCGCGGCTGCTCTGCGGAGGAGGCACTGTTCGGAGAGGGGATGGGTGGGTTCGTCCTCAGCGGCGATCGAGCCAAGCTCCTATCGCTAGAGGGCCCCGGCGCCGAGGTGCTGCTCCTCGGCCAGGTCGGCGGCGACACGCTCGAGATCGCCGCCGGCGAGATGCCGTTCGCCGTGCCGATCGCGCGCGCCCGCCAAGCCTGGTGCTCACTTGGCGGGCGCTTCGACGGCGCTTATCGGTAGGCGCCGCGATTCGTCGCCCGGTCCCCGGCCACCAACCGGTAGAGGAACAGCAGCAGCAACGAGCCGGCGATGGCAATCAGCCAGGTCCCGATGTCGAAGAACTCGTCCAGGTCGCCGATGCCCACAGCACTGGCGATCAGGCCTCCGACCAGCGCACCGGCTATCCCGATCAGGGTCGTGACGATGAAACCACCAGGGTCGTCGCCCGGCATGATCAGCTTCGCGATCGCCCCGGCGAGCAGCCCGAGCACGATCCAACCGATGATCCCCATGAGTAGCTCCCTTCCCTCTCGTTGACGGCGTTGCCGCCAACTACCCGCGGTGAGGCAGGGAAAACTCGCCGCCGCAGAGCCGCTGTTTAAACGGCGACCCTGCCGGGCACTTTCCATAGTGCACCCCCGCAACCCACGGGACGGGGGTGGGCGATGAAGGAACGAGAGTGACACTCCGGGCGGCGACCACGGCCCTAGGGTGCGTGGGGGCGACGGTGCTGGCGATCGCCGCCGTCAGTGGTTGCGGCGGCACCTCCGACGGCTCCGGCCCGCGCACGCTGAGCTGGTTCGTCGCGATCCAGCCCGGTGGCACGATCGAGACGGTCGCCGAACGCTGCTCGAAGCAGTCCGGCGGTCGCTACAAGGTCGAACCCGAGTTCCTGCCGACCGACGCCAGTCAACAGCGCGAACAGCTAGTCCGCCGCCTCGGCGCCGAGGACCCCTCGATCGACATCGTCGGCATGGACGTGATCTGGACCGGCGAGTTCGCCAATGCCGGCTGGGTCGAAGAGTGGAAGGGACCGCTGAAGAAACAGGTCACCGAAAAGGTCTTCCCCAACGTGATCGAGACGGCGTCCTTCGAAGGCAAGCTCTACGCGGCCCCCTTCAACACCAACACGCAGCTGCTCTGGTACCGCAAAGACCTGGTCCCGAAGCCGCCCCGCACCTGGGACGAGATGATCGACCAGGCGGAAAAGCTCGGGCGTGATCGCTCCGGCACGATCCAGGTGCAGGCCAATCGCTACGAGGGATTCATGGTCTGGGCCAACGCCCTGATCGAGAGCGCCGGCACCCCGGTCCTCTCGGGCCCGGAAACGGTCGCGCTGCGGCAGGGCCCGACCGAAAAGGCGCTCGAGGTGATGGGAAGGCTGGCGAACTCCTCCGCCGCCCCACCGAGCCTCTCCACCTCCGACGAGGACAGCGCCCGGCTGGCGTTCGAGGCAGGCGAATCCGCCTTCATGACCAACTACACGTTCGCCTACGCGAGCGCCCAGAGCGAAGCGCCGGAAATCGGCAAGGAGATGGGCTTCGCCCGCTTTCCGCGAGTCGAGGCGAACCGGCCGAGCAAACCGCCGCTGGGCGGCTTCAACCTCGCGGTCAGCTCCTTCTCGGAGAACAAGGACGTCGCCTTCGACGCCGCCGCCTGCCTCGCCGGGCGGGAGAGCCAGCTCACCGCGGTCGAACTCGACGGGCTGCCTCCCTCCCGCGCCGATCTCTACGAAGACAAAGTCGTGACCAAGGCCTACCCCAGCTTCGCCCCGCTGGTCAAGGAATCGATCGAAGAATCCGGTCCTCGCCCGACGACCCCCGCCTACCAGGACGTCTCGCTCGCCGTGCAGCGCACGCTCCACCCCCCGGACAAGATCGATCCCGAAGACGCGAGCTCCATCTACGAAGAACTGAAATCCAACCTCGAAGACGCGGTCAAGCACGAAGGGCTGTTCTGATGGAGGCCAGCGCACAGCGACATCCGGCTGCCAGCGAGCGGACGCGCTCCGAACACCGGCTCGCCTGGCTCCTCTGCGCCCCGGCGGTGATCGCGATGCTGGCCGTGACCGCCTACCCGATCGGCTACGCGATCGTCCTCTCGCTGCAGCGGATCGACCTGCGCTTCCCCGACCAGAGCGGCTTCGTCGGCCTCGACAACTACGGCGCCGTGCTCAGCTCCGACCTCTGGTGGACCGACATCTTCAACACCGTCTTCGTGATGGTCACCTCGGTCGCGATCGAGCTGGTCCTGGGGATGGCGATCGCGCTGGTGATGCACCGGGCGATATTCGGGCGCGGCGTCGTCCGCACTGCGGTGCTGATCCCCTACGGGATCATCACGGTGGTCGCTGCCTTCGCCTGGCAGTTCGCCTTCGCGCCGGAAACCGGCTTCGTCAACCACCTGCCGCTGATCGCTGAAGACATGGACTGGTTCGGCGGCCGCTTCAGCTCCTTCGCCGTGATCATCATGGCCGAGGTCTGGAAGACGACCCCGTTCATGGCGCTGCTGCTGCTCGCCGGGCTGGTCACGATCGACAGCCAGCTGTATGAGGCGGCCAAGGTCGACGGGGCGTCGGCGTGGCAGCGCTTCACCCGCATCACCCTGCCGCTGATGAAGCCGGCGATCCTAGTCGCGCTGCTCTTCCGTACCCTCGACGCCTTCCGCGTCTTCGACACGATCTTCATCATGACCCGCGGTGCGCAGGACACCGAATCGGTCTCGATCCTCGGCTTCAACCAGCTGATCTCACGGCTCAACCTGGGGCTCGGCTCGGCCGTCTCGGTGCTGATCTTCCTCTGCGTGCTGGCGATCGCCTTCCTCTACGTGAAAGGGCTCGGCACCCGGGTCGAGGAAGGGAGGCCGGGGAGCTGATGCGACGCGGAGGCCGCGAGTACGCGCTCTGGAGCATCGCCATCCTGGCGGTGCTGGTGGTCGCGCTGATCCCGGTGATCTGGCTGATCTCGCTCTCGCTGAAGCCGACCGATGCGGTCGCCGACGGGCGCTTCCTCCCCAGCGACATCTCCTTCGACAACTACAAGAGCCTCTTCGAAGGCGGCATCGACAACAGCCCCTTCATCAAGCCGCTGATCAACTCGATCCTGATCGCGCTGAGCACGACGGTGATCGCGATCACCTTCGCCTCCTTTGCCGCCTACGCGATCGCCCGGCTCGAATTCCCCGGCAAGCGCCTGATCCTCGCCGGGGCGCTGGCGATCGCGATGTTCCCGCCAATCTCCACGGTGGGGCCGCTCTTCGACATGTGGCGTGCGATCGGCCTCTACGACACCTACCCCGGGCTGATCATCCCCTACCTGACCTTCTCCTTGCCGCTGGCGATCTACGTCCTCGTCGCCTTCTTCCGCGAGATCCCCTGGGAGCTGGAGCAGGCCGCCCAGGTCGACGGAGCGACCCCGTTCCAGGCCTTCAGCAAGGTGATCGTGCCGCTCGCCGCGCCGGGCATGTTCACCGCGGCGATCCTCGTCTTCATCTTCGCCTGGAACGACTTCCTCTTCGCGATCTCGCTGACCTCCTCGGATGCGTCGCGCACGGTGCCGGCGGCGCTCGCCTTCTTCACCGGCGAGTCGTCCTTCACCCAGCCGACCGGCAGCATCGCCGCCGCGGCGGTCGTCGTCACCGTGCCGATCATCGTCTTCGTCCTGTTCTTCCAGCGCCGCATCGTCTCCGGCCTCACCGCCGGGGCGGTAAAGGGATAAGGAGCTAACCGATGGCAGAGATAACCCTCGATGGAGTGACCAAGGTCTTTCCCGACGGCCAGGAGGCGGTCAAAGAGATGGACCTGGAGGTCGGCGACGGCGAGTTCATGATCCTCGTCGGGCCGTCGGGCTGCGGCAAGTCAACCGCGCTGCGGATGATCGCCGGGCTCGAGGACATCACCAAAGGCGAGCTGAGGATCGACGGCGAGCTGGTCAACGACCTGGCGCCGAAGGACCGCGACGTCGCGATGGTCTTCCAGAACTACGCCCTCTACCCGCACATGACGGTGCGCGAGAACATGGGCTTCGCGCTGAAGCTGGCCGGAGTCGACAAGGAGGAGATCGACCGCAAGGCCGAGGAGGCGGCGCGGACGCTCGACCTGACCCAGCACCTCGACCGCCGCCCCGCCAACCTCTCCGGCGGGCAGCGCCAGCGGGTGGCGATGGGGCGGGCGATCGTGCGCGATCCGAAGGCCTTCCTGATGGACGAGCCACTCTCCAATCTCGACGCGAAGCTGCGCGTGCAGATGCGGACCGAGGTGGCGCGGCTGCAGTCGAAGCTGGAGACGACCACCGTCTACGTCACCCACGACCAGACCGAGGCGATGACTCTCGGCGACCGGGTCGCGGTGATGCGAGCCGGCGCCCTGCAGCAGGTCGGCACCCCGGCGGAACTGTACGAAGACCCGCTCAACCTCTTCGTCGCCGGCTTCATCGGGTCGCCGGCGATGAACTTCATGCCGGCAGAAATATCTTCCGGCAAGGTGGTGCTGCCGATCGGCGAGGCCGAGCTGGGCGACGAGGTCAAGCGAGGCACCGACGGCCCGGTGGTCGCAGGGCTGCGGCCGGAGAGCTTCGAGGACGCCGAGCTGATCGGCGATCTCGCAAACGAGCGCGGTGTCGTCTTCGAGGCGGAGATCGACCTGGTCGAGTCGCTCGGCTCTGACCTCTACGCCTACTTCCACGTCGAGTCGGCGGGGGTCGAGTCCGATCAGCTCGCCGACGTGATCGCCGACCGCCTCGAGGAGACTGGCACGCCCGAACCGCGCGAGGGCCAGGAGCAGATCGTCGCCCGTCTCGATCCGGCGAGCAAGATCAAGCGTCGCCAGCGGTCCCGACTCTGGGCGGATACGTCGAAGCTTCACCTCTTCGATCCGGAGAGTGGCGAGAGCCTGGCGCGGCAGGAGCCGGCAGCGGCCGCAGGCTGAGGCCGGCAGCCGCTTACGGCCGGCGAGCCGGCGACCAGGCCCCGCTCAAATCCGCGGTCGCCGGCCTGCACCAAGCGCTCGACTCGCTCCTCGCCAGACGTGCCGTCACTTAGGTGCCGCTATGGGTGCCTAAGTGACGGCACGTCCGCATAGGGCCTGATCCGGCCCCATTGCTACCCTGCCGGGGTAGGCAGTCTGCCTGCGCGTCACGTCCTTCCAAACGCGAGGAAAGCACGCGCTTGACTCCGCCCCAGGGGCAGCAGATAGATGGCGACTCGCCGCGCGAGGAATGCGGCGTCTTCGGCATATACGCGCCCGGCCACGACGTCGCCCGCCTCACCTACTTCGGCCTCTACGCGCTCCAGCATCGCGGCCAGGAGTCGGCCGGGATCGCCACCTGCGAGGGTGGCCACATCACCACCATGCGCGATTCCGGCCTCGTCTCCCAGGTCTTCGACGAGGAGAAGCTGCGGGCGCTGGAGGGCGACATGGCGATCGGCCACGTCCGCTACTCGACCACCGGCGGCGGGTCATGGGAGAACGCGCAGCCGGTCTGGCGCGATGACGGCCGCGAGCTGGCCCTGGCCCACAACGGCAACCTGACCAATGCGGTCGAGCTTTGGGGCGAGCTGAAGGAGGCCGGGATCGCCTTCCGCGGCACCTCGGACTCGGAGATCATCGCGGCGCTGATCTCCTCCAGCGACGGCAAATTCGTCGAGGACGCGGTCGCCGCCATGATGCCCCGCCTGCAGGGCGCCTACTCCACCGTGGCGATGACCAAGCACGCGATCGTCGCCTTCCGCGATCCGCACGGGGTGCGGCCGCTCTCGCTGGGCCGCCTCGGCGAGCGCTTCGTCGTCGCCTCGGAGAGCTGCGCCTTCGACATCGTCGGCGCCGAGCTGCTGCGCGAAGTGCATCCCGGGGAGATGGTCTCGCTGACCGAGCGCGGCCTCGAGACCCGCCAGGTGGTCAAGGCCGGGCGGCCGGCGCATTGCGTCTTCGAGCAGATCTACTTCTCCCGCCCCGACAGCCGCCTCGAGGGCCGCGTGCTGCAACAGGTGCGGGGGCGGATGGGCGAGAACCTCTGGCGCGAGGCCCCGGTCGAGGCCGATCTGGTGATCTCGGTGCCGGACTCCGGCAACCCGGCCGCAGCCGGGTTCGCCCGCGCCTCGGGGCTGCCCCGCGACGACGGCCTGATCAAGAACCGCTACGTCGCCCGCACCTTCATCCAGCCCGGCCAGGAGCTGCGCAAGCGCGGCCTGCGGTTGAAGTTCAACCCATTGCCGGAGATCGTCTCCGGCCAGCGGATCGTCGTCGTCGACGACTCGATCGTGCGCGGCAACACGACGCGGCAGATCGTCGGCATGCTGCGCGACGCCGGGGCCAGCGAGGTGCACCTGCGGATCTCGGCGCCGCCGATCCGCCACCCCTGCCACTACGGGGTCGACATGTCGACTCGCGAGGAGATGATCGCCCACGAACGGACGATCGAGGAGATCGCCGACGAGCTCGGCGCCGACTCGCTCGCCTATCTCTCGATGGAGGGCGTCTACGAGGCGATCGGCACCCCACCCGAGGACCATTGCGACGCCTGCTTCACCGGCCACTACCCGCTGGGCGACCCCGAGGCCGCGAACGGCAAGTTCGCGCTCGAGGACATTGCGGTGATGCCGGCGGGCGGCTAGGGCGTCAGGGCGTTCACGATCTCCGCTGCCGGGCGGATCGCGTCGATGCGCGCCACCGTCTCCCCCGCGTAGAGGGGGCCGGCATCGACCAGGTTGGCGGGGCCGTCGTCGGTGGCCCCGAGCGGCAAGAGCAGCCGGCTGCCCGGGTGCTGAGCACGTACGAGGCGTCGCTGAAGCGCAGCGGGGGTGAAGCGGGCGCTCGACGCGAGAAGGCGGTTCAGCGACCGGTTGAGGACGGGGACGGAGGAATCCCCGGCTCGCCAGCGCTCGGTGGCCGCGTTGCGGGCAACCCGGTGGGGCGCCGGCCAGCCGGCGCCGAAGAGCTCGGTGAGGATCGTCTCCTCGGCGTCCAGCAGGCGGCGCTTGTACTCGGGGTGAGCACGGCTCTCGCACGACAGCAGGAAGCGGGTGCCGGCGACCCCCGCGGCCGCGCCAGCTTCGAGGGCCCGCTCCACGTCGCCCCGCTCCGCGATTCCGCCAGCGAGGAGCAGCGGGTAGCCGGGCGGCAGCGACGCCCTGACGCGCTCAAGCAGCTCCAAAGCGGGCGCACTTCCGCGCACGTGGCCACCGGCCTCGACGCCTTGGACGATCACCGCATCGGCGCCGGCCGCGCGGGCCGAGCGTGCCTCGGCCACCGAGCCGCACTGGTGGATCCAGGTGCCCCCGGTGCGCCGCTTCGGCGTGCCCCAGAAGGTGACGACCACGTCGGCGGCCGCCACCGCCTCGAACCAGCTTCTCCGGGCGAAGGGAAGCAGCAGGTTGACTGCGAGGGGACGATCCGTGAGGGCTCGGGCGGCGGCAAGCTCACGCTCGATTGCCTCCGGTCCGGGGACCGCGATCGTCCCCAGGCCGCCGGCCTCGGAGACCGCCGCGGCGAGCTCGTGACGACTCAGCCCGCCGCCCATCCCTGCCTGCACGACCGGGGTTGCGATGCCGAGGCGGTCGAGGAGCGTCACGTGGCGATCTTAGGCCGATAATGCCCCGATGGCCGACGCGTTCAAACTGGTTGTGCTGGCGTCCGGGACGGGGACCAACCTGCAGGCGATCCTCGACACGCTGCACGGGCGCGAGGGGATCGAGGTGGCGGGGGTGGGGTCGGACAAGCCGGCGGCGCAGGCGCTGGAGCGGGCGCGCGATGCCGGGGTCGAGATCGCCGTTTTCCCGCGCGACCACTATGCGGGCCGCGACGCCCGCGACGTCGCCATGGCTGAGTGGATCGAGGCGCGCGGCGCCGGCCTCGTCGTCCTCGCCGGCTACATGCAGCTCCTCTCCCCCGCCTTCGTCGCCCGCTTCCGCAACCGTGTCGTCAACATCCATCCGGCCTTGCTGCCTGCCTTCCCCGGCCTCGACGCGATCGGCCAGGCGTTGGAGGCAGGGGTCGAGACGACCGGGGTGACGGTCCACTTCGTCGACGAGGGAGTCGACACCGGGCCGCCGATCGTGCAGCGCGAGGTCCCGATCCCAGCCGACCGCGACCGGACGCGGCTGGAGGCTGCGATCCACGCGGTCGAGCACGAGCTCTACCCGGAGGCGATCCGCATGATCGCGCAGGGTCGGGCTAGGATCGACGCGAACGACCCAGGCGCGGTCGTCGTCGATGAGTGAGGCTCCCGCAGACACCCGACACGAGGCCGTGACCGACGGTGCGATCCGGGTGCGCCGGGCGCTCGTCTCGGTCTCCGACAAGACCGCCGTCGCCGACTTCGCCAAGTCGCTGGCGGCGCTGGGGGTGGAGATCCTCTCGACCGGAGGCACCGCGGCGGCCCTGCGCGAGGCGGGCCTGGAGGTGACCGAGGTCTCCGAGTTCACCGGCCAGGAGGAGATCCTCGACGGCCGGGTGAAGACGCTGCACCCACGACTGCACGCGGCGCTGCTGGCGCGGCGCGGCGACCCGGAGCACATGGCGGCGCTGGAGCGCGAGGGGATCGAGCCGATCGACCTCGTCTGCGTCAACCTCTACCCCTTCGAGCAGGCCGTCGCCGGGCACGAGGTCGACCCGGAAATCGCGGTCGAGAACATCGACATCGGCGGGCCGACGATGATCCGTGCCGCGGCCAAGAACCACGAGGGCGTCGCGGTCATCGTCAAGCCGGAGTCCTACGACGCGGTATGCGCCGAGCTCGAGGAGTCCGGCGGCGAGGTCTCCGCCTCAACCCGCCACTGGCTCGCCAACGAGGCATTTGCCCACATCGCCCGCTACGACGCGGCGATCAGTCGCTGGTTCTCGACCTCCTACGAGGACTTCCCCGAGCACCTGACGATCTCCTACGAGAAGGAGCTCGACCTCTCCTACGGCGAGAACCCCCACCAGCGCGCTGCGCTCTACTCGGAGGCAGGGCTGCGCAGCCACGTCCTCGCCGGGGTGGCGAAGCTGCACGGCAGGGCGCTCTCCTTCAACAATGTGCTCGACCTCGACTCGGCGCGGCGGCTGAACGAAGACTTCGAGCCGCCCGCCTGCACGATCGTCAAGCACAACAACCCCTGCGGGGTGGCGATCGGCGAGGACGCGCTCGACGCCTACCGCAAGGCGCTGGCCTGCGATCCCGTCTCTGCCTACGGCAGCGTGATCGCGATCAACCGCCCGATCGGCGTCGAGCTGGCCGAGGCGCTGCACGAGAACTTCGTCGAGGTGCTGCTGGCGCCCGACTACGAGGACGGCGCGCTGGAGGTGCTGCAGCAGAAGGAGGCGATCCGCATCCTCTGCGACGAGGAGCGCCGCCAGGCCGACCCCGCCGAACGCGACGTGAAGCGCGTCCGCGGCGGCCTCCTGGTCCAGGACCGCGACGGCGATCCCGAGCCGCGCCAGATGATGGAGACGGTGACGAAGATCGAGCCGAGCGAGGAGCAGTGGGCGGACCTGCTCTTCGCCTGGACGGTGGTGCGCCACGTCCGCTCCAACGCGATCGTGATCGCCAGGGGCGGCGCCACCCTCGGCATCGGCGCCGGCCAGATGAGCCGTGTCGACTCGGTCCGCCTCGCGGTCGAGAAGTGCCGCGACGCCCGCGGCGAGGAGGCCAACGACCTCCTAACCGGATCCGCCGTCGCCTCCGACGCCTTCTTCCCCTTCGCCGACGGCCCCGAGGCGGCGATCGACGCCGGCGCCAACTCGGTGATCCAGCCCGGCGGCTCCAAACGCGACGCCGACGTGATCGAGGCCTGCGACGCCGCCGGCATCCCGATGGTCTTCACCAAGCACCGCCACTTCCGGCACTAGACGCCTGCAAATCGGCGCATCTCGGGGTCCTCGGTCGGCTTCGTCGGGTCACGCACGGAAGTGCGCTCCCTCCTCATCCTCCCTGCGTCCCCCCGATCTGCTTGATTTTCGGCGTCTAGACCAACTGGCGCTGCGCTGCGCTGGCCTTGCGGACGTGGTCGCAGACTTCCTCGGGGGTCTCGGCGGTGACCAGGAGCTCTTTGTCGCCGGGGGAGATCAGGCCGTCGTCCTTCAGGCGGTCGTCGATCCAGCCCAGCAGTGGTTGCCAGAACTCGCTGTCGACGAGGATCGTCGGGAAGTGCTTGACCCGGTGGGTCTGGATCAGGGTCAGGCTCTCGAACATCTCGTCGAGGGTGCCGAAGCCGCCGGGGAAGATGACGAAAGCGCGTGCGTAGCGCACGAACATCAGCTTGCGGGCGAAGAAGTAGTGGAAGTCGAGGCTGCGGTTGACGTAGGGGTTGGTCCGCTGCTCCCTCGGCAGCTGGATGTTGAGGCCGACGGAGAGGCCACCGGTCTCGGCGGCACCGCGGTTGGCCGCCTCCATCAGGCCGGGCCCACCGCCGGTGATGACCGTGAAGCCGTGGCGGGTCAGGCAGGCGGCCGTCTCGCGGCAGAGCCCATACCAGCGATGGCCCTCGGCGACCCTCGCCGAGCCGAAGACCGAGACCCCGTCGTCGATGTCGCGAAGGGCGTCGAAGCCACGCTCCACCTCGGCGCGGATCCGATCGAGCCGCAGCTCGTCCTGCTCCTCGACGTCAGAGGGCTGGCGGAGAAGCTCCTCGTCGCGTGCTGCGCCCCGGGGTGCGCTGTCGCGGAGCTCGTCGTCGCGGGTCAAGTGCCCCCGGCGGGATTCGAACCCGCGCCGCGCGGCTTAAAAGGCCGCCGCTCTAACCAACTGAGCTACAGGGGCGCGCGCCCATGGTAATCCGATCTAGGAAAGCTCGGGCAGGCCCTCGCCGGGGGTGGAGGCCTCGGCGTGGGTGCGTCGCGGGATGCGGCCGGCCCCGCGGGCGGCGTGGCCGGCCTCGACCGCGCCGCGCAGTGCCCTCGCCATCGCGATCGGGTCCGCGGCGCCGAAGATCGAGCTGGCCGCCATCACCGCGTCGCAGCCCAGCTCCATCGCCAGGGCGGCGTCGGAGGCGGTGCCGATGCCGGCATCGAGGACGACCGGCACCTCGGCCCGCTCCGTGACGATCGCGATGTTGTAGGGGTTGCGGATGCCGGCGCCGGAGCCGATCGGCGAGCCGAGTGGCATCACCGCCGCGCAGCCGGCCTGCTCGAGGCGGCGGGCGAGGATCGGGTCGTCGTTGGTGTAGGGGAGGACGGTGAAGCCCTCGCCGACCAGCGTCTCGGCGGCCTCGAGCAGCTCGACCGCATCGGGGTAGAGGGTGCGGTCGTCGCCGATCACCTCGAGCTTGATCCACTCGGTTCCGAACGCCTCGCGGGCGAGGCGGGCGGTGCGGACCGCGTCGCGCGCGGTGAAGCAGCCGGCCGTGTTGGGCAGGGCGAAGAGGCCGAGCCGGTCGAGCACATCGAGCACCGAGCCCTTCGCCGCCGGGTCGATGCGACGCAGGGCGACGGTGACGATCTCGGCGCCGGAGGCGGCCAGCGCCTCCTCCATCTGCTCCAGCGAGCGGAAGCCGCCGGTGCCGGCGATCAGCCGCGAGGTCCACTGGCGCCCGCCCAATTCCCAGGTCTCGGCGCCGCCCTGGATCGCGGCGAGCACCTCGACGCTGTGGCCCTCGGCAAGTGGCGTCGAGTCCCACTCGGCGCCCGGCACCACCTCGCCGTCGAGGGCGACGGCGACCCCCCTCCCATCGCGGTCGGCGCCGCTCTCGCGCACCGCGTCGGCCAGCGTCGCTCCAGCCTGCAGCTCGCGCGGCTCGCCGTTCAAGTGGATCCTCATCGCACAGCCTCGGTGGTGCGTTCGCGCTTTCGATCGCCATGCGGATGGACCTGCGAACGCGCCGGGGCCGCGGCGACGACCGGGCCGCTCGGGGCGCCCCCTTCGAGAATGTCGGCGACCGCGTCGGCGGTCAGCGGCGCGAGCAGGATGCCGTTGCGGTAGTGGCCAGTGGCCCAGAGCACCCCATCGACGCCGCTCGCTCCGATCAGCGGCAGGTTGTCCGGCGTCCCCGGCCGCAGCCCGGCAGCCGTCTCGACCAGCTCCATCTCAGCGACGTCGGGCAGCAGGCGGTAGGCCTCGCGCAGCAGCTCGTGGACGCCGCCCGCGGTGACCGCCGTGTCGAAGCCCTGCTCCTCGACCGTGGCGCCGGCGATCAGACGGCCGTCCGGTCGCGGCACCAGATAGACGCGCTCGGAGGCGACGATCCGGCTGCACGGCGTGCCTCCATGGCGGGCGCGCAGCTCGAGGATCTGGCCCTTGACCGGGCGCACCGGCGGCCGGGCGGCCTCGGGCAGCCACTCGGCCTGCCCCGACCAGGCGCCGGCGGCGAGGACGACGGCCGCGGCGCGCAGCTCCTCGCCGCCGTCGGTGCGCACCCCGGCGATCCGCTCGCCGTCGAGCAGCGCCGCCTCCACCCCGGTCTCCATCCGCACCTCGACCCCCTCGGCCTCGAGCCCCGCGAGCAGACCCGCGAGCAGCGCCCGCGGGTCGACCGAGGCCTCGCCGGGGGCGTGGACGCCGCCGTTGAACGAAGGCGTCAGGCCTGGCTCCAACTCGCGGCAGCGGCGCGGCGGCAGCCACTCGGCGCCGAGGCCGAGCGAGCGCTGCAGCTCGTGCACCCGCCGCAGCTCGGTCGCCTCGTCGCGGTCGAGCGCGACATGCAGGGCGCCGTGGCGCAGATGGCCGGTGGAGATTCCGCTCGCCTCCTCCAGCTCGGCGACGAAACCCGGGAAGAGCTCGGCCGCCGCCAGGGTCATCTCCAGCAGCTCCGGCTCGCCGAAGGCCAGCTCGCCGACCGGGGCCAGCATCCCGGCCGCGACCCGCGTCGCCCCTGCCGGCGGGCGCGAGCGCTCCACCACCACAACCCTGGCGCCCCGCCGCGCGGCGCGCCAAGCGCAGGAGAGGCCGATGACACCCCCTCCGACGATTACCGCGTCGTAACTCTGCTCAGATCGGCTCTTGTTCAAACTTGCCTCCGCCGGCATTACCCGGATCAGGTCCAGACGGTCGGCGGCCTCGATGCCGCCCTCTCAGCCTCGGCGTCCCGAAAGGGACTCCATGGGCTCCCGTTGCGTTACCGATGCTACCCCTCCGCCAACCCCTTCAAGCCATGAGTCCATTCGGATGGACTCCTAGAATCGAGCGATGAGCTTGGCGATGCCCGAGGCCCGTGGCCCGCTGCGGCGCGAGCGACTGCGCACCGCGCGCCTCTACTTCATCTGTGAGGCGCTGCCTCACGGCGAAGAACCGGAAGGGCTGCTCCTCGCCGCCCTGAACGGCGGCGTCGACATCGTGCAGCTGCGTGAGAAGGAGCGGGGACGGAACGAGGTCGAGCGCTCGGCGCAGACCTTCCGCCGCCTCTGCGACACCTACAGCGCCCTCTTCATCGTCAACGACGATCCCCAGCTGGCCCGGTCCTGCGACGCCGACGGGGTGCATCTGGGGCAGGACGACATGCCGGTGGAGGAAGCCAGGGAGATCCTCGGGCCGGAGATGATCATTGGCCTCTCAACGCACTCGGAGGAGCAACTTGCCGCTACTGGGGACGTGCCTGGTCAAGCAGATCAAGGACGCAGGGAGCGTGGCGTGCTCCGCACGCGAGCGACTGAGGACGCAGATATGCGCCGGCCAGGCGCGTCATCCAGCGTGGACTACGTCAGCGTCGGGCCTGTCTGGGAGACGCCGACCAAAGAGGGGCGGCCCGGTGTCGGCCTCGGCCTGGTCGAGCACGCCGCGAGCAACGCCCCCCACCCCTTCTTCGCAATCGGCGGCATCGACATCGCCAACGCGGGGGATGTCGTCGCGGCCGGGGCACGGCGGCTCGGCGTCGTGCGGGCGATCCGCGACGCCGCCGATCCCGCCGCGGCGGCAGCAGCCCTGCGGAAGGCACTCGCCGCGGTCCGAGAGGCTGGGCCGGGTGGCTGAGCACCCCCGCAAGCGCAAGCAGCGGGGTGGCGGCGCCACCCCGCGCGAGCGGATGGAGCGCGGCTACGCCCGCGCCGAGCAGCGCAACGAAGAGGCCCGCGAGAGCCTGAAGCCGCTGGCCGAGGGGGAGCGGCCGCTGGTGGTGACGATCGGCGCCGTGCTCGCCGCGCTGATCGCCGTCTCGATCCTCGCCGGCTACCTGGCCGGGGTCGAGGTCGAAGGCGACAAACCGCGCCTGGCGCAGGTGCTGGCACCCGCCCTGCTGATGGGGATCATGGCCTGGGGCATGTGGCGCGCCCGCTACTGGGCCGTGCTCGGCTTCCAGCTGCTGCTCGCCTTCCTCATCTTCAGCGCCGTCTTCGGCCTCGCCGTGCAGGCTGCGAGCGTCGCCCAGTTCGCGGTGACCCTGGGGCTGCTCGCCGTCGCCGGCGGCCTCTTCTACTTCATGGTCAAGGCGATGGCACGGATTCAGATGCCAACTCGACGCACCGACTAGCGACATCGCGCCTGCCACCCCCGGACGCGAAGCGGAGGAGGTGGCAGTTTGATTTCTATAGGCTCAGGCACGTGGCGGATTCGTTCGATGTGATCGTCATTGGCGGGGGCCCCGGTGGCTACGTCGCCGCGATCCGCGCGGCCCAGCTGGGCAAGAAGACCGCCGTGGTCGAGCGGGACAAGCCGGGCGGCCGCTGCCTCAACTACGCCTGCATCCCGGCCAAGACCGTCCTCCACACGGCGGAGCTCTACGACCACGCCCGCAACAGCGCCGAGCTTGGGCTCGTGGTCAAGGATGCCTCGATCGACTGGGGTGCCCTGGGCAAGCGTCGCGCCGCCGTCTCGGAGTCGCTCTCGAGCGGCGTGAAGATGCTCTGGGACAAGAACAAGGTGACTCTGATCGAGGGCGACGGCTCGCTGACCGCCGAGGGCAACGTCGCGGTGGGCGACGACGTCCACGAGGCCGGCGCCGTGGTGCTCGCCACCGGCTCGGTGGCGACGCCGATCCCCGGGGTCGAGTTCGGCGACCGGGTCGTCGACACCTGGGGCGCCTGGTCGTTGCCGGAGCAGCCACAGAAGATCGCCGTGGTCGGCGCCGGCGCCTCCGGCTGCGAGATCGCCTCCGCATACGGGCGCTTCGGCACCGAGGTGCTGCTGATCGAGATGCTCGACCAGATCCTCCCCGCCGAGGACAAGGACATGGTGCGGGTCGTCGAGCGCGCCTTCAAGAAGCAGAACATCGCGATCTCCACCGGCACCCCGGTCGAGAACGTCGAGGCTGGCGGCAAGTCGGTCAAGCTGACCTACGGCGATACGTCGACCGAGGTCGACTACCTCTGCGTCGCCGGTGGTCGCGGCGCCGATGTCGAGGGACTCGGGCTGGAGGCGGCGGGGGTCGAGCTGGAGGAGAACGGCAAGGTCAAGGTCGACGAGTTCTGCCGCACCTCCAACACCAAGGTCTACGCGATCGGCGACCTCGTAAACGCAAAGGCGCTCGCCCACAAGGCATCCGAGGAGGGCGTCGTCGCGGTCGAGCACGCCGCCGGAGAGCCCACCCACCCGGTCGACCAGAATCTCGTCGCCGGCGCCACCTTCTGCCACCCGCAGGTCGCCAGCGTCGGCCTCACCGAGGCCGCCGCCAAGAAGGCCGGACACGACGTCAAGGTCGGCAAGCAGAAGCTGGGCGGGGTTGGCGGGGCCACCGTGTATGAGGACAAAGACGGCCTGGTCAAGCTGGTCGTCGACTCCGAGTACGGGGAGATCCTCGGCGCCCACATCGTCGGCAACCGGGCCTGCGACATGATCGCCGAGCTGGTCGCGACGATGGCGCTGGAGGGCGGCTACCAGGAGCTGGCGCGGATCGTCCACCCCCACCCGACGATCTCCGAGGCGATCCTCGACGCCGCCCGTGCGGTGGACAATTGGGCGATTCACGCCTAGAAGAGGCGGCAGCGGACGCGGGAGCGAGGACGCGAGGCTTCCGGCTGTGATGAGCGCGTCCTCGCGGGAGCAGAGCAGCCGCCGCTGTGTGTTCTACTTCGATCTCGGCTCCCCCTACGCGTACCTAACCGCCGAGCGGATCAGCGGTCTGTTCACCGACGCCGAGCTGGAGCAACCGGAGTGGCAGCCGATCCTGCTCGGCGGTTTGTTCAAGCATTTCGGCCGCGAATCGTGGGCGAACGGGCAGGGACGCGAGGAGGGGATCGCCGAGATCGAGCGGCGCGCCGCCGACTACGGCCTGCCGGCGCTGGCCTGGCCGCAGCCCTGGCCGGGCAACACTCTGTTCGCGATGCGCGCCGCGACCTTCGCCAAGCAGACCGGCCGCACCGTCTCCTTTGCCCTCGCCGCCTTCCGCCAGGCCTTTGCCGCCGGACGCGACCTCAGCCAGCCCGACCACGTGCTGATCGCCGGCGCCGCCTGCGAGCTGCACCCGAAGGCGCTGCTGAAAGCGGCGACCACGGAGGGCGTCAAGGGGGCCCTGCGCGAGGCGACCGACCGCGCCGCCGAGCTGGGCGTAATCGGCGTTCCGGCGCTGGTCGTCGACGATGAGGTGTTCTGGGGAGACGACCGGCTCGAAGAGGCGGTCGTCGCGGCGAGCTAAGGTCAGGGCGTGGCCGACCTACCCGACGCCAGCACCTGTTACGAGCTGCTTGCGCGAATGGTCCTGATCCGGCGCTTCGAGGAGGAGGCCGGGCGCCAGTACCAGCGGGCAAAAGCGGGCGGCTTCCTCCACCTCGGGATCGGCGAGGAGGCGACGATCGTCGGCACCACCTCGGTGATGCGCGACGAGGACTACCTGATCGGCACCTACCGCACCCACGGCCATGCGATCGCCCGCGGCACCGCCCCCAAGCGCGTGATGGCGGAGCTGTTCGGCCGGGTCGACGGGACCAGCGGCGGGCGCGGCGGCTCGATGCATATCTTCGACCGCGAGAACCGCTTCATGGGGGGCTACGGGATCGTCGGCGGCAACCTGCCGATAGCGGCCGGCCTCGCCCTCTCCGCCCAGTACAAGGGCGAGGACGCGGTCACCGTCTGCATGTTCGGCGACGGCGCCTCCAACACCGGCAACTTCGGCGAGACGATGAACCTGGCGGCGCTCTGGCAGCTGCCGGTCTTCTTCCTGGTCGAGAACAACCTCTACGGGATGGGCACCTCGGTCGAGCGCCACTCGGCCCAGACCGACCTCTCCAAGAAGGCGGAGGGCTACGGCATTCCCGGCGAGCGGATCGACGGGATGGACGTGATCGCGGTGCGCGAGGGCGTCGCCGAGGGCATCCGCCAGGCTCGCGAGGAGCGCCGGCCGACCATCCTCGAGGCCTTCACCTACCGCTACCGCGGCCACTCCGCCGCCGACCCAGAGGTCTACCGCGACCCCGCGGAGGTCGAGGAGTGGCGCCGGAAAGACCCGATCGAGGCCTTCGCGCGGCGCTGCGTGGAGGCCGGCGTGCTGGGCGAGCGCGAGGTGCAGGAGGTTCGCGACAAGGCCGAGCAACAGGTGACGGAGGCGGTCGAGTTCGCCGACAGCTCCCCCGAGCCGGCGCTCGACAGCCTCTACGAAAACCTCTACGTGGTCGACGCCGAGGCCGGCTGGTACGCGGTCGACGAGCGCAGCCCCGAGCCGCACCGGGGCGAGCGCGAGGACCGGATGCCCGACGCGGCCCGCGAACTGGCCGAAGCCGGCGCCGCTTACGCGGGGCAGCCGGACGGGCCCCGACCCAACCCGGCCGAGCACGGCGACGCCCACGAGGGCGTCGAGCCGGAGGCGGCCGAGGCGGTTGAGGAGCAGGGAGTCGCCGAGGAGATCGAAGACCGATGACGACCCTGCGGATGCGGGAGGCGCTGCGCGACGCGATGGCGGAGGAGATGCGGCGCGACGAGGCGGTTTTCGTGATGGGCGAGGACGTCGGCGTCTTCCAGGGGGCCTTCAAGGTGACCGAAGGGCTGCTGGAGGAGTTCGGCGAGCGGCGGGTTCGCGACACGCCGATCTCCGAGAATACGATCGTCGGCACCGGGGTCGGCGCGGCGATGGGCGGCCTGCGGCCGGTGGTCGAGCTGATGACCGTCAACTTCTCGCTGCTGGCCCTGGACCAGATCGTCAACCACGCGGCGGCGATTCCCTACATGTTCAACGGCCGGGCGCGGGTGCCGATGGTGATCCGCATGCCCGGCGGCGGCGGGCACCAGCTCGGCCCGACCCACTCGCACAGCTTCGAGGCGCTCTTCCTCCAGGTCCCCGGCCTGCTCGTCGCCTGCCCCTCGACCCCGGCCGACGGCAAGGCGCTGCTGAAGGCGGCGATCCGCGACGACAACCCGGTGATCTTCATCGAGCACGAGAGCCTCTACGGCAGCCGCGGCGAGGTCGCCGACGACGGCGACGAGGTCCTTCGCTTCGGCGAGGCGGCGGTGCGGCGCGAGGGAGGCGATGTGACGATCGTCGGCGTCCTCAAGATGGCGCACGTGGCCGAGGAGGCGGCGCGGGTGCTCTCGCACGAGCACGGGGCCGAGGCCGAGGTGATCGACCCGCGCACCCTGCGCCCGCTCGACCTCGACACGATCCTCGCCTCGGTGCGCAAGACGAACCGGGCGGTGATCGTCGAGGAGGGCTGGCCGCACGGCGGCGTCGGCGCCAACCTGGCGACGCTGATCACCGAGCAGGCCTTCGACCACCTCGACGCGCCGGTGCAGCGGGTGACCGGCGCCGACGTCCACATGCCGTACTCGAAACGGCTCGAGCAGGCGGCGATGCCGCACGAGGAGCACGTCGTGCAGGCGGCCCTGGCGGCGTTGGAGGGATCACTGTGACTCCTTGGCTGGGGGATGCGGGGGCTGACCAGTGGCCGATGTAGTGATGCCGAGGCTGTCTGACTCGATGGAGGAGGGGACGATCCTTCAGTGGCTGAAAAAGGTCGGGGACGAGGTGGCGGTCGGGGACGAGGTGGTCGAAATCGAGACTGACAAGGCGAACATGGCTTACGAAAGCGACGTCGCCGGCACCCTGTCCGAGATCCTGGTCGAAGAGGGCGAGACCGTCCCAATCGGGACGCCTATCGCTCGCGTCGGCGATTCGGCAGAGGGTTCGGAGCCCTCAGCCGCGGGTCCTGTCGGCGCAGGGGACCCACCACCCCCTGCGGTAGCTAAAGCTTCCTCGGGGGCGGTCCCCCCTGCGCCGCCACCCGCGGGTGAGGAGTCTGAACCCTCCCAAGCCCAAGTCACTGAGGCCGCCGCCCCGGCCGAGTCATCACAAGCTGGCGACGGGCATCGGCCGAAAGCTTCTCCGCTTGCTAAGCGCCTTGCGAAAGAGAAAGGCCTCGATCTAGGCCAGCTCCAGGGCTCCGGCCCGGGAGGCCGGATCGTCAAGGCCGATGTTGAGAAGGCTTCTTCCGCGGGTGACGCGGTGGCGGGGGTCCCCCATAGCGGAGGACGCCGCGAAGCGGCGTCCGAGCACATGGGGGAGGCCGCCGCGGCAGGACCCGCGGCCGAGGGCACCGGTCCCGAAACGGCGAAGGGACGGGTCGCCTTCGAAGATCTGACTAAGACGCAGCAGGTGATCGCCCGGCGGATGGCTGAGTCGAAGGCCACCGCGCCGCATTTCTATCTGCGCGCTTCGGTGGATATGGGCCAGGCGGTCGAGGGACGACGGAAACTCAAGGCCCTGGCCGGCGAGGGGTCGGTGGTTCCCTCCTTCAACGACATGGTGGTCAAGGCCTGTGCGCTGGCGTTGCGCGAGCATCCGCGGGCCAACGGGGCCTATCGGGATGGGCGCTTCGAGCTGTACTCGCGGGTGAATGTCGGCATCGCGGTGGCGGCGAAGGATGCACTGGTCGTCCCCACTGTCTTCGACGCCGACCGCAAGGGGTTGCGGCAGATCGCCTCCGAGTCGCGGGCGCTGGCTCAGCGCGTCCGCGACGGGCAGATCACCCCGCCGGAGCTCTCCGGCGCCACCTTCACCGTCTCCAACCTGGGGATGTATGGGATCGACGGCTTCTCCGCGGTGATCAATCCGCCGCAGGCGGCGATCCTCGCGGTCGGCGCGATCGAGGAGCGCCCGGTCGTCCGCGACGGCGAGATCTCGACCGCCCACCTGATGCAGGTCGACCTCGCCTGCGACCACCGCATCCTCTACGGCGCCCCAGCCGCCGAGTTCCTCGCCCGCATCCGGGCGCTACTCGAAGAGCCCCTGTCCCTAGCTTTGTAACCAGGCCGAAGGAAGGATTTGGGGTCTATGGACCCCCAAAAGCTGCCATGAACCGGGGGCGGGTACCTACCTCGGCGACTCAGCAGGTCTTGCGGGCGCCGGTGACCGCGTTCCACGCCCGACCGAGCGAGAAGTCGGCCGCCACGCGGAAGACCCCGGGGCGGCTCGCCCGAGCCAGGGTCCAGTCCCCGTGGCGCACAAGGCAACCGCTGCCACGGGCGATCGACCAGTAGGGGGTGAAGGCGAACCGGACCAGGAACTCGCCGGGGCGGGTCACGTCGAGGGCGAAGCCACTGTGGCCGAGCCAGCGGACCTGCGCCGTGCCGGCGTCGAGGGGCTGCACCAGTGGCGCCGGGTCCCTCACTTCGTAGACACGCCAATGCGCGTCGCTCCAGCGCGGCTGCAGGTAGGGCGGCTCGCCCAGGATCAGGCGCCGCTCGCCAACCGAGGAGTAGTCGAGGGGCGCGTCGGGCAACGCCACGTAGCGGATCGCGTTGTCGTGCAGCCAGGCACGGTAGGCGCCGTCGGTGAGCGGCGCATCGTCGCCGTAGAAGACGTTGTCGCGGGTCGTGTCGAGCTGGCGCAGCCAGCCCCGCGCCAGTTCGAACCCAGGCGCCAGGTAGGCCGACTCCCAGTGGTTGGCGGTCGGGGGCACCTCAATCCGCGCAGCGCGGCCGTCGTGGTCGCGCAGCCACGAAGCCAGCGGCGTGAAGTAGACCGAGGCGGTGGACGGGTCGCCGACGCTGCGGGCGATCTGGCTGACGCTCGCGGTCACCTGCCAGTAGAGACCGCCGACCAGCGCCAGGGAGAGCAGCAGGGTCGAGGCTCGCGAGAGGCGGGGACGGTGGGCAAGCATGGCGGCGGCCAGGATCGGGCCGCCGAAGAGCGCGCCGAGGCGGACGGCGTTGCCACCGATCGGGTTCGGCGCAAGCCAGAGCACGGTCGCCGCCAGCAGGTAGGCAACCAGCACCCGCCGCAGTTGCCGCTCCTCCGTCGCGAGGCCACGGGTGACGAGCAGCGCCCCACCGCACCAGAGCGGGATCGCCAGGTAGGAGGAGAAGGCGAAGGGGAACTGGCCCGCTTCGGGGAAGGCGAGGTTGGGGACGAGGACGAGGCCGAGCGCCAGGCAGGCGACCCAAATCGCAGCCAGGTTGGTGCGGCGATCCCGCGGCAGGGTGCCGGCCAGCAGCACGCCCGCGAGGAACGCCGCCGCGACCGGGCTCGACAGCGCGCAGGCGGCCCCCGCGGCGAGTGCCGGCGCCGGCCACCGCAGCTGCAGGCAGCGCAGGGCGGCGAGGCCGAAGGCGACGCCGAGGGCGAAGGTGAGCTGACCGTCGGCGAGCAACGTGACGACGCCGGCCGCGAACCAGAGCGTCGCCCAGCGGGCCGCCTCGCCCCAGCGGTCGCGCACCAGGCGGTCGAAGAAGTAGGAGGAGGCGACGACGGCGAGGGTCCCGACGAGGCGAGGGCCGAGCAGCGAGGCCAGCGGCGGGAAGAGGACGCTGTAGGTGAGGGTGTAGTGGCCGCCGTACCAGCTGCCGTTCCAGATCGCCAAGCCGCCGCGCTGGAACAGCTCGGTGCGGAAGACCTGGGCGGCGAGGTCGCCGACGGGAGGGCTCCAGGCCAACATGACGGCGGCCATCGCGGCGCTGAGCGCCACGGCCGGAAGCCAGTCGGGTCGGAGGGTCCTGGACCAGGCCATGGGGAGCAGCGCCAAGGATAGACGGGCGCCGTGCAACGATTTCAAGGGTGAGCGCGAAAGTCCTGGTGGTGAGGTGCGGGCTCGTCCCCTATGAGGAGGCGCGCGTCGCCCAGCGCTGGCTGGCAGAGGCGCGGCAGGAGGGCGAGGTCGCGGACGTGCTGCTGCTGCTCGAGCACCCGCCCGTCTACACCCGCGGCCGTCGCTCCACCGAGGAGGAGCTGCCGATGCGGCCCGAGTGGTACGAAATGCAGGGGATCGAGGTCCACGAGACCGACCGGGGCGGGCGGGTCACCTACCACGGGCCGGGGCAGCTGGTCGCCTACCCGATCGTCTCGCTGAAGCCCTACGGCGACGACGTCCACGAGTACGTGCGGCGGCTGGAGCGGGTGGCGATCGAGGCGCTGGCGGAGCACGGCGTAGCGGCGGGGACGATCGAGGGACTTACCGGCGTCTGGACCGAGGGCGAGCGGCCCGGCCCGGAGGCCGGTGCTGACGCGGCACGCAAGATCGGCTCGATCGGCGTCCACGTCAGCCGCGGCGTCACCACGCACGGGCTGGCGGTCAACGTCAACAACGACCTGCAGCCGTTCGAGTGGGTCGTCCCCTGCGGGATCGACAACTGTCGCGTCACCTCGCTCGGCCGCGAGCTTGGCGCCGAGCAGGACCTCGCCGCCTTCGCCGACACCGTGGCGACCCGCTTCGGCAAGATCTTCGAGCGCGAGCCGGTGGCGACCGAGCCGGCCGTCCTGGGACTCGACAGCGCTAGGCTCGGCGTCGCATGAGCGACCCAGCCGAGACGGCCCCCAGGGCGCCCGCCGCGACCGCGGACAAAGCGGCGGCGGAGCGCGACCACGTCACCCGCTCCCGCGCCAAGCCGGGCGGGACCGCGGCGGACGGCGACGGCGCCGTCCCCTTCCGCCGTGCCCGCAAGCCACCATGGCTGAAGGTGCCGGCACCGGGCGGCCCGACCTACCGGCGGCTGAAGTCGATGATCGGCGGCGACAACCTGCATACCGTCTGCGAGGAGGCCAATTGCCCCAACGTCGGTGAGTGCTGGGAGCGTGGCACGGCGACCTTCATGATCCTCGGCGACGTTTGCACCCGCCGCTGCGGCTTCTGCAACGTGAAGACGGGCGTGCCGAGCTGGAACGACCCGCTGGAGCCGCTGCGGGTCGCCAACCAGGTGAAGAGGATGGGGCTGCGCCACGCGGTCGTCACCTCGGTCGACCGCGACGACCTGCCCGACTACGGGGCGAGCGCCTTCGTCGGCGTGATCCGCTCGATCCGCATGCAGGCCCCCGGCTGCAAGGTCGAGGTCCTCACCCCCGACTTCCGCGGCCAGGAGATGCCGCTGGCGAAGGTGATCCACGAGCGGCCCGACGTCTTCAACCACAACGTCGAGACGGTGCCGCGGCTCTATCCCAAGGCGCGGCGCGGCTCCAAGTTCCTGCGCTCGGCGCGGGTGCTGCGGATGGCGAAGGAGATGGGCGGCGCCGGCGTCGTCACCAAGTCGGGGCTGATGGTCGGGCTCGGCGAGTCCTTCGAGGAGATGGTCGAGACTTTCGGCATCCTGCGCGAGCACCGGGTCCAGGTGCTGACCGTCGGCCAGTACCTGCGCCCGACCGAGAACCACCTGCCGGTGGAGCGCTACTGGCACCCGGACGAGTTCGAGGCGCTGGAGCGCGAGGCCTACGCGATGGGCTTCGAGTCGGTTGCCGCCGGGCCGCTGGTCCGCTCCAGCTACCACGCCGACCAGCACCTGCCGCAATCCGTCGCGGCAGCGGGCTGATCGTCGCCGCTGTCCGCAGGCGCTACCCGACCACGGGGTCGCCGGCCGCCGGCGCGCCGCGCTGCCGGCGACCCAGCGCGAGCCGTGCGTTGACCGCGATCGCCCGGGGCAGCGCCGATGCGAACATCCGCCCGGGGCCAATACGCCGCGTCCCGAATTCGTCGAACGTAGTCGCGACCTTGGGATCGTTCGCGGCAGCGGCGAACAGCAACCGTTCGCCGCGGTTGAAGCGACGCCCGGTGGCATAGTCGTGGATCTGGAACGCGTGTCCCCGCAGCCGGCGCGCGTGCCGCCGACGGTAGCGGGCAAGGCCGCGCTCGAGCGACTCCTCGCCCCGCAGCGCCGGGGCGACGCTGTCGGCCAGCCATTCGCCCGACTGGAGCGCCCACCCACACCCGACGCCAAACAGCGGATCGATCGCCAGGGCGGCGTCGCCGACGAGCGCCAGGCCGGGCGCGACCGGGCCGCGCACCCGGTTTGGCATCTCGAGCTTGCCCTGCACGGGCCCGACCCGGCGGGCAGCGCGGATCGGTGGCGCGTCGGGGAGGTCGGCCAGGAAGGAGACGAGCGCCGCCTCGGGGTCGCGCTTGAACTCGGGCAGCCGGTCCTTGGTCGGCATCGCGGCGTAGAAGACGAGGTCGCTGTCGGTCGGGAACGCCGCGGCCCAGTGCGGGTCCATCATCCAGATCGAGCTGTCGGGAGCGCCCGGCGGCGGCGCTCCCTCGAAGTAGGCGCCGTAGGCGAAGCGCCCATGCGGCAACGTCTTGCCGGTGAGGCCGGCCAGCTCGGCCATCCGCGAGTCGCGACCGTCGGCACCGACGACGAGCCGCGCGCCCAGCACCGTCTCTTCTCCGTCGCGATCCCTGACCACGACGCCACGGGCGGCGTCGCCATCCCGCTCGAGCCGCTCCGCCGCGCGACCGAGCAGCAGCTCGACGCCTGGCGTCGCCGCGGCCGCCTCTCGCACGAGCGGGTCGAGCACCTCGCGGCGCAGGTTGACCGCGTAGCCGGCCCGGTCGGGGGGCGGGTCGATCCATCCCCAGCGCGTCCAGGCGCGGGCCCGCGAGCGCACGCCCCCCGCGGCCATGATCTCGTCGAGCAGGCCGAGGCGCTCGAGGGCGGGGACCGCCGAGGCCTGGATGAAGTGCGAGCAGACTCGCTTGAAGGCCTGCGGGTCCGGCTGCTTCTCGACCAGCGCCACGCGCGCCCCGGCCCGCGCCAGCAGCATCGCCGTCGCGCAGCCGCCGAGGCTGGCGCCGACGATCACCGCGTCGTAGTCGGCCGAGTCCGTGATGATGTCGTGTCCGTGCTCCGTGTCTTTCATATCGGGCTCCCGCGTCATGGCCAGCGACCGGTGTTTGCGACTGACAATGCGTCCCGTACTATACGTAACGAATCATGAAAAGCAAGGCCATCCGCCTCACGTCCACCTCCTACGCCCTGCTCGCCCTGCTCGACCAGCTTGGCGAGGCCACGTCGTACGACATCAAGCAGGCGCTGGAGAAGTCGATCCAGAACTTCTGGCCTGTTCCCCACACGACCGCCTATGAGGAGCCGGCGCGCCTCGCCGCGGGGGGCTATCTGTCGGCGCGACAGGAGCCTGGCGGGCGGCGCCGCAAGCTCTACGCGCTCACAGCCGAGGGGCGGGCGGCGCTGCGCAGCTGGGCGGACGAGCCGACCGCCGCGCCGCCGCAGCTGCGCGACGAGACGATGCTGAAGGTCTTCGCCGGCGCCGATCCGCAGCCCCTGGGAGAGGCGCGCATAGAGTGGCATCGGACGAAGCTGGCGGAGCTGCAGGGATATCTGGACGAGGTGCGCGAGGCGGAAGGCTGGGAAGGATCCGAGCGGGCGCTGATCGCCGGCGTGGCCTACCACCAGAAGATGCTCGAGCTGCTCGATGCCCTTGGGGGGACGGGACAGGCGGAGGCCGCGGCGGCGAAATCAGTGGAGCCAGCCGGGCTCGAACCGGCGACCTCCGCCTTGCAAAGGCGGCGCTCTTCCAGCTGAGCTATGGCCCCTCGCCTGAAGTGTAGGACGAGCCGGCGGGCACGGGGCAGGAGGGATCAGTCGTCGAAGTCGAAGTCCTTGGGAGGCTTCTGCTCGAACCAGAGCTGGTCATCCTCAGGAGCCTCCTCGAGGAAGTCGGGAGTCTCCTCGAGCACGTCCTCCTCGTGCTCGGCAGGCGACTGCTCCTCTGCCTCCGGCTCATCCTCGAACTCGACCTCCTTCTCGTCCGCGACCTCGCCCGGCGCCTCCAGCGCCTGGTCGAGCTCGTCGGAGAGCCGCTTCTCGTCGAAGAAGTCGTCGGGCTCCTTCTCGTCCTCGGAGTCGCCGTCGTCGAGACCGGAGAGGGGATCGACGGGCGCCAGCCGCGGCTCATCCATCTCCTCTTCGACCAGCTCCTCCTCGGAAGGCGCCTCGGCCTGCGAGGAGGCAAGCTCCTCCTCGATGTCGAACATCTCGGTCGGCTGCTCGGCGATCGCCTCCCGCTCCTCGGTGGTGGGGCCGGTCGGCGGCTCGGGCTCAGGCGTTTGCGCCGGCTCGGAGGGCAACTCGGGGACGGCCTCGTGTTCCATCGCCGGCGACTCCTCCTCGGCCGGCTCCTCGGGCTCGGCGGCGCTCTCGTCCGGCTCGGCTTGAGGCGCCTCCTGCAGGTCGGCGATCTCAGCGCGGGGCGCGGGGCGCGGGGACGCTTCCTCGGCCTCGGGCGCGGCCGCCTCCACGCTCGCCTCAGGCTCCGGTGGCAGCGCCAGATCCGGCTGCGACATGAACGCCGTCGGGGCCTCGGCAAGCGGATCGTGCACCGATCCCTCCTCGCCCGGGCGCTCCGCGGCGCCGAAGGCCTCGTCCTCGAGCTGCTGCAGCTCGGACTCGCCGGCGCCGTGCTGGCGCTTCAGCTCCAGGTGCTCTTTGATCGCGTCGTCGAGAATGCCCATGCTGATCCCTGGGGAACCTAAAGACTATGCGGTTATCCTTGCGCTTGCGACGGCTCTGGGACGATCCTCCCAGCCACGCATACGGGGCTATAGCTCAGTTGGAAGAGCGCCTGGATCGCACCCAGGAGGTCGCCGGTTCGAGTCCGGCTAGCTCCATCGGCAGAAGCTCCTGCACGTCGGGGGCTTCGCTTTTTCAGAACCGCTCGAACCGCCCCTCAAAATGCGCTCCATTTCAGGCACGAGTGCCTGAAATCGGCCGGATGCGCAGGGATTAGCGGCGATTTCGGGTTATTCCGGCTTGCAATTGGACGACAGCGGAGCTACGGGCGCGTAAGCTTCAGCACATGAGCATCGAGCGCGAGTACGAGATCGTTCTGCAACCGGAGCCCGAAGGGGGCTTCAGCGTCCTCGTGCCCGAGTTGCCCAGTGTCGCTACCCAGGGCGAGACGATCGAGGAAGCTACGGAGATGGCCAAGGAGGCCATCGAGGCTTACCTCGAAGTGATGCACGAAGACGGCCTCCCGATCCCGACCGTCCACCGCAGCAGCGTCGCTGTCCACGCGGCGTGAGCACCAAGCTCCCGGCGCTCAGCGGCAAGCAAGTCATCGCTGCCCTCGAAAAGGAGGGCTGGTACGTCAAGCGCGTGCGCGGCAGCCATCACGTCCTTCGCCACCCGAGCATTCCCGATGCGCTCCCCGTGCCCGTCCATGGCAGTAGACCGCTCAAGCGAGGAACGCTCGCAAGCGTCCTGCGAACTGCTGGTCTCAGCAGAGACGAGTTCGCTCAGTTGCTTCGGTAGCAGCGTCGACTAAACAGACGCGGACGAGCCACACACCCCGGGATGTCTCGGCTAATTGGGAGACTGCGTTGATGGCAAATGGCGCGCCATATCAAGTCTTCGATCTCGGGAACTGCCAGCGGGGTGATACTTGGCGAGTCGAGCTAGATCGCGGCGCCAACGTATTCATGGTGGACTCATCCAGCTTCTCGGCCTTCAAGGCGGGCCGCGACTTCAGGCACTACGGCGGTGGTGGTCTAATTACTCGAAGCCCGCATGATTTCGTCGTTCCTCGGACAGGCCACTGGCACATCGTTGCCCATACCTGGGGATTGAGGAACAGCGCCCGTATCTCGGTGAGTCAGCTCCAGCAGCTTCGACCAATGGCACCAGCACAACCCCATCAGGTTGACCTCGCCTCCATCGCGACCAACGCCGCGATGTACGGTGGCGCCGAGGAGGGACCACCCGTGGCCCCCGCGCAGAAGGAGTACGACGTCTTCGTCTGTCATGCCAGCGAGGACAAGGACAGTGTCGTGCGACCCCTGGCCGAGGGCCTGCGGCACGAAGGACTTACCGTTTGGTACGACGAGTTCGAGCTGCGGATCGGTGCGAGTCTGCGCCGCAGCATTGATGCGGGTCTTGCGAACAGCCGCTTCGGCGCAGTCGTGCTCTCGGAGTCGTTCTTTGAGAAGGGCTGGTCCAACTACGAGCTGGATGGGCTGGTGACGCGAGAGGTTGCGCAGAACGGGACCCAGATCATCTTGCCGATCTGGCACAAGGTCACCAAGGAGGAAGTAACTGCTTACAGCCCTTCTCTCGCCGACAAGCTCGCCCTGCGTACCGCGGACTCGACGGTCGCGGAGATCGCCGCAGAGATCGCTGGGGTCATAAAGGACAGAGTCGGGCTCTGACCGATCGCCACGCCGTTCTGGGCGGGAGCTCATTGAAACTGTCGATCAAGCAGGCCACCGTTGCTCGATACTCTCGTCGCCGGAGAAGACCTGGCGAAACTCGGCGTCCTCGATCGCCCGGCGAACGGCGCCGCGCAGAACATCTTGAAGCAAGGCGACTGCGGCGAAGGCACTCTGCTCATCGCTGCTCTGCGGTCCCTCCGGCTCGTCCTCGCCCGGAGTCTCCGCGCCGGCGCTCGGTCGCGTGAAGAGCTGGACGTGGGAGCCGTGGACCCAATCGGACCGACCGTCGTAGAGCTGGTCGGCGAGGTCTTCGGTGAGGCCGTCGGTGCCGAGGTCCGCCGCCAGGGCGGGAGCGCGCTTCTTGAACTGCTCGGTCAAGTCGCGCCGGCCGATCTTCAGCAGCGCCTCCAGGCCACCGACCAAGACCGGTACCAGCATGTCCGTCCAGCGGATACGGGGCGCGTAGGCCATCCTCCACATCGCCCGCCGAACACGGGGCGGCAGCTCGTCCCGGCACTCCCAATAGGCCGCCAACAGGGCAGCGAGCTCCCGGCCCTCGGCGGCGTCGAGCCACTCGCGGTCCCGGTGCAGCCGGTATATCGCCTTGTCCTCCCGGTAGGGCACGTAGACGACGCAGCGCTGACCGTCCTCGTAGTCCATCAGCCGCGCCGCGTACTCCGTTGAGTAGCCGTTGTCGCGAACAAGGCGGCTGAGAGTAAGGGCCTCGTTCAAGGTGCCGTCCGTGTCCCAGGCGAAGTGCCGCTGCTCCAGCTCGTCGAGCGAGACCTCCTTGACGAAGGAGTAGCGCTGGCCGAACTGGCGGACCGGCACGAAGTAGTGACCGCGCGGCGTGCAGGCATTCATCACCAGCTCGGCGGTGTCCTGGTCGAGCTCTTCGATGGTGATGCCGTTGCCGAGCTCGACCGCCTCGACGAACTCGCCGCGGTCATCGTCCAGCCCTGCGAAGCGCTCTTCACCGATCGGCGGGTGGGCGTAGATCTCCTCGATCGGGACGTCGACGGACGGGTCGTTGACGCAGACGATCAAGTCGCGCACCTTGACGATCGGCGCCTGTGTCGGCGGCCCGGCGCTGAACGGGGCATCGAACTCCGCGCTGAACTGATCCGCCACGGCAGGCATCTTGGCGCCCCGCAGCGGACAGAAGGGGGGCGAGCGGCCAGTCGAGCGGGTCCCAAACGTCGTTGCTCAGCCCGGTGCTGCCGTTGCCTCCTGCGGCTCGGCGTCAGGCTCGAGCTGTAGGACCAAAGCCCGCAAATCAAGATCGGAAGTCTCCCCCGCCAACAGACGGGTCTCCCACGCAATGAGTGACTCGTTGCCGGGCAGCTCCTCGACGGCGAATCCCGCGAATGTCTGTGCCTCGTCGATACGTCCGACATCCTGCATCTTCATAGCGGCCATAACCTGCACAGCAGCGTCCACGCTCGATGGCAACTCCAGATGTTGTGTTTCCGAGCGCTGCGCCCGTCGTTCGCTTGCCAGCGTGCGCCACTGCTCATCGGTCCATTCGGGCATCTCGTTCGAGAGAAGCCCAACTACAAACGACGGCATCTCAGGCTGGTGTAGTAGGTCTTCATACTTAGCCAAGAAATCGGTTGCGTCTGGCCGATGTTCATCCGGTGCGAGGATACGGTGCCAGAGGGCGTAGATCCCCACCATCATGTTCTTGGCAGATCCGTCAGCCGTCCCAGGGATCAACTCCTCAATTCGCTGCAACACAGCCTTCATGTCAGTCACGCCCTTGCTGTGCTCCGCCAGTGCCTCCATGAGATGTCCCACAAAGCCCGCGAAGTAGCGGTCGACTGACTTGTGATGGAAGGCGTCGGCGTTCCAAAGCCAGTACTGGGGCGCGAGCTGTACCTGAATCTGGCCCGGGAGACTGGCTCGCCAGTTGAAGTCGACATCGACCTCGACAGGTGCCCGGTCCACATAGCTCTTGACCACATGCCGGGCCAGACGGACGAGACCCTCCAAGGAGAACATGATGCCCAGGCCCGGCGGGGAAACCGTATCGGCCCGCTCACCTAGCACCCACGCCTCCGGCGGCAGGTCTTTTAGAACGTGCACATTTCGCGATCGAACATCGTAGGCGAGTTTCACGGCGCGCTCGAAATCTGCGCCACGGATCGGGCGCACTGCATCGGTGGCCTTGGTGCGGAAGTACTCGGGGGAGATGCTGCCCTTTACGAAGGCCACGAATCTGCTCTTAGCCCCGAGACGCTCCACCTCCATCACGGCCTGCCGCATTCGCGCGGCCACATCAGCCTCCACGCCCTCCAGCACCTGGTCAAACAATCGCCGCTTGCGGTCGTCCAGGCGGTCCCAGGTAGGAGCCGGGACATCGGTGCCCTCGGTGAGCGACTCAAGCGCTGCCACAAGGTCCACGTAGGCAACCGTCGGGTCCGTGACCGCTCGCTGCGTAGCGCGGACAATACGTCTGATCGCGCGCATGGCGGCCTCAAAATGATCGCGCCTCAAGGCCACCAACTGCGTCATAAATCGGCGGAGCTCATCGAGTTCGGCGTCTTGGACGTAGCGGGCAGGATCGAAGGTATGTCGAAACAGCTTGGACGCCGACGAACGGTTTGACTCATCGCGCGAGTTAGGGACCAGCCTCCGAACGAGGTCGTGGTCCCGGCTGAAAACGGCGTTCAGGCCGAAAGACAGCACATCAGCCAGCTGGTCGATCAGCTCAGTACCCCCCGTTGAGATGAGGATCGACGGCTCGCCGTTGAGATCCTCGGCCTCAAGGTGCTCGGTCACAGAAATGGTGACAGTCGATACCGGCTCAATCCCGGTAGAGGGGGCAAGCTCGCCGATTGGAAGCTCCACTACATCACCGCTTCGCAGAAAGGTGCGGTTGGTGTAGAGCACCTCCCGATGAACGGTAGAGCGCAGTGGCACGTCCTCTCGGAAGTACATCTTCGTCACAACCTGCAGCACACCAGATCAGCTCCCTTTGCCTTCAATGCGAGTCATCGCCTGTCGCTAGCTTAGATCGCCTGCTGTCGCCGCCCAGCCTTCTGGCGCGATCAGAGGGGCCGAACCTCGATCTGCCATCCACTTGATCGGCTGGGCTTCGGTTCTGCTCGGCGTCAAACCAAGAGATGCCCGATTCGCTCCGCGCCTCTTTGATGGCGCGTAGATCCCCGTCGGTCAGCCCCTCATCGTCATAGGGAGCGGCGTCCAACTTGGCCCCGATCGAGTCTTGAGCGCGAGGCGCTGACTCTTTGACCCTGCAGCGCTTGGCCTTCGATAGGTCGTAGCCCTGCTCTGCCTCCGAGGCAAGGGTCTCCGTCAACTCGGCCGTGATCTCCTTGCCAGCCTTCGTCCGGAGCCTGCGGCGCTGCTGATGCGCTTGTTTCCGTCTAGATCGAGACATCGGCTCACACTTTTCGGGACTTTGCGCTCACCGACCACCCTGGATCGCACCCAGGAGGGCGCCGGTTCGAGTCCGGCTAGCTCCCATCTCTATCGGGTTGTTTGCACATTGCTAGTGCTGCCGAGCCGCACTAGCAGTCCGCAATTCACCATAAACATGTGAGTATGTTGTGTGACGCTTGACAGCTGTATCAAATGCCGCATAGGGTCAGTCCGTACCGACTATCTGACCGCCCACCAATCCTGCTTTGTTCACAGCGCGTAAGGCAGCGGATCAAAGAGCGTGGAGGCCGTCATGCAGAACCCGAATATCGAGGAGCGTCCAGCGGCGAAAAGTGGCGGGAACCGGAATAAGAACGGGGAACCAGCCAGCACCAAGTACCTCGGCTGGCGGATTTTCTGCGGGGCGTTGGTCGTAGCACTCGGGTTGGCCGCGGTCGTCGTGTCACTCCATCTGGTGCTCGACAACTACGACGTCAAGGAGACCTCATCGACGACGGAGGCGACGGCGAAAGGGACGATCCCCACGGCGACGAGCGATACGGCATCGGTGAGTGCATCCTCGGCCGTAGCGGTACTCACTCCCGTGATGGCGGGCATAATCGGCCTGGCCGGTCTCTACTTTGGCATCTCTGCGACCGGCTCCGCGCGCGGCCGCCAGGCCGCCGCCGAAGAGACGGAAGCCGAGGGTAAAAAGAGGGCGAACTAGGTGGGTTCCTACTCGGCGAGTATGTCTGTAAACACCGTCTGAAGAGAGCGAAGATGGCTACCCCCGAGGCCGTGACCGAGGGAGACAAGCGGCGACGGCTCAAGGGGCAGTGCAGAAGACGTAGGCCCGCCGTGCCCGACCCCAGCAAGCACAGAGTCTGGCCGCTTCTGCCACCAAGAGAAACGCTCGATGCGCTTGAGTGGCCTCTCGAAAGATTCGCGCTTTGCGTGCTCTGGATTCTGCTTCTCTTCTGTCCGTTCTGGTGGTGGATCGACTGGCGCCAAGCGAGACGGCCGAACTCGCAGGAGGCGCGATGGGACGAGCGTCGTGCCAACTGGGTTCTCGGCTGGGTAGTCGTGCTCTTGGTCTTGTGGTTGGTCAACCCAGCTCCCACCACCTTGAAGGTGTTCTTTGCCGTCCTCGCAGGAGTGCGTCTGCTGGAGGTGTTTACGACCGGACTCGGCACGGCCCTTCGGGAGCAGCAGCAGGTGCGCGCCCGTAACTTGGTGACTATCGCCTTCTATTTCGTTCAGGTCACGCTCATCTTTGCGATCCTCTATCACTGCCTCGCTACGAGCGACTTCATTGACTCGAACCATTCAGCCGCTTCGCGAGTGGTCGATTACCTATACATCAGCTGGTCCAACATCACTTCGCTTGGCAACAGCATCTACGTCCCAGAAGGTGACACGGCGCGCTTCCTCGAAGTGCTGACCACGACTTCGGGAATTCTTCTGCTCGGCGTTCTGCTCGCCTTCGGGATCGGTGAGGTCTCAGGGAAAGATGAGGAAGCCGCTAAGAAACCCGACGAACCTGGCGGGCAAGCAAGTCTCACTTCCGGTCGGCGGCCATACCGCCTCGTCCGTGTCTTCTGGAGGCGTTCGGGGTGACCAAGACCTGTAGTCGTCGGCGAAAACCGGGGTTCGAGAGTCGTCCGCCCAGCTCCATCTTCGAGAAGCCCTGAACTGCGGTGCTTTCCCTGCCGCAAATCGGAATGGATCCCGTACGTCGGGCGTCGAGTTCAGGCACTCGTGCCTGAACGCTCGCGGACAGCCTGCTCGCGTAAGAGGAGGAAGAGCGGCAGGGCGAAGCACAACCCCACGAGCGCGGAAGCCGGGATCGGTAGCCACCATGTGCGCATCCCGATACGCCGTCCCTCCCAGGCTGCCCAAAGGGCGAAGGCGAGGAACGCGATGCTCAGGTCGGCGGCCAGCTGAGCGGCGGGCAGCGACTCCCACCAATGACTGAAGTAACCGCTGAAATCGAGGCCGTGGTCGATGAAGAAAATGGCCACCATCGTGTTGGGTACGAGGAACCCGACGATAGTGAGGGCGAGCAGAGCGCGTTCGCGCGAGGTCATGCGGGCTCCTTGGTCGTGCGGACGGGATTTGACTGCCAAGCCTTCGAGCTGGGCCGCGTCGGCGTGCGCCGGGAGATTAAGAGCCGGGCGGCGATCCGCGGGTCGAACAGGTGCAACGGCGAGCGCTCTCTGGTGAGGATCTCGCCGATCGCGCGCGCGACTCCCAGGTCGATCGTGGCTTTGCGGAAGACCAGGCGTTCGAGCCGCCTGGTCTTACGACCAGTGGAGAAGTCGGCGATCTGCAGGTGGTGCGGCCCGAGACGCCACGCGAACTTGCGCCGGTAACGGCGCAGCGCGTCATCGAGCTCTTGGCCGCCGGCCAACGCGCCGCTCGTCTCATCGACCAGCCATTCGGCGCTCTGGAACGCGAAAGTCAGCCCGACCCCGAACAACGGATCGGTCGCCAACGCCGCGTCGCCCACGAACGCTATCCCCGGTCCCGCCGCGGGGCGGATCACATTGGGCACCTCGAGCTTTCCAATCAGCTTTGAGACTCGCTCCGCGTCGCTCAGGTTTGGTCCGTCCGGCAGACTCGCGAACGTCCGCATGCAGGAGCCTTCCGGATCGGCGCGTACCTCTGCCAGACGCGAACGGTGGTAGGTGGCGACGAGCACCGTGAGCTCATCCTCATTCGGGAACTGTGCTGCGCCGTCTGGATCGAGGATCCACAGCCGGGCGGAAGGGCCGCGAGGCGTTCTCGCCTGCTCGATCCCGCGCCAGTAGGAGAAGTAGAAGAACCGATTGTGCGGCCGGACCCGCCCTGGCACCCCTGCCAGACGCGCAACCGTCGACGTGCGCCCATCAGCCCCGACCAGCAGACGGGCGCGGATCGCCATCGTTCGACGGTTGCGGTCCTCGACCTCGACCCCGGCCGGCCGCGTGCGATCAGCAAGAACACGCCGCGCCGCCCACCCCGGGAAGAACTCCACCCCAGGTGTGTTCACCGCGAGATCGCGCAGAATCGGGTCAAGGGTGCGACGCGTCACACCCCAACCGTCGGGAATGTCGTCGGGAAGGCCGAGCCATCCGCCATACGGCGTCCAGAACTCGGCCCACGTCCGTAGCGCGCCGCGCTCGACCAGCAGCGGCGCCAGCCCAAGCCGCTCGATCGTCGGCGTAGCAGGCGGCAAGATGGCGTGCGTACACACCACCTTGAATGCCGCCGGGGCATCGCGCTGCTCGATCAGGGCGACGGTCGCACCCCTCTGCGCAAACAGCCGCGCCGCGGTGCAGCCCGCAACACTCGCGCCAACCACGGCGACGTCGAACTCTCTAGCCGAGTCCATCACCCAGCCGCCCAAGCCTTGGCTCCATCCTGCATCATCGGCGGGTAGACGATCAGGTGCCGGAACGGCCTGATAGCTGCCATGTAGGCGGACCCGAGCAGACCGTTTGGCTTCACCAAGACGGCCATCTGGGCACGGAAGCCGCCGGTCCCGTCGGGGACCCGGCCGATGTGCATGACCCCATGCATCGTCCCGTTGGCAACCTCTGCCGCAAACTCGTCGTCGATCAGGTACAGCGAGGTGAAGGGGAGCGGATCGAAGTCCGGGCCGGGCGGCGCGTCGCGCAGATCCACCGGCAGCCGGTCGCGGAGCGTCGGCGTCCTGGAGCCGAGGCCGGCGTCCGCGTCGTCCCAACCGAGCAGCTCGCCGACCTTCCACCGGGCCGCCCAGAGCGTGCGGGCGGCACGGGAGGAGCCCTGCGACGGATCCAGCGAAGCGATCGCCTGCACCAGCCGAGGGAAGTCGTCCGGGCCGCCCCGCCCCGGCAGCGCCCACACGTCCTCGAGCCTGAAATCGCGGGTGAGCTCGTGGATCCGCCAGGGCCGGGAGGTGTGGGCGGTGTTCGGGAGCCTCATCCGTGGACCTCGATCCATACGGTAGCGTATAGAGGGAGCTAGCGTGTGATCAGCCTGGTGTCAATTGCGCTCCGACCCCGATAGAGAGAGGCGATGGCCCTAACCCGCACGCCTCGCAGCAGCTGGATCGATGCGGGGCTGCGCGCCCTTGCCGCGGGCGGCCCGGACGCCGTCCGGATCGAGCCGCTGGCGCAGGCGCTCGGCGTCAGCAAGGGCGGCTTCTACTGGCACTTCGACGACCGGCGCGCGCTGCTCGAGGAGATGCTCGACACGTGGGAGCGGACGGTCATCGACGAGGTGATCGAGCGCGTCGAGGGCGAGGGCGGTGACGCCAGAGCCAGGCTGCGACGACTGTTCGCGCTCGCCTCCACCTCCAGCGGCGAGCTGCTGAGGATCGACCTCGCAGTCCGCGACTGGGCCCGGCGCGAGCAGGGGGTCGCCGAGCGCCTCCGACGCGTCGACAACCGGCGAATGGATTACATGCGCTCGCTGTTCGGCGCCTTCTGCCCCGACGAGGACGACGTCGAGGCCCGCTGCATGCTCGCCTTCTCGCTGTTCATCGGCAGTCACTTCATGGCCGCCGATCACGGCGCGCGCCGGCGCGCGGACGTGCTGGCGCTGGCCCTGAGGTGGCTCGAGGCCTAGCGGATCCTGGATCGCCACGCTGGGGACAACAAGCGAGCCCAGCAGGGCATCTGCCTGCCGCTATCAGCTGGTCTCGTAGAAGGCGCCGTGGATGCCGTGTGGGATGGCATGCGGGGCGTAGGCGCGAGCGAGCTCATCGAACGAGGTCGCGTCGAGCACAAGCAGGAACGACTGACCCCGGCGGGAGTCGAGGACGACGCTCATCACCGCGCCGCTGTCCTCGCGATCGCCCCCGGGCTCCGGCACGAAGATCGGCTCGCCGGGATAGCAGCCCGGCTCGCTCCAGAGAACCGCATCTCCAACCTCGTTGTCGAGCTTGACCAACCGGTCCGCTGCGTCGTAGCTGCTCTCAGGACTGGTCGCGATTCCGTAGACGTAGCGGTAACGAGCCAGGTAGAGATCCTCGTTGATCCGCGGCAGCTCGATCCCCTGATCGCTCTGGAAGCGGCTGCGAAGCGTGCGTCGGCGCAGGTCGAGCTCGACCCGTCGCAGCCTCGGCTGCGCGCGGTCCGCCCCTGCTCCAGCGACTCCCGAGCGCAGTCGGTCGAGGTAGAGCGCGTCGATGACCGCCGACGTCCCGTGATCGACGTACTCGATGGTCAGCTGGTCCCCGTCGTCCCAGGCGCCAACGTGATGGAAGGCAAAGCCGGCGTCGGTCTCGAAGGTGGCGACCTTCTTCCCTGAGCGGCGATCCCAGACGAGGATTCGGGTGCCGCGCTCGGGCTCCCAGCGAAAGTTCTCGATGAATGGCTTGCCCTTGAGTGGGATTTCGATCGGATTGACGACGAACGGGAACTCGGTGTGGGCGATGTAGCGCTCGCTCATGGCGAAGGAGTGCACGTAAGCAGGCTTGCCGACACCCTCGGAGAAGAGGACCCGTGGCTTCGAGTCCGCGCTCTGGCGGAAGAACCGGTATGCGTTGCGAGGGCCGAAGCGAGTAGCCACGTTGATCAGCGCATCGCTCTCCGGCTCGTGGTGAGGATGGGCGGTGGCGAAGGTTCCCGGCACCTTGGGGCTGTAACCCAGGGTCTCGAGGGTCTCGGGGTCGAACTCGACCGAGATCGGCGCCTCGGTCATCGCGTAGTGGCGCCGGCCGAGCTTGGTCAGGTTGACCAGGGTGTTGTCGGTCACCCCGGGGTCGAAAAAGGTCATCGCACGCTTGAAGATCGAACGGCACGGGTCGGTGGCGAACTCGCTGTAGGCCAATTTGCCATCTCGCATCGCCCGGTAGGCCTTGGTGCGGAGGAAGCGGTTGGCATAGCTCACCCCACCACCGCTGACGGTGAAGCGATGCAGCATCGCCTGGCCGTCGAACCAGTGGCGCACGCTGCGCTGCCCGTCCTCGAACAGGGCCGGGCCGTTGCGAAGCAACGAGCCCTGCAACCACGCGGGCAGTGCCCCCTCGACCGCGAGGCGGTCGAGGACGACCTCGCTCTCGAGCGAGCGGTAGCCGCTCTCCGGGCCGACGCCTGAAATTTGTGACTCTGCGGTGGGGGCCGAGCTCATGCTTCCTCCTCAACGGTAGTTTTACAACCGTTGCGATACTACCGTTGGTTGGTAACCTTTGTCAAGTGGCCCAGCTCTCGCCGCTCTCCTATCTGGTCCTCGGCCTGATCGATCGGGCCGGCGAGGTCACGCCCTACGACCTGAAGCGCATGGCAGTGTCGATGTCGGGTCTTTGGACCCTGAGCCATGACCAGGTCTACCGCGAGCCGGAACGCTTGGCGAAGCTCGACCTCCTCACGGAGGAGCGCGAAGAGTCCGGCCGCCGCCGCCGCCGCTTTCGCATCACCCCCCAAGGCCGCGCCGCCCTGCAGGAGTGGCTGCGCTCGCCGACCACAGAGTTCACCGAGCTGCGCGATGCCGGCCTCCTGCAGCTCTTCCTCGGCGCCGACCCGGCGCCCTTGGCTCAGCTCCAGCTCGATGCCCACGAGGAGCGACTGCGGGAGTACGAGGAGCTGAGAAAGAACCTTGCCGATCAAGCTCCCGAAGGCGTCCTACTGTCTCTGAGGGCGGGAATTGGGCATGAGCGCGAGTGGGTCCGCTTTTGGGCTGAGCTGGTCAGCGACGACCCCGCGGCCTCTCACCGCCCAATCTGAAAGCAGCCATGAGGGCCTCGGCGAGCAAGTCGACCAGCTCGTCCCGATCGATATCCCGCCGCTTCAGCCACTCGACGATCGCCCCTTCCTGAAAGCCGGACCAACCTCGAAGCGCGACCCGCAACCGCGGCGAAGCCTTTGAGATCCCGCTCGATCGGATGATCTCGTCGAGCCCAGCCCAACGAGCTCGCTCGCACAGCTCCCGGACCTCGCCGTCCACCCCGTTGCCGCCCTGGACCACCATCGAGTAGGCCTCCGGGTAGCGCTCGGCGAAGCGAAGATGCTGGCGCAGGCCCGCGAACAGGCGCTCGCGAGGAGACTCGGCCGCCGGGCTTGGCCGAGTCGCCCGGAGCAGGTTCTCGAGCACGCGTTCGAGGACGGAGACGAACAGATGCCGCCTGTTCGAGAAGTAGTGGTAGACGAGGCCCTCGGAGACGCCGGCGCTGCGAGCGATGTCGGCCATGGACACCTGGTCGTACGGATTTCGACCGAAGAGCTCGAGCCCGACCTCGATCAGATGCGATCGACGGCTATCCGTGTCGAGACGCTTGCGCAGCGGCTCGCCCGTCGTCGTCATGCGGCGAGCTGGCGCTCCAGAAATGGGACGACGACGGCAGCCGTCGCCTCCGGATCGTCGAGGTATGGCCAATGACCACTGTCCTCGAGCACCACGACCTCGGCCCCGGGGAAGCTCTGCCGCTGCCGATATGCCTGCTCCACCGGAACCGCTGGGTCGTGCGCGCCCCACAGAACCAAGGCCGGGACGTCCAAGCGGGCCAGGGGCTCCACGAGTCGCTCCATCGCCTTCTCTGGCGTGGCCCGGTAGAAGGCGAGCATCGCCTCTCGAGTCGGCAACGTGTAGCCCGCCCACCAGCGCTCGACCACCTCCTGGGGCAGCTTGCGTGGCTGCGGGTTGTAGAAGCGCAGGAAGGTGCGGAACCCAGCCCGCGTAGTCATGCGGGCTATCGCCGTGCCGATCAGCGGTGCGCGCATCAGACGCGCCAGCGGGTGCCATCGAAAGTCGATCAGGACTCCCGTGTCCATGACCACCGCGCTGGCAAACGCGTCTGGATGCGCAGCCCCCCAGAGAAGCCCGACACCTCCCAGATCGTGCATCACGAGGTGTGCTCTGCGGATCCCCAGCTGCGAAAGGACCGCGGCCAGGAAGGTGGCCGAGGCGCCCGCCGAGAAGTCCCAGGATCTCCTGGCGGGACGCTCGGCGGCGCCCCAACCCGGCCAGTCGAACGCAATTGCCCGGCCGAGGGGCGCCACACGCTCCAAGAGGCTCACCCAGTCCTCCGCCGACCCCGGCTGGCCGTGAAGGAAGACGACAGCTGCCTCGGAGTCGCCGGGCCCCGCTTCGAGCACACGGGTGCGCACCCCCAGCTCCGTGATCTCGCGAACCGCGATCTCAGTCACATCCGGGATCTTATTGAAGAATCCTCAATATGTCGAGAGAGAGGCTCTGGGTCGGCCCGAGCCGGGCTCAGGCGGTGCCCGGAGAGGGGTCTTGGCCGTCCCCGTGCTCGAGCTCCTCGGCATCGAGCATGGCCCAGCCGACCCGCTCGACCAGCTGACCCGAGTAGTGGTCTGACTGGAGATCGCTGAGGCTGACCCGCTCCCGGTACACGACCGTGCGGTCGCTGTCCTCGTGAATGTCGGTCACTACGAGTATCTGCGGCATGGGTTCTCCTCTCCGCTGATTGGTCGTAGGGGCCAGTGTCACGGCCCTGGCTTAGCGAGAGGTGAACGTCAGGTAAAAATCGCCCGACATCGGAGCGCGACTAGCCGACCGAGAGGCAGACCGCGGTCGCGTCGTCGGAGAGCTCGCCCTCGGCTGCTTCGAGCACTGTGCGATGTACCTCACGCACGGTGTCGGCTGCTGAACCGCGCTGGGAGCGGAGGGCCGCCTCTAGGACACCCTCGTCGCCCAGGCCGGCCTGGCCCTGGCCGCACTCGATCACGCCGTCGGAAACCATGAGCAAGCGATCGCCGGCACGGAGCGTGCTCGAGCGCTCACTCGGCTTTGGCGTCGAGCGAGCGCCGAGGCCGGGGGTTCGGGGAAAAGGCAACGGCTCGACCGTCCCCCCGTCGCGCAGGATCATCGGCGCGACGTGGGCACAGTTGGCGATCTCCAGCCCATGCGTGGTCGGGTCCCAGCAAGCGATGATCGCCGCCATCTCGCCTCGCGGCCCCGGCATCTCGCGAAGCGTCTGGTGGATGACCATGAGCGCCTCGCTGATCGAGGCGCCGCTGCGCCTGCTTGCTCGCAGGGCGCCGAGAGCCACCGCGCTGCTGGCGGCGGAGCGAGTGCTGTCGCCGAGGCCATCGGCGAGCGTTATCCAAACCCCGTCGGCGTTCTCCACCACGTCAAACCAGTCGCCGGCGACCTCGTAGGTCGGGAGGACGTTGCCGGCGACTTCTCCACCGGTGATACGGGCGATTCGCGGTGGCAGCAGGCTCTGCTGGATCTCCGCCGCGGCCCTCGGCTGCTTTCGCCGCTGAGCCTCGGCGAAGACGTCGGTGTAGCGATCGGCGAGGGTCACCGCCGCGGCCGCCTGGCGCGCCAGCTCGGTCAACGGCTCACGCGGATGGCCGAACGCAATCAGGGCGCCGATCGCGCGGCCGCGAAGCCAGAGCGCAAACAGCTCCACCCCTCGAAACTCGGCGAGGTCGTGGCGGAGGGTGGAGATACCGTCCGCATCGAGCTCCGGCCCGATCGCAAAGGGGGCCTCCAGCTCCTCGCCGAGCCGCTTCGGCCCCGCCATGTGGAGGAGGTGGCTGCCGTCGATGTCGAGGACGTAGAGGGCGACCGGCACCTCGGCGATGCGCTGGGCCTCGGCGACGATCTGCTCGGGCAGCAATGGGGGCGGGACCACGTCGAAGACCTGGATCGCATCAAGGGCGACAGAACGCCGGCGGCCGAGGTGACCGGCGGGAAGCGGCTCCTCCCCGCCCTCGCGCCGAAGCGCCCCGTCCTCGGGGCGCGCCTCGAGCCTGGCGATGAGCTGGTCCCTGTCCGCGAAGCGGCGGTAGAGGGTCGAGCGCGAGACGCCCGCGGCGGCGGCGATATCGGAGAGGGAGGTCGAGGGCGACTGCTCGAGGAGTCGTTTCGCCGCGTCGAGGATGCGCTCGTCGTTGCGCAGCGCGTCGGCGCGGCGTGGATCCGTCTGTTTGGTTTCCCGGGCCTGACTTGCCATCGGCCTCATCTTCGACCCCTCGCCGAAGCCCCAGAGCCTTTGTCCCACTCACGGCCGACTTTCCGCGGTAAGTGAAACAGCTTGTTCCCATCCAGTGTGTCACTTGACCCCGCTGAGGCAATCCAGGCGAATAAATCTCGCCAAGGTGGGCACGAGTAGGTATGCGGCCAAGCCGGGAAGTCGAACCCACCAAACTCGAGGAGCGTTCAATGGCTAGAAACGATGCGAGCCCCGCGCGGACGGCGGGTGTCCCTTCCGATCAGCGTTCGATCTCAGAGCTCCTTCAGCAGCTCACCGAGCAGACGACCAAGCTGGCCCAGAGGGAGATCGAGCTGGCGAAGGCCGAGATGGCGGTGAAAGGCAAGCGACTGGGGATGGGCGCCGGCGCCTTCAGCGCCGCCGGCCTGCTCGCCCTCTTCGCCCTGGGGGTCGTGACGGCGGCGGCGATCCTCGCACTGGCAACCGCAGTCGAGGGCTGGCTCGCAGCGCTGATCGTGGCGGTCGTCTACCTGCTGGCCGCCGGGGTACTGGCACTGCTTGGACGCTCGAAGGTCCAGGCAGCGACGCCGCCCGTACCCGAGCAAGCCGTCGAGAGCGTCAAGGAAGACGTGGAACTGACCAAGGAGAAGGCTAAGGAGGGAAGGGCATGAGCGCATCGGAGAAAGCGAAGTCGTCGGCGACGGTGGATGCCAAAGGCTCCAACGACCCCGAGGAGATTCGCGACGACATCGAGCAGACCCGCGACGAGCTGGGTGAGACCGTGGCCGCGCTGGCCGAGAAGTCCGATGTCAAGCAGCAGGCGCAGGCAAAGGCCGAGGAGCTGAAAGGACAGGCCGGCGCGAAGGCGAGGGAGCTGGGCGACAAGGCCAGGGAGGTCGCCCCCGAATCCGCCGAGGAAGGCGTGCGGCAGGCCCAGCGGCTCGCCCAGCAGAACCCGATGCCGCTGGCTCTCGCCGGCGCTTTTCTGGCCGGCTTCGTACTCGGCAGGTTGCGCTCGCGATGAGCGAGTTCAGATCGAGAGGCTCACGGCGCGAGGAAGCGACCGACCGTCGCGGCGGACGCCGGCAGGACGGCGTGCGCCGCGACTACCGCCCCGAGGGCGCCGGCGCCGGTTCCGGCGTCTTCGCCACGCTCAAGCGCACCGCGACCGAGTTCATGGAGGACAACCTCACCGATTGGGCAGCCGCCCTCACGTACTACGGCCTGCTGGCCCTCTTCCCCGCCCTGATCGCGATGGTCTCCCTGATCGGACTGGTCGGAGACCCCAAGAGCACGACCTCGACGCTGACCGAAATCATCACCTCGATCGGACCGCAGTCGGCAGCGCAGACCTTCTCCGGGCCGATCGAATCGATCGCCTCCGACCAGAGCGCCGCCGGCTTTGCCTTCGTGGCCGGGCTGGCACTGGCGCTGTGGTCGGCCTCTGGCTACGTCGGCGCCTTCATGCGCGCCTCGAACGTCATCTACGAGACGCCGGAGGGGCGGCCGTTCTGGAAGCTGCGCCCGCTCCAGCTCGCCGTGACGCTGGTGATGATCGTCCTGATGACGATCCTGGCGCTGGCACTCGTCCTGACCGGGCCGGTGGTCGAGGCGGTCGCGGACCCGATCGGCCTGGGCAGCACCGCGGTCGACGTCTGGAACATCGCCAAGTGGCCGGCGATGGTGGCGATCTTCCTGCTCATGGTCGCGATCCTCTACTACGCCTCGCCGAACGTGAAGCTGCGCGGCTTCAAGTGGGTGACGCCCGGCAGCCTGGTGGCGATCGTCGTCTGGGCGATCGCCTCGGCGGCCTTCGCCTTCTACGTCGCCAACTTCGGCTCCTATGACAAGACCTACGGCACGCTCGGCGGCCTCGTCGCCCTGCTGGTCTGGTTCTGGATCACCAACCTGGCGATCCTCTTCGGCCACCAGCTGAACGCCGAGCGGGAGCGAAGCGTCGAGATCGAAGAGGGCCGTCCCAGGGCCGAGCGTGAGATCCAGCTCGAGCCGCGCAGCGAGCCCAAGGAACAGAAGACCACCTGACCGGAAGGAAGCCAATGTCAGCTACCGCTACCGCCTCCCGCATCTCCCCCTACGTCCAGGAGCTGCTCGACAACCAATATGCCCAGGAGAATCTGCGCGAGGGCGGCGCCAAGCTCCGCGCCGCCTACGAACGCTCGAGGAAGCGGCGGGTCAAGGCCGCTCGCGACGGCAAGCTTCGCCGTCAGCTGGGGATCGCGGCGACCTCGATCGGCGAGGGAGCCAAGGCGCTCGCGAGCGGCCGTCGCAAGCCGCCCAGGCGGCACGGAAGGCGACTGATACTGCTCCTCGGATTCGGGTCCCTGGGCGCCGGCTTGGCCCTCGCCGCCAGCGAGGATCTTCGCTCCTCCCTCTTCGGATCGAGTGCGCCGTCCCAGCAGGCGCCGGAGGGGAGCCGGGGATGAAGTTCGCATTCATGCCGATCAGCATCGTCGCCGGCCTGCTCGCCGGGCTGGCGGGAAAGAAGGTCTTCGAACGGCTCTGGGGCCTGATCGACGAGGAGGAGCCGCCGCGACCCGAGCACCGCGAGTTCTCGTGGCCAAAGCTGATCGCAGCGCTGCTCTTCGAGGGCGCGATCTTCCGCTTGGTCAAAGGCCTCACCGATCACGGCGCCAGGCGCTCTTTCGCAAAAGCGACGGGCACCTGGCCGGGTGAGGAAGCGCCCCAGTCCGAGTGAGTGCCGAGCGGGCGGAGGACCGGGCCTCTTGAGCACGAACCAGGATGACGACGGGCGCGCTCTCGTGGTCGTCGACGAGGCGGTAGCCGGCAGCGAGCTTCGCGACGGTCTCCTCAACCACCTGGGAGAGAAGGTCGGCCAGGTGTTCGTGGTGGCTCCCGCGCTGGCCGATTCGGCGCTCAAGCACATCATGGGGGATGTGGATGACGCGATCGGCCCTGCCGCAGAGCGGCTCCAGCGCACTCTCGACGAGCTCCGCGAGGCCGGCATCGACGCTGCTGGAGAGGTGGGCGATTCCGATCCCATGGTCGCCATCGGCGACGAGATACAGAAGTTCCATCCCGATCAGATCCTCGTGGTCGCCCACCGGGACGAGGACGGGGCATTCGCCGAGCGGGGGTTACTCGAGCAGATGCAGCGGGACCTCGACCTCCCCGTGGTCGAGCTCGTGGTCGATCGCGCCAAGGCTCCACACGTGCTCGACGTTGAGGAAACCGACCCCGTTGCCGGCCGCAAGAAAGGCTGGCGGCCTTCCTACAACTTGCCGCCATTCTCGCGCAGGGACATCTTCGGCATCCTCGTCGCCGCGCTTGGCACCCTCCTGCTCGGGGTCCTCGCAGCCGAGTGCGTCGGCAGCACCGGCGGACACAGCGACTTCGAGGAAGGGCGGCTCGGCGGCGCCTGCGCCGCTCGCCTCCTCATCGCCCTGGCGATGGCGCTGGTCAACCTTGCCCACGTGGTCGGCCTCTTCCTCTTTCAGAGCGTGGGCTACAGCGGAATATGGACCCGGTTCTTCGCTCGCCTCAGCCTGTTCGGCACGCCGGCGGCAATAGTCGCATCCCTGCTCCTCGGCCTCTTCATGTAGTGGCGGGCCTCACTCTTGGCAGCCGCGCAGCACGCACTGAAGGGCGGCCCCCACGTAGCCTCTCCTGAATCTCGCACTGGATCAGAAGGGGCATGGCGCTCGCTCTCCTGACCGCGGGCGCGGCGGCGGCTCCCGGCGTCCCGGGGGCGACGGGACAGGCTGTGCCCTGGGGATACAGCTGCATTCCGGCCTCGCCGGGGGCGACGAGGACCAGCTCGTCCTGCGGAGCCACCCTCCTCGAGGGCCGCGCAATCGCGCCACCGAATGCCCCCGCGCCGGTGCGAGCGGCGATCGCGGCTGCCAACCGCATCGCCCACAAGCCCTACGTCTGGGGCGGCGGCCATACGCAATGGTGGAGTCGCGGCTATGACTGCTCGGGGGCCGTCGGCTACGCGCTGCACGGCGCCGGCCAGCTCGACACGACAATGGTCTCGGGACAGATGGAGCTCTGGGGGCTGGGCGGAGTCGGGCGCTGGATCACCGTCTACGCCAACCACCACCACGTCTACATGGTCATCGCCGGGCTGCGCTTCGACACTCGCGGCGATCCGCCGGGGGTGACCGGGCCGCGCTGGCATACCGACATGGTCAGCCCGCGCAAGTTCGTCGCGCGTCACCCCGCCGGCCTTTGAGCCGCACGGCCCGCGAGCGCGAGCGGCAGACCTAGACGTCGACCGCGGTGCCGTTGGCGCTCAGCGTCACGTCGATGTTGCCCCTGGTCGCGTTCGAGTAGGGGCAGACCTTGTGGGCCGCGCGGACCAGCTCGACCGCACCGTCCCCCTCGACCGAGGGCAGCGTCACAGCCAGCTCGACCGCGATCGTGAAGGTGCGCTCCTCACCGCTCACCAGCATCACCTTGGAGTCGATCTCGACGTCGCCCACCTCGAGCTTCTGCCTGCGGGCGACCGCGGCCAGGGCGCTCTCGAAGCAGGCCGCGTAGCCGACGGCGAAGATCTGCTCGGGGTTGGTCCCGCCTCCATCCCCACCCATCTCGGGCGGAGTGCGCAGATCGACCTCCAGCGCCCCGTCGGAGGTGCGGCCGTGGCCGGCCACCCGGCCGCCGGTCACATGCGCCTCGGCGGTGTAGAGAACCTTGCCCACGCCAGCAAGCGTACGGCGTCATGCTTGAGCCTGGCTCTTGGACAGGCTGTTCTACGAAAGGGGCAGACGATGGATTCGCTGATCGAGCACACGGTGCCGCCGAGAAGCGTCCAATGTCGGGGCCTGAAGATTGTTTCCCCGGCACTCGGCCGGGTAGCCCGCTCTAATGAGGGTGATCGTCACCGGGGCGACCGGCAACGTCGGAACCAGTGTGATCCAGGCCCTGAGCGATTCGCCTCAGGTCGACGAGGCGGTGGGGTTGGCCCGCCGCCGTCCAACCTGGCATCCGCCGAAGACGACCTGGATCGACGCCGACATCCTCACGTCCGATCTTGCCGGCACGTTCGACGGGGCGGACGTGGTCATCCACCTCGCCTGGGCGATCCAGCCCTCCCGCGACGAGAAGACGCTGACCAGGATCAACGTCGAGGGCAGCCGCCGCGTCTTCGACGCGGTCGCGGCGGCCGGGGTGCCGAAGCTGGTGTACGCCTCCTCGGTGGGCGCCTACTCGCCGGGGCCAAAGGACCACGAGGTCGACGAGAGCTGGCCAGTCGGCGCGACGCCGACCTCCTTCTACTCGCGGCACAAGGTCGCCGTGGAGCAGATGCTCGACCGCTTCGAAGGAGAGAACCGGGCGACGAAGGTCGTGCGCCTGCGCCCGGCGCTGATCTTCAAGGGGGACGCCGCGACGGAGATCCGACGCCTCTTCATCGGCCCGTTCCTGCCCAACTTCCTGGTCCGCTCGAGCCTGATCCCGGCGCTTCCCCGAATCCAGCGCCTTCGCTTCCAGGCGGTTCACTCCGCCGACGTCGGCCAGGCTTACCTGCGCGCAGCCATCGGCGACGCCGAGGGCGCCTTCAACATCGCCGCCGACCCGCCGCTCGGCTCCGAGGAGCTGGCAGAGGTGTTCGATGCCCGCACGTTCCCGGTCCCCGTCAGGGTCGCACGACGCCTCACCGATCTCACTTGGCGCCTGCGTCTGCAGCCCACCCCGCCCGGCTGGCTGGACATGGCGCTGGCCGTGCCGCTGATGTCATCCGAACGAGCCCGCGAGGAGCTGGGCTGGGAGCCGCGCTTCAGCGCGGTCGAGGCCCTCGAGGAGCTCTTGGAGGGACTTCGGCGCGGCCAGGGCTATCCAACGCCGCCCCTTCAGCAAGCCGGAATGGAAGGTCGCCTGGACGAGCTGCGGACTGGAGTCGGCGCACGCCAGTGGCGGCGCGACCCGGACGAACAGCTGGTCAAGTACCTCGCCGACGTCCACTCGATCGAGGAGCAGGCGCTTGTTCAGATGCGGGCCGCCCCCGACATCGCCGGCGACGAGCGCCTCAGCGAGCTCTTTCGCGAGCACCTGGAGGAGACCGAAGCTCAGGAGCACCGCATCCGTGAGCGCCTGCAAGCGCACGGCGCCGGTCCGTCCAAGATCAAGGATCTCGCCGGCAAGGGCGGGGGCCTCGCCATGCTGCTCTTCGCCCGCGTCCAGCCAGACACCCCGGGCAAGCTGACCGCACACGCATTCTCCTACGAGCACATGGAGGTGGCCGCGTACGAGCTGTTGAGGCGCCTGGCCGAGCATGCCGGCGACGAGGAGACGGCGGCGGCGGCCGGCGAGATCGGCGCCGAGGAGCAGCGCATGGCGGACCGGCTGGCCGATTCCTTTGACGTCGCCGTCGACGCTTCGCTGGCCGCCGTCGATCCCGAGGACTTGGAAGAGCAGCTGGTCAAGCACCTGGCCGACGCGCACGCGATCGAGCACCAGGCGGTGCAGCTGCTCGAGTCCGGACTCAAGCTCGTGCAGGACGAGGAGCTGACGCGGATCTTCAGCGAGCACCTGGAGGAGACCCGCGTGCATGAGATGCGGATCGAGGAACGGCTGCTGGCCCACGGCGCGAGCCGTTCGCTGGTCAAGGATGCTGCGCTTCGCGCCGGCGGGCTCAATCTGGGCGTCTTCTTCGGCGCGCAGCCGGACACGACGACGAAGCTCGCCGGCTTCGCCTTTGCCTTCGAGCACCTCGAGATCGCCGCCTACGAGCTGCTGAAGCGAGTCGCGAAGCGCGCCGGCGACGAGGAGACGGTCGACGTCGTCGAGAAGACGCTGATCGAGGAGCGGGCCGCAGCGGCGAGGATCGCCGCGACCTGGGACCGGCCCGGCGTCCCGCTCGGAGTCGCGTCCTGACCGCCTCGCCGCGAGGCTCTCTGTTCCGCCGAAGCGGACTGAGCTCTCAACCGCCGGAGACGCGTTTAGGTCACGTCCCAGATGGGCATCTACGAGGTATGAGAGACGACGAGGGCAAGAAACCCTCACGCGAACCCGGGGACCTGTCTGGGAATCCGCGACCCCACCGCTCGCTGAGCAACCCCGCTCACGACCCGGACCCGACGGAGTGGCCCGACCCCTACGACAAGCGCGAGGATCCAAGGGATCCTCCCGATCCCGACGCTCGGCCCTTCGGCGAGCAGCCCCATCCGCCGAGCGGCAGCATCAGCACCAGCGAACCGCATCCATCGCAAGACCCCGAGGCGGGGGACCGGTGGGAGGGGCCGAAGAGAGACAAGCTCGATGATTAGCGCCCGCCGGTGACGTTCGAGGACCGCTCGACCTCAACCGAATCGCAGGACCCGCCCGATCGCTACGCGCACCGCTTCGGCGCCTCGCCGCCGCTATCGCTGGGCGTCGAGGAGGAGCTGTTGCTGGTCGACCGCCAGCACGAGCTGGTCGCGGAGAGCGAGGCTGTCCTCGACGCGGTCTCCACCCCGCTTGCGGGGCGGGTCTCCTCAGAGATCTTCACCGAACAGATCGAGCTGAAGACGGGTGTCTGCCACGGCGCCGAGAGAGTGCTGAGCGAGCTACGCGAGATGAGGCGAGCGATACGCGACGCCGACTTCGGGCTGCTCGGATCCGGACTGCACCCAACTGCCGGCTCGGGCGAAGTCCGCCTGGTCGCCAAGCCGCGCTACGAGGTGGTGCGCCAGGACCTCGGCAGCCTGCTGAAGACCCCGCCGTGCGGCCTCCACGTCCACGTCGGCATCCCCGATGCGGAGGTCGCGGTGCAGCTGGCCAACGCGTTTCGTCTTTACCTGCCGACGCTGCAGGCGCTGAGCGCGAACTCACCGTTCCAGGAGGGGGTCGACTCCGGTCACGCCAGCGCCCGCACTTCGGTGGTGCGAAGCTACCCGCGCTTCCAGGTGCCACGGCGGTTTCGCGACTACGAGGACTTCTGCCGGGTCGCCGATCAGTTGATCGCAGCCGCAGGGGTCGACGACTACACCTACATCTGGTGGGACGTCCGCCCCCATCCCCAGCTGGGCACGGTCGAGGTGCGAGCCGTCGACGTGCAGACCGACGTCGTCACCTCCACTGCGATCGCGGCGCTGATCCAGGCGATCGCGGCAAAGGAGCTCGACCAGCCGACCGCGCCCGGCCTCTCTCGCGAGGCGCTCGAGGAGTCCTACTTCCAGGCTGCGAGCCACGGGCTCGAAGCGGAGATCGTGCTCGACGACGACACCCCGGCGCCGGCCAGGGACGTCGCCCGCAGAGTGCTCGCATCGGCCCGGCCCTATGCCCGCGACCTCGGCGCAGATGCGGCCCTCGACGAGATAGGGAGGATCCTGCGCGAGGGAAACGGCGCCGACGACCAGCGCCGGGTCCATCGCGAGGTAGGCATGGACGGGCTGCTCGACTACCTGGCCGAACGGACGCGCTGAGCCCGTGGCCACAGGTCCGACCAAGATCACCCCCTACCGCAACGGGCCCTACCTCGTGCGGGGGCCCTTTGTGATGGTCGACCAGGAGGGGAACGAGATCGAGGTCAAGCGGCGAGTGGTGGCGCTATGCCGGTGTGGGCGCTCGCAGACGCGACCCTTTTGCGACGGGACTCACAAGGCGACCGGCTTTCGCGCCGACAGCGGGCTTCCAACTCTCGGCCCACGGGGAACCCCTGCCGACGCGGAGTGACGGCGGCGCAGCCGGCGCATCGGCGTCGCCGAGTGCCTGATGCGTCCCTCGCCGTAGCGGATTCCACCGCGCAACCTCGCGCAGAGGGCCAGCCACGAGCAGACCGAGCGCTCCGCGATCCATGCCGGCGCCAGCAGCGACCCGGTGAGAGGGAACCGGGCGGCTCCGCCGGCCCTCCTGCGTCCCACCTCGGCAACGCCGACCGAGGCTAGGGCAGCTGTGAGCATCCGGCTAACGTGACCGCGCCGCGCCAGCTCAGTCCCCACCGGGACGACCGCGAGAAAAGCACAAAGGCGAGCGGGCACCGCGAAGTCGTCATAGGCCTGGCGGACTCGCTGCGAGAGGAAGTGCGCAGTGGTAGGCGGCCGTCTTGACACGTAGAGGTCGAGTGGCGTCAGCACCACACCCCCTGCCGCCCGGATGGTGCGCATCAGCTCCAGGTTCTCGAAGAGAGCGTCCCCGTCGTAGCCGCCGCCGGCGAGAAAGGCCTCCCGCCGCACCGCGAGCGTGCCAGGAAAGTCCCCGACCGGGAAGGTCGGGTCGCCCGTGAAGACCCGGTTGAGGAGGGAGCGAGCGGTGTCCCAGCGGGCGTGCCAGGGCAACTCGCCGAAGTAGTTCTGCGGCCGGACGAGGTCCGCCTCGGCGAGCAGCTCCGCGGTGCGCCGTAGCGCCGGGCGGTCATAGCGGATGTCGTCATCGGCTACGACGACGCGTTCGTGGAAGCACTCGCGGACCCCGGTCACGACGCCGTTCACCTTGCCCATGCGAAAGTCGAGGTCCGGATGCGGGGGCATGTGCCGGGCGACGCCGCGAAGTGCCTTGGCGTGCTGCTCGAACAGCGCCGGCGGGGAGCCGTCGACGACGAGCGCCTCGTCGATCTCACTGCCGAGCAGGCGAAGGTAGGTGGCCAGCTCCTCGATCGGCCCTGGCCGAGCCCAGCGCAGCGGCAATACGTAGGAGACTCCCGGTCTCGCCATGTTCACCTCGTCAGGGTCTCGCGTCACAGCGGCTGGCGCAGCGAGGTTTCCCCCTCGTCCCAGGAACCGAGGAGGAGCCGGACGAAGCGATCCTCGAGGTGGAGCAGGGCGCGGCCGCCGAAGACGATGTCCTCGGCCAGCTCGGGCTCGGCCCGCGCCAAGCCGCCGGCGAGGTCGTAGGCGGCGATGCTCTCGTGCACCGCATCGGCCTCGACGTGCTCGTCGTAGAAATCGGTGGCCTCGGCGCCGAAGCCGAGCCGCCTCAAAGCATTGCCGTAGCGACGGTTCGGCAGCGCCGAGGTCATCTCGAACATCGCCAGGTGCCCGACTATCGCGCCACGGCGACTGCGGCGCAGGCCGAGCGCGGACATCAGGTTCACGGTCGCCAGGGTGGCGCCGGGGATGCAGCGAAGGTAGGCGTTCTCGCGATCGTCCAGCTCCAGCGCCCTCATCGTCTTGGCGAACAGCTCTGAGTGCATGCGCTCCGGCCGGCCGCCGCCGTACTCGTCGCCCTGCACCTCCAGCAATGCCGTCTTCGTCGCCCCGGACAGGCGCGGAATCGCCCAGCTGTGCGGGTCGGCCTCCTTCAGCTGGTAGAGGGAGCGATGGACGACGAACTCACGAAACTCCTCGATGCTGCCCTCGACCTCCAGATGCCGCGAGAGCGAAACCCCATCCTCACCGGCCTCGAGACGAAAGAGGAGATCGCCGACGTCCTTCGGATCCACCGGCTCGCCCGGGCCGAGGTCGGCTTCCAGGGCAGCGAAAAACGCTTCCTCGAGCACGGCCCGCACAGCGAGCAGCCCGGGACTCCACTCCCACTCCGCGTCGACGCCCTCGAAGGAGCGGTAGTGCAACTCGAAGCAGAGGTACAGCGCCAGTTGAAGGTCGTCGTCGGCGAGAGGGTCCTCGACGCCCTCGACCAGGCGCCGAACGACGCCGGCCGCCTTCGAGCAGACGATCTCCGTGTCGTTTGCGGAGCTGGAGAGCAGATCCCGGACGAACCTGCTGATCGGCCCGGCCGATGGCAGCGCGGTGCGATCCCGACTTGCGTCCTTCTCCTCGACACCGATCACGTTGCTCTTTTGCTTCCCTGCAGCGGCCCCCTGCAAACGCCTCAGCCGGCCGGCGACTATGTGCGCTCGAGGCCGACCTCGGCCGCTGGCTTGTCGTCGCGCAGGCCCTTGAACGAGCCGTGGCGGACCATGCCCTCGGCGGTGAGCTCGCGGAACTCGATCTCGGCAACCAGCTCCGGCTCGACGAAGTGCGCCTGCTTCGGCACCTTGTCTCCGGCGAAGGGGCTCGTCCTGCGCTCCAGCGGGGCGAGACGCTCTTTCAGGGTCCTCAGGTCCCGCTCGGAGAAGCCGGTGCCGACTTTGCCGGCGTAGCGAAGCGCGCCATCCTCGAAGTAGCCGAGGAGGAGCGCGCCGAGCAGACCGCTGCGGCGTCCCTCGCCAGGTACCCACCCTCCGATCACGAGCTCCTGGCGGCCGACGTTCTTCACCTTCAGCCAGGCGCCGGTTCGCTTCCCCGGCGCGTAGCGACTGTCGAGCCGCTTCATGACGATTCCCTCGAGTCCCTGCTCCCCGCTCGCCTCGAGCAGCTCCTTCGCGTGACCGGTGGAGTAAGCCGGCGTCTGCCAGCTCGGCCCGGTCAGCTCCAAGCCCTCCAGCAGCTCGCGGCGGCGTCGATAGGGCTCGTCCATCAGGTTGCGCCCGTCGAGGTAGAGGAGGTTGAAGATCACGTAGGTGACCGGATGGGTCTTCATCCGGCGCCGGACGACGCTCTCGGACGTCTGGTGGATGCGCTGCTGCAGGCGCTCGAAGCTCGGGTGTCCGTCCTCGTCGAAGGCGACCAGCTCCCCGTCGAGGATCGCATCGCGGGTGCCGAGCTGGCGCGAGAGACGGCGCACCTCCGGGTACTGGCGGGTGACGTCGTTGAGGTTGCGCGTCTGCAGCTGGAGCCGGCCGGGACGGCAGTAGGCGATCGCCCGCACCCCGTCCCACTTGACCTCGACCGCCCAACCCTCGTCCTTCGCCGGCAGCTTGGCCAGGCGGGCGAGCATCGGCACGACCGCCTCGGGGAACGGGTCGCGTGCCTCGGCGGGCGGGTCGATCCGGTGGATCATCCAGTCCTTCTCGTCGCCGGTGCGGAACAGGGCGTAGCGCCCGCCGAGGCGCTCGCCGGCGAAGCTGATGACGACTTTGCCCTCCTCCCACTTGTGGCACTCGTAGGTGCCGCGATCCCAGATCCGCATGGTTCCCGCCCCGTACTCGCCGGCCGGGATCTCGCCCTCGAAGTCGAGGTACTCCAGCGGGTGGTCCTCGGTGTGGACCGCCTTGCGGTTTTCGCTCGGATCGCTCGGGATGCCGTTGGGGATGGCCCAGGAGGCTGCCGCCCCCTCGTGCTCGAGCCGCAGGTCCCAGTGCAGGCGGCGGGCACTGTGTTCCTGGACGACGAAGCGAGGAGCGCCCTTCTTCCGCCGAGGATGACGCGGGCGAGGCTCGGGCGATGCCTCGAAGTCCCGTTTACGCTCGTAGTCTCCGAGCTCGTCGGCGTCCTTTTCGATCAACGGCGAGCGCCGGCTGGTCTTCGAGCACGTTTGGCTTTGAGCGGCCGTTTGGAGACGGACCGTCTGCGCGAATTGGAGCCGGGTCGCCGCTGGTTGCGGGGTACCTCCTCGGCCACGACGGCACCGGTCAGCGACTTGATCTGGCCCTGGAGGAATTTCGCCATCCGTTCCTCCTCACGCCGAATCCCTCTCGCGAGCTTCGCCGTCTCGCGATCTCCCACTTTCTCCGCGAGGGTCTCGATCGCCAGGTAGGTGGCGATCTCCTCGTGCTCGTTGAAGTACTCGGTCTTGGCGTTCTTCAGCATCTTCTCCTGCCCACCGGTGCCACGCATGGCGTGCAGGGGGGCCTTCGCCGCCGCTTTCGCCTTGCCGAAGGCGGTCTGCGTCGTCTGCCCGCCACCGCCGAGCTTCTTGATCCGGCGCTCGAGGCCCTTGGCGTGCGCCTTCGTCTCGCGCAGGTGCTGCTGAAGCCGTCTCTTGTATTGCGCCCTCGTCGTCATCGGGATGTGGGCCTGCAGCGAGGTCTCCAGTTCCCGCTCCTTGCCGTAGGCCTCGCTCAGGTACTGGACCAGCTTCGCGTCGCGCTCGTTCATATCCGCCATCGGGCTCCAATCGTTCGTTTCACTCGACTGGATTGGGAATACCCAACGGACAGGGTTTGGAACCAAATGCGCCCGGGGTAGGCGCCGGGCATGGAACGAGAAGATCGGCTTGCCTGGATCTTCGGCTCCTCGCGCAGCGGCAGTACCTGGCTGCTGCGGATGCTCTCCGACCTGCACGGCGTCATCCCGGTCGACGACCCTCACCTCGGGCACCACCTCGGCGTCTGGCGGCCGATCCCGCTTGCCTGGGCCGCCTGCGAGGAACCGCCCGAGCTGAGCACCCTGCTCGAGGTCAAGGCGGAGGAGCCAGGGTACTTCTTCGCCGAGCGCTACCGCGACGCCTGGTGGCAGCCGCTGCGGGAGCTGATCTGCGCGCGATTCGAGGCGCAAGCCGCCGACGCGGCCGGCGAGCTCTCCGCGGCAGAGGCCCTCGTCGTCAAGGAGCCCGGCTCGCATGTGGCACCGCTGCTCGCGGAGCTGTTCCCGGCCTCGAAGGTGATCTTCCTCCTGCGTGACGGTCGCGATGTGGTGGACTCCTGGCTCGACGCCTACAGCGAAGGCTCGTGGGCGATCCCGGGGGGTGCCTTTCCCGTCGCTCCGGAGGGTCGCCTCGCGCTGATCCGCTGGCTGTCGGCCGTCTGGGCCTACCGCAGCAGGGCGGTCCGGGCGGCGTTCGAGAACCACAGCCACGAGGACCGGGTCCTGATCCGCTACGAGGATCTGCGGCGAGAGACGCTTCGCTACCTGGAACGGATCTGCGCGATGCTGGACCTCGACCGGGAACGGCTGCCGGAGGTGGTCGCCCGCCACCGCTTCGAGCGGGTGCCCAGCACCGACCGGGGCGCGCGGCGGGCCGTGCGGCGGGCCACGCCGGGAGCCTGGCGCCAGAGCATGACGCAGCCCGAGCAGGACGCCATGCACGAGGCGCTCGGCAGCGCCTTGGAGGAGTTCGCTACGGCAGCGACTCGACCCACCGGCTCGCCGCAATCGGCTGAGCCCCTGCCGCCGCCAGGATCGAGCCTTGGAGTCAGTCGATGGCCATGTGGAGTCGGACCGTCGTGCCGTGCGAGCCGGAGCGGACCTGGACGAGATCGCAGAGCTGATTGGCGAGCCAGAGCCCCCGTCCCCCTTCCTGGGTTGGCTGCGGGGTCTGCCGGCCCACCAGCGGCTCCTCGATCAGGCCGCGGTCCTCGACCTCGACGAGGAGGCGGTTGTCTTCCCGCCAGACGCGGCAGGTGCCGGCGCCACCGCCATGGAGAACGCTGTTGGCAGTGAGCTCGCTGGCAGCGACGACGAGATCCGCGGCATTCTGGCTGGGCACACCGGCATGCTCGGCAGCCCGCTCCACCCGGCTTCTCACCTCTGCCAATCGGGCACGATCGAATTCGAAGGCGGCGACATCCAGCGGGTGACCCGGAAGGTCTCCGGCGAAGCAGTTCGTCTCGGCGACGAAACTCGCGCTCTCCTCCTCGGTGCCATCGCAAGCGAGGAGATGGTGTGAGCCGGCGACTTTCTCGAGCACCTCGTCCTCGAGCGAGCCGCCGTCGTAGGGGCACAGCAGCGACCAAGCCGGCGTGCCGCCGAAGGCGACGTTGAGCAGCGACTCGTGACGCTGGCACTCGTCGATCTCGACGAACTTCCTCCCGGGCCAGACCGGTTCGCCGATGCCGCGGACCGCTCGGCCGCCGTGCTCGTCGACGAACTCACGCCAGAACGGGATGATCCGGGCGGGGTTGCGTCCGAGCTTTTCCATGTCGACGAAGCGAACATCGGTCGCCTCGGCGCCGAGCTCGCCTTCGAGCAGCGCCGTGTTCGCCTGGCCGACTGCAACCAGGGTCGGCTCGCCGGTCTCGAGCGCACCCCGCACGAACGGCACGGTGCCGGCCAGAAAGTCCTCTTCGTCGCCGTAGATCAGCGCCTCGTGTCTGAAGCTCGCCTGTTCCATCTCACCCATTCAAATCTCACCCATTCAACGTTGGAGCCTGGCACTCGTTGCGGGGGGTCCGCCCATGGCTCGACGAGTTCTGTCCCGAGGTTTAGCCGCTTTATCGATGGGTAGTCCAGCGACGTACAAAACGTCGAAAGGAGAGGGGCTGTGTTCAAGTGCGATAGATGTGGGAGCGGATTCAGCCCGATGCACGCGGCCTCGTTTGAGAATTGCCCGCGCTGCCAGATCCGGGAGCGGGTCTCGGCGCCCTTGACCTTCAAGGCGTTCCAGCTTCCCCACAGGGAACCCGAGAGGGCAGCAGGCGGGGCTCGGCCATTGACGGTCGCCCAGCATCGACCCCAGGGACAGAGCGCATAGATCCATAGATCGTTTGGAACCGGAGGTCGTTTGGAACCGGAGGAGCGGGGTAGCCACCGGCGGCGGGGCAGACCAAAGCGGCCGAGAGCGACACGCCGAAGGGGGTCTGGGGCGAGCCCCGCCCCTAGCCGCCGGCAGCAGCTCGTCCTCTGCTCCCCTCCGAGCTTCGATCCGGCGGCGCCCACGGCAGCCCTGCGCCGCTTTGCGCAGGGCTGTGACACTCCGCTCGTCGGGGAGGAAATCTGCGGCGCTCGAGGTCAAGCAACGAGACGCTTCCGCAGCATCTCCTTGCCCTGCTCGGCTCCCTTGCGGCTCGTCTCCTGGGCCCGGCGGAAGAAGTCCGCGAGCTCGGAGTCGTCCTCGCGTTCGGCATCCTCGACATACGTCTCGAGCCGCAGGACGTTGCTCAAGCACTGCTCCGTGAACCAGATCACGTTGTAGTCCTTGTCCTTGGTGCCGGTGACCTGTCCGGTCTCCTGTGAGCCCATCGTGCTGTCTCCTTTGCTGGGGTTGTTCCGCGCAGCTACCCCCTGTCCCCCCGTCGAAACGCTCTGGATGCCGCCGTCGTTTCGAGTTCTGAGTTGACGACGCTGGAGGAGAAGCTCGCGGAGGTCCTCGGCCTGGCCCAGGCGGCCCAGGGAGCGACGGAAAAAGTCGAGGGCCTGGTCGAGTGGGCGCTGCCGATCCAGGAGCGCCACTTCAGCACGGCGAAAGACTGCTCCCTGCAGCTCGCCGCTGAGAAAGATCCCTACGAAGAGTCCTGACGGAGCCCCCTGGGCGATGGGTTGTCCCCGTGAGAGTGGAGAGGCGGTGGCGATGGGTACCGGCGGCGGCGTCGATCGCCGCCCTCTCGATTTGCGCCACGGGCTGCGGTGACCTCAGCCGAGCAGAGCTGAGCCGCGGGGTCGAATCGCTCAGTGCTCTCGCGGCGCAGGGAGGGCTGATCGCCAACGGCGTCGCCCGCGACGCGACCAAGTCCACCTACAGCCGCGTGATGGCAAAGACCCTCGGCGACGAGGCCGAGCACGAGGCCGAAAAGCTGGCCGATGCAACTCCCTCGCCCGAGGTGACTCGCGAGCGCGATGCCGCAGTGCAGATCGCCGGCGAAATCGCGCAGCTCTTCTCGGAACTGCGGACGTTTCCGGGCGACGAGCGTCACGGCGTGCTCGTGCAGCGACACATGCGCGAAGCCAAAGAACGGGCTGACGCGGTCGTGACGCGCCTCACCGGCGAGGCGCCATGAGGGCAATCTTCAAAATCGCCCTCGGGATCATCGCCGCCCTCGGTGGCTTTCTCGACATCGGCGACCTCGTCTTCAACACGCAGGCGGGAGCGCTCTTCCGCTACGACCTGCTCTGGGCTGTCGTCCTGGGGACGGCCGGGATCGCCGTCTACGCCGAGATGTGCGGGCGGGTGGCGGCCGTAACCCAACGCCCGGTGTTCGACGTGATCCGGATGCGGCTCGGGTTCGGCATGGGACTCGTCGGGCTGATCGCCAGCACCCTCGTCAACCTGCTCACCGTGGCGGCCGAGCTCGGCGGGCTCGCGATCATCCTCGAGCTGCTCTTCGATGCCACCTTCAGCATGTTCGTCGTCGTCGCCGCGATCGGCCTGGTGGTCGTCGTCGCCCTCTTGCCCTTCGGCGGCATCGAGCGGCTCTTCGGGTACTGCGGCTTGATGATGCTGGTCTTCATCGCCACGGCGCTGCATCAGGGGCCCGACTGGGGGGAGGTGGCGCACGGCTTCGTGCCGTCATTCAGCGGCTCGACGCTCTACCTCTACTTCGTGGTCGGCGTGTTCGCGGCTGCGCTGATGCCATACGAGGTCCACTTCTATTCCTCCGGTGCGATCGAGGAGGGCTGGACCGAGTCGAGCCTGCGCGAGAACCGGCTCAACGCGATCGTCGGCTACAGCCTCGGCGGCATTCTCGCCTGCGCGCTCGTCGTCTCCGGCTTCCTCTTTCATCCGGTGGGGGTCGACCCCAGCGACCTCGGCACGGTGGCGCTCCCCGCCCAGGGCGCCTTCGGCGAGACGGGACTGCTGCTCGCCCTCGGCGGCATGATGTTCTGCATCGGCGGGGCGGCGGTCGACTCCAGCTTCTCCGCCTCATACAACCTCGCCCAGTTTCTCGGTTGGGAGTGGGGTCGCTATCGAGGCCCAAGGAAGGCGCCGCGCTTCACCGCTTCCTGGCTGGTCTTCCTCTTTCTCGCGATGCTGATCGTGCTGAGCGGGATCAACCCAGTGGAGATCACCGAGTACTCGGTCGTCTTCTCGGTCGTCGCCCTGCCGCTTACCTACCTGCCGATCCTGATGATCGCCGGCGATCGCTCCTTCATGGGCAAACACGCCAATGGCCGGGTCTCGACCCTCCTCGGCTGGGCCTACTTCGCGCTCATCGTCGTCCTCGCCGTCGCCGCGGTCCCACTGTTGCTCGCGACCAACGGAGGGGGAGGATGAGAAGCGGCGAGCCGATCTTCATCGCCCACCGCCTGCTCGACGAGCAGATCCTCGACTCCGAGGGCCGCCGCTGCGGTCGCGTCGACGACATCGAGCTGCGCGGCACCCCGCCGCGCATAACGGCGCTGCTGGTCGGCGTGGCGTTGTATCCACGGCGCCTGCCGCGCCGGCTGCGCGGTCTCGCCCGGCGTTTGGCTGGGCCCGAGCGATGGGGCGCCAACGCCATGCGCGTGCCCTGGGAGGAGGTCGACGAAGTCGACACCGCCGTGCACCTTCGCGGCAAGGCCGAAGAGCTTGGCCTGGGCAACGGGGACCACCCCGAGAACTGGATGGTGAAGAGGCTGCCATGGAACTGACCGGCGAGCCCCAGGCGTTCAGCGAGTTGATCGGCCTGCCCGTGAGCGACCAGGCGGGGCGCTCGCTCGGCCGGGTCTTCGAGGCGCGAGCGCACTGGGAGCGAGACGGCTCGATAGTCCTCGACGAGCTGATGGTAGGCCGGCGGGCGCTGTTGCGGCGCCTGCGAGGGCCGCGCCCCGACGCGCACGGCTTCCCCTGGGAGAGCGTGATCGAGGTTGGCCGCGATCGGATCGTGGTTCGCCGCTGAGGTAGGCGTCGATCGATGGCGATTCGGGAGCGTGATTGACGCACGGTCAGTGAGGGTATCCGGCGAGCGTGTCCCAGCAACTCGCCGGCTACGCGTCGCCATCGGAGCAACCGCCGCTGCTCTCCTACGCGGCGCTGATGGGCGTCTTCAATTTCCTCTTCGGCGGCGCGCTGCTGACAGCGAAGCGAAACGGCCGCGAGTTGCCGCAGCGCGTCGGGGCGGGCGACGTGGTCTCGATCGGGGTCGCGTCCCACAAGCTCAGTCGCCTGATCGCCAAGGACAAGGTGACCAGCCCGCTACGAGCGCCGTTCACCGAGCTCGAAGAAGAGGGCGGCCCGGCCGAGCTGGAGGAGCGCTCGCGGGGAGGGGGGGTGCGCAAGGCGATCGGCGAGCTGCTGATCTGCCCTTACTGCCTCGGGCTCTGGGTAGTCGCGGCCTTCTCGCTCGGCCTCCTGTTCGCGCCGCGCCTCACCCGCTTCCTCGCCTCGGTCTTCTCGGCGCTGACGATCTCGGACTTCCTCCAGATCGCCTACAAGGCGGCCGAGGAGAAGGGCCTCGGCTAAGGCGTCGATGCCGCGGCCGCTGGGAGGAAGCCGATGAGTTCGAACGCGAGTCCCGAGCGTCTTCTCGCCATTTACCTCAACGATCATCTGGCAGGCGCCACGCTCGGCGTGGCGCTGGCCCGCAGGCTGCGATCCAGCAACCGGGACGACGACGCCTTGGGTGAGCCCCTGGCAGAGATCTGCAGCGAGATCGAAGCGGATCGGGTCACGCTCGAGCGGGTGATGGAGCTACTGGAGATCCGCCGCGGCTTCGTCAAACCCGCGGCAGCCTGGGTCGGGGAGAAGGCCGGGCGCCTCAAGCTCAACGGCCAGCTGAGCGGCTATTCCCCCCTCAGCCGCCTGGTCGAGCTGGAGCTCCTCCACATCGGGATCACGGGAAAGATGCGGATGTGGAAGGCCCTCCAGCATTCCCTCGGCGAGAGAGCGGGTGAGTTCGACTTCGGCCAGCTGGCCGAGCGTGCGGCGCGCCAGCGCGGCAGAGTCGAGGACCTCCACCTGGACGCGGCGGCCCGGGCGCTTCCCTCGGCGGCATCTCGGTCGTTTGGCTGAGCGCTTTCCGGGGAAGTCGAGAGTGAACGGGAACGAACGAGAGGGCTGGCTATGGAGGCAGCACTGAACGGATGAAGGCGCTCGCTTTCCACGGCAAACGCGACGTGCGGGTCGACGAGGTCCCCGACCCCTCGATCCGGGAACCGACCGACGCGATCGTCCGCATCACCTCGACCGCGATCTGCGGCTCCGACCTTCATCTCTACGAGGTGCTGGGGATGTTCATCGACGAGGGCGACGTGCTCGGCCATGAGCCGATGGGCATCGTCGAGGAGGTCGGCAGCGAGGTGAAGCAGATCGAAGCCGGCGACCGGGTGGTGATCCCCTTCAACATCTCCTGCGGCGACTGCTGGATGTGCAACCAGAAGCTCTTCGCCCAGTGCGAGACGACCCAGGTCCGCGAGCACGACAAGGGCGCCTCACTCTTCGGCTACACCAAGCTCTACGGCCAGGTGCCGGGCGCTCAGGCGGAGTTCCTGCGCGTGCCGCAGGCGCAGTTCGGGCCGATCAAGGTGCCCGAGGGCCCTCCCGACGAGCGCTTCCTCTTCCTCTCCGACGTGCTGCCGACCGCCTGGCAGGCGGTCGAGTACGCGGCGATCCCGAAAGGCGGCAGCGTCGCCGTCTTCGGCCTCGGGCCGATCGGGCAGATGTGCACGCGCATCGCCCGCCACAACGGGGCCGAGCGGGTGATCGGGGTCGACATGGTCCCCGAGCGGCTGGAGATGGCGCGTCGCAACGGCGTCGAGGCGATCGACTCCGGTGCGCACGAAGACGTTCCCGCCGCGATCGGGGAGATGACCGACGGGCGCGGGCCCGACGGCGTCATCGACGCGGTCGGGATGGAGGCGCACGGGGCTCCGGGCGCGGAGCTCGCCCAGAAGGCGACCGGGATGCTGCCGGACCCGCTCGCGGCCAAGGCGACCGAACGCTTCGCCGTCGACCGGCTGTCGGCGCTGCACGACTCGATCGACACCGTCCGCCGCGGCGGCACGATCTCGATCTCCGGCGTCTACGGCGGTCAGCTCGACCCGCTGCCGCTGATGCAGCTCTTCGACAAGGGGATCCAGATCCGCATGGGCCAGGCGCACGTGCGGCGCTGGACCGACGACATCCTGCCGCTGCTGGAGGAGGACGCCGGCGACCCGCTCGGGATCGACGACCTCACCACCCACCAGCTGCCGCTGGCCGAGGCCCCGGGCGCCTACTCGATGTTCCAGAAGAAGGAAGACGGCGCGATCAAGGTCGTCCTCAAGCCCTAGGTCGCCTCGGCCAGCGCGACGAGGCTCGGCACGTCGGCGGCGCTCGCCGCCTTACTTCCCAGACCGAACCACCGATCATCAACGCTCGCCCGCTGTCTGGCGCTTTCTCCAGCGCGGCCTGGACCAGGTCCCCGAGCAGCTCGTTACCCCTGGTTGGCGGATGCCCAAACGGGTAGCCACGTCGTCATGCAGCGGGTCAGGATCGGCTGCTCGGGGTGGAGCTACAAGAGCTGGCGCGGCGGCCTCTACCCGCAGGGCCTGCCGGCCTCGCGCTGGCTGGAGCGCTACGCGGAGAGCTTCGACACCGTCGAGGTCAACGCCACCTTCTACCGCCTCCCCAAGCGCACGACGGTGGAGGGCTGGGTCGAGCAGACGCCCGAGGGCTTTCTCTTCGCGGTCAAGGCGAGCCGCTACCTCACCCACATGCGTCGCTTGCGTGAGATCGAGGAGGGTGTGGCGCGATTCTGGGAGCCGCTCGAGCCGCTGCGCGAGGCAAGGCGCCTGGGACCGGTGCTGTGGCAGTTGCCCGAGAGCCTGCACCACGACGACGACCTCCTCGCGTCGGCGCTCGACGTGCTTCCCCCGGCACGGCATTGCTTCGAGTTTCGCCACCCGAGTTGGTTCGTCTCGGAGGTGCGGGAGCTGCTCGAAGCCCACGGCGCCTCGCTGGCCCTGGGAGACGATGCCCGCCGCGACCTGCCGCCGTCGCGACCGGCGGGGAAGCTCGCGTACCTGCGCCTGCACTACGGCGCTCGCGGCCGCGACGGCAACTACTCCCCGAGCGAGCTGGACATGTGGCGGCGCCGGATCGCGGCCTGGAGATCGCGGCGCGAGGTCTTCGTCTACCTCAACAACGACTGGCGCGGCTTCGCCCCCGCCAACGCCCGCGAGCTCAAGCGCGGGCTCTCGTAACGGCGACTGGCCCAAACCCGATCCGGGGTAGCAAGCGGTCCACGTGAAAGCGCTGGTCGTCAACTGCACGCTGAAATCGAGTCCCGAGCGCTCGAACACCGGCGCGCTCGCCGATGTCGTCGCGGCAGCTCTACGTGACGGGGGAGCTGAGGTAGACGAGGGGCACGAGTGGTCGCACTCGACCGGCCAAACGGCGGCGGCGAACCTGCTGGCCGTGGCGCGCGCGTTCGAGCCGCGGCCAATGCCGGCACCCGAGTAGTGGCTACGAGCCGCTTTTTGCACAGGTGCGCGGGCGACTGAAGCGCTCCGATTGCTCGGGCGAGGGGCATCCTGCGCCGCCGTCACGGTCGCGGATTCGCCTAAAAGACCAAGCGATCCCTGCCGCTGCCCTTGGCCGTGTAGAGAGCCTTGTCGGCGCGCTCGAGCAGATCGTCGGCGGTCTCGTTGAAGTCCCAGCAGGCGACCCCCGCCGAGCAGGTCTGCCCGTCGGGGGTCGCCGCCCGCAGCCGTTCGACGATCTCGGCGGCCTGGCCGAGCGAGCAGTTCGGCAGGAGGACGAGGAACTCCTCGCCGCCGAAGCGGACGATGGTGTCTTCCCCCCTCAGTTGCGAGTCCCAGGCGACCGCGCAGTTGCGCAGCACGATGTCTCCAGCCGGGTGGCCGTGGCTGTCGTTGTAGGCCTTGAAGTGGTCGATGTCGACGATCGCGAGGCACAGCGGCGTCTCGGCGCGGCGGGCGCGCGCCATCTCGCGCGGAAGCTGCACATCGAGCGTGCGCCGGTTGGGCAGGCCGGTTAGGGCATCGCTGCTGGCGAGGACCTTCACCTCGGAGAGGAGGTCCTCGCGTTCGGACTCGATGCGCTTCAGCTCCGTCACGTCGGTGGCGCGGGCGTAGATCAACGACTCGTCGGGGGCCAGGGTCGAGCTCCAGCGCAGCCAGTGCCAGCTGCCGTCCTTTGCCAGGTAGCGATTCTCGAAGCCCACCGTCTCCGCCCCGTCGAAGAGGCCGGCCGCCTCGGCTTCTGTGCGCTTGCGGTCGTCCGGGTGGACGAGGTCGACGAACGGCTTGGCGCGCAGCTCCTCATCCCTATAGCCGAGGCTGCGCTCCCAGGCGGAGTTCAGCTCGACGAAATAGCCGTCCGTGTTCGCCGTGCAGAGCATGTCGTGGGAGAGGTCGAAGAAGCGCCGCGCGCGGAGGTCGGCACGGGCGCGGCGGGCGACGATCTCGCTGGTCAGGATCGTGACCCACCGAGAGGGACACGGCCGTGAAGGTCCAGCGGGTGAACACCGAGTAGCCGGCGCTGCTCCCGACCTCGGCCAGGACTATGGCGTAGACGCCGAGCAGCCAGGCCAGGTGGGCGACGGCGACACGCCGCGGAAAGAAATAGGCGGCGATCAGCATCGCCCAGACAAAGATCGTCCCGTACTGCCCCACCGCCACGCCGCTCTCGTAGGTCAGCAGGCCGGTCAGCGCGACGACGCCAGCGAGGATCGCGTGCGTCGCCCAGACCGGGACGCTTTGGGAGAGGGCGAAGCAGAGCAGGCCGCCGACGAGCATCGCGACGGCGATCGCGATCAGGGCGTCGACGTTGGCTAGGTCGGGATGGGGCAGCACCAGCGACAGCCCCACCAATCCCGCTGCCGCCATCATCAAGCCGCCGAGGGCCCGCGCCTCCGAGCCCGGCCGCCGCAACATCTCCGTCCTGTCTCGCCAACGCCGCATCGCCTACCTATCGGCGCGGGGGGAACTGCCTTTAGGTCTGAACAGCCGACGAGTGGGCGCCGGCCATGCAAGGAGGTCCGCTCAGGTCTTGCGCTCCAAGTCCGAGACCTCTTCGGCCTTGTCCCGGACCCGCTCCTGGGCGTTGTCCAGCTCCTCCTTCTTCTCGCCCTTCTTCTCCTCGCGTTTGCCCTGGCGACGCAGGGATCCGTCGTCGGCGAGGTCGCCTGCTGCCTGCTTGGCCCTGCCGGTGAGCTTGTCGAGAATGCCCATTGGCCTACCTTTCTTCGATCTTTTGCGGACTCGCCGAGTACCCCTGACGTCCTGGGATAAACGTCTGTGACGGAATCGGCTCCGCAGCCGATCGTCCGCCCCGCGCTAAGGTGCGCGCAGACACCTTCGAAGGGGGAGACGAAGATGGGACGAGTCGAGAAGCTGCTGTTGGGATCCGGAGCCGTCGTGCTCCTCACCGCCGGGCTGATCGCCGCGCCGGGGGCGACGGCGGGGCCGGCTGGGAATGTGAGCGCTTCGTCCTGCGTGAGGGCGAGCAACATCGAGGCGATCGTCGACGACTCCGGCTCGATGGCGATCACCGACGAAGGCCGCCTCCGGGTACAGGCGATGAACCTGCTGATCGGCACGCTCTCGCCGAAGACGCAGCTCGGCGCCGTCGAGTTCGGCTCCGAGCTCGGCGCACAGCCCGCCGCCAACACGCTGTTCCCGCCCGAGCCGGTCGGGCCAAACGCGACCGCCATGCGCAGCGCACTCGAGGGCGCGATCCACGCCGACAACGGCGCCACCGACTACAACGCCGCCTTCGCCAAGGCCGACGCCGACAACCCGAACTCCGTTGCGCGGATCTTCCTCACCGACGGCGGTCACATCGTCGGTGCCTACAACGAAGCGCACCTGGCCCACAAAGTGCCGACCTACGTGGTCGGCTTCGGCACCGGAATCTCCTCGAGCACGGATAAGCAGCGGCTCGAAAAAATCGCCAAGGACACCGGCGGCAAATACTTCCCGGTACAGGAAGCGAGCCAGCTGCAGTCGGTGATGAACAGCGTCGGCGCGGCGCTGACCTGCCAGACCCCGCCGCGCCAGTTCATCGACACGCTCGCCCAGGGCCAGAGCAAATCGCACAGCGCCACGGTCGGCGCCGCGACCAAGACGGTCCAGATCACCCTGACCTGGACCAGCCCGCTCGACAAGTTCAAGCTCTCCGGGCTGCGGCTGGTCGGCAACAACGGCGTCCTCGCCGTCGCCTCGCGCAGCCGCCCGCCGGGCAAGCTGAAAGTGACGAAAACGACCAGCGCCACCTTCGCCATCTTCAAAGTCTCGAAGCTGAGAAAAGGAACCCTCCGCTTCAAAGTGAAAGCGACGAAGGTCGGCTCCGGCGGGTCGAAAGCAACCCTGACCACCCAGGTCGGCCAGAGCACGCACAAATAGCGAGCGACGCGCGGTCACGCTCGTCGAAGCGTGACCGCGCGTCGGGCCTCAGCCGGCAGCGGACTCGTAGGTGAGGAGGGCGATGCCGTCGCCCAGGGTCTTCGAGTCGACCAGCCGCAGCGGCTTCTTGTCGCTCACCTCGCCGAAGAGGCGCTTGCCGGAGCCGAGGAGGACCGGGAAGACCATCAGCCGTAGCTCGTCCACCAGGTCGTGCTCGAGGAGCGCCTGCACCAGCTGCGCGCTGCCGGCGACGAGGATCACGCCGTCGACCTCACGCTTCAGCTTCGCGACCTCCTCCGCGACGTCGCCGCCGAGAACGGTCGAGTTGTTCCACTCCGCGTCATCCAAAGTCGAGGAGACGACGTACTTGGGCATCGCGTTCATCTTCTCGGCGAAGCCGGCCTCGTCTTCGATCGTCGGCCAGGCGGCGGCGAACCCCTCGTAGGTCACGCGTCCGAGCAGCTGCGCCTCGGCCTCCACCAGCTCGTCGAGCTTGAACCTGTCGCCCTCCTCGCCGCGGTCGATCTCGAAGGTCCACCCCGCGTGCTCGTAGTCCTCGCCTCCCCCCGGGGCCTCGATGACGCCGTCCAATGACACGAACTCGGTTACAACGATCCTTCCCATGACGATCTCCTTTCGCTGTTGGCTCTCTACCCATGCGACGAACGGGCAACCTCGAAATCGACAACTGTCCCCTGAGTTCGGTGTCGGCATCAAAAACCGCTGGGGCTTTGCATTCCCGAATCTTCTGTGTTAGGAGTTCTAATATTCGAAATTGATTGGTAGATACCGGGAGGCTGCCGAATGGACGGGACCGAAGCAGCGACTACGCCCACCACCGAACGGTTCCATGGGAGCCTGCCGCCGCGGGGCCTGGCGGGCACGCCCTCCTCGCCGCTCTCGAGCGCCCGCTTCGGACGGATGTTCCGACACCTGCCGGTGTACGCGCCCGATGACGGCTCATTGGAGGCACTCGGCAAGAAGATGATCCAGGGCCTCGAGAAAGGGGAGCTGGACAAGGCGCTCGGCGAGCCAGACGAGGACGAGAACACCGCGCTGCTGGGTGAGGAGCTACGGCTGCCGGCCGGTTACACCTATTTCGGCCAATTCGTCGATCACGACATCACCTTCGACCCGGTCTCGAGCCTCACCCGGCAGAACGATCCCGACGGCCTCGAGGACTTCCGCACGCCCCGTTTCGACCTCGACTCGCTGTACGGAAGGGGGCCGGCCGACCAGCCCTACCTCTACGACGAAAAAGGTGTCCACCTCCTGCTTGGCAAAAAAGTCTCGGAGAGCAACGAGGCAGTCGCCGGACCAGACCTGCAGCGCAACGCGGAAGGGCGCGCCCTCATCGGGGACCCCCGCAACGACGAGAACCTGATCGTCTCGCAGCTACAGGCCACCTTCATCAAGTTCCACAACAGGGTGCTCGACCGGGTCGGCGAGAAGAACCCGCACCTGACCAAGGACGACGTCTTCAAGCTCGCCCAGAAAGAGGTGCGCTGGCACTATCAGTGGGTGGTGATCCACGACTTCCTGCCCCGCCTGGTCGGACAGGATGTCGTCGACGACATCCTCTCCCCGGAGGCGTACGTGACGCCGACAGGGACGCAGGCCAGCACTCCGGTGCCGCGACTTCGCTTCTACAGCTGGCACGAACAGCCCTACATGCCGGTCGAGTTCTCGGTCGCCGCCTACCGCTTCGGGCACTCGATGATCCGGCCGAGCTACCTGATCAACCAGGTCGCGCGCACCGATCCGGAGCTCGAGGGCGTCCACCGGATTCGCCTCTTCCTCCAGGGAGGAGAAGAGAGGCAATCGCTCAACGGCTTCCGCCCACTCCCCGGGGAGTGGGGAGTCCAGTGGCGGTTCTTCCTCGCCGGCATCGAGGATGGCCTTCCGACCGAAGAGCACCTTCCCCAGCCCAGCTACGAGATCGACGCCGAACTCTCCAACCCGCTGGGAGAGCTGCCGGAACCGGGGGCGGGGCCGGAAGCGATCGGGACTTCGGACCCCAAAGACGCGCAGGACCTGGCAATCCGCAACCTGATCCGCGGCAAGCGCCTCGGCCTGCCCGCGGGACAGGACGTCTCCCGCGCGATGGGCATCGAGCCGCTCAGCGACGAGGAGCTCTTCGACGGCCTCGAGATCGGCGAGGAAGCCCGGAAAGACCTGGCGGGGAGGGCCCCACTGTGGTTCTACATCCTCAAGGAGGCCGAGCTGCGGGCGGAATCGGCCCACCTCGGCCCGGTCGGCGGCCGCATCGTCGCCGAGGTGCTGATCGGCCTCCTTGCCGGAGACCCGCTCTCCTACCTCGGCGTCCAGCCCAATTGGAAGCCGACCCTGCCGGCACGGGGCGAGGGCTTCACGCTGAGCGATCTGATCAACGTCGCGATCCCGGCGCCGAACACGCCGGCGCCCCCGTCCTACGGGGGCTGAGCGGGATCGAGATGCCCCGGTCCTATGACGTCGTCGTAGTCGGCTCCGGTTTCGGCGGCGGCATCGCGGCGTGCCGCCTGGCCGAAGCCGGCAAGCGCGTCTGCGTCCTCGAGCGCGGGCGGCGCTTCGGCCGCGACGACTTCGCCGACGATCCGGGAGACGCGCCGGGGATGCTCTGGCACGAGAAGGCCAACCCCCGTGGGCTCTTCGACTTGCGGATGATGCGTGACGTGTCGGTGATCACCGCGGCGGGCGTCGGCGGCGGCTCGCTCGTCTACGCGAACGTGCAGCTGCGCGCCGAGGGGGATGTCTTCGACGAGAACTGGCCCGCCGCGATCGACCGCGATCAGCTCGACCCCTGGTACGACCTGACCGAGGAGGCGCTGCAGCCGCGGCCGACCCCCGCCGACCCGGCCCTGCCCAAGGTCGGCGCCTTCGCGGCGGCCGGCGCCCATGTCGGCCGTGAGGCAACCCCGCTGCCGATCGCCGTCCACTTCGGCGAGGCCCGGCGGCATCCGTTCAGCGGAGCGCCGCAGGAGGGTTGCCAGAACCTGGCCCGCTGCGACCTCGGTTGCCCGATCCATGCCAAGAACACGGTCGACATCACCTACATCGCCCGGGCCGAAGCCCACGGTGCCGAGGTGCGTCCCCTGCACCTCGCCGGCGGCCTCGAGCCACCGCAAAGCCAGGGCGGCAACTGGGCGGTCGCCTTCAAGGACCTCGACGACGGCAGCAGCGGGATCGTGGAGGCCCCGACCGTCGTCCTGGCCGCGGGTACGCTCGGCTCCTCGCGGCTGCTCCTTACGAACCGGCGCCGCCTGCCCGATCTCTCTCCCGCCCTCGGCAGCCGCTTCTCGGGCAACGGCGATGCGCTGGGGATAGCCTTCGATCCGTCCGTTCCGGACGTCCGTGGCGCCCGCAACGACTACGGCCCGGTCATGACCAGCAAACTCGACTACCCCGAGCGGCGGCTCATGGTCGCCGACGGTGGCCTGCCGGCGAACTTCGACGTCCTGCTGGAGGTGGCCCGCGGCGTGAACGTGATCCGCGGCTGGCGTCGGGCGCTCCTGCGCCTGCGCGACGCGATCGTCCAGCTCGGATGGAGCGACCAGGCGATGCGCCCGCGCGAGGCCCGCCTGCCGGAGCGATCCCGCGACACCGATTCGCTCGTCTTCCTGATGATCGGCCGCGACGCCGCCGACGGCCAGATGCGGCTCACGCCGCTGTTCCGGCGCTTCGACATCCGCTGGAGCCGAAATGGCAGCAAACAGCTCTTCGACGACCTCGAGCTGACCGCGAAAGAGCTGGCTGCGGGAAGCGGCGCGACCCCGTTCTACGCGCTCGAGGGCGGCCCGCTGAGCAAGTTCACCACCGTCCACCCGCTCGGCGGCTGCCCGATGGCCGACGACCCCTCCCGCGGCGTCGTCGACGACGCCGGCCGCGTCCACGGCTATCCCGGCCTCCACGTGCTCGACGGCTCGATCGTCCCCACCGCGCTCGGGGTCAACCCGTCGAAGACGATCGCCGCGCTCGCCGAGCGCGGCGCGGCGCAACTGGCGAAGACCTTGGCTTGAGCCCCGTCTGGCACAACCACACCGGCAACCAGAGCTGCTCGCCGCAGCAGATCGTCGCGCCGGGCTCGCTGGGAGACCTGATCGACGTCGTCCTGAAAGCAGAAGGGAAAGGGACGACGGTGCGCGCCGTCGGAGCCGGGCATTCCTGGTCAGACGTCGCCTTGACCGACGGTTACCTGCTCGAGCCCGACAACCTCAGCGGGGTCACGCGACCCAACGGGGAGGCACTGAAAGAAGCGGCGCGGCAACAGAGACTCGTTCGCGTCCTCGGCGGCACTCCCATCCAGGCGCTCAACGACGAACTCGACCGCATGGGCCTCGCCCTGCCCAACATGGGCGGCTATGACGCTCAGACGATCGCCGGGGTGGTATCGACCTCGACCCACGGGTCGGGCCTCGGCTTCGGCCCCTTCCCCAGCCTGGTCCGCTCGCTCGACCTGGTCGTCTCCGGCGGCAAGGCGCTGCGGCTGGAGCCGGCAGGTGGGCCGACCGACCCGGACGCCTTCGCCGACGACACGCTCCAGCTGGTCCAGGACGACACCAAGTTCGCGGCGGCCGTATGCGGCATCGGGACCATGGGCCTCGTCCACTCGCTGCTGCTGGAGGTGCGCGAGAAGTTCTGGCTCAACGAGATTCGCACCCTGAGTACCTGGGAGGCGCTGCGGGACACACTCACCGAGGACGGCGTGCTGGGCGAGGGAGATCATTACGAGCTGTTCCTGAACCCCTACGCGCAGTCCGACGGCCGGCACCGGGCGCTGATCACGCGGCGGCGCGACTGTCCCGAGCCGCAGGACGTGCCGCACGACAAGCTCGAACGCCATCCGCTCACCGAACTGCAGTCGTCGCTGCCGCTCACCGGCGTCCTCCTGCGGTTCCTGGCGCGACGGTTGCCGTCGCTGATGGCGAAGCGCTTCGACTCGGTGCTCGCCGGCATGTGCGACGACGGCTATGCCAACGTCTCCTACAAGGTGTTCAACATCGGCGAGGCCAACCACCTGCCGGCCTACTCGATGGAGCTCGGGGTCGCGGTCGACGGCAGCCATCTCGAAGCCGTGGATCGCATCCTCGACATCGCCCGCCGCCGCGCCGACGAAGGGCTGTACCACAGCTCGCCGATCTCGTTGCGATTCGTGGCGCCGTCGAGCGCCTACGCCTCGATGATGTACGGCCAGGCGACGATGATGATCGAGTTGATCATGGTCGACGGGAGTCGCGGCGGCTATGCGCTCCTGGAGGGATATGAGTCACGCCTCGCCAACCTCGGTGTCCGCCCGCATTGGGGTCAGTACAACACCCTCACTCCCGAGCGCGTCAAAGCGCTCTACCCACAGTGGGAAAAATGGCTCGCCGTCGAGGGCGAGCTCAACGAGTCGGGTGTCTTCGACTCGCCGTTCACCAAGCGAATCGGCGTTTAGGCCGCCACAGGCCCGGGCTGAACCCAGGCCGGCTGCACTCCGTACACCGGGCGACTGCGCAGCACCCCATCGCACCCCCAACAGGAGGCAAAGACGTGACCAGAGCCTTTCCAGCCATCGCCACCCTCGCGATCGGTGCGGCGCTCGCCGTGGCCGGTTGCGGTGGAAGCGACAGCTCCAGCTCCAACGAAGGCGGCGCCTACGGATCGCGCGGCCAAACCGGCTCCGCCGAAACGGCAAAGAGCGAGTCGAGCGCTGCCGGTGCGGTCTCGGCCGCCAAGAACCCGCAGCTGGGCGAGATCATCGTCGACTCCAAGGGCTTCACCCTCTACGACTTCCACAAGGACAAAGGCGGCAAGTCGGCCTGCTACGGAGCATGTGCAAGCACCTGGCCACCGCTGACGACGAGCGGCGCGCCGCACGCCACGAGCGGTGCCGAAGCGTCGAAGCTCGGCACCACCAGGCGCAGCGACGGCACCATGCAGGTGACCTACGACGGCCACCCGCTCTACACCTACGTCGCCGACGCCAAGCCCGGCGAGGCGAAGGGCAACGACTTCAGTTCCTTCGGCGCCCAGTGGTACGCGCTGACGCCGAGCGGCAAGGAGGTCGGCGACTAGCGCGGGGCCGGCGGTGGCAGCGGCTTCAGCCGCCCCGCGCGCAGCGCTTCGAGCTCTGCCAGCACGGTCTTCGCCATCAGCTCGTGGCCGCGGCGATTCGGGTGGAAGATCCCGCGGGCGAGGCTGGCGAGGCCCTTGAGGCTGAGGTGGATGGTCGACCCGCTGGTGCGCTCCAGGGTCAGGAAGTTGACCGCAGCCCGCCTCAGCGGTTGCTCGCAGATCCGCTGGCCGGCGAGCGAGCCGGTGAGGTCGATGACGTGGATCCGGGCCGCCGCGGCTGCCGACTCGATGGCTTTGTTCAACCGGCCGAGGAATACGTCTCGTACGAACCGCATCTCGCGTTCGCTCAACCCGATGTCGGGGCAGTATTTGGGGCCGATCGGGTTCGGGTAGGTCACGGCGAAGACCTCGGCACCGTCCGCGGCTTGCCGCACGGCGGTAAGGGTGTGCAGCAGGGCTGGGTAGACCTCGGCGTCGAGCCGACGGAGCCAGCGCGGGGCCGAGCGCGTGCAGTCGGGGGCTCCCGGCGCCGCGCAACCGAGGCCGATTTCAGCGAAGCCGGCGTCGTTGCCGCCGATGCCGATCAGGACCACGTCGGGCTGGGCGACTTCGCGTAGGACGGTCAGCTGCGGCTTGGCACCGAACACGTCTGGATCGCTTCCCGGGTACTGCCCTCGCCGGGTCACATCCTCCGTCCTCGCACCCGAGCAGGCGACGAACGTCAGCGACGCTTCCAGCTCCTCGGCGACGAGATACGGGTACGCGGTCGCTGCCCGGTGACACTGGTTCACACCGAACTCGTCGGTTCCCGGGAAGAAGCTTTCGGCTCCCTCGCCCGAGATGTAGGAGTCACCCAGGGCGACGATCCGGAATGACGAGGACGGGTTGGGGTCGATCGGCTGCGTCTCGGCCGGCCGGGTTATGAGAACCACCGCGAGGGCAACTGCGGCTATCCACCAGAGCATCTGGCTCCCTATCAGTCATGCCTTAGCGATACCGTCTCGCACAGAGTTATATGACATTCCTGTCCAAGTCACCGCGATGGTGGCTCTCCCGCGGGCTGATCGCAGCGTTGGTCGCGATCGGGGCGTACGGCCTGTGGGACGCTCTCGAGTGGTGGGTCGGGGTCGCTGTCGTGGCGTTTGCCGCGCTCGCCGCGTGGCCGCGGTTCGTCGTGATCTCTCTGCGGCTGGCTGGCGCCATCGTCGCCGCCACGCTGGCCCTGTTGGGGTTCGACGTGGTGGCCGGCAAGCTCGGCCTGCGGCCGTCGATCCCGGTCGGACTGGTGGCGGCGGTGGCGGTGTTCGGCCTGGCGGCCTACGGGTACCTGCACGGGGCCGGCTGGGGCCGTTGGGTGACGAGGCTCGCGGCGGCGGGGCTGGCCGTCGTCGTCATCGTCGCGGCACCGTTGCTGTACGGGCTACTCCAGGGGTCCGGTGACAAGGACGTCCCCAATCCCGAGCGGGTCGCCTCGAAGCTCGACCTGCTGATCGTCACCGACGGCCGCCCCCATCCCCCGCCCGACCACGTGCCGCCGGAGCCGTCCCTGAGCGGCTTCGACCTCAGCTACTCCGTCGGCTTCGCCAGCGGGGATCGAGTGCGCTGGACGCTGGCCAACGGGACGAGCTCCGGCGAGGCCCTGCGCGACGCCTCCCAGGGCGACCGGCTGCCGGATCTCGGCGTCGACGCTCCCGTCCTGCGCCAGGGGGCCGACTCCGTCCTGCTGCTGCTGGTCGACGGCACCGCCCCCGTGAGCGACGCGCCGGAAGACCTGCCGGATGCGCCGGCGCGCCCGGGAGAGGTGGCCCACTGGCAGGACGTCGCGAGCAACGCCGGCGTTCCCCTCACGCCGGCCTTCGCGCTGCTGCAGACCACGCGCCCGAGCAGGCTGCGGCGCTGGCGGCAGTTTGCGACGCCGGGAGGCGCCGTCTCGGCCCAGGCGCTGGGGAGCCTGACCGCGACCGATGCCGCGGTCAGGCTGGCGGTCGCCTCGCCCACCTCGCAGGCCGACTTCGCCCTCGCCTTGGAGCATCGGCCGGTACTGCTCTTCGACGAAGAAGAGTCCGTGCCGAGGCCACTGTCGATCGCCGCGCTTTTCGAAGAGGAACGGGTGCGGCTCTGCACCGACCGCGGCGTGACCAAGACCGACTGCTCCGACCCGATCCTCTATGCCCGCGAACTCGAAAACGGGGGAACGCATCTGCGGCTGCGGCTGCCCAGCTCCAGGGAGCTGCGGGAAACCGCCCTGCGGGAGAAAGCGCTGGCGGCCGCCAAGGCGATGCCCGCGGTGAGCGAAGCAGCGCCCGGGGCGTCCCCGGCGGCGACTCCCCCGCCCGGCACCGGGCTGCCCGGCCTGTCGGCTAACCCAGTGGGGGCGCGAAGCGCGATCTACGTCCATCCGGTTTCCACCGAACGCGACGGAAGGCTCCTGCTCTACCTCGACTACTGGTGGTACCTGCCGGACAATCCGAGCGGCGTCGGCGGCGGCGCGTTCTGCGGCGCCGGGCTGGTGATCGCCGGCGTGACCTGCCAGAACCACCAGTCCGACTGGGAGGGGCTCACCGTGATCGTCGACCGTACCGGGCCCAGGCCGTTCGTGACCGCGGTGCAGTACGCCCAGCACGACAGCGTGGTGCGCTACGGCTGGAATCTGCTGCGACAGCGGTGGGACAACCCGAAGCTGTCGCCGTTCGTCGAGGCCCCCGGCCGGCCACTGGCGTTCGTCGCCAAGGGCACCCACGCCACCTATCCGATCCCGTGCGGCCGCTGTCACCAGGTCGCCAAGCCGAGCATCGGCGAGGGACCGCATCGCGGCGGCCTGCCATGGATCGGCAACGAAACCGGGGCCTGCGGCGAGGACGCCTGCCTGCAGGCGCTGCCCACCCGCGAAGCCGGCCGCCAGCCGGCGCTCTGGAATGCCTTCACCGGCGCCTGGGGCGATGTCCACTGCTTCCTCAGCTACTACTGCGATTCGGGTTTGCCACCGAACGCCCCCGGCCAGCAGGAGCGCTACCGCCACCCGACGCGGTACGACGGAATCGTCGACAGGGGCTGGACCTTCCACCGGCAGGCATTCGGCGAATGAGTGGCTATGCCGCCGACAAGAGGTTTATTTCGGCTGGAACCTCTGAGGGCCGCGAGCTCGGCGGGCTGCTACCGTGAGGGAGTCGGGCAGGCACCTCGCCGCCCGAGAGGTTCCGTTCCCTCCGTGTGCTGCTTAGCGCTTTGGGGTCGCTGGATCTCCCCTTAGCCGCTCAAAAGGAGCTCATACCATCGAATCGTTTGCCGATACCGGCATCTCCAACCCTGTCCTGCGCGCGCTCGCCGAGCGCGGCATCGAACAACCCTTCCCGATCCAGCAGATGGTCATCCGCGAGGCGCTCGCCGGACACGACCTGCTCGTCCAGGCGCCCACCGGGTCCGGCAAGACGCTGGCCTTCGGCCTGCCCCTGGTCGACCTGGTCGAGCCCGGAGCGAAGCACGCCTCCGCCCTCGTCCTCGCCCCCACCCGCGAGCTTGCAAGCCAGATCGTCGACGAGCTCGACTCCGTCGCCCGCGCCCGACGGCTGCGGATCGCCGCCGTCTACGGCGGCGTCGGCTTCGGCCCGCAGAGCACCGCGGCGCGGCGCGCCGACATCGTCGTCGCCACCCCGGGCCGCCTCGAGGACCTGATCGCGCGCGGCGTCGTCTCGCTGCGGCACGTGCAGATCCTCGTCCTCGACGAGGCCGACCGGATGCTCGACATGGGCTTCAAGCCCGCCGTCGACCGAATCGTCTCCCAAACCCCGGGCCGGCGCCAGACCCTGTTCTTCTCGGCGACGCTCGAGGGGGCCACCGGCAAGCTCGCCGCCGGCTACACCCGCGATCCCCGCCGCCACACCCAGGCCGCGAGCGAGGCGGAGGAGCGTGACATCGAGCATCGCTTCCTCTACGTCGACTCGCCCGCAGCCAAGCTCGACCGGCTGGTCGAGCAGCTGCGCGGCGAGGGCGACCGGACGCTGGTCTTCGTCCGCACCAAGCGGGGTGCCGATCGGCTGGTCAAGCGGCTGCGCGGCCACAAGGTCGAGGCGGTCGCGATGCACGGCGACAAAAGCCAGGGCCAGCGCGAACGCGCGCTCGCCCGCTTCGAGGCGGGCGCCGTCGACGTCCTGGTCGCGACCGACGTCGCCGCCCGCGGGATCGACGTCGACGACATCACCCACGTCGTCAACTTCGACGCCCCCGGCGACCGCGACGCCTACGTGCACAGGATCGGCCGCACCGGCCGGGCCGGGCGCACCGGCACCGGAATCAGCTTCGTGCTCGGCGACCAGGCGGCCGAGATGAAGCGCATCGCGCGCGACCTCGGCCTCGCCGGCGAGTTCGACCGTGCCGGCGGCGACCCCGGCCCGGTCGCGCAGACGCCGGCGGCGGCACCGCGCAAGGCCCGCCAGCGCCGGCGGCGGCGCTCCAGGCCCAAGGTGGCTGCCTAGACGCCCGAGAACCCGTCGGCGCGCGCTAACGTTCGGCGATGGCGTCCTCCTCCTCCTGGACTTCCGCTTCGTATGAGGACTGGGCGGCGACCTGCGACACGCTCCATGCTCACACCCAGGTGCTGGGCAAGCTGGCGGCGGAGCTCGCCCCGGCCGCGCCGCAGCTCCAGCACGCGGCGCTGCGGCTGACCGCGCGGGGGTGGGAGACGGCGCCGCTGCCGGCGCCCGACGGCTCCGGGGCGCTGGTCGTGGCGCTTGACCTGCTCACGCACGAAGCTGTGGCCGAGCACAGCGACGGACAGTCACGGCGCCTGCCGCTGACCCCGAACCGATCCGTGGGAGAGATGACGGGCAAGCTGCTGGCGGCGGTCGCCGAGCTGGGCGGGGCGGTCGAGATCGACCCCACTCCGCAGGAGGTGACCTGGAGCGTGCCGCTCGACGAGGACAGCGAGCACGCCACCTACGAGCCCGACCAGGTCGCCGCCTACTTCGCCGCGGCGACCCGGGCCGCTCTCGTCCTCGCCGCCTTCCGCGCCCCCTACCGCGGCCGCTCGAGCCCGGTCAACGCCTGGTGGGGCTCCTTCGACCTCGCGGTCAGCCTCTTCTCCGGCCTCCCCGCCGAGCCGCCCTCGGACGATTTCATCATGCGCAACGCGGGGGATGCGCAGCAGGTCGAGGTGGGCTGGTGGCCGGGCGACGGCCGCTACGGCAAGGCGGCGTTCTTCGCCTACGCGCACCCGGCCCCCGCGGGCTTCGAGGGCGCAGCACTCAGTCCCGCGGCCGCCCGCTGGGACGCTGCGCTCGGCGAGTATGTGCTCGACTGGGACGACGTGCGCGCCGCCGCTGACCCGCACGCCTACGCGCTCGAGTTCGCCCGCTCGGCGTTCCGCCACGCCTGCCTGGTCTGCGGCTGGGACGAGACGCTCGCCGCCAGCGCCGAGGGAGCGCCGCCTCCCGTCACTTAGGTCACACTTCTAAACCGGTCTACCGCCCAGACCGCTTCCCAGAAAGGCGACAGATGGCGACGATCACCGAACGCGAGGCAACGCAGGTGGAGGCGGCAAACGCGGGCGGTCGAACGCCGGTCGCCTTCATCCACGGCCTCTGGCTACTGGCGAGCAGCTGGGACCGCTGGGCGGACCTGTTCGAGGAGGCCGGCTACGCGCCGGTCGCCGCCGAGTGGCCCGGCGATCCGGCGACGGTCGCGGAGGCGAGGGCGAACCCCGAGGCACTCGCTGGCAAGAAGGTCGGTCAGGTCGCCGAGCACGTCGGCGAGGTGATCGGCGCGCTCAACAAGAAGCCCGCCGTGGTCGGCCATTCCTTCGGCGGGCTGATGGCCCAGATCGTCGCCGGCCGCGGCCTCTCGGCTGCATCGGTCGCGATCGACCCGGCGCCCTTCCGCGGCGTCTTGCCGCTGCCGATCCCGGCGCTGCGCTCGGCGCTGCCGGTGCTGCGAAATCCGCTCAACCGGGGCCGCGCGATCTCGCTCACCCTCGACCAGTTCCGTTATGGCTGGGCCAACGCCCTCGACGCGGAGGAGGCGAAGCAGCTGCACGAAACCTTCCACGTGGCCGCTCCGGGGGCGCCGATCTTCCAGGCTGCGATGGCGAACCTCAACCCCGCGACCGAGGTGAAGGTCGACCGCAGGAACCCAGAACGCGGGCCGCTGCTGATCTTCACCGGCGAGAAGGACCACGCCGTGCCGCCGGCGATGAGCGACGCCGCGTACAAGAAGCAGAAACGCAACGAGGGCGTGACGGAGCTGGTCGAGGTCGCCAACCGCGGCCACTCGCTGACGATCGACAGCGGCTGGCGCGAGGTCGCGGAAAAGGCGCTCGCATTCGTCAAACGCTTCGTCTAGACGGTCCCTGTTTAGTCAAGTAGTCTTGAACGCGTATGGGGTCAGGCGAGGGCCGCGACAAAGTCACCTTCATCACGCTCGGACCGACCGGGACCTGCCACGAGCGGGCGGTGACCGAGTACGCGCGCTTCCAGGGGATCGAGGACTTCGGGATGGAGCTGATCACCGACTTCTTCGTCGGCCTGGAGAAGCTCCGCGAGACCCCCGGCGCGTTCCTCGTCCAGTGCAGCGCCCATCCCAAGGTCCATGAGATCACCGAGAAATACTGGACCGAGGTCTTCGTCGTCGACACCTTCATCTACCCGACCAAGCACCTGGTGCTGCTGAGCCGGCGCGAGGTGGAGAGGCCGCGCTCGCTGGGGATCGTCCCCGCGACCAAGGGCTACGTGGACCTCTCCGGATGGGAAGAGGTGATCGACGTCGCCTCAAAGCCGCTCGTCGCCGAAGGTCTCCTGCGCGGCGACTACGACTCCGGCCTGACCCACATGGAGCATGTCGAAGAGCACGTGGACGAGCTGCGGCTGGATCTCGACATCGGCGAAATCGACACGACCTGGGTCGTCTACGGGCGCCAGAAGCGCTTCCAGGGCGAGGTGATCGGGATCCCCTCGGCGGAGCTCTTCCACCAGCCGCAACCGGCCTAGGTGGACCGTGAAGGACCCGCTAGGGGGCACCGCCCCCCGATAGCGGGGTCGCGGCGACGCTGTAGACGTCCCATTCGTCGGCGACCCCCTTGAGGGTGTGGCGGCCGGCCGAGTCGAACTCGATGCCGGAGCCGGCGGCGAGCTCCCGCACCGTGCGCGAGGCGAGCACCGTGCGAGCGCCGGCCAGGGCCGCGATGCGGGCGGCGACGTGGACCGCGATGCCGCCAATGTCGTCGCCCATCAGCTCGACCTCGCCGGTGTGCAGGCCGGCGCGGACCTCGATTCCCAGCGACGGCATCTCGTCGGCGATCGCCCGCGCGCACTCGGCGGCACGGGTCGGCCCGTCGAAGACGGCGAGGAAGCCGTCGCCCGTCGTCTTGACCTCGCGGCCCTCGAAGCGCCGCAGCTGGTCGCGGACCAGCTTCTGGTGCTCCTCGAGCAGGTCGCGCCAGCGGCGGTCGCCGATCTCGGTGGCGAGGCGGGTCGAGTCGACGATGTCGGTGAAGAGCACCGTCGCCAGAACCCGCTCGGGCGCGGCGCCCGGCCGCACCCCGGTGAGGAACTCCTCGATCGCTTCCAGCGCCGCGTCGCTGTCGCCGACCCAGGGGAAGTGGTCCTCGCCCTCGAGCTCGGCGTAGCGGCTGCCCCCGATCTGCTCGGCGAGCCAGCGCGCGGCTCGGTAGTTGACGGCGCGGTCCTGGCGCCGGTGCAGGACCAGGGTCGGCGACTGGATCAGCGGCAGGGCGCCGCGAACGTCGGTGTCGAGGAACATCTCGAAGAGCTGCCGGACCCGCATCGGGCTCGCCGCCTGGCGCTCGAAGCGGGCCTGGAACTCGCGGGCCCGGGGGTCGCCGGCCATGCTCGGCGAGAAGATCTCGATCGTCGCGCCCTGCCCCCACATCGGGCCGACCAGCTCCTCCTGCGCTTCCTCGACGGCCTCCTTCTCCGGCGCCCAGGGGTAGTCGGGGGCGGCGGTCGAGCGCGCCATCGCCCCCCATAGGACCAGCGCCGAGGTGCGCTCGGGGTAGGTGGCGGCGAACAGCATGCACATCGTCGCCCCCTCCGACATGCCGAGCAGCGCCGCTCGCTCGGAACCCGCCGCGTCCATCACCGCGCGCACGTCGTCCATCCGCTCCTCCAGCGTCGGCGCCCCCGCCACGGGATCGGAGAGGCCGACCCCGCGCCGGTCGAAGACGAGGACCCTGGCGAAGGACCCGAGCCGGCGCAGGAAGCGCGACATCGCCGCGCTCTCCCACATCAGGTCGAGGTGGGAGAGAAAAGGGAAGGCGAGCACCAGGTCCATCTCTCCCTCGCCGAATGCCTGGTAGGCGATGCCGATCTCGCCGCTGCGCGCGTATCGGGTCTGCGGTGGCATCGCATCGATCACACTACGCGCCGCCGGTGCGGGGTCAAGCGTGCCGGAAGTCAGGCGCCGGCCGCGCTCGCGCGCGCTCCAGCACCTCGCGCAGGGCGCGCTGATCCGCCTCCGAGAGATCGCTCAGCCAATCGGGCGGCTTCTCCACCGCTCGCATCAGGCGGGTACGGACGCGTCTGCCCTCTGCGGTGAGGGTGATCAGCTTCACCCGCCGGTCGCCCGTGGAGGGCTTGCGGACGACCAGGCCACGCTCTTCGAGCCCGTCGACGATCCCGGTGACGTTGGAGTTGTCGCAGTGGAGCACTGCGGCGATCTCGCTCATCGTGCGCGGCTCGTCCAGCACGCGCAGGGTGCCGAAGGCAGGGGGGCGGAGACCGAGTCGGCGGGCGATTGGCAGGAAGGGAGGTGGGTATACGAGCTTGGCGAGCAGGCTCCAGGCCTCGCCGGCCGGGTCTCCCCCGGCCGCCGCGCCCGGATCGGTCTTCGTCTTCGTCTTCGTCGCCGTCTTCGTCGCCATCGGATTGCATTCTAGTCTCAATCTTGGTAAACCTCAACTATTGAGCTTTACCGGCAACCCCGAACCCCGGAGCTGCAATGAGCAAAGACGGCAACGAAGCCAAGGGCATCGAAGCCGAAGGGCTGGTGCGCGAGTTCAAGAACGGCCCGCGGGCGGTCGACGGGATCGACCTGCGGGTCGCGCCCGGTGAGATCTACGGCTTTCTCGGCCCCAACGGGGCGGGGAAGTCGACCACGGTGCTGATGCTGACGACCCTGCTGCCGCCGACGGCCGGGACGGCGCGGGTCGCCGGCTTCGACATCGCCGCCGAAGGCGGGCGGGTGCGGGGCGCGATCGGCGCCGCGCTGCAGGAGGCGGCGCTCGACCCGCTGCTGAGCGGCCGCGAGCACATGCGCCTGCAGACCGCGCTGCACGGCCTGGCCAAGGCCGAGCGCGCCGAGCGCTCCGACGAGCTGCTCGCCCGGGTCGGCCTCTCCGAAGCGGCGGACCGCGAGGTCGGCGGCTACTCCGGCGGCATGAAACGGCGGCTCGACCTGGCGCTGGCGCTGGTCCACCGTCCCCGCATCCTCTTCCTCGACGAGCCGACCACCGGCCTCGACATCCAGAGCCGCACCGCGCTCTGGGACGAGGTCGCGCGCCTCGCCTCGGCCGAGGGCGTCACCGTCTTCCTCACCACCCAGTACCTGGAGGAGGCCGACGCGCTCGCCGACCGGGTCGGGATCATCGACCACGGGCGGATCGTCGCCGAGGGCACGCCGGCCGAGCTCAAGGCCGAGATCGGCCGCCCGACCGTGGAGGCGGTCCCCCGCGACCCAGCCGACCAGGAGCGGGTGGCGCGAGCGCTGCAGCCGTTCGGCGAGGAGGCGGGTGCCACGCGGCGCGGTGGCGCCTCGGTCCTGCTCGGGGGCGGCGAGTCGCAGCTTGCCGACGTGGTCCGCGCCCTCGACGCCGAGGGAATCGCGATCGAGCAGCTGCAGCTGCACGCACCCTCGCTCGACGACGTCTTCCTCGCCAAGACCGGTCGCTCGCTGGAGGGCGCTGGCGAGGAGGAGGCCGAGGCAGGCAGCGAGGAAATGGAGGCGGTGCGCGCGTGAGCGGCACCCTTCGCACCCAGGTCGGCCAGCTCGCCCGCCGCTCGGTGCTGCGCACGATGCGCCAGCCGGCGCAGATCGTGCCAGCGCTGGTCTTCCCGCTCTTCCTGCTCGCGGTCAACTCGGGCGGGCTCAAAGACGCGACCAGCCTGCCCGGCTTCCCGACCGATTCCTACCTGACCTTCGCCCTAGCCGTGCCCTTCATGCAGGGGGCGCTGTTCTCGGTGATGAACGCCGGCACCGACCTGGCGCGGGACATCGAGACCGGCTTCCTCAACCGGCTCGCGCTGACGCCGTTGCGCGGCGCGGCGCTGCTCAGCGGCCTACTCGCCGGCGCCGTCGTTCTCGGGCTGGTCCAGGCGGCGACCTACCTGATCGTGGGGCTGACCGCCGGCGCCGAACTCGCCGCCGGCGTGCCCGGCGCCCTCGTGATCGTCGCTCTCTCGATCTCGATCACCGTCGCCTTCGGCTCGATCGGCCTCTTCGCGGCGCTTCGCACCGGCTCCGGCGAGGCCGTCCAGGGCCTCTTCCCGCTCTTCTTCGTCATCCTCTTCCTCTCCTCGATGGCGCTACCGCTCGACCTGCTGCAGACCGATTGGTTCCACGCCGTCGCCAGCGCCAACCCCGTCTCCTACCTGCTGGCGGCGTTCCGCTCGCTGCTGATCGAAGGCTGGGACCCCGGCGCGCTGGCGCTCGGCTTCGGCATCGCCGCCGCGGTCCTCGCGATCGGCATGTTCGCCGCTTCGGCCGCCCTGAAGACGAGGCTGGTGAGGACGTGACCCGCAAGATCGCCCTCGCAGTCGCCTGGCGCAGCATCCACAACTTCCTCACCAACCCCGCCTTCCTGGCGCCGGGAATCCTCTTCCCGCTCTTCTTCTTCACCGCCTTCGCCGGCGGCCTCTCGGCGATCTCCGGCGCGCCAGGCTTCGACTTCCCCAGCGGCTACACCGCCTTCCAGTTCGTCTTCGTCCTGCTCCAATCCGCGGCCTTCGGCGGCGTCTTCACCGGCTTCGGCATCGCCCGTGACTTCGAGACCGGCTTCGCCCAGCGCTACCTGCTGGCGGCGAGCAACCGAACCGGGATCGTCGCCGGCTACGTGCTGGCGGCGCTGGTCCGGGCGCTGATCACCTGGGCGGTGCTGACCGCCGTCGCCCTGGTCGCCGGGATGGAGGTGGGCGGCAGCGCCGTCGACCTCTTCGGCCTCTACGGTCTCGCGGTCCTGGTCAACCTCGCGGCTACGCTGTGGGCGACCGGGGTGGCAATGCGGGTCCGCTCGATCCAGGGCGGGCCGCTGATGCAGTTCCCCACCTTCCTGATCCTCTTCCTCGCTCCGGTCTACGTGCCGCTCGAGCTGCTCAGCGGCTGGATCCACGCCGTCGCCTCGGTCAACCCGGTCACGGCGCTGCTCGAGTCCGGGCGCGGCTTCATCGGCGGCGAAGCGACCCAGGTAGCAGGCGCCTTCGCGATCGCCGTCGTCCTGCCCGTCCTCTTCGCGCTCTGGGCGCGGGGCGGCCTTAAGCGCGCCGAAGCCGCCGGCTGACGTGCCGTCACTTAAGCACCCATATGGGGCCCTAAGTGACGGCACGTCTGGCTGGAGCTAGTCCGAGCCGCGGACCAAGCCGACCAGATGTCCCTCGGGGTCTTTGAACTGGCCCAGTTCGATCTGGTCCATCACCTTCTCCGGGCCCATCACCCTGGTGCCGCCAAGGCTCTCGGCCTTCTGCAGCGCCTCCTCGATGTCGGGCACGGCGACGTAGAAGGTGACGTGGCCCTCGTAGCCCTCGGGCCCGCTGGCAATGCCGCCGCCGATGCTCCCCATATCGGAGGGGTTGTCCTCGCCTTTGACGATCCCATAGCTCATCGGGTTGTCGGCGTCGATCTTCCACCCGAACAGGTCGGAGTAGTAGCTCTGCAGCTTGCTTCCGTCCTTGCCGATTACCTCGAAGTGAACGACTGGCTTTCCCATATCTCTCCTTTCACCGGCGAGCCGGTGCGTTTTCATATCGTGAGTGCTCCCTTTTGGGTCTGACGGACCCCAAACGGAGCAATCGTCTCGTTCTTTCGCCTATCTCGCCTCCGAGTAGACGGGCTCCATCTCCCCTGGCGCCTGCTCGCCCGCCGGCTGCTCTCCAGGTGCTGGAACCGGTTCGGAGCGCAGCACGAAGACCGCGATCGCGAGAGCGATCCCGACCAGCCCGGCGCCGACCAGATAGGCGAGGTGGAAGCCGGAGTTGAGCGCCGCCGCAGCCGCGGTGCCGCCTTCGCGCAACGTGTCCGTGCGCTCGGCCGCGAGCGTGGCCAGGACGGCGAGGCCGATCGCCCCGCCGACCTGGGCGCTGGTGTTGACCACCCCCGACGCCAGGCCCGCGTCGCTCGGCGTCGCTCCCGACATCGCCAGCGTCATCAGCGACGGGAAGGAGATCCCGATCCCAACTCCGATCAGCAGCATCGGCGGCAGGATGTCGGCGAGGTAGTGGCCGTCGACCGGGGTGCGGGCGAAGAGAAGCAGGGAGATGCCGACCAGCACCAGGCCGGGGATCAGCATGCGGCGCGGGCCGAAGCGCATGATCAGCTTTTCCGAGTAGCCGAGCGACAGCGTCCCCATCACCAGCGTGGCCGGCAGGAAGGCGAGCCCGACCTCGAGCGGGTCGTAGCCGAGGATCCGCTGCAGGTAGAGGGCGCCGAGAAAGAACATCGAGAACATCCCGGCGACGAGCGGCATCTGCAGCGCGTTCGCCCCGGAGAGGTTGCGCGAGCGGAAGAGCCGCAGCGGCATCAGCGGGTTGGCGATGCGCGCCTGGCGCACCAGGAAGGCGGCCTCCATCGCCAGCGATACCGCCCCGAGCACGAGCGTCTGGGTCGATCCCCAGCCCTTGTTGGAGACCTCGAGGATCGTGTAGACGCCGAGCATCAGCCCGCCGGTGATCAGCACCGCGCCGGGGATGTCGGCGCCCTCGCCGAAGCCGATCCCGTCCGGGTCGGCGACCAGCCGCCGCGTCAGCAGCGCGGTCGCGATCCCGACCGGGATGTTGATGAAGAAGATCCAGTGCCAGGCGATCGCCTCGGTCAGCACGCCGCCGACCAGCAGCCCGATCGTGCCGCCGGCCGAGGCGACGAAGCCGTAGACGCCGATCGCTTTTGCCTGCTCACGGGGCTGCGGGAACATCGTCACGATCATTCCCAGGATCACCGCAGAGGTGAGCGCGCCGCCGATCCCCTGGACGAAGCGCGCACCGATCAGCATGCCTTGGCTCTGCGAGAGGCCGCAGAGCAGCGAGGCGGTGGTGAAGACGGTGAGGCCGGCGAGGAAGACGCGGCGCTGGCCGAGCAGGTCGCCAAAGCGGCCGGCGAGCAGCAGCAGGCCGCCGAAGGGGACCAGGTAGGCATTGACGACCCAGGCGAGGTTGCTCTGCGAGAAGCCGAGGTCGTCCTGGATAGAGGGCAGGGCGACGTTGACGATCGTGATGTCGAGGACGATCATCAGCATGCCGGCGCAGAGCACGTAGAGCGCAAGCCAGCGGTTGCCGTCGTCCACGGTGCTCGGGACCCGTTCGGTGGCTGCAGCTCCGCTGTCGCTCATCTCGTTCGCCTCCTCGTGTCTCGAATTCATCGTGGCGATCACCCTAGCAAATAGTTCATAAAAACAACTGCTTGGTTGCATTTTTGTATCAAGAGACTAGACTGGTCGCATGGCGACGAAGCGCTCATACGGGGAGGCGTGCCGCTTTGCGTACGCCCTCGACCTGGTCGGAGAGCGCTGGGCCCTGCTCGTCGTGCGGGAGCTGCTGCTCGGCCCGAAGCGCTTCACCGACCTGCGTGGGGGGCTCCCCCACGCCAGCTCCAACATCCTCTCGGAGCGCCTTCGCGAACTGGAGCAGGCCGGTGTCGTCCATCGTCGCAAACTGCCGGCGCCGGCTGCCTCCTGGGTCTACGAGCTGACCGAGTGGGGCGAGGAGCTGGAGCCGATCGTGACCCGGCTGGGCGCCTGGGGCGCCCGCTCGCCGGTCCCGCCCGAGCACCGCGAGATCGGCCCCGACTCGATCGTCCTCGCGCTGCGCTCGCTCTTCGACGCCGAGGCCGCGGGCGAACTGGAGGCGAGCTACGAGGTTCGGCTCGGCGAGGAGCGCTTCCACGTCGATGTCGACGGCGGTGAGCTCGGACTTGGCCGCGGCGCCGCCGACGCGCCGGCGGCGGCGATCGAGACCGATCCCGGCACCCTGGCGGCCATGCTCGCCGGCCAGCTCCCGCTCGAGCAGGCGCTGGAGTCCGGCGCGGCGAGCCTCGTGGGGCCCAGGAAGGAGGCCCGGCGCTTCCTCAGGCTCTTCCCGATGCCCGAGCCGTGCCCGGCGGGCCGGCAGGGCGCCCCCGCCGGCCCGCTCGAGCATCGGCTCAGTTGACGGCCGCCACCAGGGCGTTCGTCGCCCCCTGCATGCCGGCCAGGTTGGGGTGGACCGGTGCCGCCGGGTTGACCGGGACGACCGGCTCGACCCAGCGCACCAGTGGGCTCTTGCAGGCGTCGTGGCCGATGCTGGCCTGGTACCAGTCGACGAGGGTGGCGCCGTTGCCCGCCGCCTGCGTGGCGATCATCGCGTTCAGTTCCTTCTGCTTGGAGCGCAGGTAGGGGACGTCGCCGAAGCCGATCGGCATCTGCGGCCAGCAGCCGAAGCCCGTCTCCGGGAAGATCGCCGCGTAGTTGACGACGTAGACGCTCGCCTGCGGGGAGCGGGCGTGGATGCCCTGCAGGACCGCCGCCACCTTCGGCGCCGTCGCCGCGATCCGTTCGGCGATCTGGTCTTTCCCGCCCGCTTCGTATTTGTCTTTGCAGGGCGTGGTGAACGGGTTGAGGGTGACGCAGCTCTGGGCGATTTCCGAGAAGCCGATGTCGTTGCCGCCGATCGTCAGCGAGACGACGGTCGTGCTCGCGTCGAGCGAGTCGAACTGAGGCGGGTTGGGCCCGTCGGGGTCGACGCCCTGGGGGTTGGTCATGTGGTCGGTCCGCGCCCCGCTGCAGCTCGGATCGACAAGCGGCAGCCCGATGCTCGGCGCCGCCAGGTGCGCGTAGTTGTGGTCCGACTTGAGGCAGCCGAGGGGCGGCACCGGGTTGGGGATGAAGGGACCGGCGGCGTAGGAGTCGCCGAGCGAGACATAGTTGGCGGCACGCGCCGCGCCGGCGAAGGCGGCGAGGACCGCCAGCATCGCGAGCGCCAGGGCCGCTGCTCGCCGCAGCCGCCGCGGGCTCGAGTGGGTTGACTGGCTCATGTCCATCTCCTGTCGATTAGGGACGAGCGAACCGCCCTTACCCGGCTTTCCCCTGAGTCAATCCCCGATCGGTCAGGCGGCCAGCTCCTCGGCAATCGAGAACCCCTATGTTTACTCTGAAGAACTTGCGCTAATCATGTGACTATGAGAGGGTGGCCGCGATGTTGGCTCACATCGCCGGAGCGCCAGTGGAGGAGACGGCCCTCAGCTTCGGGCCGATGGCCTTCGCGGCGGCTGGCTTGGCCGGCATTCGCCTGCGCCGGCTCGCCGCGCGCCGGCGATTGGGACGGCTGGGGCGCGACGGCCACCGCGACCCACTGGGGAGGCGGGTCTGAGCGTCGGCGCCCCCACCGCGACCCGCGCTCCGAGCCGCCTGCGCCACCGGCGCAGCGCCCGCCGGCTCAGCGAGGGACAGCTCGCCGACCTGCGCCAGGCGGTGACGCTCGCGCAGGCGATCGGCGACGACCGCGGCTACCAGTACTGGGCGGGGATCCACGGCCTGCCGCTGCCGATCTCCTGCAAGCACGCGAGCCCGATCTTCCTGCCCTGGCATCGTGCCTACCTCTACTTCTTCGAGAAGGCGCTGCAGGACCGGGTCGCCGGGGTGACCCAGCCCTGGTGGGACTGGACGCGGCAGCATGACCAGGGGCTGCCCCCGGCCTACGCGAGGGCACGGACGGCGGACCGCAGGAAAAACCCGCTCGCGTCCTCGCCGATCCAGCCAGCCGGCCGTCGCGACCCCCGTGAGAACCGGACCTGGCGCCAACCGGGCGCCCCGGGCCAGCTGCCGAGCCCAGCGCAGGTGGATAGGGCGCTCGCCAACCGCGACTACTTCACCTTCCAGAATCAGTTGGAGAGCATCCACAACGGCGTCCACGTATGGGTGAACGGGACCATGGGAGACCCCGCCGTAGCTGCCTACGACCCGGTCTTCTGGGCACACCACTGCATGATCGACCGCCTCTGGTACCTGTGGCAGCTCGATCATCCGGGAGCCGGGCTGCCCTCGAGCTATCTCGACCTTGCCCTGCCGCCGTTCCCGATGACGGTGCGCCAGACGCTCGACATCACCGCTCTCGGCTACGACTACGCTGCCGGCACGGCGGCCGTTCCAGGGCCCGCGAATGGTTGACCGGTTCCACAGCAAACCGCTCGAGCTGCCGGATCCCGAGCAGCGATTCGCCCGGGCCGACCTTGCCTTTTACGACGTCGATCACTCCAGCGTCTCGTTCGAGGCACGGATCTTCATCGGGGCGGGGCGTGGCCTCTCGCGGAGGGCCGGAGTCGACGATCCCGCCTATGCCGGCTCGTTCTTCGTCTTCGGCCACGGGCGCTGCCACGGCGAGGAGGGCCACTGCGACCTGCCGGGCGACCGCGACCCGTTCGACTATCGCCTCCCCCACCACCTCGAGCCCGGCACGCAGATCGTCACCGTCACCGAGGCGGTCGAGCGGCTGGTGGCGGACGGGAAACGCAAAGCCGCAGTCGATGTTGTGGTCCACGCTCCCGACGGCAAAGCCGCGAAAGCGCTCTCCTTCTCCCGCCTGCGACTCCTCACCTACGTCTGAGACCGATGCCGGCGCTGGCGATAGGGGACAACCCCGCGATACTCGAACCACCGGCGGAGACCCAGCAGGAGTTGGTGCAGTTGGAAGCCGGGCTAGACGCCGAGCTGCCGCCCAAGCTCCTCGACCGCAACCTGCTCGTCGCCACCTGGAACGTCCGTGCCTTCGGCGACATGGCCGACAGCTGGGAGCGCGGAGCGAAAGACAGCCCGAAGCGGAACCTCTCCGACGCTCTGGCGATCGCCGAGATCCTCTCTCGCTTCGACGTGATCGCGGTCCAGGAGGCACGGGCGAACCTGCGGGCGCTGCGCCACGTGCTCAAGGCGCTCGGCCCCGAGTGGGGGTTGATCCTCACCGACGTCAACCCGCCGCCGGCCGGCAACGGAGAGCGGCTCGCCTTCGTCTTCGACACGCGGCGGGTGCGGCCCTCGGGGCTGGCGGCGGAGCTGGTCATGCCGGACGAACTGCTCGACGACGGCAAAGTCGCCGATGGCGCCCTGCGCGAACAGTTCGTGCGCACCCCCTACGCGGTCAGCTTCATCTCCGGCGACCAGACCTTCATCCTGGTCACCCTTCACGTCAAGTTCGGCTCCGACGCCGGCGAACGGACGGGAGAGCTGACGGCGATCGCCGAGTGGATGGCCGACTGGGCAAAGCGAACCGCCGAGGACTACAACCAGAACCTGATCTGCCTCGGCGACTTCAACATCGACGAGAGGAAAGACGCGAACTTCAAAGCCCTGACCTCCACCGGCCTGCAACCGCCGGATGACCTACAGGGGCTGACGCGGACCATCTTCGATGATCCTGGCGCCGAGCACTACTACGACCAGATCGCCTGGTTCACCGAGAAAGGAAGGGCGCAGCTGACGCTCGGCTACGAGGGCAAAGGGCACGCCGGCCGCTTCGAGTGGACCAAGCACCTGCTCGAGGAGATGGACAACCAGGAGAAATCCTGGCACATCTCCGACCACTACCCGCTCTGGGTCGAGTTCCGGACCTAGCTTCGTTTCTTTCCAGGCCGGCTAAAGCTGGGTGGCGATGAAGCCGGCGACCAGAGTGGCGATCGTGCCGCCGGAGATCTGCAGCAAGGTGCGCTGGAGGGAATCGAAGCGAGCCTCTACCCGTCCAAAGCGATCGCTCATTTCCAGCCGTAAGTCGCGAAATTCCGCATCCACCTTGTCGAAACGCCGATCGACCCCGTCGAAGCGGCGGTCGACCTCGTCGAATCGCCTGTTGACGTCGCCGCGGAAGTCGTCGAGTCGCTTGTCGGTCCAGCTCTCTCTCATCGCCTCCATGATTGCATCCTAAAAGCTTCGGACGCACGCGTGACGCACAGAACGAAAATTCTCTGGCTCAGCTCTGCAACGAAACCGTCGCGACCAACTCGTCCTCGAGCTCGGCAAGCCGTTTGGCTTCGCCGGCGACCACGAGCTTGCCAACCAGGGTGAGCATGCCGGCGGCCCGAACCCAATCGGCATTGGAGAGAGGTGAGTCGCCAGCGGAGTCACCGGCCCGCAGACGCCGGCCGAGGGCCTCGACCGCGGCGTCGTGGCACTTCGCCCCCTCCGGGCCGGCGGCCAGGATCTCGACCGTCAGCAGCCGCGCCGAGGGAGCGTCGGCGGCAAACAGGGCGAGGACGGTGCGGATCGCCACCCTCGCCTTTGCCGCTTTCCCACTCTCCGTCTCGCAGACTCGGTCGACCTCCTCCAGCAGCCGGCTCAGCAGCTCCCGGTGGGCGGCCAGCATGCACTACCGCTTGTCGGCGAACTGCTTGTAGAAGGTGAGCGAGGAGACGCCGGCCCGCTTCGCCACCCTGGCCACCGAAGCCTCCGCGTATCCCCCCTCCGCACAGACCTCGGCCATAGCCGCGACCAGCCGTTCCCGCTGGTTACGCGCAACGACGTTCGCCGGGATCCCGTGAGACCCCGGCGGCAACCGGCGGTTCGTGCGGTTGACCGCCTCGCTCATCAGTCGAGAATAAACCCCGGCGGTCCCCCGTAAAAGCTCCGGCGCCCGCCTGGCGCGCAAAGCTTGTTGAAGGATGTGCGCCTTTCTCTGCGCCCCCTCGAACCAAAATGCTGTGAGCCCCCTCCCGATCAGAGGGGGCTCACACCTACGTTAGTTACGGCCTTGCTTTGTACTGCCGCGATCGGGGAACTTCTTGCTCATGCTGGGTTCAAAACACCTCCGTGAAGACCAGCGGACCAGGAGCGGAGAGTGGAAAGGTGCCCGACATAGAAGTTGAGGGCGGGCAAGCACCGTTCCCGCTGACGGTCAGTGCCATATTTTTGATTTTAATCGATCCCGGTTCACCATGTTCGATCGTGATCGTCGACCCGTTTGGAGCGGTGACCGTACAGTCAATGTAAACCCCGCACCGTATCCTCCAGGACATTTCCCCGCCATTCCACAATCCGTCGCCAATCCACACCCCACCGGCATTCGCGCTGACTGAACCGTTGTAGAGATGCAGCAGGCTTATTTCGCAGGAACCACTGCCACCTGTCCCCCAGTGACATTTACCCAGGAAGAAGGAGGTGTTGCTGACCGAGAGAGGAGCGCCGTAGGCGGCGTTGGTTTTTGCAGCTATCGACGCTTCATCGCAGGTAAAGTCTCCGACGCCATAGTTGCTGGGGTTGTCGAACACTACACTGCTCGAAGCACCTTCGAGCACCGTGCCGCTCGGGTACAGATTGGCTGATTGACAGTAAAATTCCGCCACGGAGCAGAGCGCAGTTAATTGCGTCGCCGGGGGTTCAGCCTTGGCGACGTAGGCTTTGCTTGGCGAGCTGACCGCGTACGTTGCGGAAAAAGAAGCTGATTTCGGGCAGATACCCCCTTCGATTTTCGTCAGGTTCACTTTGCTTGCCGCGATAGCGGCGGGGGCTCCGCCTTGCACGGTTACCGGTGGAGTGGCGTATTCACAATTGACCACAACACCGCATTTGAGTTTCCAGATGTAGCCGGCCGCCGAGAACGTCCCTTCTTGCCCCGTCGTCCACGTCAACGTCGAGGACAAACTTCCTTTGGATTCCGCCGTACAAGACGCTCCACCAAGTTTGCACCCGCCGAGCGTCCAGGCGGAGAGGGTGATGTTCATGGGATTGGCTTCAGATCCGGTTTTCGCTTCCAGAGCCGATTCTTTGCATGCAACGTTACCTATGGGTGTTTCGATTGTGACGTTGCTCGAGCTCGCCTGCAGCGAGGTTCCTTCCGGATAGCGAGCTTCGGCTTGGCAGTACGGGCTGTGCGTACCCGATTTGCATATGGTCGTGTTCGCGGCAAGGGCCGATCCGGCCCCGAGCGACACGGTCAGGGCCATCGCCGCAATCGCGGCAATGGCGACAGTTCTTGCGATCTTCACTTATGCCTCCCTTTCCCGCCGGCGTCGGCGCCGCCGGGCTCTGCTGACGCACCGGATGTGCTCCGGTGCCGGTTGGGGGAAGGCTCTCAGGCGGCTGCGAGCATGCGCCTAGTCAATTTGCCCTCTGGTGTTTGACGGGTGACAAACCGGCAGCGGTCGACTCAGCCGTGGGAGAAGGCTGTGTGGGGAAAAGCGGGGTGACCCATGTCCTCGAGGCGGAGGGCGGTCTCGATCTCGGCCGCGCAACCGCTGAGGGGACGGCTGAGCCGCTCCTCGATCGAGTGCAGGCGGTTACAGACCGTCTGCCGGGTCACCCCCAGTGCGGAGGCAGCCGAGGAGATGTTGCGTTCGGCGGCGAAGTAGGCGCGCAGGGTCTGACGCAGCACCTCGCCGCCGTCGCGCTCCCGCGCCAGCGGAGCTAGGTACAGCTCGCGCAGGGAGGTGGCGAGGAGGTCGTCCTGCAGCGAGGAGGCGAGCAGGGCGACGTCGGCGTAGCGGGTGAACGTCCGCGGTCTGCGCAGGGCGATCGGCAGGGCCGCACGGGCCTGCTGGTGGGTAAGGCGCCAGCCGGCTAAGCCCTGGGCGGGCTCGCCGAGCGCCAGGGAGAGGTCGGCGGGCCGACTCTCTGAGAGCGTGCGCTCCAGGCCGTCGGGATTGACCGCCCGTCGTCCGCCGAGCCAGGCCCAGAGTGTTCCCTCGCCGCCCTCGACTGCCAGCAAGCGACGGTCGAGCGCCCTCGCCAGACCGCGAACCCCGTCCGCCGCTCCCGGGCCGGCTGCGATGACACCGAGGTGATGGGCGTCGAACTCGTATTCCAGCTCGGCGGTGTCGAGGAGCTCGCCGGCAAGGAGTCCCCGTACGTGCTCGGCGCGGCGTTGCTCGCTCGACCCCTGGCGCTCCTCCGCCTCGCGCGAATGCTCCTCGCTGACCGCCGCTAGGAGACGGTCGAGGAGAGTGGCCTGGGTGCGGAATAGGCGCTGCAGAGGAGCGGCGTCGAGATCGCCGCGCTCGGCCTCCTCGATCAGGAAATCGCCGACCAGGGCGTGGCCGGCGAAGTAGCGGCGCAGCACGGTGTCGAGGCTGACGCCGTTACGAGCAGCCAGCCGGGCCTGGCTGCGAAGCGCGGACGGCAGCTGCGGAGAGCGCTCCTCGCCCCGCTCGACCACCGCGATGCCGTAGGCGACGGCGGCGGCGACCGCCGCCCGCAGCCCCTCCATGTACTCCGCGTCGGGGGCCTCACTTGGATCGGAGATCGCGTAGACGCGGGTGAGCACCGCTCGCTCGATCTCCTCGCGGCGATCCTCGAGCCGCCTCGCCAGCTCGATCCGGGGGCGCTTATCGACCGCGACGCTCGCGGCGCTTCCCCTTCTTCGCGCACTTGGCCTCGACCAGCGGCTTGAGCTTGCGCTCGCGCCCGTTCTGAGCCAAGAGTTCGGCGCTGGCCCTGGAGGGCGCTTTGCAAAGGTTGCGGCTGTTGACGATCAGCCCCTTCTCGCCGCCCAGCATCTCGACCATGACTTCTGAGATCGGCGCGTCGGGGATCTCTTCGAAGGAGGCGCGGATGCCGCCCTTGACCGAGTCGATCCTCCCCACCGCTTCGATCTCGAGGATCTCGCCTTTGAGGGCGAAGACGAGGTCGGGCAGGTTGTGGCTCGAGGAGCGCAGATAGACAGGCCCTTCGAGCACTTCGTCGAGCAGCGGCGTCACCGCTTTGACGTGGCCATAGACAGAGCCCGCCGGGCACTGGTCGGCGGCGAACTGGACCCTGGTGCAGATCGTGCGGATGTGGCTCTGGTCGAGGAAGGCGGATCTGGGCAGGCGGACGACCACTTCGGAGAGGTTGGCGTCGCCCGGGCGTGGTTTGACGATCGCTTTCAGAGCGGGATGGTTGCCGCGCTTGGTGCCGCCTTTGAGCTGGATCGAGAGATCGGGCTTGAAGGGCAGGTTGGCGCAGTTGGCGAGCTGGAAGGGGGCGCTCAGGTTGGCGATCGCTCCTTGCGTGGAGGTGATCGAGGCGTTTACCACCCTGCGATCGCAGCCGGTCGGGTTCAAGGTGAAGCCGGGGCGGTCGACGTCGAGCTGGATCGTGCGGTAGCGGATCGGGATCCCTTCGATGATCTGGGGGATCGGGTCTGAGTTGACGATTCCCTGGGCGGTGCGGGGATCGACGTAGAGGGCCGATCTGACCACCTGGTTGCCGAGGTCGAAGGGCCCTGCTTGGGCCGGTACGACGGCGATGACCGAGAAGGGGCCGCCTTTGTAGGGGCCGCCCAGGTAGACCGCGGTCGGCGCTTTGCCCGGCTGCGGCGCCCAGAGCGGGAAGGGTCCCGCTCCGACCGCGACCAGCACCTTGCCGATCCGGGAGGCGGGCGAGCAATTCCCGCTCACTGCATTCGCTCCATCGCAGCGCGGGATGCCTTTGAAGGTCGCCGCCAGTCCCTTGGGCAGGGTCACGTCGATCCTCGCGGGGTTCTGTTCGCCGTCTTCTCTGGTCAAGGTGAAGAGGAAGCGCGAGTGGTCTCCCGCTGCGGGGTTGGTCGTTCCCGCGTTGAACTTCGGCGCGAAGCCACCGAGGCCCGCGCAGCCTTCGTCGATCTGCATCGGCGTCGATGACTTCAGCGCCGGGCCTCCCGACCAGGACGTGAATTCGTATTGGGTCCTGTATTCGCCACAGGTCGGCGGATTGATCAGCGGCGCTCTTAGGCCCGACTTGAACTCGAGCTTTGCTTCGCGCACCGGGGCTTGGGGGATTTCGGTCGTCACCTCGGTGATCTGGCCGCTGGCTTTGTTCACGTCGAGCTGGCCTTTCAGCTTCACGTGCAGGCCGAGATCGTCGGCGGTGATCCAGAGGCGGAAGAGGTTGCCCGGTTCGGGCTCGCGAAGGTAGACCGCGCCTTTGAGGTTTCGTTCGAGGACCGGGATGTCGAATTCGGTGTCGGCGAGCTTGGAGGCATCGGGGCACTGGGAGGCGACTCGTTCTCCGTAGTGGACCTGAGCGACGCTGCAGGTCTCGAGGCCGTCGGCTGCGCCGGGGTTGAAGGCCATCCCCTCGGGCAGCTTCACCGTGACCGCGCGCATCTGGGCGGGTTCGAGCACTTTGACCCCGTCTGATGCCGGCAGGCGGATCGTCACGTCGGCTCCGGTCGGCGCTCCGGCGCGGTGGTTGGTCGGCTCGACGGTCAGGTCGGGGCCGAACGGCAAGCGGTCGCAGCCGGTGATCGGGTCCAGCGGCGCCGCGAGCGTGTCGAAGCGATCCGGTTCGATCCAGCTGGAGGCGCTGAAGCGCACCTCCAGCGGCGCCCCGCAGGTAGTCGGGTTGGTGAAGAAGGGCAGCGGCCGCGAACCCGGTGGGCGGGCGGGAGATTTGAGGCAGCCTTCGAAGAGCGCCGCGTAGAGGTTGCAGCGTTCGGTGTCGTGGCTGGGGTCGGAAGGAACGCCCCAGGTGGTGGTTTCGGAGCCGATCAAACTCACCACCGAGGCGGCGTTTCTGATTTCGGCGCTGAGGCCGTAGTCGCCCTCCGAGCGCACCTTGAAGTCGATGAAGGTCGGATAGATTCCGGCGATGAAGCCGACCCGCGCGACGACGTCGCCGCCGGGTGGGGCCATCATGAAGATCGGCTCGGTGAAGATCTGGTTCAGGTCGTAGGCGATCACCGTGGTGACACCGATCTGGGAGCCGTTGGGACAGCCGCCGTCGGGGAAGTTGATGAAAGTCAGCAGTTCGGTGACCGTGCACTGCTGGGGCACGCCCAGGACGTTGGGATCGCCGATCAGGCCGGGGGGGAACTCGATCCGCACGTTGCGGGTCGCGGCGTAGGAGTTCTTGAGGCCAAAGACGTTCGGTTTGCTTTCGGGGTCCTTGCGGATCCCGAACTTCAAGGTCAGGTCGGGGTGTCCGCCGGCCTGGGTGGTGGAGAGCGAGGCAGAGGCCGATTCGAGGCCAAAGCACTGCGAGCGCGGTTCCAGTTCGCAGGGGGCTTCGGCGGCGCCGGCGGTCGCCGCGAGGGCAAGTGCGGCGAGGATCGCGGCGGTGGCAATCGGTGCGGTGCGGCGGATCATCGGTGTGCCCTCCGGTTGGTGTTTGCTCGGTGCTGATTTCGCTTTTTGGCATGGCGCTTGACGCAGCGCGTCTTGCCGGCTCGCCGCACTTTGCGCTGGCCTTTGGCACAGCGGGTCTTGCTCTCCTCGCCGCCGCTGTTGCCACCTTCCTTCAAGGTCGAGGAAGCGGGGCTAGCCAGGTTCGGCGGGATCGATCCGTTGCCCTGGCAGGCATCGCCCCGGCAGGTCGGTTTGGCCGGCGGGTCGGGGATGCCGCCCTCCACGCGGGCGTCATAGATCGAGGGGCTGTCGGGGATGTCTTGGCCGACCAGCTTCTCCTGAGTCGTGAAGAAAACGTCGTGCCCGTCAGCGCTCATCCCGTAGAGGTAGTTGCTCTGCTCCCCCTGCCCGGAGGAGATCAGGGCCAGGCAGCCCCCCGGGCGAGTGCAGCTTGCGGGGGCCTTCGACTGCCACTCATAGACGTCCTGGACGCTGTTGGCGTCCTCGGGCAAGAGCCGGTCGCGACTCTGGAAGAACACCCTCTGCCCGTCGTCGGTGACGTTGGCTATCAGAGTCTTCACGTCGGTGGGAACCGAGGGGGTGGTGAGGCCACCGCCCTCGAGGCTGGCATCGGCGCCGGGGGCGGCGGCGCTGGGATCGCAGGAGACGCAGGTCAGCTGCTCGCCGGCGCCCGCCGCGGGGGCATAGCGATAGATCTCGGCGAAGCCTTCGTTCTCGTAGTCGCCGAGTTGGGCGTGGGACTGGAAGACGAAGACCTCGCCGCTAGGGGTGCTGCGGACGGGGGAGCTCCCGAGCCCGGCAACACCCCCCTCGGTGACATCCGTCGTCCAGTCGCCCATCTTGATCCTCGGGTTTTGGTTGAAACTTTTGAAGTCGGCGGGGTCGAGGACGGCAATGAAACGGGTCCCCGCCCCGCCCCAGACGTAGAGGTTGTGCTCACCTGCTTCGGCGAGCTGGCCGGCTTCGTTTTCTTCGGGGCCGCTCAGCGCTTCTTTGGAGCTGAAGAAGACGTGGGAGCCGTCGGCGGAGACGCTCTCAAAGACAGCGTTGAGGGCGATCTGGGTCGGTTCGTGGCTCTGTTCAGGCCCCGCGCAGGAGCCCGCTTCGACCTCGCAGGCGTAGAGGTCGGGGGGTGACGCACTCGTGTCGGCGTAAAAGACGCGCTTGCCGTCGGCGGCGATTCCGGCGAAGGCGTTGGGCGAGGCGGCCACCTCGACCGTTTCACCGCCACGGTGCAGATACAGCGCGCCGCCGACCTCGAAGGCGATAGCGGCGCCGTCTTCGCTCGAGCCGACGTAGGTGGCCGCTTCGCCGCCGTCGAAGGGCGTGCCGTCGGGTTTTACCGAGACGACCTCGGCGCTCGCCTCCCCCGCGCCGCGATCGTAGATCGCCTGAGTGCCCGCCGGCGCGGCCGCTTCCTCCAAGTGCGCTTTGGAGCTGAAGATGACGTGGGTGCCACCGGCGCTGACGAACTGGCCGACGGCTTTGAGGTCCTCACCGAGGCTGCCCTGACCGGCCACCTCGAAGCCGGTCGGGGTGCGCAGGTGGGTACCCAGGGGGAGGCTGTCTTCGAAGCCGAGATAGTAGAACGCGACCCCCCAGAAGGAGTAGAGCTGGTCGGAGGAGCCGTTGCCCACCGCGGCTCGTCCCTGCCTGTAGGTGGGGCTGACCAGCTCGGTAGTCCAGCCCACGGCCGGGTGGGCGCCAGCGCCGCGCTCGCCGCGGTAGCTGTCCTGGACGCCGCTGCCTTCAAAACCTGGCAGGGTCGCCGTCGAGGCGAAGGTGAGCGCCCCGCCGGAACCCGGGCCGCGCGGCGGGCTCAGCCAGTTGTTGAAGCCGTCTGCGGCGGTGCTTATGGAGGGGACGAAGATCAGCGCTCCGTTGGTCTCGGCCGGCGTGGCGAGCTCATAGGCGCGGCAGTCGGGCAGGTTGGCGGAGAGGCCGCTGCGGAACTCGGTGTTGGGGCAGCTGTCCGCCGGTCGACGGGCCAGCGTGGTCAGGACCTGGTCGGGGCTCTGCACGACACCTGCTTCGTTTTCGGCGAGGAGGCGGAAGTGGTAGGTCGTGCCCTCGGCAAGGCCGGTGAGCAGGGACTGCACGGCGACGGGTTTTTCGCCTGGCGCCACCGCGGCGCTCGGGGTACTCTGGCCGTAGCTTTCGCTCGTGCCGTATTCGAAGCGATACTCGGTAGGCAGACCGGAGGGTTCTACCTCGCCTCGCAGGGTCGCTTCGCCGTAGAGAACCGGCAGCGCCGTCTTCGTGCTCGGCACGGGTGGGCCGAAGAGGCTGGCTTTGCCTTCGCCGCGGCCGTATTTGTTCTCGGCGACGAGACGGAAGCGGTAGCGCCCCCCGGGATCGAGGCCGCTTACGTCGACATGCACCGCTACGGGTTTTGAGCCTTTGCCGATTTCGGGGAGGCTCTCTGCGCAGGGCGCCACCGCAGCGCCGGCGAAGGTTTTGCCGTTGGTGACGTATTGGGCGTCGGTGAGGTGCTCGAAGCGGCAATCTTGCAGGTCTTCGCCGCGCGGATCGACCGTGCCATTCAGCGTCGCGTTGCCTTCGCCCAAGCCGCTCGCCGTCCCGGTTATCGCCTCCGGCGGTTCGCCGTAGGCAAGCGGGCCGAAGGCGGTCAGGTCGAAGGTTCCGGGGGCGGGATCGTCAAAGGCGACGTAGACGTTGCCGTCGTTGGGACCGCCGGAGTTGTCGATCGCGATCTCGTAGGGCCTGCTCACGTTGAAGGTGAATTCGCCGAATTCGGCGACGAAGGCGCCCGATGCGTCGTACTCCTCCGCGACGCCCCGTCCATTGTCAAAGGCGAGCAGGTGGCCGTTCGACTGGTCGACCGCGATCGCAGGTCCACCGACGAACCGTCCTTTCAGGCTACCGGCGCCATTGATCCGGGCCAGCAGCTTGGTCCCGGTCGGGTCATAGACAAGCACCGAGCCGCTTCCCCCCGGTAGTCCAGAGAGGTAGATGTTGCCGCTGTCGCCGTCGACGGCGATCTCTGGGCCGCCGGCGAGGTTGACACCCAAGGCGATGTTGGAGTTGAGCAACGCCGATTCGTGTCCCGGCGCCGCCGAGTCGAGCTCGTGCGTCGCGCAGCCAGCGGTGACGAAGACGTGGTCGTCCGTCGGGTTGACGGCGACCGCGCTCGGCCCACCATTACTAGCGGAGCAGCCCGCCGGCCACCCGCTATTTTTATCGGCGATCGGCGGCTCCTGCCGAGTGTACGTGGTTCCCGACACTGGCGGATAGGTACTCGGGGTGTAGTAGGTGAGCTTTCCCCCGCCGGCCGAGCTTTGCTCGACCACATACACCTTGCCGGTCGAGTCGACCGCGAGGTCTAGGGCTCCTTCGGGGTCTTCGAATTTGGTTACTTCTTTGCCGTCGGGGCCGTAGACGTGGATTTCGGCGTCGGCGCCGACGTAGACGTTGCCTTTGGAGTCGGTCGCCACCGCTTTGGCGTTCGCCAGCACGTGCGAGAGCGGTGCACCGAGCGGCAGGCGGCCCGGTGCAACAAGCGGGCCGAAGGCGAGCAGCTTGGCACCCGCACCCGCGCCAGTGCTGACATAGAGGCGACCGGGCCCCGAGCCACCCACTTCGGTCGTGACCGATGCGTCGCCGCCGCCGCTGAGACCGGAGCTGTCGGCTTCGAGAGCGGGAACGTTGCGGCCGCCGAGCGCTTCCTTGAAGCCGACGGTATAGACGCCTGCTTGGAAAGCGGAGTTGTAGCTACCAAAGACCGAGGCGTTGCCAACGCCAACGGTCGAAAGTGACTCGAGAGCCGCTTCGATTTCAGCCCCGCTGGGTTTCGAGCTCGATCCTTTCACGGCGATCGGCGCGGTCGTCTGCCCTTCGAAGCTGAGCGTGAAGCTGCCGCCGGTGGCGCTGACTCGCAGATGCTGGATCTCGTCCTGCTCGGGGTAGGGCGCGATCGCGGTGGCCTCGGCGTCGGCGAAGTCGGGATGGGAGATCTGATCGAGGAACTGGCCGCTCGCCTCGAACTCGTCGAGCACCTTGTGGGCGTCGTCGTAGACAAGGACATGCCCCTTTGCCTGATCGACCCCCAGGGCGGCGCCGGCCGCTCCGAAGCCGAAACCGTCTGAGCAACTCGGGCAAGCGACGCTGTCGGGAACGGATTGGCCGTCGATCTCATCCGTCGTTTTCAGGTTTTTGATGTCGGCGCCGGAGAGGACCTTGACCGTCTCGCTTGCTGAGTCGGCGACGAAGAGGAAGCGGCGCGTGTTTTGCCCGGGACTGTAGGTGTAGGCAGCTACGGCGGTGGCATCGCTGAGTTCGCCTTCGCCGATGACCCCGTTGAAGGCGAAGCCATTAGTTAGAACTCCGTCCTCAGTTGAAACTTGGACAGAAGCCGACCCTCCCACGAGGCCCGAGGGGTCGACGCTTAGCCCAGCGACGTCTTTGCTGCCAAGGGAATGCGTGAACGTTATGTAGTGCGAGCGAACACCCAGGTTGGCTTCTTCGACTTCCAAGTTGCCAGTGCCGATCGCGGTCAGTGCTTCGAGGGCTTCCCGCACTTCGCTGGACGAAGCGTTGTAAGGGAGTGGTGCGGTCGTTTCGCCTTCGAAGGAAAGGGTGAAGGTGCCGCTCGTCACCGCGCTCTGGATGAACAGCTGTTGAACCTCGTTCTGGCCGGTGGTTCCATCGTTTTGGTAGACCATCACGTGGTCACCCTTGGCGACGTAGAGGCGGTCGTCCGCGAGATCGACGGAGATGCCCTCAGCTTCGCCACTCAAATCGACCGGCTGGGCTGGGCCATAGGTTGGCGTGGCGGAGAGTGGAAAGGCGTTGGGGACGAAGCGGACTACGTTGCCGGTCGCCTGCTCGGCGACATAGAGCGTGCCCCGCGAGTCCACCGCGAGGCCGCAGGGTTCGTTCGCGTTCGGGATCGAGGTCAGTTCATTGTGCTGGGGGTCGAAGACCTTGACTTTCGACTCGCCGGCGCTGGAGACGTAGACGTCGCCTTCGGGGTCAACGGCGGTGCCGCAGGCGTGGTTGAGGCCGGAGATCGTCTCGCCGGGCAGCGGCACGTGGGTCGGCGGGCCGGCCAGGGCGGGGGCGGCAAAAAGAGCGGGCAGGGCAAGCGCGGCAGCGAGGAAGGCAAGGGCGAGGCGGGGACGGCTGCACACAGGGCCCGCGGCGGATCGGTTCGTCTGCTTTCTCATTACGCTGCTCCCTTGCTGCCGATCGGTGTTGTGCGTATTAGGCAAGTTGTGTGTGTGGTTGTTGTGTGGTGTGTGTGAAATGGGCCGGGTGCAGACCTGAGCGGCTAGGTACCGCTCAGGTCTGCTTGATTTCGGGCGTCCGAGTCATCTCCCGCCTCGCGGTACGAGCCTAAGGGGCTTTCACTGCCCAAACACCATATGAAAGGGTGAATTCTTTCGTATCAGTGGCAAATCTTGCGAAGATGGCCCCGCTGGTATCGTCATACCCCGGTTGAAATTCGCCCCCTGTGACGTTGAACGCCGAACTCTCATATACACAGAGAACGCCCGCCGCCGCCGTCGGTGCGAGCGGAGTGCCGGTACAACCTGCAACCGTTCCGCCCGCTGGGACGAATTTGAGTTCTGGAGGTGAGGTCAGCCTCAGGGGGTAAGAGATATGGATAAGCATGAATTCCTGGCCCGCTGGACTCGCCTGGGACCACACCCCGGTCTCGGTGGCTCCTGAGGGCAGAGTGCAGCTGCCGGCGGGGCAGGCGACGCCGCTGGAGCCGGTCGCGCCGGTCGTCCCAGTGGGGCCGGTCGTCCCAGTGGGGCCGGTGGGACCCGTTTTGCCAGTCGGTCCAGTCGCACCGTTCGTACCGTTGGTCCCGTCTTTGCCGTTGGCTCCCGCTGCGCCGGTGTCACCCTTGGCGCCGGCCGCGCCCGCGGGGCCCTGCGGTCCGGCGGGACCTGGCGGGCCCGGTTTGCCTCTCGGCCCTCGGGGACCCGGTTTGCCTTTGGCGGAGGCGGTGGCCTTGCCACCGCCGGAGTTGTTGGCGGCGTAGGCACCGCCCAGCATCGCGAAGACGAGGGCGATCACCGAGATCACTCCCGGGATACCGAAGCGGTTGCGTAGTGGCGAGAGCATCTAGATCTCTTCTCCTTGTCCCTTGAGCCCCTCTGCCGGCCGCTTCCCTTGCGGCCCCTGTGGCGGCCTCGGTTATGTGATGTTTCCCTGTAGCGCCAGACGATTGCAGTCAGTTCCCAAAAGATGCTGGCTGTACCGCAGGCAGGGCTAGGAAAGCACCCCGTGGCGGAGTTGTCAAGGGAGAGTTCCCAAAAGAAAAGCTTGGTTCCTAGAGACGTTCCCAAAGGAGACGGAGAGATACCGGTAGGTCGCGGCTAGACTTGGGACGTGCCCGAGAACACGCCTTCACGCGAGATCGGCGACTTGGAGCGCGTGCGAGCTGAGCGGCTCGAAGCGAGCCGCAGCGGCTCCATGAGCGAGCGGCTGGCTCGCCTGCACGTGCTCTGCAAGCAGATGAGTGCCATCAAGGGCACGGCTTCGGCACATTGACCGAGTTCGATCTCCGGGCTCTTCTCGAGCTGCTGCACGAGAAAGAGATTCACTTCGTCGTTATCGGGGGTGTCGCGGTGGCTGCCCATGGATATGTTCGTGGTACCGAGGATCTGGATCTCGTACCAGATCCCGACCCCGAGAACTTGAAGCGCCTGACCGCGGCTTTGGGCGAGTTGGAATCGACTTTGCCAACCGTCAAGGGAAGGCGGTTCGATCCCGCGAACGATGCCGGAGCAATACGTCGCGGCGGCAATGTCACCGCGGATACGAAGTTTGGCGGGCTCGACGTGGTGCAGCGGGCCAGGGGCGTGCCCAGCTACACCCAGCTCACCGAGGACGCCGTGGAGAGCGATCTGCTCGGCGTCCCGGTGCGAGTGTGCTCTCTCGCCCGGCTGCGCGAGATGAAGGAGGCGCAGGGTAGGGCGCAGGACCAGGCTGATCTGGAGAACCTGCCGGAGGGCTGAAGCGCCTTTGATGCGTCCCTAGCGGGATGCAGGGGTACCGATGGCTCCATGCGTTAGAGCTGGGTCGCGATGACCCCGGCGAACCCGGCAATCAGAGTGGCGATCGTGCCGCCGGCGATCTGGAGCAGCACGCGGTGGAGCCCATCCAGTCGATCATTGACCCTGTGCAGTTCCGCATCCACTTTGTCGAAGCGCCGGCCGACTCCATCGAAGCGTCTATTGACTTCGTCTCGGAAATCGTCCAGTCGCTCGTCGGTCCAGCTCTCTCTCACGTTCAACATGGTGGCAGACGCTAAGACAACACGTTGCAAGGATGGTGCGCTGAAAATAAATCTTTCCGGTCACCTTTGTGACGAAAATAACGCCAGGCGGGCGGCCTCGGCGGGGCCGAGGTAGGGCGCGAGGATGAAGCCGACGCAGTCAGAGAGGAGATCCTCCAGCTGCTCCGCTTCGCCGGCCGCGGCCTTGCGGTAGGCGAGGGAGACGAGTGAGCCGATGGTCGAGTCCTCGGTCGAGGCGGGAAGGGGTCGCTGGCCGGTGCGCTCGGCGCGGCCGAGTTCGAGCAGCGGGACCATCTCCCCCACCGCCTCGTTGAAGCACGTGACGACGGCCGGACCGGCGCCACGCGATTCGACCAGGCAGAGGCGGGCCAGGTCCGGCTCGGAGGCGAGGAAGGCGAGCACCGCGCGGGTGGCGGCGATCGCCCGGTGTGGCCAGTCGGGGATCCCCTCGACCGCCTCGGCGACCAGCTCGCGCAGGTGCGCGACCACTACCTCGAAGGCGGCGAGGAAGCACTGCTCCTTGCTCTCGAAGTTGGCGTAGAAGACGCGGCGAGAGACCTTGGCCTGGGTGACGATGTCGGTCAGGGTGACGGCGGCGTAGCCCTTCTCGGCGACCGCTTCGGCGAGACCGGCGATCAGCCGCTCGCGCTGGTGGTGGGCGACCTGCTCGCGGCTGAAGCCGTGGCGGCCTGCGGGGAGGGGGCCTAGCTCGTCGGAGGACACGGGTGCGGGCCGGGCGGGCTAGGCGGAGATCGCCTCGGCGACCTCGCCGGCCTCCCGCGCCGCCTCGTCCTCACCGACGTAGGGGCGGAGGACGAACTCGAGGGTCTCCGGCAGCAGGCCGCGCAGCTTGGCCGCTTCGCCGCCGATCAGCCGCTGGCCGAGCACCCAGACGACGCCGCCGGCCAGCGTCTCCTCGAGGGTCTCGGGCAGCTCCGCCTGGCGCGGGTTGAGCTCGCGGCCGGGCCGCAGCAGCGGCGCCAACCGTTTCAGCGCCGCCTCATGCTTTGCCGCAGCCTCGCGGCCGGCGGTGAGCGCCTCGACCAGGACGGCGCGGGCGGCGTTCGGGTGAGCGGCGACGTCCTCAAAGAGGACACCGAGGCCAGCACCGACCCGATCCGGCCAAGGCCCCTCTTCGCGACGGTAGGCGTCCTCGACCCGGCCGGCGGTGCGCTCGATCGCCGCGTCGAGCAGGGCCAGGAAAGCGGCTTCCCGGTCGGCGAAGTGCTTGTAGAAGGTCGCGTAGCCGACCTTGGCCCGGCGCACGATCTCCTCCATCGTCGTCTCCTGGTAGCCCTGCTCGGCGACGAGGTCGGCAGTGGCCTCGAGGATGCGGCGGCGCTGGTCGGCGGCGGCCGAATCGCGACTCACCGGCTCGGGGCCGGGAGGCTGCCGGTTCTCCTTTCCGGGCAGGGCTCGCACAGGCCCAGGATAGCGCTAGTTCCCATTGGTACGAAACAGGTACATGGAGTTGGGAAAGTTCCCAAACATAAGCTATGGTGTCCGAATGGAAGCTCCGGGACCATTGCGCGCGGTCCGCTCGTGGGAAGAGGCCCTGCCGGACGATAGCTCCGACGGCGACGTCCTGGAGGCGATGCTGCTGACCGCCGGCGAGCAGGGCTACGCGAAGGCGACCGTGCGCGAGGTGGCGGAGCGCGCCCGCATCACGCAGAACCGCTTCCACGCGCGTTTCGGCAGCAAGGAGGCCTGCTTCGCGCTCGCCTACGAGGGGGCGGCCGAGCGCCTCTTCTCGCAGCTGCTCGAGGCCTGCCGTGGCGCCGGGTCCTGGCGCGAGGGCTTCCGTGCCGGCCTGGCGGAGCTGCTGCGCTTCGTCGCCGAGCAGCCGCTGCTGGCGAAGGCGCTCCTGCTCGAGGTCCGCGCGGCACGAGGACAGGCCTGGGTGACACACCAGCAGATCGTCGAGCGGCTCACCGCCGCCCTCGACACGGCGCGGGAGGAGCCCGGAGCCCGCGCCGGCTCGACCCCGATGACCGCCGGCTTCATCGCCGGCGCGATCGAGGAAGCGCTCTGCATGGAGATCGCCGCCGGCCGGGCCGCCGATGCCGAGCGCCTGCTGGGAGACCTGACCCGCCTCGCCTTCCTGCAGCTCTTCGGCGAGGAGGAGGACTTACCGACAGAGAGTGTCGCCGACCCTCACGGCCGGTGACCCGCCCAGAGGACCGGGAGCGGAAGGGCCCAGATCTTTGGGGCAAGTCGCACCGCCTCGGCGCCGGCGTGCAGGATGACTCCTGCCCCGAACTCATCTCCGAGCGAAGCGGCCAAGCCCTTCAATCCGCGTGAGTCCCGCGGGGTGAGGGTCGCGGCGGCCTTCACCTCGACGGCGCAAACGGGTCCGCCGCGCGGCTCGATCACCGCGTCGATCCCAAGCCCCTCGGCGGTCCGGTAGTGGAATACAGCTGGGGCGGCATCGCTGATGCCCGCCTGCTTGACGATCTCCATCAGAACGAAGTTCTCGAGCGCCGGGCCGAAGGATCGCTGGACGGCCTCCCCACCCCCGAGCAGGTGCGCCAGAAGGCCCGCATCCGTGAGGATCAGCTTCGGTGACTTGATCAGGCGCTTGCCGATGTTCCGAAACCAAGCGGGGGCGGTCGCGACGAGGAAGGTGGTCTCGAGCAGAGCCAGGTATCGCTTCAGGGTCGTCTGCGGCATGCCGAGATCCCGCGAAAGGCCAGCGTAGTTGAGCAAACCGGTAGTGCGCGCGGCGAGCATGACCATCAGCCGAGGCAAGTCGGTCAGGCCCGTGATGTTGGCGAGATCGCGCACCTCGCGCTGCAGCATCGTGTCCAGGTAGCTGTCGAACCAGCGACGCCGGCGAGCGCCGGTGCGAGTCAAGGCCTCGGGAAAGCCTCCCGCCTCGATGCGCCGCAGCAAGTCGGCTCTATCGGGAGGATCGGGAGAGACGGCGAGAGCCTCTGGTTCACCCGAGAGCAGAGCGTCGAGAAAGCCCTCCCGCCGGCCCTCGATCTCTCCCTGAGAGAGAGGCCACAGCCGCAGCACCTCCATGCGCCCCACGAGGGTGTCCGCGACGCGGGGAAGGGCGAGGACATCGGCAGATCCGGTGAGGACGAAGCGGCCCGGCCGCCGATCGCTGTCGATGCTCGCCTTGATCTCGAGCAGGAGATCGGGGGAGCGCTGGACCTCGTCGATGACCAGGGTCCGGTGTGGGCTGGCGACAAACCCCGCTGGATCGTCTCGGGCGGCGGCCAGGTTGAGTCCTCGATCCAAGCTGACGTAGCGAGCATCGTCGAGCTCGTCGACAAGCAATTGCGCCAGGGTGCTCTTGCCGCTCTGACGGGGGCCGATCAGCATCGTCACAGGCGTGTCTCGCAAAGATTGACGCAGGGCGGGCATCAGGTGTCTTTCGAGCATGGCTGTATTTTAACCACCATATGGCTGATTTACAGCCACTGCAAGAACGAATGCAACACCTTTTCCCAAAACCGACGCATCGAAGCGGCGGGGCAGATATACGCTCCCGGCATGGATCGGGCTGACTCGTGCGCTGAGCTGCTGGCGGCGCATCGTGCGGAGGGGAGACACCTCGTCGTCGGCCTCGATCCCGATCCACGGCGCATTCCCGATGCGGTCGACCCCCGAGCGGCGCCCGCCGACCGCGTGGTCGAGTTCAACCGCCGCATCGTCGAGCGCACCGCCGAGCTGGCCTGCGCCTACAAGCCGAACGCCGCCTTCTACGAGGCGCTGGGACAGGAGGGCTTTCGCGCCCTGAGCGAGACGGTGGCGGCGATCAGGCGCAGCGCCCCCGACGCCGCCGTGATCCTCGATGCGAAGCGCGCCGACATCGGCTCGACCAACGCCGGCTACGTCGCCGCCGCCTTCGACCAGCTCGGCGCCGACGCGATCACCGTGCATCCCTACCTCGGCGGTGAGGCGCTGGAGCCGTTCCTGCGCCGCGAGGAGAAGCTCGTCTTCGTCCTCGCCCGCACCTCCAACCCCGGCGCCGGCGAGTTCCAGGACCTGCTGGCCGACGGCGCGCCGCTCTACCGCCACGTCGCCCGCGCCGTCGCCACCCGCTGGAACGGGGCGGGCAACTGCGGCCTGGTCGTCGGCGCCACCTATCCGGAGGAGATGAGGCTGGTCCGCGAGGATGTTCCTCCCGGGATGCCGATCCTCGTCCCGGGGGCCGGCGCCCAGGGAGGCGACGTGGCGGCCGTCGTCGCGGCCAACCGCGAGGCCGGCAGCGACGCTTTCCTGATCGCCGCCTCACGCTCGATCCTCTACGCCTCCTCGGGCGAGGACTTCGCCGAGGCGGCTCGCGCGGCGGCGGAGGCCCTGGACGCCGAGATCCGCGCGGCGGCGTCCGCCTAGGTATCGAACCTCAGTCGCGCTTGGCGATCTTCGCGGCCTCGGCGCTACCCAGGTAGGGCGTCAGGGTGAACTCGACCAGGTCCGGGAGCAGCTCCTCCAGCTCTTCGGTGCGGCCGGCGATGATGCGGCGGGAGATCAGCGAGACCATGCCGCCGACGAGCGCTTCCTCGGTGGTCGGCGAGAGGCGCGAGAGAACCTCCGGAGGGCGCCCCTCACGACCCTCCTGGAAGTAGGGGACGAAGCTCTGGATCGCCGCGTCGTAGCGCTCGACCACGGCCGGGCCGGCGACCAGCGCCTCGACCATGCAGAGGCGGGCCAGGTTCGGCTCGGCGGCGAGGAACTGCAGCATCGCCTCGATCCCGGCCCTGATCGCCCGCGGCCACTCCTTGGTCTCGTCGAACGCCTGCGAGACGCGCTCGCGCAGCTCGGTCATCACCGTGTCGTAGGCGGCGACGAAGCACTCGTCCTTGCTGGAGAAGTGCTCGTAGAAGGTACGGCGGGAGACCGCCGCGGCGCGGGTGATGTGGGCGATCGTCGTGCCCGAGTAGCCGTGCTCGGCGATCGCCTCGGCGATCCCGGCGATCAGCCGCTCGCGCTGGTTATGAGTGACGAACTCGCGCGGCAGGCCGTGCCGGCCCGGGGGCAGGCGCGCCAACTCGGGCGGATAGTCCTCGGCGCCGTCAGACGGCTCTTTCTCCGATTTGCCGGCGCGTTTCCGTGCCACCCCGCGAGCATATCCGTCCGGCGCCGAAGACTCCCGGCTCAGCTCCGCCATAGCCGCCTCGATACCTAAATACGGCATCACCGCCGCCGACATCAGCTGCGGCACCAGTTCGGGCAGCTCCTCGACCGCACCGCGCACGACCCGCGAGTAGATCTGGCCGTAGGCGGAGCCGGCGAGCGCCTCGGCGGTCGTGTGGGGGACGGCCTCCGGGTCCTCCATCTCCTGGCGACCGGCGTCGATCAGCGACGCGATCACCCGCATCGTCATGTCGCGGCGGGCGCGGGCAGCGTCGCCGGCGGCCAGCACCTCGATCCCGAAGGAGGCGCGGCTGGGATCGTTGCGCAGCCCCTCGATCACCTCGTAGGCGACGGCGCGGAGGCGGTCGGGCCACTCCTCGCGGCTCTCGTAGGCCCGCACCATCGTCCCCAGGCACTCCTCGTTCAGGTCCTGCCAGGCGGAGAGGAAGCAGTCGTACTTGCCGCGGAAGTGGCCCGACCGCCTCCGCGCCGTCGCC
>Ga0222622_10000009_pt1 | contig 234656 bp, 228 predicted proteins | sample PLM2_5_b1metaG_FD_177335 | JGI IMG/M metagenome (GOLD analysis project Ga0222622, IMG submission 177335) | Groundwater sediment microbial communities from an aquifer in East River, Colorado, USA - PLM2_5_b1 | ecosystem: Environmental > Terrestrial > Soil > Riparian zone | place: USA: East...
GGCCGCCCCCGACCCGGGTCGTCTTCATCCGTCGCGAGGCGGCGAGGTCGGCGGGGCCGAAGCTCATCCCCTGCATGCGCGGGCTGGCCGCGGCGATCTCCTCCAAGTTGACGACGCCCTGTGCCGTCTCGAGGATCGCGTGGATCAGGATCGGGCGGTCGAGCCCGGCCTTCGTCTCGAGCTGGGCGAGCAGGCGGTCGACGTAGTGGATGTCCCAGGCGCCCTCGACCTTGGGCACCATCACGACCTCGAGCACCTCGCCGATCTCGGTGACGAGCGTGGTCAGGTCGTCGAGCACCCAGGGGCTCTCCAGCGAATTGACCCGGGTCCAGAGGGCGGTCTGGCCGAAGTCCGACTCCGTGGCCGCCTTGATCAGGCCGGCGCGCGCCGCCTCCTTGCGGTCGATTGGGATCGCGTCCTCGAGGTTGCCGAGCAGGATGTCGGTCTTCTCTGCGATGGCGGCCGCCTTGGCGACCATCTTCTCGTTCGAGAAGTCGAGGAAGTGGATCATCCGCGACGGCTTGACCGGGATCTCGCGCAGCGGCTCGGGGGCGCCGATCGCCAGCGGCTGGAAGAAGTCTCTGGGGTTTCTCAAGCTGCTCCTCGGGTCGGGTGCGGTCGGGGTGAAATCTAGTCAACCGCAGACCGCGCCGGGGCCGCAGGGATTTGCCGGCCGCCGCCGTACATTGTGGGATGAGCGACGACAGCGAGGACTGGATCCTGCCTGATCGCTCCCGCCCGCCCCTGCTGGGTGAGCTGGTGGAGCGGATCGATGAGGCTCTGGCTACCGCCCGGGCCTCCGAGGCCGCGGTGATGACCGTCGGCGCCGCCGCGCTCGACGCCGCCGCGCAGGCGCGCCGGGCGGCCGAGTTGGCCGAGCGGGCCAGCGCCGCAATGAACCTCAGCGGCGCGTCGGCGAACCCGCCGTCGCGACCGATCGACGGTGCGATGGACGATTTCACCGCCCGTGCGGACCGCGTGGCGGAGCGCCTGCAGCGCCTGCAGCGCCTGCCGCTCCCCGTCTAAGAAGCCGGCTCGCCGCAATGCGAGCCGAAATGCTGGGCCCAGACTCGGGTCCCCGCGCGGCCGGTGAGGGTGCCCACCCGGACGCTCAGCCCGGTTTCGGCATAGTCGCCGAGGATGTTCGCGCGGTGACCGGGGGAGCGCATCCAGGCTTCGAAGATCGATCGCACCGAGCCGGAGTCAGCGGTGCCCCAGGCGAGGTTCTCGCCCACCCGCCAGCAGGGGGCGGAGATGTAGCCGGTCTCCCGCATCCAGTAGGTGAACTCGCGACCGCAGGCGAAGTGGCTGAAGCTGTCGCAACGGAGGACGTCCTCCGCCTTATCGCCGGCCGACTGTTCGAGCGCGTCGGTGGGGACGAGCTCGCCCAGACCGGCCCTCGCTCGGGCGAAGTCGGTCATGCAGAGCATGGCTTGCACCTGCTCGCCGGTGGGGGCGTCGAGCCTCTCCTGGCCGGGGCATGCCTTGAGCGGGGCGACCAATACAGCCCCGGTCTGAACGGGCATCTCCGCGGCCTGCCGGCCCTGGAGGCCGACCGCGGCGGCGTTGGCAGCGGCCGGGAGGGCGGCCACCGAGATCACCGCGACGATCAGCGAGAGCTTGCGCGCCATCCCTTCCCTGTCGCCGGAGGCGCTGCTGTGCCCTGTCCGCCGGCTTCTAGCTGGACGAATGTATGACTGATCGAACCTAACCGGGGCTGGCGAGCCGGTCAAGGGCGTGCGCGGCATCGAAGGCGCCCGCGCCGATATCCTTCGCTTCCCTCAGCGCCCCCGACCCGAGCTAGGAGCCATGGCCGTAGACACCGCCGCCTTCAGCGAGCAGACCGACATCCAGCGCGACATCACCGAGATGGTGCGGCAGTTCGCCGACGAGCAGATCATCCCCAACGCCGAGAAGTACGACCACGAGGATTCTTTCCCGGAGCCGATCGTCGAGCAGATGAAGGAGCTCGGCCTCTTCGGGGTGACCATCCCCGAGGAGTACGGCGGCATGGGGCTCGACCTGACGACCTACGCGATGATCGTCGAAGAGCTCTCGCGCGGTTGGATCTCGATCTCCGGCGTCGTCAACACCCACTTCATCGGCTCCTACCTACTGATGAAGTTCGGCACCGACGAGCAGAAGGACTACTTCCTGCCGAAGATGGCGACCGGCGAGATCCGCGCCGCCTTCTCGCTCTCAGAGCCCGAGGTCGGCTCCGACGTGCAGGGCATCAAGTCGACCGCGAAGAAGGGCGAGGACGGCAAGTGGGAGCTGAACGGCCAGAAGATGTGGGTCACCAACGGGCTCGGCTCCAGCGTCGTCTTCGTCCTGATGAAGACCGACCCCAAGGCCGACCCCCCATACAGGGGAATGACCTGCTTCATCACCGAGAAGAAGCCCTGGAAGGAAGTCAATGAGGGCGACTACGCTGGCCTGACCGTCCCGCCCAAGATCAAGAAGATGGGTTACAAGGGCGTCGAGTCGACCGAGCTGGTCTACGACGGCTACCGCTGCCCCCCCGAGCGGGTGCTGGGCGGCGAGGAGGCGGGAGTCGGACAGGGCTTCGTGCAGATGATGGACGCGCTAGAGGTGGGCCGGGTCAACGTCGCCGCGCGCGGCGTCGGCATCGCCCAGCGGGCGCTGGAGCTGGCCCTCCGCTACAGCCAGGAGCGCAAGACGTTCGGCAAGCCGATCGCTCAGCATCAGGCGATCCAGTTCAAGCTCGCCGACATGGCGACCAAGGTCGAGGCTGCTCGCCTCCTCACCCGCAAAGCGGCGCGGATGAAGGACGCCGGCGAGCGCTCCGACCTGGAGGCGGGGATGGCGAAGCTGCTCGCCTCGGAGACCGGCAAGGAGTGCGTCGAGGAGTGCTTCCGCATCCACGGCGGCTACGGCTACTCCAAGGAGTACGAGATCGAGCGCCTCTACCGCGACGCGCCGCTGCTCCTGATCGGCGAGGGAACCTCGGAGATCCAGCGCATGGTGATCGGCAAGAAGCTGCTGCAAAGGCACAAGATCTAAAAGTAGGTGATTCCCTTGTCACCGGGGGCGCTGTACGGTTCCTTGGGTTGGTGGTCTTAGGTTCGTGGTCCCCATAAGGAGATCTCAGTGCGCCTACGCGTCCCTTCACTCGCAGCCCTGCTCGCCGTCGTGGCGCTCGTCGCCACGGCTCTGCCCGCGCACGCGGCGACCGCGCTGTACCCCGACCTGAAGACCCTGCCGCCGCGCGACCTGCGCCTCGACTCAGCGGACGTCGACCCGGAACCGAGCAAAACGGTCATCCACAACGTCCTCCGCTTCTCCAACACGGTGTGGGACGCCGGTCCGGGGTCGCTCGAGCTTCGCGGGCAGATCAACCCGAACACGAAAAAAGGTGCGGCGATCCAACGGGTGTACGACGACTCAGGGGGCTTCACCGACTACTCGGCGAGCAACGAATTCTATTGGCACGAAGCGCACCAGCACTACCACTACGACAACTGGGGCACCTACGAGCTCTGGACCAAATCGGCATTCGAAGCCTGGCTCGCCAGCGGCCGGACCAAAGGCACGCCGATGGTCGGCTCGAAGACGACCAGCTGCGTGATGGACGAGGAGTTCATCAAGACGACGCCGAACATGCCCTACCCGGCGGTGCACAGTGCCGACGGCTGCTTCCCCGACGCCTCGGGCCTGATGCTGCAGGGCCTCTCGCCCGGCTGGGGCGACACCTACGACTACTACCGGCCGGACCAGTGGATCGACCTCGGCGCGGGCGGCAAACTCGCCGACGGCGCCTACGTGATGCGCTCCGTCGCCGATCCGCTCAACAAGATCTACGAGAGCCCGGGCAAGGCGGACTCGAACAGGGAGAGCCCCGAAGTCAACGAAGCGATCACCGAATTCAGCATCTCGGGCGGCAAACTCGTCGACTCGAACCCCCCGACCGGCACGGTGCGGATCAACGACGTCGACGCCGGCACCGCCTCGCCGAACGTGACCGTGAAGGTACTCGGCCGCGACGACATCAGCGATGTCACCCAGGTCAAGCTCTCCAACAACGGCAGCACCTGGTCGACCCCCCAGTCCTACACGGGGACCGAATCGACCGCCCAGCAGATCTCCTGGGACATCACCAATGCCGCCTACGGGGGCACCGCCGCCGACGGGGTGAAGACGGTCTATGTCCAGTTCAAGGACGCGTCGGGCAAGTGGTCAGCGTCGGAGAGCGACACGATCGATCTCAACCGCCAGGGCGGCAGTTCCGCCTACTCGAACGCGGTGCTCGGTGATGCGCCGGCCGCCTACTGGCGCCTGGGGGAGACCTCCGGCACGAGTGCCGTCGACGCCACCGGCGCCGACAACGGCACCTACACCAACGGGCCGACCCTGGGCCAGACCAGCCTGCTGCCCAGCGACACGTCCAACAAGGCGGTCGCCTTCGACGGCACCAACGACCACGTGAAAGTGCCGACTTCCGATTCGCTCAGCCCGCCGACGCGGGTCTCGGTCGAGGCCTGGATCAAGCCGACCTCGCTGCCCAGCAGCGGCAACTTCGCCTCGGTCCTGACCAAGGCCGAGTCCTACTCCCTGCAGTTCAACGGACCGAAGCTCGAGTTCACGATCATCCAGAACGGCACCCGCAGGCGGGTCCAGGCGGCTTCGGGGACGATCGTCGCCGGTCAGGCCTACTATGTGGTCGGCACCTACGACGGAACGACCCAGCGCCTCTACGTCAACGGCGCCCAGGTGGCCAGCGCGAACCTGAGCGGGGCGATCTCCACCAACAACAACCCCGTCGCGATCGGTTCCTGGAACGGCAGCGAAGAGTTCTTCAAAGGCACGGTCGACGAGCCCGCCGTCTACACGAAGGCGCTGGCGGCCGCGGACGTGAGCACGCACTACCAGGCCGGGAAAAGCGGCACGCCACCCGACGAAACGATCAAAGACCCGAGCAACCTGACCGCCACCGCTCTCTCCAGCTCACAGATCAACCTGAGCTGGAAAGACAACTCCAGCAACGAGGGCGAATTCGTGATCGAGCGTGACACCAGCTCCTCGTTCCCCTCGCCGGTGAAAATGACCGCTTGGGCCAACAGCACGACCTTCTCCGACCTCGCCCTCACCCCGAATACCACCTACTACTACCGGGTGAAGGGGAAAAACGCGACCGATAGCTCGGGCTTCTCCAACACGGCTTCGGCGACGACCCTCGCCGCCGAACCCCCGCCCACCGGCTACAACGCCGCCGTGATCGCCGACAGCCCGGTCAGCTACTGGCGCCTCGGCGAGGCCAGCGGCACCGCCGCGGCTGACGAGCGCGGCGTCAACGCCGGCACCTACAACAACTCCCCGACCCTGGGCCAGACCAGCCTGCTGCCCAGCGACACGTCCAACAAGGCGGTCGCCTTCGACGGCACCAACGACAACGTGAAAATCGCCAACTCGGCGAGCCTCGGCCTCTCCTCACCGCTGACCCTCGAGGCCTGGATCAAGCCGACCTTGCTGCCCAGCAGCGGCAACTTCGCCTCGGTCCTGACCAAGGCCGAGTCCTACTCCCTGCAGTTCAACGGCCCCCGGCTCGAGTTCACGATCATGCAAAGCGGCACCCGCAAGCGCCTCCAGGCACCGGTCGGGGCGATCGCCGCCGGCCAGGCCTACCACGTGGTCGGCACCTACGACGGCGCCACGCAGCGCCTCTATGTCAACGGCACCCAGGTGGCGAGCACGGCGCTGACGGGAGCGGCGAGCGCCACCACCAGCCCGCTCTACCTCGGCTCCTGGAACGGCAGCGAAGAGTTCTTCAAAGGCACGATCGACGAGGTAGCCGTCTACGGCTCGACGCTGAGCGCCGCCCGCGTTGCCGCGCATTACGAAGCGGGAACCTCCGTTTCGCAGGCGGCCTCGCTCAAGGCCAACGAGGAAGCGCTCTCGACCCCGGTGTCGAACAAGATCAGCGCCGCCGGCAGCTACTCGATCGCAGCCGAGCCCACCTTCCTCGACTACTGCCAGCTGCCGAACGCATAGGCTCCGAGGGGTCATGGCGTCGACCCAGCAGCTGATCGAGACCGCCGTCAAGCACTTCCAGGAGGAAGTCCCCGCCCTGCAGAAGCTGAAACTCGTCTTCGGGCTGGAGTTGAGGGGCAGGGGCGACATCCAGCTCTACCGGGTCGAGCTGCCGGGGCCGAAGGTGAGCAAGGACCTCGCACAGGACGAGCGCGTGCTGGTCCAGATCGACCGCCCCCAGTTCAACGAGCTGGCCGAGCGCGGCACCTTGAAGAGCTACCGCAAGGCGGTCGAGACGGGACACATCAAGGCGAGAGGCGACTCCAACGTGAAGAAGCTGGTCGCCCAGGTGGTGGAGCGTCAGGAGCAGCGCTCCCGCCTCAAGAAGGTTCAGTAGCGGCGGGCCGTGAGCGGATCTGGGCGCGGAATTTCACCCGCGCCCACGCATGCAACACGAACTTTCTGAGATGTACTTAAGTAAAAGTACCTAGATTGGCCATATGTATGACTGAGTAAATTGGTCAAACGTTGAGTGGGTCTGTACGTTGGGTCGGCTGACCGATGCCGTGAGATTCGATGCGACGGCGTCAAAGGCTTCAAACTCGCAAGGAGATCCGCTCGATGACTGCTCCAATCGCTCTGTCTCACGTCCGCCGGTTGACGCTCGCCCTGGTAGCCGGTTTTGCATTCGCCGGCGTCGCACCTGTCCCGGCGCAGGCTGAAGACAGCCCGGCGAAGACGATCACTCTTTGCATCAAGAAATCGAATCCCCGCAAGGGCACGATCCGTTTCGTGCCCGGCACGAGCTGCAAGAAATCGGAGCAGCGGGTGCAGGTCGTAGGCAGTTCCGGCGACCAGGGGGTGCTCGGCATTCAGGAAAGCAGTGGTGAAGTCGGGCCGCAAGGGCCGGTGGGGCCGAAGGGCGACAAGGGTGACCCTGGAGCCCAGGGCCCGAAGGGTGACACCGGCGATACCGGTGCAACTGGCGCTCAGGGCCTCAAGGGGGACAAGGGTGACACCGGTAGCGCCGGATCCAACGGAGCCCAGGGCCTGAAGGGCGATAAGGGCGATACCGGCAACGATGGCGCTCAAGGCCTCAAGGGGGACAAGGGCGACACCGGCGCAACTGGAGCCCAGGGCCTGAAGGGCGACACCGGCGACACCGGTGCCCAGGGTCTCCAGGGATTGCAGGGCCCTCAAGGGCTTAAGGGCGACAATGGCAACGACGGCGCTCAGGGCCTCAAGGGCGATACCGGCGACACCGGAGCAACTGGCGCCCAGGGCCTCAAGGGCGACAAGGGCGACAATGGCAACGACGGCGCTCAGGGCCTCAAGGGCGACACCGGCGACACCGGCGCAACTGGAGCCCAGGGTCTGAAGGGCGACAAGGGCGACACCGGCAACGACGGCGCCCAGGGTCTCCAGGGCCTTCAGGGCCTGCAGGGCCCCGCTGGTGAAAATGGTGAAGACGGTAAAGACGGTGAAAACGGCCGCACCGTCCTCAGTGGGTCAGGCGCGCCTGACCCGGGTGAAGGGACGGATGGCGACTTCTACCTCGACACGAGCACTCATGAAATCTATGGTCCGAAGCTGGCCGGGGTGTGGAGCTCCGGTACGTCACTGATCGGCCCCGAAGGTCCGCAGGGCGCTCAGGGAGTCAAAGGCGACACCGGTAGCACCGGGGCTCAGGGCGCTCAGGGAGTCAAAGGCGACACCGGTAGCACCGGGGCTCAGGGCACTCAGGGAGTCAAAGGCGACACCGGTAGTACTGGCGCCCAGGGACCCCAGGGCAACCCTGGTCCCCAAGGTGCGACCGGGGCAACCGGGCCCCAAGGTTCCCCAGGTGAAAAAGGGGCGCCAGGCCTCGGTACGCCGCAGACCGCCTCCGAAACTAACTCGGCGACGGTGAACAGCTCGAGCTACGGTCCCCCGTCACCCTCCTCAGGGAACCCAACTGTAACCCTGACCGCAACCGAAAACATGTCGGCGCTGGTGATCATCAGCGGCGAGTTGCAGCCGGGAAGCTCGTCTGGCGACGCTGCATTCATGAGCTTCGGCGTCGACGGCCCAGGCTCCAGCGACCAGTCGGCAAGCGACGCGCGGTCGATAGGCCGTACCACCGGCGCCAAAGAGACCAGCAGCCAGATCTCGGCAAGCGCCGTGACCGTCGTCACCGGGCTCAAAGCTGGAACTAACACGTTCACGTTGCAGTACAAGCGCAGCTCCGGGGGGAACGCGGCGACGTTCTCCAACAGGACGATCACCGTCATCCCTCTGGGCTAGGCTCGAGGGGAGTAAGTGCGATGCAGCGATCTGAGCAAGCGAACCGGTCACGTCAGGGTGGCCGGTTCGCCGGCCCTTTCTCCGCTTGTTCGGTCTGCGAAGCGCTGTAGGGTCCCTTCGACCGATCCCAATGCCCTTCCGATGGTTGACCACTCTCCTCGTCATCCTCTCCGTCGCGTTGGTCGCGGCGGTCGTGGTCTGGTTGGGCCGGGGCAGCGATTCTTCGTCGCCGGCGGGTGAACCGGAGCTCGTCACCACCGAGCAGCTCTCCGAATTCGCCGGCGAACATGGCAAGCCGGTCTACTGGCTCGGCGAGCGCCGGGGTGCGAAGTACGAGCTAACCGAAACGTCTCGAGGGCGAATCTACCTCCGCTACCTTCGCGGCGATGCCGAGGCGGGGGACAAGCGGGCGAGTTTCGTGACGGTGGCCACGTATCCAGGGAGCGACGGGGTTACGGCGCTGCGCCTAGCTGCGCGCAAACACAGCGGCGCCAAGCTGGGCCGCACCAAAGACGGAGCGGTGCTTCTGATCGATCCGTCTTCACCCCACAACGCCCACCTCGCCTACCGGGGCGCGAATCTCCAGATCGAGGTCTTCAGCCCCACCCCCGGGGAAGCGCTGCGCCTTGCGGCCAAGGGCGACGTTCGGCCGGTTCCTTAGGGTCGGCTAGCATCCCGCGCCGTCCAATCCAGAGGAGACCCGAAGACGATGAGCGAGCAGAAGTACGAGCTGACCACCGACCAGGCGGAGCGCGAGGCGTCCGGAGCCCACAGCTACGGCCGCTACCTGGAGGAGTTCGAGGTCGGCGCCGTCTACAAGCACTGGCCGGCGAAGACCGTGACCGAGGCAGACGACCACCTCTTCTGCCTGATCACGATGAACCACCACCCGCTTCACATCAATGACGTCTACGCGGGCAACTCGCAGCAGGGCCGCAACGTGGTCGTCGGCCCCCTCGTCTACTCGCTGGCGCTCGGCATGTCGGTGTCGGACGTCTCGGGCAAGGCGATCGCCAACCTCGCAACCGAAGAGCTCAGCCATCCCAATCCGGTCTTCCACGGCGACACGCTCTTCTGCGAGACCGAGGTGCTCGACGTCAAGCCTTCGAAATCGAAGCTCGACCGTGGGGTCGTCAAGGTCCATACCCGTGTTCTCAACCAGGACGGGGTCCTGGTCGCCGAGTTCAAGCGCCTGGTGCTCGTGCCGCGGCGCGAGCCCGGCGAGTAGCTCACTTCCCGCGCAGGGCCGAGACCGGCAACGACTCGACCGTATGGGTGCCGACAGGCCCGTTCGGCTTGATCCCCGGGCAGTAGCTGCCACCGATCGCGTAGATGCGACCGGCGTCGACGGCGGCGCCGAACGCGTGCCGCTCGATCGTCAGATCGGGCAGGCGCCGCCAGTGCGAGGTCTTCGGGTCGAACGCCCAGGCACTCGGCGTCACGGATCCGCCGCCGTCCTTCCAGCCGAGCTCGTCGTCGCCGCCGAGCACGACGATCTTGCCCGCGGCCGTGACTATTCCAATCGATGAGAGTGCGCCGGCCGGCAGGTTCGGCAGGCGTTCCCACCTTTCCGCCCGTGGGGAATAGCGGAAGAAGCCGTTCGACGACTCTTCGGGGGTGGTGCGGCCTCCGGCCATGTAAAGGTCGCCTCCCACCGCCGTGGCGCTGACGTGGTGAAGGGCGAGGGGGGCGTCCGGGCCGAACGACCAGCTCTTCGCGTCGAAGTCGTAGATCTCGAGGCTGTCGTAGGGGCCGCCGGGATTGCTTATGCCGTAGGTCCGGGGAGCGCCGTCGGCAACATAGAGCTTGTCGCCGATGACGGTCGCCGCGGCTGCGGCACGCGGCTGGGGCATTGGCGGCAGCTGCGTCCACCGGTTCGCGCCGGGTTCGTACCGCCAGAAGTTGCTGGTCGCCTCGGCGCCGTCGAGGTAGCCGCCGGCCAGGTAGATGCTGCCCCGGTAGGTCGTCGCCTGGCTGTGGTTGAGGCCGGTGGGCAGCTCGGTCGGTTCGCTCCAGCGGCCCGTCCGGACGTCGTAGGCGAGCACCCGATGCAGGTTTCCGGGGGCGCTGCCGCCCAGGATGTAGACGGTCGGGCCGATCGCGGCCGCGCTGCCCTCGACGGGCGATTTCGGCGCCGGCGCCTCGAGGCGCCAGTGCCCGGGCGGCGCTGGTGGGGACGTGGGGGACTTGCGGTAGAGGCCGGGGTGGCAGGGCGGGTTGGGAGTCGATTCGGACAGGCCGAACGTCGTCCGCAGGTGGCCGGGCAGGTTTATCGCTCCGACCGCCGCCAGGACGCCGAGGGCGAAGACCACGATCATCGCGGCCAGCAGCGCTGCAAGCGCCCGCCTGCCCGTCACCGGTCGCGCAGCGCTGACACCGGCAGCGACTCGACCGTCCGCGTGCCCTCGGGGCCGGTCGGGGTGAGCCCCGGGCAGTAGCTTCCCATCAGCGCGTAGATGCGGCCGCCCGCGGTGGCGGCACCGAAGCCGCGACGCTCGATGTGCAGGTCGGGCAGGCGCCCCCAGCGGTTGGTCTCGGGGTCGAAGGCCCAGGCGCTGGCATCGGCCCAGCCGCCGCCCTCCTCCCAGCCCGCCTGGTCCTCGCCGCCGACGGTGACGACCTTGCTGTCCGCGGCGGTGATCCCCTCGTAGCCGACGCCGAAGGGCATGCGGGGAAGCCGTTCCCACCTGCCGCTCGCCGGGTCGTAGCGATCGAACGCGGCGACCGGCGGCTTGTCGTTGTTCAGGTCGAGCAGGCCCGAGCGTCCCCCCGCGACGTAGAACCTGCCGCCCAGGGCCACGCCGACCGTGTGGTGCCGCGGCACCGGCATTTCAGGGCCGGTTGCCCACTCTCGGGTCTTGAAGTCGTAGATTTCGAGGGTGCCGTAGGGGGTGCCCTCGCTATTGGTGCCGTAGAAGGTCTGCGGCGCGCCACCGGCAACGTAGAGCTTGTCGCCGATGACGGCGGCAGCGGCGGCGCCGCGTGCCTTGCCCATCGGCAGCAGCTCGTGCCAGCGATCGGCCATGGGGTCGTATTCCCAGAACTGGTCGGTTGCCTCGTAGCCGTCCAGGTATCCGCCCGCGAGGTAGAGCTTGCCGTCATAGGTAGCCGCCTGCGTGTGATTGAGGCCGATTGGCGAGCTGGTCGGCTGGCTCCACTCGCGCGTGCGGGTGTCGTAGGCGAGGATCGTGTGGAGGTTGCCGGGGCGTTCGCCGTTGGTCGCGTAGATCACAGGCCCGATCGCGATCGCGCTGCCCTCGACTGGCGCACGTGGGGCGGGGGGCTCGAAGCGCCAGTGCCCGGGGGGCGGTGGCGGCTTGGCCGGATCGTGGCGGTAGAGGCCCTGCCGGCACGGCGGGTACTGAAGCCCTTCGTCGAGGCCCAGCGTCGCCCGCAAGTTGCCGGGCATGTCGATCACGTTGGCCGCCGCCAGGACGCCGAGGGCGAAGACCACCACCATCGCGGCCAGGATCGCGCCGAGCACCTTGCTTCCTCGTCCGCGCACCGGTGGGAGTATGGCGAATCGAGCTGTTTATCCCGGTTAAGACCCCTTTCTAAGCGATCGCGCGGGTCGACTCGACCGCAGAGAGGAACTCGGGCCATCTGGCAGTCCGGCCGGCAAGCGTCCTGCAGAGCCGCCGCAGTGAATCGAGGTCGTCCTCCATCTCCCAACCCCAGTGGAGGGTGGCCGGTGCCCACAATGCGGCTTGCAGCGCGGCCAACCGCTCGACACAGACGGTCACCTCCGCGGCGTGCCCGTAGAGCGGAGGGTAGGAGGGAAGGTAGACCGCCTCACCCCGCCAGGCCGGCGTCGTGTTGAAGCCGAGCAGGCGCACGCTCTCGGGCCCGCCGCAGACGATCTCGAAGCGCTCCGCGAGGACCTCGTACTGGGCGGCGTCGAAGCGGTTGAAGGGCGCCACGAACACCGGCGTCTCGAGGCCGAGGTCGGCGAAGCTCCGGCGGGCGGCGTCGATGCGCTCTTTGGTGGCGGCGACGCTGAGGCCACACAGCTCCGAGTGCCGCCGCGGCGAGTCGTGGCGGGTGCGGTGATCCAGCCCGTGCAGGCCGAGGACGACGCCCTCGGTGGCCAGCTCGCGCATCTGCTCGACCTCCGCATCCTTGAGGGGCCGCCACTCCTCGACCCCCGGATCCAGGTAGTCGCGCGAGACGCGAGGCGTGATCGCGAGCATGTAGGGGATGTCAGCTTCCGCGAGCACGGCATGAAAGCGCTTGAAATCGTCGGTTCCGAAGCGCCCGGCGGAGTCGAAGGCCCGGGCGTGGGGGAACTCGTCGACTCTGAGCAACACCCGGGGCGCTCCAGCGGCCCCGCCGCCGAGGGCGGCCTGGCGAGCGTCCATCAAGGGCTTTACGACATGCGATTCCCAGCCAATCCTGCCGCGCTTCATCGCCAGGGCCTGGAGCAGGCGACGCGGCGAGGATGGCGTGCCTCCGCCTCGGAAGGGCTCGAGCAGCTCCGGGGCGGGGTCGGCCGCAGCGGCGGGCTGCTGCGGCCAGAGCATCAGGGCGGCGCTTCGTCGTCGATCGGTGAGCTTCACGCCGGCATGATCGCGCAGGCCCCGGCCGTCACCCGCTGCCGCCAGTAGGCTCTGCCGCCCTGTGAAGCTCGAAGGGCGCGACATCGTCTGCATCGGCACGGCCGACTGGGCCACCGAGCTTCCGATCAACCAGCACCAGCTGATGGGACGCCTGGCGCGGTCCAATCGGGTCCTCTTCGTCGAGTCGCTGGGGCTGCGCCGTCCCCAGCTTGCCTCGCGCGATCTGCGGCGCGTCGGCCGAAGGTTGGTTCGTGGGCTGCGCGGCGTGCGGCCGGCCGACGGGCTCCACGTGCTCTCGCCGCTCGTGCTCCCCCTTCACGGCAGCGCCGCGATCCGCACGCTCAATCGACGCCTGCTGCGAGGTCAGGTAGGCAGGGCGGCAAGGCGCCTCGGCATGCGCAGGCCGATCCTCTGGGCCTACGCTCCGCAGGCGGAGGCACTGCGCGACGTGCTCGACCCCGAGCTCGTCGTCTACCACTGCGTCGACGACGTGGCCGCCCAGAAAGGAGTCGACGCGGAGGGGTTTCGCACGACCGAGGAGCGTTTCGCCCGTGGCGCGGACCTGGTCCTGGCCAGCGCGCCAGCGCTGGCCGAGCGGATGCGCTCGCTCTCTGAAAACGTCCTCTACGCCCCGAACGTCGCCGACACTGCGCTGTTCGCGAGCGCACTGGAGACCGGCCCGGTGGACGCCGCGGTCGAAGACCTGCCGCGGCCGCGCCTGGTCTTCCAGGGCGCGATAGTGGCGACGAAGCTCGACGTCGGCCTGCTGGCCGAGCTCGCCCGCCTGCGGCCTGAGTGGAGCATCGTCCTCGTCGGCCCCAGGGGCGCGGGTGATCCCGGCGGTGACCTCTCGCCCCTCGACCGGGCACCCAACGTCCACATGGTCGGGGCGCGGGACGCGAGCGACCTGCCGGCCGTCCTGCGATCCGCCGACGCCGGGCTGATCCCATATGCGATCAACGACCTGACCCGCAGCGTCTTCCCGATGAAGGTGTACGAGTACCTGGCGGCGGGACTGCAGGTCCTGACGACGCCGCTGCCGGCGCTCGAGGGGACCGGCGCCGTGGACGTCGTCGGGGACGCTCCGCAACTGGTCGAAGCCGTCGAGCGCGAGGGGGGCCTCGACAGCACCGAGCGTCGTCGCGAGCGTTCGCGCGCTGCGGTGGCCCATTCCTGGGAGGCGCGCATCGCCGAGATCGAGCGGGCGCTCTCCCCCGGCGGGAACTTCAGCTAGCCGCGCCGCAGCACTCGCGCCAGCCGCTCCTGGGCCGGCTCCGGAAGCCTCTGGGCTGCGCGGCGCAATGCCTGCTTGGCGTGCTTGGGCGCGAGCCGCAAGCGAATCAGCGGGTAGCGCCTGCCGCGTGGAAACAGCGTCCGCCACGCAATCGGGCTGCTCGAATCGGCCATGCGGCGCTTGTATGGATGGTCGCCGCCGCCGAGGTCGGCCACCTGCACGCCGCTCTCCGCCGCCGAGCGCAGCGCGACGAGCATGGTCTGCGTCCCGGGGGCGTGGCGGGCCCAGGCCGGGTCGAAGCCTCCCGCCCAAAAGGCGGCGACCCTGCCGGCGCGGAGCACGAGCTCAGCCGAGACAGGCCCCTCCTCGCCCTCCAGCAGGACGACCTTGAGACGCCCGTTGCCGCCCAGCTCGTCTGCGGCAGCCGCGACGACACGCTCGGCTCGCGCGCCCACGTCCGACCCTCCCCGGTCTTCCCAGCGCGCCTCGTGGAGGCGAAGGAGGGCATCGACGGCTTTTCGATCGGCGCCTATGCGGCTCTTGACTCCCGCCTCCGCGAGGCGCCGCGCGTTGCGCCGCGCCTCCTTGCGGAACTTGCGCGGCCGGCCCTCCATCCAGGTCTCATATGAATCGCCGAGGTCGACCGTCGGCGCCTCCATCGTGGCGTCGGTGCGCAGCCGCGGCGGACGCCCTGGCCAGGCAGCGGCCAGCAGCTCGGGCCAGGGGTCGCGGGCGTCGATGCCCTCGAAAACCACGCTCGCCGGCCTGGGCTCCATCGCGGCAAGCGCCGGCGCGAGCGCACCCGCGACGCTTTGCTCCCTACCCGGCTCGGCAAGGAGCCCGATCCGGTGGGAAAAGCCGGCCGCGAGGAGGCGTAGCTCGGTGAGTCCGTAGGCGACCTGGGCGAAGAACGGGGCGACGCCGACGACCAGATCGCCCTCCAGTGCAACGGCTACGCGGAGGCGGGCGTCCCCGCTTCGGTCCTCCCGCCACCAGGCAAGCAGCCATGCAGGAGCGCAGAAGGGACGCTCGCACGCGATCGCCAGTGCGTCCCACGTTCCGAGGTAGGGCTCGAGCGCCACAGGGTCGTCGATAACCTCGATTCGAGGGTCCGAGGGGCGCTCGAATGTCGACGAGGCTGAGGTCACGAGGCGACCCGCGCGAAGCGGCCATTCGGCGGGCGAGCGGATCGTAGCGTCTGGCCGGGCTCCGCTACGCTGGCAGCGCCCGAGCGCCGAGCCCGGGACCGGAGCCAATCCACTCCTCACCAAGCCAGCCCTGAGCGCCACGCCCAAAGCGACCTCGACCCGCGCATCGTTCGATCCCGGCGGGTGGCCTCACGTCGTCGTGCTCGAGCCGGCCAGCGCGGGGCTCGCCTTCTCCCGCCGGATGACGCGGCTCGGCGCACGCGTGACCCTCGTCGTCACCCCCTGGTCCCCCGAGGACGCGCGCAGTCGCCGCGCGGAGAGCGTCATCGCGCCGTATGAGCCGAACGGGGAGCCGTGGCTGGCGGCCCTCCACCGGCTCGCCGCCACGGCCGGCGAGGAGCCGCTGGTCGTCGTCACCGCCACCGACCGGGGCAGCGAGCTCCTCGTCCGGGCCGCTCCGCAGCTGCCGCCGAACCTGCGCATCTTCGAGAGTCCCGACAGCGCCCACATGCCGTTGATGGACAAGCAGAGCGCCGATGCGATAGCCCGCCGCGCGGGCGTCAACGTACCCTGGACCGCCCAGCTGTGCGACCGGGAGACCTTCGAGCGCCTCTCCGCGGAAGCCCCCTGGCCGTGTGTCGTCAAGCCGGTCTTCTCCCACGAGTGGCGCGATCGCTACACGCTCGAGCGCACCTTTCTCGCCGAGGACGCCGGCCAGGCTGTGCGGCTACTCGAGCGGCCGCTCGCCGACGGCTTCCCGATGCTGCTCTGCCAGTACGTGCCGGGCGGCGACGACGACGTCGAGGAGGCGATCGTCGTTCGGCTCGCCGACGGCAGCTACCCGATGCACTTCGGCTGCCGGAAGCTGCGCCAGTGGCCGCCCGGCTTCGGCGAGACCGCGGTCGGCGAATCGTCGCTGCTCCCCGAGACCACCGAGATCGCCAAGAAAGTTCTCGACGAGGCGGGATTCGTCGGCGTCGCGGGCGTCGAGGTCAAGCGCGACGCCCGCACGGGTGAGCGCTGGTTCCTCGAGGTCAACGTGCGCATGCCCGGGCAGTGGGGCCTTGGCGACGCCAGCGGCGCCGACGCTTCGGCGCGCCTGGTCGGGGCATTGTCGGGACACGAGCTCGGGCCATCGCCGGCGTTGCGCCCCGGTGTCCGCATGGTCTTGCCGGAGATCGATGCCCGGGTCGTGCTGCCGGCCCTGCGCGCGGCGCCGATCCGGCGCCGGCCGGCGCTTGCGCTGCGATTGCTGCGCCCGTACTGGGGCGCCCGCGAGCTGGGCATGTTCGATCCCCGCGATCCCGGTCCCGGCCTCGCCCTGCTCGCCGGCTGGCTGTGGCGGCGGACGGCGCGGTTGCGGTTCTGGCGCCGGCGCGAGCCGGCCTAAAACAGGTTCTAAGGGCGCGCCTCAGGTGCCGGCTGCCTCGGCGAGGACGGCGCGCGTCTGCGCCGCGACCAGCGGCCAGCGGTACTGGGCGGCATGGCGGAGGCCGCCCTCGATCAGCTCCGGCGGGCGCGTCATCGCTCGCTCCAGCGCGTCCCGCCAGGCCTCCGGCGTGCGCTCGCCGACGACGATCGCCGCCGGCCCGCTGACCTCCTCCAGGCCGCCGGATCCCGCTGCGATCGCGACGGGGGTGCCGCAGGCCATCGCCTCCAGCGGGGCGATCCCGAAGCCCTCGTAGAGGGCCGGGGCGGCGAAGGCATCGGCTGCGCGAAGCAGGTCCAGAAGCTCGCCGTCGCTGACGCTCCCGAGCAGCTCGCAGGCTCCGCTCTCGCGCGCCGCAGCCTCGATCCGGTCGCCGTCGAAGCCGGCCATGCCGGCGAGCACGACCCGCCACGGCGCTCCGTCGCGGGAGGCCAGCGCCGCTGCCTCGATCAGCACCTCGAGGCCCTTGCGCGGCTCGAGGGCGCCGACGTGCAACACGAACGGCATCGCGATGCCCCAGCGGTCGTTCACCGCCTGCCGCGCCGCACCGCGATCGCCGGGGGCGAACGCGTCGTCGACTCCGTTCGGGACCACCCGCACGGTCTCCTCGCCGAGGCCGAAGTGGGCTTGGAGGTCGTCCGCGGTCGTCTGGGAGACGGCGATCACGCGGGTTGCCCTGCGCGCCGAGCGCGCGACCTCGGTGTGGACTTCCCGGATGTGCGCCTCCGACTTGATTCCGGAGAATCGCAGCGAGGCAAGGTCGTGGATCGTCACCACGGTGGGGATCGGGGACCAGCGTGGCAGCACGCTCTCGGGCGCCCACAGGACGTCGCACCTGCGCCGGGCGAGCCAGAGGGGCAGGAAGGCCTCCCGCCAGACCCTCGCGCCCTTGACCCGAATTCCGACCTCGTGCGCACCCGGGATCCGATGATGCACCCTGCGGGTGTTGGCGAACAGGTCGACCTCGTCTCCGAGTGCGAGCAGCTCCCCGGCAATGCGGTGGACGTACTTCGGAATCCCACCCCACTTGCCGTCGAGCACGTTGGCGTCGATAGCGATGCGCATTGGCGGCGCCACGTTACCTGTGCCGGCCGGCTCTCAGGGCTGGACCTGGAAGACCGAGACACGACGCGGGTCGGTCGGAGCCCAGCGGCGGCTTCCGCGGCGCCGCAGCAGCTCGAAAGAGGGATGCTCGAGCACGTCGCGCTCGTGGATCGGGTTGACGTAGAGCATCAGCAGTTGCCGGGGCGCGCGGGCGGCCGACTCGGAGATGCGGTCGAGCATCGCTTGCAGGCCAGGGCCGCTGAGGGCGTTGTAGACGTAGACGATCGTGACGTCGTCGGGCACCTGCCAGGCGGTGACGTCGGCGGCGACGACCTTCACCGAGCCGCACCGCCATCGATCGCGCCCGCCCTCGGCGAGCCGGCGCGCCTGCGCCGCGAGCTCGGCGGACAGCTCCACCCCTAGCACTCGTCCAAACGGCCGCCGTGCGGCCTGCGCCACGATCCGGCCCTTGCCACAGCCGATGTCGAGGAAGGTGTCGGAGGGGGTGGCCTTGACCCCCCGCATCGCGCGCTTGAAGCTGCGCCAGCCCGAGGGCTCGTAGTCGTGGTAGCCCTCGCGAGCCAGTCCGAGCTGGTCGAGCTGCACCGCGCCGCCCGTCTCTCCGGCGCGCTCGAAGATCCGGGCGAGCGCCCTTTGACGCAGCCGCCTGGCGAAGGCGAGCACGGCGCTCACGTCGCCTCCGCCCGCCTGTTGCGCAAGAGCCCGCGCAGCTCGTCGAGGTCGAGCGCCCGCAATGCGAGGAGGAGCAGGGGATAGAGGACGGCCATCGCCGCGATCAGGAGGACGACCCCGGCGCCGACCTGGCGCAGAGCCCAGACCGCAAGCCCTGCGGCTGCCGCGGCGAACGCTGCCGCCACGATTCGTCGCAAGGCGAGTCGCATCTCGATTCGCCGCAGGACGGCGGCGAGCGCGAAGGAGACGACGACCAGCTCGGTGAGCAGCGTTATCCACGCGGCTGCCTTGATGCCGTAGCGGGGTATCAGCAGCAGGTTGAGCGGCATGTTGACGAGCAGGCCGAGACCCGCGTACCAGATGTAGCGCCGCTGCAGGTCGGTGGCGGTCACCATGTTCCCGGCGACGTTGCCGATGCAGATCGGCACGAACGCCGCGATCAGGATCGGCAGGATGGCCGCGCCCGAAGCGTAGTCGGGGCCGAAGAGCAGCTCGACGATCGGGCCGGCGGCGGCGATGGTCAGCGCCAGCGCACCCAGCGAGATCATCGTCAGGTAGTCGATCGCAGTCTGCATGATGCGGCGCAGCCTCTCCGGTTGCGCCGGGTAGAGCCCGGCCATGATCGGGAAGAGCGTGGTCATCAGGGCGATCGGCACGAATCCGGCGTTGTCGAGGATTTTGTACATCGCCGCATAGACGCCGACGTCGGCCGGATTCGGCGCCAGCTCGTAGACGAGCAGCTGGTCGACCCGCCCGTAGGCGAAGGTCAGCGTGCTGGCGATGCCGACCGAGATGCCGACCCCGATGAGCTTCGGCCAGAGGGCGCGCGCTCCGCGCCAGCGGATCGAGATCGTGTGGACCGCGAGCAGGGCCATCGTGCCCTGGATCAGGATTGCCGTTCCGGCAAAGGCGACGGCGAACGCGACGAGGCCGCCGTCGAGTGCCGCGATCGCGATCACCGAGCTCGCCCAGATCACGCTGTTGGCGACGCTGAAGGCAACCGTGACGTGGTTGCGGACGTGCAGGCGGAAGACGATCCGCAGGGTCGAGAGCGCCGCCGTCAGGTAGAGGACGGAGAGGACGATGCCGGCGACGAGCATTTCGCTGTCGCTGGCGATCAGCGCGATCACGCCTCCGAACACGGCCATGATCGGCATCGTGATCAGAAGGCGCAGGCTGGTTGCGGCGCCGATCCAGGCACCCTCGCGCTCGGGGTCCTGCGCGGCAAAGCGCACCGCCACCGTTTCGAGGCCGAGGTTGCCGATCAGCGCCACCAGCTCGATCGTCGCCAGCACCGTCGCCCACTCGCCGTAGCGGGTCGCGCCGAGGGCACGAACGATCACCACCGTCGTAACGATCCCGAGGGCGACGTTCACCCCCTGACCGCCGAGCTGGATCGCTACGTCGGCGGCAGCGCGGTTCGAAGAGACCCGGGTTGCGTGGGGGTGGTTGGCGGCCGCAGCCCGGGCCGATCGCGACGATCGGCGCCGCAGCGCGATCCGCTTCAAGGGATCCCCTGCAGCTCGTCCTTGGACGGAATGTCGCGCCAGGCGGCGGCGAGCCAGCCGAAACCGGCGCCGAGCATCAACGAGAAGCGGGGTTCGATGCTGGTGAAGGCCGTGGTCAGCTCGACGATCACGACGGCGATGATCGCGCCGAAGCAGGCGATCGCCCCGATTTGGACGATCTTGTCCGGATGGCGTCGCCAGATCGTGACCGCGGTCCAGAGCCCCGTCCCCATCAGCAGCAGGTAGGCGATCACGCCAAGCGGGCCGAAGGCGAGCCAGAACCAGAGCAGGGCGAAGTGGACGTAGCGCCGGTCGTGGGATTCGGCCAGCGGTTCCCTGACTTTCCACGGCACGCCGAGCCCAAGCCCGGTCAGGGGGTTCTCTTCGATGTTCTCGACCACGTTGTGGCGCTCGTCGTTGCGATAGCGGTCGCCGCGATTCGCTTCTATGCTGGACGGGGCGAGAGCCTGGGCGCGCTTGGCCAGCGGCCCAGAGGTTTCAGACGTCCCCACGGTGAAGACGGCGCCGAAGGTGAGCGCCAACGCCACTCCCGCCATGACCATCATGGTCCGGCCGCGCCGCCGGCTGGCGATGATCACCACGACCACCAGCGCGAACACTGCGGCGATCCAGAACGAACGGCGGTAGGAGAGGAGGATGCCTAGGAAGGCAAGCGGCGCCCCGGCCAGGACCCAGCCGGGCATGCGAACGCGACGAACCAGACCCGCGGCGACGCCGAGGAGGAAGACCAACATCAGCAAATTCGGCACCGGGTCGAGGTAGCTGACCGTCTGTTCGGTCAGCTGGGTGCCGATCCCGGAGAGTGCGGCATAGGTGCCCGAGAGCCCCTTGAAGGCGGCGATACCGGCGGCGACGGCGACGAACGCCCGCAGCGCGCTCGTATCGCGTACGACGTTGACGACGAGCAGCGGAACGGCGATCAGGTAGACGTCGTTCATCGCCCGGTGGTAGAGGTCGCCGTTGCTGACTTCGGCATGCGCCGTGTAGCCGGTGATCACCCCCGCGATGGTCGCCAGCCCGAGCAGCGCCAGCGGCGCATTGAGCGGGCGGGGGAGGTCCGGTCGCGTTCCTTCCCGGGCGAAGCGGACGACGAGCCCCCCCAACCCGATGAAGAACAACATGTCGATCGGGGTGAGGCTCGCCTTGACGACGACGTAGAAGGTGTTGAAGGTCGGCAGGATTTCCTTGTTGTCCGACTCGATCAGCGCCGTGCCGACGAGCAGCAGGGCCAGCGCCACGCCGGGGTAACGCAGCAGGATCAACCCCACCACCGCCAGCCCGGGCACGATCGCGCCAGCTGGCCCGGCGACCTTGAGGCAGGCAGCGAGGAAGAGGCCGGCCACCAGGCCGGCAGCGGAGATACCGATCGCGACGCCGAGCCCCGGGGCGACGAGGCTGGCGCGGCTCAGACCCTGGTCTCCTTCGGCTGCCACGCTTGCCGCCGCAGCTCACGAGGCCGGTAGGAGTCGTAACGGGTTTGGCGGCTCTCGGAGCGGTTGAAGGCGAAGCCGAGCAGCGGTGCACCCATCGCGCGCAGCGCCTCAACCGAGCGGCGGGCGTCGCGGCGACGGGTACGGCGCGAGTCGACCACGAAGAGGACGCCGTCCGCGTAGCGCGCGAGGACGACCGGGTCGACGACGACCAGGGTGGGTGGGCTGTCGAAGACGATCGCGTCGTTCTCGAGGCGCAGGTCGGTGGTCACCGTCTGCATCATTTCCGAGGAGAGCCGCTCAACGGCCTCCTCGGCATGGACACCGGCGGGCAGGACGTGCAGCTTCCCGCCCGGATCGCCGCCCGGGGGCAAGTTGACGCTCACGGTCAGGTCGGAGACCCTTGCTCCCTGCTCCCGGAGGAGCACATCGCTGAGACCCGGCGAGAGCGGCACCGAGAAGATCTCGTGCAGCGTGGGGCGGCGGAGGTCGGCGTCGACGGCGACCACCTGCCGTCCCTCGGAGCCGAGCGTGCGCGAGAGGTTCGCGGCGACGTAGCTCTTGCCGCAGCCCGATTGGGCACCGGTGATCAGCAGCCCGACCCCTTCGTCGGCGGTACGGCCCGAACCGTTTGCGTCGGCTCGGACGACCTGCTCGAGCGCCAGCATGGTTGCCGTGCGCAGGGTGCGGAACGACTCCAGAGCCGGATTGCTGCGCCCCTTCGGGATCTCGCCAAGCAGGGGGAGCCCGAGGTCGCGGGCGACCTCCTCTGCCGAGCGGTAGCGGTCGAAGAAGAGGTCGCGAAGGTAGATCGTGGCGACGCCGAGGACGAGAGCCCCGATCAGGGCCAGGAGCGCGTCGCGCGTTGGCTTCGGCGAAACCGGGTTTTCGTGCGCGACGGCCGGTTCGACGACGCGCAGCTCGTCGCCCGGGTTCGCCGCCTCGGCGGCGATCCGGTCCTGGAGCGCCTGGCGCTCGACCTCGAGCCCGGCGCCCCGCGGGTCGCCGGAGGGGATGACCGCGAGGTCTTCGTTTATTTCGTCGATCCGTTCCTGCACGGGGCCGAGCGATTCTTTGCGCTCGGAGACCTGGGTTTCGCTCAGGTAAGAGGCAAACGCGTTGGCATAGGCGTTGGCGAAGTCAGCCGCTTCGTCCGGATCGCCGGTGGTGGCGATGAAGCTGAGCACTCCGACCCGCGCCTCGGGCTGGACCGAGACGGCGGCGTTGAATTCGGCGGCCTTGCCCTTGACCGCCGGTTCTTCGTGGGCGCGGTCGAGGACGGTGCTGGTATCGGCCAGCGAGTGGTAGAGGTTGGAGAGGCTGAGCAGCTGTTCTTCGGTGAGGATTTCGCCTTCAGCCTGTCTGGTCGAGACGATCTGGCCCAGGGCCTTGCTTTCGTATTCGTCGGAGCGGGAGGCGGAGATCGCGTAGACGACGATAGCCGCGGCGACAGCGAATAGGACAAGCCAGCCTTTGCTGGCCCAGATGAGGCGGAAATAGCCGGTTCGTTCCACTGGTTCGGGTTGCTATCGGGCGGGGCTCGGATCGACTTGAATCCGACCCAAAAATCACTCTTCCCAGCTTGGGAAGCGCTGCGCGAAAGGATAGCTGGCGCTCAGGTCGCTTCCGGCGGGCGGGTCGCTCGTTGCACGACGCCCACGGCTTCGGCGGGAGCTTGCCCCGGCTCGAGCGGCGCTGCGGCACCCCGCAGCGCGCGCGGCGCCAGCTTCGAGAGGAGGCGCTCGCGGCGCCCCGCCAGGACCAGCGCGTCGATCGGCCTGATCTGGTCCTCCGCGTCCAGGGCTCGGGTCAGGGCGCCTGGACCGCGTCCTTCGAGCGGGCGGCAAGGCACGCTCCCATCGCCGCGACGCCGCCCTCCGAACGGGTGGGAGCGAACGGTTCCGTTGCCGCGACGCTCCCTCGCGATCAACGCCACGTCCGCACCCGCTTCGGCGGCTTCGTCGAGCCATCGGACGAGGCGCGGCACGGCGCTCGGATCGAGGGCGACGCCGACCAGGCGCACCGGTCCTCGCCGGGGCGGTTGCTGGCCGAGCCCCTCGTCCGCTCCGTCCGGCGCGCCTCCGCCCAGCCGCAGGACGACGGCGAGCGAATCGGCCGCGCACTCGAGCCACACCCGTGCAAGACCCCGCCAGCCGTCCCGCCAGCCGCCGTAGAGCAGCAGCCGGTAGGCGAGCTTGGCGGTCGGCCGGACGAAGATCCCGGTGAGCGCTTCGCGCGGCCCGGGGCGGGTCCGCTGCGCAGCGTCGAGCCTGGCGTAGCTGACCGCGTCGCGCACGGCTTCGCGACATGAGGAGGCGAGCAGGTGCCGCAGCTCTCCCTCCAGCGCCGGGATCGGGCCGTCGGGCCAGAGGCCCTCGTGCACGGTCCGCGCCTCGTCGTGGCGAAAGGCACCGCGGCGGAAAAGCCGGTGGCGGTAGCGCGGATAGCGGGTCGAGGGGCCGAGCGGCCCGCCGAGGAAGATGTCGCGGCTCGGAATCGCCGCCATCCGGACCTCTGGTGGGCACCCGTCCAGAAGCCCGCGCACCTCGCGAGCCAGCTCGGGGCCCACTCGCTCGTCAGCGTCGATCTCGAGGATCCAGTCGCCGCTCGCAGAATCTAGCCCGACGTTTCGTTGCGCGGCGAAGCCCGGCCAGGGGTTCTCGATCACCCGCGCTCCCGCCTCGCGGGCGATCTCACGCGTGCGGTCGCGCGAACCGCTGTCGACCACGATCACCTCGTCGCAGAACGCGAGGCTCCGCAGGCACGCCGGCAGCCGCTGCTCCTCGTCGCGGGCGATCACGCAAGCGGTCAGGGTCTCGGGCAAGCGGTGCAGTATCGCAGCGGGTTCGGGGCCCCCGATGCGCTTGGGTTATCCCGCCTCGCCGGCGAGCAGATGGCCGAGCCGCAGTGACAGCGCGGCGATCGTCAGGGTGGGGTGGACCGGAGCGTAGGTGGGGAAGGCGGAGCCGCCGGCGACGAAGAGGTTCTCGAAGTCGAGATGGCGCATCTCCGCGTCGATCACCGCATCCTCCCCCGACCCCATCCTGCAGGTGCCCAGCAGGTGCCCACCGCGCGGGCCGGGCGACACTTCGACGTCCCGCACCCCGAGCGGTGCCAGCCGCCGCCGCACCTGGGCGGCAACGTGCTCGACTCCGTCGACCTCGTAGCGCGTCGGGGGCGGGTAGGCCACCGAGTTGAGCGGCAGCCCGAACGAGTCGCGGTTGGCGGCGAGGCTGACGCGCCTCCCGGCCTGCGGAACGTCCTCCGTGAGGACGTCGAGCGGCAGCGTGTGCCGCCAGTCCGCCAGTGCCTCCGCACGAACACGGTCCCCGCCCCGCCGTGCCTCGACTCCGGCGGCCACCAGCGGTCCAAGCGACGTGCCCGGATTGAAGGGACTCACGATCGCGGCCGAACGCCGCGAGCGGAAGCCGCCCTCGCGGAAAGCCTCCGAGAGGCCGGTGGAGAGGGAATCGCCGTGCCCAGGGCGGAGGTCGCGGCGCAGCCTCACGGCGAGGGTGGTGTGCGCATGGTCGAACAGATAGCGGCCGAGCGCGGGGCGCTCGAGGCCCGAGCGCAGCAGGATCGCCGGGTTCTCGAAGCCGCTGGCGGCGAGCACGAAACGATCGGCGCGCACCAGCGTTTGCTCCCCGTTCGCGCCGAGCGCTTCGATTGCCTCTATCCCGCGCCGCCGCGGCGCTCTGCGCAAGCGTGCTGCGACGGTCTGCTGGTGGATCCGCAGGCCGGGGTGCTGCAGCACCGCCCGCAGCCCGTTCAACGCCGAGAAGCGCGCGTCGACCGGGCACAGCTCGCAGGTCGCCGAGCCGCAGCAGGCCGGCCGTCCCTGCAGCGGGCGCGACGGCCGAGCCTGCGGCAAGGGCCGGAAGGGCCCCAGGTGCCGGGCGACCGCGCGGTCCATCGGGCTGAGCGGATGTGCCGGCAGGGCCCGGGCGCCCGGCAGCGGCGGCCCGGGTCCGACCGGGGCGCCGGCGGGCGCCCCGGTCACCCCGAGCGCCTGCTCGGCGCGCTGGTAGTAGGGCAGCAGCTCATCGAGCGAGAGCGGCCAATCGACCATCACCCCATGCGCGGAGCGCATCTTGAAGTCGGTTGCGGAGAAGCGCGGGGTCGCGCCGTCCCAGTGCAGCGTCGAGCCGCCGACGCCGTATACGTAGCTCCACGGATAGGGCGTCGTGCCGGGGGCCGTCTCGTCGTTGTGCCTCGCGCCGGGTACGTCGGCAGCCCACTGCCGGTCGGTCAGCTGCTCTGCGTGGGTCTTCAGCGCCCCTCGCTCCAGCATCGCCACGCGCAGGCCCGCCTGCAGCGGCGCCCAGGCGGAGAGCAACCCGCAAACCCCCGAGCCGACGATCGCGAGATCCGCTTCGAGCATCTTCATCCGCCGCGCACCAGGCCGGCGCAGGGGGCGGGGTAGCCGGGCTCCGAGCCGGTGATCGCGTAGGCGAGCGCGGCGGATGGCGTCGCGAGCATCGGTTCGATCAGCGACGAGACGGCCTTCTCGCGCAGGCTTCCCGGCAGTACCGCGGCGGCCGGATCGCGGACGGCGAAAGCGAAGGCCGCCGCTCTCGCCTCATACTCGGCGTCGCCGTAGCGCTGCCGCGCGTGCTCGAGCAGCTGCCCGGCGAGCTTCGGCTCGATCCCGAGCTTCGACGCGACGAGCTGCTCGAACTCGTGGTCGGGGAGAAGCACAAGATAGGGCGCCGCCAGCGCCATCCCCGCCGCGCCGGCTCCGAGGGCGACGAAGGTGCGGCGCTTCATCTTCCTTTCCTTGGGGGCTGCCGGGATGCCTGCCGCCCTGCCCAAGGCGTCCAGCAGCAGTGGCACCTGCACGTCGCTGTCGTAGCGCTCTCGCACCCGCTCCAGCGCCCGCGCGCCGAGCGCGCGGCGCAGGCCGGGGTCGGTGAGGCGCTGCAGCGCCTCGGCCAGCGCGCCGGCATCTCCCGGCTCGACGGTCACGCCCGCATCGCCAAGCAGCTCGGCGATCGCGCCGACCCGCGAGGCGACGACCGGAAGCCCCGCCGCCATCGCCTCGAGAACCACCCAGGGGATCGCGTCGGCCCTGGTCGGCAGGGCGAAGGCGTCGGCGGCGGCGAACAGGTTTCGCAGCTCCTCCGAGCCTCCTTCGACGCCTCGGTGGACGCGAACCGAGTCGGTTCCTTCGAGCTCGTCGCCGGTGACGACGTCGAGGACCGCGTCGAGCTCGGGGCGCGAGATCGCCTCGATCAGCAGGTCGAGCCCCTTCCGCTCCACGTCGTTGCCGACGAAAAGCACTCGCAGGGGGCCCTGTCGCCCGGCGGGCCTGCGGCTTGCGGCCTCACCCCACCAGCTTGCGTCGAGGCCGGGATGGATGGTCGCCAGTCGCGATCGATCGAGGTCGTATTCGCGCCGCAGCGCCTCCGCGTTCCAATCCGACCAGGCGACGACCGCGGCCGCCGCGTCGATCGCGCGGCGCTCGAGCCGGACGAGGATCCTGTCCTGCAGACCCGACCAGTGGTCGCGCGCCCCCTCGTACTCGAGCGCGGAGAACTGGCGTGCGGTGGCATCGATCGACAGCACGCAGGGCAGACGGCGCATCGGCCGGCGACTGAGCAGCGCCGAGGCCTGGGTGGTGATCATGGCGACGTCGACCGACCTCGCGTGACGCTTCAGCAGGCGGCGAGCCTGCCACGACCAGCGCAGGCGCCAGCGCAGCCCGTAGAGGTCGGCGTCGCCGATTCGGCGCCAGCGGCGCAGCAGCAGCCGCTCGAGGCGGCGCGGGGCTGGAACGGTGACGAAGCGGGCGTCGATCGCGGGGTCGCCCGCCAGCGTCGCCTCGAGCTGAGCGGCCAGGGTGCGGTGACCGAGAATCCCCTCGCCGACGAAAAGCACGCGCAGTCGTCGCTCTTCACTCACGCAGTGTTTACTCCGCCCCGCTGCCTGGGGCATCGCCGCGGATCAACAGCTCGGCACGCTCGGCGACTTTGGCTGCGTCGAATCGCTCGCCGGCTCGCAGGGCGGCGAGCGCGCCCTCGCGGCGCACCCGCTCGGGGTCTGCCGCATAGCGACGCAGCACTGCCGCGACCGCGTCGGGATCGTTCTCCGGGGCCACGATCGTGCCCAGGCCCTCTTCGATCAGGTCGGCGACGCCCTCGGAGCCGGTCGACACGCAGGGACGCGAGGCGAGCATGCCGAGGATCACCGACGTCGGGCTCCCCTCGGTCGGGCTGGGGCAGAAGGCGCAGACGTCGAAGGCCGAGAACAGCTCGCTGGGGTCGTTTCCGGGCGTCGGCAGGAAGTGAGCCCGTTCTCCCAGCGGCTCGGCCCGCTTGTGCAGCTCGGCCTCGGTCTCGCCCGTGCCGGCCAGGATCAGGTGGGTGCCGCCATCGAGCTGCCCTACCGCGTCGATCAGGACGTCGAGGCGCTTCTTGGGGTGGAAGCGGGAGGTGCAGCCGACCACGAACGCGTCGGCACCGATGCCGAGCTCCGAACGGATTCGCCTTCGCCCATCCGCGCTGAAGCCGAGCTCCCCGGTGCGCAAAGCGTTGGGCAGGACCGCGACCTTCGCCGGGTCGACGCCGGCGCCGACGACGGAGCGCCGCGTTCCCGCGGAGATCGCGAGGACCGTGGCGACCCCCCGGGAGGCTCCGGCGTAGAGCCGGCGGCCCGGGGCGCGTCCCAGCTGGCGCGGCACCGGCCCCCACTCGGCCCAGGCGACCCGTGGCCTGAGCCGGGCGGGGAGGGTGGGGGTGAGGAGCTGCTCCTTCTTGTAGTGGAGGAGCAGGACGTCGTACGGCAGCTCCGCCTCGAGTGCGCGCCGCAGATGCTTCCGGAGGATTGGCAGACGGGCGACCAGAGCCGGCCAGGAGCGCGCCGAGAGCTTCGGGCCGAGCTCCAGCGGGCGGACCTCGACCCGGGTGTCGCGGCCTATCCCGGCCCAGTCGCTGAGCATGACAGCCTCGTGGCCGCGCTCGATCAGGGCGTCGAGCAACTCCACCGCAGCGAACTCGGCGCCCCCGCGGGCCGCACCGGTCATGACCGAGACGATCTTCATGCCAGCCGCCTTTCCAGCGCCTCGATCGAGTACTCGCGCTCCGCCAGCTCGCGACCGGCTCGCGCCAGCGGGTTGCCGATCGTGGGGTCGAGCGCCGCGAGCATTCCCCGTGCGAACGGCTCTCCGGCGGCCTCGGCCTCGAGGTAGTGCTCGCCCGGCCTCACCTCGAGGCCCGCGGCCGCGCGTGGCGTCGCGACGACCGGCGCGCCGAAGGCGAGCGCCTCGACGAACTTGAGCGGCGAGCCGCCTCCCTCCAGCAGCGGCACGGCGACGCAGCCAGCCGCTTCGTACAGCTCGCGGAGATCGGGGACGAAGCCCCGCGCTTGGACCCTCGGGTCGGTCGGCTCGATACGGTCGCTCCCCTTGCCGGCGACCACCAGGTGGACGTCGGGCGCCTGGCGCCAGAGGCTCGGCATCGCCTCCTCGAGCAGGAGCTGCAGCGCTTCCCGATTTGGCTCGTAGCCGAGGTCGGCGAGGAACAGCGCGCTGCGCTCGCCGCTGCGGGGTGGAAGGGGTTCGATCGAGGCGACGTCGACGACGTTCGGCACCAGTCGCAGCCGGGCCGTGGGTGCGAGCGCGGTCGCCCCCTCCATGTCGGCCGGCGAGACCATCCAACTCTCAGCGTAACGCTCGAGCAGAAGGCTCTCGAAGCGCCTCAGACCGCGCCGGGACATCCCCTCTTCGTCGAGCCGGTGGCGGAAGGAGGACTCGAGGTTGTGGGAGCAGTAGACGGTCGAGTGGCGGCCGGCGAACGACAGCAGCGCGGCTGCTGCGATCGGGCCCTCGGCTATCACCCGGACCGCCGCGGGGCCCTGCGCCAGCTCTGCGGTGCGGGAGGCGATGTTGGGCCAGACTCCGCGTGCGAAGTCGCCGGGCACCCCCCTCAGGCGGGCCTGGAGATAGGCCGGGCCCCGACTGAGGAGTCCCGGCCGGTCGACGCGATGCAGGCGCGCATTGGCAAGGTTCGTGTAGGCGGCGTCGGGCTCCGCGGCACCGAACGCCCCGTAGACGACGTCGACCGGCGCCTGGGCCGCGAGCGCCCGCACGATCCCGTAGGTTCGCCGCCCCCGCCCCGAATCGAGGCTGGGGGTGAATGGGGTGGCGAGGACGGTCCGCATGCGGCGGCGCCGCCGAGCTCGGCGGCGCCGCGAGTATACGGGCGCCCGCGGCCCGGTCTCTAAACCCCGTATTTCGCCGCGGCCTGGCGCAGCGCTTCGTAAGCGGGCTTGTGCGAGCCGTCGGAGCGCAAGACGCCATACCAGGCGTTGGTGCCGTAGTCGCGGTAGTTGAAGTAGACGACCTCGGCCACGTAGCCGGTGCCATGGCACCAAGCGATGAAGTTGGTGACGTTGGTCGCCTGCTCTGACTCCGTCCACTGCAGGCTGTCGCCGGTGGCCGGCTGACCCACTGCCGTTGGCCAGCCGACCTCGGTGATGTAGATCGGCCCGCCGGTCATCGCCCGCGCGCTTTCGACGATGGCGCGGTTGCCGAGCGCCGAGCTGGCCCTGGTGCCGGTGCCGCCGTAGGGGTGGACGATGAAGCCGTCCACGTAGGTCGCCCAGTCAGAGGTGAACCAGGCTTTGCCGAAGCTAAGACCGTTGGAGCCGTCCAGGGTGCCGAGGATCTTCGGCGCCGATTCGCCGTACTGGGCGTGGAAGGCGTCGTGGGTCTTCCTCAGCAGGTCTCGGTAGCAGGCCCCATTGGCGGAGCTGTTTGCGCCTGAGCCCCAAAACCAGGTTCCACCGGGCTCGTTGAGGGCCTCGATGACCGGCGTCTGGGTCGGGTTGGTGTTGGCCCTGTAGAAAGCCAGGCTGTCGGCGACCCAGGCGGCGGCGTTCAGCGCGCAGACACCGCCGCTGTTGTAAGAGCCCGGGAAGACCATCTGGATGCGCAGGCCGGCTTTCTTGAAGTTTTCAAGTGCCGTGACGCCCCGCTCGCTGTCGTAGCGCACGGTGTTGACCGCACCGCGCACGTCGGCGGCGCCAGAGGTCCCGTAGTTTCCGGCATCGAGGCCGACGATCATCCCGGTCGGGCTGGGGGTCGGGGTCGGTTCGGGCGTGGGAGCGGGCACCGGGGTCGGTTCGGGCGTGGGAGCCGGGGTAACGCCGTTGGCGACGGTGACCGTGATCGAAGCAGAGCGCGAGTTGCCGGCCGCGTCGTATGCCGTGGCGGCCAGCGTGTGCGAGCCGTTGGCGACCTTGGTCGTATCGAAGTGGCAGTTCCAGGGCTCGGCAATCTCGGTGTTGAGGGTGACTCCGTCGACCTTGAAGACGACGGTGGAGACGCCGCGGTTATCGGAGGCGTTGGCCAGGCAGCTGGACCCACCGTCGAGGTTCCCTTTGACGATGACGCCGGCGCTCGGCGTCTGCCAGGCAACGGTTGGCGCGGTGATGTCGCCGGTCGGCGCCGGGGCGGGAGTCGGGGTCGGAGTGGGAGTCGGAGCCGGTTCGGGTGCCGGGGCAGGGGCCGGGGTTGGTTCCGGAGCCGGTGCGGGGAGGTGATGACGTTCACGACGCTGCTGGCGACGCTCATGGCGCTTGGCGACGACGTGGCGCAATCGAATCGTCGGGGTCGAGGCCTTGGTCGTCGCGCTGGCCTGGGCGATCGCCGTCGTGGCAATACCTGCGGTCAGCGGGCAGACGATCGCGGCGAAGAGGGTGACGAAGCGAAGTGCGGAGCGTGAGGGCTGCATGTTCTCCTTCGGCGGCCGGGCTGCCTCGGAGAGGTCCCTTGCTTTGCGGCCCCGCCTCGCGGCGGGTGTGCCTTTGTCGGGAGTCGCATCCTTCGCGGACTCCGGCTGGGTCTATCGCTTCAATTCCCTGTCGGTTCAAGATCGGTGTTTTGCAGGAAATTGCCGCCGACTGGACACATGTCGGGCGACGGCTCGGGCTAACCGCAGGCGTGCACCGCAATGTCCGCAACGAACTGCGGAAAGCCCAAGGCCTAGCCGCGGTACTGCTGCATCGCTGCGCGGGCGATCGAGTAGGACGGCTTGGCGGTGCCGTTCTGGCGCAGCAGGCCGAACTGCTGCTCACGGCTGGAGCTGTTGGTGCTCCAGTCGTGCAGCTGGTAGAGGAAGAGCGCCTCGACCTTCCATTCGGTGCGGTTGACGGAGGCTTCGATCATCTTCTGGATGTGTGCCGCCTGGACGGACTCGCTGACGCACTCGCTGCCGCAGTTGGCGGTCGACTCTCCGTACTCGGTGAAGAACACCGGCTTGGAGGCGGCGCCGTGTTCGCTCATCTTGCGCCGCAGCGTTTCGATCCGTCCGAAGGGGCTGTTGCCGTTGCTCATGTCGGCCGGGTCGTGTCCGTACCAGTAGGGGTGGTCGGCGAAGGCGTAGAACATCGAGTTGAGGTTGGGGATGCGCTGGTAGAGCGTGTCGATCCAGTGCGTGTCGTTGCCGAAGATGTAGCTCGGGACGATCAGCTTGGCTGGCAGTCCCAGCTGCTTCACCGCTTCCAGCGTCGGCCGGATGATGTCGGCGTATTCGCCGGCGCTCAGCTGGCCGAAGTAGGGCTCGTTGCCGAGCTCGAAGGTGGTGATCGCGTAGCGGCTTGCGTCCAGGCTGGGGTGCTCGCTCCAGAAGCTGCCGCCGACGCCGTAGCGCTGGATGAAGGCGATGACCCATTCCTTATAGTGGGCCGGGTCGCTGAGCTCGTTGCCGCCGACCGTGGCGTGGATGCGGGTGTGGACTCTGGAGGTGGCTTCCAAGACGAAGTCGTCCTGGGCGTCGACCGCCCGGTTGGTGTCCCATTCGTGGCGGGTCACGGACGCGTTTAGCGCGGTCCTGTATTCGTATTCTTCGTCCCACCAGCCGCCGTAGCCACCGTCGATGCCGACCACCAGTGGCGAGGCGCCGGGAGCTGGGGCGGGGGCGGGTGCTGGTTCGGGCTCGGGTTCCGGCGCCGGTTCTGGTTCTGGTTCGGGTTCCGGTTCCGGCGCCGGTTCTGGTTCGGGTTCGGGAGCTGGCGCCGGTTCCGGTTCGGGTTCCGGTTCCGGTTCGGGAGCTGGCGCCGGTTCCGGTTCCGGCGCAGGCGGGGGGCTGGGATCAGGCACTGGGACTTCAGGTGGAGGAACCGGTTCGGGCAGCGGCGGAGGTCCCTGTGCCGGCAGCGGGCCCTCCATCGAGGGCGGAACGATCGCCCGAATCGGCGTCGCATCCGGTCCGCCGGCCGAGCCGGTGCCCGTCCCGGGGTCGAGCGACGTGGGGTCGCTTGCCGGCGCTGCGGCTGGTGCGGGCTTCGTCTTGGTGGGTCTCGCCGGAGCCCGCACGACTCGCCGGGCGTTCGCAAGCTTCCTCGCGAGCTTTGGCTGGCGGGCATGCGAGTGCTCGCCAATCGCGGGTCGAAGGTGGGAGGGGGTCGAATGCCGGTGGGCCGTCGCGACGCCGGCCTTCGATCCATGGCCGTTCAGCGTGGCGTGGCTGGCTCGGTCGAGGGCCAACCGATGCTCTGCTGCTGCCCGGTGCTCGTTAACGGCCGTGACGCGCTTTGCCGTGATGGCTGCACCCGGATCGGAAGGGGCCGTTGCCGAGATCGCCACCGTCGCCATCGCCATAGCCATAGCGAGGACTGCCACCAGGCAGAAGGGGTTGCGCAGCCATCGAAGAATCTGCATCACCATTCGACCGCTACCCCTATCGCGCACAGCCCAATCTTGTCAAGATCCTCCAGCGGGGGGAGCGATCCCGGCTGAAAGCCTGGGCGCGGCCTAGCCGCGGTATTGCTGCATCGCGGCGCGGGCCACCGCGTAGGCGGGCTTGGGCGCGCCGTGCTCGCCCAGGAGCCCGAACTCCTGCTCGCGGCTGGAGCTGTCAGTGCTCCAGTCGCGCAGCTGGTAGAGGCAGACCAGCTCGACTCCCCAGTTGGCGTGGCTGACGACCGCTTCGAGCATCTGGCGAATGTGATCAGCCTGGATCGACTCGCTGACGCACTCGCTGCCGCAGTTGGCGGTCGACTCGCCGTACTCGGTGAGGAAGAGCGGCTTCGAGCCGGCGCCGTGCTCGCTCATCTTTTGGCGCAGCGTTTCGATCCGTTCGAAGGGGCTGTTGCCACCGCTGTCGCTGGGGGCATGTCCATACCAGTAGGGATGGTCGGCGAATCCGTAGAAGAGCGAGTTGAGGTCGGGGATGCGCTGGTACAACGTGTCGATCCAGTGGGTGTCTTTGTCGTAGATGTAGCTCGGCAGGATCAGCTTGGCGGGAAGGCCGAGCTGGCGAACCGCTTCGAGGGTGGGACGTACGGTCTCGGCGTATTCGCTGGCTGACATCCCGCCGAAGTAGGGCTCGTTGCCGAGCTCGAAGGTGGTGATCGCGTAGCGCGATGCGTCCAGCCCGGGGTGCTCGCTCCAAAAGCTACCGCCCTGGCCGTAGCGGCGGATGAAGGACACCGCCCAGTCGCGGTAATGGGCTGCATCGCCGAGCTCGTTGCCGCCCAGCAGCGCGTGGATGCGGGTGTGGACTTCCGAGGCGGCCTCGAGTACCAGGTCGTCCTGGGCGTCGACTGACTCGGAAGGGTCCCATTCGTGCCGGGTCACCGGCGCGCCCAGTGCGGTCCGGAATTCGACTTCTTCGTCCCACCAGCCGCCGTAGCCACCGTCGATGCCGATTGCTAGAGGTCCGGGGCTGGGAGTGGTCGCGGTCGGTGGCGCCGGCTTGTGCTTTCTGGCGGCCGCGCGGCGGAACCGAGCCATGCATCGGCGCTGCAACGCCACCTTTGTTCGGCGAGCCCTCCTGGTCGTCGCGGTGCTTGCACTTGCGCGTGAGCTGAACCGGCGCGCCTTGCGCTTCGCCTTCTTGGCGCAGAGGGCCTTGATTCCGACGGCGTTCGCGCCGTCGACGGCGGCCGCAGGATCGAGGCCGATCGTTGTCCTCGCCAGAGCGGTCGAGGGGGTGAGGGTTGCCCACAGCGCGACCAGCCCCACAGCGAAGACGATCCAGCGGCTCGAGATGGCGGAACCCTCCATACGGTGCCCTCATCGGACGCATGTCCAAGGCTCGCTGGGTGCTCGACAACATCTGGACGTATGTATGAGAAGGCTGCGGTCCATGCACCGAGCCATGCGGGAAAGCCGGAGGACGCGATGCGAGAACGCCGCTCCACCGATTGGCTAGGCTTGCGCGCGTTGACCAACTCGAGCCTCGATCTGCGAGACAAACACGCCGTCGTCTTCGGTGGCTCCGGGTTCATCGGCAGCCATCTCGTCGCAAGCCTGGCCGGCGCCGGTGCCTCGGTGATAGTCGCCGACGTCCAAGCCCCCGCTCACCTGCCGGACGGCGCCCGCTTCGTCGAGGCCGACGTTCGCGATCCGATTGCCTTCGAGCCGGACCGTGCTGGCCCACTGATCTTCAACTTGGCGGCTGTGCACCGGACTCCGGGTCACCCCGACCATGAGTACTTCGACACCAATGTCGCGGGGGCACGAAACGTCACCGCGTTCTGCTCGCAGCACGATGCCACGTCCCTGTGGTTCACGAGCTCGATCGCCGTATATGGGCCGTCTGAGCAGCCGTGCAGCGAGATCTCGCCGCTACGCCCGGCGAGCGCATACGGTCGTTCGAAGCTCGAGGCAGAGGAGATCCACCGGGAGTGGGTTGGAGCGGCTTCCGGGCGCCGCCTCGTCGTCGTTCGGCCCGCCGCCGTGTTCGGGCCGGGGGAAAACGGCAATTTCACGCGGCTCGCGGCGGCGTTGCGCAGGGGCTTCTTCTTCTACCCCGGTCGCAGGGACACGATCAAGGCCTGCGGTTACGTCGAGGATCTGATCGAGTCGATGTACTTCATGTTGGGGGTTGCCTCGCCGATCGCCACGTACAACTACGGATACCCGCAGCCCCCGACCCTGGAGGGCATCTGTCACGCCTTCCACGATGTCGGCGGCCTACCGCTGCCACGCGGGGCAATACCTGCCGGGCCGATGCTGGCAGTGGCACGTGTCCTCGCTGCGCTCGGTCTCAAGACCTTCGACCCCGACCGGGTGAAGAAGCTGGTGACCTCGACGAACATCGAAGCGCTCGAGCTGGCTCGGGAGGGCTACGAGTACAAGACCGACCTGAAGAGCGGAATCGCCCGTTGGCACGCGGCGGATCCGCCCGGCCGGTTCGTCTAAAGACTGCCTGCGGTGGCCAAGCTTGCGATAGCACACGAGTGGCTCGCGGTGCGGGCAGGCAGCGAGAAGACCTTCGAGGCGATGGCTCAGGCCTACCCGGATGCAGATCTCTACGCGCTGACCTGGGACCGCGACGCGCACTTCGATTTTTCCGGCCGAAGCGTGACGACGACGCTGCTGGACCGGTGGCCGGCATTGCGTGACAGGAGAGAGCTGGCGTTGCCGCTGATGTCCTTGGCCTGGAAGTTGATCGACGTCAAGAGCGAATACGACCAGGTGCTGACCTCGAGCCACGCTTTCGTGCGCAGCTTTCCGCCGGCGAGATCCGCAACGCACTTCTGTTATTGCCACACGCCGCTCCGGTATGCGTGGGTGCCTGACGTCGACGAACGCACCCAGAGGCGGATTCCCGGGAAGTCGGTTGCCTTTGCGGCGCTTAGGGAGTGGGATCGGCGCACAGCAAAGACCGTCGATTACTTCGCGGCCAACTCGACTGCCGTTCGGGACCGCATACACGAGTGCTATGGCCGAGAGTCCGAGGTGATCCATCCTCCGGTGGACACCGTCTTCTACGATCTTGCCGAGCGGCCGGTGGAGAGGACGCGTGCACTGGCGGTATCGCGATTCGTCCCCTACAAGAGCGTGGCTCTCGCGATCGAAGCCTGCGCTGCCGCAGGCGTACCGCTCACCGTGGCGGGTCGTGGGCCCGAAGAGCAGGCGCTGCGCAGCTTGGCCGCGGAGCGGAACGCGGACGTCAGGTTCGAGATCTCACCTTCGGACCAGCGACTTCGGGACCTGTACCGATCGACCACGGTCCTCGTGTTTCCTGCGAACGAGGACTTCGGGATCATCCCGGTCGAGGCGCAGGCCTGCGGCGCCCCCGTCGTGGCGCTTGACGTCGGCGGGGCGAGGGACACCGTCAAGCAGGGGGAGACCGGGCTGCGTGTATCGCGGCAGGAGGTGCGCTCCTTCGCAGACGCGATCGCCCAGGTCTCGGCGGCACCGCCCGCGGCTTCCACCTGTCGACTCAATGCGGAGCGCTTCTCGGCGCAGCGCTTCGTCGACGAGCTGCGGGCCTGGGTCGGCCAGCACTCCTGAGGCGTGGGCGCTCTGCGGTCCTAGTAGGCGCCCCGTCCCGACACAACCGCCGGGAGGGTGGCGAGAAGAATCTCGATGTCGCGGGCCAGCGACCAGCCGGCGACGTACTGGTAGTCGAAGCGGACCATCTCCTGGAAGGGGCTCTGGGAGCGGCCGTAGATCTGCCAGGGGCCGGTCAGGCCCGGGCGCAGCTCGAGGCGGCGCAGGTGCCAGTTCTCGTCCAGCGCTGCGGTCTCAGGGAAGATCAGCGGTCGTGGGCCGACCAGGCTCATCTCCCCCTTCAGCACGTTGAAGAGCTGCGGCATCTCGTCGATCGAGAAGCGCCGCAGGAAGTGGCCGACGCGGGTGACGCGAGGATCGCGGCGAATCTTGAACATGACGCCGTCGGCGGCTTCGTTGAGGCTCTCGATCTCCGCCTTGCGCTCCTCGGCGTTGACGTACATCGAGCGGAACTTGATCAGCGGGAAGCTGGTGTTCGTCCGGCCGGCCCGGCGCTGGCGGAAGAAGACCGGCCCGCGCGACTCGAGCTTGATCGCGATCGCGGCGGCGATCATCACCGGGCTGAAAATCGCGAGCAGCGCGAGAGACCCGAAAACGTCGAGCGCCCGCTTGGCGGCCATCGAGGCGGAGGTCAGGGTCTGGGCCCCGATTGAGAGCAACGGCAGGCCACCTACATGGTCGAGCGCGCGTACTCCGTCGAGGAACTCGAAAAGCCGTGGCACGACGTCGATCGCGACGCCGGCATCGCGGCAGGCCCGGATCGACTCGAGCAGCTGCTCGTGACTGGCGCGGGTGAAGGCGATGATCACCCGATCGACTTCCTGCGCCGCGATGATCTCGGCGAGGTCGGTGAAGCGCCCGAGCCACGGCAAATCCGGCGTGCCGATGTCGTGTATCTCGTCGTCGACGAGGCCGACCGGGAGGAGGCCGAACTGGGCGTTGTTGTGGAGCTTTTTGACGACTTCTCCGGCGACCATCCCCGAGCCGAGGATCAGGGTGCGCTGACGAAGGTCCGGTTCACGGTGCAGGCCGGCGCGCACGACGGTGCGGGCCACCGGCGCAAATGCGGCGATCCCGACGACGGTGAGGAAGGTCAGGGTGACCACCTGGTCGAGCGGCAGGGCCGAGGCGATTCCATACAGCGGCCAGGTGATCAGCAGAATCGCGACAAAGCCACGCGGCACCTCCGCCACCGAGGAAGCCCACGTGGCCAGCTGGTCGCTGCGGTAGAGGCCGATGCTGAATGCGGCCAGCGGCCAGAGCAGCGTCGCGCTGGCCGCGTAGGCGACGCCACCCCAGGAGGTGAGCCCGAGGACGGCAACCGCAATTCCCGCGGCGGCGCAACCGGTGAGCGAGTCGCCGGCGAAGAGCATCCGCGCCAACACCGCTCCCCGCTGTTTCGCCCGGTCCGCGGCCTCGCGAGGCAGGGCCCGGTCGACTTCACTCGCCTCCATGGCGGAGCCGCGCGGGGGATGGGTTACGGTCGAGCTCTCCATTTTTGGCAAAGTTGAGGTCTCTTTGGAGCGATGCTTGCTTCGTGTTTCCCCGATGGTCGGTTCCGCGCTTCGATAGGCGGAATGCCGCGGGGCTGGCTAGAAAATAGACCTGAAGTGACGCAAACTCCATGATGTTCAACAGATCGGCAACAAGTTTGTAGCGGTGAAGTTGGGTAATCGTGCTTGCAGAGCAAACTTCGTTGATCCCCTCGGACAAATATTCGAAGTATTTTCGGGAGGGCGACCGGTGTGGGTCAGTGCGCCTCGTCCGAGGCGTGGGCCGGGGGGCGGGACTCCTCGGCCAGTGAGGTGATCTCCAGGGGGCCGTGGGCGGCCGCTTCGAGGACTTCGGTTGCCTCCTCGGCCGAGCGAGCGTACAGCTCGACCAGCATGTGGACGACGATCCGCTCCTCGTCGTGCTTGTGAAAGCGAACGTGGGCGAAGAACTCGCGCACCCCTGCCTCCCCGAGGGCGCCATAGGCGAGCAGCTCGGCCGCGTCAGGGCCCGCGCAGCTCTCGACCCGGTCCTGGTCGACCGTGACGGTGCAGGAGGCGACCCAGGGGGTGCCGGCCACCATCCGTTCCCAGCGGTCCTCGATCGGGACGACCCGATCGTCCTGGAAGGTCAGGTGGGGTTGGTCGTGCATGCAATCGAGGCACTGCACGACGGATTCCTGCACTTCGTCGATCCCTTCGGTGGGGATGCCGGTCTCAGGATCGACGTGGCGGATCGCGTCGTAGTGGATCTGGATCTCCAAGCTCTGGGACCAGCAGCGGTAGCAACGCAGCCAGGCCGACCGATCCCCGTTCAACTCGCTCATGGGTTCATTGTCGCGCGGCTCGGCCTCTGGCGTTGTGCGCCGTGGCGCTCAGGCCGCGGCAGCGGCAATGGCGCGCTGCTCGACCAGCTCGGCGATCTCGCCCATGATCCGGTTGATGTCGAAGTCCTTCGGCGTGTAGACGCCGTCGACGCCTGCCTCCCGCAGCCGCTTCGCGTCGGCAACCGGGATGATCCCGCCGACTACGACCGGGACGTCGACCCCTTCGTCCCGCAGCCGCCGCACCACCTCCGGGACCAGCTCCAGGTGGGAGCCGGAGAGGATCGAGAGCCCGACCACGTCGACGTCCTCCTGCAAGGCGGACTCGGCGATCTCCTCGGGCGTCAGGCGGATGCCCTGGTAGATCACCTCCATCCCGGCGTCGCGGGCGCGCAGCGCGATCTGCTCGGAGCCGTTGGAGTGTCCGTCGAGGCCGGGCTTGCCGACCAGGATCTTGATCCGGTGGCCGATCCGCTCGGAGGCCTCGTCCACCCGGCGGCGGATCGCCGTCAGCTCGCCGCGGTCTCCCGGCGGTGCCGCCCCGTCGACCCCGGTCGGGGCGCGGTAGGCGCCGAACGCCTCGCGCAGCACCCCGGCCCACTCGCCAGTCGTGGCACCCGCCTTCGCCGCCGCGATCGTCGCCGGCATCACGTTGGCGCTCTCGTCGCGTGCGACACGGCCGAGCTCCGCCAGCGCCGCCTCCACGGCGTCCCCGTCCCGCTCCGCCTTCCAGCGCTTCAGCGCCTCGACCCGTTCGCGCTCCACCTCCGGGTCGGGGGTGAGGATGCCGCCGTCGGCGCCGGCGGTGAGGGGTGAGCCCTCGCTCTCCGTATAGACGTTCTGGCCGACCACCTTCAGCTCGCCACTCTCGATCCGCGCCACCCGCTCACGGTGCGACTCGACCAGGCGCGCCTTCATGTAAGGGACTGCGGCGACGGCGCCGCCGTGCTCCTCGACCACCGCCATCTCCGCACGGGCGCCCTCCACCAGCTCCTCGACCAGGCCGTCCATCACCTTCGAGCCCTCGAAGACGTCGGGATACTCGAGCAGGTCGGTCTCGTTGGCCAGCACCTGCTGTATGCGCAGGCTCCACTGCTGGTCCCAGGGGCGGGGCAGGCCCATCGCCTCGTTCCAGGCGGGCAGCTGGATCGCCCTCGCCCTCGCATCGCGACTCAGCGTCACCGCGAGTGCCTCCAGCACGATCCGCTGGATGTTGTTCTCGGGCTGGGCCTCGGTCAGGCCGAGCGAGTTGACCTGCACGCCGTAGCGGAAACGCAGCATCTTCTCGTCGCTGACCCCGTAGCGCTCGCGGCCGATCTCGTTCCAGAGCCGGCCCATTGCACGCAGCTTGGCGATCTCCTCGATCAGCCGGATGCCGGCGTTGACGAAGAACGAGATGCGGCCGAAGACGGTGGGGAAGTCGGCCTCGGCAACCTGGCCGCGCGCCTTCACTTCGTCGAGCACTGCGATCCCGGTCGAGAGCGCGTAGGCGATCTCCTGCACCGGCGTCGCGCCGGCCTCCTGCAGGTGGTAGCTGCAGATGTTGGTCGGGTTCCAGCTCGGCACCTCGTTGACGCTGAAGGCGACCATGTCGGCGATCAGCCGCATCGAGGGCTCCGGGGGGAAGGCATAGGTGCCGCGCGAGAGGTACTCCTTGATGATGTCGTTCTGGGTGGTGCCCTTCAGCTTGGCGCGCTCGACGCCGTTCTCCTCGGCCACGGTGATGTAGAGGCCGAGCAGCCAGGCGGCGGTGGCGTTGATCGTCATCGAGGTGTTCATCTCATCGAGCGGGATCCCGTCGAGCAGCTGGTGCATGTCGCCCTTGTGGACGATCGAGACGCCGACCTTGCCGACCTCGCCGCGGGCGAGGACGTGGTCGGGGTCATAACCGGTCTGGGTCGGCAGGTCGAAGGCGACCGAGAGGCCGGTCTGGCCCTTTTCCAGGTTGCGCCGGTATAGCTCGTTGGAGCGGCGGGCATCGGAGTGGCCCGCGTAGGTGCGCATCACCCAGGGGCGGTCGCGCTGCGGCAGTCGGTGCTCTGACATCACCTCAATGATATTTGCCACAAGGGGAAAGACGGCGTTCATCCGTCACAGCACGCATCTTTTCCCCTTGGCTGTGTTTAGGCTGCGGACGATGAAGTCGCGAACAGCAGCCGTTTCCACCATCTCCGCCCTCTCGGTGCTGGCCTTGGTCTCGAACGCCGGGGCGGCGCTGATCGGCATCTATCGCAACTCGATGGAGTCCACTGCGCAGCGCGGTCAGATGGTCAAGCTGGCGGGCGATCGCTGCGGGCGCGGCGGCTCCGATCACGCTCTCCGCGTCGTGGTCGGCAAGCAAACCAGGGAGTGCGCCTACCGGACGCCGGTGATCGGCCGCGACCTCGAGATCGCGGCGGTCGGGCGCCTGCTCAGCAGCACTCCGACGGCGGTTCAGCGCAAGGCATTCCTGGCCGTCAACCTGCGGACCGGTGGCGCCGGCGCCGGCTATCAGCTCGCCGTCTTTCCGCTGCAACGCAAGGCGCAGCTGCGCAAGGTGCTTGCCGACGGGAAGGTCAAGTATCTGCACGTCGAGACGGATCTCAAGACGAAGGGCTTGAACCAGGCCAATCAGCTGCGACTCCGTGCCCTCAACGTGACCGCGGGGCCCGAAAAGGGGACTTGCCACATCCTCGCTTTCCTCGGCGGTCAGCTCGTAGCCGACGTCACCGACCCGGGGGCAGGGGAACTGGAGGGCCGGGCGTCCGGCGTCTCGCTCGGTGCGATCGGCAATGCCAAGGGCGCTGTGGCCAGCTTCGACGACGTGGTGATCCGCGTCCCCAGCCCGTCCTAGCTTTGCTTCGCTGGGGCGACGGTTGGCGCGGGTCGCCTGACCGACCTTTCTGCGCATAATGCGGGCGATGTCGACGACGATCGAGAAGCCGCGGGAGGCAGATCCCGGCGCCGGTCTGGGTGGCGAGTGGCGGGTGATCGTCCGCAACGACAACCACAACACCTTCGAGCACGTCGCCGAGACGCTGGCCCGGGTTTTGCCTGGCGTCACGATCGCGCAGGGGCACGAGATCGCCGAGCGCATCCACAGCAGCGGCCAGGCGATCGTCTGGTCGGGGGCGCGCGAGCCCGCTGAGCACTACTGGGAGCAGCTCAACGAGGCTGGGCTGACTCTTGCCCCGCTCGAGCGGGGTTAGCTACTCAGCCGCGACGAGGGTGTGCCAGGCGGGGAGGATCGGCAGGTCGTGGAGGTCGATGATCGCGGCGCGCGCGACCTCGATCTCCTCCGAGAACCAGTAGCGCTCGAAGTCGGCGCGGCTCTCCCAGAGCGAGGTCTGCTGGAAGGCCAGCGGGTCGTCGATCGATCGGGTCAGCGACCAGCTCTTGGCGCCAAAGGCGGGCATCCGCGCGGCGGCGGGTTCCCAAAGGTCGAGCCAGCGGTCGGCCCGGAAGGGGGCGATGTGCCAGTCGAGCGTGCAAACCTCAGCCATGTTCAAGCTCCCACCTCGGCCCGGATCGCGCCGGCGCCGTCCTCGGTCTTGCCATCGTCCTCGGACCCGGCCCCGACCAGGATCGAGATCTTGCCGAGATGCTTGTTTTCGTGCAGCAGCTGGTGTGCCTCGGGGACGCCCTCGAAGCCCATCGTCTTCCAGAGCACCGGGCGGATCTTGCCCTCGGCCATCAGCTGGTTGGCGCGCATGCACTCATAGGCGTTGGCGAAGTGCGAGCCGATGATCTGCTTCTGGCGCATCCACAGGTAGCGCACGTCGAAGTCGAGCTGGAAGCCCGAGGTGGCGCCGCAGATGACGACTTTGCCAAACGGCTTGACGACGAAGACCGAGGTCGGGAAGGTCGCCTGGCCGACGTGCTCGAAGACGATGTCGGGAGCGTCGCCGAGAATCTCCTTGACCCGCTTGGCAAAGCCGCGGGAGGCCTTGAAGCGATCCTTGTCGGCCGCCTTGTCGGCGAGGTTCTCCGGCGTCCGCATCATCTCGCCGAACTCGCGCCGGTTTATGTAGTCCACCGCGCCCAGCTGCTTGACCAGCTCGCCCTTCTCGTCGGAGGAGACGACGCCGACCGCGTTGGCGCCCGCGGCCGCGCACAGCTGGGTGGCGAAGACGCCGAGGCCGCCGGCGGCGCCCCAGATCAAGACGTTGTGGCCGGCCTGCAGCTTGCACTGGTCGATCAGCATCCGATAGGCGGTGAAGTAGGTGAGGCCGTAGGCGGAGGACTCGGCCCAGGAGAGGTTCTGTGGCCTTGGCAGGAGCTGTTGCGCCTGCACCTTGGTGAACTGAGCGAAGGAGCCCCAGGTCGTCTCGTAGCCCCAGATCTTCTGGCTCGGCGCGGCGAGCGGGTCGAGCCCGTGCACCTCGACGTCCTCGTAGGAGGCCTGGTTGCAGTGGACCACCACCTCGTCGCCCGGCTTCCAGCGGGTGACGCCCTCGCCGACCTTCCAGACGATCCCCGAGGCATCGGAGCCGCCGATGTGGTGGCCGTACTCGGGGTGGTCGCCGTAGCCGAAGACCGAGACCGGCTTGCCGAGCGCCGCCCAGACGTTGTTGAAGTTGACCCCGGCGGCCATCACCCGCACGATCACCTCGAAGGCGCCCGGCTCGGGAACCTCGATCTGCTCGAGCTGGAAGGCGTCGTTGGGCTCGCCCTCGCGCTCCTGGCGGATCACCCATGCTGCCATCGTCTCCGGCAGCGTTCCGGGCTCCACGTCCAACTTCGCGACTGCGCTCGTATCGACGGCCAACTGACTCCTCCGTAGGGGTCGTTTGCGGGCGGGCGGCAATCCTAGATCAGTGATCCAGGTCAGAGTCGGCTGCCGCCGCGCTTCAGGCCGCTTCGGTCTCGGTGGGGGCGGGAAGCTCGACCGCCGGGCCGTCGGGGTCGGCCCCGGCCTCGATCTCGTGCAGCTCCTCGGCGACGATCGACCGCACCGCCTGGTCGATCGGCTTTGGGCTCTCCGGATCCTCGCCCGAAGCCGCGCCGAGCTCCTGGAAGCGGCGGATCTGCGGTAGCACGCGGCTCTCGGCGGAGCCGACCGCCTCGTTGTAGGCGTTGACGGCCGAGCCGAGCTGGCGGCCGGCCTTCGAGAGATGGCGGAGGAAGACGCCCATGCGGCTGTACAGGTCCTTGGCGGCGGAGGCGATCTCCTGCGCCTCGGCGGCGATCCGCTCCTGGCGCCAGCCCAGCTCCACGGTCCGCAACAGCCCGACCAGCGTCGTCGGCGTCGCGATCAGGATCTTCTGCTCGAGGGCGTAGTCGTAGAGAGCCGGCTCTGCCTCGAAAGCCGCGTGCAGCGCCGCCTCGGACGGCATGAAGCAGACGACGAAGTCCGGCGTTTCGCCGCTGGCGAACTGGTCCTGGTAGCGCTTCGAGGCCAGCTTGGTGATGTGGTCGCGCACTTGGCGGGCATGACGCACCAACTCGCCCTTGCGGCTGGATTCGTCCTCGGCTTCGAGAACCTCGAGATAGGCATCGAGGGGCACTTTCGAGTCGATGACGACCCGGCGCTCGCCGGGCAACATCACGATCGCGTCGGGACGAAGCAGGGCCTCATCGCCGTGCAGCGTTTGCTGGACCTCGAAGTCGACGTGCTCCGTCATCCCGGCGATCTCGACACAACGCTTCAACTGCACCTCGCCCCATTCGCCGCGCGTCTTCGGCTGGCGCAACGCCTTCACCAACGTCCCGGTCTGGGCACCGAGGTCGCCGAGGCCCACTTTCATCTCGTCCAGCAGCGTTCGCATCGCCCCGTCGGCCGCCCTGCGGTCACGGCTCAGGGTCGAGACCTCGCGTTCGATCCGCTTCAAATTCTCGCCGATCGGCTCGGTGAGGCGGCGGAACTCGGCCTCTCGCTTCTGCAGGGCCGCCTCGGCCGTCCGGGTGTCGACCTTGCGCGACTCTTCGTTCATTCGCTGCAGGTCTGCGACCGCCTTCGAGGTCGCATCTTGGATCGCCGGGCCGAGGTCGGGCGCTTCCTCCCGGGGCCGGGAGACGAGCGCGTAGACCAGCCCCGCGGCGAGCAGGAGGACTGCGATTGCGAGCACGACGGTCACCGAATTAATCTTGACGAAGGACTCAGACGGCTAGGCCGTGACGGTTTGCAGCGGCCTAGGGAAGAAGCAGGTCGTTCTTGGAGGACGACCGGTACGGCCCCACCACGAGCGTGGCGGGTTTGGCGGCGGGGATGTCAGCGGCGCTGATCTTGTAGATGCCCGTGGGAAGCGTGGTCTGAAGGGTGACGCCGGCATTTGCGAACAGCGGTTCCGAGCTCAGGTCCTTGCCGTTCCCACGCACCTCCAGGTGGGAGTCGACGTCGGTCAGGTTGGCGGCGACGATGACGATGTCGAGCGGCAGGTCGGAGCGGACGGACGGCTGACCTGCGTGCTGGTTCTGGGGGATCTGCTGGGTCGGTTCGGGGCCGATCGAGATCCGCGGCGGCTGCACGGTGATCGCATCCTCGCTGATCGCGACGCTGACTCGGGTCGGCGACTGGGGGCGCGGATCGTTGACGTGTTCCTCGGATCCGCAGCCGGCGCCCACCAGCATCGTCGCGACCAGGGCGCAGACCAGTGCGCCCCCGATCGCGCGTGGCGCCGCGAACAGTCGCCTGCCTCTCCAACCACCCATAGAGGCGGGAATCTAGCCGAACGGCAGGTCGACCACGCGAGCCGTAACGCCATCTTCACCTACGGCCAGCTCCGCGCCGGGCTCGGCCTCACGGCGGACGATCGCGAGCGCGATCGGCCCGCGGGCGGGAGAGATGCAGGCGCTGCCGATCCTGCCGACCTCCTTCTCGCCCAACCGCAGGCTCGCTCCGGGTGCCGCCGGGGCGGTCAGCTCGAGACCGCGCAGGTGGCGGTTGGGACGGCCCTTGTAGTGAAGTCGGGCGACCGGCTCCTGGCCGATGTAGCAGCCCTTGGTGAAGCTGATCGCCTGCTCGACGATGCCGGCCTCGGCGGGCATCGTCTCCGTGCTCATCTCGGCGCCGAAGCGCGGCGTCCCGGCTTCGATTCGCACCACCTCGGCGACCTCGGGCCCGATCTCGACCGCACCGCCGGCCCCAAGCACCTCGCGCAGGCGGTCGGCGTCGGACGACTTGGCGATCAGGTCGATTCCGTGGGCGGTGCCGACGGCAAGGCAGTCGACCCCGCCAATGCCGGCGGTGGCGTTGGCATGCTGCGGTAGCGGCGCGGTTCCAGCGATCTCGATGCTCCGGGGCCCGATCAGCGAGAGGATCGCCCGCTCCCCGGTCAGGTCGGCGATCGCCACCTCGCGGCCGATCTTGTACATCTCCAGGTGACGCCGCGCCGCCGCCAGCGCCTCCGGCTCGGTGTCGATCCATATCTCCTCCGCCGAAATGCGCAACACCCGCATATCGGCCTGCATGTGGCCCTTGCGGTCGAGCAGCGCCGCGTACTGGCCCTCGCCAGGGGAGAGCGCCTCGAGGTCGTTGGTGAGCTGGCCCTGCAGATATTCGGCCGCCTCGCCGCCACTGACGACCAGCTTGCCGCGCTCGGAGCGGTCGAGCAGGCCGCACTCTTCGCGCAGCTGCCGGTACTGGGTGTCGAGCTCGACCGCGGTCGCATCCATCACCTCTCCGATTCTAGGCGGGCCGCAGCGCCGGCCGGCATGCTGTCTTTTAGATATGCCAAAATCATTTAGACGTGTCTAAACCTTCAGAGGCGATAGAGGACTACGCGAAGGCGATCTACGCCCTCTCTCAGCACCGGCAGGGGCCGGTGCTGAACGGCGAGGTGGCGGAACGGCTCGGCGTCGCCCCCGGGACGGCGACCTCGATGCTGAAGAAGCTCGGCGAGCTCGGCCTGGTCGAGTACCTGCCCTACCGCGGCGTGACCCTGACTCGGGCCGGCGAGAAGGTCGCACTCGAGGTGATCCGCCACCATCGGTTGATCGAGGCCTACCTGTCGGAGGCGCTGGGAATGCCCGACGACATGGTCCATGCCGAGGCCGAGGTGCTCGAGCACCACATCTCCGAGCAGCTGGAGCTGCTGATCGCGGCCAAGCTCGGCGAGCCGAGTCACGATCCCCACGGCACGCCGATTCCCGGGCCCGACCTACGATTGCCCGTGGGCGAGCGGGACGAACGGTGAAGCCGCCTCCGCAGGCGACCATTGAGGCCCCCGTCGACGAGGATCGCCACGACGCGGCGACTGTCGAGGACGTCCTCCCCGGCGAGGCGGCCGTCGCCGCCGCCGCGCGGCGCTCGCTCGACGGTCACACTCGCGGCGCCCGTCGAGTCTGGCCGTTCCTCGGCCCCGCCTTCATCGCCGCCGTCGCCTACATCGATCCAGGCAACTTCGCCACCAACATCGCCGGTGGCGCCAAGTTCGGCTACCTACTGCTCTGGGTGGTGCTCTCGGCGAACCTCGTCGCGATGCTGGTCCAGACGCAGTCGGCGAAGCTGGGGATCGCGACCGGCGAAAACCTCGCCGAGCTGTGCCGCAGATGCTTTCCCCGCGCTCGCATCGGTCTCTGGCTGCAGGCGGAGCTGGTCGCAATGGCCTGCGACATCGCCGAGGTGGTCGGCGCCGCGCTCGGCCTCAACCTGCTCTTCGGCGTCCCGCTCTTCCCGGCCGGGGTGATCGCCGGCGCGGGCGCTTTCGGGATCCTTGCCCTCCAGCAGATGGGATTCCGCCGGCTGGAGGCGGGGATAACCGCCATGGTCGGGGTCGTCGTCGCCTCCTTCGTGGTTGAGCTCTTCCATGCCAAGCCGGCGGCCGGCGAAGTCGCCAAGCACCTCGTCCTGCCCGGCTTCTCCGGCACCGAGAGCCTCCTGCTCGCCACCGGGATCATCGGCGCGACCGTGATGCCGCATGTCATCTACCTGCACTCGGCGCTGACCCAGAAGCGGATCGTCGGCCGCGATGAGTCGGAGAAGAAGAAGATCCTCGGCTTCGAGAAAGTCGACGTGGTGATCGCCCTCTCGCTGGCTGGCTTGGTCAACCTCTCGATGATGATCGTCGCCGCGGCGCTCTTCAACACCAGCGGCCTCACCGATGTCGACTCGATCGAAGGAGCGTTCGACGGCCTCCGGTCTCTGGTCTCGGGCAATGCCGCAACCATCTTCGGGATAGCCCTGGTGGCCTCCGGCTTTGCCTCCTCCTCGGTCGGCACGATGGCCGGCCAGGTGGTGATGCAGGGCTTCATCCGCCGCAGCATCCCGCTCTTCCTGCGCCGCGCGATCACCCTGGCGCCGGCGCTGCTCGTCCTCGGCATCGGCTTCAACCCGACCGATGCCCTGGTGCTCAGCCAGGTCGTCCTCTCCTTCGGCATCCCCTTTGCCCTGGTGCCGCTGCTGCTGATCGCCCGCCGCCGCGACGTCATGGGCTCGCTTGCCAACCCGGGCTGGCTGACCGCTCTCGCCGGCATCCTCGCGGCAATGATCATCGGCCTCAACGTCTTCCTGATCGCCGACCTCTTCCTCTGATCTATCGGTCTGCGAGCAGCCCTTCGGCCAGCTGGGGAAGTTCGCGTGCCATGCGCGAGCGCGGCACGACCAAATCGACGCCGGCGGCCTCCGCGGTCTGACGGGTCTCGACGTTGACGTGCGAGTAGTAGCCGAGCACGGGAATGCCGAGACCGACGAGAGCATCGGGGTTCTCGGCGTCGAGATCGGCGACGAGCAGCTCGGCGTCGCCGAGCGGAGCCTCGGCAAGGGCGGGGGAGAGGGTGACGTCGTGGCTGGCGGCGCTCAGCATCGCCTCCACCTTGCTGCCGAGCAGCAGGTCGGGCGTAACGGCGACGATCCGGGCCACTACAGCGAGCGGCGCTGGCGGAACTCTTCGCGGACGCTCTCCGGCCGGCCCCACATCTGGACGACCTCGGCCCGGCCCTCGCGCACCTCGCGAACCTGCATCTCGCCGGTCACGCCGTCCGCATCCAGCTTCTCCAGCACGCCGTTGACGGTGTCCGCGGCCGCCGCATGCCCGAAGCTATGGGCGACGAGCAGCCGCCAGTGCCAGTCGGCTTCCGAGTAGGGCTGCGCGTTGACCTGGCTCAGCGCAACCGCCGTGTCCACGTACCGGCTCTCGTCGTCGATCCGCATGTCGAGCTCGAGGTCCGTCCAATCCGACGGCAGCGAGTCGAGCACCTGCTTGAAGTCAGCGGCGAGCCCCATGCGTGGAGCGTATCTGGAACGGCTACCGGTTCAGGCGGAAGGCGGCTTCGACGTCCAGCGGCCGCTCGAGCAGGCCGTGCTCCAGGTCCCAGGCAGCCCATTCGCGCAGCACGGCGGGATCGAAGCGGGCGGGGTGGAGGTCGGGGCGCAGGGCGTGCATCTGTGCCGCCTGGTCGGCCCGATCGAGACTGGGGACCGAGGCGAGCAGGTCGTCGAGGGCCCGGACGGGATGGTCGGAGGCGAGCTCGTAGCCGCGGGCGGTGGCGGCGACCATCGAGTCGACCAGCCCCGGATCGCTTCCGATCGTGTGCCGGGATGCGGTCAGGATCAGCTCCGGGTAGGGCGGGGCGCCGTAACTGTCGACCTTGAAGACCCGGATCGGGATGCCCTGGCGTCGCAGCGCCACTCCCTCCGCGTTCCAAAAGCCCGTCGCCCCGTCCACCTTGCCCGCCGCAAGCGAGGAGACCGCGTTGAAGCCGATCGTCACCCGGCGCACCCGGGCCGGATCGCCGCCGTCCGCCGCCACCTCGGAGTCGACCACCGCTTCGTCGGAGGGAAGGCCGGTGACTCCGACCGTGCGACCCTCCAGATCGCGGGGCCGGCGCACCGGACCGTCGCCGTCGGCGATCACCGCTGCGAGCGGGCGCTGCACCAGCGGCATCGTGCCGACCAGGTCGTAGCCGCGCTGGCGGGCGATCCCGAGGTCGTGGATGTCGAGGATCGCGAAGTCGGTGCGACCCGCCGCGAGCAGCTTCGGCGAATCGGTCGATTCGCCGGGCTGGCGGACGGTCAGGTCGAGCCCGCGCTCACCGTAGTAGCCCTCGCGCTGCGCGGCGTAGATGCCCGAATGGACCGCGTTGGGGACGAAATCGAGCACGAGCGTCACGCCTCTCGGCGCACCCGGTTCAGCGCCGCTCCCGCCGCAACCGGCGGCGCCGGAGAGCAGCAGGGCGGCCGCCAGCAGCGCGGCAACCCGATTCATTCAACAGGGAAATCTATTCAATCCCTATTCCGGATACACTCCCGCCCCGAAACCGAGGTTAGGGACAAGGGACAAGAGGAGGCGTAACCAGTGCAGCAACGAGGACTCGCGGCATATCTCGCCGAGCTGATCGGCACTTTCCTGCTGGTGTTCTTCATCGTCAGCGTGGTCGTGCTGTTCGTGGCGACCGGCAACCAGGCTCAGTTCGGCTCCGATTTCGCGGTCGTCGGCCTCGTTCACGCCTTCCTGCTGTTCGGGTTGATCGTGATGTTCGGCGTGGTCAGCGGCGGCCACTTCAACCCCGCGGTGACCATCGCTGCTGCTGCGATCAGGCGGATCGCCCCGGTTGACGCGCTCATCTACATCCTCGCCCAGCTCTCCGGTGGCGTGCTCGGCGCGCTGCTCGCCAAGGGCCTGCTGCTCGACGAGGGGAGGGCCACGCACTACGGCGCCGCTGAAGTCAGCGGTCTGCTCGGCGGCAATTTCCAGGGCTCGATCGTCGAGGCGGTCGGGACCTTCTGCCTCGTCCTCGTCATCCTCGCCGCCGTCTACTCGAAAAAGAGCTTCAAGGAGTGGGCGCCGCTCGCGATCGGCACCACCCTCGGTTTCATCGTCATGGTCGGCGGCCCGCTGACCGGCGGCTCCTTCAATCCGGCCCGCTGGTTCGGTCCGGCCCTGGTCGGCAACGAGTGGGGCGGCGTCTGGCCGTACCTGGTCGGCCCGATCGTCGGTTCGCTCCTCGCCGCCGCGGTCTACAGGTTCGTGCTCGAGCCCGGGGGTCTGCCGCCGACCGAGCCTCCTGAGCCGGTCCGCAAGCCGGTGGCCGGGACGGCGAAGCCCGGTTCCACCGTCTGAGCGGAGCGTTCTAGTCTCATAGGCCGCTGGGCCGGCCCGGCCCGGCGGCGGCATGCTTGCAGTAGCTTGGGACCCGTGCGCCGGGTCACCTTCTCGCGGAACTACACGCTCTCCCTCTCCCGCACCTGCCAGTGCTACTGCAAGTACTGCGCCTTCGCCACCCACAAGGCGCACATCTACTCTCCTGATCAGGTCGAGAAACGGCTCGACGAAGCTGAGCGGCGCAACGCCAAGGAGCTCCTCGTCCTCACCGGCGAGCGGCCTGAGGTCAACGCTGAGGTAGCCGCCAAGCTGAACGAGTGGGGCCACCCCGACTTCACCTCCTACGTCGTCTGGGCTTGCGAGCGGGCACTCGAGCGCGGCATCCTGCCCCACACGAACATCGGCGTTCTCGATCGCGACGACCTGGCCCGGCTGCGTGAGGTGACCGCCTCGCAAGGTCTGATGCTGGAGTCGGTCTCAGAGAGGCTGATGGAGACGGTCCACGCAGGGTCGCCCACCAAGCATCCCGCTAAACGCCTGGCGACGATCGCGGCAGCCGGTGAGCTGAAGATCCCTTTCACCAGCGGCATCCTGGTCGGCATCGGCGAGACTCCGGACGAGCAGGTCGAATCGCTTGAAGCGCTGGCCGCCCTGCATTCTGAATACGGCCACCTACAGGAGGTGATCCTCCAGAACTTCGTCCCGCATCCGCGGTACTACGGGCGGGAGGTCGCCGACATCGCTGATGCCTCCGCGCGCGAGCGGTGGGAGGAGAGCGGGGATCGTGGGCGGGGTGACGGGGGCCCCTCCGACGGGAACTCGCGGAGCGCGACTCCTAAGAGCCCTGAACCGCTGTGGGACGGAGCCCCGGCGGAGGGGTCCCCGCCGGCCCGCCCCCCATGGGCTTCACCGGTCTCGGTTGACGACATCAAGCGGTTGATCCGAGAGTGCCGAAGGCTGATGCCAGATGTCGGGGTTCAGGTACCGCCGAACTTGTCGGACGCTTGGGCTGAGCTGGTCGAGGCCGGGGCGACCGATCTGGGGGGGCTGTCGGCGAATGGGGACCACATTTCCCCCGAGCACGCGTTTCCGAGCCCGCATGAGGTGCGCAAGGGGTTGGCGCCGAAGGGCTATGCGCTTACGGAGCGACTGTGCGTCTATCCGCAGTACATGGACTCCGAGTGGATGGAGCAAGGGGTCCTGGACGTGATCAAGCTGAAGTACTGGAGCTTCATCCCGCGGCGAGGGTCAGGGCGACGGCAGGAGGAGCAGATCGATTCGGGGCTGGCCCCGCGGGCGATCGAGAAGGGTCGCGACGGGATCGAGCTGAGCGAGGACGAGCTGACCGCGCTCTTCGCCGAGACCCGCACCGAGGTGATCGAGGAGATGCGGGTTGCTGCTGATGAGCTGCGGGCGGAGCTGGCGGGAGACCGCGCCACCTTCGTCGTCAACCGCAACGTCAACTTCACCAACATCTGCATCGTCGGCTGCGCCTTTTGCGGCTTCGGCCAGGGCCGCCGCTCGCCCGACGCCTACGAGGTGTCGGAGGAGGACTTTGCCGATCGGATCCAAGAAGCCGTCGACTTCGGTGCGACCGAGATCTGCATGCAGGGCGGCATCCATCCGGACCTGACCCTCGAGGAGTACGGAAGATGGCTGCGCCTGGCCAAGCAGGTGGCGCCGCAGCTGCATCTGCACGCCTACTCGCCGATGGAGGTCCACTACATGTGCGAGCGCTCAGGCAAGGGGCCGGAGGCGGTCTTCGAGTACCTGCTCGAGTGCGGGCTGGGCTCGACGCCGGGCACCGCGGCGGAGGTGCTCGACGATGGCGTCCGCCAGCGGATCTCCCCGAACAAGCTTCCAGCGCAGCGCTGGGTGGAGATCGTCGAAGCGTCGCATCGCGCCGGGCTGCGCTCGACCTCGACCGTGATGTTCGGCCACATCGAGGAGCCGCGCGAGCTGGCCCGCCACATGCGCGTGGTCCGCGCCCTGCAGGAGCGGACCGGGGGCATCACCGAGTTCGTGCCGCTCAGCTTCATCCCCTTCAACACGATGCTCGGCCGCACCCACGGCATCGAGGAGATCTCGGCGAGCGAGAACCTCAAGCACACCGCCGCCTTCCGGCTGGCGCTCGGCCGCACGATCCCCAACCTGCAGGCTAGCTGGGTGAAGATGGGCCTCGAGGCCGCGACCGAGGCTCTGCGCTGGGGGGTCAACGACCTCGGCGGCACCCTGATGGAGGAGAACATCTCCCGCATGGCGGGGTCTCAGCATGGCGTGCGGCTGGAGCCGGAGCAGCTGATCGGGGCGGCCCGGGCGGCCGGCCGGGTCCCCGCCCAGCGCACGACGCTCTACGAGGTCGTCGAGACCTATTAAGTACCTATCTGGACGTTTGATCTAGCGGTATCGTGCGGACATCGCTTCGCGTTCCGTAGCGGCGGGGAATGGGTTCCCGGGGTTGGCGATCTTCTCGTTGATCGTCCTGCTTGTCGCGCTCGGAGCTTCCGCGCTGCTCGGCCTCCAACCTTGGGCGGCGAGCTCGGTCGGCCCCCAGGTGAGCGTCGCACCGGGATTGGGTGTCGCGCTGGGCGAGGCGGTCAGAGTGTCCCCCAGCCGACAGCTTGCCGTTGGCCCCGCTCGACCGGCTGACGTTGGGGAGCAGAGATTCGTGTCCAGCGGAGTGGTGGCGGAGGAGGGGGACTCTGCCCCGACTCTAGGCATCTCCGAGGCTCGCGCTGTGACGTCGGCGCGGCGGGGCTCTCCTCCAAAGAGCCCTCCCGTGCCGCCCCCGCCCAAATCTCCGCCTCCGCCACCACCTGCCTCTGCGCCGGTTGCCGTTCCGGTTGCCGCTCCCGCGCCAGTATCGTCGCCACAGGTCGTCGCCACGCCACCGGCTCGGCCAATGCCCAGCGCCGGGAGTCAGCCGCCGGGCCCGGTCGCCGGCGGGACGGGTCCGATCGGTGGCGGCGCACCCGAACTCCTCGAGGTTCACGAGGACGACGAATACGCGCTGTCGTTCTCCTTCTACCTCCAGCCGGCGGCCTATCGGGCTCCGGGGACCGAAAACCTGATCCTGCGGTTCATGGGCGAGGCGGATGGGGCCCCGAGCTTCGCCCTCCAGCTCTGGGACGACGGCAGCGGCCAGCGGGGGCTCTGGTCCAGTGGCGACGCAATGGGCGGCGAACGATTCCTGGCCCCTCTCGCGGAAGGCGCTGGGCATGAAGCGGTCGTCGGCTTCCGGGCGTCGAGCGACGACGACGGCTTCTACCTTCTGCTCCTGGACGGCCAGCCGGTCGATGCCCGCGCCTGGATCAGCCTGATCGATTCCGAAAGCGGCAACGCGCAGCTGGAAGTCGGGCTCGTCCGCGACGGCGAACACGTCGTCGACGCACCGGACGTCGTCTTCGGGCCCACCCGCCTCGGCGAAACCCTGGAGCCCGTCATACCCTGATCTGATGCGGGCGATGGTCCTGGAGCGGCAGCGCGAGCCCCTGCGGCTCGCCGAGCTGCCGGATCCCGAGCCCGGCCCCGGGCAGGTCCTGCTCTCCGTGAGGGCCTGCGGGGTCTGCCGGACCGACCTGCACATCGTCGACGGCGAGCTGGCCGAGCCGAAGCTGCCGCTCGTCCCCGGCCACCAGATCGTCGGCACCGTGGCCGGCGTGGGGGAGGGGGCGGAGCGGTTCGGCCTCGGCGAGCGAGTCGGGGTGCCATGGCTGGGCTGGACCTGCGGCAAGTGCCGTTACTGCACCAGCGGTCGCGAGAACCTCTGCGACCGCGCCCGCTTTACGGGTTGCGACATCGATGGCGGCTACGCTGAGCTGGCGGTTGCCGATGAGCGCTTCTGCTTCCCGATCCCGGCCGGCTATTCGGACGAGCAGGCGGCGCCGCTGCTCTGCGCCGGCCTGATCGGCTACCGGGCGCTGCGCCTGGTCGGCGACGCGGATCGGATCGGCTTCTACGGCTTCGGCGCCTCCGCCCACATCCTCTGCCAGGTCGCCGTCCACCAGGGCCGCCGCGTCTTTGTCTTCACCCGCGAGGGCGACGAGGAGGGACAGGAGTTCGCCCGGGGCCTCGGCGCCGAGTGGGCGGGCTCTTCCACGGAATCGCCGCCGGAGGAGCTCGACGGCGCGATCGTCTTCGCCCCGGTCGGAGCGCTGATGCTCGCCGCGCTGCGGGTCAGCGCCAAGGGAGCGCGGATCGTCAGCGCCGGCATCCACATGAGCGACATCCCCTCCTTCCCCTATGAGATCCTCTGGGGCGAGCGGACGCTCGGCTCGGTCGCCAACCTGACGCGGCAGGACGGCGAGGAGTTCCTCGAGCTGGCGCCGCAGGTGCCGGTGCGGACCGCGGTCGAGGCCCACCCACTCGAGGCGGCCAACGAGGCGATCGACTCGATCCGGGATGGCAGCCTCCGCGGCGCTGCTGTACTGCGCATTACGAGTCCAGGGGCCGATTCCGGCAGGGCTTCCACTTAACTTTTTCTGAAGACAGTCTTTGGCTGTCCGGGGTGTCGCCGCAGAAAAAGTACAAGACGTTCCACCCCTACCGGAATCGGCCCAAGTGTCAGCGGAAGAGATCCTCATTACGTGGACGGCGAAGGGTTGCCGCGCCGGGTCCGTCGTCGGAGCTGACGTAGCGGTCCAAGCCGCGGACGATTGCCGCGGGGACGCGACTTGCCTTGCCGCGCACGAGATCTGCTGCGGCCGCGGCCTCGTCGGCGATCGCGATCAGCGTCGCCTCCAGCTCCCGACCCTCCGCGTCCGGGCGGCCGCGCCAGTCATCGAGCGGGGCGATGCCGGCGCAGCCGATCGCCACCTCCGCCTGACCGAGCCGCCAGGCGCGGCCGAAGCTGTCGGAGACGATCACCGCGGGGGCGGTGCCGGCGGCGGCGCGGATCTCGTCGCGGATTCGCCGGGCGGAGGCATCCGGGTCCTTCGGCAGCAGCGAGACCGTGTCCGCCTCCGGCAGGTTGGAGCTGTCGACGCCGGCGTTGGCGCAGACGAAACCGTGGTGGGTCTCGGTTATCAACACATCCCGCTCGGCCCGAAGCACCTCGTGGGTCTCGGCGAGGATCAGCTCGACCAGCGCCGGCTCCTTGCCCAGCGCGGCGGCGAGCCGGCGAGCCTCGCCGTTCGGAATCGCCGAGGAGAGGCGTCGAATCCGCCCCTCGGCCTTGGAGACGATCTTCTGTGAGACGACGACGACGTCGCCGTCGAGTGGTTCGGTGCGGGCGGCGATCTCGGTGCCTATGGACATGTCCGCGGAGAACTCGGGCAGGCCAACGACCGGGATCACTCGCAACTCTCCCCCCTCACTCACAGGCCCAGCACCTTCGCGGTGCGCCGGCCACGGCCTTGCCGTGCATCCAGCTCGCGGGTGAGGGCGACGACATCGGCCGGGGTGTCGAGGTCGAGGCCCAACGAGGACAGCTCCTCGACCCCGAACGGGACGCCAGCCTCGCGGGCGGCGGCAACATGGCGGGCGCAGCTGCCCTCACCAAAGGCTGGCTGGATCGCATCGGGCGGTGCGAGGACGAGCCCGTTGGTGCCGGTCCCGTGACGGTTGGGGACGACGGCGACGTAGGAGGCCGGGATGCCGGTGAGCAGCCTGTCCAGCTCACGAGGGTCGAGCAGGGGGCAGTCACCAGGGAGAAGGACGACGCAGCTCGCCCCGTCCGCTTCGGCGCGTGCGATCCCGGCCTGCGCCGCCACCACGTGCCCCTCGTCAGCAGGGTCGGGCAGAATCTCGGCAGGGCTGGACGCGACGATCTCCTGCGCGACGGGATCACCGCTGACGACGATCGTCCGCTCGATCGAACGCGCTTCGCCGATCGCCTCCAGCACGTCCTCCAACATCGCCGCAACCAACGCTTCCCGCCGCTTGTCGTCGATGCCCGTGGCGAGGCGCCGCTTCGCGGCGGCGAAGCGCTTCACCGGTAGTACCGCGGTTGCTTTCACTCCTCGTTGAGGCTAGTCGCGTAGTCGAGCACGATGCGGGCAAGGCGCGCTCGGCCGGCGGCGCCGTCCATCAGGGTCGGTGCGGCCAGGGTGCGGATCTCAGCCGGCGGCGGGTCGGGATCCGCCTCGTCGACGACCATCGCGTCGATCAGCCCGGAGTAGAGAGAGGCGACACCGGCCGCGGTCGAGGGGCGGCCGACCGCCGCCATGAAGCGCTCGGTCGGCCCCTTCACGACCTCGCCGGCGACGAACGGGCTGACCGCCACCACAGGGGCGCCCGAGGCGGCGACCGCCTCCCGCATACCGGGCACGGCGAGGATCGGGCCGATGCTGATCACCGGGTTGGAGGGCCCGATCACGATCGCCTCGGCGTCGCGCAGCGCCGCGAAGACCTCCGGCGTCGGCTCTGCCTCCGCAATTCCCTCCAACTCGACCCCCTGCACCTCGGGGGCGCCGCGATCGACGATCAGGTACTCCTGCAGGTCGCGCCGCCCGGCCGCGGTCAGCACCCTGGTCCGCACCGGCGCATCGCTCATCGGCAGCACCCGGGCGGTGATGCCGAGGCCCCGCGCTATCTGCGCCTGCGCGTCGGTTTGTCGCCCGCCCTCCTCGAGGAACTGGCGCCGGTAGAGGCAGGCGGCGAGATCGCGATCGGAGAGGCCGAACCAGTTCGGCGCGCCCAGCATGGAGAGCCGCTCGAAGACGGTGAAGCTGTCGCCGCGAATCCCCCAGCCGCGCTCTGCGTCGATTTCGCCGCTCAGCCAGTAGGTGACCAGGTCGGGGTCGGGGGAGACGTGGACGCCCAGCACCTCGATGTCGTCGGCGGTGTTGGCGATCACCGCCAGGTCGGCACCGAGCTCCTCCTGCATCCCGGCGCCGAGCTTCGCGCCCCCGGTGCCGCCGGCTAGCAGCGCGACCCTCATCGCACCGCCGCGCTCACTGCCAGTGATCTCCCTCGGGCAAGCCGGTGAGCCGGATTCCGGCGTGGGTCTTGTAGCGGACGTTGACCGAGATCAGGAGGGGGGTGAGCTGCTCGACGATCCGCGCCGTCTCCAGCGGCCCGGCGTTGACCGCGCGCAGGCTGGGGATCAGCTCGATCAGGCGGGCGACCCGCGCCTTGTCGGCCTTGCGGTCGCCGCAGACAAGCACGTCCTCGTCCAGCTCGGCCTCGGCATCGCCGAGGCTGGGGGCGCCGACCGTGTGCAGGGCGGCGACCACGCTAACGCCCTCGGGCACCATCTCCTGCGCCTGCTGCGCCGCCGATCCCTGCCAGACGCCGAGCGAGCGGGTCGCCTTGCCGCTCACCGCGGCGGCGAGGGGAACCGTGCAGTCGACCAGGATCTGTCCGGGCCGCAGCGCCTCACGCAGGTTGTTGAGGTTCTCCGACTGTGCGCGGAAGGGGACGGTGAGGAAGACGATCTCGCCTCGCCTCGCGGCCTCCTCGTTGAGCAAGCCCTCGACCTCGGCGCCGGGCACAGCCTCGCGGAGCTTTGCCGCCGCCTCCTCGGCCCGCTCGGCCGAGCGCGAGCCAATCGCGACCGACCGACCGGCCTTTGCCCAGCGCAGCGCCAGGCCGGCGCCCAGGGCGCCGGTGCCGCCGACGATCGGGATCGGTTCGAGATCGCTCACAGGCGCGCCAGTCTATGCTCACCGGCCAATGAGACTGGAGGGACGAAAGGCGCTGGTCACCGGCGGCGCCAGTGGGATCGGCGCCGCGATCGCGGCGCGCCTCGCTGCCGAGGGCGCCGAGGTCTGGGTCGGCGACGTCGACGCGGAGGGCGCCGAACGGGTTGCGGGCGAGATCAACGGCCATGCGATCGAGCTGGACGTCACCGATCTGGAGTCCGCCCGTGCTGGGATCGAGGCTGTGGGGACGCCGGACGTCCTCGTCAACAACGCCGGCACCGACGAGTTCGGCTTCTTCACCCACACCACCCCGGATCAATGGCAGCGGGTGCTCGCCGTCAACCTCGGCGGCGTTCTCAATTGCACCCACGCTGCGCTGCCGGCAATGCAGCAGGCCGGCTACGGGCGGATCGTCAGCATCTCCTCGGAGGCGGGCCGCGTCGGCTCCAAGGGCTCGGCCGTCTACTCGGCCGCCAAGGGCGGCATCGTCGCCTTCATGAAGGCGATCGCCCGCGAGAACGCCCGCTACGGGATCACCGCGAACTCGATTGCCCCCGGCCCGATCGAGACGCCGCTGCTGATGGGCGCCAAGGAGTTCGGCGAGATCGGCGAGAAGGTGATCGAGACGATGAAAGAGGGAACCCAGATGAAGCGCCTCGGCCAACCCGAGGAGGTAGCCGCAGCGGTCGCCTTCCTGGCCTCTGACGACGCCACCTACGTGACCGGGGAGACCCTGGGCGTAAGCGGCGGCCTCGGCATGGTCTAGGCCCGACTCGCCGATCCGCCCGCACACGACGGCCTAAGCTCCGCTCCATGACCGAGTTGCCGAGCAGCGTGCGGATCCGCGAGGTCGGTCCTCGCGACGGCTTTCAAAACGAGCCGGAGACGATCCCGACCGCGGAGAAGGTGCGGCTGATCGACATGCTCTCCGGCAGCGGGCTGGCGCGCCTGGAGGTGACTTCGTTCGTGCGGCCGGACGTGATCCCGCAGCTTTCCGATGCGGAGGAGGTGCTGGCCGCGGTGCAGCGCCGCGACGGCGTTTCCTTTTCGGTCCTGGTCCCCAACGAGCGGGGGCTGGAACGGGCGCTGGGGCAGCGCGACCGCTTTGACGAGATCAACGTCTTCGTCTCCGCTTCGGAGACCCACAACCGCAAGAACGTCAACCGCTCGATCGAGGAGTCGCTGGAGGGGCTGGAGCGGACGCTGGCCACTGCCCGCGAGGCAGGGCTGCGCTGCGAGGGAGTGATCTCGACCTCCTTCGGCTGTCCATATGAGGGCGAGGTGTCCCCCGATCGCGTCTTCGCGATCGCCGAGAAGCTCGCCGCCGCCGGTTGCGAGGAGGTCGGCTTCGGCGACACGACCGGGATGGCCAACCCGCGCCAGGTCGGCGAGTTCTTCGCCGCCGCCGGGGAGCGGCTGGGTGGGGTCGAGCTGACCGCGCACTTCCACAACACCCGCGGCCAGGGCCTCGCCAACCTGCTGGCGGCGCTCGAACAGGGGGTCGACTCCTTCGAGTCGAGTTTCGGCGAGCTGGGCGGCTGCCCGGTGCCGCCCGGGTCGACCGGCAACGTCTCGACCGAGGACGTGGTCTCGATGCTGCACGAGATGGGGATCGAGACCGGAGTGGACCTGCGGCGGCTGATCGAGGCTGCGCGCGCCGCCCAGGAGGTGCTCGGCCGGCCGCTCGGCGCCCACGTGCTGCGCGCCGGGCCGGTCGACTGGCTCGGTGGCCAGGCGTCCGAATAGGCTGCCGATCGTGACTGATTTCGCCAAGGCGCTCGACGCCGCCCTCGCCGGCGGGCCGCAGCGCCATCACGAGAAGACCGCCGAGCAGGGCAAGCTGCCGGTGCGCGAGCGGGTCGAGCGGCTGGTCGATGCCGGCTCCTTCGCCGAGGAGGCGCTGCTGGCCAACTGGAACGAGGAGGGCCTCGGCGCCGACGGCGTCGTCACCGGCCTGGCCAGGATCGACGGCCGCCGGGTCGCGCTGATGGCCAACGACCCGACCGTGAAGGCCGGCTCCTGGGGACCGAAGACGGTCGAGAAGATCCTCCGCACCCAGGAGCGGGCGCTGAAGCTGCAGCTGCCGATGGTCTACCTGGTCGACTCCGCCGGGGCGCGAATCACCGATCAGGTGCAGATGTTCCCGGGACGGCGGGGCGCCGGCCGCATCTTCCACAACGAGGTGCGGCTCTCCGGCCAGGTGCCACAGGTCTGCCTGCTGTTCGGGCCGAGCGCCGCCGGCGGCGCCTACATCCCCGCCTTCTGCGACGTGGTGATCATGCGTGAGGGCAATGCGTCGATGTACCTGGGCTCGCCGCGGATGGCCGAGATGGTGATCGGCGAGAAGGTGACGCTGGAGGAGATGGGTGGGGCGAAGATGCACACCGGCGTCTCCGGCTGCGGCCACTTCCTGGTCAAGAGCGACGAGGAGGCGATCGATCTCGCCAAGCGCTACCTCTCCTACATGCCGGGCAGCTGGCGCGAGGAGCCGCCGGCCGCGAAGCCCGCCGCGCCCGCCTCCGACACCGCGATCGCCGAGATCGTCCCGGCCGACGAGAACCAGCCCTTCGACATGCGCGAGGTGCTCGACGTCCTGCTCGACGCCGATTCGTTCCTCGAAGTCCACCAGCGCTGGGCGAAGGAGCTGATCGTCGGCTACGGGCGGCTCGACGGCCGCGTCGTCGGCGTCGTCGCCAACCAGCCGCGCCAGAAAGGGGGCGTGCTCTTCGTCGACTCGGCCGACAAGGCGGCGCGCTTCATCCAGACCTGCAACGCCTTCAACGTGCCACTGCTCTTCCTCGCCGACGTGCCCGGCTTCATGATCGGCACCGCGGTCGAGCGCCAGGGGATCATCCGCCACGGCGCCAAGATGATCAGTGCCGTCTCCGAGGCGACGGTGCCGAAGCTCTCGGTGATCGTCCGCAAGGCCTACGGCGCCGGCCTCTACGCGATGGCGGGGCCGGCCTTCGAGCCCGACTGCTGCATCGCCCTGCCGAGTGCCTCGATCGCCGTGATGGGGCCCGAGGCGGCGATCAACGCCGTCTTCTACAACCAGATCCAGGCGATCGATGACGAGGCCGAGCAGGCGGAGTTCGTGGCGCGCAAACGCGAGGAGTACGCGGCCGACATCGACATCCTCCACTTGGCTTCGGAGTTGGTCGTCGACGCCGTGATCCAGCCCGAGGACCTGCGCGACGAGCTGATCCGTCGCTTCGCGATGGCGGCAAGCAAGGATCGCTCCTTCGCCGAGCGCCGCAACCCCGTCACTCCCGCCTAGGACGTGCCGTCACTTAGGTGCCCATATGGGGGCCTAAGTGACGGCACGTCCCGCTTCAGTCGAGTGAGCCGGCCAGCTCGACGAACCAGTCCAGCGCCGCGGGGTTGGCGAGCGAGTCGCGGCTGGCCGCCTTCTCCGCGGGCGTCCCCATCAGGATCCGCTTCACCGGGACCTCGAGGACCTTGCCGCTGAGGGTGCGCGGCACCTCCGCGATCGCGAAGACCTCGTTGGGGACGTGTCGCGGTGAGCAGCGCTCACGGATACGGCGGGCGATCTCGCGACGCAGCTCGTCATCCAGCTCGGCGCCCTCCCGCAGCACGACGAAAAGCGGCATCCAACCCTCCGTCCCGGGCCGGGGAACGTCGACGACGAGGGCATCGAGGATGTCGTCGAGGCTGAGGACCGCGCGGTAGATCTCGCTCGTCCCCATGCGGATGCCGGAGCGGTTGATGGTCGAGTCGGAGCGGCCGTAGATGACCGCGGTGCCACGCGAGGTGATTTCGATCCAATCTCCGTGGCGCCAGACGCCGGGGTACTGCTCGAAGTAGCTGGCCCGGTAGCGGCTGCCATCGGCGTCGCCCCAGAAGGAGACCGGCATCGAGGGCATCGGCTCGGTGACGACCAGCTCGCCTACTTCGTCGATCACCGAGTTGCCGCCTTCGTCCCATGCCTCGACCGCGGCGCCGAGGGCCCGCGCCTGCAGCTCGCCGCGATAGACGGGCAGCAGCGGCGTGCCGCCGACGAACGCCGTACAGAGGTCGGTGCCGCCGCTGGTCGAGAAGAGCCAGGTGTCGGCGCCGAGCTGCTCGTAGATCCAGTCGAAGCCCTCGGGGGAAAGGGGGGAGCCGGTCGAGCCGACCGCGCCGAGGCGGCTCAGGTCGCGGCCGGCGCCGGGCTCTACCCCCGCCTTCATGCAGGCGGCGATGAAGGAGGCGCTGGTGCCGAACATCGTCACTCCGGCTCGCTCGGCCAGGTCCCAGAGGGCGCTCATGTCCGGGTGGCCCGGGTTACCGTCGTAGAGGACGATCGCGGCGCGGGTCAGCAGGCCCGAGACGAGGAAGTTCCACATCATCCAACCGGTCGTCGTAAACCAGAAGAGGCGGTCGCCGGGGTGGGCGTCGACGTGGAGGTGGAGCTTCTTCAGGTGCTCGAGCAGGATCCCGCCCTGGCCCTGGACGATCGCCTTGGGCAGGCCGGTGGTGCCGGAGGAATAGAGGACCCAGAGCGGATGGTCGAAGGGGACCCGCTCGAAGGAGAGCTCGGCGCCCTCGCCGGCGGCGAGCAGCTCGTCCCAGCGGGTCGCGTCGCGCAGGGGAGAGAGGTCCGGGTCGGAGTCGAGGTAGGGGAGGACGACGGTGCGCCGCAGGCTTGGCATCGCCGCCTGTAGCTCGGCGGTGACCTCGCGGCGGTCGAAGTCCTTGCCGCCGTAGCGGTAGCCGTCGACCGCGAAGAGGACCGTGGGCTCGATCTGAGCGAAGCGGTCGATGACGCTGGCCGGGCCGAAGTCGGGTGAGCAGCTCGACCAGACGGCGCCGACCGAGGCGGTGGCGAGGAAGGCGACGATCGCCTCGGGGATGTTCGGCATGTAGGCGACGACACGGTCGCCGCGCTTGACCCCGAGGCCGCGTAGGCCCGCCGCGACGGCGGCGACCTGGGCGCGCAACTCGCCCCAGCTCAACTGCTCCAGCTCGCGCAGCTCCGAGGCGTGCAGGATCGCCGGCTCGGCGTCGTCCTTGCCGGCGAAGACGTGCTCGGCGTAGTTGAGGTGGGCGCCCGAGAACCACTTGGCGCCCGGCATCGAGCGGCTGCCGAGGACGCGGTCGTAGCCGCCGTCCGCCTGCACGCCGAAGAAGTCCCAGATCGAGGACCAGAACCCCTCCAGGTCATCGACTGACCAGCGCCAGAGGTCGTGGTAGTCGTCGAAGCGGAGCCCACGCTCGGCGGCGAGCCAGCGCATGTACTCGGTCATCCGGGACCGCTCGCTCAGCTCGGCGGAGGGCTCCCAGAGCTTTTCCGGCGGCCCGGCAGTCACTCGGCCGCGGTCGCCACGGCCGCCTTTGCCTGCTCGCGCTCCAGCTCCTGCGGGTCGTGGGAGCAGATCAGGCTGACCTCGTCACCGTGGCGGGCGGCCAGCTCGCGCAGACGCTCCCGGTTCGACTTGCGGGCCCTGTTGTCGGCGGCGTTCAGGTTCTGGAAGAGGCGCAGTCCGGGTGGGCAGTTGGCCGGCGTCTCGACCTCACCGTGGTTGAAATAGGCATCGCCGCAATGCAGCAGCCAGCCGTCGCCCGTCCGGAGCGCCACGCCGGTGTGCCCGCGCGAGTGGCCGAACAGCGGGATCAGCAGCATTTCGGCGTCCGAGCCGGGCAGGATGCGGACGCTCTCGAAGCCGAGCCAGTCGTCTCCGTCGGCGTCGTGCCTGACCCAGTGCGGCCCGTGCTTCCAGTGGACGCCGCCATAACGCAGCTTGTCCTTGAGGCGGGGGTTCAGTGCGGCGTCCAGCTCCGTCGAAAGGACGTGCACCTCGGCCTGCGGGAAATCGGGCAGCCCGCCGGAGTGGTCGGGGTCGAGATGGGTGGCGACGATCCGGCGCACGTCTGCGGCCCTGAAGCCGAGCGATTCGAGCTGCATCAGCGCCGTGGTCTCGGCTTTCGGGCTGGCGTTCATCGCGCCGAAGATGGCGCCGAGCTGACGCGGGTTGCGGGCGTCCTCCATGCCGAAGCCGGTATCGACCAGGACGAGCCCGTCGCTCGTCTCGATCGCCAGGCAGTGGCAGACGATGTGACCCTTCTCCAGCAGTCCGCCGTCGCCATTGATCAAGCGCCTGCCCGTAGGGCAGAGCGACCCGCAGTTGAGGTGATGAACCCTCATCGGCGGCGGAGTCTAGTGGCGTCGCGGGGGCGTTTGCTCCTTGTCGCGCCAGGCGGGACAAACGGCGAACGCAGCGCGGACTATCGTTCGCTCAGCGCCGGAGTGGCGGAATTGGCATACGCGATCGGCTCAAAATCGATTGCCCTTACGGGCTTGTGGGTTCGAGTCCCACCTCCGGCATCGTGGGTCTGTCCGAAGGAGGACCGGCGCCTGGCGCCGGTCAGGCGGGCTGCGGGGCGTCCGGGCTCGGCGGGGCGCCGGCACCGTAGTCCTCGCCCGAGCCGAGCGGGCGCTCTTCCTCGACGTGCCAATCCTGGCTGAAGCCGTAGAAGCAGGCGGCGATCAGGACCAGCTGGAGCAGGGCGAGGATCACGACCAGCAGCCCGATGAGCGGCACTGGGAGCAGCGCGTCCTCGAAGCCGACCTTGTCGCGGGCGAACCAGCTGTTGGCGCCGACTGCGCAGAAGATCGCCAGGATCATCGAGAGCGACGCGGCAACCGGAAGGATGCCGCGGCTCCAGCGGCGCGCGACGAGGTAGGAGAAGAACGCGTAGAGCGCGGCGAAGATAAAGCAGACGACGCCCATGGCGCCGCCGCCGCTGAGCAGCGTGAATCCGCCGATCGTCACCAGGGCGGCGATCACCGCCGTCGCCAGCATCAGGAAAGCGATCACGAATTTGGTCGTGACCACGTCGGCCTTTTCCCGATTTGGGTGCCAGAGCTCGTAGCCCGGCGTTACCTCTCCTACCGCCACGGCATCGATCATAGAATCTATCGGCGACGAAGCGGCATTGGCTGCTCGTTAAGCGCCAAGATGAGGTTCGCGCGGGCGTGGCGGAATTTGGTATACGCGCCAGGTTTAGGTCCTGGTGGGCTTCGGCCCGTGGGGGTTCAAGTCCCTCCGCCCGCACTGAAGTTGCCACCCAGGAACGCCGGGGCGTCTCTGTGCGCCACACGGCTAGCATTGCCCACTCGGGGCAGTGGCCCAACTGGCTAAGGCACCGGTCTCCAAAACCGGCGATTCCAGGTTCGAGTCCTGGCTGCCCCGCTAGTTTCGCGCCCGCATGGGTTCGTAACGCACCGGTGGTCTGGGAACATCCGGCGCGTGCCGGAGGAGGAGCGAACGGATCAGGGGAAGGTGCGGGATGACCTGGCCGAGCTGCGGCGGCGGGCGGCGCTGACGAACGACGACGCGCGCCTGGATGCGGTGCGGCGGCGGCATGACGCGGGAGGCCGGACCGCGCGGGAGAACATCGCCGCGCTCGTCGACGACGGCTCCTTCGTGGAGTACGGCCGTTTCGCGATTGCCGCGCAGCGCGGCCGGCGCGAGCTCGAGGATCTGATCGCGCGGACGCCCGCCGACGGGCTGGTCGGGGGAACGGCGCGCATCAATGGCGACCTCTTCGGAGAGCACAGCGCCTGCGCTGTGCTCTCCTACGACTACACGGTCCTGGCGGGGACGCAGGGGGCGCTCGGCCATCGCAAGAAGGACCGCCTCTTCGAGCTGATCGAGCGGATGCGCCTGCCTGCTGTCTTCTTCGCCGAGGGCGGCGGTGGCCGGCCTGGCGACACGGATTACCCCGTCGTCTCCGCCCTCGACACCCGCGCCTTCGCGCTCTGGGCGCGCCTCTCGGGGTTGGTGCCCCGCATCGCCGTGGTAGCCGGGCGCTGCTTCGCCGGTAATGCCGTGCTCGCCGGTTGCTCGGATCTGATCGTGGCGACCGAGAACGTCTCGCTGGGCATGGGCGGCCCGGCGATGATCGAGGGCGGCGGGCTGGGCAAGGTCGACCCCGACGAGGTCGGTCCGCTGGAGATGCAGGAGCGCAACGGCGTGGTCGACGTGGCGGTCGCCGACGAGGCGGCGGCAACGGCGGCCGCGAAGCGCCTGCTCGCCTACTTTCAGGGATCGACCCCTCCCGGCCCCGAGCCAGACCAGGCCCAGCTGCGCGGTTTGGTCCCCGAGCGCGAGCGGCGCGCCTACTCGGTCCAGCCGGTGATCGAGACGCTCGCCGACACAGGCTCGGTCACCTTCCTGCGCGAGCGCTTCGCGCCCGAGATGGTGACGGCGCTCGGCCGCATCGAGGGGCGCCCGCTCGGCTTCATCGCCAACGACACGCGGTACACCGCCGGCGCGATCACCAGCGATGCCGCCGACAAGGCAGCCCGGTTCCTGCAGCTCTGCGACTCGTTCGGGCTGCCGATCGTCTCGCTGGTCGACACCCCCGGCATGATGGTCGGCCCCGAGGCCGAGGCGACCGGTCTGGTCCGCCACGCCTCGCGACTCCTGATCGGCGGCGCTGCGCTGCGCGTCCCACTCGTCGCGGTGATCCTGCGGCGTGGCTACGGCTTGGGTGCGCAGGCGATGACTGGCGGCAGCCTGCACGAGCCACTGCTGACGATCGCCTGGCCGACGGCACACCTCGGGCCGATGGGCCTGGAGGGGGCGGTGAGGCTGGCTCTGCGCAAGGAGCTCGAGGCAATCGACGACGCGGAGGAGCGCGAGCAGCGGGTCCGCGACCTCACCGCGGCCGCGGAGGACAACGCGAAAGCGATCAACGCCGCCACTCTCTTCGAGCTCGACGACGTGATCGACCCGGCGCAGACGCGCTCGCTGATCGCCTCGACCCTTGCCGCCGCGGCGTCACGGGCCGAGCCGGATCGCGGCCACCGCTTCGTCGACGCCTGGTAGCCGGCGCTCGCTCCTCTAGAGGAGGTGGCGACGCAGGAAGGCGATCTCGTCGGCGACAACCGCCTCGTGCTGCCGGCCGTCGTAGATGTCGAAGTGGCCCACGCCGGGGTAGGTGCGGAGCTCGCCGTGGGGGGCACGGCGAGCCGCCGCGATCGCCGGCCCCGGCTTGGCGACCCGGTCCGCCTCGCCCACGCAGACGAGCCAGGGGCAGTGGAGCCGAGAGGCGTAGCGTGCCGGGCGGTAGGGGCGGCCGAGCACCCAGCGGGCCGAGACGCGGTTGCGCCAGCGCGAGTCCTCACCGATCGCGACCACATGGCGCCAGCCCGACTCCCCACCCGGCGCGTTGATGAAGGCGGCCTCGTCCGGTGCCCCGATCGCGGGAAGGTGGCGGCCGAGCACCGCGGCAAGGACCATGCGCGCAAAAACCCGTGCCGATGAGCGGTGGGCCTGCCGCAAGATGTCGATGAACGGAACCTGGCTGACGACGGCGGCGACACGGGTGTCCCCGGCGGCGGCGGCCAGGGCGTTGCCGCCGCCCATCGAGGAGCCGAAGGTGGCGACACGGTCGGGGTCGATGCCGGGCAGCGAACGGGCGAGTCCGATCGCCGCGCGCCAGTCTTCGAGCTGGCGCGCCGGATGGAAGAGGTCCGGCGCGCCGCCGCTGTCGCCGAAGCCGCGGTGGTCGAAGACGAGCGCGGCGATGCCGGCGGCGGCGAAGCGCTCGGCGAATGGCCCGAGGCGGTCGCGGCGAGTTCCCGACAGGCCGTGGGCCATGACGACGATCGGCCTCGCCACCCCACCGTCAACCGCCGGATAGAGCCAGGCCGCGCACGAGTCGCCGTCGGCTCGAAAGGTGAGGTCTTGCCGGCTCATGCTCGATACAACGAGCGGCCCCGGCGAGATGTGAGAGCCGGCGGCGGGCTCAGCGGGGGGTCGGCTCCAGCCCGATCAGCTCGTAGTAGCCGATCGCGTAGAGGTGGCGGCCGTCGGAGACGACCGGCGTGTAGCCGGCCTGGCGCAGCGAGAAGGTCTTGCGGTGGGTGCGAGCGTCGATTCCGATCGCCTCGCGGGTCTTGAAGCTCGAGGTGTAGACGGTGTGGCCGATCACGACCGCGGTGCCGGGCACCGGCCCGCCGACGTCGAAGCGCCAGCGCTGCTTCCCGCTCAGCGCGTCGAGCGCATAGAAGTGCTCGTCGTAGGAGCCGATGTAGACGCTGGGCGGGGTGCCGGGCACGTGGGCGACGGCGGGCGATCCGTAGACGAAGTTGTGGGTCGGGAAGGACCACTCGACCTTGCCGGTCTTTTCGTCGAAGGCGTAGACGGTGCCGTCGTCGCGAGCGGCGTAGACCGGCCGAAGGCGACGGCCGGGGAGGAGTAGAAGCCGCCGTCGCCGAAGGGCGGCACCTTGCTCGTGTTGGTCCGCCAGAGGAGCTTGCCGCTCTCCGCGTCCACACAGAACATCGCCGCCTGGTAGTCGGCGACGTAGACCCGGCCGTCGTGGTAGCTGGGGCTCGCTTTGATTGCGCCGGGCGAGTTGAACTGCCAGTCGATCTTGCCGTCGGATGCGCCAACGGCGACGAGGTTCGTCTTGTCGTCGCCCAGGTAGAGGGTGCCTCCGACCGCGAGCGGCGAGGATTCGAGATGGGCGTGGAGGTTGCGCGTCCAGTCCGGCTTTCCCGTCGCCGCGTCGACCGCGACCAGATCGCCGTTGAGATAGGCGAAGTAGACCCGGCCCCGGTGGTAGACGGGCGCGGTGACGTCGGTCGGCGGTCCCGACAGGCGCCGGTCGGCGTCCCGTTCCCAGAGGATCTTGCGGTCGCGCAGCCGCACCGCCCGGGCGTCGCCGTACTTGTTGACGACGTAGGCGACGCCGCCCGCGACCGCGGGCGGGAACTCGATCAGCGCGTTGGTGCTGATCGACCACGCTTCGTGCAGCGGCGGGTCGAGGTCGCGCCCTTCGATAGGCAGGTAGTGCGTGCGCTCCGGCACCCGGCCGAACAGGGGCCAGTCGACCAGCGGCGCCTGGCTGCTTGAGGTGCCACCCGAATCCTTGCCGGAGTCGCCGCCGCAGCCCCAGGCTCCAAGGGTGCAGGCGATCAAGACCACCCATGCGAAAAAGCTACCCCGCTTACTCAGTGTCCCGATCATTGCGCGCCCGCCGTATCGGCAGCCACCATGGTGCGGATGAAACCGCCTCGACGGTTTGTCCGTCGTCGATGGCAGTTGGCACATACGACATCACACTTCGCGATCTCGGCCAAGACGTCTTTCCACGGCCGCTCGCGCATGCCCCTGCCAATGCTGAATTGTTTTTCTCGTAGGTGATCGAACTCCAAGACGAGCGGATCGCTCTCCCCGCAATCGGCACACGGGTGCTCGCGAAGGAACGAGACGAGATAGGCAGTGCGCTCGGCGACGATCCTCTCCGTGCGGCGGCGGGCGGAATCGATATAGCGCTGTTTGTTACGGGAATAATGCTCGTGCTTGTAGGCAGTCCGACAGGGCCGGCAATAGTTATCGCGTTGCCCGCGCGCTTTCCGCCGCCAAGCAAAATCATCCAGCGGCTTCTCCTCCTTACAACGCCCGCAGACTCTCATCGTGCTCGGACGCTACTGATACGAACAGACGTTCCCTTTTTGTCAAGCCAAGCGGCGGACGGGAATTGAACCCGCATCATCGCCTTGGAAGGGCGAGGCTCTACCGTTGAGCTACCGCCGCGTGCACGAGTCGCCTCCAGCGCGCGACCCGCGGCGCCTCGACAGTTTGCCCGAATCCGTCAGAATGCGGAGCAGCCACGGGGAGTGGCGCAGTCTGGTAGCGCACTCGGCTGGGGGCCGAGCGGTCGCAGGTTCAAATCCTGTCTCCCCGATGTTGATCCTGCGACGGTCGCATGGTTGCCATCGGCATGTCCTCGAACGAAGCCGCCGATCGCTTCGTGGCAGTGGTGAAGGTGTCGGCGACTTCTTCAGAGTCCGATGCGCTATTTCCGTACAGCCGGTCGTTCGGCCCAGCTGAGTCTAGGGGCGAAGACCTGCCGTGTTCCGCCCCCAGGGGGCTAGTCTCCTCTGTCGGGTCATCCGGCTCACTTGTTCGCGACGAAGGGAGCGGCTTGAGCGTCGAAGAGTTCAACGAGATGGGGCCGATTGACTACCTGCTCGTCGAGTGGCCGGGGCGCCAGCCGAGCGGCGAGGTGGCGCCGCACCTGGTCGACTTGGTCGACCGCGGGCTGATCCGGATCCTCGACCTCACCTTCATCACCAAGGCCGAGGACGGTTCTATTGCCAGCCTTGAGATCGCCGATGTCGGCGGCGAGGTGGCGGAGATGGCGATCTTCGAGGGCGCCTCCTCCGGGCTGCTGTCCGACGAAGACATCGCCGAGGCAGGCGGGGCGCTGGAGCCCGGCACCTCGGCCGCCCTGCTCGTCTTCGAGAACACCTGGGCGGCGCCCTTCGCGAGTGCCGTGCGCCGCTCCGGCGGCCAGCTCGTCGCCAGTGGTCGTATCCCCGTCCAAGCCGTCCTCGCCGCGCTCGACGCGGCCGAGGCCTGAGCAGCAAAGGAGAGAACGATGCCAGGACTACTTCGAGGTGTCGCGCGGACCGCCGTCGTCGCCGGGACCGCGACCGCCGTCAGCAATCGCGTCTCCAAACGCCAGGGCGAGCGCTGGGCCGAGCAGGAAGCGCCTCCCCAGCAGCCACAGGCCGCGCAAGCGCCGCCTCCGCCCGCCGCGGCGTCGACGATCGATCAGCTCAAGGAACTGGGTGAGCTCAAAAGCCAGGGAATCCTCACCGAGGAGGAGTTCGTCGCCCAGAAGGCCAAGCTGCTCGGCTAGGGCTGCACAGAGGAGCCCGGCCGTATGGCCGGGCTCCTCGGAGGCGCTCTAGGCCCGGCTTACGGGCTCGTCCTCGCCGTAGACGACGAGGCCGTGGATGCAGATCACGCAGAGGGCGAAGATCCCCAGCGACCAGAACGGAAAGGCGCCGCCGACCGCGAGGAGGGCGCCGATTGCGCCCAGAGACGCGGCGATCAGCCCGATGACCCGCCCGAACGCGTTGCCGGCGAGCAGAGAGAATCCACCGCAGAGCTGGACGACTCCCAGAATGACGGTGATCCAGCCCCAGGTGCTGAGGCCGGAGAACACGTATCGCGTGTTGTCCACGAAGAAGCTGGCATCGCCGATCGCAGCGATGCCGTAGATGACGTTGAGCGTGCCCGCGATCAAGAGCAGGATGGCGACGAAAGCAGCTCGGCCAGCACCCCTCATATGGATTCCTTTCCTAGTCGGCACGCCCTTCCCTGGGCGACCGAGCGAATGTCGACCAAGCAGCATCGCTCGGTCCGTCGACAGCGGAGCGGTTGTGACACTCAGCGCTTGCCTGATTCGACGCCGAAGACAGGACCCCTCTCGCAGTAGCGCGCCAGAGGGATACTTGCCGCACAAGGCGCAATCGACCCCGCGAGCGCCTCCTTTCCTGAAAGGCACCGCATGCACGCGAGCACCGAGAAGGAGCCCCCCGCTGCCAAGCTCTCTCCTCGAGAGGCTGCGGCCAGGGGCAAGGAGGCGAGGAAGGTCGTTCCCCGCTCCTCACAGGCCAACTGGGAGCCGGGACCCGACAGAGTTGGCCCGCTCGAGGTCCTTGCCGAGCAGGATGAGGCCCGCGTTCCCGAGCTGGTCCCCGTCCGCTACGGGCGCATGCTCGCCTCCGCCTTCACCTTCTACCGGGGTGCCGCCGCGATCATGGCCGCCGACCTGGCCGCGAGTCCCGACTCCGGCCTTCGCGTCCAGCTCTGCGGTGACGCACACCTCTCGAACTTCGGTGTCTTCCAGGCCCCGGACCGCCAGCTCGTCTTCGACATCAACGACTTCGATGAGACGCTGCCCGGCCCGTTCGAGTGGGACGTCAAGCGGCTTGCCGCCAGCATCGTCATCGGTGCTCGCGATCGCGGCTTCAAGGACGCCGAGAGCGAAACCGCCGTGCTGGCAGGCGTGAACGCCTACCGGACCGCGATGGCCGAGTTCGCTGCGATGAACGAGATCGACGTCTGGTACTCACGCCTCGCCGTCGCCGACATCGCGGGTCGCTGGCAACAGAAGGTGACCAAGGAGGATCGGCGCCGGCTTGAGAAGAACGTCGCCAAGGCCCGCAACAAGGGCAGTCTGCGAGCGCTCGAAAAGCTGACCGAGACCCGGGACGGCGAGCTCCGGATCGCCAGCCGCCCGCCGCTGTTGCTGCCGATCGGCGAGCTGGCCGAGCGCGAAGGCCAGGACGTTGCCGAGATCGCCGCCCGGATGAAGCACCTGGTGGGCGAGTACCAGGAGACCCTTGACGAACAGGCCAGGGTGCTCGCCGAGCGCTACCACTACGTCGACGCCGCCCACAAGGTCGTTGGGGTAGGCAGCGTCGGCACCCGGGCTTTCATTGTCTTGCTGCTGGGACGCGATGAAAGCGACCCTCTTATCTTGCAGGTCAAGGAAGCGGGGCCTTCTGTTCTCGAGCCCTTTGCCGGCGCCAGCCCCTTTCCCCATCACGGCCACAGGGTGGTCGCGGGCCAACGGCTCACGCAGGCAGCAAGCGACGTCCTCCTCGGCTGGTTGACGGCAGAGGGTCTTGACGGAAAGAAGCGTGACTTCTACGTCCGCCAGCTTTGGGACGGCAAGGGCTCAGCGGAGATCGAGTCGATGCAACCGGAGACGATGGCCGGCTACGCGGGCCTCTGTGGATGGAGTCTCGCCCGCGCCCACGCCCGTACCGGCGACCGGCAGAAGATCGCCGCCTATCTGGGCAAGAGCGACACCTTCGACCGCGCGATCGCCGAGTTCTCCGAGGCCTACGCAGATCAGAACGAGTCCGACTACGAGGTGCTGCTAGGTGCCCAGCGAGACGGGCACCTAGCTGTAGAGAGCGGTGTCTAAGCAAGCGCCTTCTGCTTGATCGAGTCGAACTCCTGCTGGCTGATCGCGCCCGTATCCAGCAGCCCCTTGGCCTTGGCGATCTCCTCCGCGGCGCCTCCGCTGCCGGCCGTCGTGCGCACGTACTCGTCGAACTGGGCTTGGGCGGCCTTCGTCTGCGCTGCGCTGCGCTCGGCCATGCCTGAGCCCTGCGTGCCGAGGTAGATGAGCACGCCGACGTAGGGCAGGACGATCGCCAGCAGGCACCAGCCTGCCTTGGCCCAGCCCGAGATGTCATGGCGGCGGAAGAGGTCGCCGAAGACGTTGAACAGGAGGCCTATCCAGATCACCAGCCCGAAGAAGACGAGCATCGTCCAAACAACGTCGAGGAGCGGGTAAGAGCTGGCAACTGGAAGCATTAATCCCTCCTGATTGTGGCTCTGAAGAGCGGGGCGGGTATCGTACTCGGCCGTCCGTCCCATCCTTCGCCGGGGGGCCGGATGAAAGGTCCGACGAGCGCGAGCTGAAGATCGAGTTGATCTGGTGATCTAGCTCGGGCCGCTGTGCTCAGGCCAGGACGGTCTCCGCCCCCGACGGCTTGGGCTCCGGCAATCGCACCATGCGGAAGGAGTTGAAAAGACCGATGAGGCCGGCGAGGAGCGGGATCAGCAGGGCCACCTGAAGGGCGAGCGGTCTTGCATCGGTGTTGATGCTGATGATCTCGTCCTGGGTTGCCTGTGGCTCGTCGGCGAGCAGCTTCTCCAATGAGGTATTGGTCATCACCTCGGCGTCGTCCTCAAGGGCATTTGCCACGCGCTCCTTCTCGGCCGGGGCAAGCACCGTGCTGTCGTCCGACATCTGGGTGAAGGCGACGGAGAGGGTCGCCAACAGGATGGCGCCGGCGAACGCCAATCCGAACGACAACCCGAACGAGCCAGCGGCGGAGTTCAGGCCCGCGGCCTCGCTGACGCGCTCCTCGGAGATCGGGGCCAGCGTGTAGTTGTTGAGCTGGGACACCAACAGGCCCAGGCCCAGGCCCGCGATCACCAGTGGGATCACGAGGGCCCAGCCGGAGTCCGCCCGTGGCACGATCGGAATCAAGATGGCGATGCCCGCCGAGTAGAGGGCGAATCCCAATCTGATCAGGGTGCTCGGGCGTCGCGCTCCCGCCTTTTTCGCTGCCAGGATCGCCATTCCGAACATGCTGAACGAGAGCGGCGCCAGCGAGAGCCCGGCCTCCATCGCGTTGTACTCGAACACCATCTGCAGGTAGATCGGCAGGGCGATCATGGTGCCGCCCAGGGCGATCTGCTGGAGCGTCTGCTGGGAGATCCCAAACCTGAAGACCCTGGACTTGAACAGGTCCGGATCAAACAGCGTCGGCTTGTCTTCACGCTTGCGGCGCCGGAGCCAGTAGACGAGTGCCGCGAGCGCGATCCCCCCGATCGCCATCAGCTCGGCGACGGCCTCGCCGCCCTCCTGCCAGACCAGGACGCTCAGCACGATGCCGCCCATCGCGAAGACGGAGAGGACCGCTCCAACCGCGTCGACGTGCCGAGGCCCCGTGTAGGGCACATCGCGGACAAGGCCCATGCCGGAGAGGACGACCCCGATGACGACGACCTCGAGCGCGAACGCGAGTCGCCAGGTCAGGTAGGTGGTGATGAAGCCTCCGAGCAGCGGCCCAACCGCAGCGGCGATCGCTGCGGCGGCTCCGACTAGGGCGTAGGCCTTTTTCTGGGCCGCTCCGGCGAAGTTGCCGTGGATCAGCGACTGCATGGCGGGCAGCATCAACGACACCCCGAGCCCGCCGATGATCGCCCAGAAGATGACGACCGGGGCAAGGCTCTGGGTCAATGCCATCGCCGAGGCGCCGGTCGCATAGGCGAGCAGACCGAGCGTGTAGGCCCGCTTTCGTCCGATCAGGTCGCCGACCTTGCTTCCGATCAGGATGAACGCGGCCGACACCAGCGCCTCCAGCGCGATGGCCGATTGGAGCCCGCTGACGGTCGTGTCGAGGTCGCGAACCACCGCGGAGATCGAGACGTTCATCAGCGACGTGTCGACGACGAGCACGAACATCGCCATCGCCAGCAGGACGGCAAGCCGTGGATTGTCCGAGTCGTCCTTCGGCGGGGTGCCGCCGCCCTCGATCTCGGTCAACGGCGAGCCCTCATATGCTGACCCTACAGGCGGGATCGGGGTCCAATGGACCAGCGCCGACCGCGGGTGTGCGAATGTCGCTCGCGCGTCCGTTCGATCCGCGTTAGGGTCGGAACATCGCAGCCGAGGGCTTTAGCCGGGAACGTGCTTCAGGACACCCTCGCATCGTCGCGGCACTTCTCGTCCTTGCCACGCTGATCACGTCCCTCGCCATCTTCTCGATCTGGGTCAACCGACAGGCGCTCAACACCGACAACTGGGTCGACACGAGCGAGCAGCTCCTCCAGAACGAGGAGGTCAGGACCCAGCTCTCCAACTACCTCGCCGACCAGCTCTTCGCCAGCGTGGACGTACAGGCCGAACTGGAAAAGACGTTCCCGCCGCGGCTTGCGCCCCTGGCCGGTCCAGCCACCGGCGCTCTGAATCAGCTCGCTCCTCGGGTGGCCGAAAGGGCCTTGGAAACCTCCCGGGCCGAAAGCCTCTGGAGCGAGGCGAACCGCGGTGCCCACGAAACGCTGTTGAAGATCTTGAACGACGAGGGCTCGGCGGTCTCGACCAGCGGTGGCGAAGTCACCCTGGATCTCAAGGCACTGGTCTCAGAAAGCGGTGGCCAGCTCGGGGTCGCCGGCAAGCTCGCCTCGCAAGTGCCGCCCGATGCCGGCCAGCTGACGATCCTCAAGTCCGACCAGCTCTCCGCGGCGCAGGACATCAGCAAGCTGGTCAGGCGCCTGCCGATCGTTCTCACTCTCTTGGCGGTGTTCCTCTACAGTCTCGCGATTTTCCTCGCCGGGCCGCGCCGCAGACAGGCGTTGCGCTCGGTCGGCTTCGGTTTCGTCGTCGCCGGTGTTCTCAGCCTTCTCCTCCGAGGGATCGCCGGGGGCACGGTGATCGACGCCTTGGCGGGCAACGAATCGGTCAAGCCGGCCGTGGAAGCCGTCTGGAGCATCGGCACCGCGCTGCTGACGACCGTCGCCGTCTCGGCGATCACCTTCGGCATCCTCTTGGTCATCGCCGCCTGGCTTGCAGGACCGACCCGCATCGCCACGGCGCTGCGACGCGAGGCCGCTCCCTACCTGCGTGAGCGCCGCGGCACGACCTACGCGGTGGTTGCCTTCGTCTTCCTCGTGCTCGTGCTCTGGGCGCCGGTTGCCGCCTTCGAGAAACCAATCGGGCTCCTCCTGCTGGCAGCGCTGATGGTGCTCGGGACGGAGGTCCTGCGGCGCCAGGCCGAAGTGGAATTCCCGGACGCGAGCTTCGGAGGGCTTGGGGATCGGGTGCGGGCGTGGGGTCCGGGACGAGCGGCGGCGGAGCCGCCCGCCCCGCCGCGAGAAAGCAAAATCGATCAACTGGAGCGGATCACGGCCCTGAAAGAGAAGGGGGCGCTGAGCGAGGAAGAGTTCGAGGCGGCGAAGCGTGAGGCGCTCGGTCCCGGGTAGCATTTTGAGGGGCGGTTCATGCTGCTCTCGGGATTGCGCCATCTGATCTCTCCGCCTCTGCGACCAAAGCGTCCGGTCGGATTTAGGCTGCCCGAGAACGAGGGCTAGGTTAGCTCTCCTCAATTTTGGGTATGCTGATGGGCAGTGCGGCGGATACGCCGTGTATTGGATCCGTGAGCCATCCGTAAGGAGGTGCGGGGTGCGCCCTTTGCTGCTCTTGATGGGGTTGTTGGGTGTCGGTCTCGCCGCGCCATCGCCGGCTGCGATCGCGCAGACCCCCTTTGGGCATCAGTGCACGGCGCAGGCCGACGGGGTTCGGTTCTGTCCCACCACCGACGGCTCTGCCGGGCAGACGCTGGACGGGGTGCCGTCGTTCGACGGCGTTCCGCTCGACGTCGACGTCACCTTGCCGCCGAACGACAGGTCCGCTCCCTATCCGACGATCGTGATGCTTCACGGCTACGGCGGAGAAAAGACCGACTTCGAGTCGAGCGACCCCAACGGCGACGGCTCGACCACCTATCGCTACAACAACGACTACTTCGCCCGGCAGGGCTACGCGGTGGTCAATTACACCGCGCGCGGTTTCGGCCATTCCTGCGGCGGCGGTCCGAGCGGCTATCACTCCGGCCCCTGCGGCCAGGGCTACATTCGACTGGCCGACACGCGCTACGAGGCCCGCGACACCCAGTACCTGCTCGGTCTGCTCGTGGACCAGAGGATTGCCAAGCCCGGCGCCCTTGGCGTGACCGGCATCTCCTATGGGGGTGGCCAGAGCCTCGAGCTGGCGTACCTGGACAACCGGATCCGCAAACCGGATGGGCAGTTCGCGCCCTGGAAAAGCCCAAAGGGCAGGCCGCTGTCGATCGCCGCCGCGTGGCCGCGCTGGCCATGGTCGGACCTCGTCGACTCCCTGCTGCCCAACGGGCGCTTCCTCGACACGCAGGTGGCTCCGCCCGGCCAGAGCCTGGAACCGGTGGGGATCCCGATCGCGAGCTACATCGCCGGTCTCTACGCGCTTGGCAAAGCCACTGGCTACTACTGCGGCGACGCCCCCGCCAGCGCTCCATGCACCAACCCCGACGCCGACCTCACCACTGACTTCGCGCTTGTCAACGCCGGCGAGCCCCCCAGCGCGGCGGCTAAAGCTCGCCTGGCCGAGGTCTACGCGCACCACCAGGCATACGGCCTGCCTGGCACTCCTGCGCCTCTGTTGATCGAGAATGGCTGGACCGACGATCTCTTCCCGCCGGAGCAGGCGATCCGCATCTACAACCAGGTGAATGGCGAGAGCCCGGTCAGCCTCCAGTTCGGTGACCTCGGCCACAGCCGTGGCACCAACAAGCCGACCGTCAACCAAGCCTTCAACAAACAGGGTGCCTCTTTCTTCGACCACTACCTGCGAGGTGCGCGCGGTGGGCCGGCCGGTGGGTCGGTAACCGCGTACACGCAGACCTGTCCCGCCAGCGAACCCGACGGTGGTCCCTACACCGCACCGAGCTACAGCGGATTGCACACCGGGACGGTGACCTTCGGCTCGGCGGCCACGCAGCTGGTTGCCGCCAGCGGCGATCCGATCACCAGCGCGCAGTTCGACCCGATCGCAGGAACCACCGACGCCTGCAAGACGGTCTCCTCCTCTGCGGCGGTGGGGACGGCCACCTACACCTACAGCACCGAATCGGGCTTCACCCTGCTCGGGCTGCCGACTATCACGGCGACGATCCAGACTGTCGGCGACTTCGGCGAGCTCGACTCGATGCTCTTCGACGTCGCCCCGGACGGCAGCGAGCGCCTGGTCACGCGCGGCGCCTATCGCCTCACCGACAACCAGAGTGGCCCGATCGCTTTCCAGTTGCACGGCAACGGCTATGCCTTCGCGCCCGGTCACACGGCAAAGCTCGTGCTGCTCGGCCGCGACGGCCCCTACCTGCGTCCCAGCAACAACCCTACCTTCTTCGTGCAGGTCTCCGATCTCTCCGTCAGCCTTCCCACGGCGGGCGGCTGAGCGCTCACCCGAAGAACCGCTGCCAAGCAAAGATGGAGAAGGGCTGTTAGGGTGCCCTAATCCCCTTCCCGCTTTTGGAGGCAGGCACCGTGTCGTTCGCTCAAACCGTAGCCCTTGGAGCCCTGGCGGGCTTCACCATCTACCTCGGCCTCCCCTTCGGCCGCCTGCAGCTGCTGGGCGATCGTGCCCGAGTGGCGCTTGCGATGTTCGCGATCGGGGTGCTCGCCTTCATCTTCGTCGACGTCATGGAGCACGCCTTCGGGATCGTCGAGGCGGCGGTGGAAGGCTTCAAGGACGGGGGGGGCAGCCTTGGCCACGCCATCGGCCTGGCGGCGCTGCTCGGCGGTGGCTTTGGCGTGGGCCTGGCCGGCCTGGCGATGACCGAGCGCCGCTTGCGGTCGATGCGGCCGCTGCCCCCGATCGCGGGCGGGGCCGTCGACGTGCTGAGCGCCGAGGAGCTCCTCCGCGAGGAAGCCGCCACTCGTGCGAGGGCCTTGCGGACGGGCATGACGATCGCGGTCGCAATCGGGCTGCACAACTTCGCCGAGGGTCTCGCCATCGGGGTGTCGGCAAGCGCAGGGGACATCAGCTTGGCCACCGTGCTGATCGTCGGCTTCGCCCTCCACAACGCCACCGAGGGATTCGGCATCGTCGGTCCTCTCGGCGATGTGCGCCCTTCCTGGGCATGGTTGGGGCTGGTGGGATTGATCGGGGGCGCTCCCACCTTCCTCGGCTCGATGCTCGGCTACAGCGTCACCTCTGAGCCGCTGGAGCTCGCCTTCTACGCGGTTTCCGGCGGGGCGATCCTCTACGTGATTGGCGAGGTCTGGAACGGGATGCGGCGCTATGGCCACCGCGAGCTGGGCCTCTGGCTGCTCTCCGTGGGCTTCTTCGTAGGGGTGATGACCGACCTTGTCGTCGTCTATGGCGGCGGCTGACCCGAAGCGCTCGCCGCCTTTCGCCTCACTCATCATCTGACGTCAGTCGCGTCTGCCATCGCAGTTGTCCCGTCCCCCACAAGGATGGTTTGGACGCAGTTGATCGAGGGCAGGGTGGTGGCATGGCGGATCTCGTGCTCGGACCGTTGCTCCGCTACGTCGGTGAGACCGAGGCGACTGTCTGGGTGGAGACCGACTCGCCCTGTGAGGTCGAGGTGCTCGGACGCCGGGAGCCGGCGTTCACGGTCGAAGAGCACCACTACGCGCTGGTCCGAGTCGAGGAGCTCGAGCCCGGCAGCTTCAACGAGTACGAGGTGAAGCTCGACGGGGAGCGACGATGGCCCCCGGCCGGCTCGACCCTGCCGCCGAGCGCGATCCGCACGCTCGGCCGCGAGCGTCCGGTCGACGTCTGCTTCGGCTCCTGCCGGGTCGCCCTGCCGCACACCGAGCCCTACGTCCACAGCAAGGACCGGCACGAAGACGGGCGGGAGTACGACGCGCTGCGGGTGCTGGCGACGGAAATGGCTCGTACCGAGCGCGACAAGTGGCCCGAGCTCCTCTTCCTCCTGGGCGATCAGGTCTACGTCGACGAGGGCTCGCCGCGCACCCGCGAGCGGATCCGGGAACGGCGCGGCACCGAGACCCCTCCCGGCGAGGAGGTCACCGACTTTGAGGAGTACACCTGGCTCTACGAGGAGTCCTGGAGCGATCCGCTGATCCGCTGGCTCTTCTCGACGGTCTCGGTCTCGATGCTCTGGGACGACCACGACATGAGCGACGACTGGAACATCTCCCGATCCTGGGTCGAAGAGATGGAGCGCAAGTCGTGGTGGCACCGCCGGGTTGCCGCGGGCATCATGAGCTACTGGATCTACCAGCACCTGGGCAACCTCTCGCCCCGGGCGTTGGATGCCGACGACCTCTATCGCCGGGTTCGCGGCAATGCCCGCGCGACCGCCCCGCTGCGCGATTTCGCCGCCGAGATCGACTCGACCGGCTCCGGCACCCGCTGGAGCTACTGCCGCGACCTCGGCGATGCTCGCGCCATCTTCATGGACTCGCGGGCAGGTCGAGTGCTGCGTGAGGACCGGCGCTCGATCTTCGACGACGAGGAGTGGGAATGGATCGTCGAACACGCAAGCGGCGACTTCGACCACCTCCTGATCGCGACCACGGTTCCCTTTCTGCTCTCGCCGGGCTTCCACTTCCTCGAGGCATGGAGCGAGCGCGTCTGCGACGGAGCCTGGGGCGGGCCGGCGGCCCGCGCTGGCGAGAAGCTCCGCCGTGCGCTCGACTTCGATCACTGGGCCTCCTTCGGGATGTCCTTTGCGCGGCTGAGCCGGTTGCTCGAAGAGGTCGGCGCCGGAAGGCGCGGCAAGGCTCCCGCCTCGATCGTCGTCCTCTCCGGCGACGTGCACCACGCCTATCTGGCCGAGATGGCGTTCAGGCCCGAGGCGAAGGTAACCAGCGCCGTCTATCAGGCCGTCTGCTCGCCCTATCGCAATCCACTCGACAATCGCGAGCGGCTCGCGATCAGGGCCGGCTTCACCCGTCCCTTCGTCGCGGCGATGCGGGCTCTCGGCCGTTCCGCGGGCGTACCCGATCCGGGGTTGCGCTGGCGTCTCGCCGAGGGCCCCTATTTCGACAACCAGGTCGCGACCCTGCGCTTGAACGGCCGTGAAGCGACGATGCAGCTGGACAAGACCGTCGCCGGCGCGGAGGAGGAGCGGCAGCTGGACTGCGTGTTCGCGCGCCGGCTGGCTTGAGGCCCGGTACCCTGCGAGTGATGCAGAGCTGGAATCTGAAGACGGTCGAAGCAGAGCCGCACCAGCCCCAGATCCTCGCCTCGGCTGAGGACGCGCGGGCGATCGTGCTGCACCTTCCGGCGGGGGAGGAGTTGCAGGAGCACGAGGTGCACGAGCGGGCCCGGGTTGTCGTCGTCGACGGTGAGGTCGACGTCACGACGGCCGCTGGTGAGCCCACGTCGGCGAGCGCCGGGCACCTCTTCGAGTTCGACCCCGGCGAGCGTCACACCGTCGCCGCCCGGTCCGATGCCCGCCTCCTGCTGATCCTCACCCCGTGGCCCGGCGATGGCCATCCCGGGGCGATGACGCTGGCGCAGAAGGCCGAGGCGCGCCAGCGGGCCCGCGACGCACGTTAGGAACCCTGAGACCATCCGCCCTTCCGGGTAGGGCTGTTTCCGTTACGCGGCGGCGGTAGGGTCTGCGCGTGGAAGCGGCCAGCTGCTTCGAGGCACACGAGGTCGACCTGCATGGGCACCGTGCGATCTATCGGGTTGCCGGCCGCGGGCCGACCGTCGTCCTGATCCACGGCATGGTCAACTCCTCGCGGCACTGGGAAGGGGTGGCGGAGAGGCTTGCCGGGTCCTACCGGGTCGTGGCCCCCGACCTGATCGGCCACGGCGACTCGGCGACCCCGCGGGGCGACTACTCGCTCGGCGCCCACGCGGCGAGCATCCGCGACCTGCTGGCGACGATCGGGGTGGAGCGGGCGACGATCGTCGGCCACTCGCTCGGCGGCGGCGTCGCGATGCAGTTCTTCTACCAGTTCCCGCAGCGCACCGAGCGGTTGGTGCTCATCTCCAGCGGCGGGCTCGGGCGCGAGGTGAGCCCGCTTCTGCGCGGCGCCGCGCTGCCGGGCGTTTCGCCGCTGCTCCGCCTCGCCGCACGGCCGCGGCTCGTCGATGCGATCGACCTGGCCGGCGGGCGGCTGCGCGCGCGCGGCAACTCGAAGGGCGTCTACCTCGAGGCGGTCGCCCGCGCGCTCAGGCCATTGCAGGAGCCGGGCTCGCGGCGGGCCTTTCTGCAGACCCTGCGCTCGGTGATCGACTTCCACGGCCAGCACGTCAGCGCTCGCGACCGCCTCTACCTGCTCGGCGACATGCCGACCCTGATCGTCTGGGGCGAGCGCGATCGGACGATCCCGATCGCGCACGGTCGCGAAGCCGAGGAGGCGATCCCGCGCTGTCGCTTCGAGATGCTGCCCCGCGCCGCCCACTTCCCACACCTGGAAGACCCCGAGGGACTCGCCGCAGCGCTCGGGGACTTCCTGGCGACGACGACGCCGGCCCACATCGACGACTCCGAATGGGCCGCCGTAATCGCTCAGCAGGCCAAGAGCCGCCTGCGTGCGGTGGCCTGAGGCCCCTGCGTGTCGAAGGAGAGCGCCGGGGTGCTCCTCTTCCGCAACCCCGCCGCGCTCGAAGTGCTCCTCGCCCATCCCGGCGGCCCGTACTGGGCGAAGAAGGATCTTGGGGCCTGGTCGATCCCGAAGGGGGAATGCGAGAGTGGGGAGGGCCTGAGGAAGTGTGCGCTACGTGAGCTGGGGGAGGAGCTCGGTGAGGAGGTGCCTGCGCTACGCGGGGACCAGCTGATCGAGCTGGGCTCGGTCCGTCAAAAGGGCGGCAAGCTCGTCCATGCCTGGGGTGCCGAAGGCGATTTCGACCCAGCCACGCTGAGCAGCAACGCATTCGAGATGGAGTGGCCGCCGCACTCCGGGGCCAAGCGTGAATTCCCGGAGGTCGACCGAGTGGAATGGCTTACCCTCGCCGAGGCGTGCCGCAAGATCCTTCCGGCGCAGGCCGTGTTCGTCGATCGCCTGGTCGAGGTCCTCGGCCAGCGGCCCCGGTAGTGAACGGGCCGGCGGGCCGGACGTATACTCGCCTGCGATGAGCGAAGGCCCGGATCGGCAGGTTTCCCCGCACGGCGAGGGGCCTTCGGGGAGCCCGCTTCCGCTCTCGCTGCGGTTACTCGGGGCCGGTGTGCGCGGGGCCCGCTCGGTCGGCAAAGCGACCGGGGTCGAGCGCGCGGTTCAGTCTGCCGCCGAGGAGGCGATGGTCGCGGCGCTCGAGAGCGAGGCGGTCGAGCGCGCTCTGGTGCGGGTGCTGCAGGGCCCGCTGGTCGAGGAAGCGGTCAACGGTGCGCTTGAGAGCGAGACGGTGAAGCGGGCGCTGATCGAGGCGCTCGACAGCGAGATGGTCGACGAGGTCTGGTGGCGGTTGCTGGCCAGCGAGGAGGCGCAGCGGTTGGTCGAGCGGATCGCCGAGGCGCCGGAGCTGCGCGCCGCGATAAGCGCCCAGAGCGTCGGCTTCATCGAGGACATCGGCCACACGATCGGCAACGCGACCCGGCGTGGGGACGCTGCCGTCGAGCGGATCGCGCGGCGTGTCGTCTTCCGGCGCGGGCGCGCCGAGCCGACCGAACGCGCCGGCGCGCTGACCAGGGCCCTTGCCTTCGGGCTCGATCTGTTGATCGTCAATCTCGCCTTCTCCGGCATGGCCGCGATCCTGGCGCTGATCGGTTCCTTCCTCTCCGGGAACGGCAACGGCGTCTCCGGCTTCGCCCTGGCGCTCGGCAGTGCCGCCTGGATCGCTCTCGGGTCCTGCTACATGGTCGCCTTCTGGTCGCTGGCGGGGCAGACCCCGGGGATGCGTTTCTTCGGCATCAGGCTCGGCGTCGCGGGCCGCGGCCTGCCGCTGCGGAGATCGCTGAAGCGGCTGCTCGGGCTCTTCCTCGCCGCGATCCCCTTTGGCCTCGGCTTCCTCGGCATCCTCTTCGACGAGCGTCGCCGTGGCTGGCAGGACCGTCTCGCCGGGGTCGATGTCCTCTACGAGAGCCACAAGCCGGCGGTCGCGCCGTGGTCGAGCCTCGATGCCCTCGAGTCGGCAACCGGAGAGGCGGCAGCAACGACGAAGGCCCCGGATGCCCGGGGCCTTCGTCCTCAGCGGGTCTCGGGATCGCCGCTCGGCGGCTGATCTCCCGCTCGGCTGGCTAGGGGATCGGATTTCCTTCCGGGCCCTCGCTCAGCTTGTAGACGATGATGATCGAGAGGGCGAAGATCGCCAGCGACCAGAACGGGTAGGCGGGAATTGCCAGCAGCGCACCGATCGCGTTCAGCGAGGCGACGAAGATGCCGAACCAGCGGCCGAATTCACCCCCGGAGAAGAGCGAGAAGGCGGCGACCAGCTCAAGCACACCGATGATCAGGTGGATCCAGCCCCAGGTATGCAAACCGCTGACGATGAACGTCACGTTTTCGGTGAAGAACTTCGAGTCTCCGATCGCGGCTATGCCGTAGACGATGTTGAGGACCCCGGCGATCAGGAGCAGCACGCCGGCGAATACCCACCAGCCGCTGATCAGGCTTTCGTCGTTCATGCGTAACCTTTCGTGAAGGAGGCAGGAGGAAGCAGCGAGATGCTGTGAGCAGCTTTCTGTCGCCAACAAGTGTTTCCTGCTACGAAACGCCCGTGTGGCCGATCCCGCTTGCAGAAGTCATCCATCTGGCGCCATCACGTCGATGAGTCGTGTCATCGGACCGCTGGCGCGACGATTGCTGGTCGCGATGACGTTCGCGGTCCTGCTTCCGGCTGGCGCTCAGGCCGCGACGCCCGCGGTCCACGAGCTGAAGGCATCGTCGCTTGCCTCAGCAGCCCAGCCTCTGCGCGTCCCCGGGCGCCCACCGGCGCCGCGCTTCCGGCGCGGCCCGCTTGCCGGCGCCAGCAGCGTCCGTGTCCCCAACTCCGCCGCGGACGGCACCCGGACCAACGGGAAGATCCTCGGACTCGACTCGGTGACGGGCGCCTACTCCTGCTCGGGCACGGCGCTGAACACGCCGAGCCGCTCGATCGTGCTCACCGCGGGGCATTGCGTGATCGAAGGGGGAAGCGAGGGCCGGCGCATCTCCTTCGTGCCCGCCTATGACCACGGCGCGCGCCCGTTCGGGACCTTCGAGGTCAAATCCGTATATGTGACGCCGCAGTGGCGCCGCAGCGAAAATCCGGACTTCGACCTCGCCGCGCTGCGCGTCGAGCCGAACGAGCTGGGCGCTCTCACTGACGTGGTCGGGGCGCGCGGTTACGCCAGCTCGCGGTCGCGGCTCTCCGCCTTCGAGATCTTCGGCTATCCGGCGGCGGTCCTGCGCGGTGAAGAGCTGCGCAGCTGCCGGGCCCATGGCCTCGGGCTGGACCTCCTCACCGACCGCTTCGGCGGCCCCCCGACCATGCCCGCCTCCTGCGACATGGCGGCGGGATCCAGCGGCGGCGCCTGGCTCCTCGAAGGCCAGTTCGTCGCCGGCGTCACCAGCTACAGCTACCAGGGCCGCCCCACCCAGCTCTTCACCCCCTACTTCGGTCCCCAGATAGCGAGCTTCCTGCGGCAACTGCCATGATCGCCCGGTGAGCGTCGATGCGGTGAGAACGCCGGAGGAGAGCCTGCTGGGCTTGCCCGACTTCCCCTTCGAGTCGAGCTACCGTGAGGTCGACGGGCTGCGGCTCGCCTACTTGGACGAGGGGGAGGGTAGGCCGGTGGTCTTCTTCCATGGCGAGCCGACCTGGTCGTTCCTCTGGCGCAAGGTGATCCCGCCGGTGCGCGACGCGGGCTACCGCTGCATCGCCCCCGACTACGCCGGCTTCGGCCGTTCCGACAAGCCGACCGACCTCGGCTGGTACACCTACGACCGCCACGTCGAGCTGATGTCGACGCTGCTCGAGGAGCTGGACGTGCGCGACGCGACCGCGGTCGTCCACGACTGGGGCGGGCCGATCGGGCTGCGGCTCGCCGTCGAGCATCCCGATCGCTTCTCCCGCCTGGTGATCATGGAGACCGGGCCGTTCACGGGACATCAGCGGATGAGCGAGGCCTGGCTCAAATTCCGCGACTTCGTCCGCGAGAACGTCGACGTCCCGGTTGGGATGCTGGTGCGAGGCGGTTGCAGGAACGACCCCGGGGATGACGTGATCGCCGCCTACGAGGCGCCCTATCCGAGTCCCGAGTCGAAGGCCGGCGCCCGCGCCTTCCCGTTGATCCTGCCGACCGAGCCCGACGCGCCCGGCGCTATCGAGGGCAAACGGGTGGCCGACGCGCTGCGGGTCGACGAGCGGCCGGCGCTGGTCCTCTGGGCGGACTCCGACCCGGTGCTGCCGTTTTCGGTCGGGGAGCGGGTTTCCTCGCAGCTCAACTTCCCCGCGCCGCGGGCGATCGAGAACGCCGGGCACTTCCTGCAGGAGGACGCCGGCGAGCAGATCGGGAAGATCGTCGCCGACTGGCTCTAGCCAGCGAAGCTTTCAGCGGGTCGATGCGGCTATCTGGGTGACTACGGCGCGCAGCTCGTCACGCGGGCGCTCGAGCAGCAGGCGGGAGCGGCGCGGCGGCCCGCTGTCCTCGAGCCAGGTGATCGTCCCCGGCCAGTAGGGGCCTGGCGGCGTGCCGGGGTGGTGGAAGGCCGAGGCGAAGACCCAGCTGCCGGTGTTGTGGAGGCGGCCGCCTCCTCGCAGCGCCCATTCGGCCTCGCCCTCTGAGGGGCCGCCTCGGTGGGTGTGGCCGGTGATCACGTGGCTCGCTTGGACGTCCAGCGCCGCGGCCAGCTCGCCGGCCGCGGCGATGCCGCTCTGGGAGATGGACGCGGTGGAGAGGTTGGCCTCGAAGTCAGCCCGGAGGAGCCGGTTGACGCCCCATATGCTGGCCGGCACGGCGGCGCGAAGCGCGGCGCGGCGAGCTCGGCCACGGCTCCCGTTGTGACTGGCGATCGACCGCCAGGCACGCTCGGAGGGCCGGGCCGCCCGCCGTGCGACCCCGCCCTGCGCGAGGCCGAAGGTGAGGCCGTAGACGGGCCGCAGGACCCGCTCATAATCAGCTGGGCCGGGGTTCTCGGGCAAGGGTCCCAGGGCGCGCATCGCCGCCGCCGCGGCGATGCACTCGAGCCGGGGCAGCCTCATGTGGCAGTCCATGTAGTGGCCGTGGGTTGCGTAGACGTCATCGCGCAGCCATATCCCCGGGTAGGCGATCTCCAGCTCGGCGCCCCCGAGCCAGGCGGCGATCCGCGCGGTTGGCCCGTCGGCCGGCGCCGACCGCTGTTCGAGGTCGAGCGGCTTCTCTGCCAGGGCCTGCTGCTCAAGGAGCGGCTCGGCGAGCCGGTGGTCGTGGTTGCCGGGGACCAGCACGACCAAGTGGCCGGCCATCGCCTCACCGAGCTCCTCGAAAAAGGGCCGGGCGCTCTCCAGCGCCGAGGCAAGTGGCAGTTCCCGCAACTCCAACACGTCGCCGAGCAAAACCAGCCGATCCGCCGCCCTGACTTCCTCGAGCAGGATCCGCCGGATCCCGGTGTCGCGCACCAGGTCCTCGCCGAAGGCGCTGCCCAGGTGAAGGTCGGAGACGATCGCGGTGCGCACTTCGATCAGCCTAGATGAGGGGCCGCGGATACGGTACGGCTCGATGTCCCCAGGCAATCCGTCGTCAGCCCTCGGCTAACATCGATCGGGTGAGCGAGCTCAGCGAGGAGCGACTTGCTCCCGTCAACGGGATCGAGATTGCCTACCAGGAGATCGGCGATCCGGACGGCGAGCCGCTGCTGCTGATCATGGGCTTGGCGACCCAGATGCTCGGTTGGGACGAGGGCTTCTGCGCGATGCTGGCCGAGCGCGACTTCCGCGTCGTCCGCTTCGACAACCGCGACATCGGCCACTCGACCAAGATCGACTCCGCCGGGCTGCCGAAGCGGACCGACATGCTGCTAGGGCGACGGCGCACGGCACCGTACCTGCTGCGCGACATGGCCGAAGACACGACCGGGCTGATGGACCATCTGGGGATCGAGTCGGCGCACCTGGTTGGAGCCTCAATGGGCGGGATGATCGCCCAGACCGTGGCGATCCGCCAACCGGAGCGGGTGCGCTCGCTGGTCTCGATGATGTCGACGACCGGCAACCGCTGGCTCGGGATGCCCGCCTGGAAGGCGTTCGGGACGCTCTTCGCTCGCCCTGGCAAAGGGCGCGAGGCGGCGATCGAGCACTCGGTCAACGTCTTCCGCATCATCGGATCGCCCGGCTACCCGATGGACGAGGCTCGGTTCCGCGAGCTGGCTGCCGCCTCCTACGATCGCTCCCACAGCCGCGCCGGCATCGCCCGCCAGCTGCACGCGATCACCGCCTCCGGCGACCGCACCGTCGCCCTTCGCAAGCTGCGGCTGCCGGCGGCCGTCCTGCACGGCGACAGCGACCCGCTGATCCGGCCGCTCGCCGGCCGTGCCACCGCCCGCGCGATCCGCGGCTCCCACCTGCGCATCTTCGAGGGCATGGGCCACGACCTCCCCCGCAAGCTCTGGACCGATTTCGCCACCGAGATCAGCGCCGTAGCTCGGCGCTTCGCCCCGACGAACTCGTCGAGCCTGGCGACGTAGGCCTTGCGCGAGACATAGATCGACACCGCCGTTTGAGAATGCGTTCAACCGATAAGCGGTAGTGCGGCGGGGGGGAGTCGAACCCCCACGTCCTTGCGGACACGAGCCTCTGAAACTCGCATGTCTACCGGTTCCATCACCGCCGCGAGGAGCCCCAATGTATCGGCTTATCGCGATCGGCTGGTCGCTCAGGTGGCAGAGCATACGTTCGTGGCTAGTGCCGGCTTCGGGGGTGGAAGCGCAGCAAGCACCACCGAGCGCTCTCGCTAGAATGTCGCTCCCGCGCCGCTATCGTCTAGGGGACTAGGACGCCGGATTCTCAGTCCGGAAACCGGGGTTCGAATCCCCGTAGCGGTACTGATCCTGATGGTGGTCGAACCGCCGGCAAAGAGAAAGACGGGTAGATCTCCGCGCAGCTGACGACCCTGATCTCCTCGACCATCGATTGAAGCAGCGCCTTGCGGGTTGGAGCGTCGCCGCCGTCGATCACCTCGCGTACCTCAGCCTGGAGCAGCGCCAGGTCGTCGTCACTGAGCGGCTCGCACTCGTCCGGCTCCTCAGCGGACAACTCCTCGCGACGCGCTTCGAGGCCGCGAAGACGCTCAGTCAGCTCGCCGATCCTTGGGGCACACGCTGACTCCGGCATCGTGCCGTCCTCGAAGGCGCGGAAGTAGCGGTCGAGCGACTCGCCGGTGCGGCGTCGCTCGGCGTCGATCCGCTCCAGCTCGGCCGCCCGCTGCGGTTGCTCGGCATCGATCTCGGCGAAGGCTTCCGAGATCGCCTCGCGGACCAACGGCTCGCGTTCGAGCACCGCCAGCAGTTGTCCGAGGATCGCCTCCTCCAGCTCGTCGGCCGGCAGTCGATCGGCTTCACACACTTTCTTTCCGTAGCGCTGGCGTGAGAAGCACACGTAGTAGCGGTAGCGCCCCCCCGTTGCCGTGCGCCGCAGCGCCGAGGTACTGCTTGCCACAGCCCGCGCACTTGACCAAGCCGGTGAGCAGGTATTCGGACTGGTTGGATCGACGCAGCGACTTGTCCTCGGTACGTCCCCGTAGAACCTCCTGGGCGCGCTCGAAGAGCGCCTCCTCGACCAGCGGCTTGTGCGGTGCGGGGTGCTGGCTGCCTCGGAAAGAGATCTCGCCCAGGTAGGTGCGATTGCGCAGGATGGCGAGCACGGCGGGGACGTTGAAGGGCTTTCCCTTGCGGGTACGGCAGCCGCGCTCGGTCAGCCACTTCGCCAGCGCCGAGGAGCCCTCCATGCGCTCGGTGTAGCGGTGGAAGATCTTGGGGACCATCAACGCCTCGGCTGGCTCGGGAACGAGGAAGCGACGGTCGGCGTCGAGCCGGTAGCCGAAGGGGATGTTGCCGCCGACCCACTCGCCGCGTTCGGCCTTGCGCTCCATCCCGGCGACGGTGCGCTCAACGATCGTCGCCCGCTCGAACTCGGCGAAGACGCCGAGGAGCTGAACCATCATCCGCCCCGCCGAGCTGGCGGTGTCGAAGGGCTCGGTCGCCGAGCGGAAGAGCACCTCTGCTGCGTCGAGCCGCTCGAGGATCTGCGCCAGCCCCCGCACCGAGCGCGAGAGGCGGTCGACTCGATAGACGAGCAGCAGGTCGAAGCGACCGGCCTCGGCCTCGCTCAACGCGCGTTCCAGGTCCGGTCGCTCAAGGATCGCGCCCGAAGCCTGATCGGTGAAGCGGCGCACGATCCGCCAATCCTCCTGGCTCTTGGCGTAGGCATCGAGCCGGGCAGCCTGGGCCTCCAGTGAGTAGGGCTGGGTGCTCTCGTCGGTCGAGATCCGGGTGTAGGTGGCGATCCTCATCGTGGCCTCCTCGGTTTGCCTGGTTTCCGCGAACGTCGATGACACCTCGATGCGCGCAAGGAGTCAAGTCCGCCGCCGGCGAGGTAGTCGCGGTAGAGCACGCGCAGCGCGCCGTGGAGCTGATCTGCCTGCTCGCCGCTGCGGCGGACGAGGCGAGCGGGGCGGACGCCGAGCCGCTCCGGGGCCTCCGAATGGCCGGCGCCCTGATCGCCGCCTCGCCTCCGGGGCAAACCGCTCGCCACCGCGATCAAGGCAGACCTCCCTCGTCGCGGGTCGGCTCGACCTTTGCCAGCGCTTCGGCGTCGCAGAAGTGGCAGTGCCCGGCGACAGTCGTTGCGGGCGCCGCGTTCGTGGCTTGCCCGCTCGGGATCGGGGTAAGCAACCTCCTCACAGCTTGGGCAGAAGCGCAGGGCGCGGCGGTCCACCTTGTCGAGGAAGGTCTCCGGCCCGTTGCGAAGCCGACCCGCGATGCCCTGGGCCTTGGCGAGCTGCCGCGCCCTCTGCTCGCGCCAGCCGAGGTAGTCCTCGCGCAGGCGCTTCTGCCTGGTGCGGGCTTCGCCGTCGCGCCTGGCTTCTCCGGCAAGCCCCCAGCTCAACTCGTGGCGGTCGAGGAACTCTCCAGCTTCGAGGCGTTTGCGCGCCCTGCGCAGCGCCGGGCCGTCGCCATAGCGCTCGGCCAGTTCGCCGGCCAGGTCGAGCTGCCTGGCCAGGTGGTGTCGGGCCAGCGCGTCAAACGCACGACGCTCATCTGCCGTCAGCTCCCGCTCGTTGAGTTGAAGATGAAGCGGGTCAGCGAACATCGCGGCGAGCGTCCCCAGCGCTTCGCGCTCGGCGTCCTCCAGCGGGTCGTCCAGTTCCAGGGTGCGCTTCAGCGCCGCTGCCGCCGTGTCGTCCAGCCGCTCGATGCTCCAGTCGCGGTGTGACCAGGACCGCAGGTGTGCGCGCAGCGCTTCGGGGTCGGAGCGCAGCCGCTTGCGCTCGGCTTCGTCGCGCTGGCGCCCGGCCTTCAGCCGGGCCAGCTCTTCGTCGAATGGCCGTCGCGCCTCCCGCAGCGCGGCGAGCAGGTCGACGGCCTGCTCGTCCTCGTCATCGATCAGCCAGCGGGCCTCGGTCGCGCAGCTTCGCAGCCCCCGCGCGAGGTCGCAGGCGCGGGTCAGCAGCAGCGCTTCGCGCCCCAGCTCCCTGCGCATCGCCGCGAGGAAGGAGCGGGCGCGTTTCTTGGTGGTGGTGATGAACAGGAGCGCCGGGCAGAAGCGATGGCGCTCGCGCCACGCTTCTGCCTTCGCGTACTCCGCGTAGCCCGTCGCCTTCTGCTTGAGGCGGCGGTGCGACATCGTGCCCATGTCCAGCTCGACGAAGGCGAGCAGGCTTCCTCCGTCGGCATCGGCGATCTCGACGAAGGCGTCGGGGGCGATGGCGCGCTTCTCGCGGTTTGCCCAGGTTGCGAACCGCTCGCGCGCTTCGGCCTCGCGCTCGCGCTCGAAGCGCCTCAACGTCAACTCGGAAGGCAACGTCGTATCCAGCGCCACGTACATCTCACTCAGCCCGGCGGCATGGGCGAGGAAGAGCGGGTTCGGCTCACGCCGCTCGCCTCCGCGCGGCGGCGGGCCTCCGGTGACGATCGCCTCGCCCCTGCGGGTCGGCCAGAGGTGGTGCGGCGCCGATCCACGTTCGCGGTAGGGGCGGCTGCGGCCGGCGAGGCCGTGGCGGGCGAGCCGGGCGCAGCGGTAGCGCAGCGTCCTCGCGGGCGTCTCGGGGTTGATCGAGGCGAGCTGGGTCTGGGTCAGCACCCGGTGGGAGGCGAGGAGGCCCAGGATGCGGAGGTCGAGATCGGAGAGCGCCGGGATCCGCGCCGAGGAGCGGGAGCGGCGAGCGCCAGCGCGTGACGGTCGGCCCTGGGTCAAGCGGCCCCCAGACGCCAGGAGACGGCCGCTGTCGGCGAGCGCATCGCCGCCGCAGCCACGCCTGCCGCCGCCGATGGCGGCGAGCCGTGCGCGCCGGTACGGTGCCGAGCCGCTGCTGCCAGCGCGGAGGCGAGGAGCCGCTGTGTCGCCAGCGCCGAGGCGATTGCGCTCGCGCCAAGTGCGATCGGAGCAGCCGAGGGTGCGAGCGAGCGCTGCATAGCCGGCGCGGAGGCGATGGCGAAGGCGCCGAGCGCGAGGAGCGCGGCAAGAGGCACGAGATCGAGATCGACCCACCGTCAATTGACTGCGAACGGAGTGGGTAGAGAGTCGGGCGCGCGGGCGGAGCCGCGATCCGCGCCACCGTGCGAGATCGTCGCAGCGGCAGCTTGCCAGTCGGGGTCTGGGCGATTGGCAAGGTCCGGACGGACACGCTCGATCTGTCGTTCGTCCGCTCCGGTCGTTCGATTTTCCTTCATGCGTTCGTCTCCTTTGCTGTGAGGCGGGTGCATCGCGCTTGGCCTCTTGTGAATAGGTCTCTGCCTACAGGTCGGCGAATGCACGGCTCCGCCAGGTAGGTCGGACGGCGCCCCGGGCATACGCGCGTGCCCTGGCCGGAGAGATCGCCTTCGCTTCGAGAAAGGCCCCATGTACCTACAGAGCAGGAAGCAGCGAAAGTGGACAGCGATTTCGCGCCAAGTTTTAGATTCGCCCCTCACATAACTAGAGAGGGAGTAGCGGCGAAAGTGGGTCACCCGATTCCAAGGTCTCGCTGCGGCTCTCATACCTAACAGGGCAAGAAGCGGCCAAAGTGGACCCCCCTGTGTGACGAATCCGACATTTCTCCCGGCCGGATCGGAAGCCGAGCCGGTGCTACGAGGAAGCGATCTCGTCCTCGGAGACGAGGTACTCCGCCGGCCCGGAATGCTCGACCCAGCCAGGGCGCCAGGTGACGCCGCTGACCAGATCGCCGACCGAGGTGGAGTAGGTGCCGGCGAGGCGGATCAGGACGTCGAGGCTGGGGACGTATTCGCCGCCCTCGATCTTGTCGAGCCGCGAGCGGGTGAGGGCGGCGCGCTTCGCCGCCTCTCGCTGATCGAGGCCAGCCAGCTCGCGGGCGCGGTAGAGGTTGTCCGCGAAGCGGGCAAGCGCCTTGAAGGGGAAGGGCGTCTTGGAGTGCGAGCCCGCCATCATCGGGAACCGTTGGCGGCCTCGACGGCGGGCGGGCTGGCCGGCGCCTCGTCGGACTCCCCAGGCGCGCCGCCTTCCCGCTCGACCACCTCCCACGATCCCGGCACGATGATCTCATAACCCGGCTTCCATTCCAGGCCAGCGACGAGATCGTCCAGCGGGACGCCGAGGCTGCCGGCAATTCGCAGCGCCGTGTCGACGCGCGGCATGCGCTCGCCGCGCTCCAGCAGGCTCACCTCGGTGCGGTGGATCGAGGCGCGGAAGCTCAGCTCTTCCTGGGAGACCTCAGCGTCCTCGCGGCAGCGAGCCAGGTTCTCGCCGAAGCGGACTTTCATCTCCGGCGTCGGTGGCGCCGAGGTCGGGGCGCGGGGATTCACGGCATGTACCTCGCGCCGAAAGAGCCGCCCGGCTGCTCGGGCGGCGGGCCGGGGTGGATCAGGTTGGCGACGATGGCGCCGCGACAGCTCGCGCGGCCGTCTTCCAGCGAGCAGCGCTCGCTGAGCCGTCCCGCGACCAATACCGGAGCGCCCTTCTTCAACTCTTCGACGTGTCGCCCGCCGACATCGCCAGGCACCTCGACCTCATAGGTGGCATAGGTCCAGAGCAGTCGTGGATGCTCGGGGGCCACCGGGAACTCGATCTCCATGACGAGAACCGGCGTGCCGTCCGGACCACCTCCCTCTCTGGGGTCGTCGAGCAGTGTGCCCGTCACGACCGCGTAGTTGAGCCCGGGCGGCGTCTGCTCGGGGAAGAGCCTGCGCCGCCCGGTCCGTCCACCGCATCGCTGGCACATCGCTACTTCTCCTCCCTGACGACGTAGGCGCGCGGCCGTTTCTTGGCTTGGCGCACCTTCTTTGTCCTTCGCCAACCGGACGAGACAGTTGGCGACGGCGCCGGCCGAGCGCTCGATGCCCTTGCCGATCGCCGTGGCGGTCAGCGGCCCGTCGCCTTTGTGCTCGGCCAGGTAGGCGAGGACGAGGCCGTCCAGTTCACCCGGACGCAGGCGCTTCGCCTTTGCCGCGCTCACGCTCGCTCACCCTCTCGCTCGTCGAGGTCGACGAGGACTTCCTCGCAGGTATCGAGGCCGAGCTGAAAGCGGGCGTCGGTCTCGGCGTCGGCCTCTTTGGACTCGCGCTCGGTTCCCGACTCCAGCAGCACCCGTTCGGCTTCGCCGTGCAGGCGCTTCAGCGCTTCCATCAGGTCGTGGGCCGGCATCGTCAGCTCGAATGCCTCGCGGTCGTCCTTCGCCTGCCAGCCAATGTCGGCCAGCAGGCGGAAGTCTTCGCCGAACTCGATGCCGAGCCGCTCGGCGGTGGCGAAGTCCCCGTTCTCCTCCAGTGCGATCCAGACGTCGCCGATCCCGCCGAGGTGGTTGCGGATCAGCTCATAGAGACCGTCCCGCTGGTCGCGGTCAATCGTCGCGGTGATGCTGGGCATGGCGCCCCCTTTCGGTAGGGCACCGAAGATCCACCTCAGATCAGGGCCGCCGATCTACCCAGGCACCCGAAGTGCTCTGGGAGAATCGGTCGCGCATCGAAGGCGTCTTCTTCGGTGCCGGGCCCCGGGGCGTTTGCGCGTCGCCGGGGCCGTTATGTCTTGGTCGTCGGCGACGTTAGCTCGACGGCCGCCAGGAAGCGAGCCAATTGGCGGGGATGCGCGGGGATTGCGGTCATGGCCGCAAAGTGCGCTACCGCTTGGGAACAGAATCGATTGCAGATGCGAATGGCTACCTGCCTAGCTCGAAATGAGGGCCAGGGCGTTGCCAAGCTCCACTTCAAAGCAGTGCTTTGGCACCGAGGAGCGGGTGCGCGGCCAGTGGCTTGGCGGCGACTCCAAACAGCCCGAGATCGACCGCCATGCGCGGGAGACGGTGGGTTCGTCTACCTGCACGGCAGCCGATCTTCGGCCGGGCCGAATACCCTTACGGCCAAGGAACCTTGAACACGGCTCCTTAAATCGCGGGTAGATCACGGGTCTGAGCCAGTCCACCCCCTAGGGGATGCCGCTGTCTTTTCGCTCTGAGTACCGCTTGCGCTTTCGCCATCATGAGGTCTGTCAAGGCGGCGGTTTGGCCTTGACAAGCTCGAAAGAGGGAAGCGCACGGTGCCGCGGATACCCGTTCGCGTCGCGGTCTGCTTGATCTGCGATTCCCTCAACTCGGGTATATTCTCGGCCGCCTTTCGATACGACAGCAGTCCCAATAGAACAAATGTTTGACCGAGAACTAACCGATTACCGGCTCCAGATGGGGCTCTGGTGGGGACGCGCACGACTTCGCTGGAGGCGTCGAGCCAGCAGGCTTGAGGCAGGCCATGCTCTCGACGCCGCGGTGACCACGGGCATCATCATCGCGGGCTTCCTCACTGCGACGTCGCACTTCGAAGACAGCACCAAGGTTTCGATCGTGATCTTCTTGGGTGTCGCTGAGATGTTCTTCGCCTTCAGTCGGCTGATTCTCCGAGCACTACACAAGATTTCCCGTCGCAGCCTCAGCGTGCTTCCCAATGATCTGCCATCGACTCTAATTCACCATCTCGATGGAGAACGCCTCGATCTGTTGAAACGGGCTCGGGAACTGTCAGAAAACAAGGCCTGTGATCTCGAAAAACACGAGATGTATGCCGCGCTGATACACCTCACCGATACCGTCACCACGCGAAAATCCGGAACGCTCGGAGCAGCGGTGTACGCGGTATCCGGGACGCATATCGAGGATTTTCAACGCGAGGTTCTCGCGGAAGAGTACTTGGATGCCAATCAGCGTGCGGTTTCCAATCAGGTCGTAGTCCGCCGGCTGTTCTTGCTCGATTCCAACCAGGCACATAGCCCGCGCGTCTCCGCAATCATGAAGATGCATCAGGATGCTTTGCAGGCGACCGGGGACAACGACTCTGGCGTCAAATGGTTACTCAAGTCGGATGCTGGTGATGATGGCGAGCTCGATTTTGCGCTCTTCGCCCATGAGGTCCTCGTCCGGCAGGTGCTTCGACCCGGTGGTGTAAAAGCTGAGCTCACCGTGAACGGCACGCAGGTGACGCCGACGTTAGCAGCGTTCCAAAGGCTATGGGAGAACAAGAGCGCACATATTGTGTCTGATTTTCAGGTCCGCAATTGATCCTCCACATCTATCACTGCACGCTGGCTGTGCTGCGTGACTACAAGACCTCTGGAGGGAAGAACCGTCCCTCGGGGACGGGGAAGTGGCCGGAGAAAGCGGGCGAAGCGGATATCCAGTTCCTTCCGCCGACGGAGGCCTTTAAGGATCCCGACCTAGGCAAACTACTATCCATATTTCAAGAAATAAATCTCGACGAGTCAGAGTGGGAGACTCCAGTATTGGTTAACTGGAAATATCTCGAAAGGTCACTCCGCCTTCCTCGACAGAAGGTGGAGGCGTTGATGCATGAGGCGCGCAAATTAGGCCTGATGCGTCAGCTTACCATTGACTACGACCACGAGCGATGGTTGCGCCACAGCCGAGTCAAAGGGTGTCTGGTAATCATGACCTGCGTTGAGCAGACAGATCTCGAGCGAGACATCGACGAGATCGCCACCAAGTATTGCGACACGGTCGACAGATTGACCAAGGAGAAAGTTCCGCGTGGGTTGTTGAGTGACGGGCAAGAGCTGCGGAGGGTCTTCGTCGTCCCCAACGGGCACTTAGACGCCAGGTCTGGACCTGGCCTTGACTGGAAGGAAGCCCTCTCTGTGCTTCAGGAACTGCCTCCGGCGCTGACGAAGCGGGGCTACGACGTCACCTTAAATTCCTATGGCTATGAGAAGCTCATACGCCTCGCGATCAACGCCCACAAGCTTGGTTATACGCTAAGAGTGGTTTAGTACGGGCGGTCTCTTCAAGCTGTCGATCTGTGTGTTACCCGGGCTCAACATGTACTTCTGTGCTGTTGGCCGCTCTCGATCAAGCAGGGAGGAGATGAGTGGTGAGTCGCCTCTCGTACGGCGGGCTGACTTGACGGCGAGCGAGGTGCTGCGGCTTGTCCTTACGCGCCGACCTGCTTGACCCAATCGCGGATGTTGATCCCAACCCGGGCTACATCTCCGCTGCTGAGCCTGCCACTGTGCATGATCACATTCCGCGATCGCTCCACGGCATCGAAGATGTTCTGTGCCCACTCTGGCGACGGGATGGCTGGCTCAAACAGGTCGGGGTGCGCCCGAATAATATTGAGCAGGTCGCCCAGGTCTGAATAGTTGATCGGGTCGTTCCCGCGCTGCGAGTGGAAGCGGTTCTTTTCGTCGTCCTCCCGCCGGTCTTTCGCTTTCTTCTGGATCTTCGTGCTGACGCAGTCCTCCCACCATGTCTCACCCTTGCCCTCAAGCATGGTGCTGCTGACTAGCGTCCTTGCGCTGTTCTCGAATGCGGCGACGGCGGTGTAAACCGTGGACATGTGTCGTGCCCCGGCGACCAATTCGTCGTCCAGCACCCCAAGGGAAAGCGTCTCGGCCATCTTCGCTTCCGATTCAGCGGCGTGAGCGAACTTCGTGCGCCCCGCGCGGTCCAGGGCCTCGTCTGCGAGTTGTCCTCGATAAACGAACTCGTAGACGGTGCCGAGTTCCATCAGGGTCGTAGGTGTTTCGCGAGACTCTGGAACAGAGCGTCGTAGACTTTCGGGTCCCGCGACTCCGGAAGCTGGATCTGAATGTTGTAGACGAGGCCGTCGATGGCCAAGCCGCTGCCGCTGGGCGGTGGCGGGGCGTCGCCATCCGCGCCTTCGCCATCGCCGGGTGGTGCGTCGTCACCCGGGGGCGTGGGCGCGGTGCCCTCGCTAACCGGCGCCCCCTTTGCTGCCTCGAAATCAGCTTTTTTCGAGAGAGCCGTGAACGTCATCGCCATCTTGTCTAAGACCGCGTCTTTCAGTTTGCCTTGGCTGATCGTCCTCATTTTGTTTTTCAAATCCGATCGGCTCATTTTGTGTGCGTTAACGTTCAGCTCAAAGAGGTCTGCATACGCCTCCATGACGCCTTCCGCCATAACCCGTTCCGACTGCGTCTGGTCCAGGTATTCGAAGTACCGCTGACTCGGCACCCCGTCTTCGGACAGGAATCCCAGCGTTTTAAGCATTTTCACAACGAGACGATCCGAACTGCTCTTGTAACCGAGCCCAGCGAGGAACGCGTGCGTGAACTTCGCAGGCGCTTTGGCGGTCTGAATTGCGGTCAGGATGCCGCCGAGGTTTTTCTGAGTCGTGAGGTAGCTCGTCGGAAGCGCCATCTTGTGAGGCAAGTTACAGAATCAGCCCTGCATTCGCCAAAGCGATCAGTTTGGAGGGCCGTTTTTTCGGCGACTCCCGAGGTCCCTTACAGGCTTGCAACTTGTGGAATGATCGGAGCACCGACCCTGGGACAAGTTCGGCGACGGCTGGTCGCGCTTCTAGTCCAGCGAGGATAAGCATGCCGATAAGCCGGTCGGCCGGGGCGTGAGCCCGATCACTACGAACCGGCGCTACCGCGCCAGCGAAACCGGATCGGCGGCAATCTGCGCTACGTGGTCTTGTGTTCTCTTGTGGGTACTTGGACCAACGGATCCTTGACGGTGGTCGTACCACGCCGGAAAGGCGACAGACCGGCGACTCACGTCACGAGCGCGGCCTGTCAAACAGCGGCTCGGGGCGGCGGATTTCGCTGAATAGCTGGAGGCGGCAACGGCCTCACACCGGAGACCTTTTCGCTCTCGCGGAAGAGGCAGAGGATCTCGCCGCTTCCCGGTCTCGCTGCGCTGGCGGTTCGCACGCCCTTCCACCCCTCGGCGTGGAGCTGCTCGCCGACTTTCTGAAAGGCCGGCCATCCGTGGCGGCGGGGAAGGGGTACCGCGAGGCCGACTCGCGCAAGCTGCGACTCGCTCCGCAGGTCGGCGATTCCATCCACCTCCACTTCGAAGCGCCACAGGTCTCGGGGCAGTTGGTCATCGGGTCGGAGCGCCAGCTCGTCGATCTGTCGGTACCACTCGGCCCAGGCTGTCTCGCGCGAGTCGGCCAGGTAGAAGCCGGCTACCGCAGAGCCGCGCTGCCAACGCCCGTCGGGTGGCGGCTCCGAGCGCCACCAGACCGAGCCGCGGTGGGGGAGATGGCGGTACCAGACGCCGGCGGCGCGGACGCGGTCGACGTCGAGCGCCAAGGGCTCAGGTCGCGACCGGTTCCTCGAGCGCGGAGACGATGCGCGCCACGCGCAGGTACTCGCCTCCCGAGATCAGCTCGAGCGGCTTTCTGTCGTCGAGCGCGGGGACCGGCTTGTTCATCCAGACCGGGATGTATTCGGGGTCCATCACCCGCAGCAGTCGCTCGCTGATCGAGGAGAGCTCGGCGATACGCTGCGCCCGCGTTCCCGAGGGAATGCGCTTCAGCGCAACCCAGGCCCGAGCGGTGCTCGGCGCAGCGCCGGTGGCCGCGGCGATGTCGTCGGAGCTGAGATGGGCCTCGTCATGGACGAACGCCGCCTCTCTGGCAAAGGCAGGGGAAGACACGAGCGAAATTGTAGCGCATTTGTGCAACCCCTACAAAGAAGCGGACTATCGTGTCAGCGAAACCGTGCTGGCGTCGATCCGCGCAGCATGGTTCGGCTTATGTCTCGTAAGGGGTATGGCCTTAACGGAGAGAGCCGGATCTCCCGCCTCTCCCAGGTCACTCAGATTTCTCGCCTCGCCGAACGCGCTTGACACCAGCGCTTTCAGGCGTATCTGACCGCTGTTGCGGTCGATCTCAACGTGGAGGCGGAAGGCGTCGAAGACGGCGCGGCGCAGAGTGGGGTCGGCGGCAGCGAGGTGTGTGCCGAGGTCGGGTAGGGCGTCGAGGACCGCCCGGGCGTCCTCGGGATCGACGGCCGTGCTGTCGCATCGTGAGTCCTCGATCTGGGTGAGGGCTGTCTGCGCCTCGGCGCGCTCTGCCTTGAGCTCGCGGATGCGCCTACCGACCTCGACCGGATCGACGCCGGCCTCGATCGCGGCGAGCTGGCGCTCGATCTTCTGCTCGAGCTCGGCGATCTGGCCGGCGATCCGCTTGCGCTTGTCGCCGTCGCGGTCGCGCAGCTCGCCGGTCAGGCCGGCGCTCTGGCGGCGGAAGTGGGCGAGTCGGTTGGCGCCGAATATCCGCGAGGCGAAGAAGCTGTCGATCAGCGTCGTGAGGCTGTCCTCGCGGACGTACTGCCACTTGCCGTGTCCGACAGCCTCGGCGGCCCTGTCGCCGTAGGAGGCCCGGTAGCCGCAGGTGTAGTAGGTCGGCTCGCCCCTGCGGGCGCGGCCCTGCATCCGAAGCGGGTTGTGCCCGGTGGCGCAGTGGACGATGCCGCGCAGCAGGTAGGGACGTTTCTGCGGGCGACGGCGGCGATTGCCGCCCTGGCCGGTGCTGCGTCGCTGCATCTCGGCCTGCGCCCGCTCGAACTGCTCGTCTGAGATCAGCACCTCGTGGCGCTCGTCCGCTTCGACCCATTCGTCCTTCTCGCGCCGCACAACAGGCCCGACGCCCTGCTTGTGGGCGCGTGAGTCGAGCCGGTTCCAGTAGAGGCGGTCGGTGTAGGTCGGGTTTTCGAGCATCGACTTGATCGTCGTCTTCGCCCACTTGCCCGAGGTGTTGCGCTTGGAATCGACGTGGGAGGGAGGCGGTGGCCCGCCTGCCCGGTTCAGCTCGTTGGCGATCTCCTTGTAGCCGGCGCCAGCGAGGAAGCGATCGAACATCTCGGCGATCACCGGCGCCTGCTCGGGGCGCAAGCCTCTCGCTGCGAGGGGAAGGAGAGGGTCGGGTCCTGCTTGTCCTTGGTCGAGAGCCGTCCGTACCAGGCAAAGCGCCGCCCGGCGCCCACGACCGACCGGGACCGCTTCTCAGCAGCCATCAGATCGCCTCCTTGATCGTCTCACGGCCATCGCGATCCATTGTGTCGGGCTGGTCGCGAGGGCGACCGAAATCGACCGGCCGAGCCGCAGCCGACAGGCGCGGCGAGTCGGGACGAGGAAGCAAAAACCACCATAGCGGCAGGCGAGGGTGGCGGCGATCGGATGCCCGATTGATCGGCGGAGCGACCACCACTGGACCGAATCGAGAGACGGCGATGCAGATCGGATGGGGGAGTAGGTAGTCGGCGCTGCGCCCCGGGCCGTTGACAGGGGTATGGAGAGTATGTAGTCAGCATCGCCCGATCTCTGCAATGGCTTCACAAAAGGGAATGCGGGGCATTCCACGATTCGGGGTGCGCGGTGCAGAACGCGCCACAGAACGCGGTGCAGAACGCGGGTGGGGCGAACCGCAGGGTGAACCGCAGAGCGAACTCCTGGGAGCTTCTGACATGACGTTTATTTGCCTCCTGTCGGATCATGGTCGAGGACTCGGAGGCGCTCGGCGGAGCGGACGATGATTCGCTTGCCACGACAGCGCCGCACCCTCTTGTCGTCGTGCGATGCCAAGTGCGTCATTCGACGAAGAGTTGGCCGGGCCGAAGCGCGAGATGGCCGGAACCAGGCTGCCTGAGCTGGGCCGGGATGCTCGTGGCAACTGAGCAAGTCATCCAGGCCGGTGTCCCAGGCGAGAACGAGCTCAGACCGCGCGACATCCGCAGCCTTGAATATCTTTCCCGCCGACCGAGGTTCTCGCCGGGGCGATCTCCCCGATAACCTCGGGAAACAGGATGGCGGATCAGATACCCGAGACCCAACTCGAAGACCCGGTTTCATTCGAGTCGCCACCCGTTGGCGAGGTGATCCTCGGAATCCAGTTCGCGGGACCTGTGGTGGACGATGCCGCCATCCTTGGAGACTTCTGGCCTCAGATTCGGGGCGATCACCCGATCCTTGACAAGGCTCCTCAGATGGATCGAATCAATGAGACCTTTGGCCTCGCTCCACCTGGACAACGCTTTGAATTGAGTCTCGGAGACGTCGATCCTCAGCGGTATCTATTTGCAAGCCAGGATGGACACTGGCTGGTCCAAGTTCAGTCTGACCGATTTGCAATGAACTGGCGTCGTCGCAATGTTGGTATCACCTATCCGAGGTATAGAACCCTCCGCCGCCGGTTCGAGGAGCTTTATCGAATCTTTACGACCACTCTCGACAATGAGCGCCTGAAAGCTAATCCCCCTGAATGGTGTGCAACGACCTACGTTAACTACATTCCAGCTCAGGCTGGAGGATCAGCGAGTCGTTTGTCTCTCGACAAGGTGTTGCGATTTGTACACGCTCCTCAATCATCGGTTTTGCCTGCTGTCGAGGACACGATCATTCAACAGAGATATGTCCTGGCGTCACCAAACGTGGACGAGGAGCCCCGCGGCCGCCTCTTCATAAGGGCGCAGCCTGTAGTAAGAGCAAACGATCAAATGCCGGGATATAGCCTTGAACTGAGAGTTTTGGCCCGTCCTGATGGGTCAAGTCGAGCTGCCGTCATGCGTCGTATGGATGAGAGTCGCGATCTGATCGTTCGCTCGTTTAAAGACATCACGACTTCTGCAATGCATCATCAATGGGGTCTTCAGGAGGATGAATGACATATACGAGTTTCGAGATTTCATCTGGCGAGTCGGAATTGTCCGAACACGTTCCTCTTGCAGATGAGTTCGGACCCGTTGATCAAGTCATCGGCTTTGAAGCGATGCATTTGTTTATACCGGCGTTTCGAGTTCAACCAACGGATGCAGGTGAGGCGCTGCCCTCGCTGAAGTTCCTTGCCCCCCAGCCCGAACCAGAGGCCACCGCAGAATCAGTCGATATCAATGCCTCAATCCAAGGATGGCTCAGGCCCGTCGCCCAACAACTCCAATACCTACTCAGTTTTCCCGGTGATTGGGATCATCACGGCGCATCACCCATATTGCCTAAGCATGCCCGATCAGCGTTGAGATATCTCAACGCCGTGATGCAGCCGACCACTCCAGCGCCCAGCATCGTGCCAGTGGCAAACGGAGGGATTCAAATCGAGTGGCATCGAGCTGGCGTTGATGTCGAGTTGGTCTTCAGTGATGAGGATGAGGGCGGTCTCTATTGCTATGACCTTCAGGCCGACCGCGACTGGGAGGGTCCCGCTGTTGAGGGCTTTGCGGAGCTAGAACTGGCGAAGCGTCTTGCGGAGGAGGCAAACTATGCGCCCGCATGACGATCCCCAGCAACGCCCCCGTTCCACCCGAGGCTAAGCTTTTTCGCCGCGTTCGTCCGTCCCAAGGCCGACAGCACCTCATATTCGACCATAACCGGAACTGCATCCGTCCGTCGAGTGCGCTTTTTGGACAAGAGCGAACGTCCATTCTGTTGGGTGATTGCCTTGAGGCGCAAGGCAGGGAGCCGGAAAGTGTCTTGGATGACTTTCCGGAGGATTTCTTGGTCGCGGTTTCGGCGGAGCTTGCCCTCGCGCTCGAACAGGCGATTGAGCGAACTCCCAACGAGAGTGAGCCCGCACACGGCGAGATCGTCGGAAAGAAGACTGGAAAAGTCAAGAACGCGTTCATCCGCAACTTGGTCTGGCTCAAACGGCCAGAGGATTTGTGCGCAGACTTCGACCACAATGCGAGCGACTAAGCGAAGGAACGTAGCGTCTGCATTAGGCTGATCCACATCGACATGAGTAAGAACAACGGCAAGGTCGGCCTCGGCACGACCTACCATGATCGGCGGCTTGCCAGGCGACTAGGAAGGGACCCTGAGTTTCGGCGGGAGTTCGAGCGGCAACGACGCGAGATTGCTCGGATCGACTCTGCGGTCCGGCGGGTGCGTGGTCTGCGAGACGGGGACAGATCGTGATTCGTGACACGTCATGGCACGCGATGCTCGGTGAGGATGAGCGCGAGGCGGCGGCCGCAGAGATTGCAGCCCTTGAGGCTCTCCACGGGCTGTTTCTGCCCGCAGACGGCGAGGGGTAGGCACTGCCTATTAGACAAATGTCGGCGCCGCTGACCTGGAGCGGCGCAGCTTCTCGGGGGCCGAGGCAGGGTGTGGAGCCGCTCTTGGCAACCCCGCATCCTCCCTGTGGCCTGCGCCTCGACCCCCGAGAAGCCGCGCCTGCCCCGGCGGCGATCGTCAGGCCGCCTCCCTCGGGTTGAGGTCGGCCAGCAGTTCCTCGCAGGCGTTGTAGCCGAGCTGGAACAGCTCGTTGGTCGCGGCCCTCCGGCCGATAGCATCGCGAAGCGAAGGAGAAGCCCACGCTCGACAACGTCCCAGAGATCGTCAAGCGCTACTTCGATCGTGACGCCGATCACGACGTCGACGGGATCGTCGTGCTCTTCAGCGACGACGCGACCGTGATCGATGAAGGCGAGGCTCGCGATGGACTCGATGCCATCCGCGGTTGGCGGACCGGGGTCGCCTCCGAGTACGAGTACACGACCACAATCACCGGCAGCGAGGCGTTCGGTGACGACCGGTATCGCGTAACCGCACGGCTCGAGGGCAACTTCCCGGGGGGCACCGTCGATCTGAACCACGATTTCACCATCGCCGGCGACCGCATCCGGCGGCTGGAGATTGCACCGTAACGAGTGCGTCCGATGGCCTCAGACGACCGAGAGGCCCGCATCCTCGACCGATGGTCCGCTGCCGATGCTTATCGGACTTCGGCGTCTACGAAACGCCGGCAACGCTCGGTCGCCGATGTCCAAGTTTGGCAACGTCCTTTTCTCAGTCCGGAAACCGGGGTTCGAATCCCCGTAGCGGTACTGCGTCTTGCCGCCGGGCGCTGACTATCGCCAAGGCGCGGCAGCAGCGGCTTGAGGGCGACCTGCTCTCAGGCCGGCGTGATTACGACGACCGGGATCGGGCGGGAGGTTTCGCTCTGGTAAGCCGTGTAGCGATCGCCGTTGTTCTCGTTGACGATCTTCCAGAGCCGCGCGTAGTCTGGGTCCGAGGGCTCGACCACCCTGGAGTTGGCCTTCTGCCGCTCGCGCCCGACCTGGATCTCCACCTCCGGCTTGGCCTTGAGGTTGAGCAGCCAGGCCGGAGGCTGGTCGGAGCCGCCCTTGGAGGCGACGACGAGATAGTCGGCGCCGTCGCGAGCGTAAACGAGGCCATTCGTCCGAATCACGCCGGAGCGGCGGCCAGTGGTTCTCAGCAGCAGGGTCGGCACGCCGAGCAGGCGATGCCCGACCCGCCCATCGGTTGCCTTGTAGAGCTTCTCGTGGACTCGAAGGATGTTGCTAAAGAGGCTCACGGCCGGAGAAGCCTAGCTCAACAGCATGCAGGCCGGTCGACGCAAAGGCGGTCATCGCGCCAGCGAAACCGGGTCAGCGACGATTCGCGCTACCAGGTTCGACTTATGTCTCGTAAGGGGTATGGCTCCTGCGGATGCTCGGGGAGGTGGCGGCTCTCTGGCCCCGAGTAAGGTCGGCTACGTGTCCGAACCCCTGCGAACCGCGAGTCGAGAGGCGCTCGGGGTCGCGCGCGCGGCTACTCCTACGCACGAGCATCTGCGCTCCCGGCTCGCATTCGTGTTCGTGGCGACCGTGATCCTGGACCTCGTCGCCAGTGTCTTCATCCTCGGGTTCGAGCGACATGCGCACGGCACGCAGATCACGAGCTTCGGGGACTCGTTGTTCTGGACCAGCACCCAGCTTCTGACCGTCTCCTCGCAGCTTCCGAATCCGATATCGACGCCGGCGCGCGTACTCGACGTCTTCCTGCAGGCATACGCGATCTCGGTCGTCGCAATCCTCGCTGGGTCCTTCGGCGCGTTCTTTCATCGCCGCGGCATGGAACGTGATCCGCCCGAGTCGATTGCGCCAGCGACCCAGGAAAGGTCCCAGCCGTGAGACCTGTTTTGTTTTCCGGGGCCGGCGAGGTAGGGGTCTCGCGGCGGTCTAGGCCGCAGCGGCCAGGAGGGGCGTTGCCGCGACGCGCCGAGCCGGGATGAGAAGTGCCGAGGCGCAGACCATTCCGAAGGCCGCCACCTGCAGGGCGAGGCCGAGGGGGTCCGTGGAGACGGGGTCTCCGAAGACGAGGATCCCACCGACGATCTGCGCCGCGTTTGCGACGAGTCCCATCAGGCCGATCGTCTCGATCGCGCCGCCGCGCTGAAGCGCGGCGGCGGCCGCGTACTGGGCGAGCGCCCCGGCGAGCACGGTAAGCAGGATCCAGGGCGCGAGCACCGCGACCGAAATGTCCCCGGCCCCGGTCAGGCCCTTGATCGCGACGCCGGCGAGGGCGAAGAGGGTGCCGGCGACCGCCGCCAGCAGGACGTTGCCGTGCCGGGCGAGCCGACCCGACTGGTGGCCTGAGACGAGGCCGGCCGCGAGCAGCGCAAGCCCGCCCTCGAAGCCGAGGATGGCCGCGACCGAAAAGCCGGAGTGGCTTCCCTTGAAGTGGGGGACCGTGAGCACGAGCAGGGCGAGGCCGGCGCCACCCAGCAGCAGAGCGAACCACTGGCGTCGCTCGACCGGGTCGCCGAAGAGTCGCTGGGCCATCACCGCAAGGGTCACGGCGCCGCCGGCCAGGACAGCCTGGACGATGGAGATCGGCGCCATCGAGAGGGCGGCGACATGGACCAGCCAGGCCACCGCGGCAAGTCCCCAGCCCGCTGCGAACCAGGGAGAGCCGGCCAGGCCCCGGGCGCTGCGGAGCGGGTTCCGAATCGAGACCGGATCGGCGCGATGGCAGCCGCGATGCTTGAGCAGCGACGCCAGGTTCGTCAGCAGCGCCGCCGCGAAAGCAAGGCCGATCCCTATTTGCACGCGAACGCCACCGTGGTCCTACTATCGGCTGACGGGCTCGCGAAGCTTAGCCCGGCTGCTTTGGGACTGGGACGGAGGGTCGGACAGGCGGAGGCGGCTGCGCGCCTTGGCAACCGCCGACACCGACGTGCGGCAGGCTTTGGCGATCGTCCCATCCGAGTGGTCGGGCGTGCGGTGAACCTCGAACTCGATCAAGGCGGCGCGGCGAAGCTTCGCCCGAACTTCGACCGGGCTGTCGCTCGGCGCGGCCTCCAGCGCCGCGTTGCTCGCACGCTCCCGCCTGCACGACAGGCAGTATTTGCCCTCGGCCGAGCTCGCCCAAGCGCCAGGGAGCGGCGTGGGCTCGCCGTCGATCCGGCTTGCGGACACACCGCACTGGTCGCACGTCCATTTTTTGGCTCTGTTCGAATTGCAGCTCATGCGTCCATAACCCTTGCGAGCGCTCCTCTTGAGCGGTGGAGGGAAGATCCAGCGACCCCTGGCGCTCGGCCGCGCATCGAGGGAAACGGAACCTTTCGGGTGGCGAATTGCGCCAAGCCCGATACACACACAGTAACAGCCGCCGAAAATACCGCCCGGCGCAGGCGAGCCTGGAGGACCGGTCCGGCGAGGGCGTGCTACGCGGAGACTCGGGCGATGGTGAAGCCGTCGTAGCCCTTGACGCCGACCGTCTGGATCGTCGTCGCGCTGACGCGGGGCTCGGCGGCGAGCGTCTCGTGCAGGTGGCGCTGTGCCGCGATCGCGGGGTCCTCGCAGTCGGGGTCGGCGAGACGCCCGTCGCGAACGACGTTGTCGGCGACGATCAGGCTGCCGGGGCGCGAGCGCTCCAGCGCCCAGGCGAAGTAGTCCGGAGTGTGGACCTTGTCGGCGTCGATGAAGGTCAGGTCGAATGGGCCCGTCCCCTCGGCCTCCAGCCGGGGAAGGGCTTCGAGGGCGGCCCCGACCCTCAGGTCGACGATCTCGTCCAGCCCGGCGCGAGCGATGTTCTCGCGGGCAACCGCCGCGAAGCGGGGATCGGCCTCCAGCGTGATCAGGCGACCACCGTCCGCCAGCGCCCTGCCCATCCAGATCGTGCTGTAGCCACCCAGCGTGCCGAACTCGAGGATCGTCTTCGCTTCGAGGGTTTCCACCAGCAGTGCCAGCAGCTTGCCCTGCGGTGGTGAGACCTGGATCGACGGCAACCCGGCCGCCTCGCTCGACTCGAGTGCTTTCCGAAGCGCCTCGTCATGCGGCGCCAGCAGCTCTGACACGTATTCGTCGACAGCCGACCACACTCGCTCAGCCATGCACCGGTGTCTATCAGGGTGCCAGCTATCTAGGGTGCAGCTATCCGCCGAGGCGGTAGGCGACGATCTGTGGCGTCTGGCCTTCGGCGGCGGCGACGCCCGCCGGAGCGATCAGGGTGTCGCCGGCCACCGTGACGCCTGCGTTGGTGCCTGCGGGGAGCTTGCTCTGCCAGGCCAACGCCCCCGATTTCGTCTCGTAGGCGTGCACATTGCCGTCGTAGGTCGTGGCGAAGACGAGGTCGTTGCTCACCGTGGTTGCGCCGAAAGCCGGGGCGAGGGGGAATTCGTGCTTCCATTCGATCGCACCCGTCTTCGCGTTCAGCGCGACGATTTCGCCCGCGTTGACCGAGCTGGCTTCTTCGATGGCCGCCCCTGCGTTGACGGTCACCGGGTGATTCACCACCGGCACGAATACGCGCGAGCCGTCGGTGGACATCGGCGCGATCACGCCGCCCAGGTTCCCCGGGTAGATTTCCATCTGCGCCTTCAGCTTCGAGTAATCGCCCCGCATCGCGTAGGCGCCATCTTCGTCGTGACCGTTGTGTTTGCCGACAGCGCGTTTCCAGACCAGCTTCCCGGTCTTGGGGTCGAGGGCGACGACGACCCCGACCTTTCCGGCGGCCACGACCAGTTCCCTGCCGCCCGAGTCGATCAGGATCGGCGGACCCTGCAGGTCCCAGTCGTAGATGTCGTGCGGGTTCAGCTGGAAATACCACTGCATCTTGCCCGTCTTCGCATTCATCTTCACGATCGAGTTGGTGTACAGGTTCGGCCCAGGCCGGCTCGACCCCCACGGTTCTTTTTCGGTGCCGGGAAATGGCGCCGGGTTGCCCACACCGAAGTACATGAAGCCCTTGCCATCGAAGGCCGGCGTGTACCAAACGCCGCCGCCGGAATTGACATTCTGCTTGCCCCAGAGGCTCGTGGGCACGGTGTCGAAGTGCCACAGTTTCTTGCCGCTCTTCGCGTCTAGCGCCCAGAGGATGCCCGCCCCTCCGGCTTCGTAGAGCGAGCTCGCGTTGGCGGGCACCGTCGAGGCGTAGACGATGCCGTCGTTGTAGCCGGGGGCGATGTCGATTCCCTCGACTTCGTTGCGCGTCAGGGTGGTCGACCAGAGCTCCTTGCCGGTTTTCTGGTCGAGGGCGAAGGTCGCGGTCGGCGTCGCGCCGAACACGTGCCCGTCCTGAACGACGATCCCATTTGGCCCCAGGCTCGGCAGTTCATAGGATTTGGTCCAGAGGACCTCACCGCTCTCCGCTTCGATCGCCTGTACGTTCGAGGCCAGGTCCTGTGAGTAGACGACGCCCTTGCTGACGATCGGCGACGAGGCGTAGCTGCCGAAGGCGCTTTCGCCCCGGATCGGCGCGGTCCAGGCGGTCTGCAGCTGTTTCACATTCGTGGCGTCGATCGATCCATTTGCGTTCCGCGTGTTGGCAAGGTCACCGTTCGGGTAACCGGAGCCGTTGTAGCTCACCGGTTCGCCGTTGGACGACGACGACCCGCATGCCACCAGCAGGCCGCTGCTTGCGACGATCAGGAGGGTGACGGCCAGGGTCGCTATCGGAGCCTTCCTCGGCATCTCAGACATCGTTCACCCTCCGTCTGCATCGCGGCGGGTGAACGAGAGGCGTACCCCTTGCCCGCCACTTACCGTCTCCCATCTCGCGACCCTATTGGATAGGTCAGATGAAGTCAAGTAAAAGGGCTGCAACACACGGTTGGCGAGCAGCCCCAGCGCTCCCAGGTTTGCGAACCCGGGGCCCTGGCTAAGCCCGGCCAGCCCCGGGATCTGCAGCCGCGGCTCCATGCCCTTCAGCTCGAGGTGCCGCCCGATCGGCACCTCGGACTTGGCCGGGGCGTCCCAGAGCCGTCCGACCCGCTCCTCGATCTGCGCCCGCGTCTCGGTCGGGAAGAGCGTGCGCAGCTGCGCCAGCAGGTCGAAGCCGGTGCAGTTGACGACGTAGTCGTGCTCGGGGTTGGCGATTCCCTCCGGCGACTCGTGCTCGAGGCACACGCCGGCGCCACCGCGGGCGGTAGAGACATCGGTCACCCGCCCGGTGGCGAAGCGGCAGCGGTCGTCATAGGCGATCGCCGCCAGGCTCGGCGGGTCGAAGACCCCGCGGTCTGAGTGCTTGACGAAGTCGCGCCGCGTCGTCTGGTCCAGGGCGGTCCATTCGATCTCGTCCGGATTCGAGAAGACGCGATTCTCGAGGAAGCTCTCGCCGCGGCTCAACGGCAGCATCGGAGTGTAGATCGTGAAGCGTGACCTGGGGCGAAAGCCACGCAGGAACATGACGCAGCTGAGCGCGCTCTCGCCGCCGCCGACGACTGCGACGTCGCAGCTGCGGTCCTCGGGCAGTTGCGCGAACTCGCTCCGCCTGCTGTCGCAGTGGAAAACCCGTGAGGCGACGCTGGGTTCGTGCGGGAAGGAGCGGTGGATTCCGGGCCCGGTCAGCACCAGCGCGCCGGCACTGTGCCGGGAGGTACCGTCCGGCTCCGCGACCTCGACCGCCCAGCGTTGCCCCCGCTCCAGCGATACCCGGGTGACGCGGCCGCTGACGTGGGTGACTCCCTCGGTCGCCCGGGAGAGCACCCAGGTCAGGTACTCGCCGTAGTCGCGGTGGCGCACAGAAGGCGAGCCGGCGTCGATCCAGCGCGCGTATCTCCGCATCGAGACCATGTAGCGCTGCCAGGAGAAGCGCATGACCTGGTCGTCGATTGCCTCGCCCGTCTCGCCAAACTCCCGGAAGCTCTGGTAGGGGAAGCCGACGTCCTTGATCGGCGTCACCGCCAGGGGCTCCTCGCCCGAGGTCATCCCGTTGCGCCCCTTCCAGGAGGCGGCGACCTCGGTCCCCTCGACGATCGTCAGCGAGATCGGCCCGAGGCCCAGGGCATTGAAGGCGTGGACCTTGGCCGCGATTCCGGCGGCCTTGGCGCCGGCGCCGACTACGAGTAGATCGGGCTCGGCTGCCATGGCTGGGCTGCGCGGGGAGTGGGGGCGGGCGTACGGGGTTCGGCGACGACGCGGCCGCGCTTGTCGGGGCTGAATGAGATCGCGCTCCTTCGCGCTCGCTCGGAGTCGCTGTCGGCGGGGCGCAGGTCGACCTCGCTGAGCACCGTGCGCAGCACCCGCTTCATCTCCAGTTCGGCATAGCTGGCGGCGAGGCAGCGGCGCGTGCCGCCGCCGAAGGGGATCCAGGTATAGGTGCCGGGCGGCCGCTCGAGGAAGCGCTCGGGCAGGAAGTGGCGGGGGTTCGGGTAGAGGTCCTCGTTGCGGTGGATCAGGTAGACGCAGGGGGCGACGGTGGTGCCGGCGGGCAGCATGTAGCCGCCCAGCTCCATCGGCTCGAGCAGGCGGCGGACGACGACAGGCACCGGCGGGCAGAGCCGCAGCGTCTCCTTCACCACGGCGTCCATGTATTCGTCGCTCTCGCCGGCCCGGACCTCCTCGCTCAGGCGCTCCAGCTTGGCGGGGTGGCGCAGCAGCCGCTCGAACACCCAGGCCAGGGACGAAGAGGTCGGTCCGTCGGTGAGCAGCGTCATCAGTTCGTCGCGCAACTCATGCTCGCCCAGCGGCGAGCCGTCCTCGTAGCGCGCCTCGATCAGCATCGAGACGATGTCCCTGCGCCCGTTCTCGCCTTCGCGCCGGCGCCGGACGACCTCCTCCAGCAAGGCCTCCTCGACCGGCGCCATCGCGCCGCGGAATCCGTTGCTGCGGGCGAGCCAGCGCGGGCCGAGCGCCGCCGCCGTGCTCAGGCGCCCCGGCTCGTTGAGCGCCTCGGTCAGCTGGTGCAGCAGCACCCGCAGGCGGCCGAGGCGACCGCCCTCGTCGGGGCCGAAGACGGAGCGCATGATCACCTCCTGCGTGATCGCCTGCATGTGCGGCCAGAGAGCGAACGGCTCGCCGACCGGCCAGCGGCCGACCTCGCTGCGCGTCACCTCGGCCATCATCTCGGCGTCGGCCCCCATCCGCTTGCCGTGGAACGGCGGCAGCATCAGGCGGCGGCGGGTCATGTGCCCGGGCTCCTCCAGCAGCATCACCGAGCGCGGGCCGAGCACCGGCAGCAGCAGCGGGTTGGCGAGGGCGACGCCGAGGCTGCCGGCGGGGGCGGTGAAGACCCGTTTGACGTCGTCGGGGTCGCAGAGGAAGACCCAGGTGCCCGAGTGGAGGATGCGCAGGGTGAAGGTGTCGCCATAGCGCTCCTGGCAGCGCTTCATGAACGGGTAGGGCCGCCGTGCCCAGCCGATCGCCTGCAGGGCGCTGGGCATCCGCGGGCCGGGGGGCAGCAGCGTGCCCGCGCCCCCGGCTCCCCGGATGGATCTCCCCACTCCCTTCATGCGTCCCTACCCTCTGAGGAAGTCTCCAGCGCCGCCATCAGCTCGTCCTCCTCCTTGCAGGTGGCGGCGATCAGCAGCTCGAAGAGGCCGGCGACGAAGTCGGGCGGCAGGTTGACCTCCGCGCCCCGAGCCAGGTACCGCTCCCGCACCGCGACGACCCGGTCGGGCTGCATCATCGGGATGTCGTGGGCCCGCTTGTAGCGGGCGATATCCCTGCAGATGTCGAAGCGCTCGCCGAGCAGGCGGGCGATCTCGTCGTCGAGGCCGTCGAGGCGGCGGCGGTGGGGCTCGAGGTCGGCGCTCATAGCGAAGGCTCCCGCGTCGCTTCCCCAGGCGGAATCAGATCTGCACGCTCGGGTGCTTTGGCGCTCCTTGCCGGCGCCTCGTCTTCGAGCAGGCCCGCCGCGAAGGCGTAGCTACAGGCGGCCAGCGCGTTTAGCGCATAGCCGCCCTCCTGGACGATGCAGACAGGCAGCCCGCACGCCGCCAGCAGGCGGCCGATCTGGGCGAAGATCGTCGGCGAGAAGCCCCAGTCGCCGTGTGGGTCGCCCTTCACGGTGTCGTAGCCGAGCGAGACGACAAGCGCCTCGGAGGTCCTGGCGAGCGACTCGACCGAGCCGGCGACTGCTCCGAGGTACGAGGCGGGGTCCGGGCTGCCGCTGAACTCGACCACCTGTTCGCGCTCGCTGTGAGGCGTCACGGTCCGGTCGGCGACGTTGGTCACGGGCCAGGCGTGCAGGGAGTGCAGGTGGACATCGCTCATCGTCGCCACGATCGCCGCGGTGCCATTGGGGTAGTGGAGATCGAGGTCGAGGATGCCGACCGGCTTCATGCCCCCCTCGCGAAGGGTCAACGCCGCGGCCGCCGCCGAGTTGAGGTAGCAGTAGCCGGCGAACCAGCCGGGGCCGGCGTGGTGGCCGGGTGGGCGGCAGAGGGCGTAGGAGAAGCGCGCGCCTTCGACCAGGCGCGCCGCCGCGGTGATCGCCGTGCGCACCCCCTCGTGGGCCGCCGCGACGAGGCCGGCGCAGACCGGTATGTCGGGCGGAAGGCCGGGGGCGGCCAGCTCCGGCATCACCACGGGCTCCTCCGAGCGGATCCCCATCAGCGTCTCCAGGTAGTCGTGCTCGTGCAACTCGCCCAGCGTCCGCTCGACCTCCTCCGCGGCTGCGTCGGCGGCGGACGCCCGCACTTTGCCGTGGCAGATCAGCCCGTTGCGCAGCTCGGCGACACGGCGGCGGTCGTCCATCCCCGGCAGCTTGCGACCGCCTTCGAGGATCCAGGGCGGGCCATCGCGGAGGCCTCCGCGCTGCTCGATCACCAGCAGCTCGCTCATCGCAAGATCCGCCTCATCCGCGGTCCGAGGTGGCTGAAGCCATTGCCGAGGTAGAAGCGCTCGGTGGCCTCGATCCCGGCGAAGCTCGCTTGCGGCAGCCCCACCTCGAGCCGCGCGATCCCGAGCTCGCCGGCCCTGGCGACCAGGGCCTCGATCAGCTCGCGGCCGAGCGCCTGGCTGCGCCAGTCCGGGTGCACCCAGAGGTCCTGGATCGTCCCGTAGCGTCCCGGGACGTGGATCGCGTGCTGCCAGCTCGCCGCCAGGAAGCCGACGAGAGCCTTGCCGTCCTCCGCCACGAACAGCGCCCCCGTCCCACTGTCCTCGGCCAGCTGCCGCGCCGCCTCCTCCAGCTCCGCGGCCGAGGGCCGCTCCCCGCCGAGCTCGATCAGAAGCGCCTCGACAGCGGTGGCCACGGCGGTGGCGTCCCCGGCCGATGCGGCGCGGACGCGGGCGCGCGGCGCCGCCTCCGGCCCGAGCGCATCGGACGCGGTCAGGCTCGGCTCGCTCATACCGCCCCGGCGGCCTCCGCCTGCGGCTCGAGCTCCACCGACCAGGCCTCCGGCGCGCTGCTGCCCGTGACCGCCTCGGCGATCGTCGCCATCGGCGCCTGCGCCTTCAGCAGGATCTCGTCGAACTCGTCCTCGGGGTCGGACTGCATGACGATCGCGCCGCCGGCCCCGATCGTGGTGCGGCCCGGTCGCATCACGATCGTGCGGATGACGATGCTGAGGTCCATGCTGCCGTCGACGCCGAACCAGCCGATCGCCCCCGAATAGACGCCCCGCGCCTCGTCCTCGAGGTCGTCGATGATCTCCATCGTGCGCTCCTTCGGGGCGCCGGTCATCGAGCCGCCGGGGAAGCAGGCGCGCGCGCATTCCGGCGCCGTGCGGTTGGGATCGAGAACGCCGCTGACCGTCGAGATCAGCTGGTGCACGGTCGCGTAGTCCTCGACGACCATCAGCTCGGGGACGTTGACGCTGCCGACCTCGCAGACGCGGCCGAGGTCGTTGCGCAGCAGGTCGACGATCATCAGGTGCTCAGCGTAGGTCTTCTCGTCTTCGACCAGCTCTGCTTTCAGGGCTGCGTCGCGCTCGGGATCGGCGGAGCGCGAGGTCGTTCCCTTGATCGGGCGCGCCTCGACCTGGCGCTCGCGCCCGACCGAGAGGAAGCGCTCGGGCGAGGAGCTGACCACCGCCGTCTCGCCGAGCTTCAGATAGGCGGCGAAGGGGGCGGGGTTGCGGCGCCGCAGCAGCCGGTAGAGGTCGAACGGGTCGGGGCTAGCGTCGGTCGAGATCTGGTCGGTGAGGCAGACCTCATAGGACTCGCCGGCGGCGAGTTCCGCCTGACTGCGGACGATGTCGGCGAGGTACTGCTCGCGGCCGCGACCGCAGCGGAAGCCGACGTGGGAGTCGGTGGGACCCTCGCTCACGGCGAGCGGCGGGGCCGGGTCGGGAGGGGTGGCAAGGGTCTCCCGCACGACATCCTCGGCTTCGTCGAGCCAGCTCTCGGCCTCCGCCTCGTCGCCGCGGCAGAGCACGACCAGGTGCGTCCGTTTCCGCACGTGGTCGACGGCGACGAGGCGGTTGGCGAGCATCATCACTGCATCGGGCATGTCTGACCGATGCACGTTCGGCGATCCGCAGTCCGCCTTCAGCTCGTAGCCGAGATAGCCGACGAAGCCGCCCATCAGTCCGGGCGGGAGGTCGGCGGGGGGTGGCTCGATCGCGTGCCTCGACAGTTCGCGATCGAGCAAGTCGAAGATCGAGGCCTGCTCGGTGGTCTCGCCTGCGGCGCCGTGCCTGAGCGCCGTGCCGGTCTCGACGTCGTACTCCAGCACGCAGCGCCCGGCGCCGGCGCTGGTGCCGAGGTAGGAGCGCTGCGCGAGCCGGGTCGGCGCGTCGGCGCTGTCGAGCCAGAAGGCGTGATCGGCGTCTCCGAAGAGCCGTTCGAAGAGCGCCTCGGTGGAGGGCTCGCCGGGGATCGAGCGCAGGCGCAGCTCGCTCTCGCCGCCGGCATGGGCGCGCCGGGACTGGGCACGCGGCGGCGCCGCGTGCGGCCGCTTCGCGCCGCGCCAGCGTGGCGTCTTGCGGCGCCGGGCCAACCCGTAGAAGTTCTCGACCAGCCTGGCGCCGTGCTCGGTGGCGATCGACTCGGGGTGGAACTGGACGCCCCACAGCGGCCGCCGGCGGTGTTCGATCCCCATCACGACGCCGTCGTCGGCCCAGGCGGTGACGTTGCCGTCGGGTCCCATGTCCGTGATCGCCAGCGAGTGGTAGCGGACGACCGGGAAGTCCTGGGGGATGCCCTCGAAGATGCCGTCGTCGGAGTGGTGGATGCGGCTGAGCCGCCCGTGCATCGCCTCCGGCGCGCTGCTGACGGTTCCGGCGAGCAGCTGGCCGAGCCCCTGGTGGCCGAGGCAGATGCCGAGCACCGGGATCTCGCTGTAGCGGAGGATGTCGTTGCAGACGCAGAAGTCGTGCCAGCGGTGTGGGCTGCCGGGGCCGGGGGAGAGGACGATCGCGTCGAAGTCCCAGCGCGAGAGCGCCCGCCAGGAGACGGCGTCGTTGTCGACCACGATCGGCTCTTCGCCGGAGACGCCGGCCAGCAGATGGAAGACGTTGTAGGTGTAGGAGTCGTGGTTGTCGACCAGCAGGGTCCTCATTGCGCCACCTCCAGGCCGAGGCCGCGGGCGGTGCGGTCGAGGGTCGAGTGGACGACGCGCTCGGTGTGCGGCGCCCGTGGGCGTTCCAGCTGCCAGCGCGCCAGGTGGGATGCGTAGCGGGCCAGCGGCGCGACGTCGAGGCTCTGCGCGACGCGACCGAGCAGCCGCCCGTAGGTCTCCGCCTGCACGACGGCGAAGCGGTAGTCGGGGTCGAGCTCGGGCTCGGCGCTTACCCCCACTCCATTCTGCGTTTGCACGTCCCTGTGACGCATGAACGCAGAATCGCTACGGGACCTCGCGCAGACCAGGTCCCAGCCGAAGGCCTTGTCGTCCTCCAGCAGCTTCTCCGGCTCGAAGTCGACCCGCTTGGTCGCGGTGTGCAGGAGGAAGAAGCCGAGCGCGATCTGCGAGGCGACCCGGTCGGCCGACGGGTGCCCGCGCCGCACCGCCGCCCGCCGCGGGTCGGCCTCGAGCTGCTCGTCGATCCACTCGATGAGGTGGTCGATCAGCAGCGCGTCCTTCTTGCTCGAGGCGATCTTCTCCCGTTCCCGGGCGACCATGCCGTGGAAGATGTCGTGGTAGGGGTGGAAGCCATTGCCCTCGCCGGTGTGGACCAGCTCGGCCATCAGCTGGCGGCGGCAGGTGACGTGCGCGAACCACTCCTGGCCGCAGACCTGGATCGAGGTCGTGCCGTCGAGGCCGGTGTCCGCCAGCCAGTAGGCGAGGGCGCGCATGTGCTGGGTCGGCACCCCGTCGGATCGCACCAGCGGCATTTCCTCCAGCTCCTCGCGGCCGGTCAGGTAGATGACCGTGCCGTCGGCGCGCCGCTCGAGCGTCTCCTCTTGCAACCCCAGCTCGGTCAGCTCGGCCACCTCGGGCAGGAAGTCGGACTCGAAGAAGACGCGGTCGAAGTGGATGCCGAGCCGGGCCAGCGTCTTGCGCTGTCCCGAGATCACCCAGGCCCGCGTCTGCGACCACAGTTCGAGCGCCGACTGGTCGCCGTTCAGCACCCGCTGCAGGAGCTCGTCGGCGCTGTCGTCGTGCACGTCGACCTCACGGCTCAGAGAGTCCGCGGGGTGGTCGGAGTCGAGCCCGAGCGAGGCGCCGTTCTTGACGTAGTCGGCATAGCAATAGCCGACGAAGTGATCGCTCTTGACGCCATTCTCGGCCGCCTGCGGGTACTTGCCGCTGCGCACGACTCCCGCCATCGCCTCGCCCATGCTGCGGCCGACGTCGCAGATGATGCTGCGCCGCTCGACCTCGCCGCCCGCCTCGGTGAGCGCCGCGCCGAGCGAGTTGCCCAGCGCCAGGTTGCGCAGGTGGCCGATGTGCAGCGCCTTGGTCGAGTTCGCATCCCAGAAGTTGAGCGCGAAGCGCTGCCCCGCGGCGACGTCGCCGCAACCCGCCACGGCCTCCTCGCCCTGCTCCAGCTCCGCTCCTCGCTGCGCCACCCAACCGTCGTCGAGGCGGAGCCAGGCCTGATCGCCGTCGCGCTCGACCGCAGCCACCCACGGCCGGCTCTCGATCTCCTCCAGGGCGCCGAGTGCGTTGCGATCCTCGCGCCAGTCGCGCCCCCGCGGCACAAGCATCAAATCGAAGCGAGCGTGTGGCCGGTAGGGAGCCCGCAGGGCCCAGTGCAGCTGGGCTCCGTCCCCGCCTCCCGCGTCATCGAAGTAGTCGAAGAGATTGATGTCCATAGCTCACGACGACCCTGCGCCGATGCACCAGCCGGGGCTCGAACCCGGATCCTCGGCTTACAAACCCGATCCTCTAACCGATTGAGGTACTGGTGCGTATTTTTTTATTGAACGACATGGTCACCATTCAATAATTTTGGAGTGTAACAACGGAACGCGGCTCTTGTCCACCCAGAGGCGGGGCAGACGGCGATGGCCGGGGTAAACCGGCAGGCTGACCAGGTGAGCCCGGCCTCGTAGGGCGGGCTAAGCGACTTCGAAGATCGGCTCGCCCGAGTCTGGATGCACCAGCTCGGAGCGGCGAATGCAGCCGGCGCGGCAGAGGACCCTGCTGTGGTAGGCGACCCTCGCACGGGGGCCGCCGGCGGCCTTGATCATCTCGGTCTGCGTCGCGGGCCCCCGCGTCAGCAAGTCGTAGATCCGCGCCCTGGCCGGATGCCATATGGCTCTTATCTGTTGGATTGGCACGGGTCTCCTTCTCTCGATACTGAATGTAGGGGATTGAACTGCCCGATCAAGCATCTTTGCTTAATCGTGTGCTCTTTGCAGCGCTGAGGTTGCTTTGATGGGCCGGTCTGGCCATTTGATCCCGCACTTTCGGGACAATTACTGCCATGTTGACAATTGCAGTCACCGGTCCGAGCGGTGAGATCGGCAGGTCGTTCATCTCCGCCCTCGAGCGAGCACCCGAGGTCGAGCGCGTGATCGGAATGGCGCGCCGCCCCTTCGATCTCGGCGCGCAGGGTTGGGAGAAGACCGAGTACCGGCGCGGCAACATCCTCGACCGCGACTCGGTCGACGCCCTGGTCGAGGGCGCCGACGTCGTCGTGCATCTGGCTTTCGTGATCGTGGCCGGCCGGGGTGAGAGCCGCGAGATCAACCTGACCGGCTCCCGCAACGTCTTCGAGGCCGCGGCCGCCGCGGGGGCGAAGCGCCTCGTCTACACCTCGTCGGTCGCCGCCTACGGCTTCCACCGGGATCTGCCCAGCCTGCTCACCGAGGACCTGCCGGTGCGGGGGAGCGGGCGCCACCCCTACTCCGCCCACAAGGCCGAGGTCGAGGAGGAGCTGGCCACGGCGCTAGCGGGCTCGGAGACCGACGCCTACGTCTTCCGTCCCTGCATCGTCGCCGGCCCGCAGGCACCGCTGCTGCTGGAGATGGTCCCGCTGCTGGCGATCGGCCAGAAGCTGCCCGGGCCGGTCCGCTGGGCGCTCGGCAAGGCGCCCGCCCTGCGGCCGGTGCTGCCCGATCCCGGCGTTCCCTTCCAGCTCGTCCACCACGACGACGTCGCCGCGGCACTCTGCGCGGCGGTGCTGGGCCATGGCGAGCCCGGCACCTACAACCTGGCCGGGCCGGGCGAGCTGACGATCTCCGACCTCGCCCACGAGCTCGGCTGGCATGCCGTGCCGGCGCCGCAGCTCGCCGTCGGCGCTGCCGCCGAGGCGGTGGCGCCGTTCTTGCCCTTCCTCCCGCCCGAGGCCGCCTGGATCGAAGCGGTCCGTCGCCCGCTGCTGATGGACACCTCGCGGGCGCGCCGCAAGCTGCACTGGATGCCCCACCACAACGCCCGCGAGACCCTGCGACAGACGATCGCGGCGGTCCGGACCAGGTGACCAAACCGCTCGACCGGGTGCCTACACTAGGCAGATGCCGAACGCAGCGGATCGCGACTCGACCTTCACCCTGTACCGGCGCGGGATCGAGCTGCTCGAGGAGGCCGACTTCGAGCAGGCGACGCGACCGCTGGAGGCGGCGGCACGGCGGGCGCCGGAGAAGTCCTCGGTACGGGAGGCGCTCGGTCGCGCCTACTTCCGCTGCGGGCGCTTCGCCGCCGCGGCAGCCGAGTTCGAGGCGGTCGTCGACACCCACCAGGTCAACGACTACGCCCATTTCTGCCTCGGCCGGGCGCTGGCCAAGACCGGCGATACCGAGCGCGCCCGCCACCACCTTGCGCTCGCCTCGAATCTGCGGCCGGAGCGGCGCGACTATCGCTTCTACCGCGAGATGCTCGGAACCTGACGCTCGCTACAGGCCGGCGACGAGCTGGCCCACATTGCGCTTGCTGAAGTAGGGGCCGAAGGTGTGGGTGCGGTCGGTCCGTTTGCCGTAGCTGGTCAGGCCGTCGATCCGGGTTCCCCCTTCGATCAGCCAGCCGCCGCCGCTGGCGCCCGGCGCCCAGTGGCAGCGGATCGCGATCGTCGGCGGCCCGGGGATCTGGTAGGTGAAGCTGTCGTCGCCCACGTAGGGCGATTCGCAGCCCTGCATGAAGCGGCTCTTGCCGGGATAGCCAAAGGTCTGGAAGTCCTGTTGGCGGCTGAGGTCGGTGGCGATCGCGACCCCGCCGCCGACCGCGTCGGCGACGTTGACGCCTTCGGCGTTGGGGCTGGTGAGGATCGCACCCATGTCGAAATTGGGATTGCCGAACTCGATCCACTGCTTTGGGGCGAAGATGGACTTGCGGTGGGCGACGAAGGCGCCGAACGGCGCCGTGCCGTCGGTGTAGGAGGGGACGAACTCGAGGAAGCTCGACCAGACGCTGCCGCCACCAGGCCCAAGCGGGCCCGAGTTGACGCAGTGGCCGGCGGTCAGCACGAGCCGGCGGCTGGCGCTGTCGATCGCCGTCGCCGAGCAGAAGCCCGTTTTGTTGCCCTGGCGGACGAAGAGCCGGCCGTTGACCGTGAACGGAGGCACGGTCGGTTCGGCGATCGGCGCAAAGCTGGCGAGCGCGGTCAGGCGGCTGCCTCGCGGAGCGTCTAGCGGCAGCGTGGCGCGCCTCCGGTCCACGGTCCAGTAGCGGGCGATCCGCGCCGCTTCGCCCCGGGTCGCGGATGCCGTCGGGTGCAGGCGAGTCGAGGCGGCCGCCGGCCCGGCGAGCGGCGTCATCAGGCAGGCGAGCGTGACGAACGCGCCCGCGGCACGATGCCAGGCGCTGTGCGGGCCGGTTCGCATCGGGATCAGGATAGTGCCCGAGCCACCTGGCCGGTATGGGCGGGGGTCACGGCGAAGAGAAACTGCGTCAGCTGAGGAGCGGGATCACGCAGCGGTAGGCGCGGGCGGCATTCGACAGCGCCGTGTCAAGCACTGAGCTCGCAGACACCGTGACCGTTGCATAGGCATCTGGTCCCGAAAAGGAAGTGACGTCGCTTGACCACTCGTCCCCCGAATCGAGGTTGACCCCCGGCTCTTCGGCGAAGGCGGCGAGCTGCAGCGCCTCGGGCAGCGCTCCGCCCCGCACGGCGCATTTCCGCGCCGCCGTAGGAGCGTTGACCGCGCTGCTCGGCGAGCTCTCCCAGCAGGCGCCGGCGAAGGGCCGCGTGCCCGGCAGGCAGCCGACGCTGTGGCCGTTGACCGTTTTCGCGTCGATCGCATTGACCGCGTTGAGCGCGGTCTGGGCATCGATGGCGCTCTGCGCCGTGTCCGCCGTGTCGGCATGCGTCGCGTTCGGCACCTGTCCCAGGGTCAGCTCGTTGATGTCGGCGCCGGTCAGCGGCGAGCTGAGCCGGGCGCCACGCAGGACTCCTGGCTTCAGCCGGTTGGCGCCGATCGAGCGCGGCTTCAGCCGGTTGCCCGGAATCGACTTCGCCCTGATCGCCTTGCCGTCGATCCTTGCCTTCTTCGCTGCGTAGACGCTGCCGCCGAGCGCCACGAACAGCGCGATTGCGGATACCACCAGCGCCGGCGAGTGCCGCCAGATCCCCTGCCTCATTCTCTCCCCCATAAACGTGTCGGTTTCCAGCTTCGCGGGAGCCTATGCCGGTGCTGCCCGGCGGCCCAAGCGACCTGGACGAACGTTCAGGGCGAACGACTACTCGGCTTCGTCCGCCTCCCTGGTCGCCTCGAGCATCGCCAGGACCGCCGCATCCTCCGCGACCGCGGATACGTAGAAGTGCTCGGTCGCGCCCCGCACCGGCTTGTGGCCGGTGCTCGTCACCGCGCCGAGGCCTTTGAGGACGGTGGTGTGATAGCTGGCGTTGCTCAACGACACGCCCAGCTCCTTTGCGAGCTGAACCGGGCTACGAGGCTCGTCGCAATCGTTGAGCAGGCGGAGTATGCGTCGCCTCAGGCTGTGGTTGAGGGCGCGGATCAGGTCTGCCTGGCTGCCGTCCTTCGAGCGCTCCCGGGCTGGCGTCTTTTGCGCCCTCCACCTGAATCCGCCATTTTCGATGCTCCTCCTCGTGTGAATCGGCATAAACCGATGGGCTATTAAGGAAACGGCGCGATAGTGTAGGAATCCTGAGCGCAGTTTTCACTTCGTCTTTGGGAACCAAAGACCTGTTTTGCACCTAGGCCCTTTAGGCGAGACGGCGCCAGAGGTCGGCCCCGAGCCGCACAGCTTGGATAGCGGCTCGGGGCGTTCCCAGCCGGCCGCTAGCCGGACTTTGAGATCGAGAGGACCGGTAAGGCCGTCTCGGCAGGTGCAAGCTTCATCTTCCACCCCCTCCCTGATTGAGTAGAATTGCTCTAAAGATTTAGAGCAATTGGCAACGGCGGTTGCGATCTGCCAGAAGACTCAGACAGTTCCATTACGGCACCGCATAGACTGCGCACCAGCGCTCGAGTAAACGGAGACCATTGGAGGGATTACGTGGCTGAATCAGAAGCGAGGATTAAGTCTGAGGTGCCTTTGATGCTGCGGGTGGCCAAAGTGTTTGCGGAGCCATTGCGCATCAAGATCGTCGGGGAGCTGAACGTGCGAGAGATGAGCCCGAAGCAGTTCTTTGACGAGTTCGGCGGCGGCTCTCTACCCAGGGTCTCTCGTCACTTCGACGTGCTTGTCGAATACGGCTGGCTCTATCTGGTTAGAACAGAGTCGGGAGGAAAGCGGCGCGGGGCCGTCGAGCATTTCTATCGGGCAGCTCAGCCCGCCATATTTGACAACGACATTTGGTCGCCGTTACCTAAGTCGATGAAGGAAATGGTCAGTGGGCGCATTTTCGAGGAATTTGGCGAACGCGTAGTGAAAGCGATGAAGGCCGAAACGATCGACGCCCGAGATGATCGGCACTTCACCTGGACTCCCCTTCGCCTCGATCAGCGCGGCTGGGAAAACGTCATCGCCAGAGTTGACGCTCTTTTTCATTTTCTTTTCGAGCAACAGGAGGCGGCAAACCTCCGCATGGCCGAGTCCGGCGAGGAGCCGATTCCGATGACCGTCGCCCTGGCCGCGTTCGAATCGCCAAAGGACACGGCAAAAGCTCCCTGATCCAGCTTCGCTCGCTCGCCCATTAGCGCTGATCCTGCCCGCACATCTTCGGTGTGGACCTGGGTTCACCCGGGAGACCAGGCATTTGACTGCTCGTCAAGCCAGAAAGGCCAATGTGCGCCTGTTTCGCTATCTCGCTTGGAGTGGCCCGTGATGTGTGCGTAGTAAGTGTCAGCGGGTTCGATGCGCTGGGGAATACGCTGTTTAACGCCAGTGGAGAAGAATGCCCCTGATTTGGGTGACGCGTGGCCCAGCGGCCCGGGTTGGCGCCTTGCCTGCCGGCGCTGGACCGAAGGCCGATTTACGACACTCGAGCGCGGCCGCTGCGGCTTTGAGCGTGATCGGGTACTGGAGGCGATGGCCGAGCCGTGAATCGGGAGCGGATGTCCGGCCAGAGCAGGACGATGTTGATTGCGAAAAGGCCAGCGACGATAAATACCTGAGCGCCAGCGGCCGCAGTGCCCGTCACTGCCGTCAAAGCAGCGGCGATCAGCCCGGTAACAGCTAAACAAATCACGAGAGCCGCTGTCCACTTGCGGTTCATTGTCTGCATAGTAGCTGATCGACCAACGCCACCAGATAGATGGTCGATCCAAAGATGAAACCCAGGGCAATTCCAAGCCTTCCCCATGCGTCCCTCCGCGTATCGGGAAGTTCCAAAACGGTGGCGAGGACGAGCAGGAGCACGCCGCCTGCACCCGCAGCGCTGAAGATCGAGCCCAGGCCGATCGTGTCCGGAATCGGGTTCTCGACGTTCGGAAGCACGAGGGCACGCTAGGTCCGCTCGGCGCACTTGTGGCGCGCAGAGTCGAAAAGTTGAGTCGCGGGATTGCAACGAGATTGAGCCGTCCGGCTGAGATCCCGTGTGCGGGATAGACTCGCTCTCGTAATCGGTCGGTGGTCAAGGGAAGTCCGGTGCGAAACCGGCGCGGTCCCGCCACTGTGACCGGGCAAAGGAAGCCGCAGGCGCATTGCGTCAGCCACTGAGGGCGACACAGAGCCCTCGGGAAGGTGCGGCCGACTCTCCCGGAAGCCAGGAGACCTGTCCCCGGCCAGCCATGACAACCCTCGAGGAAAGGGTGGCTTAAATGCCAAGACTCATTCCATCCCGGCTGGTCGCAGCATGCGCACTGGCTTTCGTTCTCGTCCTCTCCAGCGCCGCCGTCGCGGTGGCGAAGGGGCCCGCTGCCGATCTGCGGGTCGTCAACAGCAGCGGCAAGGCCCTCGCCGAAGAGTCGTTCGGGGCCGGCACCGCGTCGATCAAGACCAGTCCCCAGGCCACTTGCTTCGGTGCGGGAACCGGTGGCAGCGGGGCAACGGTGACGATCAACGGCCCGACTGCGCTCGGGATGTTGATCCAGGCGTCCAAGTTCACGAAAGCGCTGAAGCCCGTCCAGATCTCCGATGCCTTCGACTTCGGTCTGGCGCTGTGCGGGGTCGGCGGCTTCGCCGCCCACGGCAAGGGCTCGTGGTATCTGAAGGTGAACCACAAGAACCCGGAAATCAGCGGCGACGCGGTGAAGCTGCATGCCGGCGACGAGGTGCTCTGGTACCTGGCGCCATCGTTCCCCTATCCCGATGAGCTGGCGCTGAGCGCGCCGGACGAGGTCATGTCCGGACAGCCGTTCCAGGTGCGCGTCTTCTCCTACGACGACAAAGGTAAGAAGAAGCCGGCTGCCGGCGTGACGGTGGCGGGCGCGACCTCGCCGACCGGTGCCGACGGTCGGACCACCGTGGAGCTGACCAAGCCGACGCGGTTGATCGCCCGCCACGGGAAAGACATCCCCTCCAACGGCGAGCCGGTCTGCGTGGGCGGGAAGTGCCCGAAGGGCTGACCTGCCGATGGGAAGCCGCGGCACGGCGGTCGCGATCGCGCTGCTTGGAGCGGCGCTCGCGACCGCCGGCTGCGGCTTTGGCCCGGGCGAGGGAGTCGGCAAGGTCTCGCTGACCGTGACCCGCGATTACGGGGCGGCGCCGGAACGGTGGCCGGTGAGCGACGAGGCGTCGGAAGCGGACACGGTGATGCGGGTACTCGAACGCAACGCCGAGATTTCCACCCGTTTCGGCGGCGGCTTTGTGCAGTCGATCGACGGGCTCGGAGCGGACGAGCGCTTCGGTCATTCCTTCGACTGGTTCTTCTACGTCAACGGGGTCGAGTCGACCGTCGGCGCAGCCGACTACCCACTGCACGGCGGCGAGGCGATCTGGTGGGACTACCGCGACTGGTCGGCGGCGATGCGGGTGCCCGCAGTGGTCGGCTCCTGGCCGCAGCCGTTCGTCGACGGCTACGACGGCGAGCGCCGGTCCGTGGCAGTCGATTGCCTCGGTGGCGGTGGGGCTTGCGACACGGTTCGCGCAACCCTCGGCGCCGCCGGAGCGACGGTGGCCGCCGGCTCGCCGCAGGGTGCGATCCGCGTCCTGGTCGGCCCGTGGGCGCGACTGCGCGAGGACGCCGCGGCCGCACAGGTCGAGGATGGACCGCAGGCGAGCGGCGTCTTCGCCGACTTTGCCCAGCGGGGGGGAGGGCTCCAGCTGCAGGGACTGGACGAAGGCGGCGAGGCGGCGCGCGGGTTCGGTCCCGGTGCCGGTCTGGTCGCGGCCACCCGCCGCTACGACGCCCCCCCGACCTGGGTCGTGACCGGCGTCGATCGGGCGGGGGTGCGCGCCGCGGCTGGTCTGCTCGACCCGAACGACCTGCGCGACCATTACGCGGTGGCGACCGAAGGCGGCGAGGAGACGCCGTTGCCGATGCGATGAGATCGTCCTTTGCCTACATCCCGAGGAGGGGACCGCTGCAGGCGGCCTCGCCGGGGGCTGCCGTCGTCTATCTGGGCGCTCTTGTCGTCGTCGCCTTCCTCTACTCGAGCCCGCCGGTGCTGGCCGCGGTCGGCGTCGCTGCCGGGCTAGCCGGCCTGCTGGCGGGAGCGCGCCGTGCTGTCCGTGCGGCGATCTGGCTAGGCCTGGCGATCGCCCTGCCGATTGTCGTCGTCAATGCCCTGGTTGTGAGTCGCGGCGAGACGGTCCTTGCCCGGCTCGGCGAGTGGCCCCTGTTCGGTCAGGTGAACGTCACCGCCGAGGCGATCGCCGACGGCGCCGTCTTCGGCCTGCGCGCGGTGGTCGTGATGATCGCCTTCGCCGTCTACTCGGCGTGTGTAGACCCCGACCGGGTGTTGCGGGCGCTGCGCCCGTTCGCGGGACGCTCGGCACTGACCGCGACGCTGATCTCGCGCCTGGTCCCGGTCGCCGCCGCCGATGCCGCCCGCCTCCGCGACGCAGGCCACCTGCGCGGCCCCGGCGCCGCTCCGCTCGGGCGCGCCGCGCTGGTCCGCCGCCTGCTCGCCGGTTCGCTGGACCGGGCCGTCGACGTCGCGGCGACCTTGGAGCTGCGCGGCTACTCGCTTCATCGGCCTCGGCGGCGGTTCGTGGAACGATTGTGGGGTACCCAGCACTCACAATCCTTCCAGCAAGCGTCGCGGTTCGATCGCCGCTTCTATCTGACCGGGGCGGTCGTGTTGGCGGCGGCGATTGCGGGCAAGGCACTCGGCGCAGACGGCTTTGACGCCTACCCGACCGTCGAAGTCGGCACCGGTCCCTGGACCCTCGGTCTGTCCGCATTGCTCGTCCTCTCCGGCCTTGTGGCGAGGGTGCGACATGCCTGACCTGGCCACCCCGACCCGCGCCGCACCCGTTCTCGCAATCGAGCGCCTCTCCTATGCCTACCCAAGTACGAGCGGGTCCACGAGAGTCGCATTGACCCCGCTGGAGGGGGAAAACGCAACCCTCGCCCTCCGCGAGGTCTCGCTGACGTTCGCACCGGGGGAGTTCGCAGTGCTTGCCGGCCGCTCCGCAAGCGGCAAGTCAACCCTGTTGCGTGCCGCCTGCGGCTTGGTGCCTCACTTCCACGGTGGCGAGATCGAGGGCAGCGTCCACGTCGCGGGCCTCGACGCGATCGCCAGGGGCCCCAGCGACCTGGCGGCCGTGGTCGGCTATGTCGCCCAGGACCCCGAGACCCAGGTCGTCTCGACCACTGTGGCAGCGGAGATAGAGCTACCGCTGGAGATGCGGGGGGAACCCGCCACCTCCCGCGCCCGCGCAGTCGAGGAGGTCGCCCTGGCCCTGGCCATCCCACACCTGCTCGACCGCACCGTCGACACCCTCTCCGGAGGAGAGCTCCAGCGCGTGGCGCTCGCCGCAGCGCTCGTCACCCGCCCCAAGCTCGTCCTCCTGGACGAGCCAACGTCCCAGCTCGACCCGGTCGCCGGCGACGAGCTGATTTGGCTCCTGCGGCGACTGAACGAGGAGTGGGGGGTAACGATCCTCCTGGCCGAGCACCGCCTCGAGCGTTGCCTGGCCGCGGCCGACCGAGTCATCGCCATGGATTCGGGCGCCATCGCCTTCGACGGCTCCCCGCGAGACTTCCTCGCCTGGGCACAGGAAGCCGACGCCGCGCTGGAGACTCCCGCCGCCCGCCTCTTCTCGCTTGCGGGCATTGAGCCCCTGCCAGTCGGTGTCCGCGATGCGCGCCAGATCCTCACTTCCACGGGGGTACGGTCCGGGCGGGTCCTGTCACGGGGTGGGGGTGCCCCGCGACAGGACCCGCCCGCAGTGGCCATCCGCGATTTATGGGTCGAGTTGAGCGCCGGGGATTCCACGAGGGACGTTCTCCGAGGAATCGACCTAGTCGTCAAGCGTGGGGAACGGGTCGCCCTGATGGGCCGCAACGGCGCGGGCAAGAGCACGCTGCTGCGCACGCTCGCCGGACTGGTGGAACCGGTGCGTGGCAAGGCCGAAGCATCAAGCGGGATCGCGTTGCTGAGCCAGAATCCCAGCGACTACCTGGTGCGGGAGAGGGTGGGGGACGAACTGTCCGGAGAAGCCGGCCTCACCGCGCTACGCACCGTCGGCCTGGAGCTGGCGATCGACTCGGACCCCCGCGACCTCTCGGGCGGCGAGCGGCAGCGGCTGGCGCTGGCGATCGCGCTTGCCGGGCGGATGGAGGGCGAGGAGCTGCCGGGTCTGGTCGCTCTCGACGAGCCAACTCGCGGCATGGACCGGGCGCGCAAGAGCGATCTGATCGAGCTGATTGAGGCCCTTGCCGGCCGCGGCGCAGGCGTCGTCGTCGCCACCCACGACGTCGAGTTCGCCGCCGGCTTCGCCGAGCGTGTGGTGCTGCTCGGGGACGGGGTCGTGATCGCCGACGGGGACGCCGCCGAGATCCTCTCGGGCGGCTGGTACTTCGCCACCGAGGTCGCCCGCATCCTCGACCTCCCCGGCGTCGTGACGCCGGAGCAGGGCGCGACGAGCCTGGATCGGGGGCGCGGCGGATGACCTGGGAGCTGGCGAGCTTCCTCATCCTCGGCGCCGTCCTGCTCGCCGGCTTCGCCTGGTATGAGCGCTCGCGGCCGACCTCGCAGGTCGTCGCGCTTGTCGCCGCCCTGGCCGCGCTCGCGATCGCCGGCCGGATTGCCTTCGCCGCCTTCCCCAACGTCAAGCCAACCACCGACATCGTCATCTTCGCCGGCTACGCCCTCGGCCCCGCCCCGGGCTTCGCCGTCGGAGCCCTCACGGCGCTCGTCTCCAACTTCTGGTTCGGGCAGGGACCGTGGACGCCGTGGCAGATGGCGGGATGGGGCCTTTGCGGGATCTTGGGGGCTGCGCTGGCGCTCGCCCGCCCCCGCGCCGGCCGCTTCACTCTGGCCGGTGTCTGCGCCCTGGCTGGCATCGCCTACGGCGCTCTGCTGAACTTCTCCCTGATGGCGACCTACGGAGGCGACCTCTCGCTTCAGCGTTTTCTGGCGCTGGAGTCCCGCGCCGTGCCTTTCGACGCCGCCCACGCGATCTGCAACGCCACCCTCGCCCTGATCGCCGGGCCGGCGATGGTGCGGATGCTGGTCCGCTTCCGCGAGCGGTTCGAGTGGCGCGCTCCGGCCGTCGCCTCGGTCCTCCTCTTGGCCCTGGCTCTGGCCAGCGTCCTGCCCGCTCGGGCGCAGGCGGCCGAAACCGACCGCGCCGTCGCTTGGCTGGTCTCGGTCCAGAACGCCGACGGCGGCTGGGGCTCATCTCCCGACAGCGGCTCGAGCGCCGACACCACTGCCTGGGTGATGCTCGGCCTGGAGGCCGCCGGCCGCAATCCGCTCGACGTCTCCCACGGCGGCCACGACGCGGTCGAGTACCTGCGCGCCAACGTCGCCGAGCTGAGCAGCCCCGGCGACTTCGCTCGCACGATCCTTGCCCTTGAGGGCGCCGGGGTCGACCCGCGCTCCTTCGGCGGCGACGACCTGGTCGCGGCGCTGGCCAAGCGCCGCCGCGACAACGGATCCTTCGAAGGCTGGCCGAACTCGACGGCCTTCGCCGTCATCGCCCTGCGCGCGGGAGGGGCGAGCGGCGGCCTCGGCCAGTCGACCTCCTGGCTCGCCAAGGTCCAGAACGCCGACGGCGGCTGGGGGGACGTGCCGGGCTCGCCCAGCACCGCCGACGGCACTGGGGCGGTGATGCAGGCGATGCCGGCGACGAGCGCCGCCGAGCACGGGCTCGGCTACCTGCGCAAAGCGCAGCGACCCAGCGGTGGCTTCCCGCTGGGGGGCTCCGGTGGGGTCAACTCGCAGTCGACCGCCTGGGCGGTGCAGGGAATGCTCGCGGTGGGGGCCGACCCCGCCTCGGTGAGGGAGGGCGGCAAGAGCCCCCTCGACTACATCGCCGCCCGCCAGGACGCCGACGGCCACTACCGCTACTCGGCCTCGAGCGACCAGACGCCGGTCTGGGTGACCGGCCAGGTCCTCACGGCCGTGGCCGGAGAGCCGTTCCCCGTGCCTCCCGTCCCGCGCGAGTCGACCCCCGCCACGGCACCGCAGAGCGCCCTCCCCGGCCCGAACTCTGGATCGGCGGTGCCGGTGGCCCCAACCGGGACGGGGGGCTCGGCTCAGGACTTGCTCGAATCGCCGGGCCAAGGCGGCACCACGACGCCCCCGCCTGCGACGGGCGGCGGTAGTTCCGCGGTCAAGCCCCCGCCTACGGGCGGACTCCCGAGCGTGCCACCCTCGGGAACGGGCCGGTCGGAGGGCGATGAACCCGAACCGAGCACGAGCGAGCCCGCTGCGCCCCCGTTCAAGGCCAGCGAGAATCCCGGCCCGAAGCCCTGGGCGCCCCTCGGCGTGGGCCTGGGCACCGGCGGCCTCGCCCTGGGCAGCGTCCTCTTCTTCGGCCGGCGCTTCGGCTGGTAGCCGACGGGCGCACCGTTGTGGGTCCTATGGACGCCGAACGGAGCGCGGATGGGTTGACGGCTATGTTGCTCGACATGGATGTCGAGACCGCGATCCGGACCCGTCGCACCCACAAGGCCTTCGGCCCGGAGCCGCTCTCCCGCGATCAGATCGAGGAGCTGCTGGAGCTGGCGCGCTGGGCGCCCAACCACAATCTGACCGCACCCTGGCGCTTCCGCGTGCTCGGCCCGCAGGCGCTGGCCCGCCTCAAGCGGGTGGCGGGGCCCGAGAGCGCTGCCAAGCTCGACCGCGCCCCGACCCTGATCGTCGTCTCCTGTGCGCTGGCCGACGATCCGGTTCAGAGCGAGGAGGACCTACACGCCACCGCCGTCGCCGCCTACATCGTCCTGCTCGGCGCCCACGGCCGCGGCCTCGCCGGCTACTGGCGCACGCCCGACCTGCTGCGCTCGGCGGAGGGCAGGGAGGCGGTCGGCCTGCCCGACTGCGAGCGCTTCGTCGGCCTCCTCCATCTCGGTGAGCAGCGTCAGGAGAAGCAGCCGCCGCCGCGGCCTCCGGTCGCCCAGACGACCACCTACCTCGCCTGATGATCTCGCGCGCCGCAGCCCTCGAGGAGATCGCCGGGCAGCGCTTCGAGGTGGTCGTGATCGGCGGCGGCATCACCGGCGCCGGCGTCGCCCTCGACGCCGCCTCGCGCGGCTACTCGGTGGCGCTGCTGGAGCGCGGCGACTACGCGGTAGGCACCTCCAGCCGCTCCTCGAAGATGATCCACGGCGGCCTCCGCTACCTGCAGAACCTCGACCTCGGCCTGGTCCGCGAGGCGCTGCTGGAGCGCCAGCTGATGGTGCAGCTGGCGCCGCACCTGGTCTATCCGACCCCGTTCCTGGTCCCTTCCTTCGCCGAGGAACGCCGTCAGCGTGGGCTCGGGATCGGGCTCAACATGTACGACGTGATGGCGACCACGCGGGTCGGCCGCAGCCGCCGCGAGATGCGCTCCTCGAAGGAAGTGGACGCGGACTTCTACTGGTCGCCGGACCGCCACCGCACGATCGACCGCGACGAGGTGCTGGAGCTCGTCCCCTCGCTGGAGCCCCGCGACCCCAAGGATGCCTACCTCTTCTACGACTGCCAGACCGACGACGTGCGCCTCGTCCTCACCATCCTCGGCGAGGCGGAGCGGTTCGGCGCGGTGATGCTGAATGGGGCGGAGGTGACCGATGTGCTCTCCGTCGAGGGCCGCGCCGCCGGGGTCACCTTCGTCGAGGCGGGGTCGGGCGAGCGCTTCGAGGTCGAGGCCGACAACGTCGTCAACGCGACCGGCGTCTGGGCCGACCGCATCCGGCCCGAGGTGGCCGAGGAGGAGGACGTGCCGCGGATCGTGCCCAGCCGTGGCACCCATGTGCTGGTGGATCGTGCCGACCTCTCGACCGGCACTGCGGCCTGCATCGTCCCGGCCGGTGAGGGGCGCGCGATCTTCGCCCTGCCCTGGTACGGGCGCACCCTGGTCGGCACGACCGACAACGACTTCGACGGCGACGTCGACCATCCCCACCCGGGAGAGGAGGACGTCGAGTACCTGCTCGACGCGGTCAACGCCTTCTTCGGCGTCTCGCTGAGCGACTCCGACCTGGTCGGCGCCTACGCCGGGGTGCGGCCCTTGCTCTCCACCGGCGACCCGAAGAAGTCGGTCGACATCTCGCGCAAAGCAGAGCTCTACGAGACGTCCTCGGGGATGCTGACGATCACCGGCGGCAAGCTCACCACCTGGCGGCGGATGGCGAAGCAGACGCTCGACCGCCTGGTCGAGCGCGAGGGTCGCGAGGCGCCGTGCCACACCGCCGAGATCCCGCTCGGGATGGCGGCACGGCCGGCGGACCTGGAGGCGCCCGAGGGAGTGGGGGAGGAGTCGGTCTCCCAGCTCGCCTTCCGCTACGGACACGCGGCGCGCGCGGTGCTCGAAGTGGCCCGCGGGGAGCCGAAGCTGGCGGCGCCGATCGTCGAGGGTCGCCCCGACCTGCTCGCCGAGGCGACGATCGCGGCACGGCTGGAGCAGGCGCGCAGCGTCGCCGACGTGCTGCTGCGCCGCACCCGGCTGGGACTCTTGGCGGCGCCGCAGCTGCGCAGCGCCGATGCCGTCCGCCCGGTCGCCGAGGCGATCGGTGCCGAGCTGGGCTGGTCGCGGCGACAGGTCAAGCGCGAGGCCGAGGCTTGGCCGTCTGCGGCCGCCGAGGCCGGCAACGACCCCGCCGCCACGTCGGGCTTCGGGCGCCTGCACTAACCTGGGCTCCATGAGACTTTTCATCGATACCGGGAACGTCGCCGAGGTCGAGGAGATCGCGGCCTGGGGCGTTCTTTCCGGCGCGACCACCAACCCGTCGCTGCTCGCCAAGGAGGACGGCGACCCCGGCGAGAGCATCAAGCGGATCTGCGACCTGGTCAGCGGCCCGACCTCGGCCGAGGTCGTCTCCCAAGACCAAGCCGGGATGCTGGCCGAGGGTCGGGCATTGCACGAGCTGCACGAGCACATCGTCGTCAAGGTCCCCTTCAACAAGGAGGGGTTGGAGGTCACGAGCGTGCTGACGGGAGAAGGGATCCCGGTCAACATGACCCTCGTCTTCTCGCCGACTCAGGCGCTGCTGGCTGCGGCCTCGGGCGCAACCTACGTCTCCTGCTTCATGGGCCGGCTCGACGACATCTCGGTCGACTCGACCGCGGTGCTGGCGGAGATCGCCGACACGCTGCGGGCCGGCGGCATGACCTCCGAGATCATCGCCGCCTCGATCCGCCACCCCGAGCACATCGTCGCCGCGGCGCGGATCGGCTGCGAGATCGCCACCACCCCCGCCAAGGTGCTGCGGCAGATGCTCGACCATCCGCTTACCGACGCCGGCGCCGCGAAGTTCCGCGAGGACTGGCAGTCGCGGCCCGAGTTCGGCGAATGGCTGGGCGAGCTGACGCAGAAGCGCCTCGCGACGGCCGGTTGAATAGCCTGCCGCCGATGACGAAAGCTGAGCTGGAGTCCAAGCACCTCGCCGAGCTGCACGAGCTCGCCGCCGACGCGGGCGTCGAGCGCTACCGCATGCTGCCCCGCGCCGAGCTGATCGAGAAGCTGGCGGGCGGGGGGTCGAAAGGCGAGTCGAGGCCGAAAGGCGACCCCGACCGGGGCAATTCGGGGCAGCGCCAACCGCGCGATCGCAGCCGCAAACCTCGCGCGCCGCGCGAGCCTCGGGGGGACCGCGAGCCTCGCAGGGAGCGCCAGGAGCAGAAAGGCAACCGGGAGCGGCAACCCCCGCCCCGCCGCGAGCCGGCCACGGCTGCGCCGAGGGCCGACTTCGAGCCGAAAGCCACCCCTGCCCCAGCGGCGCGCCCGAAGCGCAAACGGCGCCGTCGCCGCTGGGGCAGGCGCCCCAAGGGGGTGCGCGTCCACGACCTGCTGCTGCCTGCGGTATCCGGCCGTCAGGTGATCGTCTACGCCGAGAGCCGCGCGGGCTGCACGGCGCTGCTGCGCGAAGTCGCGGCGGAGCTTTCCGGTGGCTCCAACGGCCCCGACCCGATCGCACTGCTCGTCGATCCGACACCCGAGGAGCTCGCCGACTGGAAGCGCGAGGCGCCCCAGGCCGAGATCGTCTCCGCCGGCAAGGCCAACCACGCCGGCGACGCGATCGCCCAGGCGCAATCCCGCGCCGGTGCAGGCGAGGACGTGATCGTCCTCGTCGACTCCCTCAGCCGCTTCGCCGAGACCTTCGGCGGAGCCGACGACGCCCGCCAGCTCTTCGACGCCGGCCTCGGAGCCTCGAGCAGCGGCTCTCTCACTGTGGTAGCCGCTGTAGAGCGTGCCGGCTAGCATTCCCGACTTGGAATCTTTCACCGGCAAGGGTGATCGCCGCGGCGCACGGGCGAGCAGGCGGGTCGGTGTACCGATCGTCCTCGCCGTCGTGCTCTTCCTGGCGTTGTCCGGCCGGGCGGAGGCGATGCTCTACTGGGCAAACGGCAACGGGATCGAGCGGATGGACCTCGACGGCAGCTTCCGGAGCGACGTGCCGGACTTCTCCAGGGCCTTTCCCGGCGGGTTCATCCGCTCAACCGGTGATGTCTGTGGGCTGGCTGTGGACGCCACGCACATCTTCTGGGCAAACCGCTCCAGCAACTCGATCGGGCGAGCGAATCTGGATGGATCCGATCCGAACTACGCGCTCATCACCGGCGCCGACGAACCCTGCGGAATCGCCATCGACTCGTCCCATGTCTTCTGGGCCAATCTCGGCGGGACCACGATCGGCAGGGCGAACCTCGACGGGACGGACGTGGACCAGGACTTCATCGAGGCGGGAGACAGACCATGCGGTGTGGCCGTGAACGGATCCAACGTCTTCTGGGGCAGTGGGTCGGGTAACTTCTCGCTGGGCCGCGCCGATCTCGACGGCGAAAACCCCGTGCAGGACTTTCTCCCGACGGCTGGCGCCGCATGTGGCGTCGCCGTCGATGCGTCGCACATCTTCTGGTCGGACTTCCTGGGGACGATCGGACGCGCTGACGTAGGCGGGACGAACGCGGAACCCGAGCTCATCACCGGCCTCGACCGGCCGTGCGCAGTCGCGGTCGACCCCGCCCATGTCTACTGGACCGAGGAGTCGGTCGAACGCGGAAACATCGGCCAGGCAAATCTGGACGGTGCGAACGTAAATCGAAGTTTTCTTCCCGGACAGGGCTCGATGTGCTCGGTTGCTGTCGACTCCCTTCACTACGTGCCGCCCCCGGCGAGCAGCATCAGGCTCGGCAAGCTGAGGCGCAACGAGAGGAAGGGCGTGGCCTACATCGCGGTTGACGTTCCCGATTCCGGGCAGTTCACGGTCGAGGTCACCAACGGCCTCTCCTGGAGGTTCGTCGGCGAAGGGGTCGGTCCGGCGCTTTCAGGTGGCGGCCGCAAGTGGCTGCGGATCTGGCCCTCGCCCAAAGGCTGGGACGGGCCCAACCTCCGTCGTCAGTTGCGGAACAAAGGCAGAGCCCGCGTCAGGGTCAGCGTCAAATACGGCGAGATCTACAAAGCGCCGACCACCAGGACGAGATCCTTGGTGCTGATTCAAGAGCGCGCTCAGCGCCGGTAGGCGATGCGGCGCCAGGAGGGCTCTTTGGAGAGCTCGATCAGCTCGTTGCTGCGGTCGGGCTGGACGTAGCCGAAGGTCTGGGTGCTGTCGTCGAAGACGACGTCCAGCTCGCCCTCCTTGACCCGCTGGTCGAGCCAGGCGCCGCGGAAGACCAGGCGGCGCAGCCAGTGGACGAGGCTGCGGTTGGTGGGACCGACCAGGTCCTCCCAGTTGACGTTGATGTGTTCGCCGAGCTCTGAGCTGGGCTCGGAGATCTCGCCGTTCACAGCCAGATCGAGCAGGTCGTCCAGCTCCTCGCGGCTCAGCCCCTGCTGGACGAAGCCGAGTTTGACCGCGGCCTGCTCGACGCGCTGGCCGAAGTCCTCCTCGTTGAAGGCGAAGCGGAGCTCGCCGTACTCGAGCACGTAGTCGGAGCCCGACTCGTAATTTCCTCTGCGGGTCGTCTTCTTATTCATTGAGTTGAAGCCCCTCCACCGTCGCAAGCCCGGCGACAGCAGGAGTTGGATCATGCCTGTCATCGTAGCCCCGTGCCTCCACCAGGCGACCGCTGAACGAGGTTTTGCGCTCCGAGACGATCGCCGAGGGGGGAGGATCGTGGTGGCCGCCGGCTTGGACGTTGCATGGCCGCATCAACTCTCGCCTGGCGATTGCGCCGCCTCCCGTCCGCTGTCGTCTGTGGCCGGCGGGTTGCAGTTGCGAATGAGTTCCGCTCGCGTCTGCTCGGCCTGTCCCGTCTCGAGCTCGACGAGGCCGGTCCCGGACTGCTGATCCCGCACTGCGCGGGCGTGCACACCTTCGGCGTGCGCTTCCCGCTCGACCTCGTCTTCCTCGACCGCGACGGATGGATCTGCTCGGTGAGGCGAGCGGTGCCGCCGCGTCGCTTCGCCTCCGACCGCAGGGCGAGAGCAGTTCTCGAGCTGCCTTTTGGCGAGTGAGAGATCCGAGCGCGGGACCTCGAACCCGCGCTTTGCGACTGCAGCCCGCGGGCGAGGGGGAGAGTTCTCGCGGCTGCGCCCTTAGAGGGGTGGATGCTGCCCCAGAGACGAGAAATCGCCAGCGTCGTCGTCTGCGAGGACGACACGCCGACGCTGGAGCTGCTCTGCGACCACCTGGTTGCCGACCGCTTCGGAGTCCTGCCGGCGCCCAGTGCCTCCGACGCGCTGCGGCTCTGCCGCTACAAGCAGCCGGACCTGATGCTGCTCGACCTCAGCCTTCCCGACGCCTCCGGCCTCGACGTGCTGCAGGAGATCCGCGAAGCCGACGGGGTCGTCTCCCGCTTCGATCCGCGCCTGCCGGTGATCGTCCTAACCGGGCGCGGCGCCGACGATGACCGGGTGCGCGGCCTGGAGTTCGGCGCCGACGACTATCTGGTCAAGCCGCTCCACTATCCGGAGCTGCGGGCGCGGATCGCGGCGGTGCTGCGGCGGGGGGAGCAGCGGCGCAGCGGGCCATGTCGGGTGGGCGACCTCGTCGTCGATCCGGCCCGCCGCAGGACCTGGGTAGGAGGGCGGGAGGTGCAGCTCGCCAAGAAGGAGTTCTCGCTGCTGCGGGTGCTCGCCACCGATCCGCACCGAGTCTTCTCCAAGCGGGAGCTGCTGGGCGAAGTCTGGGGGTACCGGACGCCGACGAAGACCCGCACGCTCGACTCTCACGCGAGCCGGCTGCGGCGCAAGCTCGACCCGGAGAGCGCACGCTACGTGGTCAACTGCTGGGGCGTCGGCTACAGGCTGCTCGACGGATGATCGAGCTCGCCGAGATCGTCGCCGGCTGGCCGCTTGCCGCCTCGATTGCCGCAGTGGTCGCAGCGCAGGGGCTGCGCTCCGGTCGCCGCCGCACCGCCCTCAACGAGGCGCTGCACGAGCTGCGCCGGCCACTGCAGGCGATCGCCCTGGCCAGCGGCGGCGGCACTGGCTCACCGCCCGTGGTGGCAAGCTCGGTGTACCTGGCCGCGGCCGCGCTGGAGCGGCTCGACCGCGAGGTCAACGGCGGGTCGCTGCAACGCCCGGCGGAGGCAGTGGAGGTGCGGCCGCTGCTCGAATCGGCGGTTCGGCGCTGGCGAGCGCGGGCGAGCTTGGGCGGCGGCTCGCTGAGCCTGCGCTGGCGAGCCGGGCCTGCGGTCGTCGTCGGCGACCGCGTCGAGCTTGCGCAGGCGCTCGACAACCTGATCGTCAACGCAATCGAGCACGGAGGCCCCGAGATCTCCGTCGATGCGCGGCCGCACAAGGGCCGCGTGCGGATCGTCATCGCCGACTCCGGCTACGCGTCGCGCCCGGCTACGCGGCGGGACACTCCCGCCGAGGTGATCGCGCGTCTTTCGGGGCGCCGCCGTCGCGGCCACGGCCTCGATGTGGTGAGGGGAGTGGCCGCGGCCCACGAGGGTCGCTTTGCCCTGCGGCGCTCCGAGCGCGGTTCGCTCGCCCTCTTCGAGCTTCCCCTGGCCGGCGACCCAGCTTCGCTGGCCGCATGAGCCGGCGCGGCCGCGCGCTCGGGTTCGTGCTGCTGGCGCTGCTCGCCGCGGCGGCTGCAGCGGCGATCGCCGATGGCTACGGGTCGAGTCTCGTACGCGGCTACGGCCAGCTGCGGCAAGTGGTGGTCGTCGAGGGGAACATCGCCGCAGGCCGGCGGATCGGCCCGCGGGAGATCGGCACGGCTCTCGTCGTGCGGCGCATCCCGGAGCGGTTCGCACCGCCCGGCACGCTGGCCACGCCGGAGGAAGCCCTCGGTTTGGTCGCCCACACGACCCTGCCCGCCGGCTCGTACCTGCTCGGTGCGCAGCTGAGCGTGGGGAGGAAGGGAAGGGCTGCGGCAGGTCGTCTCGGCGGCGGTCGCCGCCCGGTCGAGATCGCCGTCAGCGGTGCGGACGCCCTGCTTGCCGTCGGTCCCTCGCCTTCCGGCTCGAAGGTCGACGTGGTGGTGACGAGTGAACCGGCCGGTGCCGGCTCGGGACGCACATACGTCGCCGCCGCCGGGGTTCGACTGCTGGCCTTGAGACCCAGCGACGAAGGGTCTTTCCCCGGAGCCACGACAGCGGCGACCCTGGGCCTGACGAAGGACCAGGCGCTGCGGCTGATCGCCGCCGAGAGCTTCGCCCGCAGGGTGACCTTGCTGCCGGGGGGATGAGCTAGATCCAGTGGAGGCGAGGCTTCGGCACCTGGAGGAGGTCGCGAGCTCCCTGCGTGCCCGGCTGGTCGAGGCCCGGCGCGAAGCTGCTGCGGCTGGCGGGCAGCCGGGCGATGAGCTGGGCGAGCAGGTCCGCGACCTGGTCGCAGAGGAGGCGGCGCTGCTGGGTGCCGAGGATCGGCAGGCGCTCGTCGCCCGGGTGCTGCGCGACACGGTTGGACTCGGGCCGCTGGAGGATTTGCTGGCCGACCCCACGGTCGAGGAGGTGATGGTCAACGGGCCCCGTCGCGTCTACGTCGAGCGGCACGGGCGGATCGAGCCGGTCGACACCGGTTTCTCCGACGAAGAGGAGCTGCGCAACGCGATCGAGCGGATCCTCGCCCCGCTCGGCCGCCGCATCGACGAGCTCAGCCCGATGGTCGACGCCCGGCTCGCCGACGGCTCGCGGGTCAATGCCGTGATCCCGCCGCTCGCGATCGACGGGCCGGTGCTCTCGATTCGTCGCTTCGGCGCCCGCCGCCCGGGGCCGCGCGAGCTGGTCGAGCTGGGCACGCTTGCCGAGCCGGATCGTGCATTGCTTCAGCGCGCTGTCGGCGAGCGGCGCAGCGTCCTCATCAGCGGCGGCACCGGCTCGGGCAAGACAACTCTGCTGGGCGCCCTCTCCAGCTTCATCTCGGCGGCGGAGCGGGTGGTGACGATCGAGGACGCGGCCGAGCTGCGGCTGCGGCAGCACCACGTGGTGCGGCTCGAGAGCCGGCCTGCCGGAGTCGAGGGAAGGGGGGAGGTGACGATCCGCGACCTGCTTCGCAACGCGTTGCGGATGCGGCCCGACCGGATCGTGATCGGCGAGGTGCGCGGCGCCGAGGCGCTGGATCTGCTTACCGCGCTCAACACCGGGCATCGCGGCGCGCTCTCGACCGTGCACGCCAACTCCCCCTCCGATGCGCTCGCCCGCCTGGAGACACTTGCCCTGATGGCGGGGCTGGGGTTGCCGCACGAGGCGATCGCCGCGCAGGTTCGCCGCGGCATCGACCTCGTCGTCCACCTGGAGCGCCTCCCCGACGGCTCCCGCCGCGTCACCGAGATCGCCGACGTGGCGGCGGCGAGATGAGCGGCGCCCACGGACCGTTGCTACCCCTGCTCGGCGCCGCTGCAGGGGGCCTGGCGGCGCTCTCCGTTCGCGAGGCGCTACTGGCGAGCCCCGCCGCCGCGCGCTGGTTGCGCCTCGCGCTGGAGCCGTTGCGCAGGGCCGGCCGTGAGGGGTACGCGCCCTCGACCCTGGAGCGCCGCCGGCTTGCCGCGGTCGGCGCGGGCGTGGCGCTGCTTGGCGGCTGGTTCCTTGCTGGGGCGGCTGCCGCGGTGCCCCTGGCCGTTGCCGGCCCGTCGCTGGCGGGGTGGACGGTGAACAGCCGTCGCCGTCGTTACCGGCGCGCGGTCGAGCGGGCGCTGCCTGAAGTCGGCGAGGCGGTCGCCGACTCGTTGGCCGCCGGGCGCTCGCTGCGTGCCTCGCTGCCGGCCGCGGCGGCCTCGGTCGACGGTCCGGCGGCGGTCGAGCTCGCCCGGCTCGGAGCGGAGCTGGAGCTGGGAGCGCCTACGGGCGAGGCGGTCGAAGGATGGCAGCGACGGATCCGCTCACCCAGGGTCGACGCCTTCGCGGCGGCCCTGCTCAGCCAGCGGCGGGCCGGCGGCGATCTGGCCGGTCTCCTGCGTCGCTTCGCCGAGGGTGCGGCGACCCGCGACCGGGCTGCCGATGATGCCCGGTCGGCGACCGCGCAGGCCCGCTTCACCGGCCTGCTGGTGGTCGCGATGCCGAGCGGCGGCGCCCTCTTCGCCGAGTTGATCCAGCCGGGCTTCCTCGCCAAGGTGCTTGGCTCGCCTGCGCCAGCGGCGCTGCTGGCACTTGCCGCGGCGCTGCAGCTGATCGGCTTCGTCGCAATCCGGCGCCTCTCACGGGTGGTCGAGTGAGCCCAGCCGGCCCGCTTGCCGCGCTCGCAGTGCTATTTGCTTTCGCCGCGGTCCGCGAGCTGCGCCCGGCGGCGGATCGCGCCGGTGGAGCGGCGGGGCTCGGCTTCGGCGCCCGTGGCCGGCCGCTCGCCGCGGCGCTGCGATTGGGCCTGCCGGCGCGCATCTCCCGTGCCGGCCTGGCGCCGCGCCTGTCTCTCGGGGCGGTGCTGCTGGCGAAGCTGGCCACTGCGTTCGGAGGCGGGCTCATGGCGCTGACCGCGGCTCCCGCAGCGCCGGGTCGCCTCTCACTGCTGGTCGCCGTAGCGATGCCCGCGGCTGGCTTCGTCCTGCCCGACGCGCTGCTGGAGCGCGAGGCCCGTCTCCGGCGCAGGCGGCTGCTTGGTTCCTTGCCGGACGCTGTGGACCTGCTCGCGATCGGCTCGGCCTCCGGTCGCAGCCCGGCCGCTGGCTTTGCCGAGATCGCCCGCGCCGGCAATGGCCCGCTCGTCGAGGAGCTGCGGGTGACCGTCGCCGAGCTCGAGTGCGGCCGGCCTCTCTCGGCGGCCCTCGGGTCGCTCCGCGAGCGCGTTCCCGGCAGCGAGCTGGCGACCCTCTGCGCCTCGATCGAGCGTTCGCGCCGCCTCGGTTCGCCGCTCGCCGACCAGCTGCACCGCCAGGCCGGCTCGCTGCGCCGTGACCAGCGCCGCGCGGTGGAGGAGCGCGCCGCCCGCGCCGCCCCCAAGATCCAATTGGTTGTCGCCCTGGTCCTCGTCCCCTCGGTCCTGCTGATGATCGCCGCCGGCCTGATCGCCAACGCCGACGCCCTGCTCGGCGGCTTCTAATAAGGCGCCGCCTCCTCTGCTCCCGGACACGGCCAAAGAATCAGATATGGATGGCCGTGTCCTCCCGCGTCCGGGGGCGGCTTGGCTACTCCAACGACTCCTCGCGCAGGCGGGTGACGACCGCGGCGGAGGCGGCGCGGATCGTGTCCAGCTCGGCGGCCTTCATCTTGTGGCCCTTGACGTAGCAGCAGAGGGCGCCGTCGACGAGCTCGAAGGCGAACTTCTCGGGGGCCGAGTCGGTCAGCCAGACGATGAAGGTGGGGGCGAAGAGCTGGCGCAGCCGGTTCGCGTCCTGCTCCTTGCCGGCGAAGATCTCGTAGCGCTCGTCGAGCGCCTCGCTCTCCAGCTCGATCCGCTGCTTGGAGCGGCGAAAGACGTCCTCGAGCTTCTCCAAGGCGCGTAGGCCGGACTTGCGCTGGCAGTAGAGCTCGGGGACGAAGCCGGCGCACTCGGGCACTTCGGCCAAGCCGACGGTGTAGCGGTAGTAGTTGGTCTGCCGGTTGCCCTTGCTGTCGGTCGTCTCTTCCTCGTAGGTGTAGAGGGCGAGCGTGCCCTCGACGCCGCCGCCGAGAGTGCCTTCCAGCGCCCGCTCGGCGTAGCGATCGTCGCCCTTGCGCAGCAGCGGCGTCGCTTCGGGCAGCCGCCCCCTGCCGAGGACGGCCATATTGCGCTGCTCGCCGTAGACCGTGAAGAAGGCATCCTCCGAGCGCGAGTCGGCGATCGCGAAGACGACCAGGAGGCCGATCAGCAGAGCACCGGCAGCCGCGGCCGCGCCGATCGCAGCGCCGGCGAAGATCGCCCCCGCAATCCCCGCGGCCACGATGGCGAGGCCCAGCAGGGCCCTGGCGACCGTCTTCCCCAGCAGCTGCCGGAAGTAAAAGCCGCGCAGGTCGTCGGCGTCGTCGGGCAGGCCGGGCATCGCGCGCCAGCCTAGCCTCTCGATGCCACGGCGCGAGGCTGCATTCAGCGTCGGATAGCGACGGCAAATGCAGCCTCGCGCGTCGATGGGTGGCTGCAATTGGGGTTGCGGGATAGGATCGTGTTGCAAAGTGGGGGAAAGTGGGGTACTGTGGCCGCGAGTTGAAGCCCAGGACCGGGGTGGTGAGGCTCCTCCCACCTCATCACTCCGGTCCTAACTCTCTTTTACCGGCCGCAGAAAGGACCACGGGGATGGCATTTCGGGGTCTCTACGAGCACAGCCTCGACTCCAAGGATCGCCTCACGGTTCCCTCTCGCTTCCGGGCAGCGCTCTCCGACGGGATTGTTCTGTCGAAGGGCTTCGACCCCTGCGTCTGGGTGCATACGACCGACGAGTTCGAGCAGCTTTCCGAGCGCTTCCTCTCGCCCCACAGCCCCTTCGGCAAGGACGCGCGCAGCCTGCGGCGCCGCTTCCACGGCAGCTCCTTTGACGAGAAGCTCGACTCGGCGGGCCGCATCCGCGTCCCCAAGCCGCTGATCGAGCACGCCGGCCTCGCCGGTCCCTGCGTTGTGATCGGCGCCGGCGAGTACCTGGAGATCTGGAACGTCGAGGCGTGGGCGAAGCAGGAGCAGGACCTGGACGCCTCCGCGCCCGAGATCGCCGAGGGCCTGGCCTCGAGTGGAGGGTCTGCGTGAGATGCGAGCCCATGCCGAGCAAACTCCCCTTTCCAGCCATGACCCACGTCAAGCTGTCGCCAGTAGCGCAACCCTTGTCTACATGCCCACCGAGCACGAGCCCGTCCTCGCCCCCGAGCTGACCGCCCTGCTGGCCCCCGAGCCGGGGCAGGTCGCCGTCGACTGCACCTTCGGCGGCGGCGGCCACGCGCGGCGGATCGCCGCCGCGATCGGGCCGGAGGGAATGCTGATCGGCATCGACCGGGATCCGGCTGCCGAGACGCGATTCGAGCGCTTTGCCGCCGAGGTCACCTGCGCCACCCGCTTCCTCGCCACCGACTACTCGGCAGGTCTTCGTACCCTGCGTGGCGAAGGCATCCGTCCAGACATGGTGTTCATGGACCTCGGAATGTCCTCGATGCAGGTCGACGCCAGGGAGCGGGGGTTCTCCTATTCCTACGACGCCCCGCTCGACATGCGGATGGACACGCGGCAGGAGTTCAGCGCCGCCGACCTCGTCAACGAGTGGCCCGAGTCGCGCATCGCCCAGGCGCTGCGTCGCTTCGGCGAGGAGAGCTATGCGGGCGGGATCGCGCGTGAGATCGTGCGGCGGCGACCGCTGCGGACAACGTCCGAGCTGGTCGACGCGGTCAAGGCCGGGATGCCGGCCTCCGCTCGCTTCGGCGGCGGCCACCCGGCAAAGCGGACCTTCCAGGCGATCCGGATCGCCGTCAACGGGGAGCTGGACTCGCTGGACGACGCGCTGCCGTCTGCTTGGGGGATGCTGCCGCTGGGCGGCAGGTTGGCGGCGGTCTCCTTCCACTCGCTGGAGGACCGCCGTGTAAAGCGCTTCCTGGCCGATCGCGCCCGCGGCTGCGTCTGCCCACCCGAGCTTCCCGTCTGCACCTGTGGACGGGAGCCCGAAGCGGAGCTCCTGACCCGGCGCGCCGTAGCGCCCGAGGCGGCGGAGATCGCCGCCAACCCGCGCTCGAAATCGGCCCACCTGCGCGCCGCGGTGAAGATCGCCGAGGCTCAGCACGCCGGGAGCGCCGCCTGATGGCCGCCGCCGCAACCGCACGCAAGGCCGCCGCGCCGGCGCGGGCCCCCAGCCGCAAGCGACCGGCCCTCGCCGTCGCCCCGGCACGGAAAGCTCCCACGCGCAAGCCAGGCCCTGCGCGCCACAGGGCGCCCGCCCGCCGGCCCGGCGGCCAGCTGATCCCAATCGCGGTCGGAACCGCGAGCGCCGTGCGCAAGCTGCCCGACTCGGGGCTGGTCGTGCGGATGACCCGCGGCCGGGCCTGGATCGCGGTGCTGGGCGTGCTGCTGGTCGGAATCGTCGGGCTGAACGTGGTCACCCTCAGCCTCGCCGCCAGCGCCGGCCCCATCGACCAGAACATCCAGGCCCTGGATGAAGAGAACTCGATTCTCCGCAGCCGCGACGCGCAGAAGTCGGGTGCTGGACGGATCCGCCACGACGCGGCGGCGCTCGGTCTGAGCGCAGCACCAGTCGACCAGGTCGGCGCGGTGCAGGCGAGCCCGCGGGACGTCGCGACGGCCGCGCGGCGTCTTGCCGCGGCCGGATCGGCCTACTGAGGACGCCGGTGCGCACGATCGAGCGCAGGATCGGGCTCCTCTTCGCCGGGTTCCTGCTTTGCTTCCTGGTGATCGCCGCGCGTGCCTTCTGGCTGCAGGGAGTGCAGGGGGCGAAGCTCGCCTCCGAGGCCGCCTACCAGCAGACCGACGTCGTCACCGTACCGGGCCTTCGCGGCAGCGTGCTCGATCGCTTCGGCAACCCGCTGGCCGTCTCCGAAGACGCGAAGACGATCTACGCGACCCCCTACCAGGTGAAGCGGCCCCGGGAGGCGGCCGCCAAGCTGGCCTCGATCCTCGGGCTGGAAGAGGACGAAGTGCTGAAGAGCCTCACCGAAGACTCCGGCTTCTCCTACGTGGCGCGCAAGGTCGACGTGCCGAGCGCGGCACGGGTCGCGCGCCTCGAGCTCCCCGGGATCGGCGAGCTGCCGGACAGCAGGCGCACCTATCCACAGGGCGATCTGGCCGCTCAGACGATCGGCACCGTCGGCGACGAAAACCAGGGCCTGACCGGGCTCGAGGCCGGTGAGGACTCGGTCCTGCGCGGCACCGACGGGGAGCGGCGGATAGTCAACGACGCCCTCGGCGAACCGATCCGGCTGGAAACGGTCAACGAAGCCAGCGACGGCGAAGACCTGCGGCTGACGCTCGACCCCGCGATCGAGCAGAAGACCGAGGAGGCGCTGGCCGAAGTGGGCGAAACCTACGCGCCCAAGGGCGCCACGGCGATCGTCATGAACCCGCGCAACTCGCAGCTGCTGGCGATCGCAAACTGGCCTCCGGTCGACCCGAGCGACCTCGAAGGCGCAGACCCCGAAGACCTGATCGACCGCGCCACCGGCTTCACCTACGAGCCCGGCTCGACCTTCAAGGCCTTCACCGTCTCGGCGGCGCTGGAGGAAAAAGAAGTGACCCCGGAAACCTCCTACACCCTGCCGCCGCAACTCCACGTCGCCGACCGGATCATCGAAGACGCCGAGGCACGGCCGACCGTCACCCTGACCGTCGCCGAAATCCTCGCCCACTCCTCCAACGTCGGCGCTGCCACGATCGGCTTGCAGCTCGGCAGCGAGAAGTTCTCCCGCTGGATCAACCGTTTCGGCTTCGGCCGCCCGACGGGCGTGCAGTTACCAGCCGAGGAGCAGGGGATCGTGCCGGCGCTCGACGAATACTCGGGCTCGACGATGGGCAACCTGCCGATCGGCCAGGGGCTGGCGGTGACCCCGATGCAGATGGTCGCCGGCTATGCGGCGATCGCCAACGGCGGCTTCCTGCGCCGGCCGCAGCTGATCGAGAAGGTCGGCGACGAACCGGTCGAGGAGCCGCGCGGGCGCCGGGTGATCGACTCCACGGTCGCCGAACAGGTGCGGACGATGCTGGAGGGAGTGCTCGCCGCGGGCGGAACCGCCTCCGAGGTAAGCGTCCCCGGCTACACGCTGGCCGGCAAGACCGGAACGGCCGAGGTGGCCGAAAACGGGACCTACTCGGAGACCAAATACGTCGCCTCGTTCATCGGCTTCGCGCCGGCGCAGGACCCGCGGCTGCTGGTTGCGGTGATCGTCGATCAGCCGCAGGGGGAAATCTACGGCGGGGCGGTCGCGGCGCCGGCGTTTGGTCGGATCGCCGCGTTTGCTCTTCCGTATCTCGGTGTGCCGCAGGAATAGGGCGCCCTGCCGCCCATCCAGGAAGGTCGGCACTGCCGCCCACCGAGGGTAGGAGGTCGGGTGGTCCTCCCGGTCGCTGGGTTTTTCGCCTTGAAGCTTGCCTCTCTCGCCAAGTGGTCTGTGCGAAAAACAGGACGCCGCGGCCGGGATGACCACCCGACCTCCTACTTAGAATCGCCGCTGTGAGACTGGATGAGCTCGTGGGCGAAGCTGGGGAGGCCCGAATTGTCGGCGACGGGACCGTCGAGGTCGTTGAGCTTGCTTATGACAGTCGCAGGGTCAAACCGGGGACATTGTTCTTCTGCGTGCCGGGGGAGAAGGTCGATGGGCATGAGTTCGCCCGTGCGGCTGTCGAGGCTGGGGCTGGGGGGCTGGTGGTCGAGCGGGAGCTGGAGTTGGATGTGGCGCAGGTGGTGGTGCCTGACGCGCGGGCGGCCATGGCGCCTTTGGCGGCGCGCTTTCATGGGGACCCCACGAGTGAGTTGCGCGTTGTCGGGATCACCGGCACCAATGGCAAGACGACCACCGCCTTCCTCTTGCGGGAGGTCCTCGAGGCTGCGGGGATGCAGTGTGGGCTGTTGGGGACCGTGAAGCAGGTCGTCGGCGGGATGGAGGAGGAGGTCGAGCGGACGACGCCGGAGGCGATCGACCTGCAGGCGACCTTCCGGCGCATGCTCGACGGTGGCGATCGCGCCTGCGCGATGGAGGTTTCCTCGCACGCGCTGGCCCTGCACCGCTGCGACGCGATCCACTTCCGTGTCGCCCTCTTCACCAACCTGACCCAGGACCACCTCGACTTCCACGCCGACATGGAGGACTACTTCCGCTCGAAGCGACGGCTGTTCGAGATGGGTCCGGGGACGGCGGTCGTCAACGTCGACGGCCCCTACGGGCGCCGCCTCGCAGGGGAATTCGAGTGCGTCACCTTCTCCGCCGAAGGCGCCGACGCGGATCTGGTTGCCCGCAACGTCGCACTGAGCGCAGCGGGCGCCGAGTTCACCGCGACGACGCCGCCGACGGGCCTAAAAGTCGACTCCGAGTCGACTTTTAGGCCCGTCGGCGGCGAAGTTCATGTGCGGACCGGGCTGCCGGGGCATTTCAACGTGGCCAACGCGCTGGGCGCGTTCGCCGCGGCCACGGCATTGGGGGTAGAGCCGGACCTCGCAGCTATCGGCCTTGCTCAGGCTGCACCCCCACCAGGCCGCTTCGAGCCGATCGACGAGGGGCAGCCCTTCGCCGTCCTCGTCGACTACGCCCACACTCCCGACTCGCTGCAGAACGTGCTGCAGGCGGCGCGGCGGCTGGGCGAGGGCCGGGTGATCTCGGTCTTCGGTGCCGGCGGCGACCGCGACCGCGGCAAGCGTCCGCAGATGGGACGCGCCGGTGCCGAGCTTTCGGACCTGGCGATAGTCACCTCCGATAACCCGCGCTCGGAGGACCCGGAGGCGATCGTCGCCGAGATCCTCGCCGGAATCGACGACCGCGGCGGGGTCGAGGTCGAGGTCGATCGCCGCGCCGCAATCGCCCTCGCCCTGGCCCGCGCTCGGCCCGGCGACACCGTGGTGATCGCTGGCAAGGGGCACGAGCAGGGGCAGGAGTTCGAGAACGGTCGCAAGCTGCCGTTCGACGACCGTGAGGTGGCGCGGAAGGAGCTGAGGGCGCTGTGAAGCTGACGCCCGAGCAGATCGCGGCGGTGGCCGGAGCGGAGATCGTCGCCCGGGGAGGATCACGCGACCCGCGTCGCGTCATCATCGCCTCCGGCGAGACGGCCGAGGGAGACCTCTTCTTCGGCCTGCGCGGCGAGAACGTGGACGGGGGCGAGTACGCGCCGGCCGCGATCGCGGCCGGCGCCTGGGGCGCGGTGGTCAGCGAGGGGAGGGCGGGCGGGCTCGACGGCGCCTGGGTCTTTGCGGTCGCCGATCCGCTTGCGGCGCTGCAGAGCCTGGCGAGCGCCTGGCGCAGCGAGCTCGGCGCGCCGGTGGTCGGCATCACCGGCTCGGTCGGCAAGACCTCGGTCAAGGACATCGCACGAGCGCTGCTGCCGGGCCGGGTCCACGCCAACCGGGAGAACCTCAATACCGAGATCGGCCTGCCGCTGACTCTGCTGGAAGCCCCGGCGGACACCGAGCTGCTGGTCCTCGAGATGGCGATGCGGGGCCCTGGCCAGATCGCCGAGCTGGCGGCGATCGCCAAGCCCCGGGTGGCGGTGATCACCAACGTCGGTCCGGTCCACGTCGAGCTGCTGGGCTCGGTCGAGGCCGTCGCGGCGGCTAAGGCGGAGATCCTCTCTGCGCTGCCCACCGACGGCACGGCCGTGGTCCCGGTCGAGGCGGGGGAGCTCGAGCCCCACCTGGCGGTCGCGCCCCGCCTGCTTCGCTTCGGCGCTGGCGGGGACGTCGACGTCGTCGAGCGGCGGGTCGAGGACGGGGTGACCGAGGCGACGGTCGAGACGCCGGAGAGCCGGGCGCGCTTCCACTTTCCCTTCACCGAGCGCCACAACCTGACCAACGCCCTCGCCGCAATCGGCGCCGGCGTTGCGCTCGGCGCCCCGCTCGAGGAGATGGCCGACCGCGCTGCGAACATAGGCTTCTCCCGCTTCCGGGGCGAGCGCCTCGAGCTTGGTGACGGGATCGTCCTGGTGAACGACTGCTACAACGCCAACCCGGTGTCGATGCGCGCGGCGCTGGATCACCTCGGCTCGCTGCCGGGAACGCGCCGCATCGCGGTGCTCGGCGAGATGGCGGAGCTCGGCGCCGGAGCCGCCGCCTACCATCGCGAGATCGGCGGCCACGCCCGCGCCGAGGGAGTCGACCTGCTGATCGGCGTCGGGGAGCCGGCCCGGGAGTACGACCCAGACGAGCTCGTCGGCGGCCCGGCGGAGGCGGCCGAGCTGCTCGCCGCGCAGCTCGAGCCGGGCGACGCAATCCTCGTCAAGGGCTCGCGCTCGGCCGGCCTCGAGGCCGTCGCCGAGACGCTGGCGGAGCTGCGCTGATGGGCGAGGTTCTGATCGCCGGCATGGCCGCGATGCTGATCTGCATCTTCCTCGGCCCCAAGTTCATCGAGTACCTGCGGGTGAAGGAGTTCGGCCAGCACATCCGCGAGGACGGGCCGCAGGAGCACCATGCCAAGGCCGGAACGCCGACCATGGGTGGGTTGATCGTCTTCGCCGCGATCTGCGTCCCGTACCTGGTGCTGTCCAATCGGGATGCGCAGAGCCTGGCCGTGTTCGGCGTCGCCCTCGGCTGCGCCGCGCTCGGCTTTGCCGACGACTTCACCAAGATCGTCAAACGCCGCTCGCTCGGTCTCTCGGCGCGCTGGAAGCTGGTCGGGCAGCTCCTCCTGGCGCTGGTCCTTTGGTGGGTGGCGCGCCATGAGGTCGGTCTCGAGCCGACCCTCTTCTTCCGCATCGGGGACGCCAGCCTCGACCTCGGGCCGGTCCTCTACTTCGTCCTCGTCTTCCTCGTCATCGCCGGCACCTCCAACGGCGTCAACCTCACCGACGGCCTCGACGGCCTCGCCGCCGGCTCCTGTGCGATCGTCCTGCTCGCCTACACGGCGATCTGCTTCGTCACCAATGAGCAGCAGAACCTGGCGCTCCTCTCGGCCTGCCTCGTCGGAGCCTGCGTCGGCTTTCTCTGGTTCAACGCCTTCCCGGCCTCGATCTTCATGGGGGACACCGGCTCGCTCGGGCTCGGTGGGGCGATCGGCGCGCTCGCCGTGATGACCCAGACCGAGGTGCTGCTGATCATCATCGGCGGCATCTTCGTGATCGAGGCCCTCTCGGTCGCGGTCCAGGTCTTCTCCTTCAAGGCCTTCCGCCGCCGCGTCCTGCTGATGGCGCCGCTCCACCATCACTTCGAGATGATGGCCTGGTCGGAGACCAAGATCATGCTCCGCTTCTGGATCATCGCCGCGGTTTGTTCGGGCATTGGCTTCACCCTGTATCAGCAGAGCATCGGTCGCTAGCGCTTCGGCCGCGGGTCCTGTCGCCGGGGTGGGGTGCCCTCCTGGTGCTGCGATCTGCTTCGGGCAGAGGGATGGAATCCAATGGAGCGATGAGGTCTCGCCCTCCGCAGACTCCGCACTGGCGGAGGACACCCCACCCCGACGCCACCCGCGGAGGAAGCACTGCACAGGGTCGACTGGCTTAAGCGCGAACCTATTACTGATGGCCGCGCCACCGCCCAGGAAGCCTCGCCCGGAGCTGCCCCAGGGTCCCTATCTGGTTGCGGGACTCGCTCGATCGGGCCAGGCCGTGGCTCGGTTGCTCGCTGGGCGGGGCGAGGTCGTGCGGGGGGTTGATTCGGGGCATCCACAGGGGGCGGCAGGGCTGGCCGGGGTCGGCGTCGAAGTCGCACTGGATACGGATGGATTGGCTCTGCTCGAGGGCATACGAACCGTCGTCAAGAGCCCCGGCGTGCCCCGGGAGGCGCTGGTGATCGCCGCCGCGCTGGAGCGGAGGATCGACGTGGTCGGCGAGCTCGAGCTGGCCTGGCGGGCGATTCCCAACCGCTTCCTCGCGGTGACCGGGACCAACGGGAAGACGACCACGGTCGAGTTGCTCGGCCACCTCTACCGGACGGCCGGCGAGCCGGCCACCGTGGCGGGCAACGTCGGCACGCCGCTCTCCTCCCTGGTCGGCGACATCGATTCCGATGCGACCGTGGTCTGCGAGGCCTCCAGCTTCCAGCTCGAGGACACCTCCGCCTTCGCTCCCGAGTGCGGGGTCTTCCTCAACCTGGCTCCGGACCATCTCGACCGCCATGCCGACCTCGGCTCCTATTTGGCGGCCAAGCTGCGCATCTTCGCCAACCAGGCCAACGACGACGTCGCCGTCTACAACGCCGACGAGGCGGTGCTCGCCGGCGCCGACCTCGGCGGCTGCGCCCGCCGTGTCGCCTTTTGTGTCGGCGCCGGACCGGACTGCGAAGTGGCGTTAGCGGAGGGAACGATCTTCTACGAGGGCGAGCCGCTGCTCGCTACGGACGAGCTGGGGCTGTTCGGCGAGCACAACGTCGCCAACGCGATGGCCGCTGCGACCGCGGCCCTCGCGATGGGCCTCGACCGCGACGCGGTGCGGGAGGGGTTGCGCAGCTTCGCCGGCGTCCCCCACCGGCTGGAGCAGGTCGCCGAGATCGCCGGGGTTCGCTTCGTCAACGACTCCAAGGCGACCAACGTCGCCTCGGCGACCATCGGGCTGGGCGCCTTCGGTGGCGGCGTCCACGCGATCCTCGGCGGCAGCGAGAAGGACGAGCCGTTCGCGCCGCTGGTCGAGCCGGTCCGGGAGAGCTGTGCCGCCTGCTACCTGATCGGAGCCGTGGCGGATCGCCTCGCCGCCGAGCTGGCCCCGGTCCTCGTCGACGGAGTCGCGCTGCACCGCTGCGCCGACCTCGAGGAGGCGGTGCGCAGCGCCGCCGCCGCGGCTCGCCCCGGAGATGTCGTGCTGCTCTCGCCCGCCTGCGCCAGCTTCGATGCATTCGAGAACTTCGAACGCCGCGGCGAGCGCTTCCGTGAGATCGTCGAAGGACTTTCGTGAGTGCCCGCGCGTTGTCGCTCCCCTGGTCGGGGTCGAAGGGCAAAAAGGGGAAGAAACGATCCGCTCGCCGCCGCGCCGCCAGCCTGCCCGCCGAGTACAACATGCTGCTCACGGCGACGCTCTGCCTGCTCGCCTTCGGCGCGGTGATGGTCTTCTCGGCCAGCTCTACCACGCGGGTGCTGAGCGACGGCGGCCTCTCCGACAGCGCCTTCTACCTGAAGCGCACCCTTCTCTTCGGCGCCGTCGGGCTGCTGATCATGCACCTGACGGCGCGACACGGGCTGCAGCTCGTCCGCCGCCTCACCCCGGCGATCCTCGCTGTCTCGCTCTTCCTGCTGCTCGCCGTGCTTGCGGTGGGCACGAACGTGAACGGATCCAGCCGCTGGATCGGATCCGGCTTCCTGCAGATCCAGCCCTCGGAGCTGGCCAAGGTGGCCTTGATCCTCTACGCCGCCGACCTGCTCGCGCGCAAGCCGAAACGGGTGCGGTCGCTCGAGGGGCTGATGCCGTTCCTGCTGGTCGTCGGCGCGGCTTTGCTGCTGATCGTCGCCGAGCCCGATCTCGGGACGACGCTGGTGGTCGCCTTTGCCGTCGCCGCGACCCTGGTCGCGGCCGGCGCAAGATTGCGCGACCTCGCCCTGATCGGGGTCGTGCTCGCCTTCTTCGCGCTTTTGATGACGGTGATCGAGCCCTACCGGATGGCCCGCCTGACCGGCTTCCTCAATCCCGGTGCCGACGCCGCCGGAGCCGGCTTCCAAGCGGCGCAGGCGAAGATCGCACTCGGCTCAGGCGGCCTCTTCGGGGTCGGGATCGGCAACGGCGTGCAGAAGGCCTTCTACCTGCCCGAGGCGCACACCGACATGATCTCGGCGGTGATCGGCGAGGAGCTCGGCATGGTCGGGATCCTCGGCATCGTCGGCCTCTTCTCGCTGTTCGGCTACGCCGGGCTTCAGGTCGCCAAAAAAGCGAAGGACAACTACGGCAAGCTGCTGGTCGCGGGCCTGACCTCGCTGGTCCTCGTGCAGGCGACGATCAATCTCTTCGCGGTGATGGGCATGGCGCCGCTGACCGGCGTCCCGCTGCCCTTCGTCTCCTACGGCAACAGCAGTTTGATGGCGACGCTGTTCGCGGTGGGGCTGATCCTCAACGTCGCCCGCGGGGGGACCGCCCGCGCTGGCAAACTGCGCCTCGTCGAAGGCGGGCGGACGCCCGCGCGTGGAAGGAGCGGATCGAGCGGTGCCAGGAGTCGTAAGAGTGGTGGTGGCAGCCGGGGGAACGGCCGGCCACGTCGTGCCGGCCATGGCGGTCGCCGCCGAGCTTCGGGCTAGCGGCGCCGAGGTCTCCTTTCTCGGCACCCGCGAGCGGATCGAGGCCGACCTCGTCCCGGCGGCCGGCTACGAGATCGACTTCCTCAAGGTGCGCGGGATCGACCGCGGCAGCCGCCTGCGGGCGGCCGGTGCCGCCGTCGAGGCGCTCGGCGCGGTCAGGGCCGCCCGGCGCGCGATTCGCCGCCGCCGCGCCGATGTCGTGATGGGCGGCGGCGGCTTCGTCGCCGGCCCCGCCGGCCTCGCCGCCGTCCTCGGCCGCACGCCGCTCGTCCTCACCGAGGCCGACAGCCATCTCGGCCTCGCCAACCGCCTGCTCGCCGGCCGTGCGCAGCGGGTCTGCCTCGCCTTCCCGATCGCGGGGCGGGAGGGAGAGCGCTACCTGGTGACGGGGCGGCCGGTGCCGGCGGCGGTGCTGGCAGCCGACCGCGGCAGGGCGCGGGAGCGGTTTGGGATCGCACCCGAGGCCCGCTGCCTGCTGGTGATGGGGGGGAGCCAGGGGGCGCGCTCGATCAACGAGTGCGCGATCGAGGCGCTGGCGGAGCGCGGCGGGCGCGACTTCGACGTCGTCCACCTCGCCGGCCGGCGCGACTTCGACGCGCTCGCGGAGCGTCTCGGCGCCGCCCCCCACGGCGATCGCTACACGCTGCTCGCCTACGAGCCGGACCTCGGCGATTGCCTTGCCGCCTGCGACCTGGTGCTGGGCCGTTCCGGCGGCTCGATCTTCGAGCTGACCGCGACCGGCCGGCCGGCAGTCCTCGTCCCCTACCCGCATGCCGCCGCCGGCCATCAGGAGGGCAACGCCGCCTGGATGGCGCAGGCCGGCGCCGCGACGGTGATCGGCGACGAGGAGCTGGACGCCGACCGGCTCGCGGCCGAGCTCGGCACACTCCACCACGATGACGAGCGGCTTGCCGCGATGGCGGCCTCCTCCGCGGCGCTGGCCAAGCCCGACGCGGCACGACGGATCGCCGACCAGGTCCTCGCGGCAACCCGGCCGCCGACGGGCCGAAATGTCGCCCCTGAGGCGACAAATAGGCCCATCGACGGGGGATCGATGAGTGAGTGGAGAGATCGGCGGCTTCACTTCGTCGGCATCGGAGGCGCCGGGATGAGCGGCCTGGCGCTGGTCTGCCACGAGCTGGGGGCGACGGTGACGGGCAGCGACCGCGTCGACTCCTCTTATATGGAGCGCCTGCGTGCCGCCGGCCTCGAGCCCGCCGTCGGCCACGACGCGGCCAACCTGCCCGAGGGCGCCGAGGTCGTCGTCTCGACCGCGATCGCCGACGACAATCCGGAGCTGGGGCTCGCCCGCGAGCTGGGCTGCACGGTGCGGCACCGTGGCCAGCTCCTCGCCGAGCTCTGCACGGAGAAGCGGCTGATCGCGATCGCCGGCACCCACGGCAAGACGACGACTGCGGCGATGCTCGCCTGGGCGCTGCGGGCGATCGGCGCCGATCCCGCCTTCTTCGTCGGCGGCGAGGTGCCGGGCCTGGGGCCGGACGGGGCGACCTCCAATGCCGGCTGGGGCGGAGGGGAGTGGGTGATCGCCGAGGCTGATGAGAGCGACGCCAGCTTCCTCGAGCTGAGCCCCGAGATAGCGGTGGTGACGAACGTCGAGATGGACCACCATTCGCGCTGGGGCTCGGTGGCGGAGTTGCGAGCCGCCTTCGCCCAGTTCGCCGCGAAGGCCGAGGGCGTCGCGCTGCCGGTGGGCGACGAGGCTCATGTTGAGCCCCTCGGAAGGGCCGAACGTGACGATCGTGCCGCCGGCGGGCGCCGCGCCGGATTCGACCTTGCCTCGCCGGGCCCCGCGAAGCTTTCCCTCGCGGTGCCCGGTCGCCACAACGTGCTCAACGCGCGCGCTGCGCTCGCCGCCGCTCGACTGGCCGGATTCGACGTGGAGGCTACGGCGGCGGCGCTTGCCGGCTTCCCGGGCGTGCACCGTCGCCTCCAGCTCAAGGGAAGCCGGGACGGGGCGCGTATCTACGACGACTACGCCCACCACCCGACCGAGGTGCGGGCGGCGCTCGACGCGCTGCGGGAGATGCGGCCCGCGCGCCTGATCGCGGTCTTCCAGCCACATCTCTACTCGCGCACCAAGGCGTTTGCGGAGCAGTTCGGGGCGGCCCTCTCACTGGCCGACGAAGTCGTCGTACTCGACGTCTACCCGGCCCGCGAGGAGCCGGTCGGCGACCTGGCCGGGGTGAGCGGGCTCGTCGTCGCCCGCGCCGCCGCCGACCGGATGGGGGGGAGACGGGTCGTCTGGGCGCCCACCCTGGAACAAGCCGAGGGGGCGCTCGCCTCGCGCCTCGGGCCGGGGGCCGTGCTGGTCACGATCGGCGCCGGCGACGTCTTCAGGATCGGCGAGGTGCTGACGGGGGACGGGGGCGAGGGATGAGCGGCCCGCCCGCCGGAGTCGAGCGCGACTTCCCGCTCGCCCGCCTGACCACGGTCCGCACCGGCGGGGCCGCCGACTGGTTCGCACGTCCCGGCGACGCCGAGCGACTCGGCGAGCTGCTGGCCTGGGCAGCTGGGGAGGCCCTGCCGATCGGCATCGTCGGTTCGGGCTCGAACCTGCTGGTCGCCGACGAGGGCTTCCGTGGCCTGGCGCTGAAGCTCGACGGTGAGTTGGCCACTGTCGAGCACGAGGGCGAGCAGCTGCTCTGCGGCGCCGGCGCCCGCCTTCCCTCGGCGGCGGCCAAGGCCGCGGGCTGGGGCCTGTCTGGCCTCGAGTTCGGTGTCAACATCCCCGGCACGGTCGGTGGCGCGGTGAAGATGAACGCCAATGCCTACGGCGGTGAGCTCGCCCGGATCCTCGATTGGGTCGAGGTCTGCACGCCGGTCGGGCAGGAGCGCCGCATCCCCGACCAGCTGGGCTTCGCCTACCGCAGCTCCAACCTTGGCGCCGACGAGGCCGTGTCCCGTGCCTCGTTCCGGCTCGAGCCGGGAGACCCGGAGGCGATCAAGGCGACGATGTCGGCGATGCGGGAGCGCCGCCACGAGGCGCAGCCGTCGGGGATCAAGACCTTCGGCTCGACCTTCAAGAACCCTGCGGACGAGCGCGCCGGGGGCCGCACCGCGGGGCAGCTGCTGGAGGCGGCGGGCTGCGGCGGGTTGCAGGTCGGCGGCGCCCGCTTCTCCCAGATGCACGCCAACTTCGTCGAGAACGTCGGTGGAGCGACCACCGCCGACGTGCTGGAGCTGATGGCGGCGGGCCGCCGTTGCGTCCACGAGCGCTTCGGAGTGGAGCTGGAGCCGGAGGTTCAGCTGCTGGGCGAAGTGCGCTGGCCGGAGGGCTGGCAGCTGTGAGGCTTCGACTGCTGGCCGTCGTCTCGCTTGTCGTCGCGATCGTCCTCGCCTACGTGTTCCTGATCCGCGACTCGACCGTCGCGCCGCATCTGCAGGCGCCGCAGGCTACGGCGACGATCGGAACCGGCTCGGACGCGATCGCGGTCGGCCCCGACGGCCAGGTCCTCACCTGGCTGCCGCTATCCGAAGATCTGCAGTTGCCCTACCTGCCGTTGTCCTCGCCGCCCGAGGGAGGGCAGCTGGCAGGCCCGGTGCTGCAGCAGGCCCGCGTGCTCGGCGCCGCCCCGGCCGCCCTGCGCCCCTACATCGAACGCAGCTATTACGGCGAAAGCGGGGTGGACGTGGAGCTGCGCTCGGGGATCGAACTGCGCTTCGGCGACGCTTCGCAGATAGCCGCGAAGTGGAAGGCGGCGGCCGCGGTTCTGGCCGACCCCTCAATCATGACGCTCGATTATGTAGACCTGCACGCGCCGAGCCGTCCTGCGGTGCGTGGCTCTGGGCATACGCTTCCGCCCGCTGAATGAACCCTCGACCGTAGGGTTAGACTAAACGAAGTCTCAAGTAAGACTTGAGAGATGGCGCATGCAGGATGTCTGCCGGTCGTTTGACAGAACCCCGAGAATGCCCTACGTTGAGCGCAATTTCCGTGCTTCAGGAGTAAGCTTGAACCCTTAAGCATTGCTGAAGCGTCGGACGGAACAAAGGCTCAACTCAAACGCCAGCCCCGCAGTGGGCAGGCGAGCTGGAGAAATCGGGAGATGGAATCCACTTACCTCGCGGTGATCAAGGTCGTCGGTGCCGGCGGCGGAGGAACCAATGCCGTCAGCCGCATGGTCGACGCCGGAATTCGCGGCGTCGAGTTCGTCGCGGTCAACACCGACGCGCAAGCCCTGCAGGCATGCGACGCCGACATCAAGCTCTCGATCGGACAGGAGCTGACCCGCGGCCTCGGCGCCGGCGGCAACCCCGAGGTTGGGGCGGGCGCCGCGGCTGAGAGTCGCGACGAGATCAAGGAGGCGCTGAAGGGCGCCGATATGGTCTTCGTCACCGCGGGCGAGGGCGGCGGCACCGGCACCGGCTCGGCGCCGGTCATCGCCGAGATCGCCAAGGAAGAGATCGGCGCGCTGACCGTGGGCGCCGTGACCAAGCCGTTCGAGTTCGAGGGCAAACGACGGATGCAGCAGGCGCTCGAGGGGATCGAGAAGCTGCGCAACAACGTCGACACCCTGATCATCGTCCCCAACGAGAAGCTCTTGCAGGCGGTCGAGCGACGGACCAGCGTGCTCGAGGCCTTCCGCCAGGCCGACGACATCCTGCGCCAGGGCGTGCAGGGCATCACCGACCTGATCACGATCCCCGGCCTGATCAACCTCGACTTCGCCGACGTGCGCACGATCATGCGCGACGCCGGCTCGGCGCTGATGGGCGTCGGCGCCGCCTCGGGCGAGACGCGCGCCGTCGACGCCGCCAAGGCGGCGGTCACCTCGCCGCTGATCGAGGAGTCGATCAAGGGCGCGACCGGGATGCTGCTCAACATCACCGGCCCCGAGGACCTCGGCCTGTTCGAGGTCAACGAGGCGGCGCAGCTGGTCCAGGCCGAAGCCGACGACAACGCCAACATCATCTTCGGCTCGGTGGTCGACCAGTCGATGCGCGACGAGGTCCGCGTCACCGTAATCGCCACCGGTTTCGAGGGCTTCGAGCTGCTGGCCCGCTCACCGCAGCGGGTCCGCCGTCGCTACGAGAGTCGCCCGCGGATCTCCGCCGAGGACACCGACATCCGCAAACTGCGGGTCTCGGATGACGACATAGACGTCCCAGGATTCCTCAAGGAATAGCCCGGGGCGGGGGTCGTCGCCGATGCGAGCTCGACGCAATAGCCTTGCGCGCCGTGAGTCTCCAGCGGACGCCCCTGCACGAGAAGCACGTTGAGCTGGGCGCCAAGCTTGTTCCGTTTGCTGGCTGGGAGATGCCGGTCACTTATGAGGGCGTGCGCGAGGAGCACATGGCGGTTCGCACCCACGCTGGGATGTTCGACGTCTCCCACATGGGCGAGGTCGAGATCGAGGGGCCGGCGGCGCTTGCCTTTCTGCAGCGCGTGCTCTCCAACGACATCGCGGCAATCGGCCTCGGTGGGGCCCAGTACTCCTGCCTCTGCAACGAGGACGGTGGCGTCCTCGACGACCTCTTCGCCTACCGGCTCGGCGGCGACCGCTACCTGCTCGTCACCAACTCCGCCAACCACGAGGGCGATCTCGCTTGGCTCGGGCGCTTGAGCCGCAACTTCGACGTCAGCGTCCGCGACGTCGCCGACCGCTACGCGATGCTGGCGGTACAGGGGCCGCACGCTCGCGCGATCGTCTCCGGCACGCTCGGCATCGAGCTGCCGCCGCGGATGCGGGTGACGGTGGCCCGGATCGGCAACCGCCCGGCGCTCGTCTGCGGCACCGGCTACACCGGCGAGGACGGGGTCGAGCTGCTGATCGACCCCGAGGTCGCGCCGGCGATCTGGGCGGAGCTGCTCGACTCCGGCGTCGTCCCCTGTGGGCTCGGCGCCCGCGACACGCTGCGGCTCGAGGCCTGCTTCCACCTGCACGGCAACGATCTCAGCCCCGAGCGCAACCCGATCGAGGCCGGACTCGGCTGGTGCTGCAAGGAGGCGACGGGCTTCGTCGGCGCCGAGGCGGTCGCGCGAGCTCGGGCCGAGGGCACCGCGGAGAAGCTGGCCACCTTCAAGATCGAGGGTGCGGGAATTCCCCGTCAGGGCAATCCCGTCCTGACTGAGGGCGAGCCGGTCGGCGTCGTCACCAGCGGCACCTTCTCGCCCTCGCTGGAGCTTGGCATCGGGATGGCTTACGTGCGTGCCGAACTCGCCGAGCCGGGGACGGCGGTCGAGATCGACGTGCGCGGCAAGCGCCGCGCCGCCCGGGTAGCTTCCAAGCCCCTGTACCGGAGTCCCTCGTCCCGGAAGGAGAAATGACCTTGGCCGACGCAAACTACCCCGAGGAGCTGCTCTACCACGACCAGCACGACTGGGCCCGCCTGGAGGGCGACGAGCACGCCGTCATGGGGATCACCTGGTACGCGCAGGACAGCCTCGGGGAGGTTGTTTTCTACGACCCGCCCGAGGTCGGCGCCGCGATCGACAAAGACTCCTCCTACGCCGAGGTGGAGTCGGTGAAGGCGGTCTCCGATGTGATCGCGCCGCTCTCCGGCGAGATCGTCGAGATCAACGACGCGCTGGCCGACGCGCCGGAGAAGATCAACGAAGATCCCTACGGCGAGGGCTGGCTGGTCAAGGTGAAGCTGACCGCGCCGGCCGAGGCCGAGGCCCTGCTCGACGCGGAGGAATACCGCAAGCTGCTGGAAAACGGCTAGCGAAGCCCGCCCCTGGCTTCCGTAGCCTTACCTGCGTGACCCGCTACACCTCAGCGACGCCCGCCGACCGTGCCGAGATGCTCGCCGCGATCGGCGCCGAGTCGACCGCCGAGCTGTTCGACCAGGTCCCCGAGCCGCTGCGGCTCGGCCGCCCGCTGGCGCTGCCCGTGGGGATGAGCGAGGCCGAGGTCTACGAGCGGCTCGCTGCGCTGGCCGCCAGCAACGCGGATGCCGAAGAGCAGGTCTGCTTCCTCGGCGCGGGGATGTACGACCACTACGTGCCGGCGATCGTCGACGCGATCACCCAGCGCTCCGAGTTCCTCACCCCCTACACGCCCTACCAGCCGGAGATCTCGCAGGGTGGGCTGCAGGCGATGCTCGAGTTCCAGACCGCGATGTCGGAGCTGACCGCGCTGCCGGTCTCCAACGCCGGCCTCTACGAGGGCCCCTCCTCGGTCGCCTCGGCGGCCTACCTGGCGATCGGCGCGACCCAGGGGCGGCGCCGCTTCGTCGTCTCGCGCGGCGTCCACCCGCACAGCCGCGAGACCCTGGCCACCTACGCCGAGGGGTTCGGCGCTGCGATCGAGGAGGTCGGGCTCGACGCTGGCGTCACCGATGCCTCCGCGCTCACCGGGGCGGTCGACGGCGAGACCGCCGCGGTCTTCCTGCAGAGCCCCAACTTCCTCGGCGCGGTCGAGGACGTCGAGGCGCTCGGCATCGCCGCCAGGGAGCACGGCGCGCTGGTCGTCGTCGCCGCCGATCCGATGACGCTCGGCGTCCTGCGGCCGCCCGGCGAGTGCGGCGCCGACATCGCCCTGGGCGAGGGGCAGCCGCTCGGCAACCGGCTCGACTTCGGCGGGCCCTCCTTCGGCTTCTTCTGCGGCACCGAGGAGCTGATCCGCCGCATGCCCGGCCGGATCGCCGGCGAGACCGACGACGTCGACGGCCGCCGCGGCTTCGTCCTCGCCCTGCAGACCCGCGAGCAGCACATCCGCCGCGAGAAGGCGACCCACAACATCTGCACTGCGCAGGCGCTGAACGCGCTGGCGGCGACGATCCACCTCGCCTGGCTCGGCCGCGAAGGCTTCCGCGAGCTGGGCGAGCTGCTGGTGCGGCGCACCGCCTACGCGCGCGAGCGGCTCGCCGCGGTGGAGGGAGTCGCGCTGCTGCACGGCGCGCCTGTCGCGCGCGAGTTCGCGCTCCGTCTCGACGCCCCGGTCGACGCGGTGCTGGATCGATGCGCCGAGCGTGGCATCGCCGCCGGCTATCCGCTCGGCCGCGAGTATCCCGAGTACGGGGACGGCCTGCTGGTAGCGATCACCGAGCGCAGGACGCGGGCCCAGATCGACGATCTCGCCGAGGCGCTCGGGACCGCAATCGCCGCCGAGCGGGGCGCCTTTTTGGCGGATAGCACCAAGAACGCGCCCCAGGGAGTCGGTTGATGACGCTCGCAGAGACGCCGATGCAGCGCGAACGCGCGCAGACGATCTTCGAGAAGTCGAAGCCGGGTCGCCGCGCCGCAGTCCTGCCCGCAACCGAAGTGCCCGAGCCCCCGCTCGCGGAGCTGATCCCGGCGAAGCTCCTGCGCTCCGAGCCGCCGCGCCTGCCCGAGGTCGCCGAGCCGGAGATCGTCCGCCACTACAACCGCCTCTCGCGGCGCAACTTCGATCTCGACACGGGCTTCTACCCGCTCGGCTCCTGCACGATGAAGCACAACCCGCGGCTCAACGAGCGGGTCGCGGCGCTGCCCGGGCACGCCCGCCTGCACCCGGCGCAGGACCCCAAGCGCGCCCAGGGAGCGCTGGAGCTGATGTGGCTGCTGCAGGAGTCGCTGGCCGAGATCTGCGGCCTGCCGCACGTCAGCCTGCAGCCCTCGGCGGGGTCGCACGGCGAGTTGGCCGGCCTGCTCCTCACCCGCGCCTTCCACGCCGACCGTGGCGAAACTCGGGCCAAGGTGCTCGCCCCCGACACTTCGCACGGGACCAACCCGGCGTCGGTGACGATGGCCGGCTACGAGATCGTCAAGGTGGCGACCGACGAGCGCGGCGGGGTCGAGATGGACGACCTGAGGGCCAAGGTCGACGGCGAGGTTGCCTGCCTGATGCTGACCAACCCCAACACGCTCGGCCTCTTCGACGAGAACATCGCCGAGATCGCCGCCCTGATCCACGCGGTGGGAGGGACCCTCTACTACGACGGCGCAAACCTGAACGCCGTGATGGGCCACTCACGGCCCGGGGACATGGGCTTCGACATCGTCCACGTCAACCTGCACAAGTCCTTCAGCCAACCGCACGGCGGCGGCGGGCCGGGGGCCGGGCCGATCGCCGTCTCGGAGCGGATCGAGCCCTTCCTGCCGCGGCCGCAGGTCGTGCGGCGCGAGGGCGGCAACGGCAGCGGCCCCAGCTTCGACCTCGACTTCGAGCGGCCCAAATCGATCGGCCGCCTGCGCGGCTTCCAGGGCAACTTCGGCGTCTTCGTCCGTTCCTATGCGTACATCCTCAGCCTCGGCGCCGACGGCCTCGCCGAGGCCGCGGAGACGGCGGTGCTGAACGCCAACTATCTGAAGGCCCGCCTGTCCGAGGGCCGCGCCGGCAAGCATCTGCCGGTCGCCTTCGAGCGCCACTGCATGCACGAGTTCGTCCTCTCCGGCAAGCCGATGAAGAGGGAGCTGGGGATCGCCACCCTCGACCTCGCCAAGCGCCTGCTCGACTTCGGCTTCCACCCGCCGACCGTCTACTTCCCGCTGCTGGTCGAGGAGGCGCTGATGATCGAGCCGACCGAGACCGAGACCAAGGAGAGCCTCGACGCCTTCGCCGCGGCGATCGAGCAGATCCTCGCCGAGGCCGAGGACAACCCGGAGAAGGCCAAGCAGGCTCCCTACACGACCCCGGTCCGCCGCCTCGACGAGGTCAAGGCGACCCGCAAGCCGGTCGTCCGCCAGCTCTAGCCGGCGCATCTCGGCGTCTCGGTCGCTCGCGTGCAGAGCACGCCACGCTCCCTGCGTCCACCGATCTGCTTGGCTAGAGATCCGGCAAGTCCTGTTCCAGCTCCAGCACCGGGGCGAAGAGGTCGCCGTGGCGATCGATTCGCTCGAGGACCCCGGCGGCTTCGAAGGCGAGCGAGGAGCCGTTGCCGCTGTCGGCGGCTTGCCCGACCTCGTCCCAGGTGACCGGGGTCGAGACGGTGGGGCGCTCCCGCGCCCGCAGCGAGTAGACGGCGATCGTCGTCTTGCGCTGGTGATTCTGCGACCAGTCGACGAACACCTTGCCTTTGCGTTCGACCTTCTTCATCTTCGAGACGACCTCGTCCGGCGTCTGTTTCTCCAACAGCTGGGCGATCGCTTTGGCGAAGGGTTTGGTCTGGTCGTAGTAGATCTCTCGGTTGAGGGGCACATAGATCTGCAGGCCCTTCGAGCCCGAGGTCTTCGGGAAGCACTGGACGCCGAAGTGGCCGAAGAGGTCGCGCAGGCGCAGGCCGACCCGGCAGCAGTCGACGATGTCCGCCGGTGGCCCGGGGTCGAGGTCGAAGGCCAGCACCGTCGGTCGTTTCGGCGCCCGCGACAGCGAGAGCGAGGGATGGAGCTCGATCGCCGCGAGTTGCGCCATCCAGATCAGCGTCGGCAGGCTGTCGCAGACGCAGAAGTCGATTTTGCCGGCATGAGGACCGGCTTCCACGCGCGCGGTCTTCACCCATTTGGGCCGGTGCTTGGGGCAGCGCTTCTCGAAGAAGGCGGCGTCGAGATCGTCGACGCCTTCGGGGAAGCGGCGAAGCGTCACCGCCCGCCCGGCCAGGTGGGGGATGATCGCCGGGGCGACCTTGGCGTAGTAGTCGACCATCTCGCCCTTGGTGAAGCCCGCCTTCGGGTAGAGCACCTTGTCGAGGTTGGTGAGCTTCAGCTCACGGCCTTCGACCTCGACCTGGCGGCTCGTGGCCACCCGCTACTTGGAGGCTTTGGATTTGCCCCGCGAGGAGGCACGTTTCTTCGGCGCCGCTTTGCTTTTCTTCGCCGTCGGTTTGGCCGCTTTCGCTTTGCCCTTGGACTTGTCTTTGACAGCGGCGATGCTCTCCTCCAGCGCCGCCATCAGGTCCGGCGCGGCGGTCGGCTTCGGCTCCTCCGTGGCGGGCGCGGTGAGCACATCCTTGCCCTCCGCCTTGCGTTCGATCAGCGAAAGCAGCTGCTCGCGGTACTCGTCGCGGTAGGCGGTGGGGTCGAACTGGCGAGTCAGCGACTCGATCAGCTGCTCGGCCATCTCGACCTCCTGCTTGGCGACCTTCGGCTCGTCGCTGGGCAGCACGTCCTCCAGCTCGGAGGGCGGCACCACCTCGTCGGCGAAGCGCATCGTGGTCAGGGTGAGGACGCCATCGTTGGCGCGCAGCGCCGCCAGGTGCTCCTTGTTGCGGAAGACGAAGCGGGCGATCGCCACCTTGCCCGACTCCTGCATCGCCTTGGCGAGCAGCGAATACGCTTTCTCGGCGCCCTCGGCCGGGGCCAGGTAATAGGGGCTGTCGAAGTAGATCGGGTCGATCTGGTCGAGGTCGACGAAGTCCTGGACCTCGATCGCCCTCGTCTTCTCGGGGGCGAATGCCGCCATCTCGTCCTTGCTCAGCGGCACGTAGCGATCGGGCGTGATCTCGAAGGCCTTGACGATCTCGCCGTAGGGAACCTCCTCCTCGGTCCCTTCCGCCACCCGGCGATGACGGATGCGGGCGCCGTCGGACTCGCGGATCTCGCGCAGCGAGATGCCCCGGCGCGCCACCGCGCTGTAGAGCTTGACGGGCACGTTGAGTAGCCCGAAGCTGATCGTTCCGCTCCAAATCGCTCTTGCCATCAGCGAATCACCTACCCGGATTCTCGCAGCCGCGCACCCATCGCCGCCACCCGCAAGTTCGGGCGGGAGGCTTCTTGCGTGCGGTGCGGGATCATCTGCCGGTGCTGTTCGCGCTTCTCGACCTCAGCCTCTCCCGTGGTGGCCGCCCGGTCCTCGACTCGGTCAGCGCAGGGATCGAGGTGGGCGCGACGGCGATCGTCGGTCCCTCCGGAAGCGGCAAGTCGACGCTGCTGCGGCTGCTCAACCGGCTCGCCGACCCCGACACGGGATCGATCTCCTACCGGGGGCGGCCGCTCGAGGAGTACGACCCGCTCGAGCTGCGGCGCGAGGTCTCGCTGGTACCACAGCTGCCGTCGCTGCTGGAGGGGACGGTCGGCTCGAACCTCCTCTACGCCGCCAGCCTCGCCGGCAAGAAGCTCGACGCGGAGCGGTGCCTCGGCCTCGCCGGCCTCGACGCCGGCTTCTCGGAGCGTGACGTGAGCAAGCTCTCGGTTGGCGAGCAGCAGCGGGCGATGCTGGCCCGGGCGCTGGCCCAGGAGCCGCGGGTGCTGCTGCTCGACGAGCCGACCTCGGCGCTCGACCACGCGGCCCGCGATGCGATCGAGGCGACCCTGGCCCAGCTGCGGCAGGAGCTGGAGATATCGCTGGTCGTCGTCAGCCACGACCCCGAGCAGGCACGGCGGCTCGCTGAGCGGGCGGTGCGGCTCGAGGCGGGACGGGTGGTCGCCTGCGGCGCGCTCGAGCAGGCGCTGGCATGACGACCTCGATCGACGTCTCGCTCGGCCAGGTCGCTGCGGCCCTTGCCCTGGTCGCGCTCGCCGCGGCGATCTCCTTCTGGCGCCGCACCGACCTCGAGCGCGACATCGTCGTCGCGACCGTCCGCTCCTTCGTCCAGCTGACGGCGATCGGCTACGCGATCAAGCTGATCTTCGAAGCCGACACGATCTGGCTGGTCGTGGCGCTGCTATCGGTGATGGTCCTGTTCGGGGCGATCACCGCCCGCAGCCGCGCCAAGAAGGTTCCCGGCGCCTTCTGGCCGCTGCTGATCGGGCTCGCGATCGCCGCAGCGTCGACGCTGGGCCTGGTCGTCGCGCTCGGCATCTTCGAAGCCACTCCCCGCTACCTCGTCCCGGTCGGCGGCATGATGATCGGCAACGCGATGACCGCCTCTGCCGTCGCGCTCAACCGGCTCGGCGACGAGGTGGCCGACTCGCGGGCACGGATCGAGGCGACCCTGGCGCTGGGCGCGACCGCGCGCGAGGCGGCGGCGCCCTTCGTCCGGCGCGCCCTGCGCTCGGGCACGATCGCGCTGATCGACTCGACCAAGACCACCGGCCTGATCTTCTTCCCGGGCACGATGGTCGGGATGCTGCTCGCCGGTGCCGAACCGACCGATGCGGTTCGCCTGCAGCTGATCCTCCTCTACGCCCTCCTCGGCAGCACCGCGATCGCCGCCCTGGTCGCAACTGGTCTCGCATATCGCAACTTCTTCACCCCGGCGCAGCAGCTGCGTGAGCTGGACGCCGAGGCGGCAGCCTAGGCAGTTCGCGGGTACGTCTGCCTACACTGACTCCCGTGTCCCGCCGGCAGTTCCTGACCCTGGTCGCGACGATCCTCGGCTCGACGGTCGTCTTCCTCGACTCGACCGTTGTCAACGTGGCGCTGCCGGCCATCGCGGGGGACCTGAACGCCGGTTTGGCCGGGCAGCAATGGGTGGTCGAGGCCTACATGCTGACGCTGGTCTCGCTGCTGCTGGTCGGCGGCTCGCTCGGCGACCAGTTCGGGCGGCGGCGGATGTTCGTCTTCGGCCTGATCGCCTTCGGCGCTACCTCGGTCCTCTGCGCGCTGGCGCCGACGGTCGAGTTCCTCGTCGGCGCCCGCGCCCTGCAGGGGATCGCCGGGGCGCTGCTGGTGCCCGGCTCGCTGGCGATCGTCGCCGCCACCTTCGAGGGGCCGGCGCGCGGCAAGGCGGTGGGCACCTGGACCGCCTGGACCGGGATCGCCACCGTTTTCGGCCCGGCCGGCGGCGGAGCGCTGGTCGAGGCGCTCTCCTGGCGGGCGGTCTTCTGGGTCAACATCCCGCTGATCGCGGTCACCGTGGCGCTCACCCTGCACTCGGTGCGCGAGAGCCGCGACCCGGAGGCCTTCCGCGGCATCGACTGGCTCGGCATCGGGCTCTCGGCGGCAGGTCTGGCCGGCCCGGTCTTTGCCCTGATCGAGCAGCCCACCCACGGCTGGGGGGACCCGCTGGTCTGGGCGCCGATGGTCGCGGGCATCGTTTGCTTCGGGCTGTTCGTGCTGCACGAGGCGCGCGCCCGCCACCCGATGCTCGACCTGGCCCTGTTCCGGATCCGCAATTTCTGGGTCGCCAACCTGACCACGCTCAGCGCCTATGCGGGGTTGATCGGCGGGCTCTTCTTCGTCGGCCTCTTTCTGCAGCAGGTCGGCGGCTACTCGCCGATCGAGGCGGGCCTGGCGACGACGCCGATCTCGCTGATCCTCTTCTTCCTCTCGCCGCGTTGGGGCAAGCTCGCCTCGGGGGCCGGCCCGCGGCTGCCGATGACCGCCGGCCCGATCGTCGGCGGGATCGGCTTGATCCTGTTGCTGCGGGTCGGTGCCGAAGCGGACTACCTGACCGAGGTGCTGCCCGCGATCCTCGTCTTCGGCCTTGGCCTCTCGGCCACCGTGGCGCCGCTGACCGCGACCGTGCTCGACTCGGTCGAGGAACGCCACGTCGGCATCGCCTCCGGCGTAAACAACGGCATCGCCCGCGTCGCCGGCCTGCTGGCGATCGCCGTGCTGGGCGCGGTGATCTCGGCCAGCTTCGGCTCGAGCCTCGACGCCAATCTCGGCGACCGGCCGCTGGGCCCAAGGGCGAACAACGCGATCTCCGAGGCAAAGAAGCAGCCGCTCGCGGTGCCGGCGACCAGACGGCTGCCGCCGGCTTCCGCGGCAGGTGTCCGGACCGCGTCCGCCGACGCTTCCACCTCGGCCTTCCATCTCGGCGTGCTGATCGCCGGCCTGCTGATGATCGCCGGCGGCATCGTCTCCGGCCTCTGGATCGAAAATCCGCGCCGCCGGATCGAGGCAGTGGCGAGTCGCGGCTCGGCCGCGGCGGGCGAGTGCGGCCACGGCGCCGACGCAGACTGCATCCAGCCAGACGCAGCGCCCACGCCCGAAGCCGCTTGAGGCCAGGGGCGGGGTGCCCCTCGAACCGGCGGATACTCAAAACGGCGGTCTCATTAGACCGCCGTTTGTCGGGGCGAGGGGCACCCCGCCCCTGGCCCCTGAACTAGGCTCTCGCCCGTGGGCGCTCCCGTCATCTTTTCCGGCATCCAGCCGACCGGCCGCAAGCACCTCGGCAACTACATCGGCGCGATCCGCCAGTACGTCGAGGGACAGGACCGAGGCGAGCCGGCGATCTACTGCATCGTCGACCTGCACGCGATCTCGGTCGCCATCGACCCGGCGGAGCTGCGCGAGCGCCTCTACGACACGACCGCGATCCTGCTCGCTGCCGGCCTCGACCCGGAGCGCTGCATCCTCTTTCGCCAGTCCGACCTCCGGGAGCACACCGAGCTGACCTGGCTGCTCTCCGCGGTCACCGCGCACGGCGACCTCAACCGCATGACTCAGTTCAAGGAAAAGTCGGCCAAGCAGCGCGAGCTGGTCTCCGCGGCTCTCTTCTTCTACCCGGTGCTGCAGGCAGCCGACGTGCTCGCCTACAGGGCGACCGAGGTGCCGGTCGGCGAGGACCAGATCCAGCACATCGAGCTGATGCGCGAGATCGCCCGCCGCTTCAACGAGCGCTTCGGCGAGGCGCTGGTCGAGCCCGCGCACCGCGTCCCCGGCGTCGGGGCGCGGATCATGGACCTGCAGGAGCCCGAGCGGAAGATGTCGACCACCGGGGCGACCGAGGCAGGGACGCTCTACGTGCTCGACGAGCCCGATGCGATCCGCAAGAAGCTGGGCAGCGCCGTCACCGACTCGGGGCGGGACATCGTCCGCTCGCCGGACAAGCCCGGCGTGACCAACCTGATCGACATCCTCGCCGTCGCCCGCGGCGCCGACCCGGCTGAGATCGAGCGCGAGTTCGCGGGAGCTGGCTACGGCGACTTCAAGGGGGCCGTGGCGGAGGGTGTGGTGGAGATGCTGGCGCCGGTCCGTGAGCGCTACGCCCAGCTGCGCCCCGACCAGGCGGCTCTGGAGGAGGCGCTCGCCGCCGGCGCCGAGAAGGCCCGCGCGATCGCCGCGCCAACGCTCACCGAGGTGCGCGAGCGGATGGGCGTCGGTGCCCCCGCTTACCCTTAAGCGATGCCCGTCGCCGACCTCGATCTCGAGCTCGACGTATTCGCTGGGCCGTTCGACCTTCTGATCGCCGTCCTTCTGCGCGAGGAGGTCGACCTGCGGGAGGTCGAGCTGGGCGAGGTGGTGGTCGCCTACATCGAGCACCTCGAGCGCGAGGGCGAGCTGGAGCTGGAGGTGGCGACCGAGTTCCTGGTCCTGATCGCCTCGCTGCTGGAGCTGAAGTCGCGGCTGCTGCTGCCGGGTTCCGACCCCGAGCTGGAGGAGCTGGGACCGGAGGAGGCGGTCGAGGAGCTGCTGGCGCGGTTGCTCGAGTACCGCCGCTACCGCGCCGCTGCGGCGATGCTGTCCGAGCGCTTCGAGGCGGCCCGCGGCTATCTCTACCGCGCCGCGCCGCTGCCGCCGAGCCTGCGCCGCGTCGCTGTCGACGCCGCCACCGCCGCCTATGACCCGGACCGGCTCGGCGCGGCCCTCGGCGACCTGCTGATGGTGCCGCCGCCGGTCGACACCAGCCACATCCGGCCGACCGTCTCACTGGAGCGGCGGCTGCGCGCCCTGCGCGATGCCCTCGCCGGGCGGGCCAGCATCGATTTCGACGAGCAGTTCGGCGGCGAGGACCGGCTGACCCAGGCGGTCACGCTCTTTGCCCTGCTCGAGCTGTACAGGAAGGGCGAGGTGACCTGGAAGCAGCGCGAGCCGCTCGGCCCGATCGAGATTCGCAGGCAGGAGGCGTAGGGGCGTGAGCGATCTCAGCCGCACGATCGAGGCGCTGCTCTACCTTTCGCCGCAGCCGGTCGCCGTCACCGACTTGGCCGAGGCGACCGAGGCAACCGAGGGCCAGATCGCCGAGGCGATCGACCTGCTGCGCGAGGACCTCGCCGAGGGCCGGCGGGGAGTTGTCCTGCGCGAGGTGGGAGGCGGATACGCGCTGGCCAGCGACCCCTCCAGCGAGGAGGCGGCGCGGCGGCTGCTGGCCAAGCCGCGGACGCCGCCGCTGACCCAGGCGCAGGCGGAGACGCTGGCGATCGTCGCCTACCTGCAGCCCGTCTCGCGGCCCGAGGTGGCGCGGATCCGCGGCGTCTCCTCTGAGTCGGCGGTGCAGACGCTGGCCGAGCGCGGTCTGATCGAGGAGTCGGGCCGCTCCCAGTTCGGCGCCGCCCTGTTCAAGACGACCGAGCTGTTCGAACGGCTCTTTGGCCTCTCCGGCCTCGACCAGCTGCCCGATCCCTCGCGCTTCGATCCGACCTCGGAGGACGAGCGGGAGCTGCGCGAGCGACTCCTGAAGGCAGGGGAACAAAGGGCCGAGCCATGAAGCAGGGGAGGGGCGGGCATCAGTCTCGGCTACGCCTAAGCCCCGCCTTTGGCGGGGCTGATTTTGTGCGCCCTTCGGGCGCTGGAACCTCTCCGCGGTGCCGGGGGGAGGCTAGGCCGAGACTGATGCCCGCCCCTCCTGGGTTGTGAGGCTCGCCAAGTTTCTTGCCCACGGGGGAGTCGCTTCGCGACGGAAAGCTGAGGAGATCATTGCCTCAGGCAGGGTCAGCGTCGGTGGTGTCGTGGTGCGTGATCCGGCTCGGGATGTGGGGGAGGGTGATGATGTACGGGTCGACGGCGATCCGGTCGGGGTCGAGGCTCGCGAGGTCTGGGCGGTCAACAAGCCGGCTGGCATGGTCTCGACCGCGCGTGAGCCGGGCAGCCGGCCGGCTGTGGTCTCGCTGGTCGACTCGGAGGCGCGGCTCTATCCGGTCGGACGGCTCGACGCCGACTCGACCGGGCTGCTGCTGCTGACCAACGACGGCGAGCTCGCGAACCGCCTCACCCACCCCCGCTACGAAGTGCAGAAGGCCTACCGGGTGCAGCTGCGCCGCCCACCGGCCGAGGGCGACCTGCGGCGGCTGGCGAGCGGGGTGGAGTTGGACGACGGCCCGACCGCGCCGGCTCAGGCCCGGCGCCTGGGTGAGCGTGAGATCGAAATCGTCCTCCGCGAGGGACGCAACCGCCAGGTGCGCCGCATGGTGGAAGCGGTGGGCAACGAGGTGGTGGCGCTGCGCCGCGTCCGCTTCGGCCCGATCGAGCTGGCCAATCTCCCCCAGGGCGAGGTACGCCGTCTCTCCACCGACGAGGTGTCTCGGCTGCGTGGGGCCGGCATCAGGAAGTGACCTGGATGACGACGGTCCGCTCGCGCGGCCGGTTGTCGAAGTCGATCAGCACCAGCTGCTGCCAGGTGCCGAGCGCCAGCCGCCCGTCGAGGATCGGCACCGCCTCCGAGGGCCCGACCAGCGTGGCGCGCTGGTGGGCATGGGAGTTGGAGTCGTGGTTGAGCCGGTTGTGCTCGTAATCGCCCCCGCTCGGGATCAGCCGCTCCAGCATCGCCTGCAGGTCATGGACGCCGCCCGGCTCGAACTCCATCGTCGAGATCGCCGCAGTCGAGCCGCGCACGAAGGCCAGTACCTGTCCCCCTCCGACACCGGCCTCCTCGACGACCTGTTGAACCTCGGCGGTTATGTCGACGACATCACCGTCGCCCCGGGTCGAGAAGCGCAGCTCGGCTGACCGAACACCCATGTGCCGAAGCTACCCGAACTCGTCCCTCAGCAGGCGCGCCTCCAGCTCGCTGCGCAGTGTGGCTTGGGAGCGTCGGTGTCTCCGGTTCGCCGCGAACATCCGGCTCCGCTCTCCGACCCCGGGGTGGCCCACCGCGAAGACACCTGTCGCGCCGCCAGTAGAGCCACGCGCCCGAACTTCCTTCCCCGGTGAGTTCTGCCTCCTATGCGGACATAAGTCACCGCGGAAGTGAATTCGCCCCCCGGCGCCGGGCTTTGGGAAGATGCCAGCTGTGAGCGCGAACGGGAACCAGCGGCTCTTCGCGGTGCGGGGCGCCGTGCAGGCCGAGGCCAACGAGGCCGATGCGATCGTCGCTGCGACAACCGCGCTGATGCGGGAGCTGCTCGACCGCAACGAGCTGGAGCCGGAGGCGATCGTCAGCTGCCTCTTCACGACCACCGACGATCTCGATGCCGAGTTCCCGGCGGTCGCCGCTCGCAACCTCGGGTTGGAGTCGGTGCCGCTGCTCTGCTGCCGCGAGATCCCGGTGCCCGGCGCGATGCCGCGGGTGATCCGGGCGATGGTCCACTACTACGCTCCGATCGGCCACGGCGCTGCCCACGCGTACCTGGGGGCGACCCAGAACCTGCGCTCCGACCTTCACGCAGCTCAGTAACCCGCCGGGTCGGCACAATGGGCGCATGACCGTCACCTTCGCGGAGAAGCTCGCCCGGATCCCTGGCTATAAGGCCGGCGTGCCGACGGGGCAGGCGCCCGAGGCGATCGCCGCCGGGAGGATCGCCCAGCTCGCCTCGAATGAGTCGCCGTTCCCGCCGCACCCGCAGGTGGTCGAGGCGATCCGCGACGCGGCCGCGGCGATGAACCGCTATCCGGACCCGGATGCGACCCTGCTGCGCCGCCGCATTGCCGAGCGCTACGAGACCGAGCCCGGCCGGGTCGCCGTCGGCAACGGCTCCTGCGAGATCCTGCTCGCCGCCGCCGCGGCGCTCTGCGAGCCCGGTGCCGAGATCGTCTACGCCTGGCCCTCCTTCTCGATCTACCCGCACCTGGCGGCGCTGACCGGGGCGCGCGAGATCCGCGTGCCGCTCGCCGAGGGCGAGGTCCACGACCTCGACGCGATCGCCGCCGAGGTGACCGCCGCCACCCAGCTGGCGATCGTCTGCAACCCGAACAACCCCACCGGCACCCATCTGCCGGCGGCGCAGATCGCCGCCTTTTGCGAGCGCATCCCCGGCCACGTCACGATCGCCCTCGACGAGGCCTATGTCGAGTTCCAGACCGTCGACGACCCTGACACCACCGTCGACCTGCTCGCCGACTTCCCCAACCTGGTCGTGCTGCGCACCTTCAGCAAGGTCTACGGGCTGGCAGGACTGCGGGTCGGGTTTGCGCTCGGCTCGGCCAAGTTCCGCGCCGCGGTCGATGCCGTGCGGCAGCCGTTCAGCGTCAACGCGCTGGCCCAGGCGGCCGCAGCCGAGGCGATCCTGCACCAGGACGATGTCGAGCAGCGAGTCGAGCGGACGCTGGTCGAGCGGATCCGGGTCGAGGAGGGGCTGCGCGAGCTCGGCCTGACCACGGCGGAGACCCAGACGAACTTCTCCTGGATCGACCTCGGCGACGCCGAGGAGGGGGAGGTCGTCGCCGGCCTGGCCGAGCAATCGATCGCCGTCCGCCCCGGCACCCCGCTGGGCGGCCCCGGCCACATCCGGGTCAGCTACGGCACCCCGGCCGAGAACGACCGCTTCCTTGCCACGCTCGGCGAGATCCTCGACTAAAAGCACCTTGCCTGCTACAAAGTCAAGGGAGTGAAGCGAACAGGCGACACCGTCAGCAGCATGTGCGCGAGGCGCGCCGCAGTCGCCCCTTCCCGCTTCGCCTATTCCTGGCGATTTAGCTAGGCGTCCGGCCTGGCGGCGTCGCGCCGCATTCATAGAGCGTTGGCCGGGCGCCGTCCGATTGGTTCGCGGGGTTCGCGATGCCGCGCTCGCATGGCGAAGCCCGTCCGGAAAGTAGAGTCTTCGACGTGGGGAAGGGTGACGGCAAGATGATCATCGGAAGGCGAGAGGAGACGCGAGATCGGGTTCGCGACCAGCGGATCGAGCGGGTGGTGGAGCTGGTCCCGCCGGAAGCGTTGCTCGGCGACCTGCCGCTCGGAGACGAGAGGGAGCGGGCCGTGGTGCGCGGCCGCGAGGAAGTCGGCAACGTGCTCGAACGGGTCGACGACCGTCTGCTGGTCGTGGTCGGGCCATGCAGCGTGCACGACGTCGAGGCGGCGATCGAGTATGCGGGTCGTCTCGCCGAGCTGGCCGGCAAGCTGGGTGAGGACCTGCTCGTTGCGATGCGCGTCTACTTCGAGAAGCCGCGGACGACGACCGGCTGGAAGGGCTTGATCAACGACCCCTACCTCGATGGCTCCTGCGACGTCAACGCCGGTCTGCGCATGGCGCGCACCCTGCTTCTCCAGGTGCTGGACCAGGGCCTGCCGATCGGCTGCGAGTTCCTCGACCCGATCACGCCGCAATACATCTCCGACACGGTTGCCTGGGGGGCGATCGGCGCTCGCACGACCGAGAGTCAGATCCACCGCCAGCTCGGCTCCGGCCTCTCGATGCCGATCGGCTTCAAGAACCGCACCGACGGCGACGTCCAGGTCGCGGTCGACGCGGTTCGCGCTGCGGCGGCCTCGCACGCCTTCGCCGGCATCGACGACGCCGGCCGCCCGGCGATCCTCCACACGTCCGGCAACCCAGACGGCCATGTCATCTTGCGCGGCGGTCGCGGGGCTCCCAACTGCGATCGCGAAGGCATCGCCAGGGCTTTGGAGATGCTGGCCGGCGCCGGCCTCGGCGAGCGGCTGGTGATCGACGCCTCGCACGACAACAGCGCCAAGGACCCCGAGAAGCAGATGCTCGCCGTCGCCGGGATCGGCAGCCAGGTGGCCGAGGGCAACGCGGCGATCGTCGGCGTGATGCTCGAGTCGTTCCTGGTCGAAGGCCGTCAGGACCTCGGCGACGGCGACTCTCTCGTCTACGGCCAGTCGATCACCGACCCCTGCATCGACTGGGACCACACCGTGACGGCGCTGGAGGGGCTGGCGGCGGCGGTTCGGGCGCGGCGCGGCTGATGCGGGCAGCCGTCCTCGGGGTGGGCCTGATCGGAGGCTCGATCGGGCTCGCCGCGAAGGAGCGGCTTGGCTGCGAGGTGGTCGGCTGGGGCCCGAATCGGACCACCGTGGACCGAGCGGCCGAGCTGGGGGCGGTCGATCAGCCAGCCGTTTCCGTCGAGGAAGCCTGTGCCGGAGCCGACGTCGTCTTCTGCGCCTCGCCCGTATCGGCTCTGCCGGATCTCGTCGCAGCTGCGCTCGCCGCCAGCGGGCCGGACACGGTCGTCACCGACGCCGGCTCCACCAAGCGTGAGCTCGTCGCCGCACTCGGCGATGACGAGCGCTTCATCGGCGGGCATCCTCTGGCCGGGGCTGAGACCGCCGGCGTGGGGAACGCTCGCGCCGACCTCTTCGAGGGCGCCCGCTGGTACTTGACGCCGACCGAGCACTCCAGCGGCATCCTCTACGACCGCCTGCAGCGGACGATCGCGGGATTCGGCGCCCGGCCGCAGGCGATCGACGCCGAGGCTCACGACCGGTTGATGGCGACGGTGAGCCACTTCCCGCACGTGCTCGCCAACGTGCTCGCCGCCCAGGCGGCGGCGGAGCTGACCCGCGACTCCGAGCGCTTGCCGGAGACGGGCCCGAGCTTCCGCGACGCGACCCGGGTGGCCGGCTCGAACCCGTCGATCTGGGGCGACATCTTCACCGCGAACAGCGAGGCGATCATGGCGGCGATCGACGATGCCATCGCCCGCCTGGGCGAAGCGCGGGAGCTGGTCCATTCGGGCAACCCGGGCGCGGTCGCCGCCTGGCACGCGGCTGCGGGCGCCGACCGGCGCCGCTTGCTGGAGACCGAGCTGGCGGGCGGGTCGCTGCACGAGCTGCGCGTGGTCGTCGCCAACCGGCCCGGCACCGTGGCAGAGTTGGCGCTGGCGCTGGGCGAGGCGGGGGTCAACATCGAGGACATGGCGCTGCATCCTGCTGCGGACATGAAGTCGGGTGCGATCTCGCTCTGGATTGCGGGCTCCGAGCAGGCCGGCCGCGCCGCGGCGCTGGTCCGCGAGCTGGGCCACAGCGCGACCGTCCTGGCCGAGGACTAGCGGCTTGTCGACCCGGTTCGATCCAGCTGGCCCGCTGCGGGGCACGCTGCGGCCGCCGCCCGACAAGTCCGTCTCCCACCGGGCGGCGTTGATCGCCGCGATGGGCGAGGGGGAGACGTCGATCGAGGGCTACCTCGACGCCGCCGACACCCGCTCGACCCTGGCGGCGGTGACGGCGCTGGGCGCCGAGGTCGAAGGGGTTGGGGCAAAGGTACTCGACCCGGTTCTGCGTGTGCGCGGGGTCGGCCTGCGCGCCGCCGCCGCTGCCGCGGTCGACGTCGGCAACGCCGGCACCCTGTTGCGCCTGCTGCCGGGCTGGCTGGCCGGGCAGGAGGCGGGAAACTGGACGCTGGACGGCGACGACTCGATCCGAGCTCGCCCGGTCGACCGGATCGTCGTCCCGTTGCGCTTGATGGGTGCGCGGCTCGACGCCCGTCAAGACCGCCTGCCACCGCTGCGGATCGAGGGGGCGCCTCTCCACGGCATCGAGTATGAGCTTCCGGTCGCCAGTGCCCAGGTCAAGTCCTGCCTGCTGTTCGCCGGCCTCCTGGCCGAGACCGAGACCCGGATTGCCGAGCCACTGCCGACCCGCGACCACAGCGAGCGGATGCTGGCCGCCGCCGGCGCCGAGGTCGAGCGCCGGGACGGCGCCATCGCGGTGCGCCCGGCGGCCCGGCTCGAGCCGGGCGAGATCGCCGTGCCCGCGGACTTCTCCTCGGCCGCCTTCTTCCTCGTCGCCACGCTGCTCGTTCCCGGCAGCGACGTCAGCCTCACCGAGGTGGGCCTCAACCCGACCCGGACCGGGTTGCTCTCGATCCTGGCCCGGATGGGCGCCGAGATCGAGGTCGAGCCCGAGGGCGAGCGCGGCGGCGAGCCGAGCGGCCGGCTGCGAGTCCGCCCGTCGCAGCTGCGGGGGACGGAGGTCGGCGGCGACGAGATCCCGCTGGCGATCGACGAGCTGCCGCTGGTGGCGCTCGCCGCCTGTTTCGCCGAGGGCGAGACGACGATCCGCGACGCCGCCGAGTTGCGCCGCAAGGAGAGCGACCGGATCGCCACCGTGAGCGAGGCGCTCACGGCGCTCGGCGCGACGGTGGAGACGAGCGAGGACGGGATGCGGATCGAGGGCGGGGGCGGGCTGCTCGGCGGCGCGATCGACTCGCACGGCGACCACCGGATCGCGATGCTCGGCGCGGTCGCCGGCCTCGCCTCGCGCGAAGGCGTGGAGGTGGCGGGCATGGACGCCGCCGCGGTCAGCTACCCGGGCTTCGAAGCCGACCTCGCATCCCTCGGCGGTCGCTGAGCTCTCCCGCGCCGTACGCTGCCGCATCCATGGTCATCGCTATCGACGGTCCCGCCGGGGCCGGCAAGTCAACCGTCGCCCACGCCGTTGCCGCGGCGCTCGGCTTCACCTACCTCGACTCGGGGGCGATGTACCGCTGCGTGGCTTTGGCCGGACTCGAGCGAAGCGCCGATCTCGACGCCGACGATGAGATGGGCGAGCTGGCACGCTCGCTGGAGATCGAGTTCGACGGCGAGCGGATCGCGCTGGACGGCCGCGAGGTGCGCGACGCGATTCGCGAGCCGGCGGTGACCGAGGCCTCCTCGCGGATCTCCGTCCACCCATCGGTGCGTGAGGCGCTGGTCGCCAGGCAGCGAGAGCTGATCGAGGCCGGCCGCTACGTCGCCGAGGGTCGCGACATCGGCACGGTTGTCAGCCCTGACGCGCAGCTGAAGGTCTTCCTCACCGCCTCCGCCGAGGAGCGCGCCCGCCGCCGGGCCGCCCAGACCGGCGATGACGAGGCGGCGGTGCTGGCCGCGCAGCGCGAGCGCGACGAGCGCGACGAGAACCGCGAGCACAGCGCCCTGCGGCCCGCCCCAGATGCGATCGAGCTCGATAACACCGGACTCACGCTCGAGCAGGTCGTCGATCGAGTCGTCGGGCTGGCCCGCGAGCGGGGGCTGGTATGAGGGGGCGGGGCGCGTTTTGGGTCCTATACGCCAATAAGGCGCCCCACCGATGACCCGGCTTCCCACCGTTGCCGTCGTCGGCTTCCCCAACGTCGGCAAGAGCACCTTGGTCAACCGGCTCGCCGGCGGCCGTGAGGCCGTCACCCACGCCGAGCCCGGCGTCACCCGCGACCGCAAGCGGGTCCGCTGCGAGTGGAACGGCGTCGCCTTCGACCTCCTCGACACCGGCGGCATCGACCTCGCCGACGAGGGCGAGCTGGCCGAGGACGTGCAGCGCCAGGCCCAGCTCGGCATCGCCGAGGCCGACGTCGTGCTGCTGGTCGTCGACGGTCGGGCGGGGGTGCGGGCCGGCGACGCGGAGCTGGCCAAGGCCTTACGCGGCGCCGGCGTTCCCGTCCTCGTCGTCGTCAACAAGGTCGACCGCCCCGATGACGAGCACCTGAGCGCCGAGTTCCACAAACTCGGCCTCGGCGCGCCGGTCGTGGTCTCGGCCACGCACGGGCTGGGCAGCGGCGACCTGCTCGACCGTGTCGTCGAGCTGCTGGGCGAGCGGCGGCCGCCCGCGAGCGGCGAGGAACCGGTCCACGTCGCCGTGGTCGGTCGCCCCAACGTCGGCAAGTCCTCGCTGGTCAACGCCTTTCTCGGCAGCGAGCGGGTGATCGTCTCCGAGCGGGCCGGCACCACCCGCGACGCGATCGACACCGAGCTCGAAGTCGACGGGCGGCCGGTTCTGCTGGTCGACACCGCGGGCCTGCGGCGTCGCTCCAAGGTGGCCGGCACGGTCGACTACTACGCGCAACTGCGCTCCGAGCTGGCGGTCGAGCGGGCCGACGTGGCGATCGTCGTCTGCGACGCCTCGGAGGGGGTGACGGCGGAGGACCTGCGGGTCGCCGAGCTGGCGATGCGGGCCGGCTGCGCGACTCTGTTGGCGCTCAACAAGTGGGACGTCACCGGCACCGACGTGGACGACGCCCGCGCCCGGGTCGAGCGCAAGCTGCGGCTGCGGCCCGAGGCCGTCACCTGCTCGGCGACGGGTGGCCGCAACGTCGCCAAGCTGCTGCCCAAGGCGCTACAGCTTGCCGACCGCGCGGCGGAGCGCATTCCCACTCCGGAGCTGAACCGCTTCGTCGGCGATGTCGTCGCCACGACGCCGCCGCCGTCGCGACGCGGCCGGCGCCTGCGGCTCTACTACGCGGCGCAGATCGGGGAGCGGCCGCCGCGGATCGCGATCCAGGTCAACGACCGCCGCCTGATCGTCCGCGACTGGGCCTACCACCTGGAGAACCGGATGCGGGAGACCTATGGTCTGGACGGTGTGCCGCTGGTGATTGACTTCGTCCCGCATTCGGGCCGCCGAGGACGCGCCTGACGCTGCGCGTATCGGCGTCCTCGGTACGCTTCCGCCATGTCAACCATCGAGCCGCTCGCCGAGGGCGAATACCTGTTCACCTCCGAGTCCGTCACCGAGGGTCATCCCGACAAGGTCTGCGACCAGATCTCCGACGCGATCCTCGACGCCGTGATGGCGGGCGACCCCGAGGGCCGCGTCGCCTGCGAGACCCTCGTCAATACCGGGATGGCGGTCGTCTCCGGGGAGATCTCCACCGATGTCCACCTCGACGTTCCGGAGCTGGTCCGCGAGACGATCCGCAAGATCGGCTACGACCACGGCGACTACGGCTACAACTGCGACCACATCTCGGTCCTCGTCTCGCTCGACAAGCAGTCGCCCGACATCGCCCAGGGAGTGGATACCTCCCACGAGGCGCGCACCGGCTCGGTCGCCGACGACGAGCTGCTGCTGGCCGGCGCCGGCGATCAGGGGATGATGTTCGGCTACGCGACCGACGAGACCGAGGCGCTGATGCCGATGCCGATTCACCTCGCCCACCGTCTCGCCGAGCGCCTCGCCGCTGTGCGCAAGGACGGCACCCTCGACTACCTGGGCCCGGACGGAAAGACGCAGGTCACGGTCCGCTACTCGGCCGGCCGGCCGGTGCGGGTCGAGAAGCTGCTGATCTCCACCCAGCATGCAGCCGGAGTCGAGTCCGATGAGACGATCAAGCCCGACCTCTGGCAGCACGTCGTCCTGCCGGTGCTGGCGGCCGAGGCAGAGGGGCTCTACGACGAGGGCGTCCTGCGCGAGGGCTTCCTCGTCAACCCGACCGGCAAATTCGTGATCGGCGGCCCGGTCGGCGACGCCGGGCTCACCGGCCGCAAGATCATCGTCGACACCTACGGCGGCATGGCCCGCCACGGCGGTGGCGCCTTCTCCGGCAAGGACCCTTCGAAGGTCGACCGCTCCGCCGCCTACGCGGCGCGCCACGTCGCCAAGAACGTCGTCGCGGCAGGGCTGGCGCAGCGCTGCGAAGTACAGGTCGCCTACGCGATCGGCGTTGCCCACCCGGTCTCGCTGATGGTCGAGACCTTCGGCACCGGCAAGCTCCCCGAGATGGAGATCTCGCGCCTGGTCGAAGCCGAGTTCGACCTCCGCCCGGGCGCGTTCCGGCGCTACCTCGACCTGCACCGGCCGATCTTCCAGAAGACCGCCGCCTACGGCCACTTCGGCCGTGAGGACGCGGACTTCACCTGGGAGAAGATGGATCGGGCCGACGCGTTGCGCGAGGCTGCCGGGTCTACGACTGCGGCACCTGCCTGAGGCCCCAGCTCGGCAGGGGTTCCGCTTAACTTTTGCCGAAGACAGTGGGCGGCTGTCCGTGGGCGTCGCCGCGGAAAAAGTACAAGACGCTCCACCCCCTACCGAGCTGGGGCCTCTCCCGGGGGTTGCGCCTCACCCAGACCGTGCGATCCAGCTGAGGCCGCGCCGGTAGCTTGATCCACGCTGTGCACCACGTCGGCTGGATCAGCCACTCCGGCGAAGATGAAGTTGTAGTCGTCGGTCGCCGCGGTATCGAAATCGACATCGCCGATCTGCATGATGCGCTGGTACACCGACTGCCGGTAGTTGACGTTCTGCACCCGCTCCAGCCGCGTCTCCTGAACCTCCCGCGAGACGATGCCGCGCTTGATGTTGAGGCGGCGGTCGGTGATCGTGTAGGTGGTGGCGACGCGCTTGACGAAGCCGATCAGGACCGTGAGCCCGATCACGACCAGGACGATCAGGAACACGGTGCCGCTGCCGGCGCCGAAGAGCTTGGCGATCACGGCGACGATCGCCGCAACCAGAACCCCCTTCAGATAGAAGCCGAGGATCGCCCGCCACGAGGGGTGGCCCTGGAAGATCATCTGCTCGCCCGGGCTGAGGTTGAGAGCCATCGGAGGGCAGGATATCCGGCCGTCCGCCTTTCTCCATAGCTTGCAGGTGGTGGACCCCCTGGTGATCGCCAAGGTCGAGCCGCTGACCACCGCCCGGGCTTTGCGCGGGCCGTTCGACTACCGGTTGCCGGCGGCGATGGCCGACCTCGAGGTGGGCAGCGTGGTGCGGGTGCCGTTCGGGCGGCAGCGGGCGCTGGGCGTGGTCGTCGAGCTGGCCGAGACCTCCGAGCTGCCACCCGAGCGCCTTGCCGAGCCGCTCGAAGCCCTCGAGGCCGGGGTCCCGAGCGAGCTGGTGCGACTCGGCCTCTGGGTTGCCAGCGAGTACTGCTCGACTCCCTCGCGGGGGCTGCAGCTGGTCCTGCCGCCGGGTACCGGGACGGGGGGCCAGCGGGTCCGCTCTCAGACCGAGCTGCGCGCCGAGATCGCCGCGGCCGGCGAGGACGCGCTCTGCGGCGGCGGACGGCTGGGAGCCAGGCAGCGGGCGGTCCTGGAGGCGCTGCGCGGCGGCGAGATGGCGGCCGGGGAGCTGGCCACGGCCGTCGGGTCCGATCGCCAGGTTCTGCGCAGGCTCGAGCAGCGCGGCCTGATCCTCACCCGCAGCTCGCGGGTGAGGCGGCGGCCCGGCGGCGCCGAGCTCGGCGCCGCGGCGCCGCGGCCGGTGCTGCTCGAGGAGCAGCGGCACGCGGTGGCTGAGATCGTCGCCGCGCTGGACGGCGAGGCCGGGACGCCCCGCGAGCAGCTCCTGCACGGCGTCACCGGATCGGGCAAGACCGAGGTCTATCTGGCGGCGGTCGAGGCTGCCCTGGTTCGCGGCCGGGGGGCGATCGTCCTCGTCCCCGAGATCGGCCTCGCCCCGCAGGCGGTGGCTCGCTTCCGGGCGCGGCTCGGCGATCGCTTCGCCGTCCTGCACTCGGCCCTCTCGCCGGGCGAGCGCTACGACGAGTGGCGGCGGCTGCGCGATGGCGAGGCAAGCGTTTGCGTCGGTCCCCGCTCCGCCGTCTTCGCCCCGGTCCGCGACCTCGGCCTGATCGTGGTCGACGAGGAGCACGATTCCTCCTACAAGCAGGAGGGCGATCCCTGTTACGACGCCCGCACGGTGGCTCGCCGCCGTGCCGAGGAATGCGGGGCGACGCTGGTGGCCGGCACCGCCACCCCCCGGCCGGAGTCCTGGTTGGAGCTACCCCGGGTCGAGCTGCCGCGACGCGTCGACGGGCGGCGGATGCCGCCGGTCGAGGTGCTGGACATGCGCGAGGCGGACCCGCGCTCGGGGCCGCTGCATGCCGCCACCTGGGAGGCGTTGGAGGCGGTGCGCGAGGCCGGCGCCAAGGCGATCGTGATGGTCAACCGGCGCGGCTTCGCCCCCTGGCTTACCTGTCGTTCCTGCGGCCGCCACTGGGGCTGCCCCAACTGCGACGTCTCGCTGATCGTCCACCGTCACGCGGAACGGGTCGTCTGCCACCACTGCGCCCACTCCGAGCACCTGCCGGGCGCCTGCCCCGACTGCGGCTCTACCACGCTCTCCCGGGCCGGCGCCGGGACCGAGCAGATCGAGGCGCTGCTCACCGAGCGGCTCGACCCGATGCCTGTCTTCCGCCTCGACTCCGACGTGGCCGCGGGCCGCGGCGCCCACGCCCGCATCCTCGCCGGCTTCGGCGAGGCCGAGAGCGCGATCCTCGTCGGCACGCAGATGGTCGCCAAGGGACACGACTTCCCCGAGGTGACGCTGAGCGCGATCGTCGATGCCGATGCGACCCTGCGCTTCCCCGACTTCCGCGCCGGTGAGCGCACCTTCGCGATGGTCGCCCAGCTGGCCGGGCGCAGCGGCCGCGGCGAGGCCGGGGGGGAGGTGATCGTGCAGACCCTTGCCCCGGAAGCGCCGAGCATCGCGCACGCCGCCCGTCACGACGCCGCCGGCTTCCTAGCCGAGGAGGTGGAGCGGCGCCGGCTGCTCCGCTACCCGCCCTTCTCCCACCTGGTCAGGGTCGTCCTCAAGTCGGAGTTCGAGCCGCGCCTGGACGAGGCGGCCGCGCAGCTCGCCACGATCCTCGCCGAGACACTGCCGGACGGCACCGACCTGCTTGGGCCGGCACCGATGTTCAGGGTCCGCAACCGCCACCGGCGCCGCCTCCTGACCAAGGCGGAGGACCGCGAGGCCACGGTCGCCGCGATCCGGACCGCCGTCGAGCGGCTCGCCGCCGATCGCGCCCTGCGAGAGGTGGCGATCGGCGTCGACGTGGATCCCCAGTAGCTCCCTCCCGATCCATACAATCGGTTTCGTGAGCGACGAAGGGGCCGTCAAGGACGAAACAGAGCGCGAGCAGCTCGAGGCGGAGCTGCTCGAGCGGCGCGATGCAGCGCTCGCCAAGGTCGTCAAGTTCGGCGATCCCGTGCTCAAGAGCAAGGCCTCGCCGGTCGCCGAGTTCGGCCCGGAGCTACGGGCCGAGGTCGATCGCATGATCGCGATCATGCGCGACGGGATGGGGGTCGGGCTTGCCGCGACCCAGCTCGGTGTTCTGCGCCGCATCCTCGTCTTCCAGGCCGGTTCGGACGCCGAACCGACCGGATTGGTCAATCCGTCGCTCGAGTGGCTCTCCGAGGAAGCGGTCGTCGCCGAGGAGGGCTGCCTCAGCCTGCCGCGGGTGGCGATGGACGTCGAGCGCCCCCTGCACGCCCGCGTCGGTGGGCTCGACGTCGAGGGGAGGCCGCTCGTGCTCGAGGCCTCGGGCCTCGAGGCGCGCATCCTCCAGCACGAGATGGATCATCTCGACGGCGTGCTGATCTTCGATCGGGCACCGCGCGAGCAGCGCAAGGCGGTGCTGCGAGCGTTGCGGGAGGGTGGCAGCTACAGCCCTGCTGTCGAAGGAGACGAGGAGCGGGACGCCGACGAGCACCGCGAGCCTCGCACCGACGCGTGAAGACCGCATATCTCGGCACTTCGGAGTTTGCCGCGGCTGTCCTACGCCGCCTGGCTGCCTCACGCCACCGGCCGCTGCTGGTCGTGACGCCGCCCGACCGACCGAAGGGCCGCGGTCGCAAGAGCGGGCCGCCGCCCGCCGCCGCCGCCGCCGCCGAGCTGGGCATCGAGCTGTTGCAGACGGACGACGTCAACCGCGAGGAGGCGCAGGAGCGGATAGGGGCGGTGCGTCCCGATGCGATCGCGGTCTGCGCCTTCGGCCAGCTGATCCGCGAGCCGCTGCTCTCGGAGCTGGCGCTGCTCAACGTCCACCCGTCGCTGCTGCCTCGCTGGCGTGGGGCGGCGCCGATCGAGCGGGCGATCATGGCCGGCGACGAGCGCACCGGGGTCAGCCTGATGCGGGTCACCGCCGGTCTGGACTCGGGCCCGGTGGCCCTGCGCGAGGAGATCGGAATCGGCCCCGAGGACGACTTCGAGCGGCTCTCGGAGAAGCTGTCGATGCTGGGCGGCGAGCTACTGGTCGGGGCCCTCGACATGCAGGAGGAGGGCGAGCTCCGCTTCACCGAGCAGGACGACGGGGAGGCGGCCTACGCCGAGAAGATCGATCCCTCTGAGCGCCGCCTCGACCCCGGCCGGCCCGCTGTCGAGCTGGCCCGCACGGTTCGCGCCCTGACGCCCCACATCGGCGCCTACCTGGAGATCGGCGACGAGACCCGGCTGGGCGTGAGGCGAGCGCGGGCGGTCGACGTCAGCGTCAAGCAGGGCGAGATGAAGGCCGAGTGGGGGGCGCTGCTGCTCGGCTGCGGGCGGGGGGCGCTGCGGCTGGAGGTCGTGCAGCCGCCGGGGGGCAAGCCGATGGCCGCGGACGCCTTCCTGCGCGGCCACCGGGTTCCTGCCCTGTGATTGCTCCAGCTCGGGAGCTCGCCTTCGAGACGATCCGGGCGACCTTCGAGCAGGATGCCCACACCGAGCGGCACTTCCGCGAGCAGGCCGACCGGCGCGACCTGGGCGGTCGCGAGCGCGCCCAGGCGCAGCGTCTGGCCTTTGGGGCCGTGCAGCGCCGCGGCACCAGCGACGCGGCGATCGAGCGGCTCGCCGAGCGCTCGCCGCAGCTGCTCGACCCGCCGGTGATCGCCGCTCTGCGCCTCGGCCTCTACGAGCTGCTCTTCGCCGACGGGACGCCCGCCCACGCCGCCGTCGACCAGGCGGTCGAGCTGGCAAAGGGGGCGGGCGCCGCCCACGCCGCCGGCCTCGTCAACGCCGTGCTGCGCCGCACCGTCCGCGAGAGGGCGGCGCTCGTCGACTCGCTGTTGGGCGACGACTCGACTCCCGAGCGCGCCGCGGTCGCCCACTCGGTGCCGCTCTGGCTGGCGCAGATGTGGTGGGGGGAGCTGGGAGAAGGGTCGGCGCGGGCGCTGCTCCCCTCCTGCAACGAGCCGGCCGAGCTGGCGCTGCGGGTCAACACTCTCCGCACCAACCGGGAGACGGCGCTCGCCGCTCTGCTGGAGGCGGGGGTCGAGGCTCGCCCGGCGGATGGGCCCTGGCCCTTGGCACCGGCCGAGGAGGTGGTGATCGACGGCAGGACCGGAGTCGAGGTTCCCGACCGGGTGGCGGCGGGTGAGCTGACCCCGCAGAGCCGCGGCTCCGCCGCCGTGGTCGAGGTGCTCGACCCGCAGCCAGGAGAGCACGTTCTCGACCTCTGTGCCGGCCCCGGGATCAAGACCGGTCAAATCGCCACCCGGATGGGGGACCGCGGCGAGACGATCTCCGTTGAGCAGGATCCGGCCAGGGCCGCCGAGGTAGCCGAGCAGGCGCGGCGCCTCGGCCTGCGCAGCGTCACCGTGATCGAGGCCGACGCGACGGCGGCCGGGATGGCGCCCGGCTTCGACCGCGTGCTCGTCGATGCGCCCTGCTCGGACCTCGGCGCGCTGGCCTCGCGTCCCGACGCGCGCTGGCGCAAGTCACCTCGGACGATCGAGCGCCTGGCCAAGCTCCAGGGACGGATTCTGATCAGGGGGCTGGAGGCGCTGCGGCCGGGCGGAACGCTGGTCTACTCGACCTGCACGCTCTCCCGCCGCGAGGGCGAGGAGCGCGTCGCGGCGCTGCTGGCACAGGCGGGGGCGGGCGAGGCGCCGCCGCTCTCGATCGACGATCTCGGCGCCCACGCGCCGGGCCTCGCCTCGGCCCACGATCCGCGCTGCCTGCAGCTCCGCCCCGATCGAGACGGCACGACCGGTTTCTTCATCTGCCGCTTGAGAAGGGATGATTGACGCAGATGAGCACGAGGACCAAGATCGTCAACGGAATCGCCAGCTCATGTTGAAGCGGGCCAAATGCCCGGGCTGCAGCGAGCCGTGGCTGCGCCCGTCCCAGCTTCCCGGCCGCTTCCGCTGCGTGTACTGTCTGCGCCGCTTCGAGCTGGTCTCGCAGTGCCCCAACTGCGGCGAGCACCAGACGATCGCCCGGATGAGCACCACCGAGGACATGACCTGCCAGATGTGCCGAGATTCCATGCTGAGGCCGATATGACCCCAGGACGCTGCAAACCGGCGCATCTCGGGGTCTTCGGTCGGTCGGATCGGGTCACGCACGTTAGTGCGCTCCCCTCACCGCCCTCCCTGCATCCCCCGATCTGCTTGGTTTTCGCATCCTGGAGGTCACATCGTGTCTGAACGAATGGTCGAGTTACTGGAGAAACGTAGAGTTGCCCCGTCGATCTTGTCGGCCGATTTTTCGAAGTTGGGATCGCAGGTCGAGGAGGTGATGGCGGCGGGGGCGCGGTTGATCCACGTCGACGTGATGGACGGGCATTTCGTGCCGCCGATCACGATCGGCCCGCTGGTGGCGGCCTCGATCGCCGATCAGGTGCACGCGGCCGGTGGCGCGATCGACGTCCACCTGATGATCGAGGCGCCCGAGCGTCACATCGAGGCCTTCGCGGCTGCCGGCGCCGACTCGATCACCTTCCACGACGAGGCGACCCCGCATGCCTATCGCACTCTGGCCGCGATCCGCGAGCTCGGCTGCCTCGCCGGCGTCGCGATCAACCCCGGCACGCCGGCGGAGGCTCTTGCCGAGCTGCGCGGCCACGCCGACATCGCCCTCTGTATGACCGTCAACCCGGGCTGGGGCGGCCAGGCCTTCATCGAGGGGTCCGAGGAGAAGGTCTCCCGGCTCGCGCCGCTGGTCGGCGAGGGGAAGATCGAGGTCGATGGCGGCATCGACGCGACCACCGCGGGTCCGATCGCCGCCGCCGGTGCTTCGCTCTTCGTCGCCGGCTCGGCGGTGTTTGGCACCGACGATCCGGCCGCCGCCTATACCGAAATCGTCGCTTCTGCAAAAGCCGTTTGAAGTACGCGACGAGGGTCTCAGCCCCTCGCGATCAGGGCCCCGATTACCTCCTGCCACCAGGCTCGCTCTGCGGGATCGTCGCCACTTCGCTGAGCGCGGCGCTCGCACCACCGAGCCAGCGCGTGTCGTCCCCCGATCGCGACGACGTTCTTCGAAGCCAGCGCGTAGCGCCCGTCGGCAAGGGTGACGAGGGCGCTGGGCCGATCGCGGCGGCTGCGCAGGACGGAAACCACGGCGATCCCGTCGATCGCGGTGGGGGCGGAGGGATCCTCGATGTCCCCCCCCGGCCGCACCGTGAACACCTGGGGTGCGCCCCGCGGCGGCAGCCGTGGAGGTGGCGGCGTTCCGATCGGTCCCGCATCCCAAACACGAGTCAGCTGCTCGACCTCCTCGCGCAGCTCGCTGCGGACGAGCACGTGCAGCTCGTCGCCCTCGCGCAGCTCGGTCGAGCCGCGTGGCGGGAGGGCGGTGCCGTCACGGACGATCACGTTGACCAGCGCCTCTCGCGGCAACCCCAGTTCGCGCACCAGATGCCCTGCCGCCGCCGCTCCTGGACGCAGCCGGTAGGAGACGACGTCGCCGCCCATGCGGCGGATCCGCCCCGACTCGAGCAGGCGCCGGGGCAGCGCGGGCTCGTCCGTGGTCAGCCCGAGCCGGCTGGCCAGCGGCTCGAAGCTGGCTCCCTGGATCAGGGTCGAGGTGACGACGACGAAGAAGACGATCGCGAACAGCTCCTGCCCGGCGCCGACGCCGGCGACGACGGGGAAGGTGGCCAGCCAGATCGGCGTCGCACCACGCAGGCCCGCCCAGCCGAGCATCGCCCGCTCGCGCACCCCAAGCGGCGAGAGGAGGGTCGCCGCAAAGGCGGCCAGCGGGCGCGCGACCAGGATCAGCACCGCCGAGAGCGCCAGCCCTTCGGCCGCGACGTCTCCGAGCGTGCTGGGGAAGACCAGCAGGCCGAGCAGGATGAACAAGCCGATCTGGGCGACCCAGCCGACCCCCTCGTGGAAGGCGACGACGGTGCGGCGCGCGGGGATGCTGCCCGAGCCGAGCGCCAGCGCAGTCAGGTAGGTGGCGAGCAGGCCGGAGCCGTGCGCAACCTCGGCCAAGCCGTAGGCCAGGCCGGCGATCGCGATCGTCGCCACCGGGTAGATGCCGTCGGTCGGCAGGCGGACCCGGTCGAGGGCGGCGACGGCGATCCGGCCCAGGGCCAGGCCGATCGCGGCACCCAGCGCGAGTTTGAGCACGAGCAGGCCCGCCATGTCGGCGATCCCGTAGCCGGGCTGCTGGATCCAGTCGATGAAGCCGATCACCAGCAGCAGGGCCACCGGGTCGTTCATGCCCGACTCCCCCTCGAGCGAGCGGGCCAGTCGTTTCTCCAGGTTCGAACGGCGCAGGACGGCGAAGATCGCGGCCGAATCGGTGGCGGCGATCGCGGCGCCGACGATCATCCCTTCCAGGGTGCCGAGGCCGAAGATCCATTTCGCGGCGAGGCCGGCGAGGACCGCGGTGACGACGGTTCCCACGGTCGCCAGCGAGGCGGCCGTGCTCAGCACGGGCCGGATCTCCGACCAGCCCGCGGTCAGACCGCCCTCGAAGAGGATCAGGACCAGGGCGATCGTCCCCAGCGTGCGCGCCAGCTCGGTGTCGTCGAACTCGATCCCCCCGAGCCCCTCCGAGCCGGCCAGCATCCCCAGGCCGAGGAAGAGCAGGAGGCCCGGTATGCGCACCCGGTCGGCGAGCAGGGCGCCGACGATTCCCGCGGTGAGCAGGCCGCCGGCGATCAGGATCAGCTCGGCGTCGTGTCCTGCCATCCGGGGACCGTATTGGACCGCTACACCGACTCGTCGATCGCCGCGATCCGCGTCTCCAGCTCCTCCGCAGAGCCCGGCTCGGGCACGTCCTCGGCTCGCTCCCGCGGGTTGAGGTAGATCGAGTAGAGCAGCGCCAGCAGCAGGCCGGCGGCGAGCGCGAAGCCGACCTCGACGCGGCGGAACTCGTCGCCGATGAGCGGCACGAAGTTCCAGCCGACGAAGGCGGCGGCGCAACCGACCCAGCGCACCGAGGCGCGCCGCACCTGGCCCTGGGCGATGCAGGCCTGGTTGACCGTGACCGAGCAGAGGTAGAGGCCCATGCCGAGCGTCACCAGCAGCAGCCCGGCCCGGTCGTAGCTGAACTTCTTGCTGAAGGCGAGCTGCATCAGCTGCGGTCCGGCGATCAGGACGGCGAGCGCGGTCAGCGCGGTGAAGGCGGCGACCGCGAGCAGCACCATCCGCACCGAGCGGTGGAACTCCCGCTCACTGTCCTCGGCGTCGCTGGTGTGGAGGCTGGTCAGGTGGGGGAGGATGCTGGTCGAGACCGCCTGGAAGAGCTGCAGCGGCGCCCGCGCGATCATCAGCACGTTGAAGATGAAGCCGGCGGCGGCGGCGCCCTGGAGGCCGCGGGCGATCAGCGGGCCGGCGTTGAGGAAGGCCTGTTCGCTGAGCATGATCAGCAGCACCGCCGCGGCGAAGCCGCTGCCGTGGGCCATCGAGAACTCCGAGGAGCCCTTGGTGGCCGGCTCCGGCGGCGGGGCGGTGCGGGCGCGGCGGGCGAAGGCGAGCGGGACGACCATCAGGGAGAGTGACGGCGCCGCGACGATGCCGATCGCGACGGCCGACTGGCCGCTCAGCAGGCTGACCGCGACCAGCACCGCGAACAGCGTCCGGAACACCGACTCGGAGAGGATCATCGCGGCGAAGAGGCCGAAGCTGCGCATCCCGGCCAGGTAGCCACGGGCGAAGTAGCTGGCGGCGTAGAAGAGGACCGCCGAGAAGAAGACCCAGTAGAGGGTTTCGTTGCCCTCCAGCAAGCTGTCCTGGAGCGGCCCCCGCAGCGCCAGCGCGAGCACCGCGAAGACCATCGCCAGCCCGAGCTGGATCGTCGCCGCGACGCGCATCGGCTCGCCGACCGGCTCGCCCTTTACCCGGTGTTCGGAGATGTGACGTGAGAGCAGCTGTTCGACCGGCCGGTAGAGGGTGGAGATGGTGATGAAGACCGCCGACCAGAGCACCGTGATCTGCCCGTAGTCGGGCTTGGAGAGCACGTGCGAGGCGATGAAGAAGTAGACGTAGGTGATGACGCCGGTCAGCCCGACCCCGATTGCGAAGAAGCTGGCGGTCTTGCCGTAGTCGGTCGAGCTGACGCCGCCGTCACCGGCGGCGGTCGCTGCGTCCTCGCCCTGCATCAGTCGCGGGTCGCGCCGCGCTCGTAGTGGGACGGCTCGACTCCGAGCGAGAGCTCGACCCGCCGCACCCGCTCGAAGACCCGCTGCGTCATCACCCGCTGCCCGGCGAGCAGGTCGCCGATCACTCCCAGCGCCATCAGCTGCACCGCCGCGATGAAGAGGACGGCGCCGAGGATCAGCGACTGGATGTGGCCGCTGCTGTCGCCGTTGAGAATCCAGTCGATCAGGAAGGGCAGCCAGGCGGCGAGGGCCAGCAGGGCGACGAGAAGACTGGCGGTCGCGAACACCCGCAGCGGCTCGTACCGCGCGTAGATGCGCAGGATCGAGAGCGCGTTGCGCCGCACGTAGGCGCCGGTCGAGCCGAAGAGCCGCGACTCGCGAGTCTGCGGGTTGGTCGCGACGTCCACCTGATCGACGGCGACCAGCATCTTGCCGGCCTGGATCAGGCTCTCCAGGGTGTAGGTGAAGTCGTCGGTGACGAGCAAGCCGAGGGCCGCCTCGCGGTTGTAGGCGCGGAAGCCGGAGGTCGTGTCGGCGATCTCGGTCCCGGAGAGCCTGCGCACGACCCAGCTGCCGATTCCCTGCAGCGCCTTCTTCTGGCCGGAGAAATGCTCGATCGTGGCGATCCGCCGGTCACCGACCACCATGTCGGCTTCGCCGGCGAGGATCGGTGCGGCCAGCTTCGGCACGTCGGCGCCGCTGTACTGGTTGTCGGCGTCGGTGTTGACGACGATGTCCGCTCCGAGCTTGAGGCAGGCGTCGAGCCCGGCCTGGAAGGCCGCCGCCAGGCCCTTGTTGTTGGTGAGGCGGACGATGTGCTCGACCCCCTGCTCGCGCGCCACCTCGACCGTGCGGTCGGTCGAGCCGTCGTCGACGACTAGCAGCTCGATCGCGTCGATGCCTTCGATGCGGCGTGGCAGCGCCGCGATCGTCTCCGGCAGCGTCGCCTCCTCGTTCAGGCAGGGGATCTGGATGATCAATTTCACGATTGGCCGGTCAGGGTATCCCCGGCCCCGGCGCGCGGGTCCTGTCACGCGAAGGGCCGGCCCCCCCTCGCGCGGGTCCTGTCGCCGGGGTGGGGTGCCCTCCTGGTGCTGCGATCTGCTCCGGGCAGAGGGATTGATTCACTTGGAGGGATGGGGTCTCGCCCTCCGCAGACTCCGCACGGGCGGAGCACACCCCACCCCGACGCCACCCGCGCGAGGTACCATTGACTGACTCGTCAATCAACCATGACCGCATTGCTTACAACCGACGATCAAGCGCATCTGGGACGAGCTCTTGAGCTTGCGGAGCGCGGACGCGGCAGGGTGAGCCCGAATCCGCTGGTTGGAGCGGTGATCGTGCGGGGTGGCAGGGTAATCGGCGAGGGATTTCACGCTGAATTGGGTGACCTGCACGCAGAGCGGGCGGCATTGGCGGATTGCCGGGAGCGGGGGGAAGGTTCGGTTGGGGCGACTATGTACGTGACGCTGGAGCCCTGTGCGCATCAGGGACGACAGCCCCCTTGCACGGAGGCGATTCTGGAGACTGGGATCGAGCGGGTTGTGATCGCGTCCGACGATCCGAGCGAGAAGGCGTCCGGGCGCGGTCCGGGAATGCTTCGCGATGGGGGGGTGAAGGTCGACTTCGCCGCCGGCGAGGAGGCGACCGCGGCGCGGCTGCTCAACCAGCCTTTCCGCAAGCACGCCCGCACCGGCTTGCCGCTCGTAACCCTGAAGCTGGCGATGTCGCTGGACGGCCGGACCACGACCGCCGAGGGCGATTCGCCTTGGATCAGTGGGGCGAAGAGCCAGGAGCTGGTCCACCGCTGGCGCGCCGAATCGGACGCGATCGCGGTCGGCATCGGCACCGTCTTAGCCGACGACCCGCAGCTGACCGCCCGCGATCCCGATGCGGCCCGCCAACCGCTCCGCGTCGTCTTCGACCGCCAGGCGCGCTTACCACTCGATTCTCAGCTGCTCAGCACCCTCGATCAATCTCCGGTCGTCGTGGTCACCTCATCGGATGCGGACTCTCACCGGCGGTCGGCGTTGCGCAATGCAGGCGCCAAGATCATCGTTGCCGATGACATTCAAGCTGCCCTTGCCGGCCTCGGGAGGCAAGGCGTCACGAGCCTCTTCCTAGAGGGCGGTCGAACCCTAGCCTCAGCTTTTCTCGCCATGGACGCCGTCGACCAATCCCACACCTTCATCGCCCCGATCCTGTTGGGCGGAGGCGATCCTCGCGCGGGTGGCGTGGGGGAAGGGGGGGTCGAGGACGACCCCGCCCGCAGCGCCCCCCCTTCACCCACGACAGGACCCGCGCGCCGGTCGGCCCTGTCTCACGCAATCGAAGCTGTGGGAGACGACGTCCTGATCACCGCCCGCTTCAAGGAGTGGTGAGGTGTTCACCGGCCTGATCCAGGACGTGGGAACGGCCGAGTCGCTCGACTCCGGCGCCGACGGCGCTCGCCTGCGAATCGCCACTTCACTGGGATCCGAGATCGCGCCCGGAGATTCGGTCTCCGTCAACGGCGTCTGCCTGACGGCGACCGCCGCCGATGCGGGCGCCTTCGAGACCGAGGCGATGAACCAGACGCTCGAGGTGACCGCGCTGGGCGCTATCGAGGTCGGCGGCGCAGTCAACCTCGAGCTTGCGATGAGAGCCTCGGACCGTCTCGGTGGCCACATCGTGCAGGGCCACGTGGACGGTGTGGGGGAGGTCGCTGCCATGGTCGAAGATGGGTTTGCCAAGCGGCTGCGGGTGAAGCTGGGAGAAGACCTGATGCGCTACGTGATCGAGAAGGGCTCGATCGCGCTGGACGGGGTCAGCCTCACGATCGCGGCGCTCGGCGATGGTTGGGTCGAGGTGTCGCTGATTCCGGAGACGCTGGAGCGTACGAACCTGGGCCAAGCGGAAGCGGGGCGCAAGATCAACGTCGAGTGCGATGTCGTGGCCAAGTACGTGGAGCGGTTGGTGTCACCATTGGCCGGAGAGGAGCAGGCGTGAGCGGAATGGCGGAGACGCGGAGAAAAGAGGGAAGCGAGCGGGCGGTGGGCGAGAGCGCGTTCTCGCCGATCGAGGAGGCGATCGAGGAGATCCGCCGCGGCCGCATGGTCGTCGTCTGCGACGGCGAGGATCGCGAGAACGAGGGGGACCTGGTGATGGCCGCCCAGTTCGCCACCCCCGAGGCGATCAACTTCATGGCCAAAGAGGCGCGCGGGCTGATCTGCCTGGCGCTGACGGCGGAGCGCTGCGAGCAGCTCGGCCTGAACCTGATGGCGGCCAAGAACGAGGCGCCGCTGCAGACCGCCTTCACGGTGACGATCGAGGCCGCGGGCGGGGTCAGTACCGGCATCTCCGCCCACGACCGCGCTCACACGATCCAGGTTGCGATCGATCCCAACTCCGGCCCGCGCGAGATCGTCGTACCCGGCCACATGTTCCCGCTGCGCGCCAAAGACGGCGGCGTCCTGGAGCGCACCGGCCACACCGAGGCGAGCGTCGACCTCGCCCGCCTCGCCGGCCTCGTCCCCGCCGGCGTCATCTGCGAGGTGATGAACGACGACGGCACGATGGCCCGGGTCCCGGACCTGATCCCCTACTGCGAGAAGCACGGCCTCAAGATGGTCACGGTCGCCGACCTGATCGCCTACCGGCGCCGCACCGAGAAGCTGGTGGAACGGGTGGTCGACACCGGCCTGCCGACCGCTTTCGGCGACTTCACGGCCGTCGGCTACCGCTCCCTGGTCGACGACAAACACCACGTGGCGATGGTCAAGGGCGAGGTCGACGGCGCCGAGGACGTGCTGGTTCGCGTCCACAGCGAGTGCCTGACCGGTGACGTCTTCCACAGCATGCGCTGCGACTGTGGCGAACAGCTGGCATCCGCCCTCTCGATGATCGAGCAGGAGGGCCAGGGAGTGCTCCTCTACCTCTCCCAGGAGGGGCGAGGGATCGGCCTGCTCAACAAGCTGCGCGCCTACAAACTGCAGGAGGAGGGCGCCGACACGGTCGAGGCCAACCTGAAGCTGGGACTGCCCGCCGACCTGCGCGACTACGGGATCGGCGCCCAGATCCTCGGCGACCTGGGCCTGACCAGCATCCGCATCCTCACCAACAACCCGAAAAAGATCGTCGGGCTGGAGGGCTACGGCCTCTCTGTGACCGAGCAGGTGCCGATCGAGGCCGTTCCCAACGCCCACAACGAGGAGTATCTGCGGGCAAAGCGCGACAAGCTCGGCCACACGCTCCACCACCAGGGCCTTGCCCTCGACGAGGAGATGATCCACGACGAGGAGGAGCGCGACGCCGGGGGCGTGGGTGGCTGAGCCCGGGGAGTTCCTGGAGACCTTCGACGAGGGTGAGCGCTCGATCCTCTCCACGCTCCGCTTCGCCGTTTGCGTCGGCCGCTTCTACGAGGACCTGGCGCAGCGTCTTCTCCGCGGTGCCGACGAGGGTTTCGCGCTGGCCGGGGTGCCAGCCGCCTCGGTCCGCCATGCCTCGGTCCCCGGCGCCTACGAGCTGCCCTTCGCGGCGAAGCTGCACGCCGAGAGCGGCGACTTCGCCGGGGTCGCCTGTCTCGGCGTCGTGATCCGCGGCGAGACCGACCACTACGACTTCGTCTGCGCCGAGGCCGCCCGCGGGATCCAGGACGTGCAGCTCGCCACCGGCGTGCCCTGCGCTTTCGGCGTGATCACCTGCGACACGATGGAGCAGGCGCTGGAGCGGGCGGGAGGCGGCAAGCGCGACCAGGGCCGCAACGCCGCTCTGACGGTGGCCCGGATGGCGTTGCTGAAACGCCAGCTCGCCTAGCTACACGGCGGGCAGAATTGCCACCGGGTACTGCCGCAACTTGTGGTCGACGCTGACGAGCGTCATTCCCTCCACTTGAGCTTGGGCGACGAGCATACGATCGAAGGGATCCCTGTGGTGATGAGCCATCGACTCAATCGGCGGGACATGGCGCAGCATCACGGGAAGCAGCTTGAAGCGATTGCGCTCGAGGCGCGACTCGAGATCCTCGGGGGGATCCAGTCTGCCGCGGGCTTTCGCGATAGCCAGCTCCCAGGGACTGACGACGCTCACGAAAACCTCGGACTCTTCCGCTGCGATCGCTGCGGTCGCCCGCGCCGACAGGCGTTCGGGTTCAACCAGCGTCCAGAGCAAGGTATGGGTGTCGAGGAGCAGTCTCAATCGCCCCTCCACATCTCGTCCTCGGGGGGGAAGATCTCGCTTTCCTCGACAGCTTCGGTGAGTTCTTCCTTGAACTCCCTCCACTCGTCGTCCGAAGGCAGCTCCATCCGGCCCTCCCAGCCGCCGAGCTTGCGAGGGCCAAGCTTCTCCGGAACGGGCACTAACTTCGCCGCCGGCTTGCCTGCCCGACTGATCACGATCTCCTCGCCCCCTTCGACGCGCTCGACCAGCTTCGAGAGATGGGTCTTGGCCTCGTGCATGTTCACGCTCTCCAAGTCCTCAGCGCTCATTTCTCTCCCCCTTCCAAACTAGATTGCTCCCCAGGCAGTACTTAGGCGACTTAGCTAACTTCGGTTCAGGCTACCATGCACGACCCGATGGCCAAGGTATGCCACAGCTGCGGCAAGGGACCGGCGTTCGGCCAGTCCCGCAGCCACTCGATGGTCGCCACCAAGCGGCGCTTCGACCCGAACCTGCAGAAGGTGCGGATCGAAGAGCGTGGCCGCAAGCTGCGCACCTACGTCTGCACGCGCTGCCTGAAGGCCAACAAGATCACCAAGGCCGCTTAGTTCGCTCCAGCCCTCAGTTGCGAGGGAGCCGGTTGTCCTTCGGGCGAATTGATGGCGCACGCCCTTCGGGCTTAGCGCCGAATCTCGTGTGCGGCTGACGCCGCACAAACAACAGATTGCATATCGCGGCCTTCGGCCACATTCGCCCGAAGGACAACCGGCTCCCTCTCAGCCGGCGCCGGTGGTGACAGCCGGAAGCTTCCTTCCAGCCAACCCTAGTGGCGACAGCCCAGAAGCTTTCATCCCAAGCGACGCTGCTGTTGCTCTGAGCGGAAGAGCTGGGGCGTGTGGCGAGGGATGTCTGTCCCCTCCTCGGGAATGTGGCGAAGCCGCGACATGCAATCTGTCTCTTGCGCGGCGGAGCCGCGCACCAACCTCGTCGCTAAGCGCGAAGCGCGTGCGACATCAATTCCCGAGGAGGGGACAGACATCCCTCGCCGTTCAGGCACTCTCGACGACGGGATGCTCTCCGGTCGGCGCCGGATCGCCCTCGGCGGGCTCGACGTGGAGGCGCGGCAGGATGCGGTCTAGCCAGGACGGCAGCCACCAGGCCCGCCTGCCGAAGAGCTGCATCACCGCCGGCACCAGCACCGAGCGGATGATCACGGCGTCGATGAAGACAGCGGCGGCGAGGCCGAGGCCGAAGAGTTTGATGATGCGGTCTTCGCCGATCATGAAGGAGGCGAAGACGGTGACCATGATCGCCGCCGCCGCGGTGATCACGCGGCCGGTCAGGGCGAGGCCACGCGTGACCGCTTCGGTCGCGTCCTTCTTGTCTTCCCACTCTTCGTGGATACGCGACATCAGGAAGACCTCGTAGTCCATCGAGAGGCCGAAGATGATCGCGAAGAGGAAGATCGGGAAGAAGGAGATGATCGGCCCGGTGCTGTCGACGCCGATCAGGCTGGCGCCCCAGCCCCACTGGAAGACGGCGACGATCAGGCCGAAGGCGGCGCCGATGCTGAGCAGGTTCATCACCACCGCCTTCAGCGGCACCAGGACGGAGCGGAAGACGGCCATCAGCAGCAGCGCCGAGAGCAGCACGACGACGCCGATGAAGAGCGGCAGCTTGTCGGCGATCGCGATGCCGAAGTCCTCGAAGATCGCGGTGATGCCGCCGACATGCACCTGGGCGCCGGTTCGCTGCTCGACCGGCGGGATCACGTCGCCACGGATGTGATCGAGCAGCACGGTCGTGTCCTCGCTCTGCGGCGAGGTCGTCGGGTAGACCTGGAAGACCCCGGTGTTCTTGGCCGGATTGAGCATTACCGGCGTGGTGTCCGCCACACCCTCTTCGCCTTCCAGCGCTTTGCTGAGCTCGACCAGCGCCGCGTCGTCCCCCCTGCTCGGCAGCGCCGCAACGATCGAGAAGGGCCCGTTGAAGCCCGGGCCGAAGCCCTCCGCGAGCAGGTCGTAGGCTTCGCGGGTCGTCGTCCCCGCCGGGTCGGTGCCGGCGTCGTTGGAGCCCAGGCGCAGGGAGAGGGTCGGGATGCAGAGAGCGAGCAGGAGCGCGCCGGAGAGCAGCGCCGAGAGCACCGGCCGCCGCTGGATCTCGCGGCTCCAGCGGAACCAGCGCGTGTCCTCGGCGGTCGACGGGGTGCGACTGCCGAGGCCGGGGATGCGCAGCCGGTCGACCCGCCGCCCGGCGATCGTCAAAAGGGCCGGCAGCAGGGTCAGCGCCGCGATCATCGTCATCAGCACCGCCAGGGCGGCCGCCACCGCCACGCCGTAGAGGAAGCTGAGGCCGAGCAGCATCATCCCCATCAGGGCGATGATTACGGTCACCCCCGCGAAGAGCACGGCGCGACCGGAGGTGTCGACGGCGGCGATCGCCGCCTGGCGGGACTCCAACCCCTCGTCGAGGCCGTTGCGGAAGCGGGTGAGGATGAAGAGGGCGTAGTCGATGCCGACGCCGAGGCCGATCATCGCCGCCAGCTGCGGTGCGAACTCGGCCGTGTCGAAGACGTGGGTGCCGAGCGTGACGAGGCTGAGGCCGACCCCCAGCGCGAACAGCGCCGTGACGATCGGCAGGCCCATCGCGACGAGCGAGCCAAAGGTCAGCAGCAGGACGACGATCGCCGCCAGCAGCCCGATCGCGAAGGTGGAGTCGCCGCCTTCTTCTTCGGCCCGCACTTCCTCGATCGGCTGGCCGCCGACCTCGACCTGCAGCCCGTCGTGGGATGCCGCCTGCGCGGTGTCCATCACGCGTTCGATGTCCTTCGTGTCCAGCTTTTCGGTCGTCGTGTCGAACTGGACCGTCGCGTAGGCGATCTGGCCGTCGTCGCTTATCGCCGCCGCGCCGCCCTTTTCGTAGGGGCTGGCGACTTCGCTCACATGCGGGACCTTGGCGACGGTGGCGAAGACGCCTTCCATCTTCTCCTTGACGCTCGCCGCCTCGACGCCACCGGGCGCCTTGTAGACGATCGTCGCCGTGTCCCCGGACTGGGCCGGGAACTTGGTTTCGAGCAGGTCGAAGGCTTCCTGCGAATCGGAGGCGGGCAGCTTGAAGTCTTCGGAGAAATCGGAGCCGACCGAGCCGGCGAGCATCCCGACCCCGAACAGGGCGACGATCCAGCCGAGGATCACGGTCCTGCGGTGCCCGGTGCACCAGGTGGCAAAGCGTCTCATCGAGCGTCGCACCGTAGCGAACCCGCCGGGTCGGCCCGCCAGCGGGGGCCATCCGCGCGCGGCAGCTAGATTCTGGACCGATGCCCGACCCCTCGATCGCGCGTTTCCGGCGCGTAGTCACGTCCGCCTACGCCCATCTGGAGGAGCGTCGCCAGGAGGTCAATGACCTCAACGTCTTCCCGGTCGCCGATGGCGACACCGGCGACAACATGGCGATGACGATGCGCGCCGTGATGGAAGAGCTGGACCGGCTCGACGGGCTCGAGGTCGACGAGGTCGGCCGCACCCGGCTCGTCCAGGCGCTGGCTCGGGCGGCGCTGATGGGAGCGCGGGGCAATTCGGGAGTGATCCTCAGCCAGATCGTCCGCGGCGCCGCCGAGGAGCTCGCGAGCCGGCCCGGTGAGCTGGTCGACCCGGTTCTTGTTGCCTCGGCGTTTGCCAGCGCAGCCGACGCCGCCTATGCCTCGGTCCGAGATCCCGCCGAGGGGACGATGCTGACCGTCTTCCGCGAGATGGCGCACTCGATCGCACGCCAGCTCGCCCACTTGGAGGCGGACAAGCAGCGGCTCGACCAGGGAGTCAGCGACGAGCAGCAGGATGCGGTCCTCGCCGAGATCCTCGAGCAGGCGATCGCCGACGGCCAGCAGGCGGTCGAGCGGACGCCGGAGCAACTCGAGGTGCTGCGCGAGTCGGGGGTGGTCGACGCCGGTGGCTACGGCCTGGTGCTGATCCTCGCCGGCGTCGTCGCCGGCCTGCGCGACGACGCCGCCGCGGTGCCCGAGGTCTCCCACCAGGACGCCCCACCGCTCAGCCGCCCTCACCATGAGGACAGCCGCTACCGCTACTGCACCAACTTCATCGTCTCCGGCACCGGCCTTGCCGGGCGCGATTTCCTTCCCCGCCTGGAGGGGCTTGGCGACTCGGTCCTGGTGGTCGGCGATGAGGTGACGCTCAAGGTCCACGTCCACACCGACGAGCCCGAAACGGCTGTGGCGCTGTTCGAGGGGGTGGGCCTGGTGACCAATCTCGATGTCGCCGACATGCGGGAGCAGATCGCGGATCGGCGGGCGCGACTGTCGGGCGGGCGGACGGGGGTCCTCGCGGTCGCCGCCGGGCCCGGCTTGGAGCGGCTCTTCGCCGAGTTGGGGGCGCACGTAGTTCCCGGCGGCGAGACCCTCAACCCCTCCACTTACGAGCTTCTCGCCGGGATCCACGAGGTGCCGGCGGAAGAGGTGCTTGTCCTGCCCAGCTCCTCGAACGTGATCATGGCCGCCGAGCGCGCCTGCGAGCTGTCCGAGAAGCCGGCCCGGGTTGTCCGTGCGACCTCGCAGCAGGCCGGCCTCCTGGCCCTGGTCGAGTTGGATTCAGCAGCGTCGGCGGAGGAGAACGCCGAGGTGCTCGCGTCGGCGCTCGAGGGAATCGTCTCCGGCGGCGTTGCGCCCGCCGCCCGCGACGACACCCAGGGCCGCTTTCGCAAGGGTGACGCCGTCGGCTTCGTCGGCGAGGAGATCGTCGCCTGGGGCGGTGCCGGCACGTCCTTGGCGGCGACGCTCGAGCGCCTCGCCGAGGGAGCCGAGATCGTCACCGTGCTCGCCGGCAAGGACGCCCCGATCCCGCTCGAGGAGATCGACACCCACGTCCCGGACGGGGTCGAGATCGAGACCCACGACGGGGGTCAGCCGAGCTGGTGGTGGCTGCTCGCCGCCCAGTAGCCCGTTCCTTCGCCGGCGCTTCGGAGCTGACGAAGGCGCAGCTGCTTGACGCTTCAGTTCGCTGGCCTCGACCGAGCGCTCTCGATATCTCGCTGGTGGCCCTCGACGGGGTCGGGCCGAAACTGGCGGAAGCGGCGGCGGTGGCCGGCATCGAGACCGTCGGCGATCTGCTCCTCCGCTTCCCCCACAGCCACCGAGACCGCACCGTCGTTCCCGTCTCGAGCCTGGAGCCGAAAAAGCAGGCGACCGTGCGGGTCGAGGTGCTGGGCGCCAAGGCGAGCACGTTCCGCCGCCGCGGCCTCTCGATCACCTCGATCAAAGTCGGCGACGACTCGGGCTCGGTCCGGGCTAGCTGGTTCAATCAGCCCTGGGTGGCGCAGAAGCTGATCCCGGGCAGCTCGCTGCTACTCACTGGCTCTAGGGACAAACGCGGTTTCAGGGTGTCGGAATACGAGGTCATGGCTGGTGGCCCGCGGGTCCTGTCGCGGGAGGAGGGGGGCCCTGCGGGCGAGGGCGTCCTCGACCCCCCTCCTCCCACACCACCCGCGGGAGAGGCGCAAAAACTCGTTCCCGTGCACCCAGCGACCGAACAGCTGAAAGCCCAGCGCATTCGGCAGTGGATGGAGCAGGCGGTGCGGTGGGTGGGGAATGTGTTCGAGCCGCTTCCGGCGGAGCTGCGCGTACGGCGGGGACTCGCTGGGGCTGCCGATGCGGTCAAGGCGGCGCACTTTCCGGAGCGCGAGGACGACATCGAGGACGCGCGGCAGCGGCTCGCGTTCGAAGAGCTGTTCCTCTACCAGGCGCTTCTCACTACGCGAAAGCAATCTCATCGCACTGCGCGGCCGGCGCCTAAGCTCGGGAAGCCGGGAGAGTTGGTGGGTCGCTGGATCGATTCCTTGCCGTTCGAGCCGACGCGGGATCAGCTGAAGGCCTTCGACGAGATCGATGCCGATCTGGATTCGGGAGAGCCGATGCAGCGTTTGCTTATGGGCGAGGTTGGGTCTGGCAAGACCGTGGTCGCGCTGTACTCGATGCTGCGGGCGCTGGAAGCAGGGTTCCAGGCGGTGCTGATGGCGCCGACCGAGACGCTGGCGGAGCAGCACGCGATCACCCTGGGGAAGCTGCTTGCTGAAGAGGCGACGCCGTTTGCGCTGCTTACCGGCGCGACTCCCGCCGCGAGGCGTAGGGAGGCGCTGGAGCGCCTCGCAACTGGGGAGCTTGGCCTGGCGGTCGGCACCCATGCGCTGATCGATCCGAAAGTCCGCTTTGCCCGGCTGGGCGTCTGCGTCGTCGACGAGCAGCATCGCTTCGGGGTCGAGCAGCGACGGGCGCTGGATGAGAAGAGGGTGGAGGGGATGGTCCCGCACGTCTTGCACATGACCGCGACGCCGATCCCGCGCACGCTCTCGCTGACTGCCTACGGCGACCTCGACACGACGGCCTTGCACGAGCTGCCGGCGGGGAGACAGCCGGTCGAGACCCGGTTGGTGGATGAGGACGACCGCGCTGCTGCCTACGAGTTCGTTCGCGCTCAGCTGCGGGAGGGCCGGCAGGCATATGTCGTCTGCCCGCTGGTCGAGGAGTCGGAGAAAATCCAGGGGCGCGCCGCCGAGGTCGAGGCCGAGCGGCTGGCCCGCGAGGAGCTGGGCGGCTTCTCGGTCGGCGTCATCCACGGTCAGATGCCCTCCGCCCGCAAGGCGGAGGCGATGGAGGCATTCGTCTCGGGCGCCAGCGATGTGCTGGTCGCGACTACCGTGATCGAGGTCGGCATCGACGTGCCCAACGCCACGGTGATGATCATCGAGGGGGCTGAGCGCTACGGCGTCTCCCAGCTTCATCAGCTGCGCGGCCGGGTCGGACGCGGCGCACACCACTCCCACTGCCTGCTCTTTCCCGAAGAGGTCGGTGGGATGGCGAGGCGCCGGTTGAAAGCGGTGGAGCGCGAGCGCGACGGCTTCAAGCTCGCCGAGGTCGACCTCACGCTTCGCGGCGAGGGCGAGGTGCTTGGGACGCGGCAGAGCGGCTTGCCGCGCTTCGCGGTCGCCGAGCTGCCGGAGGAAACGGCGGTCCTGGTTGCCGCACGCGACGAGGTGCTGGCCCTGCTGCGAAGCCACGATTCCCTCGACGCGCCCGAGCTCGGCCCGCTGCTCGATGCCGCCCATCGCCGCTTCGGCGCCGGCGCCTCCGACCCGGTAGCCCTTTGATGTCACTGGTGAATGCGCAATGAGGGTGATCGCCGGAGAGTTGAAGGGCCAGCCCCTCGTCGCACCGCGAGGCTGGAAGGTCCGACCCACCTCCGACCGGGTCCGCGAGGCGATCTTCTCGGCGCTCGGCGGCGTCGGCGGCGCCCGCGTCCTCGACCTCTACTGCGGGACCGGGGCGCTGGCGATCGAGGCGCTCTCGCGCGGCGCGGCGAGCGCCGTCCTGGTCGATCGCGACACGCGCCCGGCGCTCGGCAATGTCGAGCGGCTCGGGCTCGGTGAGCGTGCCGAGCTTGTCCGCGCCGATGTCGGGCGCTGGCTGGCCGGTGGCGGCAAGGACCCCGGCGCGCCCGGCTTCGACCTCGTCTTCGTCGATGCCCCCTATAGACTGGCCGACCGCGTGGGGCAGGAACTGAATACACATCTGCCGCGCCTTCTCGCAACGGGGGGGCGCGCAATAGTCGAGAGCGGCGCTCGCCGGCCGCTGCGACTCGATTCCCTGGAGCCGCTCCGCCGGCGCCGCTATGGGGCCGCCGACGTCTCCTTCTACGGAGAGCCGGCCTAATGGCCGAGCGCGACGGCACCGTGGTCTGTCCGGGCAGCTATGACCCGGTCACCAATGGGCACCTGGACATCATCAAGCGCGCCTCGCAGGTCTTCGAGCGGGTCGTGGTCGGCGTCGTCAACAACCCGATTCGCAAGGAGAAGACTCTTTTCACCGCCGAGGAGCGCCAGGCTCTGATCGGTGAAGCCACCGCCGACCTCGCCAACGTCGAGGTACAGGTCTTCTCCAACCTGCTGGTCGAGTTCGCCCGCGAACTGGGGGCAAAGTCGATCGTCAAGGGCCTGCGGGCGATCTCCGACTTCGAGTACGAGTTCGAGATGGCGCAGCTGAACCGCAAGCTCGACCCCGGAATCGAGAGCATCTACATGATCTCCTCGCCCCACTACAGCTTTCTCTCCTCGACCGGTGTGAAGGAAATGGCCACGTTCGGTGGCGACGTCTCCGACCTCGTTCCGGGGCCCGTGGCGGCCGCGATGGCGGAGCGCCTGGGCGGAAGGTAGGCTTTGCGAACCGTGCTCCATGGGCGAGAGTTTGCAAAAAGCCGAGGAAATCACGGCTTCTTCACCGAAAGTGCCTCTGACACGTAGGCTTACGCCCTGCTGATGGACGTTCTCGTTCTCATAGACAAGCTGGACGATGTCGTCCACAACGCCCGGCCCGTGCCCCTCACGGACCAGGTTCGCGTGGACCGAGAGGAGATCTACGACCTCCTCGACCAGATGCGAGCGACGATCCCCGAGGAGATCAAGCAGGCGCGCTGGATCGTCAAGGAGCGCCAGGAGATGCTCGCCGAGGCAAAACGCGAGGCGGAGCGGATCGTCCGCGAGGCGCGCGAGCAGCAGGCCCGCCTGATCTCCGACGAGGAGGTCACCAAGCAGGCCGAGCGGGCCGCCGACGAGATCGTCGAGGACGCCCGCACCAGGGAGCGCGAGATCCGGCTCGGCGCCGAGGACTACGCCGACGAGATCCTCAACACGCTCGAGGTCAACCTGCAGAAGTTCCTCGCGGCCGTGCAGCGCGGTCGCGACCGGCTCGCCGGCCGTGACGAAGAAGAGCCGGTCGCCGAGCTGGACGAGCAGCCTTAGTCGCGGCGCTAGTGGGGACAGAGTCGGGGGACCTCCGACCGGAACCCGCGACGGTCGTCTACCGAGGGTTCAGGTCTCGCCGGCTCACAAGTTCCCGCCGGAGGTCCCCCGACTCTGTCCCTCCAGTCGAGAGGCTTACTGCTGGTCCAGCTTCAGCTCGTTCAGCTTGTTCCAGCGCGGGTCGCTGCCCTTGTCGTGCTCGTGGTCGGCGGGATCGGCGTCGTTCAGGGACTCGCCGCAGACGGGGCAGAGGCCGGCGCAGTCGGGGCGGCAGAGGATGCGAGTCGGGATCGCCAGCACGGCTGCGTCGTGGACCCAGCGGCCGAGGTCGAGCTCGTCGCCCACGACATACGGGCTGCGCAGCTCTTCGTCTTCGGTGTCGGACTGGTCGACCTCGCGAGCATCGACCTCGGTCTCCACAGCGGCCGGTTCGAGGCAACGCATGCAGGGCCCCTCGACGCGCAGCGGGAAGCGGAGGCGGAAGGCGTAGCCGTTGCTGGGCCGGGAGACATCGATCCTGGTATCGAGCGAGTCGGGCTCGGGCGCGTACGTCTGACCGCCCAGCTCCAGGGGATCGAGGCGAACGGGCAGGTCCAGTCTCGCCCCATCGCCGTGAGCGAGTGAGAGTCGTGCGAGGTCGATGATCGTGGTTGGCGCTTTGGCCATTGCGAGCTCCTCCGCCCGGCCGCTTACGATGGCACCCTCCCGACGAGATTACGAAATGGGTCAATTCGACTGGACACCAGACGAGTACTTGGAGCGCATCCGCTCCAGGATCCCGCGCTACGACGAGCTGCAGGATCAGGCGGTGAGGTCGATCCCCTTTGCGCCAGAACGCGTGCTGGAGCTGGGGATGGGGACGGGCGAGACGACCCGGCGGCTGATCGAGGCCTATCCGGATGCCTGGGTCATCGGCCTCGACGCGAGCCCCGACATGGTCTTCCGCGCCCGCCAGACCTACGACGACGTGCAGCTGGCCCGGATGGAGGACCCGCTGCCCGACGGCCCCTGGGATCTCGTCATCTCGGTCCTCTCGGTCAACGACCTCGACGACGATCAGAAGAGGGCCCTGTTTCGCCGGGTCAAAGACCACTCCCGCTCTCTCGTGATCGGCGACAGCTTCGAGGGCGACCAGCTCGACGATCTGGTCGAGTGGTGTGGGGGCGAGGTGGCCTGGCAGGCAGACGACCTCGCTGTCGTGCGCGCGGTGTACTGAGTCGCCCCGCTACCATTCCGCGACCGATGGCCGTCCCCAAGAAGAGAACCTCCCGCACGCGGCGCGATAAGCGGCGCGCGAACCACAAAGCTGGCAAGGCGCGGCTCAACCTCTGCCCGCGCTGTCATAGCCCGCGGTTGCCGCATCGGGTCTGTCCGACCTGCGGCACCTACAAGGGTCGTGAGGTGATCGAGCACTCGATCGTCGACCCGACCGCGCCCGCACCCGACACCGAGTAGGCGATGGCCGACGGCGTGACCGTCGCCCTGGACGGCTTCGGTGCCGAGCAGGGCTTCGGCGCCCTGGCCGAAGGCGCCAGGATGGCGGCCGCGGACGGGATTCGCCTGCGCATCTTCGGACCGCCGGAGAGGCTGAGGGTCGACGGCGTCGACGGGATCGAGATTGTCCCGACCACTGAGTGGATCGCCAACGACGAGGACCCGGTCCCTGCAGTGCGGACGAGGAAGGAGGCCTCGGTGGTGCGGGCCGCGCGTGATGTCGCCGAGGGCGACTCGGAAGCGATGGTCAGCCCGGGCTCGACCGGGGCGACGATGGCGGCCGCCACCTTTGGCCTGCGACGCCTGCGCGGAGTGCAGCGGCCGGCCCTCGCCGTGCGGCTGCCCATCCCCGGCAAACCCGTGCTGTTCCTCGATGTCGGCGCCAACGTCGAGGTGCGCGCCCAGCACCTGGTCCAGTTCGCCTTTCTCGGCGCCGCTTTCAGCGAGGCGGTGCTCGGCGTCGAGCGGCCCCGGGTCGGCCTGCTCTCGGTCGGCGAGGAGGCCGGCAAGGGCAGGGAGGAGGTGATCGCCGCCCACGCGCTGCTGGCCGCGGCTGCCGGAATCGATTTCGCCGGCAATGTCGAGGGACGCGACCTGCCGGCCGGCGAGGCCGACGTCGTCGTCACCGACGGCTTCACCGGCAACGTCTCGTTGAAGCTGATGGAGGGAACCGCTCGGACGGTTACCGCCGCGATTCGCAGCGCCGGCCGCTCCAACCCGCTCGCTGCGCTCGGCGGGTTGCTGATGCGCCCCGCCCTGGGTGGCCTGCGTCGCGAGCTGCACCCCGATACGACCGGCGGCGCGATCCTCCTCGGCCTGCGCAGCATCGCGGTTGTCGGCCACGGCAGCGCCGGCGCCGAGGGGGTCGCCAACGCGGTACGGCTGGCAGCTCGATGCGTCGAGGTCGACGCGGTTGGCCGGACTGCGTCGCTGCTCGACGAGGGCGGCGCCAGGCGGGGCGCGCTGGCCGCCGAGCGGAGCGCGTGATAGGAAGCCCGGCATGAACAGGGACGAGGTTTTCGACCTGGTACGCGACCACCTCGCCGAGGAGCTCGAGGTCGACCCCGCAAGGATCGGCGAGGGAACGCATTTCAAGCAGGACCTCGACGCCGATTCCCTCGACCTCTACGAGCTGGTGATGGAGCTGGAGGATCGCTACGGCATCTCGGTCTCCGAGGAGCAGGCGGCGCGGATCGAGACGGTCGGCGACGCGGTCTCCTTCGTCGTCGAACACGCCCCGGCGTGAGCGCCGAGGCACTCGCGGCGCTTGTCGGGGAGCTCCCGGACGACCTGTGGCGCCGTGCCCTCACGCACTCCTCCTGGACGGAGGAGCCGTCCCAGTCCTACGAGCGGCTCGCCTACCTCGGCGACAGCGTGCTCGCCCTCGCCGTCGCAGCCGACATCTACGAGCGCTTCCCCGAGGTCGACGCAGGCGGCCTCACCAAGATCCACAACCAGGCGGTGAGTGGCGTTTCCTGCGCCGAGGTCGGCCGCGAGCTGGGCGTGCCGGAGATGCTGGAAGGTGCCGCGCCGGAGGCCGAGGAGGCGATTCCGGCGAAAATCCTGCTCGGCGGCTCACGACCGCTGCCGGAGGTCACCGAGGCCTTGATCGGTGCGTGCTTCGTCGCCTTCGGCTTCGAGCGCGTCGCGGTCGCGGTCGGTGCCGCCTTCGAGGAGCAGATCGAATACGCGGTCGAGGCCCCCGTCGATGCCAAGTCGGCGCTGCAGGAGCTGCTCGCGCGGCGGCGGGCGCGCGTAACCTACGCGGTCATCGGCGAATCGGGCCCCGCGCACAGGCGGACCTTCGAGGTGGAGGCGACCGTCGCTGGCGAGAGTGTGGGAACGGGCGCCGGGCGGAGCAAGAAGGCGGCCGAGCAGATGGCGGCCGAGGAGGCGCTGAAGCGCCTCGGGGGCCAGCCGTGAGGTCGCGTCCGACTCACACGCCAGCCTTCGGGGCCGAGGACGAGAGATGTATCTGAGATCGATCGAGATGAAGGGGTTCAAGTCGTTCCCCGCACGCACCAAGCTGGAGTTCTCTCCGGGCGTGAGCGTGATCGTCGGCCCGAACGGCTCGGGCAAGTCGAACATCACCGACGCGGTGCTCTGGGCGCTCGGCGAGCAGAGCCCGGGGGCGATCCGCGGCGCTTCGATGCAGGACGTGATCTCAACCGGGGGCCAGGGCGTCGGTCAGCGCCGCGCCGCCGAGGTCGAGGTGGTGATCGACAACTCGGAGGGCCGCGCTGCGACCGAGCTTTCGGAGATCGCGATCCAGCGCAGCCTCGACCGTTCCGGCGACGGTGTCTACCGGATGAACGGCGCCCGCTGCCGCCTCGTCGACGTGGTCGAGGTCCTCTCCGACACGAACCTCGGCCGCGAGATGCACTCGGTCATCAGCCAGGGCAGGGTCGAGACGATCGTCCATTCCAAGCCGCGCGAGCGGCGGCTCCTGGTCGAGGAGGCGGCGGGGCTCGGCAAGCACCGCAAGCGCCGCCGCCGAGCCGAGCTGAAGCTGCGCGCCACGGGCGACAACCTCGACCGCGCCCTCGACCTGGAGCGCGAGGCGCGGGCGCGGCTGCGGCCGCTGAAGCGCCAGGCGCAGGCGGCGGAGCTGGGCGCCCGGATCGAGCGCGAGGAGCTGGAGCTGCGCGGCCGCCTGGTCGCCGAGGAGCTGCGCTTCGGCGAGGATCGAGCCAAAGCGGCGGAGGTGGCCGCCGAGGAGGCGCGCGCCGGGCGGGCGGCGATCGAGAAGCGCCTCGCCGAGGTGAGCGAACGGCGCCGCGCCGCCGAGGAGCGCTTCGCCGCCCGCGACCGCGAGCGCACCCAGGCCTGGGGGCTGCTGACCAGGTTGCGCGGCGAGCAGCAGCGGATCGCGGTGCGCGCCGCCGGCCTCGCCGACCGCGAGTCCGAGCTGGCGAGCGCGCTGGAGGGGCTGCGGTCCGAGTTCGGGCCGCTGACCCTGGATCTCGGCTCGACCGAGGCCGCGCCGGCAAAGCGGGCCCGCAAGCTCGAGGAGGAGCTCGGCGAGATCAACGCCGGCCTTTCCGGTGCCGCCGCCGGCCTGGCCCGAGCCCGCTCGGCAGATGCGGCCGAGCCGGAGCGGGAGGCGGCGCTGGGAGAGGTCCAGGCCGGTGCCGAGCGGGCGGCGCGGCACGCCCGCCGGGCCGAGGGCCTGATCGGCGAGCGCCACCGCGAGGCACTGCGCGAGCGCGTCGCTGCTGGCGAGAAGCTGCTTGAGGACGTCCGCTCCGCGGTCGCTGTCACGGTGGCGACGGAAGCCGCGATCCGCGCCCGGGTCGAGCGGATCGAAGCGAAGGTGGTCGGCGAGGAGGGCGACGGCGACGCGATCGCGGAGGAGATGCGGGCCTGCTCGCGCCAGGAGTCGGAGCTGCAGGTGGAGATGACGGCGGCTTCCGACAAGCTGACCGAGGCGCAGGTCGAGGCGGCGCACCTCGGCGATCGCCGCGCCGAGGCCGCCAAGGAGCTGGCGGCGATCGCCGAGCGGCTCGGCGAGGAGGTCGGCCCGGCGGAGGAGCCTCTCGGCGAGGAGGAGCGGGACGAGATCGACCGGCGCCTGCGGCGGCTGGAGCGCCGCCGCGCCCAGATCGGCCCGGTCAACCCACTCGCTGAGCAGGAGTACGAGGAGGCTCGCGAGCAGGTCGAGTCGCTGCAGGTCCAGCGCGAGGACACGGAGCGGGGGATGCGCGAGTTGGAGGCGCTGATCCGCGACATCGACCGCGAGATCGAGCGTGCCTTCGAGCTGACCTTCGAGGCGACCGCGAAGAACTTCGAGGAGATGGTCGAGCACCTGTTCCCGGGCGGTCGGGGTCGGCTGCGTCGGGTCACCCTGCGCCCTGTGCGCGATGTCGACGAGACAGACGCGGATGGCAGCGAGGAGGAGGAGTCGGAGGACGAGGAGCGGGAGGAGCTCGGAGTCGAGATCGAGGTCACTCCGGCCGGTAAGTCGACCCGCAAGCTCTCGCTGCTCTCGGGCGGGGAGAAGTCGCTGGTCGCGCTCGCTTTCGTCTTCGCCGTCTTCCTGGCAAGGCCGTGTCCCTTCTACATCCTCGACGAGGTCGAGGCCGCCCTCGACGACGCCAACATCGACCGCTTCCTGCAGCTGATCCGCCGTTTCTCCGACCGCGCCCAGTTCGTCGTCGTCACCCATCAGAAACGGACGATGGACGCCGCCGACGTGCTCTACGGCGTCACCATGGGGGGCGACGGGGTGACCAAAGTCGTCTCCCGCCGCCTGCCACGCGAAATCGAAGAGGGGGAGCAGGGCGAACCGGCAGGGCCGGTGTCCTTCGCGGGGGCCACTACCTCCACTGCCGAGCGGGACGAGCCGGCCGGGGTGCTCGGCGAGAAGCCCCCCACCGAGCGTCCCGCCCGCGACGACTCCGCCGCCGCGGCCTAGCGCTCCGTGGCGACCTCCTGGCAGGAGATGCTCGACCTGGGTGCGCGCCGGTCCCAGGGGCCGGAGCCCGAGCAGGGCACCGGCGAGCGGCGCGGCGTCTTCCGCCGCCTGCGCCAGAGCCTCTCCAAAAGCCGCCAAGCGCTGGTCGAGGAGATATCGGCCAGCCTCTTCGATCGCATCGACGAGGAGACCTGGGAGCGGCTGGAGGAGGCGCTGATCCTGGCCGACGTTGGCGTTCCGACCACGGCCCAGGTAGTCGAGCGCCTCGAGCAGGAGGTCGACTCCGGTGCGGTCTCCGCCGATGGCGAGGCGATCCGCGAGCGGCTGATCGCGATCCTCGCCGAGGTCGCCTCTTCCGGCCGGGCGCCGATCGATCTCGGCGCCGAGCCGGCGGTGCTGCTGATGGTCGGCGTCAACGGCACCGGCAAGACGACGACGATCGGCAAGATCGCCTGGCACCTCTCGCAGGAATTTGGCCTCTCCGTCGTCCTCGCCGCCGCCGACACCTACCGCGCCGCCGCCGCCGAGCAGCTGGCCGAGTGGTCGGACCGCGCCGGCGCCGAACTGATCCGCTCGGCGCCGGGCGGGGACCCCGGGGCGGTCGCTTTCGACGCGATCGCGGCCGCCCGCGCCCGCGGCGCAGATGTCGTGATCGTCGACACCGCCGGCCGCCTTCACACCCAGGGCAACCTGATGGACGAGCTGGCCAAGGTGCGGCGGGTGATCGCCAAGCAGATGCCGGACGCGCCGCACGAGACGCTGATCTCGATCGATGCGACCACCGGCCAGAACGGCCTGCGGCAGGCGAAGATCTTCTCCGAGGCGGTCGAGGTCGACGGGGTGGTTCTGACCAAGCTGGACGGAACCGCCAAGGGCGGGATCGTGCTGGCGATCGCGGGCGAGCTGGGCATCCCGGTGAAGCTGATCGGCACCGGCGAGTCGCTGGAGGACCTGCGCCCCTTCGACCCCGAGGACTTCGCGCGGGCCCTGCTGGCCGAGTAGCCCTTACGCAGCACAAGAGTGCATTTGGGGCGGCCATGAGGCGTACTGGTGCAGATTCGTCCTAAGCTGGGCTCATGTTCGACCAACTTTCAGACCGCCTCCAGGCGACGCTCTCCGAGGTCCGCTCGCGCGGCAAGCTGAGCGAGGGCGACGTCGATGCGGCGATGCGCGAGATCCGCCTCGCCCTGCTCGAGGCCGACGTCAACTTCAAGGTCGTCAAAGGCTTCACCAAGACGCTGAAGGAGCGCTGCCTCGGCGCCGACGTGCTGGAGAGCCTCGACCCCGGCCAGCAGGTGGTGAAGATCGTCAACGAGGAGTTGACCGGGCTGATGGGGGGGACGGGACGCGACCTCGCCTTCGCCTCCAACGGTCCGACGGTGATCCTGATGGCCGGTCTGCAGGGCTCCGGCAAGACGACCGCCTGCGCAAAGCTTGCCCGCCTCCTCCGCGAGTCGGGCAAGGACGTCGCCCTCGCCGCCTGCGACGTCTATCGGCCGGCCGCGGTCGATCAGCTGGTCACCGTCGGCGAACGGGCCGGGGCTCACGTCTACGAGCAGGGGACCGATCGCGACCCGGTCGAGATTGCCGCCTGGGCGCTGGACCGCGCCCGCGAGGACGAACGCGATGCGTTGATCGTCGACACCGCCGGGCGCCTTCACGTCGACGAGGGCCTGATGGACGAGCTGGCGAAGATCCGCAAGCGGACCAAGCCGCACGACGTGCTGCTGGTGGTCGACGCGATGACCGGCCAGGACGCCGTCGGGGTTGCGGAATCGTTTGCCGAGGCCGCCGAGTTCGACGGTGTCGTGATGACCAAGCTCGACGGCGATGCCCGCGGTGGCGCCGCGCTCTCGGTCAAGGCGGTGACCGGCAAGCCGATCCTCTTCGCCTCGACCGGCGAGAAGCTCGACGCGTTCGAGCGCTTCCACCCCGACCGGATGGCCTCGCGGATCCTCGGCATGGGCGACATGCTCAGCCTGATCGAGAAAGCCGAGCAGCAGGTCGACGAGAGCCAGGCCGAGGACCTGCAGAAGAAGCTCGAAAGCGACCGCTTCACGCTGGAGGACTTCCTGCAGCAGATGCGGCAGGTGCGCAAGATGGGCCCGCTCAGCGGCCTGATCGGGATGCTGCCGGGCATGGGTGCGATGAAGCAGCTGCAGAACGCCGAGGTCGACGAGGACGAGCTGGACCGGGTCGAGGCGATCATCCTCTCGATGACGCCGATGGAGCGGGCCAACCCGGCGGTCATCAACGGCTCGCGGCGCAAGCGAATCGCGATCGGCTCGGGGACGAAAGTCCAGAACGTCAACCAGCTGGTCAAGCAGTTCGACCAGATGCGCAAGCTGATGCGCCAGATGGTCTCCGGCAAGATGCCCGACCCGCAGCAATTGGCGCAGATGAGCGGGGGCACCCAGCGCCCGAAGATACGCAGGCGCTAACCTGCCGCACTCCTATGGCAGTCAGAATCAGACTTAGAAGGGTGGGTTCGAAGAAGAACCCGATCTGGCGGATCGTGGTCGCCGATAAACGCTCGCCGCGCGACGGCCGCACGATCGAGACGATCGGCCGCTACAACCCGCAGACCGAGCCCTCGACGATCGAGCTCGACGAGGAGCGCGCGCGCCACTGGCTGGAGCATGGAGCGCAGCCGTCGGAGACCGTGGCGACCCTGCTGCGGACCAAGGGCATCGCCGCCTCGGGCAGTTAGAGGGCCTCGGTGACCGAGCTACTGGAGTTCCTCGTCAGGGCGCTGGTCGAGGACCCCGACGCGGTCGAAGTCGAGGAGCTCGAAGAGGACGGGGACCTGATCTATGAGATCAGCGTCGCCGAGGACGACCTGGGGCGGGTGATCGGCAAAGGGGGGCGGGTGGCCAATGCGATCCGGACTGTGGCCAAGGCCGCCGCCGTACGCCTCGATCGCAGGGTGGTCGTCGACATTCTCGACTGACGCTGGATCCGGAAGCTCCCTTGAGACTCGACATCTTCACGTTGTTCCCCGAGGCATTCGACTGGTTCCAGTCTCAGCGGTCGGTGCAGAACGCCCTGGCGCAGAAGAACGAGCTTCGGTTTTTCAACTATCGCGATACGACGCCGCTGGGAGCCGGGCAGGTCGACGATGCGCCTTACGGCGGTGGGGCGGGGATGGTTCTCCGCGTCGATGTGGTCGATGCCGCATTGCAGGCTGCCTACGCGAACGGCGAGAACCCGCGGGTTGTGCTGCTTTCCCCTACGGGTCGGCTGTTGGATGACGAGCTTGCGGATGAATTGACGCAGGAGCACCACGTTGCGCTTCTATGTGGGCGTTACGAGGGGTTCGACGAGCGGGTCCACGAGCACCTTGCCGACGATGAGGTTTCGATCGGGCGCTACGTGTTGGCCGGTGGAGAGTTGCCGGCGATGGTGGTGGCCGACGTGCTGATGCGAAAGCTGCCGGGGGCGCTTGGGCACGAGCGGAGTGCCGTCGAGGAGTCCTTCAGCCAGGTTCTGGAGGGGGCGCCAGAGTACCCCCACTTCACCCGCCCACCGTCGTATCGGGGCTGGGGCGTGCCCGACGTTCTGCTCTCCGGCGACCACGAGCGGGTGCGCGAGTGGCGGGCCGAGCAGAGCCGGGCGCGAGCCGAGCAGTTCGAACAAAGCTCCGAGTAGGTACGATTCCGCCACCGCGCGGCGCCCCGAATCCGGCTCCGGCGGTTTTTTCTCGCTAAATGAGCAGCGTAATCGACAGCATTGAGCGTCGCCAGCAGAGGCAGGGCCTACCGCCCTTCGCCCCAGGCGACCGCGTGCGCGTCCACTTCAAGGTGGTCGAGGGCAGCAGGGAACGCACCCAGGTGTTCGAGGGCATCGTCCTGAAGCGGCAGGGCTCTGGCGCTCGCGAGACCTTCACCGTGCGCAAGCAGTCGTTCGGCGTCGGCGTCGAGCGGACGTTTCCGTTGCACTCGCCGAAGATCGAGAAGCTTGAGATCGCGGCGCGCGGCGACGTGCGCAGGGCAAAGCTCTATTACCTCCGCGGCCGGGTCGGCAAGGCGGCACGGGTCGCCGAGCGGCGCTGGGGGATCGACGACGAGCTGATTTCGGCGCCTGTCCCAACGGAGCCCGAGGTCGAGGATGCAGAGCCACAGGACGCGGGTCCTGTCGGCGCAGGGGACCCACCTCCCCCTGCGGTAGCTGAAGCTTCCTCGGGGGAGGTCCCCCCTACGCCGCCACCCGCGGCAGAGGCGTCTGATGAGGGAGCGGATGAGCCGGAGGCCGCGGAGGCTCCGGTGGCAGAGGTAGAAGAGGCAGAAGAGGCAGAGGCAGGCACGGACGCTGAGGCGGCCGGGGCAGGGGAGACCGAGGACACCGCCGCGGCGCAGGATGCCGAGGACGAGTCGCCGCAGGAGGATGCAGGCGACTCCGGCGAGGACTCGGCCTGAGACCGCTCATCCCCAAGCCGCAGAGCCGCGCCGGCGGGCTGGTCGAGCTGGTCGTCATCGTCGCACTGGCGCTCGGGCTGGCGCTGGCGATCCAGGCCTGGCTGATCAAGCCGTACCAGATTCCGTCGGAATCGATGGAGCCGACGCTCGATGTCGGCCAGCGGGTCCTCGTCAACCGCTTCCTCTACCACTTCACGGACCCGGGGATCGGCGACATCGTCGTCTTTCACCCGCCCAGGGGTGCCGACAACGGCACCGAATGCGGAAAACCGCATTTGAACCGGGAAGCATGCCCGGCACCGACTCTGGACAAGTCGAGCCAGAACTTCATCAAGCGCATCGTCGCCGGCCCGGGGGACACGCTGAGCGTCCGCGACGGCCACCCGGTGGTGAACGGCGTGGAGAAGGTCGACGAGCCCTACACGATGCCCTGCGGCAGCGCCAGTGCCTGCAATTTGCCGAAACCGATCACCATTCCACCCGACTACTACTTCATGATGGGCGACAACCGTGGGGCAAGCGACGACAGCCGTTTCTGGGGACCCGTCCCCCGCAAGTGGATCATCGGCAAGGCCTTCGCCACCTACTGGCCGCCCGACCGGCTCGGCATCTTCTAAGAAGGCGTCGAAGTCGCACCTGCGCCGGCTGGCGCGGACGCGGCGCCTCTTCGCCTTCGACCGCGGGCTCGACAGCCGCATGGTCGCCGGCGCCGACGAGGCCGGCCGGGGCTGCCTGGCGGGGCCGCTGGTCGCCGCCGCGGTGCTGATCGACTACGAGACGCTCTCGCACTCGGACCGCCGCGCCCTGGCCGGCCTGCACGATTCCAAGCAGATGAAGCCCGAGCGGCGCGAGGAGCTCTACCCGGCGGTGCTACGTGCCGCGAGCCGGGTCAGCGTCGTGGTGCGCTGCGCGCGCGGGATCGACGAGCGCGGCCTCCACGTGACCAACATCGAGGCGCTGGCCAGCGCTCTGGAGCGGCTGGCACCCGGTGAGGAGGCGACCTGTCTGGTCGACGGCTTCTCGTTGCGCGGGTGCGCGGTCCCGCACCGCGCCGTGATCGAGGGCGACGGGACCAGCGCGGCGATCGCCGCTGCCTCGGTGATCGCCAAGGTCACTCGCGATCACTACATGCACGGTGCTGCCGGCGAGCATCCCGGTTGGGGCTTCGAGGAGCATGTCGGCTACTCGACTCCCGAGCACCGCGCCGCGATCGAGCGGATCGGCATCTCACCGCTGCACCGCCGCTCGTTCCAGTCGGTGGCCTACTCCCAGCTGGAGCTCGCAGGCTAGAAGGCGCCAGCGATGTGCTCGTAGTCGAGCACGCCGCCGCTGTTGTCATAGATGACGCCGATGGCGTCGAAGCGGATCTCGCTGTAGCGGGGCAGGTCGCGACGCTCGCTCATCCAGGCTGTCGCGAGCCTGCGAATGCGGCGCTGCTTGCGAAGGTCGATCGAGAGGATCGGGCGCTCTGGGCCGTAGGCCGAGCCGGCGCGGCCCGCCTTGACCTCGACGAAGACCAGGGTGGGGCCGTCGAGAGCGACGAGGTCGAGCTCGCCGAAGCGGGTGCGGGCGTTGCGCTCGACGATCGCCCAGCCCGCCGCGGCGAGGCGCGCGGCGACCAGGTCCTCCGCCCGCCTGCCCAGCCGCTGTCGCCGCTCGGTCATCGGTGGGCGAAGCTAGGGGATCCGGGGCGCACATGCCTTCGGTCACAGAGTTGGCTCGGACAAATTCCACCCTGCGCGCCACTCGTGCGGCGAGACCAGCGAGCGTGTCCGCGATGCTCGCTACGGCACGGACATTCACCCTCGACGGAATTGCAGCCCGGCCCGTGCAGGTCGAGGTCGACGTGCACCGCGGCCTGCCGGCTTTTTCGGTGGTCGGTCTTCCCGACACCGCCGTCAGGGAGGCGCGAGAGCGGGTGCGGGCGGCGCTCGCCAACTGCGGCTTCGACTTCCCGCTGCGGCGGATCGTCGCCAACCTCGCCCCGGCCAGCCTGCGCAAGGCGGGTCCCGGGCTGGACCTGGCGATCGCGGTGGCGTTGCTGGTCGCTTCGGGGCAGTTGGAGTGGGAGCGCCTGCCGCGAATGGCGATGGTGGGGGAGCTGGCACTCGACGGATCGGTCCGTCCGGTTCCGGGCGTGCTCGCGATCGCCGAGGCGGCGCGCGCGCATGGCGCCGAGGCGATCGCGGTGCCGGCCGAGAACGGCGCCGAGGCGTCGTTGGTCGACGGGATAGAGGTGTTGGCGCTGGAGAGCCTGCTGCAGGTCTCCGACCTTGCGGCCGGAGAGTGGGCGCCGCCGCGCCCCGAGCCCCTGGCGCTGCCGGCGACGCCCGAGCGCGGCGGTCCCGACCTCGCCGACCTGCGCGGACAGCCACATCTCCGCTACGCGCTGGAGGTCGGTGCGGCCGGCGGGCACAGCCTGTTGATGGTCGGGCCGCCGGGCGCCGGCAAGTCGCTTGCCGCGAGTCGCCTGCCCTCGATCCTGCCGCCGCTGGGCTCCGCCGAGGCGCTCGAAGTGGCTCGGGTCGCGAGCGCCTGCGGTCGCCTCAACGAGGGCTTTGGCGGCGGCCGGCCCTTCCGCGCGCCCCACCACACGGTCAGCCCAGCCGGAATCGTCGGCGGAGGCAACCCGCCCGGGCCGGGCGAGGCGACGCTGGCGCACCGCGGCGTCCTCTTCCTTGACGAGCTCTGCGAGTTCCGCCGCGACACTCTGGAGGCGCTGCGGGGACCGCTGGAGAGCGGTTGGATTGCGATCTCCCGTGCGGGCAGCCGCCGCCGCCTTCCCTGCCGCTTCATGCTGGTGGCCGCCTCGAACCCTTGTCCCTGCGGGCGCGGCGAGGCCGATCCCGAGTGCAGCTGCCCGCCGCTCGACGTGCGCCGCTACCAGGGCCGGCTCAGCGGCGCCCTCGCCGACCGGCTGGACATCCTCGTGGCGATTCGCCAGCCGAGTGCCGCGGAGATCGGCGGCCCGCCGGGAGAGCCCTCCGCAGCCGCCCACGAGCGCGTCGCCGCAGCGCGCGAGCGGCAGGAGGCTCGTCTCGGTTCCGGGCGCTGCAACGCGGAGATGACCCCGGGCGAGGCGCGGGAATGCGTGCTCAGCGAGGCCGCCGCGGCGCTCCTCGCCGAGTCCTATGCGCGCCACCGGCTCAGCGGCCGCGCCCACGACCGGGTGCTGCGCCTGGCGCGGACGATCGCCGACCTGGCGGGGGCCGAGGCGATTGGACGCGAGCAGATGGCGCAGGCCCTGCAACTGCGGAGGAGGGACCGTGACTAGCAAATCGACGCCACATGCCTGCCCCGACTGCCTGCGCCGCTCGCGGCTGCTCGCCCACCTCGCTCCCTATATCGAGAGGATCGCGACGGGCGCCCCGGGTTCGCGGTCGCCGGAACTGCTCCGCCTCCGCAACGAGGATCTGGCCAAAGTGGCGGCGCCACAGGTCGCCGCCCAGATCCTGGCCCGGGTCGCCGCTCTGTCGGAGGAGCGTCTGGGCGTCGAGCTGGCCGAGGCGGGATGCTGGGGCTGCTGCCGGCACGACCCGCTGTTTCCGGTCGGGCTCCGCGACGCGCCCGATGCGCCGTGGGCGCTGGTCGGCAGGGGCGACCCGGCCCTGCTGGAGCGGCTGGCACCGGACGGCTGCGTGACGGTGGTGGGGGCGAGGCGGGCCAGTACCTATGGCCGCGAGGTCGCCCGGGACCTGGGACGGGAGCTCGCCAGATCGGGCCTGGTCGTGGTCAGCGGCCTCGCCTTCGGCATCGATGCCTGCGCTCACCGTGGCGCCCTCGAATCCGGCCTGACGGTCGCTGTCCTCGGCTGCGGGGCCGACGTCTCCTACCCGGCGGCTCACCGCTCTCTTTGGCGGCGGATCGGCGAGAGCGGCCTCGTCCTCTCCGAGCTGCCGCCGGGAACCGGCGCCTGGCGCTGGTCCTTCCCCGCCCGCAACCGGATCATGGCGGCGCTGGCGGGGATGACGGTCGTGGTGGAGGCGGCGGAACGCTCCGGCTCGCTGATCACGGCCGACCTCGCCGCCGACCTTGGCCGCGACCTCGGCGCGGTACCTGGCCCGGTCGGCTCACGACTCTCGGCTGGCCCGCACAACCTGCTGGCCGGCGGCGCCTGCCTGGTTCGTGGTGCCCAGGACGTGCTCGATGCGATGCTCGGCCCTGGGGCCCGGCAGATCGAGCAGTCCGGACCGCCCCTGGAGCCGTTGCAGCGGAACGTCCTCGAGGCGCTCGAGTTGGGCGCAGAGACCTGCGACGCGGTCGCGGCCGGCCTGCGACTCGCTGGCGGCGAAGCCGCAGCCGCGCTGGCCGACCTGGAGTCGCTCGGCTACGTCAGCTGCTCCCTAGTAGGCGTCTACACGCGCACGACCTTGCAACCCCCATCGACATCTAGGCTGGAGAAACCATGAACGAGAACCGCGTCCCAACCGCTCTTTCGATTGCCGGCTCGGATTCCGGCGCCGGCGCCGGAATCCAGGCTGATCTCAAGGCCTTCGCCTGCTGCGCCGTGCACGGTATGACCGCGATCACCGCAATCACCGCTCAAAACACGGTCGGTGTCAGTGCGGTGGAGACCGTCGCACCGGAGATGATCGTCGCCCAGGTTCGGGCCGTCGCCGAGGACATCGGCGTCGACGCCGTCAAGATCGGCATGCTCGGCACTGCGGAGACCGTCGACGCCGTGGTCGAGGCGCTCGATCTGCTCGGCGAGGTGCCGGTGGTCGTCGACCCGGTGATGGTCGCCGAGAGCGGCGCGGCCCTGCTCGACGAGAATGCCCTCACGGCGCTGGTCGAGCGGCTGCTGCCATTGGCAACCGTGGTCACCCCGAACATCCCCGAGGCGAGGGCCTTGACCGGCGCCGGGGAGCGCGATTCGCAGGAGGATCTCGCCCGCGAGGTGCTCGCCCTCGGCCCGCAGGCGGTGGTGGTCACCGGAGGTCACAGCAAGGAGGTCGCGGACCTCTATTTCGACGGTTCGAGGGCCGTGGCGATCCCCGGCGACCGCCATCCGGACGGCGCGTCGCACGGTTCGGGCTGCACCCACTCCTCCGCCGTGGCGGCCTTTCTCGCTCGCGGCTTCACGCCGCTGGAAGCCGCTCGCGAAGCCCGGGGCGTCGCCGCGCAGGCCGTCCGTGGGGGGCTTCGAGGGCTTGGGGCGGGCACCGGGCCGGTCGACGTGCTGGGAATGGCGGGTACATTTCAGCCATGAGCACGAACGGCGCCACCTCGACCAAGCTTCCCCGGCCCCGTTCCAGCGTCGTCTTCGACGGGCCCGAGCGCGCCCACGCGCGCGCCTACATGAAGGGGATCGGGTTCGACGACGACGCGCTCAGCCGGCCGACGATCGGCATCGCCAACACCTGGACCGAGGCGATGCCCTGCAACTTTCACCTGCGCGGTCTCGCCGAGCATGTCAAGGAGGGAGTGCGGGCCGCGAGCGGCACGCCGATGGAGTTCAACACGATCGCCGTCTCCGACGGGATCACGATGGGTACCCAGGGGATGAAGGCCTCGCTGATCAGCCGCGAGGTGATCGCCGACTCGATCGAGCTGATGGCCCGGGGCTACCAGTTCGACGCGATCGTCGCCCTCTGCGCCTGCGACAAGACGATTCCCGGCTGTGCGATGGCGCTGGCCAGGCTCGACGTGCCCTCGGTCCTGCTCTACGGCGGCTCGATCGCGCCCGGGCGCTGGCAGGGCCGCGACGTGACGATTCTCGACGTTTTCGAGGCGGTCGGCGCCCACGCGGCCGGCGAGATGACCGATGAGGAACTGAACGAGCTGGAGGGCGTCGCAAGCCCCGGTGCCGGCGCCTGTGGCGGCCAGTTCACGGCCAACACGATGGCCTGTGCCTTCGAGGCGCTGGGGATCAGCCCGGGCGGCTCGGCGATGGTGCCCGCCGAAGACGACGAGAAGGGAACCGTCGCCGAGAAGATCGGCGAGCTGGTGATGCGGGTTCTCGTGGACGACTTGAGGCCGAGCCGGGTGATCACCCGCGACTCGCTCGAGAACGCGATCGCTTGCGCCTGCGCATCGGGTGGTTCGACCAACGTCGTCCTGCATCTGATCGCCCTCGCCCACGAGGCCGGGATCGAACTGGGCATCGACGACTTCGAGCGGATCTCCCGTCAGACGCCGCTGCTCGCCGACTTGAAGCCGGGCGGTCGCTTTGTCGCTACCGACCTCTACCGCGCCGGCGGCGTGCCGCTGATCCTGCAGCGGCTCGCCCAGGCGGGGATCCTGCACGGCGACGCTCTCACCGTCAGCGGCCGCACGATCGGCGAAGAGGCGGCAGCGGCGGTGGAAGCCGAAGGCCAGGAGGTCGTGCGAGCGCTCTCCGACCCGCTCAAGGCCGAAGGCGGCCTGGCGATCCTACGCGGCAACCTCGCCCCCGAGGGCGCCGTGGTCAAGCTGGCGGGAACGGAGCGCACGAAGCAGGTCGGGCCCGCTCGCGTCTTCGAGTCCGAGGAGGAATGCTTCCGCGCGGTCAAGAAGCAGGGGATCCGAGCCGGCGACATCGTCGTGATCCGCAACGAGGGCCCCGCGGGGGGGCCGGGTATGCGGGAGATGCTGCAGGTGACGGCGGCGATCGTCGGCGAGGGCCTGGGCGAGGAGGTCGCGCTGCTCACCGACGGGCGCTTCTCCGGCGCCACCCGGGGCCTGATGGCCGGCCACGTCGCCCCTGAGGCGGCCAGGGGGGGCCCGATCGCCGCGATCCGCGAGGGCGACGAGATCAGCTTCGACGTCGGCGCCCGCCGACTCGACGTGGCCCTCGCCGATGAGGAGATCGCCAGGCGAGTGGCGGAGTACGAGCCTCCACCTCCGCTCTACGAGCGCGGCGTGATGGCCAAGTACGCGGCCACCGTATCTTCGGCGGCGCGCGGCGCAGTAACCGACTAATCCGCCAGGAAGTCGTCGAGCAGCTGGTTGAACCGAGCCGGCCGCTCCATCTGCGGCACATGGCCGGTGCGCTCGAACAGCTCCAGTCGCGACTCGGGGATCAGGCGGTGGTATCCGATCGCCGCCTCGACCGGGACCACCCGGTCCTTCATCCCCCAGACGACCAGGGTCGGGAGCTCGATCTCCGCCAGGCGATGACGGGTGTCGTAGCCGCCGATGGCTCGGATCGCATCGGGGAAGCCCGGGCTTCGAACGCTGGGGTCTATCTGCTCCTGGAGCAGCTCGGGCCTCACCCGGTTCGGGTAGTTGAAGATGTTGCCGAAGGCGAGCTGGCGACCACGCGACCGGGCGAGCCAGGTGCGGCGTGGGCCGGCAAGGGCAGGGACCGTGGCCTCGAACATCCTGACCAGCGCTTCGTCCCGCCGCCCCTGTCTCTCGGCGAAGCTGATTCCCGCCGCCGAGACGAGGACCAATCGCTCGAAGCGCGAGGGCCGTTCGATGACTGCCTCGGTGGAGACGAAGCCGCCCATCGAATTGCCGACCAGCGCCGCCACCCGGTCGATGCGGAGCTTCTCGCAAAAGTCGTGGATGAGGCGCCCGTAGGCGGGCATGTCGATCGGCCAGGAGGGCATCGGGCTGTCGCCGAAGCCGGGCAGGTCGAGGGCGATCGCCCGGTGGGTGCGGCCGAAGTGGGGGAGGTTCTCCAGCCAGTTGCGCCAGCAGCCGGCCAGTCCATGCACAAAGAGGATCGGCTCACCCTCGCCGATCTCGGCGTAGTTCACCTCGGCGCCGGGCAATTCGACCCGATGCAGGTGCTCGCGCCAGTCGATCTTGAGCCACTCCGGATCGGGATTCCCGTAGTCGGAGGCGGGGAAGACCACTGAGCCGCTGGTGATCGTCTCAGGCATACCCCATCCTTTCCAGAATCGGTATCTCGCGGATCTGCGGCGGCTGCAGATGGTCCCAGAGGATGCCGCGCGGACGCTCATACTGCCGCTCGACCTCGATCACGGCGCGTGGGGTAGCGATCACGTCGATCGGCAGATCATGGGAGATCACCGGCAGGTGGCGGCGCAGGATCTGGATCGGATGGACGGTGGTCGCGATCGTCGTGTGATCGTCGATCTTGCCGGCGTCGATCAGGACCCCGTACTCGAGGTCGTTGTAGCCGCCGCCCTTGCCGATCCTGGCTCCGCTCAGGTTCACGGCCACCGACCCGGTCAGCACGAAGTCGATTTCGGGCAGGTCGTCGAGGGCGACCACCCGGCCGTGCTTGAGCGCCCCCTTGATCGTCGCCGCCTCCTTCATCGCGCTCTTCGAGAGCCGCTTCGGCTCGAGCACGCGGAAGGGGTGCGGATCGCGCAGCCGCGGCACCGCCATGATCACCGTCTTGCCTTCCTCCAGGGCCATGCGACGAGCGTGCGTCTGGGGCGAATCCGGGTTCGCCTTGATCGTCCGCGCCCGCTTCCAGAGGCGGTGGCCAGCGAGCTTCTCCGCCGCCAGCTTCGCCCCGGCGAAGTTGGGGATGCGGCCCTCGGCGCCGGGAAAGCGGGAGACGCCCTCGCGGTCCATCGCCTTCCAGACCTCTTTGCGGACCTCGTCCTTGGAACGCACGAGGCGGAACGATATCCGTAGTGGGCGCCTTTCTCCTCCGGGCTCGCACGTAGATTGCAGGTGAGATGTCCGGCCGGCCGAATGATCCGTATGCCTAAACTTTTCGCAGGTCGATTCGAGGCATGCCCGATGGCGAGCCCACGAAGGAGCTGATGGGTCGCAAGACGCAAATCGCAATCGTCACCGGTGTGATCGTGCTCGTCCTCGGGGCGATCGGCGCTTACGCCTACGACAGCTCCCAGGACGGCAAGATCGCCGACGGCGTGACGATCGGCGGCGTCGACGTGGGTGGGATGACGGAAGCGGAGGCGAAGCAGGCGGTGAGGCGGGAGCTGCTGGCGCCGCTGCGTCACTCGCTGAAGGTGGGTTACGACGGCGAGAGCTGGGCCCTCGACGGCAAGCACCTACGGGTGCACGCCGACCTCGACGGCGCTGTCGACGACGCGCTCGGCGCCAGTCGCGAAGGGGGGCTGCCCGGTCGTCTGGTTCGCTACGTCAGAGGGGGCAACGTCGATCAGAACGTGCCCGCACGCATCACCTACTCGCAGCCCGCCGTCAACCGCTTCGTGCGCCGGGTGGCCGGCGCTATCGACCGCGAGCCGAAGGACGCCACGGTCGATCCGACCGGCGCCACGCTCACCGTGGTCCCGGCCGAATACGGCCGCAAGCTCCGCGACAATCTCCTTACCCGGCAGCTGGACGCGGCGGTGCTCAACGCCAGCGCCGATCACACGATCGCGGCTCGCACCCATTCGGTAAAGCCGCAGGTGACCGCCGACGAAGTCGCAGCCGAGTATCCCTCTTACCTGACCCTCGACAGGGCGAGCTACACCCTGCGGCTCTGGAAGCACCTGAAGCTGGCCAAGACCTACACCGTCGCGGTCGGGCAGGAAGGCCTCGAAACCCCCGAAGGCCTTTACGGCATCCAGGAAATGCAGGAAAACCCGTCGTGGCACGTTCCCAACTCGGCCTGGGCGGGGGATCTCGCCGGTCAGGTGATTCCACCCGGCCCAGCCGACCCGATCAAGGCGCGCTGGCTGGGGATCTTCGAAGGAGCCGGCATCCACGGCACCGAAGAAATCGAATCGTTGGGCTCCGCTGCCTCGCACGGCTGCGTGCGGATGTCGATTCCCGACGTGGAAGAGCTCTACGACCAAGTCGAAATAGGCACCCCTATTTACATCGGGTAGCGGACGCTGCAAACCGGCGCAGATCGGGGTCCTCGGTCCCCCGATCTGCTTGGTTTTCGCGCTCGCTCGCAGGGACGGGAATGGGTAGTGCCGAATTCTCAACACATGGACTGGGATGAAGCGCTTGCTGCTTTCGATCGAGACATGAGCGCACGGAATCTTGCAGAGCGCACCCGTCGCGCCTATGGCGTCGATCTGGGGCAGTTCGTGGGATGGGCGCAGGAAAGGGGTCTGGCGCCGGACGAGGTCCGCCACCGTGACGTGCGACGCTACGGGGCAGGGCTCTCCTCCGGCGGCGCGGCGCCCGCCACGGTGGCGCGCAAGCTTGCCGCCGTCCGCGGCCTCTTCGACTTCCTTGTCCGCATCGAGCGGGTCGGGCAGAACCCGGCCGACCTCGTCTCCAGCCCGAAACGCGAGGAAAAGCTGCCGCGGGTGTTGAGCGGCGAGCAGGTGCGAGGGCTGCTGGAGCGGATCCCCGCGCATACGCCGCTGCAGCTGCGCGACCGCGCGATGCTGGAGCTGGCCTACTCCTGCGGGCTGCGCTGCGAGGAGATCGTCAACCTCGACAACGATTCGTTCGACTTCGAGACCGAGCAGCTGCGCGTCCTCGGCAAGGGCTCCAAGGAACGGCTGCTGCCGGTCGGCGAGCCGGCGCAGCGAGCTCTGCGCCACTACCTGAATCGAGGCCTCCGCGCCCTCGCCACAGATCCCCGCGAGGCGGCGCTGTTCCTCTCCAAGAGCGGTCGCCGTCTCTCCAACTCCGACGTCACCCGCCGTCTGGCGCTCTGGGTGCGTGAGGCGGCGCTCGCCGCCGGCGTCTCGCCCCATTCGCTGCGGCATAGCTTTGCCACGCACCTGTTGGAAGGAGGCGCCGACCTGCGCACGATCCAAGAGTTACTCGGTCACGCGTCTATCTCAACCACGCAGGTCTACACTCGTGTGGACGCCGCTCGCCTGCGGGAGGCTTACGCTGCGACCCATCCGCGCGCCTGACGCCCAAATGATTCTCCAGCGACCATAGAATCGAGCGAATTCGCATGGAAACCGGCGTGAAAGAGGTGGAGCTGCGCGACTTGTGGCGACGCTACAAGGACAACGGTGACAGCGGTGCTCGGGAGCGCCTCGTGGTTGCCTACTCGCCCCTGGTCAAGTTCGTCGCCGGCCGCCTCGGCGCCGGCCTCCCCTCCCACGTCGAAGACGCTGACCTGATCTCCTACGGGTTGATGGGCCTGATCGGCTCGATCGAGCGCTTCGAGCCCGAGCGCGGGATCAAGTTCGAGACCTTCGCGATGACCCGGATCCGGGGCGCGATCATCGACGAGCTGCGCTCACTCGACTGGGTGCCGCGGTCGGTGCGCTCGCGGGCGCGCGAAATCGAGGCGGCGCAGGCCAAGCTCGAGCATGAGCTGCAGCGGGCGCCCACCGAGGCCGAGCTCGCCGCCAAGGTCGGCCTGACCGAAGAGGAACTGCAGACCTCGCTGCTGGAGATCGCCAACTCATCCGTCTACGCGCTGGACGAGCTCTGGACGATCTCCGACTCCTCCGGCGATTCGGTCTCCCTGCTGGACACGATCTCCGATCCGCGCGCCGATGACCCGCAGGAGTCCCTCGCCAGCAGCGAGATCAAGGACCGTCTTACCGAGTCGATCGCCGGCCTGCCGGAGCGCGAGCAGCTGGTCGTCGCCCTCTACTACTACGAGAACCTCACTCTGCGCGAGATCGGCGAGGTGCTCGGGGTCACCGAGTCGCGGGTCTCCCAGTTGCACACCAAGGCAGTGATGCGGTTGAAGTCCTCCCTGCAGGAGGTTTAGGCTCGTTGCGTGCCCCATAAGGCCGCAGACCGGATTCGCAATGTCGCCCTGATCGGGCACCGGGGGTGCGGTAAGACGAGCCTGCACGAGGCGATGCTGTTCGAGGCGGGGGCGACGCGGCGGCTCGGCGCCGTCGCCGACGGCAACACCGTCTCCGACTCAGAACCCGACGAGCAGGTGCGCGAGATGTCGATCGGCGCTTCCGTCGCCGGCTTCGAGCACGACGGGCGCGAGATCAACCTGATCGACACCCCGGGCGAGCCCAGCTTCGTCGCCGACGCCGCTGCGGCGCTGCGGGTCGCCGACGCGGCGGTGGTCGTCGTCAACGGCGTCGCCGGCGTGGAGGTGCAGACCGAGCGTCTCTGGCGCCGCGCCGACCGGGAGGGGCTGGCGCGGCTCGTCTTCGTCAATATGCTCGATCGAGAGAGGGCGGACTTCTTCGTCGTCCTCGACTCGCTCAAGGGTGCCTTCGGCCCGCACGTGGTCGCCACCGAGATCCCGATCGGAGCCGAGCACGAGATTCGCGGCGTGATCGACCTGATCGACCTCGAGGCGTTCGTCTACGAAGGGACGGCGAAGGGCAACGCGACCCAGGTCGAGATCCCGGAGGAGCTGCGCGCCCAGGCCGAGGAGTACCGGGAGAAGCTGATGGACGAGGTGGCCGAGAACTCCGACGAGCTGATGGAGCGCTACCTCGACGGCGAGGAGATCGACCATGCGGAGATCGTCGGGGTGCTGAAGCAGGGCGTCACCGCGGGGCGCATCTTTCCCGTCACCTGCGGTGTCGCGACCCGCAATCTCGGCACCAACCGCCTGCTCGGCGCGCTGGTCGAGGACCTGCCATCGCCGGCGATGCGCGGAGCGGTGGCGGCACTGGGTGCCGGTGGCGAGCCGGTCGAGGTCGATCCCGACGAGGATGGCCCGCTCCTCGCCTGCGTCTTCAAGACGCTCGCCGACCCTTACGCGGGGCGCATCAACCTCTTCCGTGTCTACCGGGGCACGCTGCGCTCCGACTCCCATGTCGTCAATGCGACCAGGCAGGAGAAGGAGCGGCTCGGCCAGCTCGGCCGGCCACTTGGCAGCGAGCTGATCCCGGTGACGGAGCTGGGCGCGGGTGAGATCGGTGCGGTCGCGAAGCTGAAGCAGACGCATGCGGGCGACGTCCTCTGCGAGCGCCAGGAGGAGATCTCCTTCCCGCCACTCGACCTACCGGCGCCGGTGATGGCGTTCGCCTACGAGCCGAAGTCCAAGGGGGACGAGGAGAAGGCAGCGGTGGCCATTCGTCGACTGAGCCAGGAGGACCCGACGCTCGACGTGCACCGCGACCCGCAGACCGGCCAGCAGATCGTCGCCGGCCTGACTCAGATCCACGTTGAGGTGATCGTCGAACGGATGAAGCGCCGCTTCGGCGCCGAGATCGAGCTGCATCCGCCGCGCGTCCCCTACCAGGAGACGATTCGCAGGCCGGCGGAGGCGCACGCACGTTTCAAGAAGCAGTCGGGTGGGCGCGGCCAGTTCGCCGACTGCCGGATCGAGATCGAGCCGGCGGAGGAGGGCGCGGGCCTCGACTTCGTCAACAAGATCAAGGGGGCCGCGATCCCCGGCAGCTTCATTCCCGCGGTGGAGAAGGGAGTGGTGGAGGCGATGGAGCACGGCACCGTCGCCGGCTATCCGGTCAAGGACGTGCGGGTGCGCCTCGTCGACGGCAAGCACCACGACGTCGACTCCTCTGAGATGGCCTTCAAGGTGGCCGGGTCGATGGCCTTCAGGGAGGCGATGGAAGCGGCGGACCCGGCCCTGCTGGAGCCGATCGTGCTGCTCACGGTCAGCTGTCCCGAGGACGTAGTCGGCGACGTGATCGGCGACCTCAACTCGCGTCGCGGGCACCCGCTGGGAATGGAGCCGAAGGGCGGGGCGACCGAGGTCAAGGCCGAGGTGCCGATGGCGGAGGTGCTCGACTACGCGCCCGACCTGCGCTCGATCAGCAGCGGGCGGGCCGATTTCACGATGGAGTTCGAGCGCTACGAGCCGCTGTCGCCCAATCTCGCCGAAAGGGTTGTTGCAGAGTCCGGAGCAGGAGCCGAGGCCGCGGCGTAGGCAATCGGCACGCTGGTAATTTGGATGCGTGAGCTCTGACGAGACCTGCGCGGTTTGCGGTCGCACGATCCTGGCCGGCGAGCGCACCCGCAGCTACATGAGCCCGAAGGAGGGACCGCGGTTGGTCTGCGACCTCTGCCGCGGGCGCGCGGAGCGGCTCGGCTGGGTCGACCCGGCGGCTCCCGGCGCCAACGTCGGACGCCGCCCCGAGCCCGAAGCGACCGAGTCGCCGCTGGGCAGGATCGAGCGTGCCGCGGCTCGTTTCGGTGGGAGCGAGGCTGCCCGCACAGTCGCCGGATTGATGCGGTCGCTGGGTGAGCCGCGGGTGTCGATCGGGTCAGCCGCCGGATCGCCAAGCGAGGTGCGAATAACGGTTGCCTGGGATCTGTGCTGGTACCAGTGGGGGGTGGATCTGGGCGATGAGCTGCGCGCCGTCTTCCCGCTCGACAAGGGCGACGAGATCGAGCAGCTGGACGGATCGGCCCGGCAGTGGAACGCGAGGGCCGGCGATGGAGGACGGCTCGCGCTCGCCTCCCTGAGGCAACACGCCCGCGATGGCGAGCCGGTCGGCTAGGAGCGGCGTTTTGGAGAAGCTGGTCGTCAACGTCGACGGCGGCGCCCGGGGCAACCCGGGCCCGGCGGCGATCGGGGCGGTGGTGCAGAGCGGCGAGGGCGAGGTGCTGGAGGAGCGCGCCAAGCGGATCGGCGTCGCCACCAACAACGTGGCCGAGTACCGGGCGCTGTTGCTCGGGATCGAGCGGGCCCTAGCGCTGGGGGCGAGCGAGCTGGAGCTGATCGGCGATTCGGAGCTGATCGTGCGCCAGGTGAAGGGCGAGTACAAGGTGAAGGACGCGAACCTGCGCAAGCTGCACGCGGAGGTGAGGCGGGCACTGCGGGAGTTCGAGGACTGGTCGATTCGCCACGTGCGCCGCGAGCAGAACGCCGAGGCGGACCGCCTCGTCAACGAGGTTCTCGATGGTTGAGCCGATCGACCCCAGGGTCGACATCGGCCATGTCCACCTCAAGGTGGCCGACCTCGACCGGGCGCTCGACTTCTACTGCGGCGTGCTCGGCTTCGAGCTGCAGCAGCGGATCGGCGACGAGGCCGCTTTCGTCTCGGCCGGTGGCTACCACCACCACATCGGCCTCAACACCTGGCACTCGAAGGGCGCCCCGCCGCCCCCGACGTACAGCACCGGCCTCTTCCACCTCGCGATCCGCTACCCGGACCGCCGCTCCCTCGCCGATGCCCTGCGGCGTCTCTCCGACGCCGGGATCCCGCTGAGCGGCGCATCCGACCACGGCGTCAGCGAGGCGCTCTACCTGAGCGATCCCGACGGCAACGGCATCGAGCTCTACCGCGACCGCCCGCGCGAGGAGTGGCGGCGCTCCCCGGGGGGCGAGGAGATCGCGATGGTCACCGAGCCGCTCGACCTCCGCGATCTCCTCGCCGAGCTGGGCTCCTAGGAGCCGAGGATCGCCCCCACCAGGTTCGCTTTGAACGACTCGGTTCCCGGGACCATCTGCATCCCTCCGAAGCTGCTGTTGGCACGAAGGTAGGTCAGCTCTTTGCCGAGGTCGCCGACGCCATTGCTGCCGGCTAGGGGCGCGATCTGCAGGGTGCTGAGGACGCCGATCGCTTCGCCGGTGCCGTTGAGGAAGCCGCTGCCCGAGTCACCCGGGACCCCCGGCGTCAGGGTCGCCACGTTGTGGCTCCAACCGCCACCTTCGTTCTGGACGACGACGCCTTGCTTGGGGCTCAGCTGGGTGAGGCCGCCGCGCAGCGAGGAGTTGCCGTAGGAGTAGACGGTCGAGCCGAGCCCGGCGACCGTGCCGACGCCGCTCGGCCCGCCGAAGCCGGGAACCGACGGGTTGACGCTGCCGACGTCGGTCGGGTCGATCCTGATCAGCGCCAGGTCGTTGTACGCGCAGGTGTCTGGGTCGGCCTCCCCGTTGCCCTGCATCGTCAACCAGGAGTTGTAGACGAGCGTGCCGGGATGGCTGGCGCCGGTCACCTCGACCGGCGTTCCGAGCGGCAGCGAGCCACTGGTGCAGCCATCGGTTTCGGTCTGCCCGCCGGTCCCCGAGCAGTGCGCCGCCTGGCCGAGATAGACGCTGGAGCCTTCTTCGAAGACGAAGTTCGCGGTGCATTGGGCGCCTTCGGTGAAGACCTGGACGCCCGGATGGACCGTCGCCTGTTTGGCGGGTGCCCAGGCCGGGGAAGAAGCAGGGAGCAGCGCCGTGGAGATCAGCGCCGAGAAGACGGTGAGAACCGCGATCCAGCCTCGATTCATTTGGAGCCTCCCTTTGTATCCGGCCGGCTGGACGGGATGCTTTGTGAGCATGGTCTATGCACGCTACCCAATAGTCAGTAGACACAAACAGGCGTGCTCAACCGAGAGGAGCAGGCATGGATGTGGCGATCGCAGGCGGCCATGGAAAGGTGGGATCGAAGCTCGGCGCGCTACTCGCCCAGCGCGGCCATTCGGTGCGCGGCCTGATCCGCAAGTCGGAGCAGGCCGACGACCTGCGGGCGATCGAGGTCGAGCCGGTGCTCTGCGACCTCGAGACCGAGGACGACGTCGCGGCGGCGGTGCGGGGTGCCGACGCGATCGTGTTTGCCGCGGGCGCGGGCCCCGGCAGCGGTGCCGAGCGCAAGCGAACGATGGATCTGGGCGGCGCGCTGAAGCTGATCGACGCCGCCGAGGCGGATGGGATCCGCCGCTACGCGATGGTCAGCGCGATGGGCGCCGGGAGCCCGCCGGCGCAGGAGGGAGGGGCCTTCGGCGAGTACCTGCGGGCGAAGGCCGAGGCCGACCGAGCTCTCATCGCCAGTGGCCTCGACCATACGATCGTGCGGCCGGGGTCGCTCACCGACGACCCCCCGACCGGCCGGATCACGGTCGGGACGAGCATCGGGCGAGGCGAGGTCAGTCGCGACGACGTCGCCGCGACGCTCGCCGCCGTCCTGGTCGCCGAGAACACGATTGACAAGACCTTCGAGTTGATCGCCGGCAACATCCCGATCGAGGAAGCGGTCGCCAGCCTATAATCCCGCCCGATGCGGCTGTAGCTCAGCTGGCGTGTCCCGAAGGGAGCTGCGTCGCCGCGTTGCGAAAGCGCTTGTCCGAGTCTTTGTCGCTGGCAGGCTCGGTAGCATTCTTTCCCGTGGAGCATCCCCATCCAGCGGTCACGTTGCCCTCAGCGACGGCGAGTGTCCTGATCGGCGGCGGGTCAATCGTTGCCTCAGGTGCAGTTTCTCATGGCCAATACGCCGATGCCCAAGCCATGCATCAAGACCTTGTGGCCGTTGGGCGGGATCTGTGGGGCGCGGTCAATCAAGTGGCCGTCGCCGCCCATCACGGCCAGCAACGTCTTTTCGAGCCTGGGCAGAGTTGACCGAGGATCAGCAGGACGCCGACGCGGGTAGCGGCGAAGTTGCGCCCGCCGATCTTGCGGGACTCGCGGAGGAGAGCGGGGTTGACCCAGCCGTAATCCAACAGGTCGCATTGCAGATGCGACTCACGTTCAGCGGCCCGTTGCCACCCCCAGATGTTCTGGCTGGTTATAACGATGCATTGCCCAACGGCGCTGACAGAATTGTGAAGCTCGCCGAGGAGCAGGCGGCCCATCGGCGGCGTTTGGAGTCGCGCGGCCAACTCCTGCTCTTTGCTTTCGCTGTCGTTGCTCTCGTTGGCGGGATAGTCCTGATCGCTCTCGGGGAGAGCGCCGAGGGCCTCGTCCCCATCATCGGGGCAATCGGCGGCCTTGGCGGTTTGTTCGTCTACAGGGAATACGTCACGCGTCGTATCACGAGAGAAGTAGAGGGCCCGCCTGATGCCTGATTGCCCGTTGGGCTGAGCGATTGGGCAGGGAGGCGCGATCCGTGCCATCGCAATGGGACGTGGACAATCCGGGGCGCAAGCAGGAACGGCAGGCCCCAAGCTAGAATCCGGCTCCGCGCGGCTGTAGCTCAGCTGGCTAGAGCGTCTGCTTGCCATGCAGAAGGTCGAGGGTTCGAATCCCTTCAGCCGCTTTTTGTTGTGTCTCGGGACATCGGAGACAGATGTCTCGGGACATCGTAGACATCTCAACTCCCTCCGATCGGCTGGTAGTCGCGGCTTGGATCGAGGGTGAGTTCCCGGATCAGCTCGCCCGTGTCGGAGGCGAGGACCCGGATGTCGCGGTCGGCGATGAGGAGCTTGATCGTCCGCCCCTTGTGAGCCCTGCCGATGCCGATGTGGTGAAGCCTGCTGTCGTGGCGCAGGGTCACGGTGCCCTGGCCGTCGACCTTGTCGTGGCGGACGCGGAAGTGGGTGGCTGGAGTAGTTGTGGCCTGCGGTCGGGCCTTGATCCGAGCGCTGTAGGCCTGTAGAGGTGTGCGCCCGCCGAGCGCCCTGTGGGGCCTTCTCGCGTTGTAGTAGCGGGTGAAGCCGTCGAGCTGTCGCTGCAGGTCAGCGAGCGTGGGGGCGGAGGCCTGCCTTGCCAGGTAGCGCTTGAGCGTCTGGTGTAGGCGCTCCACCTTGCCGCAGGTCTGCGGGTGATAGGGCCTCGAGTTCTTGGCGGCGATCCCGAGGCGCTCGAGCTCTGCCTGCAAGAGAACCTTGCCGCGGCGTGGGGTGGCGGTGAAGACGGCGCCGTTGTCGCAGAGCAGGCTGGCGGGAGCGCCGTGCAGAGCGACAGCCATGCGGAAGACGTCGACCACATCGGCGGCCTTGACGGTCGGGTAGGCGCGCGCGGCCAAGAACAGACGGGAGTGGTCGTCGAGCATGTTGAGGATCTCCGCGTGCCCGGCGCCGGCGAGGCGCCAGTGCGTGATGTCGGCCTGCCACATCTCATTGGGCAACTCCGCCTCAAAGCGAATCAGCGAGCTGCGCGGGCGCTTTTGGGGCTGCGGCGCAACGAGGCCCTCCCGTTTGAGGATCCGCCAAATCGTCGAGACCGAGGGCACCGAGTCCATGCGCTCGGCGAGGTGGTAAGCGATCGTCGCCGTGCCGCAGTCATGGCCTGCTGCCTCCAGCTGCCTGCGCAGGGCGACGATCGCCCGCGCTACCTCGGCGGGCGTCCGGTCGGGAGAACTGCGCGGCGCCCTGGAGCGTCGCTCCAGGGCGCCATAGCCACCCGCCCTGTAGCGGGCGAGCAGCTTGTATATCCAGCTGCGATGCACTCCGTGGGCCGCCGCCAGCTCGCTGACCGAGCGGCCCTCCAACACATGCGCCTCGACCAGATACCGCGCCTTGTCCACAGGAGGACTCCCCTCATTCGGTGTCTCCTATGTCCTGACACAGGTGTCGCCTATGTGGTGGAACCGGACACCTTCAGCCGCTTTTCGCGAATGCCCTGCACGTGGGCGGGTCGGGATCGGCGCAGGTCGCCGAAACGAAATGGAACCATCCCCGCATATCGCCTTCATTTTGGGCACTAGTTGTCCTACCCACGGACGTTGTGAACGCGATTGATCGGCGGCCGGTCTCCCAATGAGCTGTGCGGGCGACGCCGGTTGTAGTAGCGAAGGAAGGATGCCATGGCCC